>Ga0209933_1000141_pt1 | contig 190564 bp, 199 predicted proteins | sample ThiBiot_300_biof_FD_183944 | JGI IMG/M metagenome (GOLD analysis project Ga0209933, IMG submission 183944) | Wastewater bioreactor microbial communities from Cape Town, South Africa - Thiocy_cont_300_biof (SPAdes) | ecosystem: Engineered > Bioremediation > Thiocyanate > Unclassified | place... | reverse complement strand
AAGATGCCCCTCGATCCGTTCCCATTGCTCGTCCGTCAGCTTCCGTCTGCTCAAGGCTCGTCTCCTTCGGCAACCTTGAATCAGACCTCAACTCAAAACGGAATCCACTGAATGCAGACAACGCCTAGTGCCGCGCTTCGGGATGCGGAATCATCGGAATAACGGCCGCACCACACGGCCCACGCGAATCATCGCGTGAAGGAAAGGCGATCAGCGATCGCGCCGGGGTCAGCCCAGCAGCGCGAAAGCAGCGCCGAAGATCAGCAGGGCGATGCCACTTGCGCAGGCCAGCAGGCCCACGTTGCACTGGCACACCTCCGCGTTGATCCGCTCCATCATCCATCTCCGGTCCGTCGCGGCGCTCTGGCGGCGTCATGCGACAGGACTGAGGGAGCTTATCACTTGCGCGCGCGGACGCAAGCGCGCGATCACTTCTCCTGCAAGGTCTCGACCAGCCGGCCGAGCAGCGCCGCGAGCTGGGCGCGCTCGTCCTCGCTCAGCCCCGCGAACTGCTCGGTCAGCAGCCGCTTGCGCAGCGGCTCGCCGGCGGCGACGGCGCGGGCGCCGGTCGGGGTGATCGCGACGCGCTTGACGCGGCGGTCGCCCGGATCGGCGGTGCGGACGATCAGCCCGTCGCGCTCCATGCCGTCGAGCGCGTCGGTGACGGTGCGCGGCGCGAGATCGAACAGCTCGGCGATATCGGCGGCGCGCGCGGCGCCTTCCTGCGCCTGGACGAACATCAGCATCTTTGTGCGGGCGAGAGACGTTCCCTCCTGCGCCAGCGCCCGGTTCAAACGGCGATGGATGTGGAGATAGGCACCCGCGAGACCCTTCATGAGCTGATCGTCATTTTTCATGAGGAACCTCAATACATGGTCTTGCATTATTCCGCAACCGCGACCATTTGGGCGCCCGCCCATCGCATTCGGGAATCACCATGGCCGACCAGACGCCTGAAAACACCGCGCAGCAGCCGTCGGAGGACCGTCCCTCCGCGCTCAGGAACCCGCGCGTCCGCGCCATCCTCCTCGTCGCGCTGGCGCTGGTGGTGATCGCCGGCATCGCGTGGTTCGCGCGCTACGAAAGCTACGGCAAATACCAGCAATCGACCAACGACGCCTATGTCCAGGCCGATGCGGTGACCGTCTCGCCCAAGGTTTCTGGCTATGTCGACAAGGTGTTCGTCGCCGACAACCAGACGGTGAAGGCCGGCGAGCCGCTGCTCCAGATCGACGCGCGCGATTACGATGCGCAGGCCGCGCAGAGCCGGGCGCAGATCGACGCCGCCAACGCCAATGCCGCCGGCGTCCGCGCGCAGATCGGCGAGCAGCAGGCGGCGATCGCCCGCGCCCGCGCCGATCTCGCCGCCGCACGCACCGACGCCGCCTTCGCGCGCAACGAGGTGGCGCGCTACCAGCCGCTCGCGGCGACCGGCGCGGAAACGCGCGAGCGGCTGTCGCAACTGAAGAACCAGGCGGCCCAGGCCGACGCCAAGGTGGTCGCCGCCGAAGCCGCGCTGGCCAGCGCCGAGCGGCGCGTCGGCACCTTGCAGGCGCAGGTGAAGCAGGCGCTGGCGCAGGGCGAGGGCGCGCGGGCGCAGCTCGCCGCCGCCAACACCAATGTCGGGGCGACGCTGATCCGCGCCGCGATCGACGGGCGGGTCGGCAACAAGACGGTGCGGCAGGGCCAGTTCGTGCAGGCCGCGACGCGGCTGATGACGCTGGTGCCGATGCAGGGCCTCTATATCGACGCCAATTTCAAGGAAACGCAGCTCGGCCTGATGCGCATCGGCCAGCCGGTGAAGGTGTCGGTCGATGCCTTGCCGGGGGTCGAGATTCCGGGGCGCGTCGCCAGCGTCTCACCGGGCACGGGCGCGCAATTCTCGGTGCTGCCGCCGCAGAACGCGACCGGCAATTTCACCAAGATCGTCCAGCGCGTGCCGGTGCGGATCGCGATCAGCCCGGGGCCGGAGACGCGCGCGCTGCTGGTGCCGGGCATGTCGGTCGACGTCAGCGTCGACACGCGCTCGGCGAAGGGCGCGGCGGATCGCGTCAGGCGCGAGCAGCAACAGCATAACGAGCGGATCGGGCAATGAACGCGATCGCCGCCGACGCGCCCGGCGACGGCAGAAGCGGAGGCGGGGGCGGCGCGCGACCGGCGCAGGCGCTGCCGCAGCGCGCCGACGCCGCCGCATGGCTGGCGGTGGCGGCGGGCAGCCTCGGCGCGATGATGGCGACGCTCGACATCTCGATCGTCAATTCCTCGCTGCCGACGATCCAGGGCGAGATCGGCGCGAGCGCGACCGAGGGGACGTGGATCGCCACCGCCTATCTGGTGGCGGAGATCATCATCATCCCGCTCTCCGCGTGGCTGGAGCGGATGCTGGGGCTGCGCACCTTCCTGCTGATCGCCGCGACGCTGTTCACCGGCTTCTCGATGCTGTGCGGCGTCTCGACCAACCTGACGATGATGATCATCGGGCGCGTCGGGCAGGGATTCACCGGCGGCGCGCTGATCCCCACCGCGATGACGATCATCGCGACGCGCCTGCCGCGCGCGCAACAGCCGATCGGCAACGCGCTGTTCGGCGTCACCGCGATCCTGGGGCCGGTGCTCGGCCCGCTGGTCGGTGGCTGGCTGACCGAGAATATGAGCTGGCATTACGCCTTCTTCCTCAACCTGCCGGTGGGCATCACCCTGGTCACGCTGCTGCTCGTCACCATGCCGCATCGCAAGGCGCAGCTCGGCGAGCTGCTCAATGCCGACTGGCTGGGCATCGCCGGCCTCGCGCTCGGCCTCGGCGGGCTGACCGTGGTGCTGGAGGAAGGGCAGCGCGAGCAATGGTTCCAGAGCCACGAGATCGTCATGCTCTCGATCCTCTCCGCGATCGGCTTCGTCCTGCTGTTCGCGGGGCAGGTCTTCGCGCGGCGGCCGGTGATCAAGCTCAGCCTGCTGCTCGATCGCCAGTTCGGCTCGGTGGCGATGATGGGCATCGTCGTCGGCATGGTACTCTACGGCACCTCCTATGTGATTCCCCAGTTCCTCGCCGCGATCGCCGATTACGACGCACTCCAGTCGGGCAAGGTGGTGCTGCTGTCGGGCATTCCCAGCCTGATGCTGATGCCCTTCACCCCGCTGATGATCCGCCATCTCGACATCCGCATCGCGGTGGCGGCGGGGATGCTGATCATGGCGACGAGCTGCGGGATCGATACCGTACTGACCGCGCAATCGACCGGCGGCTCCTTCGTCGATTCGCAATTGCTGCGCGGCGTCGGCACGATCCTGTGCTTCCTGTTCCTCAACCAGGCGGCGATCGCCTCCGTCCCGCCGGAGGACGCCGGCGACGCGGCCGGGCTGTTCAACGCGGTGCGCAACCTCGGCGGGTCGTTCGCGCTCGCCGGGATCGCGACGATCCAGGATCAGCGCATGTGGCTGCACAGCCGGCGGATGGAGGAATCGCTCGATGCCAATTCGGGGATGGTGCAGGATTATCTCAATGGTCTCGGCCAGGCGCTCGGCGGCGCGGACGCGGCGCTGCGCGCGATGGCCGGGACGATCCAGCGCGACGCGCTGGTAATGACGTTCAACGACATCTTCTGGCTGCTCGCGGTCGGCATCCTGTGCGTGATCCCGCTCGTCCTGTTCCTGCGGCCGCTGCCCAAGGGGCAGTCGATCGCGATGCACTGAGGTTTTCGCCATGCGCACTCCCCTCGTCCTGTTGCCGCTCGCCGTGCTCGCGGCCTGCACGGTCGGCCCGAACTATGCCGGCCCTTCCTCCGCCGGGGCGGTCAAGCCGCCGGCCGGCTTCGTCCGCGCGGCCGACGGCGCCAGCACCGCCGCGCCCGCCGTCGCGCCGTGGTGGAACGCACTGGGCGACGCGACGCTCGACGAGCTGGAACGCCGTGCGCTCGCCGCCAATCCCAATGTGCAGGTGGCGGAAGCGCGGCTGAAACAGGCGCGCGCATCGCTGCGGCTGGAGCGCGCCAACGCCTTGCCGAGCGGCAGCGCCAACGCGACCTATCTCCACGCCCAGCTTCCCGGCTTCGACCTCAGCGGATCGGGCGGCGGCGGATCGACCGCGCTCGATCTCTACAACGCCGGCTTCGACGCGAGCTGGGAGATCGACCTGTTCGGCGGGCAGCGTCGCAAGGTGGAGGCGGCGCGCGCCTCGATCGGCGCGGCGGAGGCGAATGTCGCCGACGCGCAGGTGAGCCTCACCGCCGAGGTGGGGCAGGCCTATGTCAACCTGCGCGACCGCCAGCAGCGCATCGTGCTGGCGCGGCAGGCGGCGGAGCGGCAGCGCGCGATGCTGAAGCTGACCGAACAGCGCGAGGCGGCGGGCACCGCCTCCGCGCTGGACGTCGAGCGCCTCCGCGGGCTGGTCGAGCAGAGCGACGCGGCGATCCTGCCGCTCACCGCCGAGCGCGACGCCTATCTCAACGCGCTCGCCGTGCTGGCGGGCGAGGCGCCGGGCGCGCTCGACGCGCTGCTGGGCGAGGTGCGCGCGGTGCCGCTGCCGCCGGCCGAGGTGGCGGTCGGCGACCCCGCCGCGCTGCTCCAGCGCCGTCCCGACGTGCGCGCGGCGGAACGCCAGCTAGCTTCGGCCACCGCGAAGATCGGCGTGGCGGAGGCGGCGAAATTCCCACGCCTCAGCTTCATGGGGCTGATCGGGATCGGCGGCAGCAAGCCGGGCGACCTGTTCGATCTCGGCAATATCTCCGCGATCGCCGCGCCGCAGCTTTCGTGGAATTTCCTCGATTTCGGGCGCAACGCCGCGCGCGTCGGACAGGCCGAGGGCGCGCGCGACGAGGCGGCGGCGCAATATCGCGGCGCGGTGCTCGGCGCGCTTCGCGACGCGGAGGATTCGCTCTCGCGCTATGCCGCGCGGCGGCTGACCGTGGCGAGCGCGGCGCGCAGCCTCGCCACCGCCGACCGCTCGGCCAGGCTGATGCGCCAGCGTTTCGACGCCGGCACCGCGACGCTGATCGACGTGCTCGACGCCGAGCGCCAGCGCGTGTCGGCGGAACAGGCGCTGAGCCAGGCGACGGCGGCGATGACCGCCGATTATGTCGCGCTCCAGAAGGCGCTCGGGCTGGGGTGGAGCCCTGTCAATCCTCCGCGAAGCTGAGCGCGGATAGCCCGCGCTCGCGATCGTTGACGAGCAGCGCCCGCCCATCCGGCGCGGCGGAGCGTTGCGGGCAGGCGGCGCGCAGGCAGGCGCGGCAGCCGAGGCCGATCGGCGTGGCGGTGCCGCTCAGGTCCAGCCCGCGCGCGGCGGCGAGGTTCCCGGCCTGCTCCGCCGCGACGCCCAGACCGACCGCGAATTCCGCCACCACCTCGTGCGGCGCGGCGTCCGGCCGGCTGCCCGGCGCGCCGGTGGTGCGCGCCTGTGAGAACCAGCGGGTGCCGTCCTCCAGCTCGACCAGTTGCACCGCCAGCGCTCCCGGCCGGTCGAAGGCGTGGTGGAGCCGCCACAGCGGACAGCGCCCCTGCGCCTGCACCAGCGGCGCGGCGCTCGCCCCGGCATAGCTTTTCGACGCCTGCCCGGCGCGGTCGATGCGGATCATGAAGAAGGCGAGGCCGCGCGCGCCGACGCGTTGCAGCGTCGTCAGCCGATGCGCGACCTGCTCGAAGCTCGCGCCGAAGCGGCGTTCGAGCACGCTCACGTCATAGCCGGTCGCCTCGCACGCGCGCAGGAAGCGGGCATAGGGCATCATCACCGCCGCCGCGAAATAGCTCGCGAGATGGCGGCGGAACAATCGCTCGGCGTTGCGATCGGCCAGCCCCGCGCCCCGCGCCAGCGCGTCGATTTCCGCCCGCGCCTCGAGCTGCGCGAGTTGCGCCGCCAGCGCAAAGGTCCGCGCGGGCGGATCGAGCGTCTCGCTCAGCTGCAACTGCCGCGCGTGAAGGTCGAGCCGGCGCAGCAGATCGGGCATCACATCGATCGGCAGGATGCGGATCGACAGGCCGTGCTTGACGCGCAGCCGCTCGACCAGCGCGGCGTAAAGGTCGGCGCCGACCAGCCGCAATTCGTCCGCCAGCGCCTCCGCCGCCGCGTCGAGATCGGGGAAGTGATTGCGCCAGCGTTCGATCTCGCGGCGCACCGCGGTCATCGCATCGTCGCGCCCCTCGCCCGACGACGCCCCGCCGCCGGCGCGATCGAAGGCGCGCGCGAACGCCTCCGCCCCGCCCGGCGCGGCGGCGAGCCATTCCTCCACCTCGTGCCGGTCGATCTCGAGATCGGCGAACAGCGGATCGGCGAGCCGCCGCCGGATCGCCGCCGCGCCGCCGCCCGGCTCGCCCGCCGCCAGCGCGCGCGGATCGAAATCGAACTGCTCGGCCATTCTCACCAGCAGCGCGGCCGGCAAGGCGCGCTGGTTGCGCTCGATCAGGTTGAGGTAGCTCGGCGAGATCGCCAGCATCTCCGCCATCGCCGCCTGCGTCAGCCCGGTGCGCCGCCTGAGCCGCCGCACCGCGTGACCGGCCAGCAATTTGTCCCGCGCCATAGCCTCATCATCCTGTAAATTACTTTACAATATAACCTGTATTAACGCCTTTTCGCCCACCTTGCGACACGATTTCAGTGCGAATTGCGCTGATTGCTGGCGATTTCGTGGATTAGCACACTCCCATCCGGCGCAGATGCCGAACGAACGCAGGAGCCACGACATGAGCAAGGAACCGCAGCGCAGCCGCGCCGTGTTCTCCACCGAGGATTTCGGGCTGATGAAGGAAGCGGTCGCGAACTACGTGAAGCAGATCGCCGACGATCCGCGCTCGGCCAAATTCTCCAATCTCTACCACCGTCTCGGCCGGCTCGGCTGAACGCACGCTTCCTGGGGAGGAAGGTGTCCGCCGGCGCGCCTGTCGCGTCGGCGGACATTTCATCGCGCAGGCCAGAATCGAAGGAGCAATATCCGTGACCTATCAGGAACAAATCGCCGGCGCCGCCACGCTGATCCGCGGCTATAACGGGACGTGGGACGGCATCGACGCGGAGTCGGTCGCGCGGATGCAGCTCCAGAACCGCTTCCGCACCGGCCTCGACATCGCGCGCCATACCGCCGCGATCATGCGCCGCGACATGGCCGCCTATGACGCCGATCCGGCCAATTACACCCAGTCGCTGGGCTGCTGGCATGGCTTCATCGGGCAGCAGAAGCTCATCTCGATCAAGAAGCATTTCGGCACGACCAAGGGGAAGTACCTCTATCTCTCCGGCTGGATGGTCGCCGCGCTGCGCAGCGAGTTCGGCCCGCTGCCCGACCAGTCGATGCACGAGAAGACCAGCGTTCCCGCGCTGATCGAGGAGCTGTACACCTTCCTCAAGCAGGCCGACGCGCGCGAGCTGAGCCTGATGTTCCGCGAGCTGGACAAGGCGCGCGAGAGCGGCAACGAGGTGGAGGCGCAGCGGCTGATCCACGGAATCGACAATTACGAGACGCATGTCGTGCCGATCATCGCCGACATCGACGCCGGCTTCGGCAATGCGGAGGCGACCTATCTGCTCGCGAAGAAGATGATCGAGGCGGGGGCCTGCGCGCTCCAGATCGAGAATCAGGTTTCCGACGAGAAGCAGTGCGGCCATCAGGACGGCAAGGTCACCGTGCCGCACGAGGACTTCCTCCAGAAGGTCCGCGCCTGCCGCTACGCCTTCCTCGAACTGGGCGTGGAGGACGGCATCATCGTCACGCGCACCGATTCGCTGGGCGCCGGGCTCACCAAGCAGATCGCGTACAGCCGCGAGAAGGGCGATCTCGGCGATCAGTATAACGCCTTCCTCGATTGCGAGGAGGTGACGGACCTCACCAACCTGCGCGGCGACGTGGTGATCGAGCGCGACGGCAAGCTGGTGCGCCCGAAGCGGCTGCCGTCGAACCTCTATCAGTTCCGCGAGGGCACGGGGGCGGATCGCTGCGTGCTCGATTGCATCACCTCGCTGCAGAACGGCGCGGACCTCTTGTGGATCGAGACGGAGAAGCCGCATATCGAGCAGATCGCCAGCATGGTCGATCGCATCCGCGAGGCGGTGCCCAACGCGAAGCTGGTCTATAACAATTCGCCGAGCTTCAACTGGACGCTCAACTTCCGCCAGCAGGTCTATGACCGCTGGGCGGCGGAAGGAAAGGACGTGTCCGCCTATGATCGCGCGAAGCTGATGAGCGTCGATTACGACGACACCGATCTGGCGCGCGAGGCGGATGAGAAGATCCGCACCTTCCAGAAGGACGCGGCGGCGCGGGCGGGGATCTTCCACCATCTCATCACGCTGCCGACCTATCACACGGCGGCGCTGAGCACCGACAATCTCGCCAGGGAATATTTCGGCGAGGCGGCGATGCTGGGCTATGTCAAGGGCGTGCAGCGGCAGGAAATCCGCCAGGGCATCGCCTGCGTGAAGCACCAGAACATGTCGGGCAGCGACATCGGCGACGACCACAAGGAATATTTCGCCGGAGAAGCCGCGCTGAAGGCCGGCGGCGCGCACAACACGATGAACCAGTTCGCGGCGTAGTCCGCACGCGGGTAGCCCTGCTACCCGCCAGACGGACAAGCCCGGCCGGCGGCGGGTGCTTCGTCACCCGCCGTCCGACGGCGCGGCCTCGCCGCGCCGTTTCGCGCTCACCGTCCCCTCAACACTCCACCACGTTCACCGCGAGCCCGCCGAGGCTCGTCTCCTTGTACTTCGAGCGCATGTCCTCGCCGGTCTGGCGCATCGTCTCGATCACCTGATCGAGGCTGACGATGTGCCGCCCGTCGCCGTGCAGCGCGAGATAGGCGGCGTTGATCGCCTTGATCGCGCCCATCGTGTTGCGCTCGATGCAGGGAATCTGCACCAGCCCGCCGATCGGATCGCAGGTGAGGCCGAGGTTGTGCTCCATGCCGATCTCGGCGGCATTCTCGACCTGCGCGTTGTTGCCGCCGAGCGCCGCGACCAGCCCGCCCGCCGCCATCGAGCAGGCGACGCCGACCTCGCCCTGGCACCCCATCTCCGCCGCCGAGATCGAGGCGCGCTTCTTGTAGAGCATCCCGATCGCCGCCGCCGTCAGCAGCAGCCGGCGCACGCCGTCGCGCGTCGCGCCGTGGACGAAGGTCTCGTAATAGCGCAGCACCGCCGGGATCACCCCGGCCGCGCCGTTGGTCGGCGCGGTGACGACGCGGCCGCCGGCGGCATTCTCCTCGTTCACCGCCAGCGCCCACAGGCTGACCCATTCGAACACCAGGCTGGGGTCGCTGCGCGGGCCGCGCTCCAGCAGCTTCTCGCGGATCGCGCGGGCGCGGCGCTTGACCTTCAGCCCGCCGGGCAGTTCGCCGGTCGCCGCGCAGCCGCGCTCGATCGCGCCGCACATCGCATCGCGCACGCGATCGAGGAAGGCGTCGGTCTCGGCGTCCTCGCGCCACGCCGCCTCGTTGGCGCGGACGATATCGGCGATCGCCATATCCTGCGCCGCGCCGATCGCGAGCAACTCCGCCGCCGAGCCGAAGGGATGGCGCGGCTGGCGGTTCGCGCGCTCCGGCTCCGCGCCCTCCTGCCGGATCACGCCGCCGCCGATCGAATAATAGCGGCGCGCGACCTCGCTGCCGTCGGGCAGCGTGGCGGTGAACACCATCGCATTCGGGTGGCCGGGCAGGAAACCGGGGCGGAACAAGAGGTCGCCCGCGATGTCGAACGGGATCGGCAGGCGCCCGTCGAGCGCCAGCCGCGCTTCGGCGCCGATCGCTGCGATCAGCCCCTCCACCGCCTCGGGATCGACCGTCTCGGGCGTCTCGCCCGACAGGCCGAGCAGCACCGCGCGATCGCTGTGGTGCCCGCGCCCGGTGAGCGAGAGCGAGCCGAACAATTCGCACTGCACCCGCACCGGCGCCAGCCCGGCATCGACCATCTCGGCCGCGAACGCCTTGGCCGCGCGCATCGGACCCACGGTATGCGAACTGGACGGGCCGATGCCGATCGTGAACAATTCGGTGACGCTGACGGCGGACGGCTGGTCGGCGGGTGACAAGTGCTTCTTGCGGGGCATGTCCCGCGTCTTAGGGTTCGGTGCGGCGCTACGCCAGCGGCGTCGCATCCAGCCGGAGGCGCAGCAGCGCCCCGCCGCCCGCGCTGCTCCCGGTTTCCAGCACGCCGCCGCACACGCCGAGGATGCGCTCGACGATCGACAGGCCCAGCCCGGCGCTGTCGCTGCGCGCGATGTCGCTGCGGCGGAAGCGGCGCGCGACGGGATCGCGGGCGTCGACCGCGAGGCCGGGGCCGTCATCCTCCACCGTCACGCTGCCGTCCGGCGCGGCGGAGACGACGATCGACGATCCGGCGGGCGTGTGGCGCACCGCATTGTCGATCAGGTTGGTGATCGCGATCAGCAGCAGCTCCGCCACGCCGCGCACGCGGCTTGGCGGCGTGTCCGGCTCCTCGAAGGCGATGCTGTGGCCCGAGCGATAGACGATCGGCACCATCGCCTCCACCGCGTCGCGCGCCAATGCGGCCGGGTCGATCATGGCGAGCTGCGGATGCAGCCGGTCGATCGCGGCGAGATCGATGAGCTGGCGGATGACGTGGTTGGCCTGATCGACCGCGCGGCCGATCTGGTCGCGCTCCGGCGACACTGGAAGCTGCTCCAGCCGCAGCGAGATCAGCGCCAGCGGGGTGCGCAGTTCGTGCGCGACATTGCCGACGAAATCGCCCTGCGCGCGATAGCCCGCCTCCAGCCGGTCGAGTGCGCGATTGGTGGCGTGGACCAGCGGCATCGCCTCGCTCGGCATCCGCGCTTCCTCGATCCGTCCGTCGAGACGCGACAGGCCAATCGCATCGGCGTCGGCGGCGGCGTCGCGGAACATGCCGGTGACGTGGCGCAGCACGATGAACGACAGCAGCAGCGAGCCGAGCAAAGCCGCGCCGATCACCCAGGCGAAACGGCGCAGGAAGGAGCGGACGACGTCGTCGACGATCTCCTCCGGATGGGTGCGGTCCTGTGCGACCACCACCCAGCCCGATCCGCCGCCGGGCAATGCCACCGGCCGCGTGAGCACGTCATACCGGCCCCAGGTGGTGAAGGCGCGCGCCGCGCCGTGCGGCAGGTCGTCCAGGTCGAAGGGCAGCGCCTGCGGCCGCGCCTGAAGCGCGTTGCCGTGCGTATCGAACAGCGCGAAGAAGCGGTCGCCGCGGTCGCGCGGCCCCTCACCCACCGCATTGCCGCGCACGAAAGCCTCCGCCTCGCGCTCCAGCCGGGCGGAGATGAAGGTGTCGGCGGTGTCGTTCAGCATCCGCGACAGCAGCAGCGGCAGCGCGATCGCCACCATCAGGACGATCGCGATCTGCCCGAGCAGCAGCTTGCCGAACAACGAACGGGGGAGGCGGGCCATCATGGGGTGGATAGCATGTATCCGATCCCGCGCACCGTCTGCACCTTCACCGCCGCGCAATCCTCCAGCTTGCGGCGAACGCGGTGGACATAGACGTCGACCGCATTCGAGCCGAGCGCGTCGCCCGCGCCGAAAAGCTGGTCCGCCAGCACGCGCTTGGGCACGACATGGCCGGCGCGGCGCATCAGCAGCTCGAGCAGCTCGATCTCGCGCACCGACAGCGGCACCGGCGCGCCGGCCGCGCGCACCTCGCGGCTGCGCGTGTCGAGCGTCAGGTCGGCGGCGCGCAGCACGTCCTCGACATAGCCGCCCTGCCGCCGCAGGATCGCCGACAGCCGCGCGTGCAGTTCGACGAACAGGAACGGCTTGACGAGATAATCGTCGGCGCCGCTTTCCAGCCCGAGCACGCGCATCTCCCCCGCGCCACGCGCGCTGAGCACGATCACCGGCACGGTGCGGCGCTGCGCGCGCAGGCGGCGGAGCAGGGTCAGCCCGTCCTCGTCGGGCAGCCCGAGATCGAGCACCATCGCGGCATAATCGGTGGTGGTGGCGAGTTGCTCGGCGTCGCGCGCGGTGCCGGCGATGTCGCAGCGGATGTCGCGCTTCAGGAACGCGGCGGCGAGCGCCTCGGCCAGCTCGCGGTTGTCGTCGACGATCAGCAGGCGCACCGCAGGAGGCTCCCGCCTAGAGCCACAGCAGCGACACCGCACCGAGCAGCAGGAGCTGCGCGGCGAGGAACAGCCGGTCGGCGATCCCCTCCCACCAGTCCGGCCCGCCGCGAATCGACTGATAGGAGAAGAAGCAGCTCGCCGTGAGCAGCACCGCCGCGCCGAGCGCCGCCTCGTCCGCGAAGGACCGGTCTCCGTATGAAGTGAGCTTCAATCCGGTGATGATCACGAACGTCACCCCCAGCAGGTTGGACGCGCCGTTCAGGATGTGGTGGCTCTTGGGCGGCGCGGCGCCCGGAGGGGGCGCCGCCGGCCGCTCGGCGTCGTCGGGCTGCATCGCTCCGGCGGCGCCCGCTCATCGTGACGGCGGGAAGGTGGCGTTGAGGTCGCCGCCGCCCGGCACCTGGCACTGGCCCTCGCCGCCGCCGCTCATGCCCATCGACGGGCGGATCAGCGTGAAGCGGCAGCGCATCCGGCCGTTCGGGCCGGACAGATTGGCCAGCACCTTGCCCGAATAATGCGTCACGAAATCCTGCGACGGGCCCCAATAGCCCCAGCCGCCGCCCCAGCCCCAGCCACGCCGGCCCCAGCCGCGATAGGGGCCGATCGGGCCCCAGCCGGCCCATAGCGGCCCGAGTTCGTCGACCCGCGTTTCCTGCGTGATCTGGAAGAAGGTGCCGGCATATGTCTGGCCGCTGGAGAGCTGCGCGGTCATCTCGCCAGTGCGCGACCCTTGCGCCTTCCAGCTGAAGGTCGCGGTCAGGCCCGACGCGCCGGAATCGCCGACGCCGGTGCCCGTGGTGGTACATCCGGCGAGCGCGCCGGCGGCGACCAGCGCCACCAGCGGAAGGGGGGACATTCTCGAAACCGTGGTCATCGCAATCTCTCCTGCAACCCCGGTGACGCACGATCGCGCCAGTACCCCCGGTTGTTCCATGAAGATGCTGACACGCGCCTTACGACGCGCCCGGTTTTCATTGCCACGGCTGGCCGCGCCCCTTACGGGCGCGGACGCGAAATCACAGGAGACTGCCCCCATGCGCCCCAGCGGCCGCGCCCCCGACCAGATGCGCGCGATCACCATCGAGCCCCATTTCACCCGCCATGCGGAAGGATCGGTGCTGATCGGCTTCGGCGACACCAAGGTGCTCGTCACCGCCAGCGTGGAGGAGCGCGTGCCGCCGTTCCTGCGCGGCAAGGGGCAGGGCTGGGTCACGGCGGAATATGGTATGCTGCCCCGCGCCACCCACACGCGCGGCAGCCGCGAGGCGGCGAAGGGCAAGCAATCCGGCCGCACGCAGGAAATCCAGCGGCTGATCGGCCGCAGCCTGCGCGCCGTCACCGACCTTTCCGCGCTGGGCGAGCGGCAGATCACGCTCGACTGCGACGTGATCCAGGCGGACGGCGGCACGCGCACCGCCTCGATCTCCGGCGCGTGGGTGGCGCTGCGGCTGGCGGTCAACGGGCTGCTGCGCGAGGGCAAGCTGACGCGCGACCCGATCGGGCAGAAGGTCGCGGCGATCAGTTGCGGCATCTATCAGGGCAATCCGGTGCTCGACCTCGATTACGACGAGGATTCGAACGCGGACGCCGACGCCAATTTCGTGCTGCTCGAAAACGGCCATATCGCGGAGGCGCAGGCCACCGCCGAGCACGCCACCTATGACGAGGAGGCGTTGCTCCGCCTGCTCCGCCTCGCGCGGATCGGCTGCGGCGAGATCTTCGCGGCGCAGGCGAAAGCGGTCGCATGAGCGGCGAGGGCAAGGAGCCGCAGGCGATCCGCAAGCTCGCCGCGGGCAAGCTGGTGATCGCCAGCCACAATCCCGGCAAGGTGCGCGAAATCGCCGAACTGCTCGACGGGCACGGGCTTGAGGTGGTTTCCGCCGGCGCGCTCGACCTGCCCGAGCCGGAGGAGACCGGCACCACCTTCGTCGCCAATGCCGAGCTGAAGGCGCGCGCGGCCGCCGACCTCTCCGGCCTGCCCGCGCTGGCCGACGATTCGGGGCTGTGCGTCGAGGCGCTGGGGGGCGATCCCGGCATCTTCTCGGCGCGCTGGGCGGGCGAGACGAAGGACTTCGACGAGGCGATGCGCCGGATCGAGGACAATCTCGGCCGGCTCGACAACCCGCCGCGCGACGCGCATTTCGTCTGCGCGCTGGCGCTGGCGTGGCCCGATGGGCATGTCGAATGGTTCGAGGGCCGGGTCGACGGCACGCTCGTCTGGCCGCCGCGCGGCGACAGGGGCTTCGGCTACGACCCGATGTTCCTGCCGGACGGCGAGCGCGAGACGTTCGGCGAGATGGACCAGGCGCGCAAGCACGACATCAGCCACCGCGCCGACGCGTTCCGGCAGCTAGTGGCGGCGGTGTTCTGATTTTGAGGTCAGATCAACGCGTCGGAACCGGCGTTTCTCCGGAATAATCGTAGAAGCCGCGCCCGGTCTTGCGGCCGTACCAGCCGGCCTCGACATATTTCACCAGCAGCGGCGCGGGGCGGAACTTGGGATCGCCCGTCCCCTCGAACAGCACGCGGGTGATCTCAAGGCATGTATCCAGCCCGATGAAGTCGGCCAGCGTCAGCGGCCCCATCGGATGATTGAGGCCGAGCTGGCAGGCGAGATCGATATCGCGGATCGTCGCGACGCCCTCGCCGAGCGCGAAGCACGCCTCGTTCAGCATCGGCATCAACACGCGATTGACGATGAAGCCGGGCGCGTCGTTGGCATGGACCACCTGCTTGCCCAGCGCCTGCGCGAACTGCTCGACCAGCTTCACCGTCGCGTCGGCGGTGGCAAGGCCGCGGATCACCTCGATCAGCCCCATCACCGGGACGGGATTGAAGAAATGCACGCCGATGAAGCGCGCCGCGTCGGGCGACGCCTGCGCCAGCCGCGTGATCGGGATCGACGAGGTGTTCGAGGCGAGCACCGCATCCTTGCCCAGCACCTTGCCGACCTCGGCGAAGATCGCGCGCTTGATCTCCTCGCGTTCGGTCGCCGCCTCGATCACCAGCGCGCACGGGCCCATCGCGGCGAGGCCGTCGACCGGCTCGATCCGCGCCAGAAGCTGGTCGCGCGCCTCGCCGTCGATCTTGCCCTTCTCCACGTCACGCGCGAGCCGTTTGGCGATCCCCGCCTTGCCCGCCTCGGCGCGCGGCTTGTCGACGTCGGCGAGCAGGACGTGAAAGCCCGCCTGCGCGGCGACCTGCGCGATCCCCGCGCCCATCTGCCCCGCACCGATCACGCCAACTGACTGCATCTGTCGCCTCCGTGGAAAAACCCGCCGGTCGCATAGCGGGTTTCGCGCGCGACGCCAGCCAGGTTAGAAGGCGGCATGACATGCCGCATCGCGATCCTCGTGCTGCTTGCGCTCGCCGGCTGTTCGGACGAGCCGGCCAATGTCACCTCGCGCACCGGGACGAGCGAGGTGCGCGCGCGGCCGGCGGCGACGCCCGAGGCTCAGCGGCCGAACACGCCCGCGCGATAGAGCAGGGTGACGGCGACGCGGCGGTTGCGCGGGTCGGCGGGATTGTCCGCGATCATCGGCTCGCGATCGGCGACGCCCTCGATCCGGTTGAAGCGCGCCTCCGGGATGCCGGCCAGCGCGAGCCGGCGGCGCGTCGCCTCCGCCCGGCCGGTGGCGAGCGTCCAGTTGTTCATCGCGCGCGGATCGCCATAGGGCACCGAATCGGTATGCCCCCGGATCATGATCGGGTTGCCGGTCCTGGCGATGCTCTCGCCGACCATGCCGATCAGCTCCGACGCGGAAGGCTCCAGCACGGTCGTGCCGAGCGCGAACATCGAATAATTGGCATCGTCGATCAGGTCGATGCGCATCCCATCCTGCGTCATCACGAAGCGGATGTGACGGGCAAGCTTGCTGAGGTTGGCGCTGGCCGCGATCCGCTCCAGCACCTGGCGGCGCAGGGCGGCGAAGTTCCTGCGATCCTCGGCGGCGACCGATTCGGGGCTGCGCAGCGAGCCTTTCTTGCCCGCGCCCATCTGCTTGCCGCCGGCATTGTTGTCGATCCGCGCGACCAGCGTGGGCAGGCGCGAATTGCCGTCCTCCGGCCCGATCTTCTCCTCACTGGTGACGGACTTGCCGCCGAACAGGCCCGAGCCGCCGATGCCCAGCGACTTGGTGTTGAGAATGGTCGGCGCGAAATAGTCGGCGATGCCCTTGCGCTGCTTCTCGGTGGTCGCCCCGAGCAGCCACAGCAGCAGGAAGAAGGCCATCATCGCCGTCACGAAATCGGCGTAGGCGACCTTCCACGCGCCACCGTGATGGCCCCCACCACCTTCGATGTAGATTTTCTTGTAGATGATCTTGGGCGGCTGGTTCGAGCCGTGCGGCGCGCGCGCGGCCATTATTCGGCGCCTCCGGTGCGCCGGCACCGGCCCATCGGCACGAGCCGATCAGACATCACCTGCCCCTCAACCCGTCGAACACCTCGGCGAAACCGGGCTGGTTCTTGTGCGCGATGCCCGAGCGGGCGGCCTCGATCACCAGCGGCTGCGGGTGGCCGTGCAGCGAGGCGACGATGATCTGCTTCACGACGTGGTAGATCGCCGCATCGGCATCGATCACCTGCTTCAGCCGGTTGGCGAGCGGACTGACGATGCCATAGGCGAGCAGCACGCCCATGAACGTGCCGACCAGCGCCGAACCGATCATCGCGCCGAGGATCGACGGCGGCTTGTCGATCGAGCCCATCGTCTTGACGATGCCCAGCACCGCCGCGACGATGCCGAGCGCGGGCAGCGCGTCGGCGAGGCTGCTGAGCGTGTGCTGCGGCCCCTCCACCTCGTGGTGATGCGTCTTGATGGCGTTGTCCATCACCTCCTCCACGGCATGAACGTCGAGCGTGCCGGAGGAGACGACGACCAGCCGCAGCGTGTCGGCGATCAGGTTGACCAGGGTATGATCGGCGAGCAGGCGCGGATATTCCGCGAAGACGGCGGAGGACTTGGGGTCCTCGACATGCGGCTCGAGCGCGATCGGCCCTTCCATCCGCAGCATCTTCATCAGCTTCGAGACGAGGAAGATCGTGTCGAGATAATCCTGCTTCTTGTATTTCGGGCCCTTGAAAACCTTGGCGAGGCCCCCGCCCATCGCCTTCAGCTCCTTGCCCGAATTGCCGATGATGAGCGCGCCGGCCGCAGCGCCGCCGATGATGAGCAATTCGTGCGGGATCGCCTCGAACACCGGGCCGAGCGCGCCGCCGGTGATGGCGAAGCCGCCGAAGACCATGCCGAGGAGGACAACGAGGCCAATGGCCGGAAACATCAGAGAACCCCCCGGGCAGTCAGTCAGTTGATTCGTGGTTACCGCGCGTTCGTCGCCATCCGGTTAACCAGCCTTGTTTTTACTTGCGCACCACGCGCCGCGCTCACTTCAGATAATCGAACAGCGACATGCTGGAGAGCTTGGTGAAGCTCGCCTGCGTCGCCTGGAGCACGGTCATCGTCTTTTGCAGCTCGGTGATCGCGGTCGAATAATCGAACCCGTCGACATCGGTGCGCGCCTGCGACCGGTCGATCTGGGCGCTGGAGATCTGCCCGGAGACGATATCCACCCGCGCCGCGCGCGCGCCGATCGACGCCTGCGTCGCGGTTACCTTGTCCGAGATCTGCTGGAGCGTATCCTTCGCATCCGCCGGGATCGTCCCGCCGCCGTTGAGCGCGGCGACGATCGCGGCGATCGACGCCCCGATATCGCTCGTGCCGGTCGTCAGGAAGCTGGCGGCATTGTTGCTCGGCTGCACCGACTGCCCGTCGCCGATCGGGATCGACGCCGCCTCTCCGGCGGTGAAGGAAAGCGTGCCATCGGTATTCTGCGTTACCGCCTTGCCGCTGCCGCTGCCGCCGAATAGCGGACCGCCGCGCATGTCAGTCGCGTTGGCGGTGGCGAGGATCGAGGTGTACAGATCCTGGATCTGCGTGGCGATCGCGGCCTTGCCGCCCGCGTCCAGCGTGCCGTTGCCGGCCTGCACGACGAGCGTCGAGATCTGCTGGAGCTGGTCGCCGATCTGGCCGAGCGACGTGTCCGCCTGCTGCAGCACCGATTTCGCCACCGAGATATTGGCGGTGTACGCGCTGTCGTTGGAATCGGCGAGCGACAGGTTTTGCAGCCGCTGCCATGCGACGCTGTTGTCGGACGGCGCGAGGATGTTGGTCTCGGACGTGATCTGCTGGTTCAGCCGGTCGGCCTGACCGGTGAGCGAGCGCATCGAGGTCGCCGTGCGGTCATAGAACAGGTTGGTCGAAGGGGCGATCGTCATCAGCGGATATCCAGGATTGTCTGGAAGGTGTCGCGCGCCACCTGGATGACGCGGCTCGACGCGGAATAGGCCTGCTGAAAGCGCAGCAGGTCGACCGCCTCGGTATCGAGATCGACGCCCGTCACCGCGTCGCGCGCCGAGACAGCGCCGTCGTGGATCGAGCTCTGCGCGGCGGCGACGGTGTTGCGGTTCTGGAGCGCGGCGGCGTTGGCGGAGACGATCGTCGTCACCTTGTTCTCGAACCCGCCGGTCGAGCGCAGCGTATCGAACTGCAGGATGTTGCTGTTGTCGCGCGTCCCCCCGCCGACCGCCGCGGCGGCGATGCCGTTGGGGTCGGTCAGCGCGAGCGACACGTCGGTCGGCGCGGCGCCGACGCTGAACATCGGCTGCCCGGCATTGTTGTTGAGATCGCGGCCCTGCGCCTGGAGCGCGTTGACGCCGTTGACGAAGCCGGTGGCGAGATCGTTGAGCTGGTCGCGCGTGTCGGCGATCCGCTGCGCCCCGTCGACGATGCCGCCGAGCGCGCCGCCGTTCGGCGTCAGCACCGAAAAATTGCCGTTGCTCTGCACCGCGAAGGAGACGGTGCCCGCCGCGTTGCGCGCATAGGTGACGGTCGCGGCGTCGGTGCCCGACACCAGCACCGGGCCGCCCGATCCGCCGCCACGCACCGTGGCGCGGCCGGCGTCGTCGAAGGTGACGTTGACGTCGACCAGCGCGCTCATCTGATCGAGGATCGAATCGCGCTGATCGAGCAGGTTGGCCGACTGGGCGGTGTTCGCCCCGGCGCGGCCCAGCCCGTCGTTCACCTTGGCGAGCGCGGTGGCGAGCGTGCTGAGGCTGCCGGTCGCCTGATCGGCGGTCGCGTCGAGATCGGCCGTCACCTGCGCCAGCGCGTTGCCGGTGGCGGTGAAGGCGTTGGCGACGGTGGTGGCGTTCTCCAGCATCGTCGCGCGCGGCGCCGCCGAGGCGGGATCGGCGGCGACCGACTTGGCGGCGTTGAAGAAATTGGTCAGGCTGGTCGACAGGTCCGGCCCGGTCAGCGCCGACTGGATGCGATCCAGCCACACCGACCCCGTCTGCGTCCGCGCGAGATCGGCGCCGGAGGAGCGCACCGCCTCCGCCTTGAACATGTCCGACGCGCGGTTCACCCCGGCCGCGATCGAGCCATAGCCGTTCATCGCATTGGCGGCGGTGAACAGGGTGGTCGGCGCGCCGACCTCCTTCACGTCGATCGAGCGGCGCGAATAGGACGAATTGCCGACGTTCGCGATGTTCTCCGACACCGTCGAAAGCGCCGTCTGGTACGTGCGCACGCCCGAGGCGCCGATGGAGAGCAGGTCGGCCATCAGCTCTTGGTGGACGAAGCGTGGTTAAGATCGGGTTGAGAACGCGCGAGGAACTCGGTCATCGCCTTGCCGATACCAAGCGGGGCGTGCTCGGCCATCTGCTGCACGACCTTCTGGTCCTGCATGTCGCGGAAGGTGTCGAGCGCCTGGCTGTCGAACAGCGGGTCCGCCAGCTTCGCCTGCCGCATGGATTTCAGCATCATGCCGGTGAACACCGATTCGAACTGCTGCCCCGCCTTGGCGAGGTTTTCCTTCGACGCGGCGCGCGACAGGCCGGTGTCCAGCCCCGTCGCGCCGGTGATCTGCGTCTTCGCGACCGCGCTGGCGACATCGGCCGTCATAGCACCACCAGATCCGCCTTCAGCGCGCCGGCTTCCTTCAGCGCCTCGAGGATCGCGACGAGATCGGCCGGCGACGCGCCGATCGCGTTCACCGCCTTCACCACATCGGCGAGCTTCGGTCCCGGTGCGAGCAGGAACATGGGTCGGCGCTCCTCATCGACCGAGACGCGCGATTTCTGCTGAACCGCGGTCTGGCCCTGGCTGAACGGGCCAGGCTGGCTGACCCGCTGGTTCTCGTCGATGCGCACGGTCAGCTTGCCGTGCGTCACCGCGGCCGGACCTACCCGTACCGCTGAGTTAATAACGACCGTTCCCGTCCGGGCATTAACAATTACTTTTGCGGGCGGCTCGGCGGCGACCACGTCGAGGTTCTCGATCTCCGACATCAGCGTCGCGCGCACGTCCGCTCCGAGGGGGGCCTTCACCGCGATCGACACCCCGTCCTTCGCCTCCGCGCTGCCCGCGCCGAGCCGCCGGTTGATCGCCGCCGCGACATTCTGCGCGGTGGTGAAATCGGCGCGCGCGAGGTTGAAGGTGAGCATCGGCGTCTGGTCGAAGCCGGTCGCCACCGCGCGCTCGACAGTCGCCCCTTCGGGGATGCGGCCGGTGGAGGGGACGTTGACGACGATCTGCGACCCGTCCTTGCCCTCCGCGCCCAGCCCGCCGACCGCGAGGTTGCCCTGCGCCATCGCATAGATCTGCCCGTCGGCGCCGAGCAGCGGCGTCAGCACCAGCGCGCCGCCGCGCAGTGACTTGGCCTTGCCCATCGAGGCGACGGTGATGTCAATCCGTTGCCCCGGCTTGGCGAAGGCGGGCAGTTCCGCCGTGACCATCACCACGGCGGCGTTCTTCAGCCCCGGATTGACGTTAGAGGGAAGCTGGAGGCCGAAGCGCGAGGCCACCGCCTTCACCGACTGGACGGTGAATTCGAGATTGTCGTCCCCCGTCCCCGGCAGGCCGACCACGATGCCGTAGCCGGTGAGCTGGTTGGAGCGGATGCCCTGGAAGCCGCCGAGATCCTTGATGCGATCGGCCGAGGCCGGGCTGGCCGACAGGATCGCGACCAGCAGCGCGAGCGCCGCCAGCCACCAGATTTCGCGATCCGAGCGGATCGAGCGGCGCGGACGCGGAAAGGGAGAAGCGAGGCTGTGCATCAGAACGGGCTCACCACCTGGAAGAAGCGGCTCAGCCAGCCCTGGCGGCTGGCGCGGGCGACGTCGCCCTTGCCGGTATAGGCGATCTGCGCATCGGCGACGCGCGTCGAGGGCACGCTGTTGTCGAGATCGATGTCGGCGGTGCGGACGATGCCCTTGATCTGCACCACCTCGTCGCCGCGATTGAGCGTGACATGCTTCTGCCCCTGCACCAGCAAGGTGCCGTTGGGATAGATCTTCGCTACCGTCACCGAGATCGCGCCGGTGAGCGAATTGGCCTGATCGGTGGTGCCCGCGCCGGTGAAGTTGCGCGTGCCGCTGGCCGACGCGTCGGTCGACTTGAACAGCGAAAGCGGGCCGGTGCTCGGCGGAGTGAGGCCGAAGCCGCCGCCCGAATCGAGCTTCGACGAGGCGGACTTGGAAGCGGCGGTGCGCTCGACCAGCACGATCGTCAGCAGGTCGCCGACGCGGCGCGCGCGCCACCCCTCGTGCAGCGCGGCATAGCCGCTCGCCACCTGGAAGATCGCGCCGTTGGGCTGCGCGTCGGCCGCCGGCTGCGGCAGCGGCGCGAGGCGGGCGGCGGTGAAATCCTCCGCCGGCGCCTTCTTGCCGAACAGCTTCGCGTCGGCCGCCGACGTGGCGAGCAGCGCGGCGGCGAGACCGGCGAGGGAAAAGGAAGCGCGCATCATGTCCGGTCCTGGCATCAGATGTTCTGGTTGACGTATTTGAGCATGTCGTCGGTCGCCGAGATCATCTTGGAATTGACCTCATAGGCGCGCTGCGTCTCGATCATGTCGACCAGCTCCTCGACGACATTGACGTTCGACGCCTCCAGCATGCCCTGCCGCACGGTGCCGCGCCCGTTCTCGCCGGGCACGCCGAGATCGGCCGCGCCCGAGGCGGCGGTCTCCTTGACGTAATTGTCCCCCATGCTCTGCAGGCCCGCGGCATTGGGGAAGTTGGCGACCTGGATCTGCCCCAGCGTCTGCGCCGCGGTCTGCCCCGGCAGCGTGGCGGAGACGGTGCCGTCGGTGCCGATCGTGATCGAGCTGGCGCCCTGCGGGATGGTGATCCCCGGCATCACCTGATAGCCGTCGCTGGTGACGAGCAGCCCCTCCGGCGAGCGCGAGAAATTGCCCGCGCGGGTGTAGCCCAGCTCGCCGCCCGGCATCTGCACCTGGAAATAGCCGTCGCCATCGATCGCCAGGTCGAGGCTGTTGCCGGTGGTGTTGAGCGAGCCTTCGGTGTCGATCCGCGCGGTGCCCTGCACGCGCACGCCGGTGCCGAGGTTCAGGCCGGTGGCATATTGCGTCGATTGCGTCGACTGCGCGCCCGGCGCGGTCACCACCTGATAGCCGAGCGTCGCGAAATTCGCGCGGTCGCGCTTGAACGCGGTGGTGTTCACGTTCGCCAGATTGTTCGAGATGACACGCATACGCATGTCCTGGGCGTCCAGCCCGGTGCGCGCGATGTGCATGGCGGCGGTGGTCATCGTCTATCTTCCTCAGCTCGGCAGGCGCATCACGGATGCGGCGCCCTCGTCCATGTCCTTGGCGTTCTTGAGCAGGCTGGCCTGCACCTCGTAGCTGCGCTGGTTCTCGATCATGTCGACCAGCGCCTGCGTCATGTTGACGTTCGATCCCTCGAGCGTGCCCGAGACGACCTGCCCGTCGAGATTCTCCGGCAGTGCGCCGCCGCCGCGGACGTGGAGCAGGTTGTCCAGCCCCTTCACGGTGTCGGCGCCGGTGTCGGAGACGAGCTTGATCTTGTCGATCACCTGCGGCTTGCCGCTGGAATCGCCCTGCGGCACGATCGAGATCGAGCCGTCCGAGCCGATCGACAGCGAATTGTACGGCGGGATGGTGATCGGGCCGGACTGGCCCATCACCAGGAAGCCGTCGCCCGTCTGCAGCGTGCCGGACGCGGAGACGGAAAGATCGCCCCGCCGCGTATAGGCCTCGCCGCCGTCGGGCGCCTGCACCGCGATCCAGTCGTCGCGGCCGGAAACCGCCACGTCGAGGCTGCGCCCGGTGGAGATCAGCGCGCCCTGCTGCCGATCGGCGTCCGTCACCTCCGACGAGGTGGGCGAGCGCGCCATCAGCGACGCGCCGCCGCCCTTGAGCTGGATCTGGTCGAACACCACGCGATCGGCGCGGAAGCCGGTGGTGGAGACGTTGGCCATGTTGTTGGCGATCGCCGCCTGCGCCTGCATGTGCGCACGCAGGCCGGTCGCCGCCGTATAGACCAGTTTGTCCATCTACGCCTCCCGCGCCCTTCCCGCGATCACGACCGGATGTTCAGGATCGTCTGCGAGATCTGGTTGTCGGTATCGAGCGCCTTGGAATTCGCCTGGAAATTGCGCTGCGCCGCGATCAGGTTGACCAGTTCCTCGGTGATGTCGACGTTCGACCGCTCGATCGTGCCGGTCATCAGTGAGCCGAGGCCGTTCTGGCTGGCCGAGCCGGCCACCGCGTCGCCCGACAGGCCGGTCGCCTGCCAGTAGCTCGATCCGATCTGCCTGAGGCCCGCCGGGTTGGCGAAGTTGATGATCGCCACCTTGCCGAGATTGCGCACGTCGCCGTTCGAATAGCTCGCCTTGACGAGACCGGTCTCGTCGATCGTCACGCCGGCGATCTGGCCGACCGAGGAACCGTCCTGCGAGCGCGCCGAGACGTTGAACGGCGAGGCGATCATCGTCGTCGACGAGCCGAAATCGACCGTCACCGTCTGCGCGGCGGTCGCGCCCGAGGGCGTCACCGGATCGAAAGTGTTGAGGTTGCCGGAGGTGAGCTGGCCCGTGCTGTTGAACGTCAGCGTCGTGCCCGGCGTGCCGCCGGTGGTGAGCTGCTGGTCGCCGATGTAGCTGTAGGCGGACCAGGTGCTGTTGCCGGACGCGTCCGGCAGGCTGTCGCGCTTGAAATAGGTGGTCATCGTCAGCGCGTTGCCGTTCGCGTCATAGACGGTGCTCGACGTCGAGTTGTTGTAGCTCGTCGGATCGAACCGGTCGAAGGTCGCGTTGGTCGGCAGGCCGGTGCTGGACGACAGGTTGAGCGTGTATTTCACGTTCGACGTGGCGACCGCGACGCCGCTGGTCGCCGGAAGCTGGAGCGAGACGGTCGAATCGAGGCCGGATGCGACCACCGCACCCGAACCGTCGACCGGATAGACCTGAAGATGCCCGCCGTTCGAATCGACGACATAGTGGTTGGCGTCGACGCTGAAGCCGCCGTTGCGGGTGAAGTTGACCTTCGCCGCTTCCGGATCGGGCTTCACGGCGAAGAAGCCGTCGCCGGAGATCGCCAGATCGAGCGCGTTGCCCGACTGGGTGAAGCTGCCCTGCGTGAACTGCTGGATATTGCCCTTCACCACCACGCCCGAGCCGACCATCGAGGTGGGCGAGGTGGAGATGTTGCTGGCGATCACGTCCGCGAATTCGGAACGCGACTTCTTGAAGCCGTTGGTGGCGACGTTCGCCAGATTGTGGCTGATGACCGACATGTCGGTCTGCGCCGCCTGAAGGCCGGTGAGCGAGGTGTAGAAGGCCATGGGGGTTTACTCCTGTGAGATTCAGCCGATCTGGCGGACGGCGGAGGCGTTGGTGTCGCCGAGACCGGGAAGGGAAAGCACGGCGCTGCCGCTGGTGGTGGAAACCGAGGTGACCGGCGCCCAGACGAGGCCGGTCGCGGCAACGGTGGCGCCGTTGTCCTGCGCGGTGACCGTCACGTTGAACGGGCCGGTGCCGGCATCGGCGCCCTGGTCGGTGGTGCCGTCCCAGTCGTAGTTGACGATGCCCTTGGACTGCGCGCCCAGCTTGATCGTCTTGAGCACCTCGCCGTTCGAATCGGAGATGGTGACGTTGACGTTGGTGGCGTCGCCGCCCAGCTCGACCGCGCCGGTGAGGCCGCCCGAGGTTCGGCCGTAAGCGACGTTGCCGGGAACCAGCACGGTCTTGCCGATATAGCTCACCGCGTCCGATGTGGTGGTGGCGCCGAGCTTGTCGGCGATCGCCTTCAGCGTCGTCGACATGTCCGAAATGCCGGCGAGCGAGGAGAATTGCGCCATCTGCGCAACCATCTGGGTGTTGTCGACCGGCGAGAACGGATCCTGGTTCTGCATCTGCGCCGTCATCAGCTTCAGGAAATCCGCCTGACCGAGCGTGGTCTGGCCGGTGGTGTTCGCGGTCGAGGAACTGTCGGTCGATCGGGCGATGCCGAGCGAGGCGAGCGTCGAATCGAACGTGCTGTCGGTGGTGGTGGTCATCTATCAGCGCCCCAATTTGATGGTGTCGAGGATCAACGACTTGGCGGTGTTCATCACCTCGACGTTGTTCTGGTAGCTGCGCGCCGTCTCCATCATGTCGACCAGCTCGCGGGTCTCGTCGACGGCGGCCTCGTAGATATTGCCGTCCTTGTCGGCGATCGGGTTGCTCGGATCGTAGCGCTTGGTCGGCGTGCCGCCGGCGGTGACGACCTGCACGGCGTCCACCGTCGACATGCCCGAGGCCGCGTCGTAGCTGGTGCGGAACACCGGCTTGATCGTGCGATAGGCTTCCGCCTCCGATCCGGCGATGCCGCCGGCGTTGGCGAGATTCGACGCGGTGGTGTTCATGCGCACGAGTTGCGCGGACATCGCGCGCCCGGCGACCTGGAAGATCGAGAGCGGCTGGGCCATGCTCATTCTCCCTTCAGCGCGCGGGTGATCTGGCCGATCCGCCCGTTCAGGAAGGACAATGTCGTCTGATACTGGACGGCGTTCTCGGCGAAGGCAGTCTGCTCCTGGCTGAGGTCGACGGTGTTGCCGTCCATCGAGGGTTCGAGCGGCACGCGATATTTCACGCTCGCGTCGAAGCCGTTGTCGCCGGACTGCTCGACCGCGCCCAGCGCCTGCTGGAAGTTGACGTCGCGCGCCTTGAAGCCTGGGGTGGAGGCGTTGGCGATGTTCGACGCGAGCAGCCCCATGCGCTGCGAGCGCACCTGGAGGGCGGCGGCGTGAACTCCGAACAACGTGTCGCTGGCCATCGGCCGGGTCTCCTGCACGGGAATGTGCGCGGAACTATCAGCAAGGTGCGTGCCAACTGCCGGCGCGGCGGCGCGGCGCGGGTTGCGGCACCGGGAAGCGGCAAGATGTTGCCGGGCGGCCGGCAACGGTTGCCGCCTGATGGCCGGGTGGCGGGCCTCTCCTCCTCCAGCCGGCAATTGGCACGCACCTTGCGGAAGGGCGGGCATGACACCCGGCACGTTCCTCGACCCCTATGCGGCGGTGATCGTCGGCGGCGGCACGATCGTCGCGGCGATGCTGCGCACGCCGTCCGCCGATCTGGCGCGCGCGCTGAAGGCGCTCGTCACGCTGCCGCGCCGCGACTTCAGCGCCGAGCCGCTGCTGGAGCAGATCCATTCGCTGTCGCGCATCGCGCGCCGCCACGGCACGATCGCGCTCGACCGCACGGTGATCGTCGATCCCGATCTCGCCGCCGGCATCGCGATGATCGTCGACGGCGAGGGCGGCGAGACGGTCGCGCAGGAATTGCGCCACCGCCGCCGCGCGCGGATCGAGCGCCATGCCGCCGCCGCCGACGCCTGGGCGGGAATGGCCGAGGCCGCGCCCGCGATGGGCATGGTCGGCACGCTCGTCGGCCTCGTCGCGATGTTCACGCAGATGAGCGACCCGCGCGCGATCGGTCAGGCGATGGCGGTGGCGCTGCTCGCCACGCTCTATGGCGCGATCGTCGCCAACCTCCTCGCCATGCCGGTCGCCAGCCGGCTGCGCGCCGCCGCGCGCGCCGAGGCGTTCGAGCGCGCCCGGCTGGAAACGCCGCTCGCGGCGCTCGCCACGCGCGAGGCGCCGCGAGCGATCGCCCCGGTCAGCTTCTCACCCGCGCGCGAGGAGGCATCGTGACCGACGCCGACGCCTTCGACGAATTTCCCGCGCGCGCGCCGGGCCGCCCGCTGTGGCTGATCACGCTCGCCGACCTGGCGCTGCTGCTGGTCGGCTTCTTCGTGCTGCTGCAGGCCAACCACCATCTCGATCCGCGCCGCCTCGCCAACGGGATGCGTGAGGGTTTCGGCGCGAGCGACCAGCCGGTGAGCGCGCCGACACCGCCAGCCATGCCGATCGCCGCCAATGCGCTCGGCGGCTTCGCGCCCGGCTCGGCCGCGCTGCCGGCGGCGCCGGACGCGCTGGTCGGATGGGCGCGGGAAGCGGCGCGCGATCCGCGCGTAGCGCTCACCGTCACCGGCGGCACGGACGGCACGCCCGCCGATGTCGACCCTTCCACCGGCAGCGCCGCGGTGCTCGCCGCCGATCGCGCCCGCGCCGTCGCCGCCGCGTTGGGCCAGGTCGCGCCCGGCCGCATCCTCGTCGCCACCACCAACCGCCCCGGCCAACGCCGGGTCACCGTCACGCTCGCGTTCGCGGGCGAAGGAAACGCCAGATGATCGTTCTCGCCCTGCTCGCCGCAGCCTCGTTCCAGGATATCCCCGCGCTCGATCGCGGCGTCGCCGCCTTCACGGGGCGGCCGATCGGGGAGGAGGGCGGCGCGCGCGCGCCGGTCGATTCGCGCCTGCGCCTCGCGTCATGCCCGATGGTGTCGATGGCGTGGCGCACCGACGCGCATGACGCGGTGGTCGTCACCTGCACCGGGCCGGAATGGCGCGTCTTCGTGCCGGTGGTGATGCCGGCGCGCACCACGATCATCTCCGCTCCCGCCGCCGCGCCCGCCGCGGCGCGGAACGCGGAAAAGGTCATCAAGCGCGGCGACCCGCTGACGATCGAGGCTGGATCGGACGGCTTCTCGATCACGCGCGAGGGCGTCGCGATGGGCGATGCCGCCGCCGGCGAGCGGCTGATGGTGAAGGTCGACAATTCGCGCGCGCCGGTTCAGGCGGTCGCGGTCGAGCCGGGCCGCGCGACGCTGCCGGGCTGGACCGAGCAGTGATGTCGTCCCTTGCCCCGGCGCCGCGAAAAAAGTTTCTAAAACTTTTCCGCAAGCCGCCGTTTATCGCCATGTCAGCGAAACCGGAAAGGTGCGGACATGGTGGATTCGATCGGCGCGAAGCCTGTCACGACAAACGACCTGCCGGTCGTGCCGGTCGTGCGCGTCCAGGCTCCCGATGCGGTGCCGGCGGTCTCCAGCCAGTCCGATACCTCGGTGTCGCAGAGCCGGCAGCCGCAGACGCTCGCCTCGCAGCTCGCCACGAAACCGCCGGTCGATGCGGATCGCGTGAAGCGGATCAAGGAAGCATTGGCGAACGGCACTTTCCCGATTTCCCCAGCGACGCTCGCCGACCGGCTGATCGCGCTGCGCTACGACTGGCTGTCCAATGACCCGGCGTGACGCACTGATCCGCGTGATCGAGACGCTCCATGCCGAGATCGCGGCGCTGAAGGCGAACGACATCGCCGGGCTGGAACGCGCGACGGCGGACAAGCTCGCCGCGATCGAAACGCTCCGCGCGCTCGGCGACGGCCCCGCCGGCCCCGAGCTTCGGGAACTGGCGAGCGAGGCGGACCGGCTCAACGAGACGTGCCGCATCTACGTCAACCTGATGGCCGCCAACGTCCGCCGCCGGCTCCAGATGCTGAGCGGCGAGGGCGGCAACGCCTATCGGCGCGGGCCGGTCGCCGCCTACGCCTGATCCCCGCCGCCGCGTTGGCGGGCGGGTTGGTTAACGAATTGGCACGATCCTTGCTGTGTTAATCCCGAACAGGGAACCGACGCAGCACGATGACCGTCAACGCCATTGCCTCGAACTCCGGCCGTATCCAGTCCGCGATCCAGCGGGCGGCTGCGCGCACCGGGATCGATTTCGACTATCTGCTCGGCCAGGCGAAGGTCGAAAGCGGCCTCAACGCCAGCGCTTCCGCTACGACCTCCTCGGCGCGCGGGCTGTACCAGTTCGTCGAGCAGAGCTGGCTGTCGGTGATGAAGCAGCACGGCAGCGAATACGGCCTCGGCTGGGCCGCCGACGCGATCAGTCGCAACGCGTCCGGCCGCATGACGGTCAGCGACAGCGCGACGAAACAGGCGATCCTTGCCCTGCGCAACAACCCGGAGATCGCCTCCGCAATGGCCGCCGAGCACGCCTCCGACAACAAGGACGCGCTGGAAAGCGCCACCGGCCGCGAGGCGACCGGCACCGACCTCTATATGGCGCATTTCCTTGGGCTGGGCGGCGCGCGGCGCTTCCTCGCCAACATGCAGAGCAACCCCGGCACCAGCGCCGCCGGCCTGTTCCCGGCCGCCGCGCGCGCCAATCGCGGCGTGTTCTACAACAGCGACGGCAGCGCGCGATCACTGGCCGACGTCTACCAGCGCTTCGCCGCCAAGCTGGGGGACGGCAGCGGCAATGCCGGCAATACCGGCAACGGATTGCCGGCCATGCAGTTCGCCGCGCAGGCACTCGACATGGACGGCGCCACCGTCGTCACCGGCGCGAACCAGAGCGCGACCGACGCGCTGAGCTGGGCCAGCGCCGCGCTCGGCGCGCGCGGTGCGCAGGCGCAGGCGGCGAGCCTGCTGCGCCCGACGCCGGACACCGCCCGGCTGGCCTATATGATGCTCGCACGGATGGGGGGCTAAGCCGCGATGAAGTTCCTCGGCAATCCCCGCGCCGCCGCGCTGCCGCTGGCGATCCTGCTGCTGGTCGTCGTGATGGTGGTGCCGATCCCGGCGGCGCTGCTCGACGTGTTCTTCGTCGCCAATATCGCGATCAGCCTCGCGGTGCTGATGGTGGCGTTGAACGCGCAGAAGCCGCTCGACTTCTCCGCCTTCCCGACGGTGCTGCTGTTCGCCACCCTGTTCCGGCTCGGCCTCAACGTCGCCTCCACCCGCGTCGTGCTGGTGCACGGGCATGAGGGGGAGAGCGCCGCCGGCCATGTGATCGAGGCGTTCGGCACCTTCCTGATCGGCGGCGACTATGTCGTCGGCATCTTCGTCTTCGCGATCCTGATGATCATCAACCTGATCGTGGTGACCAAGGGCGCCGGCCGCGTCTCCGAAGTGTCGGCGCGCTTCACCCTCGACGCGCTGCCCGGCAAGCAGATGGCGATCGACGCCGATCTAAACGCCGGCCTCATCACCCCGGACGAGGCCAAGAAGCGCCGCGTCGAGGTGGCGACCGAGGCGGATTTCTACGGATCGATGGACGGTTCGTCCAAGTTCGTGAAGGGCGACGCGATCGCCGCCATCCTGATCCTCGCGGCGAACATCGTCGGCGGACTGATCCTCGGACCCGTAAGCCACGGCATGTCGATCGGCGCGGCGGCGAAGGGCTATACCCTGCTCGCGATCGGCGACGCGCTCGTCGCGCAGCTTCCCAGCCTGATGCTGTCGATCGCCGCCGCCGCGATCGTCACCCGCGTCTCATCCGACAAGGACCTCGCCGGCCAGATCGGCAGCCAGTTCGGATCGCCGCGCACCTGGACGCCGGTGGCGGGAATCCTGTTCCTGCTCGGCGTGCTGCCGGGGATGCCGCATCTGGTGATCCTGCCCGCCGCCGCGATCGCCGGCTTCACCGCGTGGAAGCTGCGCCAGATCGCCAACCGCCCCGCCCCGGTGACGGAAGTGACGCCCGAGCCGGTCGACCAGTCCCGCATCGGCTGGGACGAGGTGACCGACGGGATGATGATAAACCTCGATATCGGCTACGGCCTCGTGCCGCTGGTCGACGAGCGCAAGGGCAGCCCGCTGATGTCGCGGATCACCGGCGTCAGGCGTCAGCTCTCCAAGGAACTCGGCTTCGTCGTGCCGCAGGTGAAGGTGCGCGACGACATCAACCTCGCGCCTTATACCTATCGCCTGCTGGTCGGCGGCGTGGTGCTCGGCGAGGATCAGGTCTCGCCCGACGAGATGCTGGCGCTCGACACCGGCACCGGCTTCGGCGACCTCAAGGGCAAGAAGGCGAAGGACCCGACCTTCGGCCTCGACGCGACATGGATCGCGCCGGGCGACGCCGACGCCGCGACCGGCGCCGGCTATCTGGTGGTCGATTCGGGCACCGTCATCGCGACGCACCTCAACCACGTCCTCGGCGCCAATGCCGCCGACCTGCTGAGCGCCGACGAGACGCAGGCGCTGCTCGACGGCCTCAAGGAGCGCAACCCGCAGCTCGTCGCCTCGCTCTCGCCGCAGCCGTTGCCGATCACGACGTTGACGACGGTGCTGCGCAGCCTGCTCGCCGAGGGCGTGCCGCTCCGGGAGTTCCGCCGCATCGCCTCCGCGATCGCGGTCGTCGCGCAGAAGACGCAGGACGCCGAGGAGATCGTCGAGCTGATCCGGCCCGAACTCGGCCCGCTGATCATCCAGAAGCTGTGCGGCGTGCGCGAGCCGCTGCGCGTGATGACGCTGGAGGGTCAGCTAGAAGGCCTGCTGGGCCAGGCGGTGCGCGGCGATCCGTCGCGCCGGCATGTGATCGAGCCGGACCTCGGCCGCCGCATCGTCGATGCGCTGCAACGCGCCGCCCAGCCGCTCATCAACGAAGCGAAGCCGTTCGCGCTGGTCGTCCAGCCGGCGATCCGCGTCGCGATCCGCAAACTCGTCAAAACCGTGCTGCCGGATACCCCTGTCATGAGCTTCTTCGAAGTACCGGAAGACAAGGCCGTCGAAGTCGTCGCCATTATCGGCGCGCCGGAAGCGCTGCCCGCATGAGCGCCGAGCTGCCGCACCGCGACGCCTTCGCCGGCGCCGCTCCGCTCACTTATAGTCCGCGCGCGCGCGTGAAGGACGAGAATGCGCTGGTCCACGAGCATCTGCCGCTTGTCCGGCGGCTGGCGTGGCATGTCCACGGCAGCGTCTCGACGGCGGTGGAGGTGGAGGATCTCGTGCAGGTCGGCCTCGTCGCGCTGGTCGAGGCAGCCGCCGCGTTCGAGGATCGCGGGCAGGTGACGTTCCGGCAATATCTCACGACGCGGCTACGCGGCGCGATGATCGACGAACTGCGCCGCCACGCCGCGATGACGCGCGGCGCGATCCGCCGCCGCCGCGACTATCAGCGCGTGACCGGGCAGCTCGCGGGCGAGCTTGGCCGCGCCCCGACCGACGGCGAGACGGCCGCGCGGCTGGGCGTGACGGTGGAGAAGCTCCGCGCCGAATATGCCACCGCCGAGGCGGTGCGCTTCGATCCGATCGACGAGGTCTATGCCGACGACCAGCCCTGGTTCGCCAGCGACGAGCCGAGCGCATTCGACCAACTCGCCGAAGGCGAGGTGCGCGACCTGCTGACCGACGCGGTCGCCGCGCTGCCCGAGCGGGAGCGGCTGGTGATCCACCTCTATCACGTCGAGGAACTGAACCTCGAGGAGATCGGGCAGGTGCTGGGCGTCGGCGCCGCGCGCGTGTGCCAGATCAAGGCCGCCGCGCACGCGAGACTGAAGAAGGCCCTGACGCCGCGCTAACTCAGGGCCGGAGGAGGCACCGTTTCACCGGGACATTCGCCTGCGGCACTGCCCCCCGGTCTTTCCTCGAGAAAAGGGGAGCTTCTTGTCATCCCTATTCCCACAAACGAAAACCCCGGCAACCTTGCGGCTGCCGGGGTTCGCAATCGGCTCCGACACCCTTTGGGGGGGCGGCGCCGAAACCGATCACTCGCTTACTGGAGCAGCTTCAGCACGCCCTGCTGCGACTGATTGGCTTGCGCGAGCATCGCGGTGGACGCCTGGCTCAGGATCTGCGCCTTGGCGAGGTTGGTCGATTCGGTCGAGAAATCGGCGTCCTCGATCCGGCTCTGCGCGTCGGACAGGTTGGTGACGTTCGACGTCAGGTTGTTGACCGCCGATTCGAGCTGGTTCTGCGAAGCGCCGAGGCCAGCACGGGTTCCGGAGATCTCGGTGATCGCATCGTCGAACTGCGACAGATCGGTGATCGGCGTCGTGTCGCTGGCGGCGGCGGTGACCGTGGTGGTCTTGCTGCTGGAAGCGGTCAGGTCCGTGGACAGGTCCAGCGTCACCGTGTCGGACGAGTTCGCACCCGCCTGGATCGTCACCGTCCCGCTCGTGCCGGCCGTGCCGTCGAACAGATGCTGGTTGTTGAACACGGTGTTCTTCAGCACAGAGTCGATCTGGGTGGCGAGCGCCTTCTGCTCCTTGGCGATATTCGCCTTGTCGTCGCTCGAATAGGTGTCGTTACCGGCCTGCACCGCCAGTTCGCGCATACGCTGGAGCATGTTGGTCACTTCGTCCAGCGCGCCTTCGGCGGTCTGCGCCATCGAGATGCCGTCATTGGCGTTGCGGATGCCCTGGCTCATGCCGCGGATCTGCGAGGTCATCGACGCGGCGATGGCGAGGCCGGCGGCGTCGTCCTTGGCCGAGTTGATGCGCTTGCCCGTCGAAAGGCGCTCCATCGCGGTCGAAAGCGCGCTGTTGGCGCTGACCGAGGCCGCAGTGGCGCGCATTGCGGCGGTGTTGGTTGCGATAACCGTCATAATCGTTCTCCGTCGTGGCTGACGGGTCCGCCGCCCCCCGATGTGCGGATGGCCGGGCCGTCACCACCCGAAACGACCGGGCGCCGGCGCGATTTAGCACTCGCCTGCAAAAAAATTCCGCCGTCCCCCGGCCAATGTGCGGACACGCGCGCGCGCCGCATACGCTTGCGCACGGGGGCACGCAGCGGCCGCGCGCGCCCGGAAAAAATCTGCCGGCCGGCAACGTCCTATACCGCTCGTTAACCTTTTTCCCGCAGTTTCGATCGCACAGGGAACGAGGGGGAAAATGCGTTCGATCATTCCATCGCCGGCAGTCGCCGAACGCCATGTCGCGCTCGTGTCGTCGCTGCGTGCCCAGGGCTTCGCACTGGAGAAGCCCGGCACGCGCGCCACGGCCGGGACGATGTGGCTCGCCGCGCCCGGCGAACCGACCCCGGCACCCGCCCGCACCGTGGTGATCGAGGACGGCGCCCGCGCGATCGTCCCGCCGCGTGACGGCGCCCCGGCGCGCGTCGCCTTCGGCCGCGAGGATGCGCTGGTGGGCAATGCCTTCGCCCGCGCGCTGATCGCCGGACCGGACGCCCCGACCGCCGCCGACCCGGAGAGCCTCGCGCTGTTCGCGCTGGCCGAGCGCGTGGCGGAGGCCGACATCACCGTGCTCGTCAACGGCCCCACCGGCACCGGCAAGGAAGTGCTGGCGCGGACGATCCACATGAATTCCGCGCGCCGCGACGGCCCGTTCGTCGCGATCAACTGCGCCGCCCTCCCGGAGACGATGCTGGAGGCGATGCTGTTCGGCCACCAGAAGGGCGCGTTCACCGGCGCCTCCTCCGGCGGCGAGGGCTTCTTCCGCGCGGCGGAGGGCGGGACGATCCTGCTCGACGAGATCGCGGAGATGCCACTCGCGCTGCAGGCCAAGCTGCTGCGCGTGCTGCAGGAGCGCGAGGTGGTGCCGATCGGCGCGACCCAGCCGATTCCGGTCGACGTGCGCGTCATCGCCTGCGCCAACCGCGATCTCCAGACCGAGGTGGCGGAAGGCCGCTTCCGCGCCGACCTCTATTATCGCCTGTCGGTCTTCCCGCTCGCCACCAAGGCGCTGGCGGAGCGGCCGCAGGACATCCCGGCGCTCGCCGCGACGATGATCCTGCGCCACGCCGGCAACCGCGCGATCGTGCCCTGGCCGTCGGCCGAGGTGATCGACACCCTTGCCGCGCACGACTGGCCGGGCAACGTGCGCGAGCTGGAGAATGTGATCCAGCGCGCCCTGCTCTTCGCCGCCGGCGACACGATCGAGGCCGGGCATATCGTGTTCGACCGCCCCGCCGCCCCGATGCGCGCCGCCAATGAGGCGGCGACCCTGGGCAAGGTGGTGCAGCTTTCCGAATTCGCCGCGATCCGCGAGACACTGAAGGCGTGCAACGGCAGCCGGATCGAGACCGCGCGGCGGCTCGGCATCTCCGAGCGCACGTTGCGCTACCGTCTCGCCAAGGCGCGCGAACAGGGCGAGGACATCGCCGCGCCGCATAGCAGGGTGGCGTCGGCATGAGCGGCATCGACAGCCTCGGCGGCATCGACCGGGTGATGGCGCTGCGCGCGCAGATCCTGGAGCGCAACCAGGCGCTGTCGCGCGCCAGCGAGTCGATCGGCGCGCCGCAGGCCGGCGGCACCTCCACCGCCGCCCCGTCGACCAGCTTCGCGCAGTCGATGGAGAGCGCGCTCTCCAAGGTCAACGACACGCAACAAAAAGCGTCCGCCCTCTCCGAATCCTATGAGCGCGGCGAGACCGTCGACATCGCCAAGGTGATGCTGGCGCGTCAGGAAGCCTCGGTCGGCTTCGAGGCGACGCTGCAGGTCCGCAACAAGATCCTGTCCGCCTACAAGGACATCATGAGCATGCCGGTGTAAGATATGGCCAACGCACTTACCCCCGCAAACCCGGTGATTCCCGAGAGGTTCGCCAATCCGCTCCGGCAGATCCAGGGCATGCTCGCGCAGCCCGCGGTGCGCCGTGCCGGGCCGATGGCCTTGCTGATCGGCCTGATCGGCGCGGCCGCGCTTGCCTGGTCGATGCTGTCGACGCCGCCGCAGAAGACTTTGTTCTCCGGCCTGGCCGACGGCGACAAGGCCGCTGTCACCTCCGCGCTGACCGCCGCGAACATCAAGAGCCATGTCGATACCGGCACGGATTCGATCACGGTTGCGGACGAGGATTTCGCCAAGGCGCGGATGCTGCTCGCCGGGCAGGGCCTGCCCAAGACCGCGCCCGCCGGCTACGCCATCCTCGACCAGCTTCCGATGGGCGTGTCCCGCGCGGTGGAAGGCGAGCGGCTGCGGCAGGCGCGCGAGACGGAGATCGCACGCTCGATCCAGGAGATCGACGCGGTGGTCGAGGCGCGCGTGCATCTCGCGACGCCCGAAGCCAGCGTGTTCGTGCGCGACAATGCCGCGCCCTCCGCCTCGGTGGTGCTGAAGCTCCAGCCGGGGCGGTCGCTATCCGACGCGCAGGTCGCCTCGATCGTCAACCTCGTTGCCTCGTCGGTGCCGGGGATGAAGCCGGACAATGTCACGGTGGTCGACCAGATGGGCGCGTTGCTGTCCAAGTCCGGCGGCCAGGTGGACAATGGCAGCGAGCAGCGTATCCGTTTCCAGCGCCAGATCGAAGACAAATATCGCCAGCAGCTCCTCCAGCTCCTGACGCCGCTGGTCGGCGCGGGCAATTTCACCGCCGAGGTGCAGGCCGACGTCAACCTCGACGAGACGCAGGCGACGCGCGAAAGCTACGACAAGCAGGGCGCCCTGCGCGCCGAGGCGGGGAACTGGACGGGGAATCAGGCGACGAACGGAACGCCGACGCCCGGCGGCATCCCCGGCGCGCTGAGCAACACCCCGCCCCCGGCCAGCATGTTGCAGAAGCCGCAGCCCGCGACCGGCGACAGCGGCCAGCCGCAACCGGCCGCCTCGCCGACCCCGGTCGCCGGCGGCCCCGCGCCCGACGCGAACAAACAGTCCGACCAGTTCCAGCGCGCCTACGACCTCGGCAAGGAAGTCTCGGTGACGCGCGCCGCGCCGGGCGGGATCAAGCGGCTGTCCGTCGCCGTCCTGCTGCGCGAACCGGAAAAAGGCCGGCGCACCGCGATGGAGATCGGCCAGATCACCGATCTGGTGAAGTCGGCGGTCGGCTTCGACGCCAGCCGGCAGGACAATGTCACCGTCATCAGCAAGAAGTTCGCCGATGCCGCCGACGCCGCCAGCGGGCCGAAATGGTATGACAACAGCTGGCTGCCGATGATCGCGCGCAACCTCACCGCGATCGTCATCGCGCTGCTGGTGCTGCTGCTCGGCGTCCGCCCGCTCGCCGCCGCGCTGATGAAGAAGCGCGAGGAAGCCTCCACCCCCGGCGCCAGGCCGGCGCTGGTGGGGCCGGACGGGATGCCGATGGGCAGCGCCACCGGCGAGGGCGGCGCGGCCGAAGGCGGCATCCGCGTCACCGGCCCGGTCAGCATCGACGACCTCGAAAGCGCGCAAAGCTATGAGGAGCGCGTCGGCGCGGTGCGCGGCTTCACCCGCGACAATCCCGCCCGCGCCGCGCTGGCGGTGCGCGACATGATCAAGGCGGACGGCCGGTGAACGCGCCGACGACCGCCCCCACGACCGCCCTCGTCCGCAGCTTCAGCGGCGTCGAGCGCGCCGCCGTGCTGATGATGCTGGTCGGCGAGGAGGAAGCCGCCGCCATCCTCCAGAAACTGGAACCCGACGAGGTGCGCCAGCTCGGCAAGGCGATGTTCACCGTCGCCGACGTGAGCGAGGCGGAGGTGGAAGGCGTGCTCGACGATTTCGTCGGCCGCGCGCGCGAGCGCACCGGCATCGCCTTCGACCCGCGCCCGAAGATCGAGGCGGTGATGCACCGCGCGCTCGGCCAGGAAAAGGCCGACAGCGTGCTCGCCCGCATCACCCCGGCGGAAGCCGCGTGCGAGATCGACCTGCTCGACTGGCTCGACGCGAGCGAGATCGCCGGCATGATCGAGAAGGAACATCCGCAGATCGCCGCCGTGCTGATCGCCAATCTCGATCCGTCGGTCGGCAGCCAGGTGCTCGAATTGCTGCCCGACGCGATCCAGCCCGAAATCCTGCATCGCATCGCCAAGCTCGGCCCGATCACACCCGAAGCGGTGGAGACGCTGCGCCACATGCTCGCCAACCGCAGCGGCGCGGGCCAGCAGGCGACGCAGGTGCAGCTCGGCGGCACGCGCGAGGCGGCGAAGATCCTGCAGAGCGCGCGCAAGGCGACCGAGCAGCGCGTGATGCCCAAGCTGTTCAAGCTCGACAAGGAAACCGCCAAGGCGATCGAGGAGGCGCTGTTCGTGTTCGACAATCTGCTCGACATGGACGACAAGAACCTCGGCACGCTGATCCGCAACATCGACGGCGACATCCTGACCCGCGCGCTGAAGGGCGTGGACGAAGCGGCGCGCAGCCGCTTCCTCGGCTGCATGTCGGCCCGCGCGGCGGACGGCATCCGCGACGAGATGGAGGCGCGCGGCCCGATGAAGCTATCCGAAGTGCTGGAGGCGCAGAAGGCGATCATCCAGATCGCGCGCAACCTCGCCAAGGACGGCACGATCCAGATGGGCGGAGGCGAGGACGATTATGTCTGAGCACGCTTTCGTCGCGGGCCTTTCCGCGCGGCACGACGATGCCGCGATCCGCCTGCAACGCATGTTCGCTGAGCAGCCGAGCGGCTTCGCCCCCGCCGATCTCATCGCGCGGATCAGGCAGGCGTTCGGCGGCGGCGGCGAAACCGGCGAGGCGCCGCGCGGCTATACGCCGGCCAACCGCGACGCCATGCCGACGAAGGGCTGGGACCCGCTCGATTCGGATGCGGAGCCGACGCCGTTCATCGACCCGGCGGAGGTGGCGCGGCAGGCGGCGCACGACGCCGGCTTCGCGGAGGGTATCGCCGCCGCGCACGCCGAGCAGGGCGAGGCGGCGGAGCGCGACCGCGCGATGCTTGCCCGGCTGGTCGAGGCGCTGCGTTCCGACACGCGGATCGATCGCGAGCAACTGGCGCGCAACCTGCGCCAGACGGTGCTGCATCTCGTGACCCGGCTGGTCGGCGAGACCGGCGTGTCCGGCGCGCTGCTCGCCGCGCGGGTCAACGCCGCGACCGACCTGCTGGCCGATGCGGCGGAAAGCGCGATCCTGCGTGTCAACCCGGCCGACATCGCGCTGCTGGAGGGTCATCTGCCCGACACGGTCTTCGCGGCCGGCGACGCCGGCGTGGCGCGCGGCAGCTTCGTGATGGAGGCCGCCTCGACCATCGTGGAGGACGGGCCGGAGCTGTGGCTGGAGCAGCTCGCCCGGACACTGGACAAGGTGGCGCTTCCCGACGGCGACGCGCACTGATGCTGAACCTGTTCGCCGACGATTATCTCACCGCGCTGGCCGATGCCGATTTCCGGCCCGCGCCGAAGGTTTCCGGCCGGCTCGCCTCGTTCGACGGGCTGCTGATGGAGGCGATCGGGCTGAACCTGCCGGTCGGCACCGTCTGCCAGGTCGGCGAGAAGGGGGCGGGCGTCGAGGCCGAGGTGATCGGTTTCCGCAACGGCCGCACCTTGCTGATGAACCTCGGCGGCCCGGCGGCGCTGCTGCCGCACGCCCCGGTGCGCCCGATCGGCCCGCCGGGCGAGGCGGAGGTCGGCGCGGCGCTGCTCGGCCGCGTGGTCGACGGGGCGGGGCGACCGATCGACGGGCTGGGCGCGATCCGCGGCGCGGGCGCATGGCCGCTCGCCGGCAAGCTCCAGTCGCCGCTCGATCGCGGGCGCGTGCTCCAGCCGCTCGATGTCGGCGTGCGCGCGATCAACGGGCTGCTGACGATCGGCAAGGGCCAGCGCATCGGCATCATGGCCGGATCGGGCGTCGGCAAATCGGTGCTGCTCGGCATGATGGTGCGCGCCGCCAGGGCCGACGTGATCGTCATCGGGCTGATCGGCGAGCGCAGCCGCGAGGTGGCCGACTTCCTCGAGACCAAGGTGGCGGGCGAGGCGCGCGCCAAGAGCGTCGTCGTCGCGGTGCCGGCCAACCATTCGCCGGTGCTGCGCATCAGGGGCGCGCTGCGCGCCACCGCCATCGCGGAAGGCTTCCGCGCCGAGGGCAAGGACGTGCTGCTCATCATGGATTCGCTGACCCGCGTCGCCCATGCCGGGCGCGAGATCGGGCTGGCGCTGGGCGAACCGGCATCGGCGCGCGGCTATCCGCCGTCGGCGATCGCGATGCTGCCCAATCTGATCGAGCGGGCGGGGACGGACGTCACCTCCGGCGGGTCGATCACCGCGATCTACACCGTGCTGGCGGACGGCGACGACGGCAACGACCCGGTGGTCGATTCGGCGCGCTCGATCCTCGACGGGCATATCGTGCTGAGCCGCGCGCTCGCCGAACGCGCGGTCTATCCGGCGATCGACGTGTCGAAATCGGTGAGCCGCGTGATGACCGATATCGCCGCGCCCGCGCATCTGCGCGCCGCGCGCGTGCTGCGCCGGCATCTCGCGACTTATGAGGAGAATCGCGATCTGGTGCTGATGGGCGCCTATCGCAGCGGCAGCGACCCGGAGATCGACGCCGCCATCGCCTATCACCCCGCCGTGATGGAGTTCGTGCGGCAGGACGCCGACGCGGTCGTGCCGCTGGAGGATTCGATCGCCGAGCTGACCGGCGTGTTCGGCGATGGCTGATCCCGCCAAGCTCGCGCGGGTGCTGCGCGTGCGGACGCTCCAGCTCGGCCTCGCGCAGGCGGACGAGATGCGCGCGCGGGCGGCGCATGAGCAGGAATCGGCGCTGTCCTCGCGCATCGCCCGGCTCGCCGAGCAGGTCTCCCCGGTGGAGGATCGCGCGGCGGGTTTCTCGCTCGCGGCGGCGGCGCATTACCGCGATCGGCTGCACCGCTCGGCCGAAACCGCCGCCGACCGCGTCCGCACCGCCGAGGCGGAGGCCGCGCGCGCCGCCGAGGCGACCCGTGCCGCGAAGCGCGACCAGAGCGCGGTGGAGAAGCTGATCGAGCGCGGGCTGGCCGAAGCGGCGCTGCGCGAAATCCGCGCATTGCGCGATGCGCCGCCGGTGCGGAAGATTCGGCACGATCCTTGCTGAACGGTCCTGCGGGGCCAATCCCGGCGACACGCAGGTGCTCATGACCGCAGTTTCAACCCTGGCACTGACGACACCAAAGAGCGGGATTCCCGTCGCCGCGCCCGGCGCGGCGCCGTCGGCCAGCGCTTTCCCCGCGCTGCTCGCCCCTGTGGCAGGCGCCGTCGACGACGCGGCCGACCCCCGGCAAAAGGATGCCGCGCCCGGCAAGGATTTGCCGGACGGCGACAGCGAGGATCACGCCGAAGACCTTGCGTGGATCGCGCCGGCGCTGGTGTCGATTCTCGTTGCCCCGACCGCGCCGCCCACGCCAGCCAAAGCGGATGCAGCGGCATTGCCGGTGACGGCGCCGGCCCCGCGCCCGCAGATGCAGCTTCCCGTCATCGCCGATCAGGAGCCGGCCGTACCGGCGCAGGCCACGGACTCGTCGGTCGTCACCGCCACGCAACCGGAAGTGACGGCCGATCGGCCCACGCCCGTCGGCACGCCGCAACCCGATCTCGCCCCGCCGTCGGGCGGGACCGTCGCGAACGCCGCATCGACGCAATCTCCGATCCCGGCGCTCGATCCGGCGCAGACCGCCCAGTCATCGCCCGTCACCGTTCCCGCGACACCGGATTCGTCGCCCGCGCCCGCCGATGCTGCGCAGGCATCACTGGTCGCGCAGGCCATGAAGGTCGCCCCCGCGATACCGGACAAGGTTGCGGCGATGCAGGCGTCGCCAACGGCGAAGCCCGAATCGCAGCCGGGCGCATCCGCTGTTCCCCTCGCGATTGCGGCGCCCGCTCCGGCCGAGCCGCAAGCGGCGCGGATCGCGCCCGCCGCGCAGGTGTTCGCCGCCGCGATCCAGCGCGCCGCCGTCGAGGACCGCCCGGCGACCGGCCAGCCGATGCTCGCCGCGCCGCCCGCCGGCACCGACAACACGCTCCACGCGGTCGCTGCGACGGCCGATTCGCGCCACGCCGCGCTCGACATGAAGCAGGACAACTGGCCGCAGCAGATGATCCAGCGGATCGACGCGCTGCGCGACGCCGCCAACGCCAATGACGCCAGCATCCGCCTGATCCCCGACGCGCTCGGCAAGATCGACGTGACGCTGAAGCGCGAGGGCGACGGCGTGTCCGTGCGGCTCGACGCGCATCAGCCGGAGACGCGGCAGATCCTCGCCGACGCGCAGCCGCGCCTCACGGAGCTGGCCGAAGCGCGCGGGATCAAGCTCTCCGCCACCACCGGCGGTTCCGCCGACACCGCCGGGCAGACGCTGTCGCAACAGCAACAGCAGCAGCGCGCCCATCAATCCGCCGCCACGCCCGCCGCGCCGCCGCGCGCGACGGCCGAGGCGAACGACACCGTCGCGGCCGACGGCCGCATCGCCTGACACCCAAGGACATCGATATGAGCGACACCGAAGCCAAGCCCGACGCGCCGGCCAAGAAGAAGAGCAAGCTGCCCAGGATCATCATGCTGGGGGTCGGCGCGCTGGCGCTGGTCGGCGGCGGCGTCGGGGCGGGGCTGTATGCCGCCGGCGCCGGGCTGATCGGCGGCAAGGCGAAAGCCGAAGCGACCGGCCCGCGCCTCGTTCCCAAGAGCGAGCAGAAGCGCCCCGGCGACGGCAAGGAGGAAGGCGGCCATGGCGGCGGCGGCGAGAGCGCCGAGGCCAAGCCGGCCGAGAATCACGGGATGCCCACCCCGGCCGGCGAGGGCGGCGACCGCTATGCCTCCAATTATTACGCGATGGAGAAGGACTTCACCGCCAACCTTCAGGATTCGGTGCATTTCCTCCAGGTCGGCATCGCCATCTCCACGCCTTACGACGACACCGTCATCCGCAACATCAAGACCAACGACATCGCGGTGCGCTCCGCCGTGCTGATGACGCTGGGCGACACCAGCGAGGATCAGGTGTTCAGTTCGCAGGGCAAGGAGGTGCTGGCGAAGCGGCTCGCCGCCGCGATCAACAAGGTTCTTAAGGAAAAGGAAGGATTCGGCGGCGTTGGTAACGTCTACTTTACCAATTTCGTTGTTCAGTGAGCAGGCATGGTTAACGCCGCTTCACCTTCTGACGCCGAACGTCGCGAGCGCGCCCGCACCGAGACCGTCCAGCCGGGCGGCCTGGGGCAGGCCAAGCTCAATCCGTTCGGCGACCTGCATACGTTGCAGCATCTCTCCGCGCGCCTCGCGCGGAGCCTGCGCGGCGTGTTCGAGCCGGTGCTCCGGCAGGAGGTGAGGACGTGGGCGGAGCCGCTGATGGTGCAGCGCTTCGCCGATTACCGCGTCGAGCGCCCGGACCAGCTCACCGCGTGGCTGCCGCTCGGCATGGACGAGCGCACCGCGCTGTGCGTGCTCGACGGCCGCTTCGTGCTGGAGCTGCTCGACCTGTTCTTCGGCGGGATCGGCCATGTGCCGGCCGAGCTGCCGCACGAATTCTCGCCCGCCGCCGAGGCGATGGTGGCGCGGCTCGGCGAGATGATCGCCGCCCCGCTCACCGCCGCTTGGGAGCCGCTGGCGCGCGTCCACTTCACGGTCGGGCGCTGCGAGGCCAATGCCGCGATGCTCACCAATATCGAGGCGGACGACGCGATGATCGTCACCCGCTTCGGCATCGCGCGCGGCCACGCCAAGCCGGTGTTCATCGATCTCGTCTATCCGGTCACGGCGCTGAAGCCGCACGGCACCGCGCTGACCGGCAAGGTCGTCGCCAAATCGGTCGAGCAGGACGCGCAATGGACCGCCGCGCTCACCCGCGCGGCGATGCAGGTGCGCTTCCCGGTCCGCTCCGTCCTCGCCGAGCCGGTGATCAGCCTCGCCCGGCTGATGGAGCTGAAGCCCGGCGACGTCATCCCGATCCATTTCACCAACGACGTGCCCGTGATGGTCGGCAACGACCGGCTCGGCACCGGCACCGTCGGCACCGCCAACGGCCATGCCGCCATCCGCCTCACCAAACTCGCGAGCCTTGAAGGAACCAACGCATGAACGACATGGCCGGCGCCTTTCCGGTCGACCCCGACGCCTCCGGCGCGGTGGCCGCCAATTTCCGGCTGTTGCAGGATGTCGACGTCAAGCTGACGGTCGAGATCGGCTCGGCCCAGCTCACGCTGCGCGAATTGCTGGCGCTCGGCGAATCGAGCGTGATCGAGCTGGACCGGCAGGCCAACGAGCTGCTGGAAGTGTTCGTCAACGGCACGCTGATCGGGCGCGGCGAGGTGGTGACGGTCGGCGAGCGTTTCGGCGTGCGCATGACCGAGCTGGTCAATCCCGAGAAGCGCGGCTGATCCGGCGATGATGTGGGCCTATGTCCTGAAGCTGGTCATCCTGCTGCCGCTCGTATGCGGGCTGATGATCGGCTCGCTCTATCTGTGGCGGCGGCTGGAGAGCCGCTTGCCCGGCAAGTCGCCGACGCGGATGATCGCGGTGCGCGAGACGATGATGATCTCGCCCAGCGTCCGCCTCGCGGTGGTGGATTTCGAAGGCTCGCGCCTGCTCGTCTCGGTCGGGCGCGGCGGAGTGACCCTGGTCGACAAGACGGTCGCGCGGGGCGAGATCGCATGAGCCTGACGCGCACCGGCGACGGCCCGATGCTGTTCCGCGCGCGCGCCGCCCGGCGACGCGGCGGCTTTTCATGGGGCAAGGCGGTGCTGGCGCTGCTCGCCATCGCCGTCGCGCTGATGATCGCCCTCCCCGCCTTCGCGCAGGTGACGCCGCCCGCGGCGCCCGCCGCCCCGGCGGCGCCGGGCGTCGGCGACGCGGTGGACCGCGCGCTCGGCCAGCTTTCCAGCGGCGCGGCATCGGGGCAGACCGGCAACGGCTCGCTCTCGCTGTCGCTGCAGGTCCTCATCATCATGGGCCTGCTGACGATCCTGCCGGGCATCATCCTGATGATGACCAGCTTCACGCGGATCATCATCGTGCTGTCGCTGCTGCGGCAGGCGCTGGGATTGCAGCAGACGCCGCCCAACCAGGTGCTGATCGGCCTGTCGCTGTTCCTGTCCTTCTTCGTGATGGCGCCCGCGATCAACCAGATCAACGCCAATGCGATCCAGCCCTATGCCGCCGGCAAGCTGGCCGGCACGGAGATGATAAGGACCGCCGGCGAGCCGCTCCACGCCTTCATGACGAAGCAGACGCGGGTGAAGGACCTCACCATGTTCGCCGAGATGGCGAAATCCGGCCCCTACGCCAACCCGAAGGACGTGCCCTATTCGGTGCTGCTCCCCGCGTTCGTGACGAGCGAGCTGAAGACCGCGTTCCAGATCGGCTTCCTGATCTTCCTGCCGTTCATCGTCATCGATCTGGTGGTGGCGACGGTGCTCATGTCGCTCGGCATGATGATGCTGTCGCCGTCGATCATCTCGCTGCCGTTCAAGCTGCTGCTGTTCGTCCTCGTCGACGGCTGGGCGCTGACGATGGGCAGTCTGGCAAATTCTTTCGCGACGTGAGTTCAACATGGCTGACGCAGATTATTTCCTCACCGTCGCGAATCAGACGATGTGGGTGCTGGCGCTCGCCGCCGCGCCGATCCTGATCCCGGCGCTCGTTTCCGGCCTGATCTTCGGCATGATCCAGGCGGCGACCTCGATCAACGAGCAGACGCTGACCTTCGTCCCCAAGCTGATCGTCGTGGCGATCTCGATCATGGTGTTCGGCGGGATGATCATGGGGCTGCTGAGCGACTTCACGGTCGATATCTTCAACCGCATCCCGGATCTGGTGCGCTGATCCATGCTCGGCTTCGGCCTCGCGATCGAGCCGCAGCTCTGGGCGCTCATCTTCGTGATGGTGCGCGTGGGGAGCGCGTTCGTCGCCGCGCCCGTGTTCGGCAACCTGTCCGTGCCCTTGCCGGTGCGTGTCGCGCTGTCGGGCGCGATCGGCGTGCTGGTGCTGGCGAGCCACCCGATCCAGCCGCCGGCGCAGATCTTCGCGGTGACGACCTTCCTCTCCGTCGCGGCGGAGGCGCTGGTCGGCCTCGCGCTCGGCTTCGTGCTCCAGATCGCCTTCGCCGCGCCGCTGGTGGCGGGAGAAGTGATCGGCGGATCGATGGGGATCGGCTTCGCCAACATGCTCGATCCCAACTCCGGCCGCTCGTCGCCGGCGATCGGACAGTTCCTGTCGGTGATGCTGACCCTGCTGTTCCTGTCGCTCGACGGGCACCTCGTCCTCGTCGACATGATCCTGAGGAGCTATACCGCGTTGCCGCCCGGCGCGGCGTGGCTGGCGACCGGGCAGATGCGCGACATCGCGATGTTCGGCGGCTACACCTTCCTCGCCGGCCTGCTGCTGGCGCTGCCGGTCGGCTTCCTGCTCCTGTGCCTCAACCTCGTGGTGGGGATGCTGTCGCGCTCCGCGCCGGCGCTCAACCTGTTCGCGGTCGGCCTGCCGGCGAGCCTCGCGGTCGGCGTCGTCAGCCTCGCCATCGCCTTCCCCGCGATGGGTGATTACATGCAGGTGATGATCCGCGAGGCGCTCGCGGCCACCTCCTCGCTGGTGCTCGGCTGATGGCGGAGCAGTTCGGCGAGCGGACGGAAGCCCCAACCCAGAAGCGGCGCAAGGACGCGCGCGAACGCGGCGAACTGCTCAAGAGCCGCGATTTCGCCACCGCGCTGGTCGTGCTGGCGGGCGTCGCATGGGTCGCGCTGTTCGGATCGTCGCTGCTCAAAGCGTGCAAGGCGGTGATGGCGGCGGCCTTCCGCTTCGATCGCGGCGACGTGGAGGATTTCCAGCCGTGGCGCCCGCTGGTGGAGGCCGGATGGCAGCTCGCCCCGGCGCTCGGCTCGCTGTTCGCGATCACCGTCGCGGCGGGGATATTGAGCCAGGCGTCGCTCGGCTCGCTCGGCTTCAACGGCGGGCTGCTCGCCCCCAAGGCGTCGCGCATCAACCCGGCCTCCGGCCTCAAGCGCATCTTCGGCCCGACCGGGTGGATCGAGCTGGGCAAGTCGCTGCTCAAGGTGGTGCTGCTCGGATCGGTCGGCGCGTGGCTGCTGATGTCCTCCTCGCGCGCGATGTTCGGCCTCGCCTCGTCCGACGTGGAGACGGCGGTGGGGACGCTCGGCGGCACGCTGACGCATATCCTGATCGTCATGGCGCTGGGCCTGGTCGCGATCGCGATGGTCGACGTGCCGGTGCAGATCGTCCAGCTCCTCGGCAAGCTGCGCATGACCAAGCAGGAGGTGAAGGACGAGCACAAGGAGAGCGAGGGCAACCCGGAGCTGAAGGGCCATATCCGGGCGAAGCAGCGTGCGATCCTCTCCCGCTCGATGAAGAAGGCGCTGGCGGAGGCGCATGTCGTGCTGACCAACCCGACGCATTTCGCGGTCGCGCTGCGCTACGACCGCGGGCAGGATCAGGTGCCGGTGGTGGTGGCCAAGGGGCGCGGCGCGACCGCGCTGGCGATCCGCGAGACGGCCACCGACTATGCGGTGCCGGTGCTCGAATATCCGCAGCTCGCCCGCGCCGTCTATTACACCAGCCGCGAGGGACAGGAGATCCGCGACGACCTCTATCTCGCGATCGCGACGGTGCTGGCGTTCGTGTTCAACCTCAACGCCGCGATGGGCGGCCGCGCGCCGCCGGCGATCGAGGTGCCGCCCACCGCGCGCTTCGACGAAAATGGCGTGAAACAGGGGTAAAGATCGGCCGGCTCCGGTCGTTTGGAGACTCATCATGACGACCACCAGCAGCACCAGCAGCAGCAGCACGTCGACCACCACATCGACGACGGCGACGACGGCGACGACGGCGACAGCCTCCACCGCCAGCGTCAACGCATCCGCCGCGCAGCAGCTGCTGAGTTCGCTGAACAGCGGATCGGGCGTCGACACCTCTTCGCTCGTCACCTCGCTGGTCAACGCGCAATTCGCCGACAAGGTCGCCGCGCTGAAGGCGAAATCGGATGCGCTGACCGCCAAGATCTCCGACGCGGCGACGCTGAAGGGGCAGATCAGCGATTTCGCGGGCGCGCTGGAAAGCCTGGTGAAGGGCGGCACGCTCGTCTCGCAGCCCGCCAGCTCCAATACCGGCGTGCTCAACGTGACGCCGCTGGTCGGCGCGAAGCTCAACGGCCTCAGCGGCAGCATCACCGTCAGCCAGCTCGCGAGCGCGCAGACGGCGGTGAGCACCACCGCGCTCGCCAGCCGCAACGCGGCGGTCGGCACCGGGCAGATCACGCTGACGCTGGGCACCGCGACCTATAATGCGGACGGCTCGATGGCGTCGTTCACGGCCGGCAGCGGCACGCCGGCAACGATCACGATCGACAGCAGCAACAATTCGCTCACGGAGCTTGCCGCGTCGATCAACAAGGCGGCGATCGGCGTCACCGCGTCGGTCGTCACCGATGTGGACGGCTCGGCCTATCTTTCCCTCAAGGGGGCGACCGGCGCCGCGCAGGCGTTCACGCTGACCGCGACGACCGACGACGACGGCACGCTTTCGGCCTTCAACGTCGGCCCCGGCGCGGGGATGAAGATCGCCAGCCCCGCGCAGAACGCCAAGCTGACGCTGGACGGCGTCGCGGTCGAGCGTACCGGCAACTCGATCACCGATCTGGTGCAGGGGTTGCAGATCGACCTCGCCGGCACCTCCACCACGCCGGTCACCCTGTCCTCCACCACGCCGACGACGGCGCTGAACAACGCCGCCAACGATTTCGTCGACACCTATAATCAGGTGTTCGCGGCGCTTCAGGCGCAGGTCGATCCGATCACCGGAGATCTGCGCGCCGATCCGGCCGCGCAATCGCTCTACAGCATGATGCGCGGGCTGACGACGCGCTCGCTGATCTCCAACCCCGCGCCGGGCGCGCCCTCCACTCTGGCCGATCTCGGCATCACCACCAACCGCGACGGCTCGCTTTCGGTGGATGCGACCAAACTGACCAACGCGATCACCAGCAATCCCGCGGGAGTCGAGGCGATCTTCGCTTATGCGACGATCGGCTCGGACGGCCTCAACGCCGCGATGCAGTCGATCAAATCCAGCGCGATCAGCACGGTCTATGGCCTCGGCGCATCGGCAGTCACCTATACCAACGCGCAGAGCGACATCGCCACGCAGCAGGACGATCTCACCGCGAAACAGCAGCAGATGAGCGACCGGCTGACCCAGCAGTTCGCGGCGATGAACGCGAAGGTCGCCGCCTATAAATCGACCCAGGCGTATATGACGCAGCAGATCGCCATGTGGACCAAGTCGGGCAACGGCTGACGATGGCCTATGCGAGCGCGCTGCTGCGCAATCCGGCGCAGACCTATCGCGAGATCGACCTTGCCGGGCGCACCGCCAATGCGGACGGCCCGGCGCTGGTGTCGTTGCTCTACGAGGAACTGATCCAGGCACTGCGCGTCGCCGCCTGGGCGGCCGAGCGCGGCCAGCACGAGACCAGGAGCGAGCGCGTGACGCGCGCCATCGCGATCCTGTTCGCGCTGGAGGCCAATCTCGATTTCGAGAAGGGCGGCGAGGTCTCGACGACGCTCGCGCGGCTCTACGCCGGCGCGCGCGGCGAGGTGATCCGCGCCAGCATCGGGCGAGACGGCGCGCCGTTCCGCATGGTCGCGGACAACCTTTCCGAGATCGCCGCCGCCTGGGCGCAGGCGCGCGCGGCGTAATTCCGGGGGGCGTCGCCGCGCCGCCGACGCGATCAACCGTTCAACCCGCGACTCGCGGATTCCGGCCCTTTCGACTCTTGACCGCGTGATTCGCCCTCTGTCATCATGCGGTCATCGCCTGCGTCGTAAGGGCGGCGCGACACGGTATCGAAAGGAACACGGGCTTGTTCCATCCCGATCTGATCCGCCATCCGGACTCTTGCCCGACGCTCGTCCTGAACGCCGATTACACGCCGCTTTCCTATTATCCGCTCTCGATCTGGCCGTGGCAGACGGCGGTGAAGGCGGTGTTCCTCGATCGCGTCGACATCGTCGCGCATTACGAGCGCGAGGTGCGCAGCCCGACCCGCTCGATCAGGCTGCCCTCGGTGATCGCGCTCAAGCAATATGTGCGGCCGTCGCAATTCCCGGCCTTCACGCGCTTCAACCTGTTCCTGCGCGATCGCTTCGCCTGCCAATATTGCGGCTCGACGCATCGCGACCTGACGTTCGATCACGTCGTGCCGCGCGCCTATGGCGGGCGGACGACATGGGAGAATGTCGTCACCGCCTGCGCGCCGTGCAACCTGCGCAAGGGCGGGCGCACGCCGGCGGAAGCGAAGATGCCGCTGCATATCGAACCGATCCGTCCGACGAGCTGGCACCTGCAGGAGCACGGCCGCCGCTTCCCGCCCAATTACCTGCACGAGACCTGGCGCGACTGGCTCTATTGGGACGTCGAGCTGGAGGCCTGACGCCTCAGCCATATCCCCCGCCGCCGGGCGTCTCGATCACGAAGCGGTCGCCCGCCGCCAGCGCCGCCTGATCGCGGCCGCCGAGCATCTCGCGCGCGCCGCCGTGGCGCTCCACCCACTGCCGGCCGGGCGCGCCATCGCTGCCGCCGGCCAATCCGAACGGGGCGATCGTGCGGCGCGAGGCGACGATCGTCGCGGTCATCGGCTCCAGCGCGGTGATCGCGCGGACCACGCCATCGCCGCCGCGATGCCGCCCCGCGCCGCCCGATCCGCGCCGGATCGCGAAGGTGTCGAGCCGCACCGGATAGCGCATCTCCAGTATCTCGGGATCGGTGATGCGCGTGTTGGTCATGTGCGTGTGCACCGCGCTCGCGCCGTCGAAATCGGGGCCGGCGCCCGAGCCGCCGCAGATCGTCTCATAATATTGGAAGCGGTCGTTGCCGAACAGGAAGTTGTTCATCGTCCCCTGCGAGGCCGCCTCCGCGCCGAGCGCGCCGAGCAGCGCGTTGCACACCGCCTGGCTCACCTCCGTATTGCCCGCCACCACCGCGCTTCCCGGCGGCGGCGACAGGAAGCTCCCCTCCGGCAGGATGATGGTGAGCGGCGCGAGGCAGCCCTCGTTGAGCGGCAGGTCCTCGCCGACGAGGCAGCGGAAGGCGTAGAGCACCACCGCGCGCGTCACCGCCGGGGGGGCGTTGAAATTGCCCGTGCTGGCGGGGCTGGTGCCGGTGAAGTCGATCGTGGCGGCGCGGGCGGCATGATCGACCGTCACCTGCACCACGATCCGCGCGCCGTCATCCATCGGATAGTCGAAGCCGCCGTCCGACAGGCGCGTGACGACGCGGCGGATGCTCTCCTCCGCATTGGCCATCACATGCCCCATATAGGCCGAGACCATCGGCCAGCCGCGCGCCTCCACCAGCGCGCGCAGCTCGGCGATGCCGGTCTCGTTGGCGGCGAGCTGCGCCTTGATGTCCGCGACGTTGACGTCCGGGCTGCGCGCCGGCCAGCGCGCGCCGGCGAGCAGCGCGCGGAATGCCGCCTCGCGCATCTCCCCGCCGTCGACCAGCAGGAAATCGTCGATCACGACACCCTCGTCCTCCAGCGTGCGCGAATCCGGCGGGGTGGAGCCGGGGGTGAGGCCGCCGATATCGGCATGGTGCCCGCGATTGGCGACGAAGAAGCGGATCTCGCGCCCCGCCTCGTCGAACACCGGGGAGATCACCGTCACGTCCGGCAAATGCGTGCCGCCGTTGAACGGGTTGTTGAGCGCCACCGCGTCGCCGGGCCGGAGCCTGCCGCCCCGGCTGGCGATCACCGCGCGCACGCTCTCCCCCATCGCGCCGAGATGGACGGGGACGTGCGGCGCGTTGGCGATCAGGTTGCCGGCGGCGTCGAACAGCGCGCAGGAGAAATCGAGCCGCTCCTTCATGTTGACGCTGCTGGAGGTGTTGCGCAGCACCACGCCCATCCGGTCGGCGATGCCCATGAACTGCGCGTTGAACAGTTCGAGCTGCACCGGATCGGCCGCGCGAGGATCGTCCGTCGCGACGCGCGCCGCGCTTTCGTGATGGAGGATCAGTTCGCCCGCCGCGCCGACCTCCAGCCGCCAGCCGGGCTCGACGACGGTGGTGGCGATCGCCTCGCGGATCAGCGCGGGGCCGGCGATACGGTCGCCGGGGCGCAAAGCATCACGGTCGTGGACGGGCGCGCGATGCTCGCGCCCGCCGCTCCACAGCGCGATCGCCTCCAGCGGCGCGGGCAGCGCACCCTTGCGGTCTGCGAGCGCCGGCATGGCGACGGGCGTGCCGGGCAGGATCGCCTCCACCACCACGCTTTCCGCGACGATCGCGCGATCGGGGCTGACGAAGCCGAAGCGCGCGCGGTGCGCCGCCTCGAACGCGGCGCGCATCTCCCCCAGCGCGCCGACCGGGACCGGAAGGGCGGTGTCGGTGCCGGCATAGCGCAGGTTGACGCTCGCCTCGCGCCGCGCTTCCCCGCCCACTTCCCGCGCGGCCTCGTCGCCGAGCGTTTCCGCCAACGCAGCGATCTCCGCCAGCGCCGCCGCGTCCAGCGCGCGTTCGAGCGAGCGCTGGCGCATCGCGGACTGGTCCGCCAGCCCCATGCCGTAAGCTGACAGCACGCCCGCGAAGGGGTGGATCAGCACGGTCCGCATCCCCAGGGTTTCCGCGACCTTGCAGGCGTGCTGCCCGCCCGCGCCGCCGAAGCATTGCAGCACGAAGCGGGTGGCGTCCTCTCCCCGCTCCAGCGCGACGCGCTTGATCGCGGCGGCCATGTTGGCGACCGCGATCGTCAGGAACCCCTCGGCGACGTCGCGCGGCTCCTGCGGGCGTCCGGTGGCGACGGCGATCTCGCCGGCCAGCGCGGCGAAGCGCGCCTCCACCGCCGCGCGATCGAGCGGGAGGTTGCCGTCAGGCCCGAAGATCGCGGGGAAATGCTCCGGCTGGATCTTGCCCGTCATCACATTGGCGTCGGTGACGGTGAGCGGCCCGCCGCGCCGGTAGCAGGCCGGGCCGGGATTCGCGCCGGCGCTGTCCGGCCCGACGCGATAGCGCGCGCCGTCGAAATGCAGGATCGAGCCGCCGCCCGCCGCGACCGTTTCGATCGCCATCATCGGCACGCGCAGCTCCACGCCCGCCACCTCGGTATCGAACGCGCGCTCGAACCGCCCGGCGTAGAGCATCACATCCGTGGAGGTGCCGCCCATGTCGAAGCCGATCACGCGATCGAACCCCGCGGCCTCCGCCGTTCGCGCCGCCGCGACCACGCCGCCCGCCGGGCCGGAGAGGATCGCGTCCTTGCCCTGAAAAGCGCGCGCGTCGGCCAGACCGCCGTTCGACTGCATGAAGGCGAGCGGCGTGTCGCCCAAAGCGCCCGCCACCGTGTCGACATAACGGCGCAGCACGGGGGAGAGATAGGCGTCCACCACGCTCGTCCGCCCGCGCGCGACGAGGCCGGTGAGCGGGCTGACGCGATGGCTCGCGGAGACCCGCGCGAAGCCCGCCTCGCGCGCCAGCTCCGCCACGCGGCGCTCGGTCTCCGGGAAGGCCCAGGCATGGGCGAGCGCGATCGCCACGGCCTCGATCCCATCGGCGCGGCGGCGGGCGAACATCGCGCGCACCGCTTCCTCATCAAGCGGGACGAGCGTGTTGCCCGCCGCGTCGATCCGGCCGCCGATCTCCTCCACCGCCTCGTGCAGCGGCGCGGGGAGGCGGATCGCAAGATCGAACAGGCGGGGCCGCGCCTGATTGCCGATCGTCAGCAGGTCCGCGAAGCCGCGATCGACCACCAGCAAGGTCCGCGCGCCCTTGCGCTCCAGCAGCGCGTTGGTGGCGACGGTGGTGCCCATCTTCACCTGATCGATCAGGTCGGAGGGAAGCTCAGCCCCTTCCGTCACGCCGAGCGCGGCGCGGACGCCGGCGATCGCGGCGTCGTCATAGCGTTCCGGATTCTCGCTCAGCAGCTTCGAGGTGGAGAGCGTGCCGTCCGGCGCGCGGGCGACGATGTCGGTGAAGGTGCCGCCGCGATCGACCCAGAACTGCCAGCCCATTCGATCTCTCCGATTTATCGATAAATTATCAATGATACGATCATCAATCGTTGACAAGCCGGATTCGAGACGCAAACCTCCGCCCGGTTCAGGAGAAGGGGAAGGCGGTATGAAGCGCGCGATCGTTTCCTCGGCGCATCTGGCCGATGGCGCGGCGCCCGCCTTGTCGGAGCTGGAGTTCAGCCTCACCCTCGCCGCGACCGCCTATCAGCGCTGGCTCGCGCGCTGCGCGCTGGCGGCGGGCGCGCCGCTGTCGCCGATCGAGGTGCTGATCCTCCACACCGTCCGCCATCGCGACCGGCCGAAGCGGCTCGGCGACATCACGCTCGTCCTCGATATCGAGGATACGCACCTCGCCACCTATGCCATCCGCAAGCTCGAAAAGGCGCGCTTCGTGGAGACGCGCCGGCAGGGCAAGGAGAAGCTGGTCGTCGCGACGGAAGCAGGGGTGGCGTTCTGCGACGCCTATCGCGAGGTGCGCGAGCGGCTGCTCGCCGATGCGGTGGCGGCGGAAGGGCCGGGCGACGCGGCGCTGTCCGACGCGGCCGATCTGCTGCGGCGCATCTCCGGCCAGTATAACCAGGCGGCGCGCGCCGCCGCCACGCTTTAGGAAGGGGAAAGCGATGCTGGTCCTGTCCGGGATCGCGATCATCGTCATTGGCTTCGCGCTGGGGATCAATCCGCTGCTGGTGGTGACGCTTGCCGCCTTCGCCAGCGCGATGGCCGCCGGGCACGGGCCGGTCGAGGTGATCGGCATGATCGGCAAGGCATTCGTCGACGGGCGCTTCCTCGCGGTGGCGTGGCTGGCGCTGCCGACGATCGGGCTGCTGGAGCGCGCCGGCTTGCGCGATCATGCGCGCGCGCTGGTGCGGCGGCTGCGCGGGGCGACCACTGGGCGGGTGCTGCTCGGCTATCTCGCGCTGCGCCAGCTCACCGCGTCGCTCGGCCTCACCTCGCTCGGCGGGCATGTGCAGATGGTGCGGCCGATCGTCGCGCCGATGGCCGAGGGCGCGGCCGAGCGCGACGGCGAGGCGCCGGACGAGGACACGCGCGAGCTGATCCGCGCCAATGCCGCCGCGGTCGACAATATCGGCCTGTTCTTCGGCGAGGACGTGTTCATCGCGATCGGATCGATCCTGCTGATCCGCGCGGTGCTGGAGCAGAACGGCATCACCGTCGCGCCGCTGCATGTCGCGATCTGGGCGATCCCCACCGCGATCTCGGCGTTCCTGATCCACGGCGCGCGGCTGCTGCTGCTCGATCGCAGGCTGCGGAAGCGCGCCGCATGATCGGGCTGGACGCGATCGGCGCGGTCGCGGGGCTGCTGCCGGCGGCGGTGGCGATCCACCACGCCATGCACCGCACCACGCCGGGCTGGTGGCGCAGCGCGAGCTTCTGGGCGCTGTTCGCCGCCAGCCTGATCGCCGGACCATGGCTGCCCGATGTGGCGAACGGCGTGATCGTGCTGGCGATGGTCGCGCTCGCCACCGCCGGCCTCAGGCCCGCGCCCGTCCCCACCACGAGCGACGCGGAACGCGCGGCGAGCGCCGGGCGGCTCGGATCGCGGCTGTTCCTTCCCGCTTTGTGCATCCCGGTGGTGACGCTCGCCGGCACCCTGCTGATCCCCGACGGCAGGATCGCCGGCCATGCGCTGATCGATCCGAAGCAGGTGACGCTCGTCTCGCTCGCCGCCGGGGCGATCGTCGCGCTCGGCTTCGCGATCCGCCTGACCCGCGCGCCGCGCGCCGCGCCGGCGGCGGAGGCGCGGCGGCTGACCGACGCGATCGGCTGGACGATGATCCTGCCGCAGATGCTCGCCGCGCTCGGCGGGATCTTCGCCGTCGCCAATGTCGGCAAGTGGATCGCGGCGGGCGTCACCAGCGTGATGCCGCTCGACACGCCGGCGGTCGCAGCGGTCGCCTATTGCCTCGGCATGGCGCTGTTCACGATCGTGATGGGCAATGCCTTCGCCGCTTTCCCGATCATGACCGCCGGGATCGGCCTGCCGTTCATCATCCATCAGTTCGGCGGCGATCCCGCGCCGGTCGCGGCGCTGGGGATGCTCTCCGGCTTCTGCGGCACGCTGATGACGCCGATGGCGGCGAACTTCAACATCGTGCCCGTCGCCGCGCTGGAATTGCGCGACAAGCACGGCGTGATCCGCGTGCAGATACCGACAGCGCTGGCGCTGCTCGCGGTCAACATCGCGATCCTTACATTCCTCGTCCTGCCCGGAACCCACCGATGACCCATGAACTCACCGCCGACCGCGCCAGCCAATTCGCACGCATCGCGCTCGGCCATGTCGCGCGCGAATATCCGCACAAGGCGGATCATGTGATGACCGGCGACGGCGACGTCTATAGGCCGCGCGCCGTCCATCCGATCTTCTTCGGCAGCTTCGACTGGCATAGCTGCGTCCACGGCTATTGGCTGCTCGCGCGGGTGCGGCGGCTGTTCCCCGATCTGCCCGAGGCGGCGCGGATCGACGCGCTGTTCGCCGACGCCTTCACGCCCGCGAAGGTGGAGGTGGAACGCGCCTATCTCGATCGCCCGGCCTCGCGCGGGTTCGAGCGGCCCTATGGCTGGGCGTGGCTGCTGATGCTCGCGGCGGAATTGCGGCTGGGCGGCTCGCCGCACGAGGCGACATTGCGGCCGCTCACCGGCGTTTTCGTCCAGCGCTTCCATGATTTCCTGCCGCTGCTCACGTATCCGGTACGCGCCGGGACTCACGCCAACACCGCCTTCGCCCTGGTGCTGGCGGCGCGTTATGCGGAGGTGACGGGCGACGCCTCGCTGCGCGCATTGCTCGTGGACCGCGCGCGCGACTGGTTCGGCGCGGATCGCGACGCGCAAGGCTGGGAGCCGGGCGGCGACGACTTCCTCTCGCCGACGCTGATGGAGGCGAGCGCGATGGCGGCGCTGATGCCGCCGGGCGACTTCCGCGCGTGGCTGGCCGGCTTCCTCCCGCGCCTTGCCGCGCGCGAGCCGGCGACATTGTTCGCTCCCGCAATCGTCAGCGACCGCAGCGACGGCAAGATCGCGCATCTCGACGGCCTCAACCTCAGCCGCGCCTGGGCGTTCCGCGCCATCGCCGACGCGAGCGGCCAGCCGGCGATCCTGCGCGATGCGGCCGATCGCCATCTCGCCGCCGCGCTGGACGAGGTGGCGGGCGATTACATGGGCGAGCACTGGCTGGCGAGCTTCGCCCTGCTCGCGCTGACCGGCTGAAACTGGCGGCAAAAGCCGGCTCGCGCGTCCATAAGACTATCCATCCCTGAACCAACCGGACGACAGCTTTCGATGCGCAAGACCCTGCTGATGCTCGCCACCGCCCTCATCGCCCTGCCGGCGACCGCGCAGATCACGCCGTCGATCCCGGACGACGCGCCGATCACGCCGATCCCGCAGGTCGCGCCGGGCTTCGACGTGGCGGCGGCGAAAGCACGCATCGTCGCGTCGCTGGACAAGCAATATCCGCACCTCGACGCGCTCTACAAGGATCTGCACCAGCATCCCGAGGTGAGCTTCCAGGAGGTGCGCACCGCCGGGATTCTGGCGGCGGAGATGCGCAAGCTGGGCTTCACCGTCACCGAGAAGGTGGGCAAGACGGGGATCGTCGCGATCCTGAAGAACGGCGAGGGGCCGGTCGTGATGGTCCGCACCGAGCTGGACGCGCTGCCGCTGGAGGAGAAGACCGGCCTTCCCTATGCCAGCCGCGCGCAGCAGACGGTCGACGGCAAGCTGACCTATGTCGATCATGCCTGCGGGCATGACAGCCATATGGCCTGGTGGGTCGGCGCGGCATCGGCGCTGGTGGCGATGAAGGACCAGTGGCACGGCACCCTGATGTTCATCGGCCAGCCGGCGGAGGAGACGCTGCTCGGCGCCAAGGCGATGATCGCGGACGGGCTGTTCACGCGCTGGCCGAAGCCCGATTACGGCTTCGCCGCGCATGTCGGCCCCGATCAGGTCGGCCGCGTGGTGGTGAAGGAAGGCGCGGTCACTTCCGCCTCCGACAAGGTCAACATCACCTTCAACGGCGTCGGCGCGCACGGCTCGATGCCCGACAAGAGCATCGATCCGGTGGTGATGGGCAGCCGCTTCGTGATGGACGTGCAGACGATCATCAGCCGCGAGCGCGACCCCAATTTGTTCGGCGTGATCTCGGTCGGCAGCTTCCACGCGGGGACGGTGGGCAACATCATCCCCGATCACGCCGACCTGCAACTGACGGTGCGCTCGCGCGATGCGACAACGCGCAAGCTGCTGCTCGACGGCATCACCCGCACCGCGCGCGCGGTGGCGGAGATGGCGCGCGCGCCGGAACCGGCGGTGGCGCATCCGGCCGGCACCGGGGTGGTCAACAACGATCCGGCGCTGTCGGCGCGCACCGCCTCGGTGCTGGCGGCGGCGTTCGGCAAGCAAGTCGCGTTCGTGCCGACCACCATGCCGGGCGGCAACGCCAGCGAGGATTACGCCGCCTTCATCGAGGCGGGCGTGCCCTCGGTGTTCCTCGCGGTCGGCGGCTACGATCCGGCGATGATCGCGCGCTACAAGGCGGAAGGAAAGCCCGTGCCGGTCAACCACTCGCCGTTCTTCGCGCCGGTGCCGGAGCCGACGATCAGGCGCGGCGCGGAAACGCTGGCGCTCGCGGTGCTGGGGGTGGCGGGCAACGGCGTGACGGCGAAGTAGCGCCCGTCACGCATGATCGTCCTCGTCGATCCAGACGACGTGGGAATCGATCTCCAGCCTGAGCACCGCCCGCAGCGCCTCGACGCGCGCGCGAATCTCCTCGCGCCGCGCGTCGTTCGCCTGCCGCTCGGCATAGAGCAGTTCGGCGAGGTCGATCGCGCCGAGCCGGTTGCCGGCGCGGGTGCGCTCCGCCACCGCCTGCGCGCGGGCGGCCGCCTCGCGCAGCGAGCGCCAGCCGTCGGTCCGCGTGCGCGCCAGCGCGACGTCCGCCGCCGCGGTCGCCTCGATCGCGCGGCGGACGGCGGCGAGGTCGCTCACCGCCGCCGATGATTGCGCTGCCGCCTCGTCAGCGAGGTAGCGGCGATAGCCGCCGCCGAGCGGCATGGAGGCGACCAGCCCGATGCCGCGCTCCATCCCGCCACGCTCGCTGAACGCGCGCACGCCGAGCGAGGGATCGGCGATGCGATCCGCCCGCGCGCGCCGCGCCGCGAAGCCGAGCCGGTCCGCCTCCGCCTGCGCGGCCTCGATCTCATGGCTGCGCTCGATCACCAGCCGCCCGAGCGCGGCGAAGCCCTCCGCCGGCTCGACCGGCTCGTCGGGCGCGGGGGCGGCTTGCGGCAGCGGGATCGTGGGAAAATTGGCGTGCAGCGTCGCTTCCGCCTCCGCCAGCGTGGCCTTCGATTCGGCGAGCTGCCCGCGCGCGCGCGCCACCGCCGCCCGCGCCTGATCGACATCCAGCGCGGCGGCATCGCGCAATTGCGCGCGCCGCTCGATCGCCGCCGCCTCGCGCTCCAGGCTGGCGAGATTGCGCATGTCGCTGTCGGCCAGCGCGGTCGCGCCGATCCAGTCGAGCCACAGGCGCGCCAGTTCCAGCGCCGCCTGATGGCGCGCATCGGCCATGCGGTTCTGCGCCGCCGCGACGCCCGCTTCCCCGGTGCGGCGATCGAGCGCCGCCTTGCCCGGCAGGCGGACCGCGCGGGTGAGCGTCGCGTCGAACTCGGCGTAATCCCCCTCGCGATCGACGCTGCGGCGCAAGGCGCTGCCCGTCAGCACGATCTCGTGGCTGCCCTTCGCCAGCGCCCCCGCCTGCGCGCGCGCCACCCCCACGCGATGGCCCGCCGCCAGCACGGTCGGATGATTGTCGAGCGCGTCGCGCACCGTCTCCGGCGGCGGCAGCGACCGGCGCGCGTCGCGCGGCTCGGCATGGGATGCGCTCGCGGCCAGCGCCAGCCACAACAGATGCTTCATGCCAGCCTGCCTCGCGCGATGATCGGGGTCGCGTGCCAGCGCACCGGGCCGCCGCGCCGCACCGTCTCCACCGCCGCGACCAGCGTGGCGAGCCGGCTCTCCGCGACGGTCAGTTCGACTGCCCGGCGATCGAGCCGCCCGGTGACGCGCTCGGCGGTGGTGGCATCGGAGAAATCGCGGCCGAGCACCGCCTCGGCACGAACGTGCACCGGCCCCTCGCCCGCCGCGTGCAGCGCTTCGGCGATCGGCGCCGCATCATTCGCCGCGCAGTGGAAGGTCAGCAGCAGCTCAGCCATCGCCGCGCTCCCGCGCGGATTCACCGAACCGCTCGAACAGCATCGGCAACAGGATCAGCGTCAACAAGGTGGAGGTCACCAGCCCGCCGATCACGACGATCGCCAGCGGCCGCTGGATCTCAGATCCGGGGCCGGTGGCGAACAACAGCGGCACCAGCCCGAAGGCGGTGATGCTCGCGGTCATCAGCACCGGGCGCAGCCGTCGCTCGGCGCCCACGCGCACCGCCTCCGCCATCGCCATGCCGTCGGCGCGCAGCTGGCGGAAGCAGGATACCAGCACCAGTCCGTTGAGCACGGCGATGCCGAGCAGCGCGATGAAGCCGACCGAGGCGGGCACCGACAGATACTGCCCCGACACCCACAAGGCGACGATCCCGCCGACCATCGCGAACGGGATGTTGACGAGGATCAGCAGCGACGCGCGCAGCGAGCGAAGCGTCGCGAGCAGCACGATGAGGATCAGGACGAGCGCGATCGGCACCACCAGCGACAGCCGCGCGGCGGCGCGCTGCTGGTTCTCGAACTGCCCGCCCCAGACGAGGCGATAGCCGGCGGGCAGCGCCACCTTCGCCGCCACCGCCCGTTTCGCGTCCTCGACATAGCCGACGAGATCGCGCCCGGAAACGAACGCCTGCACCAGCGCATAGCGCGAGCCGTTCTCGTGATCGATCTTCACCGGCCCCGCCACCGGGCGGATCGTGGCGAGATCGCTGATGCGCGCCGTCCTGCCCTCCGGCGAGCGCAGCAGCAGGTCGGTGAACAGCCGGGGGTCGTCGCGCAGCGCATCGGCGCCGCGGATCACGATCGGCGTGCGCCGCGCGCCTTCCGCGACGATGCCCGCGCGCATCCCCTCGAGCTGTGTGCGCAGCGCATCCTCGATCGCCTCGATCGAGAAGCCGGCACGCCCCGCCGCCAGCCGGTCGATATCGATCTGGAGGTAATCGACGCGTTCGTTGGCGACGGTCATCACCTCGGTCGCGCCGCGCGTCTCCTGAAGCGCGCGCTGGACCTGCCCCGCCAGGCGGCCGAGCGTCGCGCCGTCCGGCCCGAAGATCTTGACCGCCAGATCGCCGCGCGCGCCGGTCAGCATCTCGGAAACGCGCATCTCGATCGGCTGGGTGAAGCTCGCCTCGATCCCCGGCAGGTGCTGCATCGCCGCACGCATCGCCTCGACGATCTCCTCCTTCGTGCCGCGCCATTCGCCACGCGGGCGCAGCGTGATGAACGTGTCGCTTTCGTTGAGGCCCATCGGGTCCAGCCCCAGCTCGTCCGATCCGACGCGCGAGATCACGCGCTCCACCTCGGGCACATGATCGATCAGCGCGCGCTGCGCCGCCATGTCGCCGCGCACCGAATGGGCGAGGCCGATGCTGGGGTTCTTGACCGTCTGCATGACGACCGAGCCTTCATCCATCTGCGGCATGAAGGTCTTGCCGACCGCGCCATAGGCGATCACCGCCGCCGCCAGCCCCGCGCCGGCGACGCCATAGACCAGCCGCTTGCGCGCGAAGGCGGCGGCGAGCAGCGCGCGATAGCGCGGGGTGAGCACGCGCATGATCCACGGATCGGCATGGGCGCCCGCCTTCAGCCCGAACGAGGCAAGCACCGGCACCAGCGTGAGCGCCAGCACCAGCGAGCCGACCAGCGCGAAGATGATGGTGAGCGCGACCGGCGCGAACAATTTCCCTTCCAGCCCCTCCAGCGAGACGAGCGGCAGGAACACCAGCGCGATGATCAGCAGGCCGGCGGAGACCGGCACCACCACGTCGCCGGTCGCGCGGAAGACGTGGTTGAGGCGCGGCGCGCCGTCCCCGTCATGCGCATGGGACAGGCGCTCGACGACATTCTCCACCACCACCACCGCGCCATCGACCAGCATCCCGATCGCGATCGCAAGGCCGCCGAGGCTCATCAGGTTGGCGGTCAGCCCCCAGAAGTGCATCAGGAGGAAGGTGATCAGCGCCGCCATCGGCAGCGTCACCGCGACGATCGCCGCCGCGCGCCAGTTGCCGAGGAACAGGATCAGCAGCACGACGACCAGCACCGTCGCCTCCAGCAGCGCATGCTCGACCGTGCCCACCGCGCGGGCGATCAGGTCCGACCGGTCATAGAAGACGTCGATCCGCGTGCCGGGCGGCAGGCCGCGCGACAGCTCCGCCAGCCGTTCCTTGACGCCAGCCACCACCTTGCGCGCATCCGCGCCGCGCAGCGCGACCACCAGCCCCTCGACCGTCTCGCCGCGTGCATCGCCGCTCAGCGCGCCGTAGCGGGTCAGGCTGCCCGTGCCGACGCTCGCGATATCGCCGAGCCGCAGGACGTGCCCGTCGCGCGCGCGGATCACCAGCGCCTCCAGGTCCGCGGCGGTGCGGATCGCGCCGACCGCGCGGACGATCAGCGCGTCCTCGCCGTTACCCAGCCGCCCCGCGCCGTCGTTGCGGTTGCCGGCCTCGATCGCCGCCTTCACCTCGGCCAGCGTCAATCCGGCTGAGGCGATCGCGATCGGGTCCGGGCGCACCTCGAAGGTGCGGACATAGCCGCCCAGCGCATTGACGTCCGCCACCCCCGGCACGGTGCGCAGCGCCGGCCGGATCGTCCAGTCGAGCAGGGTGCGCTTCTCCTCCAGGCTGAGCGGCCCGGCGATCGTGAACATGAACAGCTCGGACAGCGGGGTGGAGATCGGCGCCAGCCCGCCGCCGACCGAGGCCGGCAGATCGCCCATCACGCCGGCCAGCCGCTCGCTCACCTGCTGGCGTGCCCAATAGATGTCGGTGCCGTCGTCGAAATCGATCGTCAGGTCGGCCATCGCATATTTGGCGGTCGCCCGCATCACCGCCTGCCGGGGGATGCCGAGCATCTCCTGCTCGATCGGCGCGATGACGCGGGTCTCGACCTCCTCGGGCGTCATGCCGGGCGCCTTGAGGACGATCTTCACCTGCGTCGGCGCGATATCGGGATAGGCATCGATCGGCAGGTTGACGAAGGTCCACGCCCCCAGCACGCCGATCGTCAGCGCCGCCGCGACGACGAGCAGCCGGAACGACAAGGCCCATGCGACCAGCCCGCGCAGCATCGCCCGCCCTCAGTGCGCGGCGGCGAGCATTTTCAGCTCGCTCAGCCCGGCGCTGACCACGCGTTCGCCCGCGCGCAGGCCGCTGGTGACGATGGCGCGGTCACCCGCGCCCTGAATCGTGGTGACGGCGCGGATCGCCACGCCGCCGCGAGCGATCACGAACACCGTCGCGCGGCCGTCGATGTCGACCACCGATCGCGCGGGGATGCTCACCGCGCCCACCGGGGCCGGGCCGTCGATCGTCACCGGCATCGCGCCGCCGGCGACCACGCCCGGCGCGGCCGGCACGCTGGCGGTGACGGTGGTCGAGCGCGTCTCGGGATCGAGCGCGCCGCCGACCGCCAGCACCGTGCCGACGCCATGATCGCCGACCCGCACGCGCATGCCGGGGCGGACGGTGCCGAACAGCCGCTCGGGGAGCTGCGCCGTCACCTGCAACGCGCCGCCGCCGTCGATCACGAAGGGCGCGGCGCCGACGTCGAGCGCCTTGCCGGTCTCGGCGGTCATGCTGCTGACCCGGCCGGCGATCGGCGCGACGAGCGTATAGCCCGCGCCGCCGCCATGCGCGCCGCCCGCGAGCGCGATCAGCCGCGCCTGCTCGCCGACATCCACGTCGCTCTGCCGCGCCAGCGCCCTGGCCTGATCGGCGCGGGCCGGGGCGATGATGCCCTCGCGGGAAAGCTGCGCCAGCCGCGCCGCATCGGCGCGCGCGACCGCCTGGCGCGACCGGGCGCGCGCCAGATCGGCGTTGAGGCCCACCATGTCGCGGCTGGCGACGGCGGCGAGCGGCTGGCCGGCGCGCACCTCCTGCCCGTCGACCACGAACACCCGCGTGACGACGCCGGCAAGCTGCGCGGCGACCGCGACGCGCGCATTGGGCGGCGGGACGATCCGCGCGGGGAGAACCGCGACGGGAACGCTCGCCGCCGCCTCCGCGACCGCCAGTTCCAGCCGCAGCGCACGCACCTGATCCGGGCGCAGCGCGATGAAGTCCGCGCGCTTCGCGGCGGCGGCGGGCGGAGCCTTGGCCGGCGTCGCCGGTTTCGCGCCCGGCGACAGCCACCACAACCCGGCGACCGCCAGCGCAGCGGCGGCCGATCCCCCGATCATCCAGGTGCGACGTTCCATGTCCCGCCGCTAGGGCAGGTTACTGACGTCAATCTGACGATGCCGGCTCCATCGGGAAACCGAGCCGGATTTCGCGCCGCTCCTCGTCGGCGCTCAGCGTGCCGCCATGCGCGCGCATGATGCGGTCGACGATCGCCAGCCCCAGCCCCGCGCCATGCTTGCTGGCGTGATCGGCGCGGCGATGACGCTCCACCAGCTCCTTCAGCCGCGCCTCGCTGAGCCCCGCGCCTTCATCCCGCACCGCGATCACCCGGTCGGCGGTGACGCGGACCGTCACGCGGCCGCCCTCCGGGGTTACGCGCAGCGCATTCTCGATCAGGTTGCGCAGCGCCGCCGCGATCGCCTCGCCGCGCCCGCGCGCCGACGCCGGCGCATCCGCCTCCAGCTCGATCCGCACCCCGCGATCGAAGGCGATCGGGGCGAGCCGCGCGATCACCGCCGCGGCGATATCGGCGAGGTCCACCGCCACCGGCTTGAGCTGCGCCGCGCGATCGGCGTCGATCTGGGCGAGCAGCATGAGCTGGTCGATCAGCCGCCGCATCTGCGCCACGTCGCCGCGCAGCCGATGCGCCTCCGGGTGATCGAGCCGGTCCAGCTCCAGCGACAGCAGGGTGAGCGGGGTGCGCAATTCGTGCGCCACGTCCGCCGCGAACGCCTCGTGCATGCCGGCGGCGCGATCGACGCGATCGAGCACGCGGTTGATCGCATCGGCGAAGGGACGCGCCTCCATCGGGAAGTCGGTGGTGTCGACGCGCACGCCGCGCGCGTCGCCGGTGCGCGCGTCGATCGTCCGCGCGGCGTCGATCAGCGGCCGCACCGAGGTGGTGATCGCCCAGCGCCCGGCCAGCGCCATCGGCACGATCAGCACCGCCAGCGGCAGCAGCACATGTTCGGCAAGCTCGCGGAACACCTCCACCAGCGCGGCGCGATTGGAGAGATTGTTGAAAGCGTCGCTGAAGGTGAGGCGATACTCGATGCCGATGAAGATCAGCAGCAGCAACGCGCCGAGCGCGCCGACCAGCGCGAGGCTGCGCGTCAGGCGGCTGATGATCGACGGCACCGGCGTCATGCCGCGCCCTCGCGCAGGAGGTAGCCGACCCCGCGTATCGTATGCAGGCAGCCGCTCGCCCCCGCCTCCTCCAGCTTGCGCCGCAGCCGCGAGACGGTGGCATCGATCGCGTTGGGGGTCACCGCCTCGTCGAACGTATAGAGCGCGTCCTCGATCGCCCGCCGCCGCACGACCTGCCCCGCCCGGCGCAGCAGGAGTTCGAGCAGCGCCGTCTCGCGCCGGGTGAGATCGAGCGCAACGTCGCCGGCGGTGGCGACATGCGCGGCGGCGTCGAAGCGGATCGCGCCGACCGCCAGCGCCGTCTCCTGCCGCGCGCCGGGCCGGCGCAGCATCGCACGCAGCCGCGCGGCCAGCTCGTCCATCGCGAACGGCTTGGGGAGGTAGTCGTCGGCGCCGGCGTCCAGCCCCTTCACCCGATCCTCCAGCGCGTCGCGCGCGGTGAGGATCAGCGACGGCGGCGCATCGGCGGAACGGCGGTGGGCGAGCCATTCCAGCCCGTCGCCGTCGGGCAGGCCGAGATCGAGCACGACGCCGTCGAACGCGGCGATGCCGAGCGCGTCGTCCGCCGCCGCGAGGCTGTGCGCGACGTCGCAGACATGGCCGCGCTCGCCCAGCCCGCCGGCGATGAGGGCGGCGAGGCGCGGATTGTCCTCCACGATCAGGATGCGCGCCATCGTCCGTCCGCTAGCCTATGCCGCCGTGCGATGGAGCCAGGCGGCGCAGGCGAGGTCCTGCACGATCGAGCCGAGCGACTTGTAGATCGTCACTTCCCGCGCGTCGCGCCGGCCCGGCGCGGTGCCGGCATAGACCGCGCCGATCTCGGCAAGGACGTGATCGTCATCGACCAGCCCGGCCGCCTTGGCGCGCAGGAATTCCGCGCCCTGCGCCAGCACGCCCTCGCGGTGATCGGGGAAGAATCGCGCGCGGCGGACCAGCGCGTCGTCGATCTCCACCGGCCCGGCGCGGCTCGATCCCACGACGTTGAGATGCGTGCCGGGGGCGATATCGCCGTCGAACAGAATCGGCTCCGCCGCCGCCGTGGTGGTGCAGACGATATCGGCATCGCGCACCGCCTCGGCCGGGGTCCGCGCGACCTCGACCGGCAAAGCGAGCGCGTCGGCGATCCGCCCGGCAAGGCCCGCCGCTTTCTCCATGTCGCGGCCCCAGATCGCGATGCGCTCCAGCGGGCGGACATGGCGGATCGCCAGCGCATGCTGCCACGCCTGCTCGCCGGTGCCGAGGATCGCGAGCCGCGTCGCGTCGGCGCGCGCCAGCGCGTCGGTCGCGGCGGCGGAGGCGCAGGCGGTGCGGATCGCCGTCACCTCGCCGGCATCGACGACGCACACCGGCGCGCCGCTCCCGCGATCGAACAGCAGGATCGCGCCCTGATGCGAGCGCCCGTTCGCCGCGGCGGCGGGAAACACGCTCACCAGCTTCGCGCCGAATCCCGCGCCGTCGAGCGCGCCCGGCATCACGCCGAACGCATCGCCACCACCGAGATCGATGATCCCGCGCAGCAACTGCTTCGAGCGCCCGCCCGACAGCGCCATCATCGCCTCGCGCATCAGCGCGATGCATGCCGGACGGTCGAGCCTGCGCGCGACCTCCTCGGCGCCGATCACGATCATCGCGTCAGCCGCCCCATATTTCCTCGCCGTAGCGCAGGAAGTTCAGCCCGAGGATCTTCTCCACGCGGCGCGGCGGATAGCCCTTCGCCGCGAGCATCCGCGCGAGCTTGCGGAACTGGTCCGGCCCGCGCAGGTCGACGACGAAGGGATAGGTGTCCGGCCCCTCGCCCGTCGCGCTGATCCCGGCGGCGCGGCGCTGGGCGTTCTCGGCCGCCAGCATCGCGCCATAGGCCTTGAGGTCGTCGATCTGCGTCACCGCGCCGTCGGTGCCGATGCCGACATGGTCCTCGCCGCAGACGTTCACGGCATGATCGATATGCGCCACCACCTCGGCGGCGGTGGCATGGCCGGTCTTGTCGAGGAACGGCATGAAATAGATGCCGACGAAGCCGCCCTTCTCCGCCACCAGCCGCAATTCCTCGTCGGTCTTGTTGCGCGGCAGATCGGTGACGGCGCGGCAGCCGGTGTGGTTGATCGAGATCGGCGCGCGCGAGGCCCGCGCCGCCTCGAGGCAGGTCCGCTGGCCGCTGTGCGACAGGTCGACCATCACGCGGCGCTCGTTCAGCCGCGCGATCACCTCGCGCCCGAACGGGGTGATCCCGCGATTCTCCGGCGCCATCGATCCGTCGCCGATCTGGTTGGCGGGATTGTAGGTGAGCTGGAACACGCGCACGCCGAGATCGGCGAAGACGTCGACCCGCGTCGCGTCCTTCCCCATCATCGCGCAATTCTGGAAGCCGTAGAGCAGGCCGATCTTCTTCTCGGAATGGGCGCGGCGGATATCGGCGGCGGACAGGATCTTCATCAGGTCGCGCGGATTCTCGCGGATCATCCGGTCGGTCGTCGCGATGTCGCGCACCGTCGTCTCGAACGGCTCCTCCGGCCCGGCGACATAGCCGAGCGTGACGTTGACCGCCGTCAGCCCGGAAGCATGTGCCTCCGCCAGCACGCGCGGGCTCATCGCGCTGCGCGTGTCGCTGGTCGGGTGATTGGGGTCGCCCAGCCCGCCGAGCGCGTTGACGACGATCCAGCCGGCGATCGGATCTCCTGCCGCTTCCGCCGCCAGCGCCGGCGCGGAAACCATTCCCAGCGCCGTGAGCGCCCCTGCCCGCGTCACGAACGCGCGTCGATCAATCGCCATCGTCATCCCCCAGTTCTGCCTTGGTCACCGGACTGTAGTCGGCGCGCGGCCAGGCGCGGCCGCGCTTCACCGTCATCTCGATCGCGCGGATATTGGCGATGTCGGCCAGCGGGTCGCGCGTCAGCACGACGAAATTGGCGAGCTTGCCCTTTTCCACCGAACCCATCTCGTCGCCCTGCCCCGCCGCCCGCGCGCCAACCAGCGTCGCCGAGCGGATCACCTGGAGCGGCGGCATCCCGACGTCATGCGCGAGGAAGAGCAATTCGTCATGCACCTCCGGCCATTGCTGGTCCGCGCCATAATTGTGATCGGTGCCGGTGGAGATCGGCACGCCGGCGCGCCATGCCTGTTGCGTCAGCCGGATCGTCGCGGGGCCGGTGCAGCGCAGCGGGCGGCGTTCCGGGTGCGCCTTGCGCTCGGCGTCGTAGCGCACGAACAGGCTGCCGGTCGCATCGAGGATCGTGCCGCGCTTCAGCATCTCGCGATAGAGGCCGGCGATCACCGCATCGTCGCCCTGCTTCGCCAGCAGCGCCTCGTTGACCGGCGTGTGATCCTCATAAGAGGCGAGCATCACCGGCTCCGCCTGATAGGCGAGGTAGCAGACGTGGCTCACCGTATCGGGGCCGGCGGCGATCACGTCGGCGGGGCGGGTGGGGAAGACCGCGCTGTGCGCCCACACCCTGAAATGCTGGCGATGCGCCTCCTCGGCGATCGCCTTGACCAGGCGGGGCGGCAGGTCGGCGTAGATCTTGATCGCGGTCGCGGAGGTGCCACGCGCCAGCGTCACCGCCGTTCTGAGGTCGGTCGCGTCGTCGATCGACTGCATCCACGGCGCGCTGCCCGGCTTCGTCCCGACCGACACCGCCAGCACGCGCCGGTCCTGGAAGAAGGGCGGACCGGCCATCAGCGCGGCGTAATAGATATCGGGCGCGGGGATTTCCCCGGTCAGCGCCTCGCGGCTCAGCTCGCCTACGGGGCGCAGATCGTCCGCCATGTCGCGCACCGCCGTGACGCCGCCGAACAGGTCGCGGCGGAGCAGCGCTTTCGCGCGGACGTTGTTCGGCGGGGTCGCGAGGTGGACGTGGCTGTCGATCAGGCCGGGGATGACGTAGCGCCCGGCGAGATCGACGCGCCGCGCCGACGCGCCCTCCGCGATCGTCCCGCGCGGCCCCACCGCCGCGATCCGCTCGCCGCGCACGAGGATGTCCTGATGCGCACGCGCGGGCGCGCCGGTGCCGTCGATGACGGTGGCGTCGGCGTAAAGCGTCAGATCACCCTCCGCCGCCACGACCGGCGCGGCGATCACGCCGATCGCCGCTATCCCCGACGCCAGCCGCGAAAACCGGCGCAACGAACTCTTGATAGCCCTGTTCACCCGGCCAAGGCTAGGTGAAGGCTTGCCCTCGCGCTAGAGCGATTTCGAGGCAGATGGAATCATCTGCCGGCTGGGAAATCGCGACAAGCAAAGGAAAATAGAGCGGTGATCCGATGCAATCGGATCGACAACCGCGCTAGTAGCGATCGATCCCCAGTCCGCCCGGATCGACAGCCGGCGCCGTGCCGCCGATCAGGCTGGCGATGAGGTGTCCGGAGCCGCACGCCATCGTCCAACCCAACGTACCGTGGCCTGTGTTCAGGAACAGGTTGTCCACCGGCGTCTTGCCGATCACCGGCGGGCCGTCCGGCGTCATCGGGCGCAGGCCGCTCCAGAAATTCGTCTCGCCGTCGACCTTCGCGCCGCCGGGGAACAGATCGGTGAGTGAATGAAGCAGGGTCGCCTGCCGCCGCGCGGGCAGGCTGCGGTCGAAGCCCGAAATCTCCGCCATGCCGCCGACGCGGACGCGATTCCCGAGCCGGGTGATCGCGATCTTGTAGCTTTCGTCGAGCAGGGTCGACACCGGCGCCCGATCCGGATCGGCGACCGGCACCGTGATCGAATAGCCCTTCACCGGATAGACCGGCAGGGTAAGCCCGAACGGCTTGAGCAGCAGCGGCGAATAGCTCGCCAGGGCGACCAGGCAGGCGTCGCCGCGCACCACGCCCGCGCTCGTCCTGACGCCCGAGACGCGGCGCCCGTCATGCTCCAGCGCCTCGATCACCGTGTCGTAGCGGAACTCCACGCCCTCCGCCGCCGCCCGTTCCGCCAGCGCGCGGGTGAACATGCGGCAGTCGCCGGTCTCGTCGCCGGGGAGGCACAGGCCGCCGACGAACTTGTCGCTGGTCGCGGCGAGGCCCGGCTCGGCGGCGACGCAGCCGGCGCGGTCGAGCAATTCATAGTCCACGCCGAAATCGTCGAGCACCGCCATGTCCTTGGCTGCGCCGGCAAGCTGCTTTTCGGTGCGGAAGAGCTGGAGCGTGCCCTGCGCCCGCTCGTCATAGGCGATGCCGAGCGTCCCGCGCAGCCGCTTCAGCTCGTCGCGGCTGAATTCGGCAAGCCCGACCATGCGGCTCTTGTTGAGCGCGTAGCGCGCCTCGGTGCAGTTGCGCAGCATCATCGCCAGCCAGCGCAGCATCGCCGCGTCGGGCTTCGGCCGCAGGATCAGCGGCGCGTGCTTCATCAACAGCCAGCGCACCGCCTTCTGCGGAATGCCCGGCGCGGCCCAGGGCGAGGCATAGCCGGGCGAGACCTCCCCGGCGTTGGCGAAGCTGGTTTCGAGCGCCGGGCCGGGTTGGCGGTCGATCACCGTCACCTCATGCCCGGCCCGCGAGAGATAATAAGCCGATGTGACGCCGATCACGCCGGCGCCAAGGACGATCACTCTCATTGCTGCGCTCCATCGACATAAAGCCGCCGGTGACGCCGGCCGAGCTGGGTGAGGATTTCATAGGAGATCGTGCCGGCATCGCCGGCCACGTCGTCGAGCGACTGCGACGGGCCGAGCAATTCGACGAAATCGCCCTCCGCCAGCGCATCGTCGGCGAGCGCGGAGATATCGACCGTCAGGCTGTCCATCGAGACGCGCCCGACGATCGGCAGCCGCCGCCCCTGATGCCATGCAGCGCCGGTGCCGCTCAAATGACGCGGCCAGCCGTCGGCATAGCCGATGCCGATCGTGGCGAGGCGGCGTCGCTCGCTGGCGACATAATCGAGACCGTAACCGACGCCGGTGCCCGCGCCGATCTCGCGGATCTGGATGACGCGTGCCGACAGCGCCGCGACCGGACGCAACCCCTCGGCCAGCGCGCTCGGCGGCGCGCCGTACAGCGCGATGCCGGCGCGGGCGACGTCGCAATGGAAGCCGTCCGGCAGGAACGAACCGCCGCTGTTGGCGATCGACGCGCGCACGGCGGGGAACAGCGCGCGCGCCGCACCGAACCGCGCGAGTTGCGCGGCGTTGGCGGGATTGTCCGGCTCGTCGGCGCAGGCGAGGTGTGTCATCAGTAGCCGCAGCGACACCTCGCGCGCGAAACCGGCGTCGCCCGCGAGTGCCTCCACCGCCGCCGCGTCGAGGCCGAGCCGCGACATGCCGCTGTCGACCTGCAACGCCGCCGGCAGCGCCGCGCCGCGCTCGCGGGCGAGGGCGCGCCAGCGCGCGGCCTGGCTGGCCGAATTGAGCACCGGCACGAAACCGTGCGCTGCGCACGAGGCCTCGCATCCCGGATCGAGGCCGTTGAGGATGAAGATATCGCCCGCCGCGCCGATCGCCGTGCGCAGCTCGATCGCCTCGCAAAGCTGCGCGACGAAGAAGATGCCGCACCCGGCGTCGCGCAGCACCGGCGCGACCTGCGCCGCGCCCAGCCCATAGGCATCGGCCTTCACCACCGCGCCGCAGTCGGCGGGGGCGACGCGCGCGGCGAGCAGGCGGTAATTGGCGCGAATCGCATCAAGATCGATCGTCAGCCGGCTCGAGCCGGTCGCGCAGACGTCATTCGCCATTTGGCATCCTCCGCGCCGACAGATGCCAGCGATCGACACGAATCTTTCGCCGATTTGACGTGCAATGCTGCTCGAAACGAGGCTATTCGGCATGATCTTCGATCAGATGGCATATCCTGCATGTCCGCCCTCGACGACGCCGACCGCCGCATCCTGACCCAGCTCCGCCTCAACGCGCGGATCACCAACAGCGCGCTGGCCGAGGCGGTGGGGCTTTCCGCCTCCGCCTGCCTGCGCCGCGTCAGGCTGCTGGAGCAATCGGGCGTGATCCGGGGCTATACCGCGATCGTCGCCGGCGCCGGGCCGGACGAGGGGACGGTGGCGATCGTCCAGGTCGAGCTGGAGCGGCAGACGGAGGAATATCTCGTCCGCTTCGAGCGCGCGTTGCGCCACCATCCGGAGGTGCGCGAATGGTATCTGATGACCGGCGCGGGGGATTATGTGCTGCGCGTGCAGATCGCGGGGATGGAGGAATATGCCGCCTTCCACCGCGACGTGCTGACGCGGCTGCCCGGCGTCACGCGGATCACCTCCAGCTTCGCGATGCGCAGCAACCGGCGGGCGTGAAAGGCGGCGTTTGACTCGGGGCCGCGCGCGCGACATCATCGCGCGATGCAGGCCAGCCGCCGTCTTTTCCGTTTCCGCCGCCACGGGGGGCAGCTTCTCGCGGGCATCTAGCCCCGGGTTCCGGCGCGACATGCCCCGAACCCGGGGCACCCGACAGACAGCGCGCGAGATGCGCGCGTCCTCTCATTCGCGGAAAAGAGCACCCATGACGAGCAGCAAGGCGGCGAAGCGGCCGCCGATCCACATGATCGATACCGAGGCGGACAGGCTGACCGATCTCGCGATCGGGGCGGAGGACCGCCTGCCCGAAGTCAGCGAGATGCTGCTCGAGGAGATCGGCCGCGCCAATGTCCATACCGCCGCGCGCATCCCGCGCGACGTGGTGACGATGCACGCAAGCGTCGAGTTCATCGACGCGGCGAGCGGCGCGGCGCGCACCGTGCAGCTCGTCTGGCCGAAGGAAGCCGATATCTCGGCCGGGCGCGTCTCGATCCTCACGCCGGTCGGCGCTGGCCTGATCGGGCTGCGCGAGGGCCAGTCGATCCTGTGGCCCGATCGCGAGGGGCATCGCCGCGCGCTCACCATCGTCAAGGTGACGCAGGCGGCGCGGGCGGAATGACGCGAAACGGCCGCCGGCACATGATGCCGGCGGCCGCCCGATCCGCTTCCTACCAGTAGAAGTTGCGGATCACGTCCACGACGACGCCGCGACGATAGTCGATCAGCAGCACGTCGTTATAGTGGCGCACCCAGCGCGTGTTGGGGCGCGCCGGCGGCAGGCGATAGCGCCACGGATCGACGATCCAGTAACGCTGGCCGTAATAGCTCGGCGCGATCCGCGCGCCGACGCGGAAATTCTGGTAGCGGAACGGCGCGTTCCAGTTGCCGCGTGCGTAGAGATTGCGGTTCTGGTTGCGCCAGCCGCGCCAGTCGTCGCGGCCCCAGGCGCGGTTGCGGTCCTCCGCCAGATTCCGGCGGGCGTCACGCACGTCACGCTGCTCGCGGCGCACGTCATGGCGGTCGCCATAACGGCGGGCCTGGTTCAGCTCATGCTGCTGCTGACGGACATCCTGCCGGTCGCGGCGCAAATCCTGATAGGTCTGCGCGGAGGCGACCGCCGGGAAGGCGGTGGCGGCCATCAGCACGCCGATCATCAACTTACGCATTATCGTTCTCCTTTTCCCTCGACGGTACGGCGATAAGCCGCATCGCGACGGATCGGGTTATCGCAACGCGCCGCTGAACGCGCCGCGAACGCCTTCGTCAGGAAAGAGCAAGGTGGCGCGTTACGGCGTATCGCGCCCGCCGCCCGCCGGGCCGCCCATGCCGGCGGCGCCGACCGCGCCGATGTTGCCGAACAGATCGGAGAAGAAGCCGCGCTTGCGGCCCAGCGTCGGCGTGGTCTTCTTCATCGGCGTGATCGAGGCGACCTGCTCCTTGCCGGAGCGGCGCACCGCCGTCACCGTGCCGTTGCGATCGAAGCTGATCTGCATGGTGAGCTGGTCCTTCACCTTGGGCAGCTTGTACGCAAGGTTGCGGCTGTCGCGCGAGATGTAATACCAGTCGCCCTGGTTGAACTGCGCGGCGAAGGTCGGGTGGCCGAGCGTCGCGAGCACCGAATCGCGATTGTCGACTCCCGGCTGGATGGCATTCACCAGATCGGCATCGACGACATAGCCCTGATGCGAGCGGAGCGGGGTGCAGCCCGCGAGCACGATCCCGGCGAGCGCGGCGATCAGGATGGGTTGGCGCATGGATACTCCGCGAACTTTGACGGTTGCGCGGCACATTGCGTCCGCAGCCGAACGCCTCAATATGCCGGGCGGCAGGACGACACAAGGCAATGACGAGAAGGACGGGAACAGGCGTGGGATTTCTCGACAGGTTGCGCGGGCGGCTCGGCAAGGCGCCGGACCGGGATGCGGCGCTGCCGCTGTATCACGCGGTGGTGGCACGCGCGCGCCAGCCGCACTGGTATCTGGAGGGCGCGGCGCCCGATACGCTCGACGGGCGATTCGACATGGTGGCGGCGATCACCGCCTTCGTGCTGCTGCGGCTGGAGGACGATCCGGCGGCGGCGCAGATGAGCGCGCACCTCACCGAGCGGTTCATCGACGACATGGACGCGCAGGTGCGCCAGATCGGCTTCGGCGACATGGTGGTGGGCAAGCAGGTCGGGCGGATGATGGGGATGCTCGGCGGGCGGCTCGGCGCCTATCGCGAGGGCGTGGCGCACGACACGCTGGACGAGGCGCTGGCGCGCAACCTGTGGCGCGGCGATCCGCCGGCCGCCGCCGCGGTGGCACATGTGCGCGACCGTCTGCTCGCCTTCCACGCGGCGCTGAAGGCGGTGCCGCTCGACGCGCTCGACCGCGGAGAATTGCCATGACGCCGGAGTTTTCCCGCCCGGAGCGGCTCGACACGATCGGCGGCGAGGCGCGCGAGGTGGCGATCGCCGCCGACGCCGAGGAGCGTCGCCGGCTCGCCGCACGATTCGGACTGATCGCGATCGAGCGGCTGGAGGCACGGTTCACGATCCGCCGCGACATCGCCGGCATCCGCGCCGACGGCCGCGTGACGGCGGCGGTGGCGCAGGCGTGCTCGGTGACCGGCGACCCGCTGCCGGCGACGGTGGACGAGACGGTCGCGCTGCGCTTCGTGCCGCCGGGCGAATCGGGCGAGGAAGTGGAGCTGGACGAGGACGCGCTCGACACGATCGAGATCGAGGGCGGCGCGATCGACCTCGGCGAGGCGGCGGCGGAGACGCTGGCGCTGGCGCTCGATCCCTTCCCGCGCGGCCCGCGCGCGGCGGAGGCGCTGCGCGAGGCCGGCGTGGCGGGGGAGGATCAGGCCGGCCCGTTCGGCGCGCTCGCGGCCCTGAAGGGAAAATTGGGGAAATAGCGCGAAAGGTCGCGCTCAATCCGTCCCCGGCCCGAGCGCGGCGTCCACGTCGCGCGGGCGGACGAAGCGGGTGAGCGTCGCGCGGCCCGGCGCGGCATCGGCCCAGTCGTCGATATCGAAGGTGAGTTCCGCCAGCGTCGCGGTGGGGTATTTCTCCTCCACCTCCTCGCGCAGCGCCCCGCCGCCGTGCGGCACGAGCAGCAGCACCAGATCCTCCAGCCCCGGATTGTGGCCGACCAGCAGCAGCCGCCCGGCGTCGCCCGGCGTCTCGCGCACCACGTCGAGCAGCATCGCGGAGGAAGCGAGATAGACCCGCCGGTCCCACGCCGGATCGATCGGCGCGCCATAACCGGCGGCGACCTCCCCGACCGTCTCCACCACGCGCACCGCCGGCGAGGCGACGACATGATCGAAGGCGAGGCCGAGCGCGCGCATGTGCCGCCCCATCGCCTTCGCCGCGCGGTGCCCCTTGGCGTTGAGCGGGCGATCGAAATCGCGCGCGACCGGATCGTCCCACCCGGATTTGGCGTGGCGCAGCAGCGTCAGCGTCTTCACGAGGGGAATTCTCCGTCAGTTCGGGTCGGCGGGAGCAGCCTCATGCCCCAGACGCGCGCCGGAGGAAAGACGCTGCCGCACCCGCACGATCGCTTCGTCGAGCGGCACCCGCGCGATCGCCACGCCCGGCGGGAAGGCGGTGAGCAGGCGCGACGGCATCGCCGCCGAGAGCAATACGAATGCGCCGCGATCCCGCGCCGAACGGATCAGCCGCCCGAACGCCTGCGCCAGCCGCGCGCGGACGATGCGGTCGTCATGGGCGCTGCCCCCGCCCGCAAGCCGCCGGGCGGCGTGGAGCACGCTCGGCTTGGGCCACGGCACGCCCTCCATCACCACCAGCCGCAGCGAATCGCCCGGCACGTCCACGCCGTCGCGCAAGGCGTCGGTGCCGAGCAATGAGGCGTGCGGATCGTCGCGGAAGATATCGACCAGCGTCCCGGTGTCGATCGGATCGACATGCTGCGCGTGGAGCGGCAGGCCGGCGCGCGCCAGCCGGTCGGCGATCGCGGCATGGACGCCGCGCAGCCGCCGGATCGCGGTGAACAGTCCGAGCGTCCCGCCGCCCGCCGCCTCGATCAGCCGCGCATAGGCGTTGGCGAGCGCGGCCTGATCGCCGCGCTTCACGTCGGTGACGATCAGCACCTCGGCACAGGCCGCGTAGTCGAACGGGCTGGCCGCCTCGAACCGCTCGGGCGGCATGGAGAGGTGCGGCGCACCGACCCGCGCCTCCGCCGTGTTCCAGTCGCCGCCGGCGGTGAGCGTGGCGGAGGTGACGAGCGCGCCATGCGCCGGCTTCAGCACCACTTCCGCGAAGGGCCGCGTCGGATCGAGCCAGTGGCGGTGGAGGCCGATATCGAACTCGCGCCCCTCGATCCGGTCGACCGCCAGCCAGTCGACGAAATCCGCGTCCGCCGGGCCGCCGACCCGCGCCAGCAGCGACAGCCACGCCGCCACCGTCTCGGCGCGCCAGCCGAGCGAGGCGATCGCGCCCTCGATCCGCGCGCGCGCCTGCCCGTCCATCCAGTCCGGCGCTTCGGCCAGCACCGCCTCCAGCCGCTTGCCGAGCGTCACCAGCGGGCGGAGCAGGGCGTCGAGCGCCTGCGCGGCCGGGCCAGCGGCGTCGATCAGCGCGGCCGGCGGCTCGGCGATCTCGGTTTCGAGGCCATAGCCGGCGTCGCCCGGCTGCTCCGCGCGGGCGTAGACCACGCCGCGCACCGCCGCGAGCAGCGCCTCGATCGCCCCGAACGGCGCGCCCTCGCCCAGCCGCGCGAGCCAGCCGTCGCTCGCCAGCGCCTGCGCCGCCGCCACCGCGTCCGAGATCGCGCGGCCGCCCGCCTCGTCATAGCTCGCCACGTCGGACAATCGCGCCGCCAGCCCGCGCCGCCGCCCGCGCCCGCTTCCCTCCGGGCCGAGAATCCAGCGGCGCAGCTCGATCGTCTCCTGCCCCGTCAGCGCGGTGGAGAACATCGCGTCGGCCGCGTCGAACAGGTGATGGCCCTCGTCGAACACGTAGCGCGTCGGGCGAGTCGCGGTTTCCCGCCCGCGCGCGGCGTTGACCATCACCAGCGCGTGATTGGCGATGACGATATCCGCCTCCACCGAGGCGCGCGCGGCGTGCTCGATGAAGCATTTCCGGTAATGCGGGCAGCCGGCATAGACGCATTCGCCGCGCCGGTCGGTCAGCGCCGCCGTGCCATTGCGGCGGAACAGGGTGACGAGCCAGCCCGGCAGGTCGCCGCCCACCATGTCGCCGTCCGCGCTATAGGCCGCCCAGCGCGCCACCATCTGCGCGAGGATCGCCGCGCGGCCGGAGAATCCCCCTTGCAGCGCGTCCTCCAGATTGAGCAGGCAGAGGTAATTCTCGCGCCCCTTGCGCGTGACGACACGCGCCTTGCGCGCGGCGGGATCGGGATGGAGCCGCGCCGTCTCGTGCGAAAGCTGGCGTTGCAGCGCCTTGGTGTAGGTGCTGATCCACACCGCGCCCTGCGCCTGTTCGGCCCAGAGCGAGGCGGGGGCGAGATAGCCCAATGTCTTGCCGATCCCCGTCCCCGCCTCCGCCAGCACCAGATTGGGCGAGTCGCGCGCGATTCGCGGGGCGAAGGCGTCGGCCGCCGCGCCGGCATAGGCGCGCTGACCGGGGCGCGGCTCGCGCGTGGCGCCGGTGAGGCGCGCCAGCCGCTCCTGCACCGCATCGCCGTCGAGCGCGATCGTGCGCGGCATCGGGCGCGGCGCGGTCTCCTCCCATTCCGGCAGGCGCGAGAACAGCCAGCGCTCCGCCCCGCGCGGCCGCGCGATGCGATCGGCGAGCAGCGGCGCCCACGGCCAGCGCAGGCGGAACAGCGTCTGCGCGGCGGTCCATGCGCCCTCGCGTTCCGGCCAGTCGCCGTCGGGCGTCGCCAGCAGTCGTTCGGCCGCCGCGCGCAGGAATGGCGCGATCGCGGCATCGTCGGCAGGCGGCTCCAGCCCCGTCGCGGCGGCGAGGCCCTTGGGCGTCGGCACCATGAAGCGCGCCGGCCGCAGGAAAGCGAACAGCTCCAGCAGGTCCAGCCCGGAAAGCTCGCCATAGCCGAGTCGCTGCCCGATCAGCGGGGCGTTGAGCAGGATCACCGGCGTGTCGGCGGCGATGCGGATCGCCTCGCCGCGCCCGATCGCGCGCACCTCTCCCTCCCCGGCGATCCACACGCCGGAATGGCTGGCATGCAGCGCGGGATAGGGAAGAACGGTCACGACCGCCGGTTAGAACAAATGCGAAACCCGCGCCAGCCCATGCACCTTGGGGTGGATTCCCGTCCCCCCGTGTGCTTTAGGCCGCCCGTTTCCTATATGGTGAGGCCACGCATCCCATGAACATCCATGAATATCAGGCCAAGGAACTGCTCGCGAAGTTCGGCGTCCCCGTCCCGGCCGGCTATGCCGCGATGACCGTCGACGAGGCGGTCGAGGCGTCGAAGAAGCTGCCCGGGCCGCTTTATGTCGTCAAGGCGCAGATCCACGCCGGCGGCCGCGGCAAGGGCAAGTTCAAGGAATTGCCGGCCGACGCCAAGGGCGGCGTCCGCCTCGCGAAGACCGCCGAGGAAGTGCGCGCCGCCGCCGCCGACATGCTCGGCAACACGCTCGTCACGGTGCAGACCGGCGAGCACGGCAAGCAGGTCAACCGCCTCTACGTCACCGACGGCGTGGACATCGCCAAGGAATTCTACCTCGCGGTGCTGGTCGATCGCGCCACCGGCCGCGTCGCCTTCGTCGTCTCCACCGAGGGCGGCATGGATATCGAGACCGTCGCGCACGACACGCCCGAGAAGATCCACACCTTCGACGTCGATCCCGCGACCGGCTTCATGCCGCATCACGGCCGCGCCGTCGCCAACGCGCTGGGGCTGACGGGCGATCTCGCCAAGCAGGCCGAGAAGCTCGCCTCGAAGGTCTATGACGCCTTCCTCGGCACCGACGCCTCGCAGATCGAGATCAACCCGCTCGCCGTGACGGACGACGGCAAGCTGATGGTGCTCGACGCCAAGGTCGGCTTCGACGGCAATGCGATGTTCCGCCACAAGGACCTCGCCGAGCTGCGCGACGAGACGGAGGAAGACCCGGCCGAGCTGGAAGCCTCCAAATACGACCTCGCCTATATCAAGCTCGACGGCGACATCGGCTGCATGGTCAACGGCGCCGGCCTCGCCATGGCGACGATGGACATCATCAAGCTCAACGGCATGTTCCCCGCGAACTTCCTCGACGTCGGCGGCGGCGCCACCAAGGAGAAGGTGACGGCCGCGTTCAAGATCATTCTCAGCGATCCGGCGGTGAAGGGCATCCTCGTCAACATCTTCGGCGGGATCATGCGCTGCGACATCATCGCGGAGGGCATCGTCGCCGCCGCGAAGGAAGTGAACCTGTCGGTGCCGCTGGTCGTGCGGCTAGAGGGCACCAACGTCGAGCAGGGCAAGGCGATCCTCGCCAGCTCCGGCCTTGCGATCGTGCCCGCAAACGATCTGGGCGACGCGGCGAAGAAGATCGTCGCGGAGGTGAAGAAGGCGGCGTAGTTCGCACGCGGGCAGCGACGCTGCCCGCGAGACGAACAAGCCCGGCCGGCGGCGGGTGTTCGCACCCGCCGACCGACGGCGCGGCTTTGCCGCGCCGGCCTGATCCGGGTTCATTCCGATTCAGCAAGGGGCGGGAAGGCCGGGGTAACCCCGCCTCCTCGCCCTTTCGCTATGCCGCTCTCTCGTAGTTTTCGATCGCGGCACGGTTACGCGCACGCAATGAATTTCGGGCGGATAACGCCTAGCCCGCCACAATATTGCGCGCCCGCGTCGCGCCAAAGGGTCGCCCGATCCCCCCGGAAGGACGTTTGGGCTGGACTTGCGCCGATTCTGCTGCATTAGCGAGCCCACTGTTCGAAGATAGCGCCAATGGAGACACAGCCGATGAAGGTGCTGGTTCCGGTCAAGCGAGTGCTTGACTATAACGTGAAGCCTCGCGTGAAGGCGGATGGGTCGGGCGTCGACCTCGCCAACGTGAAGATGTCGATGAACCCGTTCGACGAGATCGCGGTCGAGGAAGCGATCCGCCTGAAGGAAAAGGGCGTCGTGACCGAGATCGTCGCGGTGTCGATCGGCGAGGCGAAGTGCCAGGAAACGCTGCGCACCGCGCTGGCGATGGGCGCGGACCGCGCGATCCTCGTCCAGAGCGACGAGAAGGCGGAGCCGCTGGCGATCGCCAAGATTCTCGCGAAGATCGCGGGCGAGGAACAGCCGGGCCTCATCATCCTCGGCAAGCAGGCGATCGACGACGACAACAACCAGACCGGCCAGATGCTCGCCGGGCTGCTCGGCTGGGGCCAGGGCACCTTCGCGTCGAAGGTCGAGGTTTCGGGCGAGACGGTGAAGGTCACTCGCGAGGTCGATGGCGGGCTCGAGACGGATTCGTTCAAGCTCCCGGCGATCGTCACCACCGACCTGCGCCTCAACGAGCCGCGCTACGCCTCGCTGCCGAACATCATGAAGGCCAAGTCGAAGCCGCTCGCGACCAAGTCGCCGGCCGATTACGGCGTCGATGTCACCCCGCGCCTCACCACGCTGAAGGTGGTCGAGCCGCCGAAGCGCACCGCCGGCGTGAAGGTCGCCGACGTCGATGAGCTGGTCGCGAAACTCAAGGCAATGGGAGTGGCGAAGTGAAGACGCTTGTCTGGGTCGAACATGACGGCGCCACCGTCAAGGACGCCACGCTTTCCGCGGTGACCGCCGCATCGAAGCTGGGCGAGGTTCATCTGCTGGTCGCCGGGCAGGGCGTCGGCGCGGTGGCCGATCAGGCCGCGAAGATCGCCGGCGTCGGCAAGGTGCATGTCGCGGACGATGCCGCCTATGCGCATGCGCTGGCCGAGAATGTCGCGCCGCTCGTCGTCGAGCTGATGGGCCATCACGATGCCTTCGTCGTGCCCGCCACCAGCAACGGCAAGAACATCGCGCCGCGCGTCGCCGCGCTGCTCGACGTGATGCAGATCAGCGACGTGCTGTCGGTCGAGGGGCCTGACACGTTCACGCGCCCGATCTACGCCGGCAACGCCATCGCGACCGTGCAGACGAAGGACGCGAAGAAGGTCATCACCGTGCGCGGCACCGCGTTCGAAAAGGCCGCTCCCGAGGGTGGCTCGGGCACGATCGAGGCGGTCGGCTCGACCGGCGACAAGGGTCTCTCGACCTTCGAGGGGCAGGAGATCGCCAAGTCGGAGCGCCCGGAGCTCACCTCCGCGAAGATCATCGTCTCGGGCGGCCGCGCGCTCCAGAACAGCGAGAACTTCCACGCGATCATCGAGCCGCTCGCCGACAAGCTCGGCGCGGGCGTCGGCGCGAGCCGCGCGGCGGTGGATGCGGGCTATGTGCCGAACGACTATCAGGTCGGCCAGACCGGCAAGATCGTCGCGCCGGAAGTCTATATCGCGGTCGGCATCTCGGGCGCGATCCAGCACCTCGCCGGCATGAAGGACTCCAAGACCATCATCGCCATCAACAAGGACGAGGACGCCCCGATCTTCCAGGTCGCCGACATCGGCCTGGTCGGCGACCTGTTCAAGGTGGTGCCGGAACTGACGCAGAAGCTGTGAGGCATCGAGTGTAGCTCCACGCCGGTGGCCGGGCGCAGCAAAGGCATGGAGCCACGGCTGGCCGGGGCGGGATGCGCTCCCGCCCCGGGCCTTGATTGGCAAAACGACGGGGCGGCGTTCTACCCAGACGCCGCCCTTTCGATTCTTCCCCATCTGGACGCCCTCGCCGCCTCATATCCAGAGCGTCATGCTGGTATCCGTTTGCATGGCCATCCCGCCCTCGCCGCCGTGCTTCCCTCTCTGACGCGTATCGCAGGGCATTACATAGGCCCTGAGGCGCGACCAGTACGCGCCATCCTGTTCGATAAGTCACCCGGCACCAACTGGTCGCTCGGCTGGCATCAGGATCGGACGATCGTCGTGCGTGAGCGGCGCGAAGTACCCGGCTTCGGCCCGTGGGGTCGCAAAGCCGGGCTGATCCATGTCGAGCCGCCATTCGCGATCATCGAGCGAATGACGACACTGCGGGTCCATATCGACGACGTGCCTGCGAACAACGCACCGCTGCTGATCGCACCCGGCTCGCACCGATTGGGGCGCATAGCCGAGCCGGAAATCCCGGCTGCGGTGGAGCGGCTCGGCATCCTCGCCTGTCTCGCACAACGAGGAGACGTTTGGGCCTATGCCACCCCGATCCTCCACGCATCCGCTGCCAGCGTTGGCCATGCTCAACGACGAGTCCTGCAAGTCGATTTCGCTGCGCAAATGTTGCCGGGCAATCTGGAATGGCTCGGCGTCTGACAGCGCTCTTGCCTCAATGTAGTTGCATGATACAACCATGTGCGGAGGAGAGGCCGGGATGGATGCCACCACGCAACTGGTCGAGGACATACGCAACGTATCGCGCGCGATCGTGCGCGAGTGGGGCTTCATGGGCGGGAGCTTCGCGGGGACCGAGCTTTCGCCGTCCGCCGTCCATGCGCTGATCGAGATCGAGCGCGGCGGCGTCACCGCGCGCGATCTCGGCATGTGCCTGCACCTCGAAAAATCGAGCGTCAGCCGGATGTTGCGGAAGCTCGTCGAGGCGGGCGACGTCAGCGAGGAAGCAGGCGAGGACGACGGCCGCGTGAAGATCCTCTCGCTCACGCCGGAAGGGAAGCGCCGCGTCGCGGCGATCCACGCCTTTGCCGATGCGCAGGTGATCGAGGCGCTCGGGCGGCTGCAGCCGGGACAGGCGCACGCCGTTCTGGAAGGATTGCGCCTCTACACCGGCGCCCTCACCGGTGAGGGCAGCGCGGGGGCGCCTCCGGCCATCACCATCGCGCGCGGCTATCGCACCGGGCTGATCGCGCGGGTCACCGAGATGCACGCGCTCTATTATTCCCGCGAAACGGGCTTCGGCCAGCATTTCGAGAGCGTCGTGGCGACCGGCCTCGCGGACCTCTGCAGCCGGCTGGAAAATCCGCGCAACGCCATCTGGTCGGCGCTGCGCGGAGAGGAGGTGGTCGGCTCGATCTCGATCGACGGCGAGGATCTGGGCAACGATATCGCGCATCTGCGGTATTTCGTCGCGGCGGACGGCGCGCGCGGCGGGGGCGTCGGGCGCAAATTGCTCTCCGCCGCGATGGCTTTCGTCGACGAGCAGGATTTCGCCGAAACCCATTTGTGGACGGTCAGCGGCCTGTCGGCGGCAAGGCACCTCTACGAGAGCTTCGGCTTCACCTGCGTCGAGCAATGGTCCGGCCGGCAATGGGGGCCGGAGATGACCGAGCAGCGCTTCGTCCGGCCGCGCCAACGGCGATGAGGCGGTGCTGGCGCCGGCGGAATCGCGTGCTACCCTTGCCCGCATGATCCTTCCGCTGCTTCTCGCCGCCGCGCCGGCGCAATCCGCGCCTCCGTCCGCTCCGCCTCCCGCCGCCGTCAGGCAGTGGCCCACGAAGGAAGGCGATTTCGTCATCCGCGATTTCGCCTTCCGCTCGGGAGAGAAGCTGGCCGAGCTGAAGCTCCACTACACCACGCTCGGCGCCCCGCATCGCAATGCGGCGGGCGAGATCGACAATGCGGTGATGGTGCTCCACGGCACCGGCGGCACGGGCAAGCAATTCCTCCAGCCGCAATTCGCCGACGAACTGTATGGCCCCGGCCAGCCGCTCGACATCACGCGCTATTTCATCATCCTGCCCGACAATATCGGGCACGGCGGCTCCTCCAGGCCATCCGACGGGATGCGCATGGCCTTCCCGCATTACGACTATGACGACATGGTGGCGGCGCAGCATCGGCTGCTCGCCGAGCATTTCGGCATCCGCAGGATGCGCCTCATCATGGGCACGTCGATGGGCTGCATGCACGGCTTCGTCTGGGCGGAGACCTATCCCGATTATGCCCGCGCGCTGATGCCGATGGCGTGCGAGCCGGTGCAGATCGCGGGGGTGAACCGCATGTGGAGACAGCTCGCGATCGACGCGATCGAGCAGGATCCGGCGTGGAACGGCGGCAATTACACCACGGAGCCGGCGCAGGGCGTGCGCGGCGCGGCCTCGCTGCTGTTCATCGCCGGCGGCGCGCCACTCTATCTCCAGTCGGCCTATCCCACCCGCGATGCGGCGGTATCCTATGCGCGCGAGAAAGTGGCGGGATCGATCCGGGGCATCGACGCCAACGACCTGATCTATCAGCTCGATTCGTCCCGCAACTATGATCCGTGGCCGAAGCTCGAGACGATCACCGCGCCGATGACGTGGATCAATTCGGCCGACGATTTCATCAACCCGCGCAACCTCGATTTCCCGAATCAGGCGGTGAAGCGGATGCCCCGCACCCGTTTCCGCCTGATCGCGGAAAGCGCCGACACGCGTGGCCATGGCACGCACACCTGGGCGAAGTTCTGGAAACAGGATCTCGCCGATCTCCTGGCGCGCACCGCCCCCTGATCGTCGTGAGGCCGCTTGTCGCAGACCGCGCGGCTGGATAGGCGAAGGCCATGCGCGCCCTGTTCCTGCTCGCCGCCCTGTTCCTTTCCCTCCCCGCCGCCGCGCAGCGTGCCGATCGCGCGACGCCCGGCTTCGTGCGGGTGCGGCTGGAGACGGCACTCGGCAATATCGTGCTGGCGCTCAATGCGAAGCACGCGCCGATCTCGACCGACAATTTCATGCGCTACGTCGATGACGGGCGATTCGACGGGATCAGCTTCTATCGCGTCGCGCGCAGCAAGCTGGCGCCGAAGTTCGGCTTCATCCAGTCCGGCATCCGCACCGACGCGCGGCGCTTCCTCGACACGATCGCGCACGAGCCGACCAGCAAGACCGGCATCCGCCATCTCGACATGACGATCTCGATGGCGCGGCGCGGGGAGCCGGGATCGGCCAACGGCAACTGGTTCATCACCGTCGGCGCGATGCCGTCGATGGACGCCAGCCCCGGCCACCCCGGCTATGCCGCCTTCGGGCGCGTCGTCGGCGGGCAGGACGTGGTGCGCCGCATCCTCGCGCAGCCGACCGGCGGCGGGATGGGCGGCACGATGCTGATGAAGCCGGTCTATGTCCGCCGCGCGGTGCGGCTCGACGGGGTGGCGAAGCCGACCGGCCGCCCGCGCCCGTGGATCATCGAGGGGCGCAAGGACGGATGATGCGCCGCCGCCTCGTCATCACCGGCCGGGTGCAGGGGGTGTTCTATCGCGACTGGTTCGTCGCCGAGATGCGCCGGCTGGGCGTGCGCGGATGGGTGCGCAACCGGCTCGACCGCTCCGTCGAGGCGGTGGTCGAGGGCAGCGAGGAAGCGGTCGCCGCCGCGATCGCGCGGGCGCGCCAGGGCTCTCCGGCCGCCCACGTCGCCGATGTCGTGGTGAGCGACGACGCGCCGGCCGATTTGCCCGAGACCTTCGCGAAGCGGCCGACCGTCTGACCTCAGCCCTGCGGCGGCGCCATCTCGATCGCCGGGCCGGCGGGTGCGGCGGCGCTGTTCGCCTGATAGGCGATCACCAGCGCCCAGCAGGCGAGGATCGCGGTGACGATCCACGTTCCCATCGCGCCCGCCGCGCGGAGCGCATTCGGCGCGGGGCGCATGATCCCGATCGGATGCGCGATGCGGGCGATGACGAACACCACCGTCAGGATCCACAGCCACAGCGAGGGGCCTCGCGCCAGTTCGATCAACCCGGTGAGGATCAGCACGAACGGCGCATATTCGGCGAAATTGGCGTGCGCGCGCATCCCCGCCAGCATCTCCGGCCTGCCGCCGTCGCCGAGCGCCACGCCCTGCATCCGTCCGCGCACCAGCCGCAGCCCCAGCCACAGGTTGATCAGCCCGCAGGCGGCGGCCAGCACCAGCGTTACCGGAAGCAGCATCCCATATTCCCCATGCCGTTATAGTCGCGCGAGACTGCCACTTGCCCGCGCCGCTTGCAACGCGGCGATATTCCGGTATAGGCGCGTGACTTCGCGATGCGCCCGGCCGCCCGGCGCGGCCGGCGTGTCTGTCGGCTGCGTTCGAGTTGTTCCGGGCGAATCGCCTCCTTTTGAACTGAATACGGATCAAGGTGCCGCGATGGCCGTCCCCAAGCGAAAGACTTCCCCCTCCCGCCGTGGCATGCGCCGCGCGCACGATGCGCTCTCGGTGGAGGCGTTCCAGGAATGCCCGAACTGCGGCGAACTGAAGCGCCCGCATAACCTCTGCCCGTCCTGCGGCCATTACAACGGACGCGAAGTCGTTTCCGTCGAGGGCTGATAGCCCGGCCAAACAGGGGGTCGCTGCTTCATGTCCGACAGTTCCTGGATCGCCGTCGATGCGATGGGCGGTGACGAAGGGCTGGCGGTCATGCTTGCGGGCGTTGCGCGCGCGCGCCGCCAGTTCGAGGGGATGAAGTTCCTGCTCGTCGGCGACGAGTTGGCGATTCGCGACGGGCTGAAGACGCATCCGAACCTCAGCAACAATGCCGAAATCGTCCACGCCCCCGACGTCGTCGGATCGAGCGAGACGGCCGGCAAGGCGCTGCGCCGGGCCAGGACGACCTCGATGGGCATCGCGATCGACTGCGTGAAGCAGGGTCGCGCGGGCGCCGCCGTGTCCTCCGGCAACACCGGGGCGCTGATGGCCATGGCCAAGCTGGCGCTGCGCACCATGCCGGGGATCGACCGGCCCGCGCTGGCGGCGATGCTGCCTTCGCTCGGCGACAATGACGTGGTGATGCTCGATCTCGGCGCGAACACCGAGTGCGATGCGCGCAACCTCATGCAGTTCGCGGTGATGGGCGCGGCCTATGCCCGCACCACGCTGGACCTCGCCAGCCCGCGCGTCGCGTTGCTCAACATCGGCAGCGAGGACCAGAAGGGCACCGAGGAGATTCGCGACGCCGCGCAGGGCCTGCGCGAGGCGACTCACCTCCCGATGCGCTTCACCGGCTTCATCGAGGGCGACCAGATCGCGCGCGGCCATGTCGACGTGATCGTGTGCGACGGCTTCTCCGGCAATATCGCGCTCAAGACGGCCGAGGGCACGGCGCGATTCGTCGCCGACCTGCTCAAGCGCGCCTTCACCTCCTCGGTACGCTCGAAGATCGGCTTCCTGATCTCGCGCCCGGCGACGCAATTGCTGCGCGATCATCTCGATCCCAATAACCACAACGGCGCGGTCTTCCTCGGCCTCAACGGGCTGGTGCTGAAAAGCCACGGCGGCGCGAACGAGCTGGGCGTGGCGACGGCGATCGGCAATGCCGCCAAGATGGTGCAGGCCGATCTCGCGCGGCGCATCGCCGAAGACCTCGGCAATTTCGAAAAGCAGGCGGCATGATACGGAGCGTCATCACCGGAACCGGCTCGGCGCTGCCGGCGCGGCGCGTCTCGAACGCCGAGCTGGCGGAGATGGTCGACACCTCCGACGAATGGATCGTCGAGCGCACCGGCATCCGCTTCCGCCACCTCGCCGGGCCGGACGAGACCACCGCGACGCTCGCCACCGACGCGGCGAAGGCGGCGCTGGCGGCGGCCGGGGTGCGCGCGCAGGATATCGACCTGATCGTGCTGGCCACCGCCACGCCCGATCAGACCTTCCCCGCCACCGCCACCAAGGTGCAGGCCGCGCTGGGCATCGACGATTGCACCGCGTTCGACGTGGCGGCGGTCTGTTCCGGCTTCCTCTACGCGGTGCAGGTGGCGGACAGCATGATCCGCGCCTCCGCGCATCGCAAGGCGCTGGTGATCGGCGCGGAGACGTTCAGCCGCATCCTCGACTGGGAGGACCGCACCACCTGCGTGTTGTTCGGCGACGGCGCCGGCGCGATCGTGCTGGAGGCGCAGGAGAGCGCGGAAGCCGGCGGGCGCGGCATCCTCGCCACCCGGCTCCACGCCGACGGGCGGCACAACGAATTGCTCTATGTCGATGGCGGCCCTTCGACGACGGGCACGGTCGGCAAGGTGCGCATGAAGGGGCGCGAGGTGTTCCGCCACGCGGTCGTCAACCTCGCGACGGTGATGGGCGAATCGCTCGCCGCCGCCGGGCTGACGGCGGATGAGGTCGACTGGGTCGTGCCGCACCAGGCCAATGCCCGCATCCTCGACGCCACCGCGCGCAAGCTCGGGCTGCCGGCGGAAAAGGTGGTGATGACGGTCGATCACCATGCCAACACCTCGGCCGCCTCGGTGCCGCTCGCGCTCGATGCGGCGGTGCGCGACGGGCGCATCGTCGAGGGGCAGATCGTGGTGCTGGAGGCGATGGGCGGCGGCTTCACCTGGGGCGCCTCCGTCGTCCGTTTCTGAAACGGGACAAGGCCCCGTAACAAAACCCTTTCTGCCTGACCCCCGGAGTGATAACCTAACATTCTAGTCACCATTCCGGGGGGAGTGAGGCGGGAATGAGCGAGGCGGGCACCTTGACGCGGGCGGATTTGTCGGAGGCATTGCACCGGCAGGTCGGGCTCTCGCGCGCGGATTCCGCGCGTCTGGTGGAACAGATGCTCGACATGTTGGGCGACGCGCTCGCCAAGGGCGAGAACGTCAAGATTTCCGGCTTCGGCACCTTCGTCCTGCGCGACAAGGGCGAGCGGATCGGGCGCAATCCCAAGACCGGCGTGGAAGTGCCGATCGCGCCGCGCCGCGTGCTCACCTTCCGCGCCAGCCAGATGATGCGCGATCGCATCGTCGCCGCGGGGTAGAATTGAGCGGTCCGGACGCCAAGGCAGCGGGCGCATTACGGACGATCGGTGAAGTCGCGGCCGCCACCGGCCTGCCGCAGCATGTGCTGCGCTATTGGGAAACACGCTTCCCCCAGCTCCGCCCGCTGACCCGCGCCGGCAACCGGCGTTATTATCGCCCCGAGGACGTGGCGCTGGTCGAGCGGATCAACAGGCTGCTCAACCGCGACGGCTATACCGTGAAGGGCGTGCAGAAACTGCTGGCGACCGAGGGGAAACGCGCGGCGACGGTGCCGGCTGCGGTGGCGCACGACGGCGCGTCGCTACGCGCGGTGCGGGCGATGCTGCAACGGGCGCTGGATGAGGATGGGGGTTGACGGCGCGCGGCTCCAGCTTTCGCTGATCGTGACGACGAGGGGACGACGGCTAACGCCCCAGTTGCAGGCATTTGCGAAGGTTCTAATACAATACCATGCCGCTTGAGACCCGCATTGTTTCCGCTGCCGCTTGCCTTCTTCTTAGCGGGTGCGGACAGCCCTCACAGAAATTACCCCCACTTCTCCGCGATGCCACAACAACGGGTGGTAGCAATTTTCTCTGCGAAGGCGGCAACGAACAGGGATCAGTACCTGAGACTGCCTCACGTTCACCAGAAATCGTCGCGCGACTTCGGGAGAGTTACCCACCCGGATCACCAGCGTTGAAACTCCGAGCAAATCTTTTGCGACAGGGGTTTACTATTCACGACGGTTGCTCAGTCGACAAAAGCGTAAGTTGGGCTGAGTTCTCGCAGCACCGCTCCAACGGCGTTGAGACTTATCAGGCGGCATTTGGAACAGTATATTGGAAGCAAGATGAGGTAGGTCGTCTAATATGGACAACTGGCGACATTGCTTACGCCGGCTTGTGAGTCTGTTCTCCACCCATCCCGGCTACAGAACAGTCCGCTCCCTCATTCCCGCCGCAACCCACGCGCCAGCATCGCGGCCACCTGATCCGCGATCTCCGCTACCGGCGCATCCTCCGCCCACACGCCGAAGCGCAGGCCGAGGAACACGTTCATCCCCATGATCGCCCAGGCGTGGACCTCGCCCACCTCGTCGATCAGCTCGCCGCGCGCCGCCGCCTGCTGAAGCCGCTCGCGGATGCGCTCCGCCGTGCTGGAATAGTGGCGGCGGAAGCTTTCGGGATCGACGAACTCGGCTTCGTCGATGATGCGGTAGATCTCCTTGTGGCCGCGCACGAACTCCAGGAACGTCTCCAGCCCGGCGCGCTCCGCCGCGATCTGGTCCGGCGCGGCGCGGATCGCCGGGCCGACGCGGTCGCGCACCTGATCGGACATGTCGCGCACGAGCGCGCGGAACACCGCATCCTTCGAATCGAACCAGGTATAGAAGCTGCCCAGCGCCACCCCGGCACGCCGCGTGATCCCGCTGATCGAGGCGGCGTGGAAGCCGTGCTCGCCGAATTCCACCGCCGCCGCATCGAGGATCGCGCGCTGCGTCCGCTGCCCGCGCGCGGTGCGCGGGCGCTTGCCGGCGTCTGCCGAGGCTTCGGCGCCGCTCCCGGTGTGGCTTTCCGGCCCCACTTTTCCGCCTTCACTCATCCCCGCTCCATATCCAAGTTGAATCCTGGTTCGACTTTCATTATTGCGTCTCCGTCCAGCGCACAAGCTCGCAACCGGGCGCGGCGCAGCAAAGGGGAGGTTTTCACCTTGTTCACGTTCGTCCGTTCCCATGCCGCGCTCCGCAGCGGCGTCGCCGCGCTCGCGCTTGTGGCCGGAGCGCCCGCGCTGGCGCAGGAAGCGCCGCAGGCTCCCGCCGACGAGACGCTCGCCGCCAATCCGCAGGATATCGTCGTCACCGCGCGCAAGCGCGCCGAGCGCCTGCTCGACGTGCCGATCGCCGTCACCGCGCTCACCGGGGACCAACTCGCCAAGCAGGGCACGGTCGACCTTTCGGGCGTGCAGGGCACCATCCCCAACGTCAATCTGGTGCAGGGGCGCGGCTCCACCTCCAACGCCAACATCTTCATCCGCGGCGTCGGCCAGCCCGACGCGCTGCAGACGTTCGATCCGGCGGTCGGCGTCTATGTCGACGGCGTGTATATGAGCCGTATCCAGGGCGCACTGTTCAACCTGTTCGACGTCGATCATGTCGAGGTGCTGCGCGGGCCGCAGGGCACGCTCTACGGCAAGAATACGATCGGCGGCGCGGTGAGCATCGTCAGCCGCAAGCCGGACACCGATCAGATCCGCGCGATGGGTTCGTTCACCTACGGCAGCTACAATCAGGTACTGGCGAACGGCTACGTCTCCGTGCCGCTGGTGCAGGACAAGCTCGCGCTGAGCCTCGCGGGGGTTTATGACAAGCGCGACGGCACCGTCACCGATCCGCTGACCGACCGCAAATACAACGACCGCAACACGCAAGCCGGCCGCGCCATCCTGCGCGCAACGCCGAGCGACCGGGTCGAACTGATCTTCGAGGGCGACTATACGCATCAGGATACCGCGCCGACGCTGGGCTATGCCACCGCGCCGCTCACCAACGTGGTGTACAACTCGACCTTCACCGGCGTCGCCGCCGTGCCGGTGGTGTCGCCGGCCTATCCCTATGGCCCGTACAACTACAAGGCATCGACCAGCCTGAAGCCCGGCCAGGGCCAGAAGATGGAGCATTGGGGTGCGTCGTTCACCGCGAACATCGAGCTGAACGATGCCTTTTCGCTCACCTCGATCACCGCCTATCGCAAGCTCAGCCCCGATTATTACATCGATTTCGACGCGACCCAGCTCCAGCTCGCCGACGCCTTCGTCGGCGTGCGCCAGCACCAGTTCAGCCAGGAGCTGCAGCTCAAGTACAACAGCGACAAGCTGAAGGGCGTGTTCGGCCTCTATTACCTCGACGAGAGCGTGCGCTCGCATCAGGAATCCTACGACGACAATTACCTGCAGGTGCAAATCGCCGGGGTGAACTATCCGCTGACCTTCCAACGCAATATCGACGACCGGCAGAACACCAAGAGCTATGCCGCGTTCGGCCAGTTCACCTACGACTTCACCGAGAAGCTCTCGCTGACGGCGGGCCTGCGCTACACCAAGGAGCGCAAGCGCTATTTCCGCACCACCACCGCCTATCTGGCCGGGGCGCAGTTCGGCGCGACCTATGAATTCCCGAACAGCCTGCCCGCGCCCTACAATGCCATCGATCACGTCGATTTCGACGCATGGACGCCGATGGCAACGCTCTCGTACAAGCCGACGCCGGACACGCTGATCTATGCGACGGCCTCGCGCGGCTTCAAGTCGGGCGGGTTCAACGGCCGCGCCAACAGCGACGCGGACGTGACGCAGGAGATCAACGGCCAGCGCGTCTATGTCCCCTATTTCAAGCCGGAAACGGTGTGGACCTATGAGGGCGGCGCGAAGGGCAGCTTCCTCAACGGCCGCGTCTCGCTGTCGGGCGATGTCTTCTATTCCGACTATCGCGATTTCCAGGCACGTGTTGGCGGCGGCGCGACCGGCATTGCGGCGGGTTCCTTCCCGGTGATCAACGCCGGCAAGCTGCGCATGTGGGGCGTCGAGGCGGAGATCGCGGTGCGACCGACCCGCGAATGGTCGATCCGCAGCAGCTTCGGCTATCTCAATTCCAAATATCTGGAATTCAACGACGGCCGTCGCGCACCGGCCTACTCCTGCAACCCCACCGGCCAGCAGATCACCTGCAAGCCCGCGTTCGCGCCGCCGATCAACTTCTCGGTGGCGAGCGATTACGCCATTCCGCTCGGCAATGCCGGCTCGCTCACCCTCGGCGGCGATGCGCGGTTCGTGGACAAGCAGTGGCTGTCGGTCGACAACCGGCAGGGGCTGATGGAGCCGGGCTATTGGCTGGTCAACGCCTTCGTCCAATATGATGCGCCGGGCGGCAAATGGTATCTGCGCGGGCAGGTGAAGAACCTGACCAAGTCGATCTACCTCACCGACGCGCAGGAATTCTCCAGCGTCGGCAACATCCAGACCGCTTATTATGGCGATCCGCGCACCTGGAGCGGAACGGTCGGCTTCCGCTTCTGATCGCGCCAGTGTTAAAGGGGGAGAAGGGGTCGGCAACGTCCGGCCCCTTTTCGTATCGGGAGGGGAGCGAATGATCGATCGCGAACGGCCGGGCTATCGCGGGCTGGTGCTGGCGATGCTGCTGGCGGTCTATACGTTCAACTTCCTCGACCGGCAGATACTCGGCATCCTCGCCAAGCCGATCCAGCAAGACCTCGGCCTCAACGACGCGCAGTTCGGCGCGATCGGGGGCATCGCCTTCGCATTGCTCTATTCCTGCCTCGGCGTGCCGCTGGCGCTGCTGGCCGACCGGATCGGCAAGACGAAGGTGATCGCCGCCTCGCTGATCGTGTGGAGCGGATTCACCACCTTGTGCGGCATGGCGGGCAATTTCTGGCATCTGTTCCTCTACCGGCTCGGCGTCGGCGTCGGCGAGGCGGGGGGCGTCGCGCCCTCATATGCGCTGATCGCCGATTATTATCCGATCGAGCGCCGGGCGCGGGCGCTCGCAATCTATTCGATGGGCATTCCGATTGGGCTGGCGTGCGGCGTGCTGCTGGGGGCCTATATCGCCGCGCTGGTGAACTGGCGGGTGGCGTTCCTGACGGTGGGCCTTGCCGGCATCGTGCTCGCGCCGATCTTCCTGTGGATCGTGCGTGACCGGCCGAAGCCGGCGCCGGCCGCGACGGCGGAGCGCGTGCCGTTGCTCGCGGTGTTCCCGATCCTCGCGGCCAAGCCCGCCTTCTGGCTGATGGCGTTCGGCGCGGGGTCCAGCTCGCTCGCGGGCTACGGCCTCGCGCTATGGGTGCCGAAGATCCTGATGGTCCGCTACGACTGGGGGCTGATCACCGCCGGGCAGTTCATGGGATCGTTGCTGCTGATCGGCGGCGCGGGTGGCGTGTTCATGGGCGGCGTGCTGGCGGATCGGGTCGGCAAGGGCGATCGCGGCTGGTATGTGAAGCTCCCCGCCTTCGCCTGGCTGATCACCGCGCCGACCTTCGCGATCGGGCTGGCCACGCCCTCGCCGACGCTGGCATGGATATGCCTGCTGATCCCGAACGGGCTGAACATCCTGTGGCTCGGGCCGATCACCACCGCCGTGCAGCATCTCGCGCCGCCGCACATGCGCGCCAGCGCCTCGGGCACGTTCCTGCTGATCAACAACCTCGTCGGACTGGGCATCGGCCCCTGGCTGCTCGGCGCGATCTCGGTGGCGCTGAAGGCGCAATATGGCGACGATTCGCTGCGTTATGCCGCGATCATCGGCGTCGGCTTCTATCTGCTCGCGGCGGTGCTGGGGCTGCTGGCGGTCAAGTCGCTGCGGCGCGGATGGATCGAGGAGCGGGCCTGACCCTCACCGCTCGCGCGTCGCGGCGAACTTCACCCTGGGATAGCGATCGGCGACGTAATTCACCTCCCACGCGCTCTTGGCGAGGAACACCGGGTTGCCGTCGCGATCCTTCGCCATCGCCGTGCGGTTGAGGTCGGCGAAGTCCTTGAGCGCGGCCGCGTCGTCGCTCGACACCCAGCGCGCGGTGTCGAACGGCGCCGGCTCCAGCCCGGCGGCGACCTTATATTCCGCCTCCAGCCGCGAGATCAGCACCTCGAGCTGGAGCTGCCCGACCACGCCGATGATCCAGTTCGATCCGATCTCCGGATAGAACACCTGCGTCACCCCTTCCTCGGCCATGTCGTCCAGCGCCTTGCGGAGCTGCTTGGTCTTGGTCGGGTCCTTCAGCGCGACGCGGCGCAGGATTTCCGGCGCGAAATTGGGCAGGCCGGTGAAGCGCACGTCGGCGCGCTCCGACAGGGTATCCCCCACCCGCAGCGTGCCGTGATTGGGGATGCCGATGATGTCGCCGGGGTACGCCTCGTCGGCGATCTCGCGATCCTGCGCGAAGAACAGGATCGGCGAATGGACCGCGATCGGCTTGCCGTGGCCGGTCGGCGTCAGCTTCATGCCGCGTTTGAACACGCCCGAGCAGAGCCGCATGAAGGCGATGCGGTCGCGGTGCTGCGGGTCCATGTTGGCCTGCACCTTGAAGACGAAGCCGGTGACTTCCTTCTCCTCCGGGCTGACCGGCGCCGGCTCGGCCGGCTGCGGGCGCGGGGCGGGCGCGTAATCGGCGAGCGCGGCGATCAGCTCGGCCGGCCCGAAATCCTTGAGCGCGGAGCCGAAATAGACCGGGGTGAGATCACCGTTGCGATACGCTTCCGCGTCGAATTGCGCATAGCCCGCCTGCGCCAGCTCGATCTCGTCGCGTACGTCGTCGGGCAGGATCGGCTCGGCGTCGACCTTGCCCTGGAAGGTGCGGCTGTCGCCCTCCGGCCGGCTGATCGACCAGCGTTGCAGGTCCAGGATACCCTCGAACGTGCCGCCCATGCCGACCGGCCAGCTCATCGGCGCGACATCCAGCGCGAGCACGTCGGCGATCTCGTCGAGCAGTTCGAACGGCGCGCGGCCCTCGCGATCGACCTTGTTGACGAAGGTGATGATCGGCACCGAGCGCAACCGGCACACCTCGAACAATTTGCGCGTCTGCGCCTCGATGCCGCGCGCCGCGTCGATCACCATCACCGCCGAATCGACAGCGGTGAGGGTGCGATAGGTATCCTCGCTGAAATCCTCGTGCCCCGGCGTGTCGAGCAGGTTGAAGGTCACGCCGTCCTTCTCGAACGTCATCACCGAGGAGGTGACGGAGATGCCGCGCTGCTGCTCGATCTTCATCCAGTCGGAACGCGCACGGCGGTTCGCCCCGCGCGCCTTCACCTCGCCGGCGAGATGGATCGCGCCGCCGACATAGAGCAGTTTTTCGGTCAGCGTGGTCTTGCCGGCGTCAGGATGCGAGATGATCGCGAAGGTGCGGCGGGGGGAAGTCATGGCGAAGGCTTTCGTGACGCCGGAACAGGGATGCGCGGAAGGGACGAACGCGCCGGTTACGATTCGGCCAGCAGCGTCACGCGCATCGCGATCCGTTTCGCCGCGCCGGGCGCGACCTCGAATACGCCGGGCTTGTCGCGGAAATCGCCCGTGAAGCCGGCGGGATCGGCGATGCCGTGCCACGGCTCGATGCAGATGAAATGCGCGCCGGGTTTGGTCCAGATGCCGAGCATCGGGGTGTCGGAGAAGGCGATCTCCAGCCGGGGACCGGTCGCTCCCTGATAGGTCACGCGGTCGGAGTGGAGACGGTCCCAGATCAGCGCGTCGTCCGCAAACAGATCATCGCGCAAGTGGAGCGTGCGGCCGTCGAGCGGCGACGGGCGCGGTTCCGGCGCGATCTGCCCATTGGCGTCGATCTTGCGCAGCGGCTCCGGCTCGTCGGCGGAGAAGATGATGCGATGCGCCTCCTTCGCGCCGCCGCCCGGCAGCGGCCAGGCGAATGCCGGGTGGAAGCCGAAGCTCGCCGGCAGCGGGGCATCGCCGGGGTTGGCGATCGACACATCTACCGACAGCGTCGCCCCCACGATGCCGAACGTCACCTCCAGCCGGAAAGCGAAGGGATAGCAGGCGCGCGTCTCCGGCGTGTCGGTCAGCACGAAGGTCGCGCGGTCCGCCGCCTGCTCCGCCACCGCGAACATCATCCGCCGCGCGAAGCCGTGCTGCTTCATCGTATAGGGGCCGCCGTCGACGCGGATCGTCTCGCCCGCCGGCTTGCCGACCACCGGGAACAGCAACGGCGCGCGGCCGGTCCAGAAGGCCGGGTCGGCATCGGTCATCAGCTCGCGGCCGGCGGCGTCCTTCAGCGACGACAATTCCGCGCCGAGCGGATTGATCGCCGCCGAAAGGCCATCGCCCGCGATGACGACCCGGTCAGCCACGCAGGACCGCGCCCTGCTTCGCCGCCGCCGCGACCACCTTGTCGGCGATCGCCTTCAGCTCGGCATCGGTGAAGCTCTTCTCGCCCGGCTGGAGCACCACCTCCAGCGCGACCGACTTGCTGCCTTCCTCGACGCCCGCGCCGGTGAACAGGTCGAACACGCGCGCCGAGACGATCGCCGCCTTGTCCGCCCCCTTCGCCGCGCGGACGAGCGCGTCGGCCGACACCTCCGCCGGCACGAGGAAGGCGAAATCGCGCCGCACCGGCTGGAGCGCCGGCGGGGCATAGGCCGGGCGCATGAAGCCGTTGCCTCCACGCTTCGCCGGGATCGCGTCGAGGTAGAGTTCCACCGCCGCGACTGCGCCGTCCAGATCGAACGCCCGCGCCGTGCGCGGATGGAGCATCCCGAACGCCGCCAGCACCGTCTTCGGCCCGAGCCGCAGCGTGCCGGACTGGCCGGGATGCCACGCCTCGCCAGCTTCGCCGAACACCTGCAGATTCTCCACCGGCGCACCGGCGGCGGCGAGCAGCGCGAGCGCCTCCGCCTTGGCGTCAAACGCATCGAACGCGGCGGCCTTGCCCTCGCGCCAGCCGCGCGGGCGGCGGTCGCCGGCCAGCACCAGCCCAAGCGTCGGCCGCTCCGCATCCGCCAGATAGCGCCGCCCGATCTCGAACAGCCGCACGCTCCCCGCACCGCGCTTCACGTTGTGCGCGGCAGCCGAGAGCAGCCCCGGCAGCAGCGAGGGGCGCATGACCTTGAGATCCTCGCTGATCGGATTGGCGAGCGTCCAGGCGCCGCCGCCGAACACCGCCGCTTCCATCTCGCCGAGGAAGCTCCACGTCACCGCCTCGTCCAGCCCGCGCGCGGCGGCGGCGCGGCGGACGCGGCGGTCGAGCTTCTGCTCGGGCGTCGCGGTCGGCTTCGCCACGCCGGGCGCGCGGTCGAGCGGAACGGCAGGCACATTGTCGATCCCCTCGATGCGGATCACTTCCTCGACCAGATCGGCGGTGCCGTCGATATCGCGCCGCCATGTCGGGGGCGTGACCTGCCAGTCCGCCGTCACCGTAAAGCCGAGCGATTCGAGGATCGCGCGCTGCCGCTCCGGCGCGACCGCGAGGCCGCCGAGCGTCTCCGCCCGCGCCGGATCATAGGCGTAGCTGCGCGTGCCGAGCGGAGCGCTCCCCGCGCGCGTGATCGCGCTGGGCGTGCCGCCGCAATGCTCCACCACCAGCCGCGTCGCGATGGCGAGCCCGTCTTCGAGGAACGCCGGGTCCACCCCGCGCTCGAAACGCTGGCGCGCGTCGCTGGTCAGCGCGAGCTTCTGGCCGGTGCGGGCGATATGGTCGGGATCGAAATACGCACATTCGATCAGCACGTCGGTGGTCGCATCCGACACGCCCGAATCCTCGCCGCCCATGATGCCGCCGATATCGTGGACCTGCGCGTCGTCGGCGATCACCGTCATCGTCGCGTCGAGCGTGAAGCTCTTGCCGTTGAGTGCCAGCACCGTCTCGCCCGCGCGCGCCTTGCGGGCGACGAGCGCGCCGGACAGCTTCGCGCGGTCATAGACGTGGAGCGGCCGCCCCAGATCGATCGAGACGAAATTGGTGATGTCCACCAGCACCGAGATTGGCTTCTGCCCGATCGCATTGAGCTTCTGCCGCATCCATTCCGGCGACGCGCCATTGGTGACGCCGGAGACGGCCTGCGCATAGAAAGCCGGGCAGCCCTCCGGATCGTCGGTGCGCACGTCCGGCGCGGGGCCGTCGCCCGGCACCGGCGCGATTACGGCGACGCGATAGACCTCCGCCAGCGGCCGCAGCGTCCCCAGCCCCGCCGCCGCGAGATCGCGGGCGATGCCGCGCACGCCCATGCAATCCTGCCGGTTGGGCGTGATCGAGACGTCGATCACCGGATCGTCCAGCCCGGCATAAGCGGGATAGGGCGTGCCGACCGGCGCATCGGCGGGAAGCTCGATGATCCCGTCGTGATCGTCGCCCAGTTCCAGCTCGCGGCTGGAGCACATCATGCCGTTCGATTCGACGCCGCGGATCGCCGCGACCTTCAGCACCATGCCGTTCGCCGGCACCGTCGCGCCCGGCATCCCGAACACGCCGACCAGCCCGGCGCGGGCGTTCGGCGCGCCGCACACGACCTGCAACGGGCCGTCGCCCGCATCGACCGACAGCACCTGCAGCTTGTCCGCCTGCGGATGGCGCTCGGCGGTCAGCACCTTCGCGACGCGGAAAGCCGCGAGCTTCTCGCCCGGATTGTCGACGCCTTCGACCTCCAGCCCGATCCGCGTCAGCCCCGCGACGATATCGTCGAGCGACGCCTGCGTATCGAGATGCTCCCTGAGCCAGCCAAGGGTGAACTTCATGCGCCGACTCCCCCGCTCAGCGTCGGCACGTCAAGGCCTGAGAATCCGTAATGTTTCAGCCAGCGGATATCGCCGTCGAAGAAGGCGCGCAGATCGTCCATGCCGTATTTCAGCATCGCCAGCCGATCGATCCCGCAGCCGAAGGCGAAGCCTTGCCACTCGTCCGGGTCCAGCCCGCACGCCGCGATCACCTTCGGATGGACCATGCCGGAGCCGAGCACCTCCATCCAGCCGCCACCGGAGCCACCGATCACGCGCTTGCCCTTCTCCAGCGTATAGCCGACGTCCACCTCGGCCGAAGGCTCGGTGAACGGGAAATAGGACGGGCGCAGGCGCAGCACGATATCGTCGCGCTCGAAGAACGCCTTGAGGAACGTCTCCAGCGTCCATTTGAGGTGGCCGAGCGTGATCCCCTTGTCGATCACCAGCCCCTCGACCTGATGGAACATCGGCGTGTGCGTTGCGTCGCTGTCCGAGCGATAGGTGCGGCCTGGCGCGATGATGCGGATCGGCGGCTTCTGCTGGAGCATCGTGCGGATCTGCACCGGCGAGGTGTGGGTGCGCAGCAGCATCTTGCGGGGCTCGCCGGCGGCAAAGCCGCCGTCGGACGGGGAGCCACGCTCCCCGCCGGCCGCGCTCGCGCTGTCGCGGTTCCCATCCCCGACATGATTGTCGGCCATGTAGAAGGTGTCGTGCATGGCCCGTGCCGGATGGCTCGCGGGAATGTTGAGCGCGGTGAAATTATGCCAGTCGTCCTCGATCTCCGGCCCGGTGGCGACCGCGAAGCCGAGATCGGCGAAGATTTCCGCCAGCTCGTCCATCACCTGGCTGACCGGGTGGATCGTGCCGCCGAGCGGCGCATCGACCGGCAGCGTCATGTCGAGCCGCTCGCCCGCCAGCCGCGCGTCGAGCGCCGCCGCCTCCACCATCGCCTTGCGCGTGGCGATCGCGCCCGCCACCGCCTCGCGCAGGCCGTTGATGCGCGGCCCCTCAACCTGCCGCTCCTCCGGCGACATGCCGCCGAGCGTCTTGAGCAGCGCGGTGACGCTGCCCTGCTTGCCCAGCGTCTCGACGCGGATCGCCTCGATCGCGTCAGGCGCCGCCGCCGCGTCGATCCGGGCGAGCAGATCGGTCTTCATTTGGTCGAGATCAGCCATGATCGTCCTGATGGTTGGGCGCTGGCAGGCCCGATAACGAAAAGGGCGCCGGTGGCCTAGACCACCGACGCCCCGTTTTCCTCAAGCGCAGGCCCGCCTCAGGCAGCCTGGGGCAGAGCCGCCTTCGCCTGCGCGACGATGGCGCTAAACGCCTCGCCCTCGTGCATCGCGATGTCGGCCAGCACCTTGCGGTCCAGCTCGATGCCGGCCAGCTTCAGGCCGTGCATGAACTGGCTGTAGGTCAGCCCCTCAGCGCGGACGCCGGCGTTGATGCGCTGGATCCACAGGCCGCGGAAGGTGCGCTTCTTAACCTTGCGGTCGCGATACGCGTACTGGCCGGCCTTCTCGACCGCCTGCCGCGCGACGCGGATCGTGTTCTTGCGGCGGCCACGGTAGCCCTTGGCCTGCTCCAGAATGTTCTTGTGCTTGGCGCGGGTGGTTACACCCCGTTTGACGCGTGCCATCTCTTACGCTCTCCTCAGTTCAGGCCGTACGGCGCCCAGGCCTTCACGGTCTTCGTGTCGGCGTCCGACAGCACGGTGGTGCCGCGGTTCTGGCGGATGTACTTGCCATTGTGGCTGATGAGGCGGTGGCGCTTGCCGGCGACGCCGTGCTTGAGCTTGCCGGTGGCGGTGAGCTTGAAGCGCTTCTTCACGCCGCTCTTGGTCTTGAGCTTGGGCATTTTCGTCCTTTCAGTTCGGGCGAGGTCAAAACGGCCGCGGCAGCCCTTGATGGCCGGGCCGTTCGTCATGATCCTCGCGCGGAGAAGCGGGGCCTTTAGCGGCGGCGCGCGCAAAAGGCAACCACAGGGGATCAGCCCGCCTCGACCTTCGCCGATTTCGGCAGCTCGATCGGACGGCGATCCTCCTCGAAGATGCCGTTCTTCACCCAGGTGCCGTGCGCGTGGGCGGTCGCCAGCACCTGCCATTCGTCATGCCCCGGCAAGCTTCGCACCCGCACGATCTGCTGCGCGAAGGCGCGATTCGGCTCCATCATCACCCAGCCGAGCGGGCGCTCGGCGGTCGCCCGCGCCCCGGCCGCCGCCATCGCGGCGCGGATGCGATTCGCGCTGTCCTCCGGCAGATATTGCCACACCACCGAGTGCGTCAGCACCCGCGTGACGCCCGCCTGCTGCGGCTCGGCCAGCCGCGCCTCCAGCCAGTCGGCGGCATCCGCCCGCGCCAGATCGACCCCACACGCGCGCTGCATCGCGATCGCGCGGGTCAGCCGCTCCGCCCGCGCCGGCGTCTCCGGCCAGACATAGGCGAGCAGCCGCGCCTCCACCGCCGGATCGGTCGCGTCGAGCGGCTGCACGTCGCAGCCGCGCACCGAGACGATCTCCACGTCCGCCAAAGCAAGCGGATCGCCGCGCCATTCGGGGCGGATCGTCACCGGCGAATCGGGCGGCCCGAACCGCACCCCGCCGAGATCGAAGGCGTAGCGGTCGATCAGCAGGTTGAGGCCGGCGCTCGATCCGATCTCCAGCAGTTCGATCCTCGGGCCGTGGCGCCGCGCGATCTCCATCAGGCCGACCATCAGCGCGCCGGAGCGCCCCGGCTCGTTGGTCTGCGGCGGGCCGTCGAGCCACGGGAACAACGCGTCGTCATGCGCCGCCAGCGCGGCGTTGAGCGCCGCCGCGATCGCATCACGCTCCACGATCCCGCCCGCGAACACCGCCGCCAACCCGTCGTCCCGCCGCTCGCGCACCAGCGCGTGCAGCCCGCCGCACAGGCGCAGCGGCAGCGCGTCGCGAGTCGGCTCGCCCGGCCAGTCGAGCGCCCGCGCGCCCGTGCGGCTATCGCGCGTCAACCCGTCCGCGATCGCCGCGCACAGCCGCGCGTACATCGGCGCGTCCATGTGGCGGCAATAGAATTCCTGGATGCGAAACGCCTCGCGAACTTCAGCTTCCGTCGCCATACGCCGCCCTCCTGCGCCAATATCGCCACTTATTGCGCCTCCCCACGCCCCCGCGTAAAGGCCGCGCCCGTGAGCGAACCGATCGTCATCGCCGTCCCCAAGGGCCGCATCCTCAGCGAGGCGCTGCCGCTGCTCGCCCGCGCCGGCATCGTGCCCGAGGCCGCGTTCGGCGACGAGGACAGCCGCGCGCTGCGCTTCCGCACCGAAACGCCCGCGATCGAGCTGATCCGCGTCCGCGCCTTCGACGTCGCCACCTTCGTCGCGCATGGCGCGGCGCAGCTCGGCATCGTCGGGTCGGACGTGCTGGCCGAATTCGCCTATTCGGAGCTGTATGCGCCGGTCGATCTCGCCATCGGGCATTGCCGGCTGTCGATCGCCGAGCCGGTGGCGCTGGCCGAGCGCGACGATCCGCGCGGCTGGAGCCATGTGCGCGTCGCGACCAAATATCCGCACGTCACCGCCGAGCATTTCGCGCGGCGCGGCGTGCAGGCGGAGTGCATCAAGCTCAACGGCGCGATGGAGCTGGCGCCCACGCTGGGCCTCGCGCCGCGTATCGTCGATCTCGTCTCGTCGGGCCGCACGCTGAAGGAAAACGGGCTGGTCGAGGTGGAGCGGATCATGGAGGTTTCCTCGCGCCTCGTCGTCAATCGCGCCGCGATGAAGACGCGCGCCGGGGTGGTGCCGCTGGTCGAGGCGTTCCGCCGCGCGGTGGAGGCATGATCCGGCTCGACGCCACCGCGCCGTCGTTCGCGGCGGACTTCGCGGCGCTGGTCGATGCGCGGCGCGAATCGGACGCGGACGTGGCGCGCGACGTGGCCGCGATCCTGCGCGCGGTGAAGGACGAAGGTGACGCGGCGCTGCGCGACTTCACCCGGAAATTCGACCGCCACGATCTCGACGCGACCGGCTGGCATATCGCGGCGGCGGATTGCGCGGCGGCGTTCGACGCGCTCGCACCCGATCTGCGCGCGGCGCTGGAACTCGCCGCGTCGCGCATCCGCGCCTATCATGAGAAGCAGCGGCCCGACGATCTCACCTTCACCGATGCAGCCGGCGTGCGGCTCGGCGCGCGGTGGCGGGCGGTGGATGCGGCGGGCGTCTATGTCCCCGGCGGGCGCGCCGCCTATCCTTCCACCCTGCTGATGAACGCGATCCCGGCGAAGGTGGCGGGGGTCGAGCGGCTGGTGGTGGTGACGCCGACGCCGAACGGCGAGGTCAATCCGCTCGTGCTCGCCGCCGCGCATCTGGCGGGCGCGGACGAGGTGTGGCGCGTCGGCGGCGCGCAGGCGATCGCCGCGCTGGCATGGGGGACGGAGAGGATCGCCCGCGTCGATGTCGTCACCGGCCCCGGCAACGCCTGGGTCGCGGAGGCGAAGCGGCAGGTCTATGGCGTGGTCGGCATCGACATGGTGGCGGGGCCGAGCGAGATCGTCGTCATCGCCGACCGCGCCAACGACCCCGAATGGATCGCCGCCGACCTGCTCAGCCAGGCCGAGCATGACGTGACCACCCAGTCGATCCTGTTCACCGACGACGCCGCTTTCGCGGATCATGTGGCGACGGCGGTGGAGCGCCAGCTCGCCACGCTGCCGACCGGCGAGACGGCGCGCATCGCGTGGGAAGCCAACGGCGCGATCATCCTCGTGCCCTCGCTCGCCGCCGCCTGCGCGCTCAACGACGCGCTCGCCCCCGAGCATGTCGAGATCGCGACCGACGATCCGGTCGCGCTGTTCGATCGGCTGCGCCACGCCGGCTCCGCCTTCCTCGGCCGGCATACGCCGGAGGCGATCGGGGACTATGTCGCCGGCCCGAACCACGTCCTCCCCACCGGCCGACGCGCGCGATTCGCCAGCGGCCTCGGCGTCACCGATTTCATGAAGCGCACCAGCTTCCTCCAGCTCGACGCCGCCGCGCTCGGCAAGCTCGGCCCGGCGACGGTGGCGCTGGCCAATGCGGAGGGGCTGCCCGCCCATGCCGCCTCGGTGGCGCTGCGGCTCGCCAAACGCTGACCGGCGCTCTAAAGGCCCTGTCCCATGTCCCGTACCGCAGCACGATCGAAGGCCCGCGCCGCCGCGCGTCTCGCCGCCGTCCAGGCGCTCTACCAGCATGAGATGGAGAAGACGCCGGTGCCGGCGCTGCTCCACGAATTCCACCAGCACCGGCTCGGCGCGACGATCGAGGGCGTCGAATATGCCGAGGCGGACGTCACGTTCTTCGACGATATCGTGCAGGGCGCGACCGCCCGCGCGACGGAGATCGACGCGCTGATCGAACCGAAGCTGCAAGGCTGGACGCTGGCGCGGCTCGACAAGCCGATGAAGGCGATCCTGCGCTGCGGCGTCTATGAGCTGCTCGCGCGCGGCGACGTGGCGGTGGGCACGGCGATCAGCGAATATGTCGACGTCGCCCACGCCTTCTACGACCGGCGCGAGGCGGGGTTCGTCAACGGCCTGCTCGACGCGATCGCGAAGGATGTGCGCACCTGATGGGCGTGGTCAACCTCCGGCTCGCGCGCAAGGCGAAGCGCCGCGCGACGGAAGAGACGACCGCCGCCGCGAATCGCGCCGCGTTCGGGCGGACGAAGGGAGAGAAACTCGCCGACCGCGCGGAACGCGAGCGGGCGGAACGGGCGCTGGACGGCGCGAAGCTCGGCGATTGACCATCACCCGGCGAAAGCCGGGGTGAGGGTGAGTCAGGCGTTCGAGGCCCGGGTCAGGTTGAGGAACACGTCCTCCAGATCGGGTTCCTTGGTGGATACGTCGACGATCCCCAGCCCCGCGCCCTGCACGGCGGCGAGCACCTGCCCGGCGTTCACCTTGTCCTTCTGATAGGTGATCTCCAGCGTCCGCCCGCCCTTCAGCGCGATCTTGCCGAAGTCCGGCGATTGCGGCGCTTCCAGAAGGTCGCGATCGACCGTCACCGCGACCACCTTCTCCTGCGCCTTGCCGACCAGCTCGCGGGTCGGCTCGTTGGCGATCAGCCGGCCGTGGTTGATGATCGCGATCCGGTCGCAAAGCTCCTCCGCTTCCTCCAGATAGTGCGTCGTCAGCACCACCGTCACGCCCTGCTCGTTGAGGTGGCGGACATAGCTCCACAATTGCTGGCGCAGTTCGATGTCGACGCCGGCGGTCGGCTCGTCGAGCACCAGCACCGGCGGCGAATGGACCATCGCCTTCGCCACCATCAGCCGCCGCTTCATGCCGCCGGAAAGCGTGCGGGCATAGGCATTGGCCTTGTCCTCCAGATGGACGGCGCGCAGCAGCTCCATCGACTGCCGCTGCCCCTTGGGCACGCCGTACAGCCCGGCCTGAATCTCCAGCGTCTCGAACGGCGTGAAGAAGGGGTCGAACAATATCTCCTGGTTGACGATGCCGATCGAGGCCTTGGCGTTGCGCGGATGCTGATCGATGTCGAAGCCCCAGATCGAGGCGCTGCCGCTGGTCTTGCGCACCAGCCCGGCGAGGATGTTGATGAGCGTCGACTTGCCCGCGCCGTTCGGCCCGAGCAGCCCGAAGATCGTCCCCGCCGGCACGTCGAAGGTCACGCCGTCCAGCGCGCGCTTGCCTCCCTCATAGGTCTTGCAGAGATCCCGGATGGCGATGGCGGCTTCAGTCATGGCCGGCGCATTTACGTCGCGCAGCGGGTGATTGCTAGGCCGCGCGCGCCTTGCTAATCGCGTGCGCCATGTTGCCGCCACCCGAAACCACCCGCGTCTCCCACCGCCGCGTCGCCTGCGACGGCGCGCATGACGGCCTGCCCGCCGCGCTCGGCCATCCGCGCGTCTGGTTGGAGATCGACGAGACCGGCTATGTCGATTGCGGCTATTGCGACCGGCGCTTCGTCCTGATCGGCGGCCCGGCCGACGGGGTAGACCAGTCGGCGCTCCCGGATCATGGGGACGGCGCGGGCCGCTGAACGGTCGCGGCTGTGACCGGGCCGCCGATCGGCCCGGGGCCGGGAATCCGGCCGTCCGACGTCACGGCTTTGCCGTGACGGTTTTCGGACCTATCTAACAGCCATGACCGTCACCGATCCCCGCTCGTTCCTTTATCGCGACACGCTCGATCCCGAGGCCGCGAAGCGTCTGACCGCCGATGCGCTCGCCGCCGCCGACGATGGCGAGCTGTACCTGCAATATCGCAAGTCGGAGGCGTTCGGCTTCGACGACGGGCGATTGAAGACGGCGAGCTACGACACGCATTCCGGCTTCGGCCTGCGCGCCGTCTCCGGCGAGATGACCGCCTTCGCCCACGCCAACGAGCTGTCCGAAGCCGCGATCAGGCGCGCCGCCGAGACGATGGCGCTGATCGATCCGGCCACGGGCGCGAAGGCCGCGCCGCCGCAGCACACCAACCGCCATCTCTACACCGACGCCGATCCGCTCGACCTCGTGCCCTTCGCCGACAAGGTGAATCTGTGCCAGTCGATCGACGCCGCCGCCCGCGTGCGCGATCCGCGCGTCGCGCAGGTGTCGGTCGGCCTCAGCGGCACATGGAGCGTGGTGGAGATCGTCCGCCCCGACGGCTTCGTCGCCACCGACATCCGCCCGCTGGTGCGCCTCAACGTGCAGATCGTGGTGGAGCAAAACGGCCGCCGCGAGACGGGGACGTTCGGCATCGGCGGCCGCTACCTCTACGAATCCCTGTTCGACGAGAAGACGTGGAACCGCGCGATCGACGAGGCGCTGGCGCAGGCGCTGGTGAACCTCGAATCGGTCGACGCCCCGGCGGGCGAGTTCACCGTGCTGCTCGGGCCGGGCTGGCCCGGCGTGCTGCTGCACGAGGCGATCGGCCACGGGCTGGAGGGCGATTTCAACCGCAAGGGCACCTCCGCCTTCTCCGGCCGGATCGGCGAACAGGTGGCGGCGCGCGGCGTCACCGTGGTCGACGACGGATCGATTCAGGACCGCCGCGGCTCGCTGACGATCGACGACGAGGGCACGCCGACCGGCGAGACAGTGCTGATCGAGGACGGTTTCCTCAAGGGCTATATGCAGGACCGGCTCAACGCCCGGCTGATGGGGGTCGCCCCGACCGGCAACGGCCGCCGCGAGAGCTTCGCCCACGCGCCGATGCCGCGCATGACCAACACCTTCATGAAGGCCGGCAAGGACGATCCCGCCGAGCTGCTCGCGCGCATGAAGAACGGCATCTTCGCCAAGTCGTTCGGCGGCGGGCAGGTCGATATCGTCTCGGGCAAGTTCGTCTTCTCCTGCACCGAGGCGTACAAGGTCGAGAACGGCAAGCTCGGCGCGCCGATCAAGGGCGCGACGCTGATCGGCGACGGGCCGACGGTGCTGACGAAAGTGCTGGGTGTCGGCAACGATTTCGCGCTCGACGAGGGCGTCGGCATGTGCGGCAAGGGCGGGCAGAGCGTCCCCGCCGGCGTCGGCCAGCCGACCCTGCTGGTGGAAGGGCTGACGGTGGGCGGCACCGCCGCCTGAACTCTTCGCGAAGCCGCTGGATTTCCCCGCGTTCCCCCGTCATCATCCGATCGGGGACAACGGGGAGAGGCGGAATGCGTCACATCTGGCGTGCGGCCGGGCTGATCGCGGCGGCGGCGGCGTGGCTGCCGGCCATGGCGCGGGCCGAGGGATGCAAACTCGCCAAATACGGCACGCTCCCGGTGGAGATGAAGGGACCGCGCGCGACGACGCAGGTCAAGATCAACGGGCAGGACACGCGCTTCATCCTCGACACCGGCGCGTTCTTCAACACCATGCCGCGCGCCACCGCGGAAGCGCTGGCGCTGAAGCGCGAAGCGGCGCCGCTCGGCCTGTACGTGACCGGAATCGGCGGCAGCACCTCGGTCGACCTGGCCCGCGTGAAGGATTTCGGCATCCTCGGCATCACGTTGCACGATATCACCTTCCTCGTCGGCGGATCGGACCCTGGCGCGGGGCTGCTCGGCGCCAATCTTCTCAATTTCACCGATGCCGAGGCCGATCTGGCGCACGGCCAATATTCGCTGTTCAAGCCGACCGGATGCGGCAAGGCCGCGCTCGCTTATTGGGCGAAGGACGGGAACTACCAGGTCGCGGAGCTGATCACGGGCGAAAGCCGCCTCGACCGTACCCCGGCCCTCTACGTGACAGTCAACGGCCAGCGCGTGAAGGCGGCGCTCGACACCGGGGCCACCACCACGCTCATCACCCGCCGCGCCGCCGAGCGGGCCGGTATCGACCTGAACGCGCCCGACGTGAAGGCGAGCTATGCCACGCACGGCATCGGCACCAAGTCATACCGCTCGTGGACGGCGCGCGTCGCCGCTTATTCGATCGGCACCGAAACCATCCAGCACGCGCAGATGCAGGTGATGGACGGCGATATCGGCAGCGCCGCCGGCGCGCCGGAGATGCTGCTGGGAGTGGATTTCTTCCTCGCCCATCGCCTGTTCATCGCGAACAGTCAGCGGAAGCTCTATTTCACCTATAATGGCGGCCGCGTCTTCTCGCTGTCCGACGCCCCGACCGGCAGCGACAAGCCCGCCGCCAGCAGCGCCGACGCGCCCGGCGCGCCGAAGACCGCCGCCGATTATGCCCTGCGCGGCCGCGCCTCGCTGTCGCGCGGGGAGCCGGCCAGGGCGCTTGCCGACCTCGACGCGGCGATCCGGCTCGATCCCGACCAGCCCGATTACTATCTCGCCCGCGCCGAAGCCCGCCTGCGCGATCGTCAGCCGGGGGAAGAGCATGAGCGAGGGCAAAGGCGGGAGCAGGCGCTCGGCGATCTCGATCGCGCACTGACGCTCGCGCCGCGGAATATCGAGGCGCTGCTCCTGCGCGCGCAGCTCTATTTCCACGGCAAGGATCGCGCCGCCGCGCTGCGCGACGTGGATGCCGCAGGCGGCGTCGCCACCCCCGGCTCGCCACAGGCACGCGAGGTGGCGACGGCCTATATCGCGCTCGACCAGCCGGGCCGCGCCCTGCCGCTGCTGGATGCATGGATTCGGCTCCACGGCAGCGATGGCACATTGGGCGAGGCGCTGAACGAACGCTGCTGGGCGCGCGGCCTCGCCGGCCAGATGCTAGACGGCGCGCTGGACGATTGTCGCAAGGCGATCCGGCGCGACGGGCCGAAGCCGGCCTATCTCGACAGCCTCGGCCTGGTGCAATTGCGACTCGGCCATTACGCCGAGGCGGTCGACGCTTATGGCAAGGCGGCGCAGCAACTTTCCTCCAACGCCTGGACGCGATACGGGCTGGGGCTGGCGCGGTTGCGCAGCGGCGACACCGCCGGCGGCAAGGCCGAGATCGCCGCCGCGAAGGCGCTCGACAAGGATATCGCGGAGCAATTCGCCAAATTCGGCATTGAAGCGATGTAGCAAGGCGAGGCGCGATGGCCGAATTCTTCCCCACCCTCACCGACGACCACCGCGCCTTCATCGCGCGCCAGCCGGTGTTCTTCGTCGCCACGGCGGCGGCGGGCGGGCGGATCAACCTCAGCCCCAAGGGGATGGATACGTTCCGCGTGCTCGGCGCGGACACGGTCGCCTATCTCGATCTCGGCGGATCGGGGAACGAGACGCAGGCGCATCTCGCGGCCGACGGGCGGATCACGATCATGTTCTGCGCCTTCGACAATCCCGCGCTGATCCTGCGCCTTTACGGCCGGGGGCGGTTCGTCGTCGCTGGAGATGCCGGCTATGCCGATCTCGCACGCCATTTCCCGCCGTTGCCCGGCCAGCGGCAGGTGTTCGTCATCGCGGTGGAGAGCGTGCAGACCTCATGCGGCTGGGGCGTCCCGCGCATGACGCTGGAGACGGAGCGGCAGACGCTGGTCAAATATCACGCACAGCAGGATCCGGTGGCACGGCTGGAGAGGATCGCCGGGCGGACACGCAGCATCGACGGCCTGCCGGTGCGCGTGCAGACCGAGATTCCGGCGGTGAAGCCATGAGCCTCGTCGAACTGGGGCGGTACGACCGCAACCTCGCCAATATCCTCGTCGGCCGGCTGGAGAGCGAGGGGATACCGGCCGTCGCCTTCGATCAGGGCGCGAGCATCGCGGACGGAAGCTGGCTGCTGATCCCGGTGCGCGTGATGGTCGATGCGGACGATCTCGAACAGGCGAGGCTCATCGTCGGCGCTGCCTGATATTTGGGCAGCATTTCGCAACTGCACAAAAACTTGCCGCCGAAAACCCCTCCGAAGCGCCCGCGCGGCGGGTGAAGCGCCTGCGCGCGCATCTGGCACGACAGTTGCGAAGCGTTCCCGCGGGCAAACCGAAAGGGGGCGCGGATGAAGCTGATCATTGCCGTCATCAAGCCGTTCAAGCTGGAGGAGGTGCGCGAGGCGCTCACCGCCCTCGGCGTGGCCGGCATGACCGTCACCGAAGTCAAGGGATTCGGCCGGCAGAAGGGCCAGACCGAAATCTATCGAGGAGCCGAATACAGCACCAACATGGTGCCGAAGATCAGGATCGAGGTGGTCTGCCCCACCTCGATCGCGGACCGCGTGGTCGAGACGATCCAGGCCACCGCGCACACCGGCGCGATCGGCGACGGCAAGATCTTCGTTCTCGACGTCGGCCACGCGGTGCGCATCCGCACCGGCGAAACCGACGATATCGCGCTGTGAAGGGGGTGAACATGAAGCACGCTTTCCGAACCGCCGGCGCCCTCGCGCTCGGCGCCGTCGCGCTCGCCGCGCTGCCCGCCTGGGCGCAAGCGGCGGCGACACCGAAACCCGTCGTCAACAGCGGCGATGCGGCGTGGATGCTCACCTCCACGCTGCTCGTGCTGCTGATGATCCTGCCCGGCCTCGCCTTGTTCTACGGCGGCCTCACGCGGGCGAAGAACATGCTGTCCACGATGACGCAGATCGGCGCGGCGGCCTGCCTCGCCATGCTGGTGTGGGTGGCATGGGGCTATACGATGGCCTTCGGCGACGGCGGCAGCTTCGTCGGCGGGTTCGGCAAGCTGTTCATGGCCGGCGTCACGCCGGATTCGGTTTCGGGCACGATCCCCGAATATGTCTTCGCCTGCTTCCAGATGACCTTCGCGGCGATCACGCTGGCGCTGGTGCTGGGCGGCACGGTCGAGCGGATGAAGTTCGCGGCGGTGATGGTGTTCGGCCTGATCTGGCTGACGATCGTCTATTTCCCGATCGCCCACATGGTATGGGCGCCCGGCGGCCTGTTCTTCGCCATGGGCGCCCTCGATTTCGCGGGCGGCACGGTGGTGCACATCAACGCCGGCGTCTCCGCGCTGGTCGCCGCGCTGATCCTCGGCAAGCGCATCGGCTACCCGATCGAGCGGATCGTGCCGCATTCGCTGACGCTGACCGGCGTCGGCACCGGCCTGCTGTGGGTCGGCTGGTTCGGCTTCAACGCCGGCTCGGCGCTGGCGGCGAACGGCTCGGCCGGCCTCGCGATGATCAACACCTTCGTCGCCACCGCCGCCGCCGCGCTGGCGTGGATGCTGGTGGAGCGCGTCAACGGCCACAAGGGCTCCGCACTCGGCTTCTGCTCCGGCATCGTCGCCGGGCTGGTCGCGGTGACGCCGGCGGCGGGCAATTCCGGCCCGTTCGGCGCGATCGTGCTCGGTGCGGTCGCTTCGGTGGTGTGCTTCTACGCGGTCACGGTGCTGAAGCCGCGGCTCGGCTATGACGACTCGCTCGACGCCTTCGGCATTCACGGCATCGGCGGGATGATCGGCGCGATCGGCACCGCGATCGTCTATGCCCCGGCGCTCGGCGGCCCCGGCAAGCCCGATTACGCGATCGGCGGCCAGCTCGGGACGCAGGCGGCGGCGGTGCTCACGACGATCGTCTGGGCGTCGATCGGCACCGTCATCGCGATCTACGTCGCCAGGGCGCTCACCGGATTGCGCGTCCGGCCCGAAGTGGAGCGCGAGGGCCTCGACCTCGGCGAGCACGGCGAGCGCGCTTACGACCATTGACCTGATCGGGGCGGGCACGACGGCCCGCCCCCACCGACGTTCCTCCTGCGGACGACCCTTTGCCCGGTGCGCAAGCGCCGGGCGCTTTTTCATGGCAGGGTCAGGCCAGCGCAGCCGCGACCGCCGCCTCTGCATGGAGCGTGGTGGTGTCGAACAGCGGAACCGCGCTGTCCGCCGCATCGACCAGCAGCATGATCTCGGTGCAGCCGAGGATCACCGCTTCCGCCCCGGCCGCGACGAGGCGCGCGATCACCTGCCGGAACACCGCGCGCGATTCGGGGCGGACGATCCCCGCGACTAGCTCCTCGTAGATGATGCGGTGGATCGCGGCGCGATCGTCGGCCGCCGGCACCAGCACCTCGATGCCGTGGCGTTCGCGCAGCCGCCCCTTGTAGAAATCCTGCTCCATCGTAAACGCGGTGCCGAGCAGCCCGACGCGCCGGAGGCCCTGCGCCGCGATGCGCGCGGCGGTCGGATCGGCGATGTGCAGCAGCGGCACGGACACCGCCCGCTCCACTTCGCCGGCCAGCCGATGCATCGTATTGGTGCAGATCAGGAGCAATTCCGCCCCGGCCCGCTCGAGCCGAATCGCCGCATCGATCAGCCGCTCGCCGAGCGCCGGCCAATCCCCGCGATGCTGCAATCGCTCGATCTCCGCGAAGTCGAACGACCATAGCAGGCAGCGCGCCGAGGCGGTCGGGCCGGTCGCATCGCGCACGCCCTGATTGATCAGGCGATAATATTGCGCGGAGCTTTCCCAGCTCATCCCGCCGATCAGCCCGATCATCCTCATCGCTTCATCCTTTCGGCAGGCTGATCTCGAACATCGTGGGCCAGCGCTTGCCGGTGACGAACAGCCGGCGTTTCGCCGCGTCCCAGGCGATGCCGTTGGCGACCGCCTCGATATCGTCGCTGATGCCGATCTCCGCGACGATAGCGCGCAGATCGACGATCGCGGTGACGCGGCCGCTCGCCGGATCGATGCGGACGATGAACGGCGCGCGCCAGATATTTGCGAGGATCGCGCCGTCGACCGCCTCCAGCTCGTTGAGCTGGTCGACCGGCTTGCCGTTCAGCGTCACCGCGATGCGGCGGCGCACCGCGAAGGTGGCCGGGTCGTGGACGGTGAGCGTCGCGCTGCCGTCCGAGCGGACGAGCGAATCGCCGAGCGTCGTCAGTCCCCAGCCTTCGCCGCGATAATGCGCGGTGCCGGTGCGCTTCAGCGTCGCGGCATTCCAGCGATAGGCGGTGCCGCCGTGCCAGGTGAGGCTGACCAGCCCGCCCTTCCACGCCGCCAGCCCCTCGCCGAAGACGCCGGGGGGAATCGTGCCGCGCGCCATCACCCGCCCGGTGGCGAGATCGACGCGGCGCACATCGGATCGTCCTTCCAGCCCGACGCTCTCGTAGAGAAAGCCGCGATGCCAGATCAGCCCTTCGGTGAAGGCCTCGCGATCGTGCGGGAAGCGCGCGACGATCGTCGGCACCAGCACCGCGGGGGCGGTGTCGGCCGGCGGCGGCGCATCGGCGGCGGCCATTGCGGGGAGCGCCAGCAGGAGCAGCGGAAGCAGACGCATCTTCATTCCCGCACCGGGGGAGAAACGGAAACGGCCCGCCCGACAATGGTCGGACGGGCCGTTATCTGTCGGATCGACCGATCAGCTCGACTGCTGCAGGTTCACCGCGGCATATTTGCCGCGACGATCGACCTCGATCTCGAACGAAAGGCGATCGCCTTCGTTGAGGCCGGGAAGACCCGCGCGTTCGACCGCCGAGATGTGGACGAACGCATCCGGCTGACCGTCATCGCGCTGGATGAAGCCGAAGCCCTTCATCGCGTTGAAGAACTTGACCGTGCCGGTCGCCTTCTCGCCGGTGAGCTGGCGCTGCGTGCCACCCGCACCGCCCGCGCCGCCGGCACCGCCACGCGGCGCGCCGAAGCCGCCCTCGCGCGGGGCGCGTTCCTCGACCGGGAGCGGCTCGCCCTCGATCTTCAGCTCGGTGGCCGAGATGCGGCCGCCGCGATCGACGAGGGTGAAGCCGAGCGGCTGGCCCTCGGCCAGACCGGTCAGCCCGGCCTGCTCGACCGCCGAGATGTGGACGAACACGTCCTCGCCGCCGTCATCGCGCACGATGAAGCCGAAGCCCTTCTGTCCGTTGAAGAACTTTACGACGCCAGTGCCTTCGCCGACGACCTGCGGCGGCATCCCGCGACCGCCGCCGAAGCCGCCGCCGCCACCACCGAAGCCGCCACCGCCGCCGCCGCGGAATCCACCGCCACCGCCGCCACGAAAGCCGCCGCCACCGCCGCCGCCGAAGCCGCCGCGATCACCACCGAAGCCGCCACCGCCGAAACCGCCACGGTCGCCGAAGCCACCGCCGAAATCGCCGCCGCCGAATTCATCGCCGCCGCCGCCAAAATTGTCGCGCTTGTCACGGCCACGTCCGCCACGCTGCCCGCGGCTACCTCTGTCGAAACCCATAAACCCCGTTCGTCTTCCCGTCCGCCCGACTTCGCCGTCAAGAGGTGCACGCCGGACGGCGAACAGCAAGCATACCTCTTCGGGCGCCAAACCTTTTGCGCCACAATGTCGTCATAGCCCAGCTTTGTTCTCACCGCGAACAGAATCGTGAGCGGCCGCGCGTTTTACATGTCGATACTTACGATACTGTCGCAACATAAGCACAGCCCGACGCATCAGGACATGGCCAGGCGATCGATTCGCCCCGTTCCGGCACAATGCCGCGACGATGATTTTCCTGACGATTCGCCCGTTTTGCCGGCGATCCGGCGCCATTGCGCGATTCCGGACCATTGAGCAGCGTCGGCGCGGGCGCTAGGGCGGCGCAATGACAGTGCATTTCCACGAGGAAGACCTTCCCGGCGGCGTGTTCGCGCCCGGCGCCGCGATCGCGGTCGATACCGAGACGATGGGGCTCGTCACCCCGCGCGACCGATTGTGCGTCGTCCAGCTTTCGGACGGGCGCGGCGACGAGCATCTCGTGCGCTTCTCGCCCGGATCGGACTATGCCGCGCCGAACCTGCGCGCCGTGCTGGCCGATCCGGCGCGGCTCAAGCTCTATCATTTCGCGCGCTTCGATCTGGCGGCGATCCGGCATTATCTCGGCGTGATCGCCGCGCCCGTCTATTGCACCAAGATCGCCTCGCGGCTGGTGCGCACCTACACCGACCGCCACGGGCTGAAGGAGCTGGTGCGCGAGCTGCTGGGGCAGGATATCTCCAAGCAGCAGCAGTCCTCCGACTGGGGCGGGCCGGAACTGTCCGACGCACAGAAGGATTATGCCGCGTCGGATGTGCGCTTCCTGCATCAGCTCAAGGAGGAACTCGATCGCCGGCTGGAGCGCGAGGGGCGCATGACGCTCGCGCAGGGCTGCTTCGATTTCCTGCCGCACCGCGCCGCGCTGGACCTGGCCGGCTGGCCGGAGGTCGATATCTTCGCGCATGTCTGAGGCGGCCGCCCCGATGTTCGACGCGCGCCGGCGCTGGGCGCTGCCCGGCAGCGCGCACGATCGCATCGTGGCGACCGCCAACTGGGTGCTGCCGGTGCTGATCGGCGTGCTCACCGCCTTCCTGGTGATGGCGCCGCTCACCACCGGGGGCGACGTCTCGTTCGTGCTCGACAAGAACAAGGTGGAAGTCGCGAAGGAGCGGCTGAAGATCCAGTCGGCGCGCTATCGCGGGGAGGACGGCAAGGGCCAGCCGTTCGAGCTGACCGCCGGCTCGGCGATCCAGAAAAGCTCGGCCGAGCCGATCGTGCGGCTCCAGAAGCTCGCCGCTGACATCCGGCTGAGCGACGGCCCCGCCTCGCTGGTCGCGAATCAGGGGCGCTACAACATGGATACCGAGCAGGTGACGATGGAGGGGCCGATCGCCTTCCGCGGCCCGGACGGCTACACGCTCGACACCCATGACGCGACGGTCGATCTCAAGACGCGCCGGCTGCAATCGGGCGGCGCGGTGACCGGCACGGTGCGGCAGGGCACGTTCAGCGCCAACCGGCTCGACGCCGATCTCGATACGCATACCGTGACGCTGACCGGCAACGCGCGCTTGCACATCGTGCCGAGAGGCACGAGATAACGGCCGCATGAAGCGCCTTGCCCTTCCCCTGATCCTCGTCGCGGCCACGGCCGGGGCGCAGACGCGTCACGATTCGAACGCCCCGATCGATTTCGGCGCGAACCAGATCCAGCTTCAGGACAAGGCGAATCGCGCCGTGCTGACCGGCAACGTCACGGTCAAGCAGGCCGAGATGACGCTCAATGCGCAGCGCATGACGGTCGCCTATACCGGGCAGGTGGTCGACGGGAATCCGCAGGTTTCGCGGCTCGATGCGTCAGGCGGCGTGGTGGTGCGACGGCCCAACCAGCTCGCGAAAAGCCAGTTCGCGGTCTATGATCTCAACCGCCGCGTCATCACCATGATCGGCGGGGTCTCGCTGCAACAGGGCGGATCGAACACGGTCAACGGCGGGCGGCTGACGATGAACCTCGATACCGGGCGCGCGGTGATCGACGGCTCGTCCGCCGCCCCGGCGACCGGCACCCTGCCCGGCGGCAACGTGACCAGTTCGCCCTCCGGCCGCGTCACCGGCACCTTCTCGGTGCCCAAGCGCGCCAGCAACTCGAGCGCCACGCCCTCCGACGGCAAGAACTGACGCGCGCCGCCGCGCTTTCGTCGCGGTGGGGCTTTCATCTCGATGCCGGCTCGGGCAAAAGGCCATGCATGAATCCTGCCAACCGCGTAAACACGCGCCGCCCGGCAACCAATGAACCGCGAGGTCAGCGCGACCATGGATGACGTGACCAGCCTGGAGATAATCGAGCCGATCGCCGAGCCGCCGGTGGTGAACGGGCTGCAGGCGGTGTCGATCGCCAAGAGCTACGACAAGCGCGTCGTGCTGACCGACGTCTCCGTCTCGGTCGGGCGCGGCGAGGTGATCGGGCTGCTCGGGCCGAACGGCGCGGGCAAGACGACCTGCTTCTATTCGGTGATGGGGCTGGTGAAGCCCGATGCCGGCCGCATCATGCTCGACGGGCAAGACATCACCGGCCTGCCGATGTATCGCCGCGCGATCCTCGGCCTCGGCTATCTGCCGCAGGAGACATCGATCTTCCGCGGGCTGACGATCGAGAAGAACATCCTCGCCGTGCTGGAGCTGAACATCAGCGATCCGGTGAAGCGGCAGGAGCGGCTCGACCGGCTGCTCGACGAGTTCGGCCTCACCCGGCTGCGCGCGGCGCCGGCGATGGCGCTGTCCGGCGGCGAGCGGCGGCGCGCGGAGATCGCGCGCGCGCTGGCGGCCGATCCGACGATCATGCTGCTCGACGAGCCGTTCGCGGGGATCGACCCGATCTCGATCGCCGACATCCGCGATCTGGTGAAGGACCTGAAGCGCCGCGACATCGGCGTGCTGATCACCGACCACAACGTCCGCGAGACGCTCGATATCGTCGACCGCGCCTATATCATCTACGACGGCCGCGTATTGTTCACCGGCTCGCCCGAGGAGCTGGTCGCGGACGCCAACGTGCGGCGGCTGTATCTCGGCGAGGGATTCTCGCTCTGATGCTTTGGCCCGGATTCGCCTCGCGCGCCGCACCGGCCCGCTCCCCCACCTGGCCTCCCAGGAGCGGGCCGGTGCCGCACCTCGAATAATGTCGCTCGCGCCGCGCCTCGATCTGCGCCAGTCGCAATCGCTGGTGATGACCCCGCAGCTCCAGCAGGCGATCCGGCTGCTGGCGCTGTCCAATCTCGAGATCGAGGGCGTCATCGCCGAGGAGCTGGAGAAGAACCCGCTGCTCGAGGCGACCGCTCCCGCCGACGATGCGCCACCGGCCGAGCGCGAGCCGGTCGAGCCCGCGCGTGACGAGCCGGCCGGTGCGGACGAACTGGTCATGGCCGGCGAAGCGGCGGGCGAATCGCTCGACGTGGATATCGCCGCCGAGCGCTTCGACGACGCGCCCGCCGATTCGATCGGTCTCGGCGGCGCCGGCGCGGGCGGCATGGCGGGCGAGGACGCGCCGGACCTCGACGCCTTTGCGCAAAGCCCGCCGAGCCTTGCCGACCATCTCGCCACGCAGGCCGGCCATGTCCTCTCGGGCACGGACCTTATCGTCGCGCAGCATCTCATCGACCTGATCGACGAGGCGGGATACCTCACCGCCAACCTGCTCGACGTGGCGACCCGGCTCGGCGTGCCGCTAGCGCTGGTCGAGCGGATGCTGGGGGTGATCCAGACCTTCGATCCCACCGGCGTCGGCGCGCGCGACCTCGCCGAGTGCATCGCGCTGCAGGCGAAGGAGGCCGACCGCTACGACCCCTGCATGGCGCGGCTGATCGACCATCTCGACCTGCTCGCGCGCGGCGAGATCGCCCGCCTCAAGCGCATCTGCCAGGTCGACGACGAGGACATGGCGGACATGATCCGCGAGCTGCGCGGCTACGATCCCAAGCCCGGTTGCCGCTACGGCGGGGAGCCGGCGCCGGCGGTGGTGCCGGACCTGTTCGTGGCGCGCACGCAGGGCGGCTGGGCGATCGAGATCAACAACGCCACCCTGCCGCGCGTGCTGGTCAACCGGCGCTATTATGGCGAGCTGGCGCGCGGGCCGCAGGACAAGGCGTCGAAGGCGTGGCTCAGCGATTGCCTCGCCAGCGCCAACTGGCTGGTCAAGGCGCTCGACCAGCGCCAGCGCACGATCATCCGCGTCGCCACCGAGATCGTGAAGCAGCAGGAGGCATTCTTCCTCAGAGGCGTCGCGCATCTCCGCCCGCTGACGCTGCGGCAGGTGGCCGATGCGATCGAGATGCACGAATCGACCGTCAGCCGCGTCACCAGCAACAAATATCTGAGCTGCGCGCGCGGGCAGTTCGAGCTGAAATATTTCTTCACCTCCGCAATCCAGGCGGCGGACGGCGGCGACGCTGTGTCGGCGGAGGCGGTGAAGTCCGCGATCCGCGCGCTGATCCAGAACGAGGGCGCGAAGGTGCTGTCCGACGACACGTTGGTCGAGCTGCTCAACGCCAGGGGGTTCGACATCGCGCGGCGCACGGTGGCGAAATATCGCGAGGCGATGGGGATCGGCAGCTCGGTGCAGCGCAGGCGGCAGAAGGCGCTGGAGGGCGTGGGCTAGAGCGATTTCGAGGCAGGTGGAAACGCAGTTCAGCGCAGCTAATCTCCTGCCGGCTCGGAAATCGCGGCAAACAAGGAAAATAGCGCGGTGATCCGATGCAATCGGATCGACAACCGCTCCAGGGCGCGCGCCTCACAGCGACGCGGGCGCCTCGACCGCCTCGCGCAGCCATGACGTCACCGCCTGGATGCGCGGCGTCGCCTGCCCGTCGGCATGCATCACCAGCCAGAAGGCGCGGGTCAGCGCGATCTGCGGCAGGACGGGCACCAGCCGCGCATCGGCCGCGCCGATGAAATCGGGCAGGATGCCGATCGCCGCGCCCGCCGCGATCATCCGGTGCTGCACGTTGATGCTGGTGCTGCGCAGCCGCGCGACGAGGCCGTCATGCACTTCCGACAGATAATCGAGTTCCGGCGCGTGGAGATGTTCGGGCACGTAGCTCGCCAGCACATGCCGCTCCAGTGCCGCCGCCGTCTCCGGCACGCCGGCTGCCGCGAGATAGTCGGGCGCCGCGTACAGCCGCAGCCGATAGTCCACCAGCCGCGCCACGACGAGCTGCCGGTTGCGCGGCCGCGCGAGCATCACCGCGATATCCGCCTCGCGCTTCGACGGATCGAGCAGGCCGGACGCGGTGATGAGGTCGAGCCGGATGCGCGGATGCGCCGCCGCGAAGCCCGGCAGGCGCGGCGCCAGCACATGCGTCGCCAGCCCCTCCGCCACGCTCAGCCGGACATGGCCCGCCGCGCCGTGCGCCACGTCTCCCTCGGTCGCGGCGGCGATGGCGGCGTCGATCGTCTCGGCGTGGTGGAGCAGGGCCTGGCCCGCCTCGGACAGCCGGCGCTCCCCCGCCACCGTCTCGAACAGGGGCGCGCCGATCGCGCCCTCCAGCCGCGCGAGCCTGCGCCCCACGGTGGTCGCATCCACCCCTAATGCCCGCGCCGCCGGCGCGATCCGGCCGGCATGCGCCACCGCGAGGAAGATGCGCAGATCGTCCCAATTCCTCATCAGCCTATCCGATCCTGCAAAAACGCATCCAGCCCCGGCAAATTAAGCGGGTTGAGTGCATATTTGCCGCACGGCTACAACCCCGCCAACACGAATCCGACGGAGAGGCAGCCATGCGCATCATCGATCACCATATCGTCGGTCATACCGGCGCCGGCGGCGGCCGCACCGGGGACGTGTTCGACCCCAACACCGGCAAGGTGCAGGCGCGGGTGAACCTCGGCACGAAGGCCGATCTCGACCGCGCCGTCGCTGCCGCGCAGGCCGCGCAGCCCGGCTGGGCCGCCACCAACCCGCAGCGCCGCGCGCGGGTGATGTTCCGCTTCAAGGAACTGGTCGAGGCGAACATGCAGGCCCTCGCCGAATTGCTCGCCTCCGAGCATGGCAAGGTCGTCGCCGATGCGAAGGGCGATATCCAGCGCGGTCTGGAAGTGGTGGAGTTCGCCTGCGGCATCCCGCACGTCCTGAAAGGCGAATATACGCAAGGCGCCGGCCCCGGCATCGACGTCTATTCGATGCGCCAGCCGCTCGGCATCGGCGCGGGCATCACGCCGTTCAACTTCCCGGCGATGATCCCGCTGTGGATGGGCGCGGTGGCGACGGCGTGCGGCAACGCCTTCATCCTCAAGCCTTCGGAGCGAGATCCCTCGCTGTCGGTGCGGCTTTCCGAGCTGTTCCTCGAGGCCGGGATGCCGGAGGGCGTCTTCCAGGTCGTCCACGGCGACAAGGAGATGGTGGACGCGATCCTCGACCATCCGGCGATCTCGGCGGTGAGCTTCGTCGGCTCGTCCGATATCGCGCATTACGTCTATCGCCGCGGCGTGGACGCGGGGAAGCGCGTGCAGGCGATGGGCGGGGCGAAGAACCACGGCATCGTCATGCCCGACGCCGATCTCGATCAGGTGGTGGCGGACCTTTCCGGCGCGGCCTTCGGCTCGGCGGGCGAGCGCTGCATGGCGCTGCCGGTGGTCGTGCCGGTGGGGGACAGGACGGCGGACGCGCTGCGCGAGAAGCTGATCCCGGCGATCGACGCGCTACGCGTCGGCGTCTCCACCGATGCGGAGGCGCATTACGGCCCGGTCGTCACCGCGCAGCACCGCGCGCGGATCGAACAATGGATCCAGACCGGCGTGGACGAGGGCGCGGAGCTGGTGGTCGACGGGCGCGGCTTCACCTTGCAGGGCCATGAGGAAGGCTTCTTCATCGGCCCGACGCTGTTCGATCGCGTCACGCCGCAGATGAGCGCGTATAAGGAAGAAATCTTCGGCCCGGTCCTCCAGATCGTCCGCGCGCCGGATTTCGAGACGGCGCTCAAGCTGCCGAGCGATCATCAGTACGGCAACGGCGTCGCGATCTTCACCCGCAACGGCCACGCCGCGCGCGAGTTCGCCGCGCGGGTGAATGTCGGCATGGTCGGCATCAACGTGCCGATCCCGGTGCCGGTCGCCTATCACACCTTCGGCGGATGGAAGCGCTCGGCGTTCGGCGACACCAACCAGCACGGCATGGAAGGCGTCAAGTTCTGGACCAAGGTGAAGACCGTCACCCAGCGCTGGCCGGACGGCGGCGCATCGGGCGATAGTGCCTTCATTATTCCCACGATGGGGTGATAGGCAGCCGACATGACCAACCAGTTCGACCTCACCGACGACCAGCGCGAGATCCAGGAGCTGGCGCGCCGCTTCACCGCCGATCGCATCACGCCCTTCGCGGGCGAGTGGGACGAGAAGCAGCATTACCCCGTCGACGTATGGAAGGCGGCCGGAGAACTCGGCTTCGGCGCGATCTATGTCGGCGAGGAATCGGGCGGGATCGGGCTGGGCCGGCTGGAGGCGGCGCTGATCATGGAGGCGATGGCCTATGGCTGCCCCGCGACCAGCGCCTATGTCTCGATCCACAATATGGCGACGTGGATGATCGACCGCTTCGGCGACAAGGCGCTGAAGGACCGCTTCCTCCCCGATCTGGTCGGCATGAACCGGATCGCCAGCTATTGCCTGACTGAACCGGGCTCCGGCTCCGACGCCGCCGCGCTCAAGACGACAGCGCGGCGCGACGGCGATCATTATGTGCTGAACGGCACCAAGCAGTTCATCTCCGGCGCGGGCTATAACGACATCTATGTCTGCATGGTGCGCACCAGCGAGGAGAAGTCGAAGGGCATTTCCTGCCTGGTGGTCGAAAAGGGCACGCCGGGCCTGTCGTTCGGCGCGCCGGAGAAGAAGCTCGGCTGGAACGCCTCCCCCACCGCGCAGGTGATCTTCGAGGATTGCCGCGTGCCGGTGGAGAATCGCGTCGGCGCGGAGGGCGACGGCTTCCGCTTCGCGATGGCGGGGCTGGACGGCGGGCGGCTCAACATCGGCGCCTGCTCGCTCGGCGGGGCGCAGCGCTGCCTCGACGAGGCTGTGAAATACACCAAGGAGCGCCAGCAGTTCGGCCAGCAGATCGCCGATTTCCAGAACACCCAGTTCACGCTCGCCGACATGGCGACCGATCTGGAGGCGGCGCGCGCGCTCCTCTATCTCGCGGCGGCCAAGGTCAACGCCAACGCGCCGGACAAGTCGCGCTTCTCGGCGATGGCCAAGCGGTTGGCGACCGACAACGGATCGAGCATCGTCGATCGCGCGCTCCAGCTTCACGGCGGCTATGGCTATCTGCGCGACTATCCGATCGAGCGTTTCTGGCGCGACCTGCGTGTCCATTCGATCCTGGAGGGGACCAATCAGGTGATGCGGATGATCGTCGGACGGGAGCTGACGCGGCAATGACCGAAGACCTGATCGTCGAGAAGGACGGCGCGGTCGGCCGCATCCGGCTCAATCGCCCCAACGCGCTCCACGCGCTCAACACCGCGATGTGCGAGGGCGTGCTGGAAGCGCTGGAGGCGTGGCGCGACGACGATGCAGTGCGCGTCGTCACGATCGACCATGCGCCATCGCCGGATGGCGACCCTAAAGGTGCGCGCGGCTTCTGCGCCGGCGGCGATATCCGCATGCTGGCGGAAAGCGGCGCGAAGGACGGGGCGGAGGCGCGCGCCTTCTTCCACACCGAATATCGCATGAACCACCGGCTGTTCACCTATGCCAAGGACATCGTGGCGTTCATGGACGGCATCACGATGGGCGGCGGCGTCGGCATCTCGCAGCCGTGCCGCTATCGCGTCGCGACCGGGAACACCAGGCTCGCCATGCCGGAGACGGGGATCGGGCTGTTCCCGGACGTGGGCGGCGGCTGGTATCTCTCGCGCCTGCCGGGGCGGATCGGGCAATATCTGGCGCTGACCGGGCACCGGCTGGACGGCGCGGAATGCCTCGCGCTCGGCCTCGCCACGCACTACCTGCCCGCCGAACGCCTGCCCGAAGCCAAGGCGCGGATCGCGGAAGGGCCGCAGGCGGTGCTCGATTCGCTCGCCCTCGCCGCGCCGGAAGCGGCGATCCTCGCGCGCCGCGCGGAGATCGACCGATTGTTCGCCTCCGACCGGCTGGAGGACATCTTCGCCGCGCTCGCCGCCGATGACAGCGATTTCGCGCGCGAGACGCTCGCGATCCTCAAAACCAAATCGCCGCAGACGATGAAGGTCAGCCTAAAGCTGCTGCGCGACGGCAAGGCGATGCCGACGTTCGAGGACGAGATGCGGCAGGAATATGCGGTCGGCAGCCGCGTCGTGCAGCGCCACGATTTCCTCGAAGGCGTACGCGCGGTGATCGTCGACAAGGACAATGCGCCGAAATGGAACCCGCCGACGCCGGAGGGGGTGAGCGACCATCTGATCGACCAGATCTTCGCGCCGCTGCCCGATGCGGAGGCGTGGACGCCGTACTGAACAGGGAAGATGCCATGACCGATTACGCCAATATCCTCGTCGAGCAGCGCGGCGCGGTGACGCTCGTCACGCTCAACCGTCCGCACGCGCTGAACGCGCTCAATTCGGACGTGCTGGCCGATCTTTCCGCCGCGTTCGGCGCCTATGACGGGGACGAGAGCCAACGCTGCCTCGTCCTCACCGGCGCGGGCGAGAAAGCATTCGCGGCCGGCGCGGACATCAAGCAGATGGCCGACATGGCGGCGGCCGATTTCTTCCTCCAGGATTTCTTCGCCGGCTGGCAGACCGGCGTGGTCGCGACGCGCAAGCCGTGGATCGCGGCGGTGAACGGCTTCGCGCTGGGCGGCGGGTGCGAACTGGCGATGATGGCGGACTTCATCATCGCCGCCGACACCGCGAAATTCGGCCAGCCCGAGATCAAGCTCGGCGTCGCGCCCGGCATGGGCGGATCGCAGCGGCTGACGCGCGCGATCGGCAAGGCCAAGGCGATGGAGATGTGCCTCACCGGCCGGATGATGGGCGCGGAGGAGGCGGAGCGCGCCGGGCTGGTCGCCCGCGTCGTGCCGCTCGCCTCGCTGGTGGAGGAGGCGATGAAGACCGCCGAAACGATCGCGTCGATGCCGCCGATGGCCGCGATGGTGAACAAGGAACTGGTCAACACCGCGTTCGAGACGTTCCTGTCGCAGGGCATCGTCACCGAGCGCCGCCTGTTCCAGATCCTCACCGCCACCGAGGACAAGGCCGAGGGCATGGCCGCCTTCATCGAAAAGCGCGCCGGGGTGTGGAAGGGCCGGTAACCCCCGGCGGCTTCGGGCGTTCGGAACACGAAAAGAGGATGCAGTAGATGGCGCGCGTCGGTTTCATCGGGCTGGGCAACATGGGCGGCGGCATGGCCGCGAACCTCGCGAAGAACGGGCATGACGTCCGCGCCTTCGACCTCTCCCCCGAGGCGCTGGAGCGCGCGAAGGCCGCCGGCTGCCTGCCGGTCGCTTCCGCGCGTGAGGCGGCCGAGGGCGCCGAGGCGGTCGTCACCATGCTGCCAGCCGGCGCGCATGTGGAGCAGGTCTATGGCAAGAGCGTGCTCGATGTCGCGCTGCCCTCCGCGATCCTGATCGATTGCTCGACGATCGACGTCGCCACGGCGAAGCGCGTCGCCGATCAGGCGGCGGCGAAGGGGCTGACGGCGGTGGACGCCCCCGTCTCCGGCGGGATCGGCGCGGCCAATGCCGGCACGCTCACCTTCATGGTCGGCGGCTCGGCGCAGGCGTTCAAGCGCGCGCAGCCGTTCCTCGCCGACATGGGCAAGGCGGTGATCCACGCCGGCGCGAACGGCGCGGGGCAGGCCGCGAAGATCTGCAACAACATGATCCTCGGCGCGGAGATGATCGCGACGTGCGAGGCGTTCGTGCTGGCGCGCAAGCTCGGGCTGGACGCGCAGGCGTTCTTCGACATCGCCAGCGTCTCGTCGGGGCAGAGCTGGTCGATGACGAGCTATTGCCCGGTCCCCGGCGTCGGCCCGGAAACGCCAGCCGACCATGATTATCAGGGCGGGTTCGCCGCCGCGCTGATGCTCAAGGATCTGCGGCTGGCGATGGAAGCCGCCGGCAGCGTCGGGGCGGAGGTGCCGATGGGCGCGCGGGCGCGGGAGCTTTACGAGGCCTATGCCGGCGCCGGCAATGGCGCGCGCGATTTCTCCGGCATCATCAACATGCTGGATGGCAAGCCATGAGCGTCGCCTTCCGCCGCGAGAGCGACGAGGAACACAAGGAGCCGCGCTTCGAGCTGCCGATCCCGCCCGGGCCGAACCTCGTCACCCCGCGCGGGCGGGCGCTGATCGACGAGCGCATCGCGGAGCTGGAGGCGGCGCAGGAGGGCGCGGACGAGGCGCGCCGCGAGGAGATCGCGCGCGACCTGCGCTATTGGCGGACGCGCCGCGTCACCGCGATCCCCGCGCCGCCGCCACCGGCGGACGAAGCGGCGTTCGGCAGCCGCGTGCGCTTCACGCTCGACGGCGCCGAGCGGACGATCGAGATCGTCGGCGACGACGAGGCCGACCCGGCGGCGGGCAGGATCGCCTTCTCCGCCCCGCTCGCCCGCGCACTGATCGGAGCGGGCGAGGGCGACATGCTCTCCTTCGCCGGCCGGGCGGATGCGATCGAGGTGCTCGCGGTGGAGGCGGGGTTCGCCGCCTGAGTTCCTCTCCTGAAAGGGAGAGGAGCAAGCCCCTTGCCGCCCGCCGCCGCGACGCTACAGCTACGCCGAACGGGGGAGCGAGGGGCACGGATGGCGACGACCAGCGAACAGGCGGACCATGCCGCCCAGCCGTCCGAAGCGGACATCCGCCTCGTCATCTCCGCTTCCGCGCTCGGCACCGTGTTCGAATGGTATGATTTCTTCATCTACGGCACGCTCGCCGCGTCGGGGATCATCGGGCGCACCTTCTTCCCGGCGGGGAACGAGATGCTCCAGACCCTGCTCGCCTGGGCGGGCTTCGCGGTCGGCTTCGGCTTCCGCCCGATCGGCGCGGCGCTGTTCGGCTATCTCGGCGACCGGCTGGGGCGCAAATACACCTTCCTCGTCACCATCACGCTGATGGGCGTCGCCACCGCCGGGGTCGGGCTGATCCCGTCCTATGAGGCGATCGGCATGGCCGCGCCGATCCTCGTGCTGCTGCTGCGCATCGCGCAGGGGCTGGCGCTGGGCGGCGAATATGGCGGGGCGGCGATCTATGTCGCGGAACATTCGCCGCGCGGGAAATCGGGCTTCTACACCAGCTTCATCCAGGCCGGCGTCGCGGGCGGCTTCATCCTCAGCATCGGGGTGATCCTGGCGTTCAAGTCGGTGCTGGCGGACGCGGCGTGGGACGGCTGGGGCTGGCGCGGCCCGTTCCTCTTCTCGATCGCCCTCCTCGCGGTGTCGCTGTGGATGCGGCTGAAGCTGTCGGAAAGCCCGGTGTTCAAGGCGATGCGGGCCGCCGGCGAACGCTCGCGCAACCCGCTGGTGGAGAGCTTCACCTATCCCGGCAACCTCAAGCGGATGCTGGTCGCGCTGTTCGGCATCGCCGCCGGGCTGACGGTGATCTGGTACACCGCGATGTTCTCCGTCCTCTCCTTCCTCCAGACGACGATGCGGGTGGAGGAGACGACGGCGCAGCTCGTCACCGGCGCGGGGGCGCTGATGGGGGTCGGCTGGTTCGTGCTGTTCGGGCGGCTTTCCGATCTGGTCGGGCGCAAGAAGCCGATCGTCATCGGCTATGTGATGACGCTGATCCTGCTGTTCCCGATCTTCCACGTCATGGCGGCGGCGGCGAACCCGCATCTGTCGCGTGCGGCGGAGCGCGCACCGGTGATCGTCTCCGGCCCGGCCTGCGCCTATTCGCCCTTCGCCGCGAAGCAGGCGGACGAATGCGCCCGGCTGATGGAATATTTCTCGCGGAAAGGCATCGCCTATTCCCAGCAGGCGACGCCGGTGACAAGCGTGTCGATCGGCGGCGAGCCGATCGCGGATCACTCGCCCGAGGCGCTCGACAAGGCGCTGGCGGCGGCGGGCTACGACCTCGCCCGCGTCACACCCGGCGCGGGCAATATCGCGCTGATCCTGATCGCGATCCTCGCCATCACCGCGCTCTCCGGCATCACCTACGGCCCCGTGGCGGCGCTGCTGTCCGAGATGTTCCCGCCGGCGATCCGCTATAGCTCGCTGTCGATCCCCTATCACCTCGGCACCGGCTATTTCGGCGGATTCCTGCCGTTCATCAGCCAGTATATCGTCGCGCGCACCGGCGATCCCTTCGCCGGGCTGTGGTATACATGGGGGATCACGCTGATATCGCTGATCATCACCGTGCTGTGGCTGAAGGAGGACCGCCACGGCCATGTGGTGGCGTGACGGCGCGGTGTCGGCCCGCTAACCGGAGAGCATGAACCGCTCCCCCTGCCGGCTGTCGCTCGACGCCGCCGCTCTCGTCCACAACTGGCGCCTGCTCGACCGGATGAGCGGCGCGGCGGCGTGCGGCGCGGCGGTGAAGGCGGACGGCTACGGCCTCGGCGCGCGCGAGGTGGCGCGGCGGCTGGCGGACGCAGGGTGCCGCGATTTCTTCGTCGCGACCTGGGCGGAGGCGCGCGCGCTGGTCGATACCGGCGTCACCGTCTCGGTATTCCACGGGCTGCGCGCGGAGGACATGGCGCTCGCCGGGCTACGCAACGCCCGGCCGGTGCTCAGCACCCCGATCCAGGTGAATCGCTGGAAGGAGGCCGGCGGCGGGCTGTGCGACGTCATGGTGGATACGGGCATGAACCGGCTCGGCGTGTCGGCCGGCGACATCGCCGCCGGGCTGCTCGACGGCCTCGCTATCGACACGTTGATGACCCACCTCGCCAGCGCCGACGAGGACGTGCCGTTGAACGAGAAACAGCGCGAACGCTTCACCGCCCTCGCCGGCAAGACGCAGGCGCGGCGCATGAGCATGGCCAATTCCGCCGGCATCGCGCTTGGCGCGGGCTATCATCTCGATCTCGTCCGCCCCGGCCTCGCGCTATATGGCGGGATTCCTCGTGCGGAGCTGCGCGATATCCGGCAGGTCGCGCGGCCCGAGGCGCAGGTGCTGCAACGCCGCCGCGTAGGCGTGGGCGAGACGGTCGGCTATAACGCGACCTGGACCGCGCCCGCCGATACCGAGGTGGCGATCCTCAACATCGGCTATGCCGACGGCTATTGGCGCGGCTTCTCCGGCACGGGTCACGCGCTGATCGGCGAGGCGCGGCTGCCGGTGCTGGGACGCGTCTCGATGGATCTGATCGCGGTCGATTGCGGCGCGTTCGACGTGGCGGAGGGCGATTGGCTCGCGCTCGATTACGCGCTGCCGCAAGCGGCGGCGGCAAGCGGCATGTCGCAATATGAACTGTTGACCGGGCTGGGCAGCCGGTTCGACCGTATCTGGCGCTGACCGGCCGTCACGCCGGCGCGTGACACACCGCTTCTACGTTGATCCCGTCGAGATCGAACACGAACGCGCCGTAATAATCGGGATGATAATGCGGCCTGAGGCCCGGCGCGCCATTGTCGCGTCCGCCATGCGCCATCGCCGCCGCGTGGAACGCATCGACCGCCGCACGGGTCGCCGCCGTGAAGGCGACATGGATGCCCGCGCCGCGCGTGCCGCCGCTCGACACCCAGAAGAACGGCTTGCCGTCCCGGCCATAGCCGACGCCCTGATAACCGCCGCTTTCCTCGGCAGTCACCTCCATCACCACCGCGATGCCGAGCGGGGCGAGCGCCGCGTCGTAGAAACGCCGCGCCGCCGCATAATCCGCCGCGCCGATGCCGATATGGTCGATCACCGCTCCACGCACATGGCGATGCCCATGCCCCCGCCGATGCACAGCGTCGCCAGCCCCTTCTTCGCGTCACGGCGCTGCATCTCGTAAAGCAGCGTCGTCAGCACGCGCGCGCCGCTCGCGCCGATCGGATGGCCGATGGCGATCGCGCCGCCGTTGACGTTGACCTTCGCCGCATCCCAGCCCAGCTCCTTGCCAACCGACAGCGCCTGCGCCGCGAACGCCTCGTTCGCCTCGATCAGGTCGAGATCGGCGATCGTCCAGCCGGCCTTGGCCAGCGCGCGCTTCGTCGCCGGGACCGGGCCGATGCCCATCACCGACGGATCAACCCCGGCCGACGCCCACGAGCGGATCGTCGCGAGGATCGGCGCGCCGCGCTTTTCGGCCTCGGCGCGGCTCATCACCACCAGCGCCGCCGCGCCGTCGTTGAGGCCGCTGGCGTTAGCGGCGGTGACGGTGCCGTCCTTCTTGAAGGCCGGGCGCACGCCGGAGACGCTGTCCAGCGTCACGCCGGCGCGGATATATTCGTCGGCGTCCACCAACGTGTCGCCCTTGCGGCCCTTGATCGTGACCGGGGCGATCTCGTCGGCGAAGCGGCCGGCCGCGCGCGCGGCCTCCGCCTTGTTCTGGCTGGCGACGGCGAATTCGTCCTGCGCCTCGCGCGTCACCTGATATTCGCTCGCCAGATTCTCGGCGGTGATCCCCATGTGATAGCCGTTGAAGGCGTCGGTCAGCCCGTCCTTGATCATCGTGTCGATCAGTTCGAGCGCGCCCATCTTCTGCCCGGCCCGCAGCGCCTGCGCATGGGTGGAGAGCGACATGCTCTCCTGCCCGCCCGCGACGACGATCGTCGCGTCGCCAGTCTGCACCGCCTGCGCCGCGAGCGCGACGGCGCGCAGGCCGGAGCCGCACACCTGGTTGACGCCCCATGCCGGCACTTCCTTCGGCACGCCCGCCGCCATCGCCGCCTGCCGCGCCGGATTCTGCCCCTGCGCGGCGGTGAGCACCTGCCCCAGAATCACCTCGCTCACCTCGTCGCCGGAAACGCCGGCCTGCGCCAGCGCGGCCTCGATCGCGACGCGGCCAAGCTCGTGCGCGGGGGTGGCGGCGAAGGCGCCGAGGAAGCTCCCGACCGGGGTGCGCTTGGCGGCGGTGATGACGACTTCGGTCATGGGCAAATGGCTCCTGCCTGAGGTTTGCCGACTACCTACTGCCCGGAACCGCGCGAAGCCAGTCCCTCAACGGCTCCCAGAGCTGCCGCCGCGCGCCGCCGCCGACGATCATGCCGACATGCCCCGCGCCCAGATCGCGCCGCTCGGCCAGCCCGGCGGCGGTGGCGGCCGGGACGATGCGGTCGGTGAGCGAGACATATTCGATCGAAGGGCAATCGATCATCCCAGGCCCGACGCGCGCGCCGCCGACGCGCCATTCGCCGCGCCCCGGCCGGTCCTCGCCCACCATCTGCTCGAACAGCTCGGCGCCGGCGGCATAGGTCAGCGGCTCGCCGGCATTGGCCCAGTCCTCCAGCGCGACGAACATCGCCGCACGCTCCGCCTCCATCCCGGCGAACGCCTCGAACTTGGCGATCGTGCGGCGGGGATCGAGCCGCCAGAAGCCGGTTTGCAGCACCTCCATCGGCACCAACCCGAGCTGATGGCAGCCCGGCTCGGCCGCCTTCCACAATGCCCCGATATCGGCCGCAGCCGCGCCATAGCCGGCGAAGCGCCACGGCGCGGCGATCGTCGCGAGCGCCGCCACCTTCATCCGGCTCGCCGCAGCCAGCGCCATCGTGCCGCCGAGGCAATAGCCGACCAGCAGCGGCGGCTCGGGCAGCTTCGCCAGCAGCGGCTCGAGCACGCGCCCGACATGCGCCGCCACGTCCATCTCGCGGTCGCGCGGGTCGGTCGTGCCCCAGTCGACCAGCCACGCATGGAAGCCTGCATCGGCGATCCAGCGCACCAGCGACGTCTCCGGTGTCAGGTCGAGCACGAATGGCGGGTTGATCAGCGACGGCACGAACACCACCGGCCGCCCATCCCCGCCATAGTCGCGCAGCCGCGCGCGGCGCTTGCGGAAGCGCGCGGGCGGCAGCCGGCGCGGTCTGCCGCGATCCGCCTCCTGATAGCGGCGCAGGCCTTTCAACACGGCGGCGGTGCGTTCCGGCGATGCTGCGGTTTCGCTGCGCAGCATGTCCAGGAACAGCGGCAGCGGGCGCGGCCCGTGTTGCAGCGCGGAAGATTGTGCTGTACCGCCGTAAATTCTCATTGCGGGAGCTTTCGATGAAGAAGCAGCATTCCGGCGACGGCGCGGTGATTATCAAGAAATATGCGAACCGCCGCCTCTATAATACCGAAAGCTCGTCGTACATCACGCTCGATCATCTTGCGCAAATGACGCGCGAAGGCCGCGAGTTCCGCGTCGTCGACGCCAAGACGGACGAGGACATCACCCATAATGTGCTGACGCAGATCATCATGGAGGAGGAAAGCCGCGGGCAGACGATGCTGCCGGTGAGCTTCCTGCGCCAGCTCATCGCGATGTACGGCGATTCGATGCAGGCGATGGTGCCGGCCTATCTGGAAGCGTCGATGGAAAGTTTCCGCCGCAATCAGGCGCAATTCAAGACGGCGGTGGAGGGCGCCTTCGCCAACTCCCCCTTCGCCGAGATGGCGAAGCGCAACATGGCGATGTTCGAGGCCGCCGCCAGTGCCTTCAAGCCCGCCAAGGGCGAGTCGGCCGCCGCCCCCGCCGCCGCCAGCAAGGACGACGAGATCGCCGCGCTGAAGGCGGAGCTGGCGCGCCTGCAGGACAAGGTGGAGAAGCTGGGGCGTTGAGCCTTCAGTAGAATTCGGCCAATGTCAGCCTGCGGGTCGATCCGTCGCACATGCCGAGCGTCACTGTCCGTCCCGGCTCCCCGGCGGACCAGGTGGCGAGCGGAGTGGTGGCGTAGTCGCGCGTGATCGGCGCGCCGTCGATCGTGCAGATCAGGTCGCCCTCGCGCCAGCCGGCCGCCGCCGCCGGGCCGCCACGCATCACATGCAGCACGCGCAGCCGAGCCGGCTCGACCCCGACGAGCAGGCCGCTGGTCGAGCGCAGCGGCGGTTCGTCCGCCCCCGCCTCCGGCGCGAGCACCATCCGCCCCGCGGCTGGATCGAGCAGCACGCGATAATTCTGCAGGAAGCCCGATCCGATCCGCCCCGCCGCGCCGATCGCGTCCGAGAAGCCGCCGACCGGCTCGACCCGCACCTCGACATTGCGCGCGACGAGCTGGCCGACCGACAGCGCCGGCACGATGCCGATCGTGCTGACCACCGACCCGGCCAGCCCGAACGAGATGGCGGTGGTGGTGCGCACGCCGCTGAGCCGTGCCGCGCGCCAACCCTCGCTCGTCACGGTGATCGCGGAGCCGTCGCCGGTGTCGACCACCATCGGCTTCAGCCGCGCCGCGCCGAGCGTCACCTCGCCGATATAGACGTGCTTATCGCGCGAGATGGCGAGTGGGGCGGATTCCCCGCGAAACGGCAGCCGGCCGGACGGAAGCAGGCGGAAGCGCCGCGCGGCATAGTCGATGTCGAGCGCATAATTGCCGGTCATGTCGCGCCCGACGAGCAGGTCGACCGGCTTCGCGCTACCGGTGGCGATCGCCGGCAGGTCCGCGACGCTCAGCCCGCCGCCGGTGCGGACGAGGCCGCCCAGCGCCACCTCGCGCGTCGCGACCCAGCCGATATCGACCGCCCCGCCGATCGCGGCGGCACTGCCCCCGGCGGCGATCGGCAGCTTCGCCGCCTCGGCATAACGTTTCGCCAGCACCGAATAGCTGACGCCGGTATCGAGGATCGCGGTCAGCGTGCGGCCATCGACCGTCATCTCGAAGCGGATCTGGTTGCCCGGCGTGAGATCGAACGGCACCCAGCGCGCTTCCGCTTCGGGCGCGAGACGCATGACGCCCGGTGCGCGTGACGCCGGGGGCAGCGCTGGCGGCGCGGCAAGCGCGGCCGGGGCACCGGCGAGCAACAGCAAGAGGATCGGGGCGAGCGCCATCGCCACGCCATGCACGTCCGGGCGACGAAACGCCACCGTTCGTCGCCATCGGCCCCTCGCCTTCAAGGGAGGAGTTTCAGGGGACTAGAGGCACGCCTCCAGGAACGCCTGATCGAAACCGAACTGCTTGGCCTTGTCGATCGTATAGGGGCGCAGGCCCATCGCGCGATATTCGCCGAGGATCTTCCCGTCGGCGGTCTCGTCGAGATACTCGAACTTGAACAATTCCTGCGTCACGATCACCGGGCCTTCCATCCCGATCACCTCGGTGACGTTGGTGACGCGGCGCGAGCCGTCCCGCAGGCGCTTCACCTGGATGATCATGTCCACCGAATCGGCGATCTGGCGACTGATCGCCTCCTTCGGCACCTTGATGTCGGACATCATCACCATGTTCTCCATACGCGCCAGCGCCTCGCGCGGGCTGTTGCTATGGAGCGTGCACATCGATCCGTCGTGGCCGGTGTTCATGGCGGCGAGCATGTCGAAACACTCGGCGCCACGGATTTCGCCGAGGATGATGCGATCCGGGCGCATACGCAGCGCGTTCTTCACGAGATCGCGGATCGAGATTTCGCCCTGCCCCTCGAGGTTCGCCGGCCGCGTTTCCAGCGGCAGCCAGTGCGGCTGCTGGAGCCGGAGTTCCGCCGCGTCCTCGATCGTCAGCACGCGCTCGCCGGGGTCGATCATCTTGGAGAGGGCGTTGAGCATCGTCGTCTTGCCCGAGCCGGTGCCGCCCGAGATGACGACGTTGAACCGGCACGCGCCCGCGATCTTCAGCGCAGTCGCCATCTTCGGGCTCATCGATCCGAAGCCGGCCATCATGTCCAGCGTGATCGGCTTGGCGGAGAATTTACGGATCGAGATGGCGGTGCCGCGCAAGCTGAGCGGCGGCACGATCACGTTGACGCGGCTGCCGTCCTTCAGGCGCGCGTCGGCCAGCGGCGTGGTCTGATCGACGCGGCGGCCGACCGAGTTGCAGATGCGCTGCGCGATCTGGAACAGATGCTCCTCGTCGCGGAACTGGATCTTCGCCAGCTCCAGCTTGCCCTTGCGCTCGACGAAGGTCTGCTCCGGGCCGTTGACCATGATGTCCGACACTTCCGGGTCGGCGAGCAATTCCTCCAGCGGGCCGAGGCCGAGCAGTTCGTCGACCAGCACCTTCTCCAGCGCGAACTGCTCGCGGCGGTTGAGGGTGAGCTTCAGCTCGGCGAGCACCTCGCCGATGATCGGGCGAAATTCCTCCGCCAGTTCGTCCTTGCCCAGCGTCGCCGCCGCTTCCGGATCGACACGCTCCAGCAGGCGGGGCAGCACCTGCTCCTTGATCTTGTGGATCGACGCCTCGAAGCCGTCGACCTTGCTCGATCCGGCCTCGCCGCTGGCGTTCTGGCGGTCGGCGAGCCGCTGCATCGCATCCATCTGGGAGGCGGGGATGCCCGGCTCCGGCTCGGCGGCGAGCGGCAGGGTCTCGATCGGCGGAAATTGCTCGCCGCCGTCGGGGCGCGGTTGCGCGCCGCCGCCCTGCATCGGGCGCGCCACGCCGAAGCCGGGCCGCCCCCCCGCCGTGCCGATACCGTTGCGACGCCCGAACGCGCTCATAACCTGCCTGTCCCAAAAGTCCGGGTGTCGGGTTAGGCGCGAAGGCTTTATATTTGCCTAACCACTTTGTTCCGCGCTTTCCCGCGCGCGCAGGATACGTTTGCGTTCAAGGCCATAGGCATAGCCGCCTTCGCCCCCGTCGCTGCGCTGCGCCCGATGGCAGGGGATGACGACCGCCACCGGATTCGCGCCGCATGCCGATCCGGCCGCGCGGACCGCGCCGGGACTGCCGGCGATCGCGGCGAGCTCGGCATAGCTGCGGGTCTCCCCGGCGGGAATCGCGCGCAGCGCCTGCCAGATCGCCTCCTGGAACGCGGTGCCGCGCACGTCGAGCGGCAGGTTCTGGTCGCGCTCGGGCGATTCGACCGCCGCGACGACCTTCGCCGCCAGCGCCGCCAGCGCAGCGCCGCCTGGCTCGATCGTGGCGCGCGGGAAGCGGGCGGCGAGCGCCAGCGCATCCTCCTCGAACGACACGCGGCACAGCCCCCTGTCGGTCGCCGCGACAAGCAGCGGGCCGAGGCTGGTCGGCACGATCGTCCAGCGGATCGTCACTCCGGCGCCGCCGCGCACCCATGCCCCCGGCGACATGCCGAGCCGCTTCGCGCCATGTTCATAGAAACGGCTCGGCGCGGAATAACCCGCCTCATAGATCGCCGGGGTCACGCGCTCCTCGCCGCTCAGCGCCTCGGCCGCGCGGCGCGCCTTGAGGCCGCGCGCATAGGCCGCCGGGGTCACGCCCGTCGCGCGTTTGAACAAGCGGTGGAAATGATGCGGCGCATAGCCGACCCGCGCGGCGATATCTTCGAGCGGGATCGCCTCCTCGCTCGCCTCGATCGCCGCCACCGCCCGCGCCACGGCGATGCGGTCCCGCCCCACCTCGTCCGGCTTGCAGCGCAGGCACGGGCGATAGCCGGCCTGCGCCGCCGCCGCGCCGTCCGCGAAGAAGCTGACGTTCTCGCGCTTCGGGTGGCGCGCGGGGCAGCTCGGCTTGCAATAGATGCCGGTGGTCCTGACCGCGACGACGAAGCGCCCGTCGGCATTGCGGTCCCGGCCTGAAAAGGCGGCCCAGGCGGCGGCGGTGTCGATGGCGTCGGTCATGTGCCTGATGTAGGCGCTCGGGCGACGGCCGGCATCCCGGCGCTTGCGATCAAAAGCGGGAGAGGAAGATGAGCGAACTGGTGCTAGTCGAGATCGCCGAGGGCGTCGCCACCGTCACGCTGAACCGGCCGGAGGCGATGAACGCGCTGTCGCAGGCGCTGCGCCGCGCGCTTCACGACGCGATGCACCGGGTGGACGCCGACAATTCGGTGCGCGCGGTGGTGCTGACCGGCGCGGGGACGCGGGCCTTCACCGCCGGGCTGGACCTCAAGGAACTCGGCACGCGGGGCCTCGGCGCGGCCAACGCCACCGACCCTTCCGACAATCCGGCCAAGGCGATCGAATCGTGCCGCAAGCCGGTGATCGGCGCGATCAACGGCGTCGCCATCACCGGCGGGTTCGAGGTGGCGCTGGCCTGCGACATAATGATCGCCAGCGAGAACGCGCGATTCGCCGATACCCATGCGCGGGTCGGGGTGATGCCCGGCTGGGGACTGAGCCAGAAGCTGTCGCGGCTGATCGGCATCTCGCGCGCCAAGGAACTGTCGCTGAGCGGCAATTTCCTCGACGCGGCGACGGCGGAGCGATGGGGGCTGGTCAACCGCGTCGTGCCGGCGGCGGAACTGCTCCCCGCCGCGCGCAAGCTCGCCGCCGACATCGCCTCCGCCGAGGTGGATTTCATCGCCGGCTACAAGAAGCTGATCGACGATGGCTATGCGCTTCCGTTCGGCGAGGCGATGGCGCTGGAGCATCGCATCTCCTCCGCCGCGAACGCGCAGGTAACGCCGGAGGCGGTCGAGGCGCGCCGCGCGGCGGTGCAGGCGCGCGGCCGGGCGCAGTAACGCCTCCTCACCCGCCGTTGGCACGGAACAGGGTGAGCGTGCGATCCTTCGCCAGATCGGCGGACGGTTCGTGATAATCCTTGCGCCGGTCGGAGTTGAAGCCGTGTCCGGCCTCATAGACATGCACCTCCGCCTTCGGCCACGCCTTCGCCGCCAGCCGCTCCACGCCTTCCATCGGAATGCCCGAATCGTAGCGGCCGAAATGCGCCACCACCGGCACCTTCGGCTCCTCGTCCGCCGCGCCGGGAATCAGGCTGCCGTAATAAGCGGAGGCCGCCGCCACCCCGCGCATCCGCGTCGCCGCGAACCACGCGATCGAGCCGCCGTAGCAATAGCCGACCACGAACACCGGCCCCTTCGCCGCCAGCGCGTCGACGCAGGTCTGCACATCGGCCAGCGACAGATCGAACGGATGCGCCTCGCGCGCCAGCCGCACGCCCTCCGCCAGCCCCTCCGCGTCATATCCCGCCTCGAATCCGGGGTGCTCGCGGTCGAACAATGCGGGGGCGAGCACCTCGTAACCGTCGCCGGCATATTCCTCCGCCAGATCGCGGATATGGTCGGTCACGCCGAATATCTCCTGCACCAGCACCACGCCGCCGCGCCGCTCGCCCTCGGCAAGCGCATGATAAACCGCGATATCCGCGCCGTCGCTCATCGTCATGCGGATGAATTCGCCCATCGCGCCTGCCCTTCTCCATTTGCCTCGCCAGAAAGGATATGACGCAAGCATTGCATCGCCGCGACCCCTTTGCTACGCGCCGCGGCAACCCAAGCGTAGGTGCGTCCAGCGCGCCATCCGTTCGCTCGGGGCCAACCCGTGTCGACGACGAGGAAAGCGAATCGCGTGGATAGTTCCAGCGGTATTCAAGGTGGCAGCATCCAGGCGAGTCTGGGCGGACGCTACGCGACCGCGCTGTTCGATCTGGCGGCAGGCGCCAGGACGATCGAAACGGTCGAGGCGAGCCTCGCCAAGGTGCGCGCCGCGCTCGACCAGTCCGATGATTTCAAGGCGCTGACCACTTCCCCGGTCGTCGCGCGCGACGCCGCCGCCAGGGCCGTGCTCGCCACCGCCGACGAACTGGGCGTCGATGCGACCACCCGCAACTTCCTCGGCGTGCTGGCGCACAACCGCCGGCTGGCCGAGCTGCCGGCGATCATCCGCGCCTTCCGCGCGCTCGCCGCTCGCCATCGCGGCGAGGTCACCGCCGAGGTGACCAGCGCCCATGCGCTCGCCGACGATCAGGTCGCCGAGCTGAAGCAGCAGCTCCGGCAGCGTATCGGCCGCGAGGTTTCGGTGGAGCTTGCCGTCGATCCCGCGCTGCTTGGCGGGCTTGTCGTCCGCATCGGTTCCCAGATGATCGATTCGTCGATCCGCACCCGTTTGAATGCGCTCGCCAGCGCGATGAAAGGCTGACGTAATGGATATCCGCGCCGCAGAAATCTCCAGGGTCATCAAGGACCAGATCGCCAATTTCGGCACCGAAGCGCAGGTTTCGGAAACCGGCCAGGTGCTGTCGGTCGGCGACGGCATCGCGCGCATCTACGGTCTCGACAACGTCCAGGCGGGCGAGATGGTCGAGTTCGCCAATGGCGTGCAGGGCATGGCGCTCAACCTCGAGGCCGATAACGTCGGCGTCGTGATCTTCGGCTCCGACGCCGAGATCAAGGAAGGCGACACCGTCCGCCGCACCGGCACGATCGTGGACGTGCCGGTCGGCAAGGGTCTGCTCGGCCGCGTGGTCGATGGCCTCGGTAACCCGATCGACGGCAAGGGCCCGATCGAGGCGACCGAGCGCCGCCGCGTCGAGGTCAAGGCACCGGGCATCATTCCGCGCCAGTCGGTCAACGAGCCGGTGCAGACCGGCCTCAAGGCGATCGACGCGCTGGTGCCGGTCGGCCGCGGCCAGCGCGAGCTGATCATCGGCGACCGCCAGACCGGCAAGACCGCCGTGGCGATCGACACCTTCATCAACCAGAAGTCGACCAACAAGGGCGGCGACGAGACGAAGAAGCTCTATTGCATCTACGTCGCGGTCGGCCAGAAGCGCTCGACCGTCGCGCAGATCGTCCGCCAGCTCGAAGAGAATGGCGCGATGGAATATTCGATCGTGGTCGCCGCGACCGCGTCGGAGCCCGCGCCGCTCCAGTTCCTCGCGCCTTATACCGGCTGCACGATGGGCGAGTATTTCCGCGACAACGGCATGCACGCCGTGATCGTCTATGACGATCTGTCGAAGCAGGCAGTGGCCTATCGCCAGATGTCGCTGCTGCTGCGCCGTCCGCCGGGCCGCGAGGCCTATCCGGGCGACGTCTTCTATCTCCATTCGCGCCTGCTCGAGCGCGCGGCGAAGATGAACGACAAGCTCGGCGGCGGCTCGCTCACCGCGCTGCCGATCATCGAGACGCAGGCGGGCGACGTGTCCGCCTACATCCCGACCAACGTGATCTCGATCACCGACGGCCAGATCTTCCTCGAGACCGACCTGTTCTTCGCCGGCATCCGCCCCGCGATCAACGTCGGCCTGTCGGTGAGCCGCGTCGGCTCCTCCGCGCAGACCAAGGCGATGAAGAAGGTGTCCGGCTCGATCAAGCTGGAGCTGGCGCAATATCGCGAGATGGCCGCCTTCGCGCAGTTCGGCTCGGACCTCGACGCCTCGACGCAGAAACTGCTGAACCGCGGCGCACGCCTCACCGAGTTGCTCAAGCAGCCGCAGTTCCATCCGCTGCCCTTCGAGGAGCAGACGGTGTCGATCTTCTCCGGCACCAACGGCTATCTCGACACGATCGCGGTGCAGGACGTGGTGCGCTACGAGGCGGCGCTGCTGGCGTACATGCGCGACCAGCATGCCGACGTACTGGCCGAGATCCGCGACAGCCGCGATCTGGGCGACGCGACGAAGGCCAAGGTGGTCGCCGCGCTCGACGCGTTCGCGAAGACGTTCGCTTAACCCGATGTGCTCTGGGCTCCCGTGCGTGCACGGGAGCGCATGAAGGAAGACGATGGCTAGTCTCAAGGCCCTCAAGATCCGCATCGGCTCGGTGAAGTCGACGCAGAAGATCACCAAGGCGATGAAGATGGTCGCCGCCGCCAAGCTGCGCCGTGCGCAGGAGGCCGCCATCCAGGGCCGCCCCTATGCCGAGCGGCTGGAGGCGGTGATGGCGAGCCTCGCCCATAAGGTGACGGTGAGCGAATCCTCGCCGAAGCTGCTTGTCGGCACCGGCAAGGACCAGGTCCACCTGATCGTCGTCGCGACCTCCGAGCGCGGCCTCGCCGGCGCGTTCAACACCAACATCGTCCGCGCCGCGCGCCGCAAGGCGGCCGAGCTGGAGGCCGCCGGCAAGACCGTGCGCTTCTATCTCGCCGGCAAGAAGGGCCGCGTGCTCCGCCGCTTCTACCCGAACGGCATCGCCGCAGATCATGACATGAGCGCGATCAAATCGGTCGGCTTCGACGATGCCCATGTCATCGCCGAGGACGTGATCCGCCGTTTCGAGGCGGGCGAGTTCGACGTGGCGCACCTGTTCTTCGCCAAGTTCCAGTCGGCGCTGGTGCAGGAGCCGACGGGGATGCAGCTCATCCCGGTCGCGGTGCCGTCGAGCATGGAGACCGCCAACAACGGCTCCGCCGCCGTCACCTACGAGCCGGACGAGGAAGCGATCCTCGCCGATCTGCTGCCGCGCAATGTCGCGGTGCAGATCTTCCGCGCGCTGCTGGAAAACGCCGCGTCGGAGCAGGGCAGCCGCATGACCGCGATGGACAATGCGACGCGCAACGCCGGCGACATGATCAACCGTCTCACCATTCAGTACAACCGCACCCGCCAGGCCGCGATCACGACCGAGCTGGTGGAAATCATCTCCGGCGCGGAAGCGCTCTAAGAGTACGAAAGCAGGAAGCAGAACATGGCCACCGTCCTCGAGGATCGCCCGACCACGGGCAGCAACAACGTCGGTCGCATCAGCCAGGTGATCGGCGCGGTCGTCGACGTGTCGTTCGACAACCACCTGCCGGCGATCCTGTCGGCGCTGGAGACCGACAACAACGGCAACCGGCTGGTGCTGGAGGTCGCGCAGCATCTCGGCGAGAACACCGTGCGCACGATCGCGATGGACTCGACCGAGGGCCTGACGCGCGGCCAGACCGTCACCGACACCGGCGCGCAGATCACCGTGCCGGTCGGCCCGGCGACGCTCGGCCGCATCCTCAACGTGATCGGCGAGCCGATCGACGAGCGCGGCCCGGTCGACCAGACCCACACCGCCCCGATCCACGCGCAGGCGCCGTTGTTCGTCGACCAGTCGACCGACGCCTCGATCCTCGTCACCGGCATCAAGGTGATCGACCTGCTCGCGCCTTATGCGAAGGGCGGCAAGATCGGCCTGTTCGGCGGCGCCGGCGTCGGCAAGACCGTGCTGATCCAGGAACTGATCAACAACATCGCCAAGGGCCACGGCGGCACCTCGGTGTTCGCCGGCGTCGGCGAGCGTACCCGTGAGGGCAACGACCTCTATCACGAGTTCCTCGACGCGGGCGTCATCGCCAAGGACGCCGACGGCAACCCGACGAGCGAAGGCTCGAAGGTCGCTCTCGTGTTCGGCCAGATGAACGAGCCGCCGGGCGCGCGCGCCCGCGTCGCGCTGTCGGGCCTGACGATCGCGGAATATTTCCGCGACGTGGAAGGCCAGGACGTGCTGTTCTTCGTCGACAACATCTTCCGCTTCACGCAGGCGGGCGCGGAAGTGTCGGCGCTGCTCGGCCGCATCCCGTCGGCGGTGGGCTATCAGCCGACCCTTTCGACCGACATGGGCGCGCTGCAGGAGCGCATCACCTCGACCAACAAGGGTTCGATCACCTCGGTGCAGGCCGTCTACGTGCCCGCCGACGACTTGACCGACCCGGCCCCGGCAACGTCCTTCGCCCACCTCGACGCGACGACCGTGCTGAGCCGCGCGATCTCCGAACTCGGCATTTATCCTGCGGTGGACCCGCTCGATTCGACCAGCCGCGTGCTGGAGCCGCGCGTCGTCGGCCAGGAGCATTACGAGACGGCGCGCGCCGTCCAGTCAATCCTCCAGAAGTACAAGAGCCTTCAGGACATCATCGCGATCCTCGGCATGGACGAGCTCTCCGAAGAAGATAAGCTTACCGTCAGCCGCGCGCGCAAGATCCAGCGCTTCCTCTCGCAGCCGTTCCACGTCGCCGAGGTGTTCACCAACATCCCGGGCAAGTTCGTGCAGCTCGAGGACACGGTGCGCTCGTTCAAGGCGGTGGTGAACGGCGAATACGACCACCTGCCGGAAGCCGCTTTCTACATGGTCGGCGGCATCGACGAGGTGGTCGCCAAGGCCGAGAAGCTCGCGCAGGACGCGTAAAGACGCGTTTCAGCCCCTTCCTTTCCGCAAGGGAGGGGCAAAGGAAGAAGAGATGCTGCATTTCGAACTCGTCACGCCCGAGCGCCTGATCCGATCCGAGGACGTGCATATGGTCACCGTGCCCGGCTCGGAGGGTGATTTCGCGGTGCTGGAGGGCCATGCGCCCCTGATGTCGACGATCCGCGACGGCGACCTGCTCGTCCAGCGCACCGCCGGCGGCGCGCCGGAGACGATCGCGATCCGCGGTGGCTTCGCCGAGGTCAACGCCAAGGGGCTGACGGTACTGGCGGAACACGCGTCTTAGAGCGATTTCGAGGCAGGTGGAAACGCAGTTCAGTGCAGCTAATCACCTGCCGGCTCGGAAATCGCGGCAAACAAAGGAAAATAGAGCGGTGATCCGATGCAATCGGATCGACAACCGCTCTAATCAACCTAGGACGCGCGCAATCCGGCGGAACATGCGAGCGGCGCGCTTCTTTCGGGATACATGTTCGATTGTGGGCTGCGTTTTATCGTGACGCGTCTTTCAACTGGCATGCATTGATTGGTCCTGATCGGATAAATCAATCAGGCCTTCCCGCATGCTGAGCCGGCGGAATTGCCCGCGCTTGCCGCGGCCCAGATCGGACACCATCCAGCCGAGATCAATCGTTCCGGTTCCCGACAGGGCGGATCGGGGAATTTTCCCTCGGACAAGCGATACCGTCGCGGGAAAATCCACAAGGCCAAGATGCGCGCTGACGGGAGCGGCAAATCTATGCGTTATCTCCGACAGCCAATCGCAGCCCTCGCAATCCCGTGAAGTCAAAACAACAACCTCAATTACATAGCATACATCCAATAACACCAACGCCCGGCATGATCGGCGCACCGTTTCGATATTCTGCCAGCGCAAGCGTATTGGATTGATTACGTAAATCTTTCGAATCGCAATTTGCCCCGAATTTTGCGGAAGCGCCGTTTCCACCAAGCGTCGCGCGATCGTGGGAGGCATCACATCGTAGCTGACCAGATCGTCGGAAAACTCCGGCCTGCGGAAGCAGGCGGCTCTACCGCTGACAAGCAGGTTGATGGTCGTTTCTTTGTTCACCCCTAGTTCTTAACATGTTCCGTGCCGGTTCCTGAAATTTAAAGAACCGTTTTGGATCATACTCTGCTTCCAACTGTGCGTTCGCAGGCTAGCGTGGAAAGGCCGTATGGCATTTCGGAGGACTTGCCTCATGACCAACGCCAAATCGTTCACGCTTTTCATTCAATTTTCCATGAACCTGAAAGGCTCGGGATTACGATCCAAGCCGCAACAGAAGACTTCGCTCACAAGAAACTGTACGGGTCCACGTCCACGGCGACCCTGACCTTCGCCGGCCAGTCGAGCGCGCCAAGCCAGCCGCGGATCACATCCTGCACATCCAGTGTCCGCCGCGCGTGGACCAGCAAGCGATAGCGGTGCCGCCCGCGCAGCATCGCGAGCGGGGCGGGCGCGGGGCCGTAGACGTGCATCCCCTCCACCTCCGGGGCAGAGCGGCCGATCAGGCGGGCGATCTCGTGCGCCGCCTGCTGATCCTCGCTGGAGATGACGATCGCGGCGTAGCGGCCGAACGGGGGGGCGCCCGCCTCGCGCCTCGCTTCCGTCTCGGCGGCATAGAAGGCGTCCGCATCGCCCGTCACCAGCGCCTGCATCACCTGCGCCTTCGGGCTGTGCGTCTGGATATAGACATGGCCCGGCTTCTCCCCGCGCCCGGCACGCCCCGAAACCTGCCGGATCTGCTGGAAGGTGCGCTCCGCCGCGCGCAGATCGCCGCCCTCCAGCCCGAGGTCAGCGTCCACCACGCCGACGAGCGTCAGGTTCGGGAAGTGATAGCCCTTGGTGACGAGCTGGGTGCCGACGACGATGTCGATCTCGCCCGCCTCCATCCGGTTGACGAACTCCGCCGCCTTGGCGGGCGACCAGATCGTGTCGGACGTAACGACCGCCACCCGCGCTTCCGGGAACAGCGCCGCCACCTCGTCGGCGATCCGCTCCACGCCGGGGCCGCAGGCGACCAGCGTATCCTCGTTCTGGCATTCCGGGCAGACACGCGGCACCGGCTCGACATGGCCGCAATGGTGGCAGGCGAGCCGCCGCGTCAGGCGGTGCTCGACCATCCATGCGGTGCAATTGGGGCATTGGAAGCGGTGGCCGCACGTCCGGCACAAGGTAAGCGGGGCATAGCCGCGACGATTGAGGAACAGGAGGGACTGCTCGCCCCGCTCCAGCACCTCGCCCAGCGCCTTCACCAGCGGCGGGGCGAGCCAGCGGCCGCGATCGGGCTTGTGTTCGAGCAGATCCAGCGCCTCGATCGTCGGCAGTTCCGCCGCGCCATAGCGGCCGGGAAGGCGAAGTTCGGCGTAATTGCCGAGCGTCACCTGCTGGCGCGTCTCGATCGCCGGGGTGGCGGAGGCAAGGATCACCGGGCAGCTTTCGAACTTGCCGCGCATCACCGCCACGTCGCGCGCGTGGTAATGCACCCCGTCCTCCTGCTTGAAGCTGGTCTCGTGCGCCTCGTCCACCACGATCAGGCCGAGGTTCGCATAGGGCAGGAACAGCGCCGAGCGCGCGCCGACCGTCACCGCCGCCTGCCCGGAGGCGATCGCCCGCCACGCGCGGCGGCGCTGGGAGGAGCGCAGCCCGGAATGCCATGCCACCGGCTCGCAGCCGAAGCGATCGTGGAAGCGTTTCAGGAACGGCTCGGTCAGCGCGATCTCGGGGAGCAGGACGAGGCATTGCCGCCCCTGTCGGATCGCCTCCGCCACCGCCTCGAAATAGACCTCGGTCTTGCCCGATCCGGTGACGCCATCGAGCAAAGTCGGGTGGAAATCATGCGCCCGCACATCCGCCACCAGCGCATCCGCCGCCGCCTGCTGCTCCGCTGACAGCGCGGGCGGGGCGTGATCCGGATCGGGCAGCGGATAGGGGCTGTCGATATCAACCTCCACCCCCTCGATCGCGCCGGCCTTCACCAGCCCGCGAATCACGCCGTCCGAGACATCGGCGATCGTCGCCAGCTCGCGGATCAGGCCCTGCCGATCGCCGATTCGCTCCAGCGCCTGCGCGCGCTGCGGGGTGAGGCGATCAGGAATGTGGCCGGTGGCGCGATATTCGATGACGAGCTTCTGCCCCTCCAGCGCGGCGGAGGAGGACAAGGCCATGCGCACGACCGAAGCGGGCGGGGCGAGGTAGTAATCCGCTGTCCACTCGACCAGCCGGCGCAATGGCGCGCGCAGCGGCGGGGCGTCGGCCACCGCGATCAGGTTGCGCAGGCGGTTGTCGCCGACCTCCGCATCGGACGGCATCCGCTCCGGCTCCCACACCACACCGACGAGCTGGCGCGGCCCGAGCGGCGCGACGACGATCGACCCCGGCTCGACCGCCATCCCGCGCGGGACGCGATAATCGAGCGGGCCGAGCGCGGAATTGAGCACCAGGACGCGGGCACGGGCGGACATGCCCGCCATATGGCGCGTCGGCGTGGCGGGCGCAAAGGCGGGAGGCTCCTCCCTTCCCGTGAAGGGGCAGGACTTGTTAAAGTAACCGGATGACGGCCCTCGCCCCCGCTTACGGCGCGCACCTGCGCCGCGATCGCCGCCGCTCGGCGCATACGGTGCGCGCCTATGAGGCGACCGCCAACCGCCTGCTCGCGTTCCTCGCGCTTCACTGGGGCGGGCCGGTCGATCGCGCCGGCCTCGCGCGGGTGAACGCTACCGACCTGCGCGCCTACCTTGCCCACCGCCGCGCCGACGGCCTGTCGAACGCCTCCGCCGCGCGCGAATTGTCGGCGGTGCGCGGCTTCCTCACGTGGGCGAACGGCGAGGACGCGGCGCCGCGCCTCAAGGGGCCGCGCGTGAGAAAGGGGCTGCCGCGCCCGATCTCCCCCGACGAGGCCGTCTCGCTGGCGGAGGAAGTAGCGGAGAGCGCCCGGCACGAATGGGTCGGCACGCGCGACTGGGCGGTGCTGCTGCTGCTCTACGGCGCCGGCCTGCGCATCGGCGAGGCGATCGCGCTGACCGGCGCGGCGCTGCCGCTCGGCGAGACGCTCGTCGTCACCGGCAAGCGCGACAAGACGCGGATCGTGCCGCTGCTGCCGCAGGTGCGCGAGGCGATCGAGGCTTATGTCGCGCAATGCCCATGGCCGATCCCGCGCGAGACGCCGCTGTTCCGGGGCGTGCGCGGCGGTCCGCTATCGCCCGGCGTGGTGCGTGTCGGGGTGCGCGCAGCGCGGCGGCGGCTTGGGCTATCGGAGCGCACGACACCGCACGCATTACGCCACAGCTTCGCGACACACCTGCTGGGACGCGGGGCGGATCTGCGCGCGCTGCAGGAGTTGCTGGGGCACGCGAGCCTCAGTTCGACGCAGGTCTATACGGCGGTGGATGCCGCGCACCTGCTGGATGTCTATCGGGCGGCGCATCCGAGAGCGGACGCAAGCCCGGTTGCCCCCAACCGGGCCGGGGCGCGCTAGAGCGATTTCGAAGCAGGTGGAATCACCTGCCGGCTCGGAAATCGCAGCAAACAAAGGAAAATAGAGCGGTGATCCGATGCAATCGGATCGACAACCGCTCTAGCGCAGCGTCCGCCTCGGCCGGCGGGCGTCACGCGCCCGTCCGACGACGCGGCTTTGCCGCGGCGGGCCTCCGAAAGCGCGGTACAGCGCCGCGGCGAAGCCGCGTCGTCGGACGGGTTCGGCCTTGCCGACCCGCCGGCCGGATCGAGCGCTGCGCTGGCGCGCACCGGCTCGGTCGTTAACGACCGAGCCTGCGCTCGATCGCGTCCCAGATCATCCCCGCCACATCGGTCCCGTCAAACCGCTCGATCGCCACGATCCCGGTCGGCGAGGTGACGTTGATCTCGGTCAGCCACTCCCCGCCGATCACGTCGATCCCGACGAAAATCAGCCCGCGCCGCTTCAGCTCCGGCCCGAGCGCCTCGCAGATCTCGCGCTCGCGTGCCGTCAGCCCGGTCTTCTCCGCCGAGCCGCCGACCGCGAGGTTGCTCCGGAACTCGCCCTCGCTCGGCAGGCGGTTGATCGCGCCGGCCACCTCGCCGTCGACCAGCACGATGCGCTTGTCGCCCGCCGCGACGGAGGGAAGGAACGCCTGGATCATGTGCGGCTCGCGCCACGCGGTGTTGAACACCTCGATCAGCGCGGAGAGATTCTCCCCCTCCGGCCCGACGCGGAAGATCGCCTTGCCGCCGTTGCCGTGGAGCGGCTTCACCACGATCGCGCCGTGCCGCTTCAGAAACGCGCGCGCCTCGTCCAGCGAGCGCGTCACCAGCGTCGGCGGCATGAAGCGCGCGTAATCGAGCACGAACACCTTCTCCGGCGCGTTGCGCACGCTGGCGGGATCGTTGACCACCAGCGTGCGGTCCGCGATCCGCTCGAGCAAGTGGGTGGCGGTGATATAGCCGAGGTCGAACGGCGGGTCCTGCCGCATCAGCACCACGTCCGCATCGTCGCCGAGATCGAGCCGCACCGGCTCGCCGAACCGGAAATGATCGCCGACGACGCGCTGCACCGTCACCGGGTGCGCCTGCGTCCACAGATGCCCGTCGGACCAGTTGAGGTCCTCCGCCGCATAATGGAACACACGATGCCCGCGTGCCTGCGCCGCGAGCATCAGCGCGAAGCTCGAATCGCCGGCGATGTTGATCGATTCGAGCGGGTCCATCTGGACGGCGACGGTGAGGGTCATGCGGTTATCCCAATAGGTGCGGGCGAGCGGTGATGTAGGCGGTCCCGCTCCCCACGTCACCCCGAGAGGAACGCCCGACGCGGCGAAGCCGCGTCGTCGGACGGGTTCGCCGGCGCGACCCGCCGGCCGGGCTTGGCGGTCTCGCGGACAGCATGGATATCCGCGTGCCGCCCGCGCCCTAGCCGATCCACGCATTCTCGATATGGCGTGGCCGCACGCCCGGCGCGAGCAGGATCACGTCCACCCGGATATCCTCGCCGTCGGTGGCATAGACCGGCATCAGCACCTCCGCCGCCGCCGCGACACGCGCCAGCCGCCGCTGGTCGATCGCGAAATCGAGATCGGCGGCGGAGGCGCGGGTCTTGACCTCGACGAAGGCGACCAGCCCGGCGCGCTTCGCCACCAGATCGACCTCGCCCGCCGGCGTCCGCACGCGCTGCGCCACCACTCGCCAGCCCTTGAGCCTGAGCCACCACGCCGCCAGCCGCTCCCCGCGTCGGCCCGCTGCCTCGGCGGCGCGCCGGTCCGTCACCGCTTCATCTCCAGCGCCCGCGCATAGAGCGCCTTGCGATCCAGCCCGAGCCTCTTCGCCACTTCCCCCGCAGCCTTTGACGCGGGGAGCCGGGTCAGCGCCTCGGCCAGCGCGGCGTCGGCATCCTCGGCGCTGGCGGGCGGGGCCTCGCCGGGTGGGCCGACCACCACGACGATCTCGCCCTTGGGCGGCGCATCGGCATAGCGCGCGGCGAGCATGGAGAGCGTGCCCGTCACCGCCTCCTCGAACTTCTTGGTGATCTCGCGCGTCACCGCCGCCTCGCGGTCGCCCAGCCCCTCGGCCAGCGCGCTGAGCGTCGCGGCGAGGCGCGGGCCGCTTTCGTAGAACACCAGGGTCGCGCGGATCGCCGCCACCTCCGCGATCGCCGCCGCCTTCGCGCCCTGCTTCGCGGGGAGGAAGCCCATGAACAGGAAGCGGTCCGTCGGCAGGCCGGCAAGCGTCAGCGCGGCGATCGCGGCGCACGGGCCGGGAATCGTCACCACCGGATGCCCCGCCGCGCGCGCGTCGCGCACCAGCTTGTAGCCGGGATCGGAGATCAGCGGCGTCCCCGCGTCGGACACCAGCGCTATCGCCTCGCGCCCCAGCCGCGCGACCAGCGCCGGACGGACGGCATCGGCATTATGGTCGTGATAGGGCTGCATCGGCCGCTTCGTCCCGATGTGGCGGAGTAGCGTGGCGGTGACGCGCGTGTCCTCCGCCGCGATCAGATCGGCGTGCGCCAGCACCTGCGCGGCGCGGGGCGAAAGGTCGCCGAGATTGCCGATCGGGGTCGCGACGATGTAGAGGCCGGGGGATAGTGAAGTCACGAGGGGTTACATGGCAGAAGCGATGACCATGCCGCAACGGGCGCGCGGACTGTTCCGGCTGGCAGCATTGGCCGGCACGCTGCTGCTCGGCGCGTGCCAGACGATGGTGCCCCGCGCGCCCGCGCCGCCGCCGCCCGTGACCAAGGCGCCGCCGGTTTCCGAGACGGAGGTGCAGACCGGGCTGCCGCGCGACACCGCGCGCAACCGCGTCGCCCTGCTCGTCCCGCTTTCCGGCGCCAATGCGGGCGTGGGCAAGAGCCTCGCCAACGCCACCCAGCTCGCGCTGCTCGATTCACGCGCCGAAAAGGTGCGCATCACCAATTACGACACCGCGATCGGCGCCGGCGCCGCCGCGCGCCGCGCGATCGCGGAAGGCGCGCAACTCATCCTCGGCCCGCTGCTGGCGGAGGACGTGCGGGCGATCGCCCCGATCGCGCGCGCCGCCCATGTGCCGGTGCTGTCCTTCTCCAACGATGCGTCGGTGGCGGGCGACGGCGTCTATCTGATGGGCTATGCGCCGAGCCAGTCGATCGAGCGCGTCGTTTCCTATGCGCGCAGCCGGGGCGTGACCAATTTCGGCGGCCTCATCCCCAATTCGCTCTACGGCACCCGCGCCTCCACCACCTTCCTGCGGGCGGTGGAGGCGGACGGCGGCAAGGTCGTCTCGCTCCAGACCTATGACCGGTCGGCCGGCGCGATGGCGGCGGCGGTGGCGCGAATGGCGAAGGACGCGCCGTTTGATGGCGTGCTGATCGCGGACAGCGGCGCGGCGGCGGCGGCGGGCGCGCCCTTGGTGCGCAAGGCCAGCCCACAGGTGCGCATCCTTGGCACCGAATTGTGGAATTCCGACAGCGGCGTCTCGGCGCGCGCCGGGTTGGAGGGCGCATGGTTCGCCAGCGTCTCGAACGGCTTCTATCGGCAATACGCCACCAAATACCGCGCGCGCTTCGGCACCGCGCCCTATCGCCTGTCGAGCCTGGGCTATGACGCGGTGCTGCTGACGGTGCGCATCGCGCGCGACTGGAAGATCGGCGCGCCGTTCCCGGAGGCGCGGCTGCGCTCGGGCGAGGGCTATGCCGGAATAGACGGCGCCTTCCGTTTCGGCCGCGACGGCGTCGCCGAGCGCGCGCTGGAGGTGCAGGAGATCAGGGACGGCGCGACAACGGTGGTCTCCCCCGCGCCGGCGGGGTTCGACAAGTAGCGGCTACCCCGCCCGCACGATCGCGGGCAGGATCGCGTCGAGCAGCAGCATCCCGGCTGGGAGCACGGTGAGCCGGTCTCCCGCCAGCCGCACCATCTCCGGCAGCCGCGCCACCGCGCCGAGATCGACCAGCTCGCCGGCCGGCCGCTGCCCGAGCCGCGCGATGCGGGCAAGGTCCACTCCTTCCGCGAGCCTGAGGCCCATCAGCAGCGCCTCCTCGGCCTGCATCGCGGGGGGCAGGGCCTCCTCAGCCTCGATGCCGTGGCCGTTGCGGTCGATCGCGGCAAGCCAGTTCTCCGGCTTGCGCCGCCGCCGCGTCGCATGGCCCAGCCGCCGCCCGTGCGCGCCCGGCCCGATCCCGGCGTAATCGCGATAGCGCCAGTAAGCGAGATTGTGCCGGCTCTCCGCGCCGCGCCGCGCGTGATTGGAAATCTCATAGGGCGGCAGCCCCGCCGCCGCCGTCATCGCCTGCGTCGCCTCGTAGAGATCGGCCGCCGCGTCGCCGTCCGGGATCGTCAGCCGCCCCGCCGCCGCCTCGGTGGCGAAGCGCGTTCCCGGCTCGATGGTGAGCTGGTAGAGCGACAGATGCTCGGTTCCGAACGCCAGCGCGCGCGCCAGTTCCCGCTCCCATTCCGCGACCGCCTGCCCCGGCCGGGCATAGATCAGGTCGAAGCTCACCCGCGCGAACGCCGCCTGCGCGGTCTCCAGCGCACGCAACCCCTCGTCCACGTCATGCGCCCGTCCGAGGAAGCGTAGCGCGGCATCGTCCAGCGCCTGCAAGCCGAGCGAGACGCGGTTCACGCCGGCGGCGGCGATGTCCCCGAAGCGCGCCGCCTCGACCGACGAGGGATTGGCCTCCAGCGTGATCTCAACGCCATCGGCGAAGCCCCAGGCCGCCTCCGCCGCGCCGATCACCGCCGCGACCGTTCCGGGCGGCATCAGCGAGGGCGTGCCGCCGCCGAAGAAGATCGAGGAGACGCGCCGCCCCGGCAGCGCGCGCGCCTCATGCGCGAGGTCGGCAAGCAGCGCCGCGCGCCATTGCGCCTGATCCACCCCTTCGCGGACATGGCTGTTGAAATCGCAATAGGGGCATTTGGAAACGCAGAACGGCCAGTGGACGTAGAGCGCAAGGGAGTTGTCGTCGGCCATGCGCGCGCCGATATGGCGGCGATGCCAGCCAAAGGCCATAGGGTCGCATATCCCTTCCTCCTCGCCCTCGCGCTCGCCGCCTGCGACCATGGCGGGCCGCCGCGCATCGTCGAGCCGCGCCTGACCGACGCGCCGGCCCCGCGCGGGGCGGCGCTGCTGCGGCACACGATGCTCGACGGGCAGAATGCGGAGCGCGCCCGGCTCGGCCTGCCGCCGCTGGCGTGGGACGAGGATCTCGCCACCGCCGCGCGCGGCTATGCCGGGGAAATGGCGCGGACCGGCCGCTTCGCACATGCCGAGCAGCCGCAGGGACCGGGCCGGCAGGGCGAGAATCTGTGGACCGGCACCCGCGCCGCCTATCGCTACGACGAGATGCTCGGCCACTGGCTCGCCGAGCGCCGCTTCTACGTCGATCTTCCCACTCCCGGCTTCAGCACCACCGGGCGCTGGCAGGACGCCTCGCACTACAGCCAGATCGTGTGGCGCGCGACGCAGCGCGTCGGCTGCGCGATGGTGTCGAACCGCGGCAACGACTTCCTCGCCTGCCGCTATCTGCCGCCGGGCAATGTGGTGGGGCAGACCGCCTATTAAGTCATATTTGTTACGATCTTGCTGTGAATCGATCCGATTCGGATCATGATTGCCCAATGAGGGAAATAAACTTAGGCTGGCCGCATGGGCCTCAACCCGCGCACCGGCACTTCGCGCGACGGGCATCCCCTGTCGCTCAGCCGGACGCCCCCCGGCGACCTCGCCCGATTCGTCGCGCGCTTCTTCCTGCTCATCATCGAACGGCCGGACGATTCGCTGATCGAGAGCTTCCTGCTCCATGAGGCGGCCTACATCCGCGTACCGGTGATCGGCCGCTGGGAAACGCAGGTCGCCGGGCGCTGGACCCCCTATGAGGGGCCGATGGTCTTCGGGGCGCAGCGGCGGCGCTTTCCAGTGCGCTGCACCGGGCCGATCGTCGCGGCGGGCTTCATGCTGCGTCCGGCGGCGTGGTTCGCCTTTTCCGACGTGCCCGCGCATCAGGTCGCCGACCGGCTCGATCCGATCGACGGCGCGTGGGGCGAGGCGCTGCGCTGGGCGTGCGAGGACATCTACCAGATCGAGCGCACGTTCGACCGGCTGGAGCAGGTGGTGCGAGAGCGGATCGCCGAGCGCCGCGTGACGATCGATCCGGCGCTGGAGCGGTTCGAGGCGATCAGCCGTCTCGATCCCACCCGGCCCGTCGCCGATATCGCGCGCGCGCTGGGGATGATCCCGCGCCGGCTCGACCGGCACGTCCGCGCGCATTTCGGCCACCCGCCCAAGACGGTGCTTCGCCGCAGCCGCTTCCTCGACATGGCCGCCGTGCTGCGCGGCCTCTCCGCGGCCGGCGACGGAGAGCAGGCGGCGCTGCGCTTCTACGACGCCTCGCACCTCAACCGCGAATTTCGGCTGTTCCTCGACATGCCCCCCAACCGCTTCCGCAACACCCCCACGCTGCTGTTCACGCCGGGGCTGGAGGTGCGCGAGCAGCGCAAGCTCGCCGAGGCGGCGGCGGACGGGCAGGCGCTGGCATGGAGTCCGCCCGGCATCCCCCGCGCGGCGGAATAGCCACGCCTCTGGCGCAACCGGCCGCCCCGCCCCCATATTGCGCGCAGTGGCCGACGACCTCGCACTCCCCGCCCCGCTCGCCGACTGGTTCGCCCTTCGCGGCTGGCAGCCGCGCCGCCATCAGCGCGAGATGCTGGCCGAGGCGCGCGCCGGCCGCCATGCCCTGCTCGTCGCAGCGACCGGCGCTGGCAAGACGCTAGCCGGTTTCCTCCCCACCCTCGCCGAACTGATCGAACGGCCGGCGGAGGGGCTGCACACGCTCTACGTCTCGCCGCTCAAGGCGCTGGCGGTCGATATCGAGCGCAACCTCATGACGCCAATCGACGAGATGGGCCTCGATATCCGCGTCGAGACGCGCACCGGCGACACCTCATCGGAGCGCAAGGCGCGGCAGCGTGTCCGGCCGCCGCAGATCCTGCTGACCACGCCCGAATCGCTCTCGCTGCTGCTGTCCTATCCGGACAGCTTCCTGATGTTCGCCGGCCTCCGAACGATCGTGGTGGACGAGGTGCACGCCTTCGCCTCCGGCAAGCGCGGCGACCTGCTCGCGCTGGCGATGGCGCGGCTGCAGCGCATCGCGCCGGGCTGCCGCCGCGTCGCGCTATCCGCAACGGTGGCCGACCCGGACGATTATCGCGCATGGCTCGCCCCCGGCGGTGACCGCGACGCGGTGAGCCTCGTCGAGGGCGATCCCGGCGTCGATCCCGACATCACCATCCTGCTGCCGGAGGATCAGGTGCCGTGGGCGGGCCATTCCGGCCGCTATGCCGCGCGGCAGGTGATGGCGGAGATCGAGACGCACAAGACGACGATCGTCTTCTGCAACACGCGCAGCCTCGCCGAGCTGATCTTCCAGGATCTGTGGAAGGAGAACCTGCTCCAGCTCCCGATCGGCATCCATCACGGCAGCCTGGAGAAGGAGGCGCGGGCGAAGGTGGAGGGGGCGATGGCCGCCGGTCGGCTGCGCGCGCTGGTCGCCACCGCCAGCCTCGATCTCGGGGTGGATTGGGGCGATGTCGATTGCGTGATCCAGATGGGTGCGCCGAAGGGCTCGTCGCGGCTGCTCCAGCGCATCGGGCGCAGCAACCACCGGCTCGACGAGCCGAGCGAGGCGATCCTCGTCCCCGGCAACCGCTTCGAATATCTCGAGGCGCGCGCGGCGCTCGACGCGGTGGAGGCGGGTGAGCTTGACGGCGAGCCGTTTCGCCCCGGCGCGCTCGACGTGCTGGCGCAGCACGTCATGGCCTGCGCCTGCGCCGCGCCGTTCGACGAGGCGGAACTGCTCGACGAGGTGCGCTCGGCGCTGCCCTATGCGACGCTCGACGCGGCGACCTTCGCGCGCGTGCTCGGCTTCATCAGCGACGGCGGCTATGCGCTGCGCGCGTATGACCGTTTCCGCCGCCTGGCGAAGGACGCGGACGGGCGCTGGCGGGTGAGCCATCCGAAGTTCGTCGTGCAGCATCGCCTCAACGCGGGGATCATCGTCGAGGCGACGATGCTGCGCGTTCGCTTCAGGAACGGCCGCGCCTTGGGCAAGGTGGAGGAAGCGTTCGCCGCGACGCTCTCCGCCGGCGACACCTTCTTCTTCGCCGGCATGAGCCTGGAGGTGGAGAAGATCGACGGCGAGGATCTCATCGTCCGCGCCACCGCCCGGCCGGCGCGAATCCCCACTTACGGCGGCGCGCGGATGCCGATTTCCACCAACCTCGCCGATCGCGTCCGCGCGTTCCTCGCCACGCGCGACGAGTGGCACCGCTTCCCCGAGGACGTGCGGACATGGCTGGAGATGCAGCGCCGCCGCTCGACCCTCCCCCGCCCCGACCAGCTTCTGGTCGAGACGTTTCCGCGCGAGGGGCGGCATTACATGGTCGCCTATAGTTTCGAGGGGTGGAACGCGCACCAGTCGCTCGGGATGCTCATCACCCGGCGGATGGAGAGCAAGGGGCTGAAACCGCTCGGCTTCGTCGCGTCGGATTATGCGCTGGGCTGCTATTCGCTCGATCCGGTGACCGATCCCGCGGCACTGTTCTCGCCCGATATCCTGGAGCATGAGTTCGTCGAATGGGTGCAGCAGTCGCACCTGCTGAAGCGCGCCTTCCGCGAAGTGGCGGTGATCGGCGGGCTGGTCGAGCGCCAGCATCCCGGCAAGCGGAAGACCGGGAAGCAGGTCACCTTCTCCACCGACCTGATCTACGACGTGCTGCGCCGCTACGAGCCGGGGCATGTCCTGCTGGAAGCGGCCTGGGCCGATGCCCGCGCGCGAATGACCGATGTCGGCCGGCTCGCCGATCTGCTCGACCGCGCGGCGGGCACGATGCTGCACGTCGACCTGCCGCGCGTCTCCCCGCTGGCCGTGCCCGTGCTGGTGCTGATCGGGCGTGAGCGGGTGGCGACGGGGCTGGCCGACGACGCCCTGCTGCTGGAGGCAGAATCGCTCGCGCGCGAGGCGATGCAGAGCGATTGATTTCGCTTGCGAAAGGCCCGATTCGGGCGCACCCTCCATTTCATGAAACGCATGCTCGCCATGCCGTTGCTGCTGCTTCTCGCGGCGCAATCCCCGGTGCAGCAGCCGGCCCCCGCCACGCCCCCCGCGCCGCCGCCATCGGACGCGGCGATGCCGCTGGGCGACCTGCTCAATTTCGGCGCGAACGGGGAGCGGATGACCGTTCCCGTCCATATCGCCGGCGCCGGCCCGTACCGCTTCATCATCGATACCGGCGCACAGCGCACCGTGGTCAGCCGCGAGTTGGCCGGGCTGCTGCGGCTGGCGGCCGGACCGACCGTGCGCGTCACCGCGATGACCGGGGTGAGCGAGGTCGGCACCGTGCTCATCCCCTCGATCTCGGTCGGGACGCTCGGCGGCCAGCGGATCGAGGCGCCAGCGCTGGAGGGGCGCTATCTCGGCGCGCCGGGGATGCTCGGCATCGATTCGCTGCAGGGCCACGCGCTGGCGATCGATTTCGAGAAAGGCTCGATGGTCGTGGCGCCGTCACACCGCCGCCCTTCGTTCGAGCGCAACGATCCCGACGAGGTCGTGGTCAAGGCGCGCAACCTGTTCGGCCAGCTCGTCGTCACCGAAGCCTTCGTCGGGCGCCAGAAGGTGCGCGTGATCCTCGATACCGGATCGGCGGTGACGATGGGCAATCACGCATTGCAGCGCGCGGTGACGCGGCGCGGCAAGCAAGGCATACCCATTACGCTAACCGGTGTGACCGGGGAATCGGTGACGGCAAGCTATACCCTGCTCAACACGATCAAGCTCGGATCGATGACGATCAACGACATGCCGATCGCCTATGCCGAGAATGACGCGCCGCCGTTCAAGGCGTTCGGGCTGGAGAACCGCCCCGCGCTGATGCTCGGGATGGACGCGCTCAAGCTGTTCCGGCGGATCGATATCGATTTCGCCAATCGCGAGGTGCGCTTCATCATGCGGCGCAACGCGCTGATCGGCTGAAACAGTTGCGCCACGCAACTTTCGCTGCGACGATCCTCATCTGACCGTTGCAGGGGAGAAAGTGGATGCGTGCTGTGTTGCTGGCTGGAATCGCCGCTTTGGGGCTCGCCCCGGCCATCGCCGAGGCGCAGGACCGACCCGACCAGAAAGCATTCTTCTCGCTCTACAAGGAACTGGTCGAGACCAACACCGTGGTCGGCGTGGGAAGCTGCACCAGAGCCGCCGCGCAGATCACCGCGCGCCTGAAGGCGGCGGGTTATGCCGATTCGGACATCACCCAATTCTCGGTTCCGGAGCATCCCGAAGACGGCGGCGTGGTCGCGATCCTGAAAGGCTCGGACGCGAACGCCAAGCCGATGCTGCTGCTCGCGCATATCGACGTCGTCGCCGCCAAGCGCGAGGACTGGAAGCGCGATCCGTTCAAGCTCGTCGAGGAGAACGGCTTCTATTATGCGCGCGGCACCGTGGACGACAAGGCGATGGCCTCGGTGTGGGCGGATGCGATGATCCGCTTCAAGCAGCAGGGCTATCACCCGAAGCGCACGATCAAGATGGCGCTGACCTGCGGCGAGGAAACCACCTACGCCTTCAACGGCGCGCAATGGCTGACCAACAACCGCCCGGATCTGGTGAGCGGCGAATTCGGGCTGAACGAGGGGGGCGGCGGCCGCTTCGACGCCAACGGCAAGCCGGAAGCGCTGGCGGTGCAGGTCGGCGAGAAGGCGGCGCAGAATTTCACCTTCCTCGCCACCAATCCCGGCGGCCACAGCTCTGCGCCGACGCCGGACAATGCGATCTACGAACTGGATGACGCGCTGCGCGCGGTGCAGGGTTATGAGTTCCCGGCGAAGTTCACCGACACCTCCCGCGCCTTCTTCGCCGCCACCGCCCGAGCGGCGCCCGCGCCGGTGGCCGATGCGATCAACCGCCTGCTCGCCGATCCGCAGGACAAGGCGGCGAATGCGATCATCGGCCGCGACAAGGTGCTGCACTCGATGTTGCGCACCACCTGCGTCGCGACGCTGGTCAACGCCGGCCACGCCGAGAATGCGCTGCCGCAGCGCGCCACCGCCAACGTCAACTGCCGCATCTTCCCCGGCGAGACGGTGGACGGCACGCTCGCGAAGCTGAGGGAACTGGCCGGGCCGAAGGTGACGGTCACCGCCAATCAGCCGATCCGGCCGATCGCGGTGCCGCCGCAACTCGATCCGAAGATCATCGGGCCGATGAAGACGGTCGCGGCGAAATATTTCCCCGGCGTGCCGATGGTGCCGATGCTGCTGACCGGCGCGACCGACGCGGTGTTCTTCGGCAAGATCGGGATGCCGGTCTATGGCGTGCCTGGCATTCTGGTGGAGCAGGACCTGAACGGCGTCCACGGCCTCGACGAGCGGATCCGCGTTTCCGCGCTCTATCGGGGGCGCGATTATCTGTTCGATCTGGTCAAGGCCTATGGCGGCTGACCGTCGAGGTTGATCGCGCCGCCGGCTTGCGGCATGGCGGCGTGATGGTTCCCTTTTCGTTCGCCGGCCATGAGCTGATCGCGCTGCCCGAAGGCGCGCTGTTCTGGCCGGCGCGCGCGGCGCTCCTCGTCGCCGACCTGCATCTGGAAAAGGCGAGCTTCTTCGCCGGCGCCGGGCAGATGCTGCCACCTTATGATTCGATCGCGACGCTGGCGGACCTCTCCCGGCTCGCCGCCGCCACGGATGCGCGCGAAATCTGGTGCCTGGGCGACAGCTTCCATGACGTCACCGGCAGCGAACGCCTGTCGGATGCGGCGCGCGACATGCTCGGGGCATTGACGGCGCGCGCGCGCTGGACGTGGATCACCGGCAATCACGATCGCTTCTACGCCGATCGCTGCGGCGGCGAGGTGATGGAGGAGGCGCAGATCGATGGCCTCGTCCTGCGCCACGAGGCCGACCCCGCCGATCCGCGCCCCGAATTGTCGGGCCATTTCCATCCCCGGCTGCGCGTCCGGGTGCGCGGGCGGCTAGTGTCGCGGCGCTGTTTCGTGGCGAGCGGCCGCAAGCTGCTGCTGCCGGCGTTCGGCGCGCTGACCGGCGGGCTGGACGCGGCGCACAAGGAGATCGCGCGCGCCATCGGCGAGGCGGCGGAGGCGCTGGTGCCGGTGGAGAACCGCTTGTTGCGCTTCCCGCTGGCGGCGTGAGGCTCCTCTCCTAGACCGTCAGTCCCTGCAACAGCTTGGGCAGCGCCCCGCTTTCGCCCCGCGCCTCGGCCATGAAGCGCGCCTTCAGCGGCGCGATGCGATCGACCGCCGAGATGCCGAAGCGCCGCACCGCGCTCGCCGCGCGTCCGGGGATGCCGAACAGCCGGGTCAACGCGTCGGTCGCGCCCGCCACCATCAGCGTGTCGAGGCTGCGCCAGCGCTGGTAGCGGTCGAGCAATTGCGCATCGCCCGCCTCCAGCCCCAGCCGCCGTCCCTCGACCAGCACCTCGACCAGCGCCGCGACATCGCGGAAGCCGAGGTTCAGCCCCTGCCCGGCGATCGGATGGATGCCGTGCGCCGCGTCGCCGACCAGCGCCAGCCGCTCCGCCGTGATCGTCGCGGCATGGTGGAAGCCGAGCGGATAGCTCGATCGCGCGCTCGCGTCCGACAGCGCCCCGAGGAAGCCGCCCATGCGCTTGTCCGCCTCCGCCAGGAAGGCGCGGTCGCCGAGCTTGAGCATGGCGGGCGCATCCGCCCCCTTCACCGTCCAGACGATCGCCGAGCGATGCCCGATCTCGTCATCGACCAGCGGCAGCAGCGCGAACGGGCCGGCGGGATAGAATATCTCGTAGGCGGTATCCTCGTGCGACCGCGCGTGGTGGAACGCCGAGATGATCGCGGTGTGATCGTAACGCCATTGCGCCACGTCGATTCCCGCCGCCATGCGGGTCGGCGAATTGCGCCCTTCCGCCGCGACCAGCAACGAAGCGCCCACCGTCTCCCCCGAGGAGAGCGTCGCGGTGACGCCGCGCGGGCCGCGCTCCACCTCGATCGCGCGGGTCTTCATCCTGAGATCGACGCCGGAGGTCTTCAGCGCCTCGCCCAGCGCCAGCCGCATGCGCCGGTTCTCGTACATCGTCCCCAGCGCGCCGTCGTCGGGATCGGGAATGAAATCGAGCTTCCCGGGCGCGAGGCCGTCGCTCACGCGGATATGGCGGATCTCGCAGCCATGCCCGGCCAGCCCCTCCCCCACGCCGATCGCCTCCAGCATCCGGTGGCTGGCGCTGGCGATCGCCGAGGCGCGGCCGTCGAAGCCGGCGGAAAGGATGATCGCGGGGTCGGCGGGATCGACGACGATCGTGCGCAGGCCGTGGCGATCCAGCGCGAGCGCCAGCGTCGCGCCGACCAGCCCGCCGCCGAGGATGAGAACATCAGCGTGATCCATCCGCCACGCTCTATCCCCGATCCGGCGCGCCGACAATCGCGCCGTCTTGACGCGGGACTCGACGAGGCAGATGATTCCACCGGGCAAATTTCAACAAATCGTCGGGGGATTCAGGGCAATGGCGAGCCGGGCGGACGCATCGCTGTGGCGCGAGACGGTGAAGGCGGGGGCGGTGCGCAGCGGCGCGCTGGCCGTCGCGCTCGCGCTGGTCGTGGCGACCGTGCTGATGGCGCTGGCGCTGGCGAGCTATTCGCCGGGCGATGCCGCGCTCAACACGGCGGCGGGCGACGGGCTGCACAACCTGATCGGGGCGCCCGGCGCATGGTTCGCCGATATCGCGCTCACCGTCTTCGGCCCGGCAGTGGCGCTGCTGCTGCCGATCGGGCCGATCGTCGCGCTGCGGCTGTGGCGCGACCAGCCGGCGGGCGAATGGTGGCGGATGCTGCGCAACGCCGCGCTCGGCGTCACGCTGATGGCGACGGCGCTGGCCTGCGTCGCGCGCGGCGCGGTGCCGGCGCTGCCGTTCGGCTGGGGCGGCGCGATCGGGCTGGGCGTGGTCGCGGCGGTGCGCTGGGCCTTGTCCTTCGCCGGGAGTGCTGCGGTCAGTTATTGGGCGGTGGTGGCGCTGGGCTTCGTCGCGGGAATCGCCGGCGCGATCCTGTGGGGGCGCAGCATCGATATCGCGCTCCCTCGCGTATGGCGCGCGCGCCGCGACCGCCCCGCCCCGATCGACGACGAGGACGAGCCGCTGGAGCTGATGCGCCGCCCGGTCCCGCCGCGCCCCGTGGCGCAGCCCGATCCGCGCCCCGGCCCCGTCATCAGCGACCGCGCGCTCGCTCCCTCCGCCGCCCGCGCCAAGCCGCAGCAGCAACAGCAGCAGCTCGACCTGCGCGACAATTACGTGCTGCCGTCGCTCGACCTGCTCACCCCCGCGCCGCCGTCGCAGAATGTCGCGATCGACAAGGCCGCGCTGGAGCGCAACGCCCGCCTGCTCGAAACCGTGCTCGACGATTTCCGCGTCAACGGCGAGATCAAGGAGGTCCGCCCCGGCCCGGTCGTCACCATGTACGAGCTGGAGCCGGCGCCGGGGATCAAGGCGACGCGGGTCGTCAGTCTCGCCGACGATATCGCGCGCAACATGTCCGCCGTTTCGGCGCGCGTCGCGACGATTCCGGGGCGCACCGTGATCGGCATCGAGCTGCCCAACGCCAAGCGCGAGACGGTGTCGCTGCACGAGCTGGTCGGCTCGCAATCGTTCGAGGACCAGTCGGCGCAACTGCCTGTGATCCTTGGCAAGAATATCGCCGGAGACCCGGTGATCGCCGATCTCGCGCCGATGCCGCACCTGCTGGTCGCCGGCACCACCGGCTCGGGCAAGTCGGTCGGGCTCAACTGCATGATCCTGTCGCTGCTCTATCGGCTGACGCCGGACCAGTGCCGCATGATCATGATCGATCCGAAGATGCTCGAACTGTCGATGTATGACGACATCCCGCATCTGCTCGCGCCGGTCGTCACCGATCCGGCCAAGGCGGTGCGCGCGCTCAAATGGGCGGTCGAGCAGATGGAGGATCGTTATCGTCAGATGTCCTCGCTCGGCGTGCGCTCGCTCGGCAGCTTCAACGACAAGGTGCGCGCCGCGCGCGCCAAGGGCACCCCGCTCGGTCGCCGCGTGCAGACCGGCTTCGGGGAGAACGGCCAGCCGGTCTATGAGGAGGAGCAGCTCGATTATCAGGTGCTGCCGCAGATCGTCGTGATCGTTGACGAGCTGGCGGACCTGATGATGACCGCCGGCAAGGAGGTCGAATTCCTCATCCAGCGCCTCGCGCAGAAGGCGCGCGCGGCGGGCATCCATCTTATCATGGCGACGCAGCGCCCGTCGGTGGACGTCATCACCGGCGTGATCAAGGCGAATTTGCCGACGCGCATCTCCTTCCACGTCACCTCGAAGATCGATTCGCGCACCATCCTCGGCGAGCAGGGCGCGGAGCAGCTCCTGGGCAAGGGCGACATGCTCTACATGCCCGGCGGCAAGGGCATCGTCCGCGTCCACGGCCCGTTCGTCTCCGACGACGAAGTCCGCGCCGTCACCGATCACTGGCGCGCGCAGGGAGCGCCGGATTACGTCACCTCCGTCACCGAGGAGCCGGAGCAGAGCTTCGATCTGGAAGGTGCGCCGACCGGCGAGGATTCGGCCGAGGACCAGCAATATCGCGCCGCGATCCAGCTCGTCTGCGAGAGTCAGAAGGCGTCGACCTCGTGGCTCCAGCGCCAGCTCCGCATCGGCTACAACAGCGCCGCACGCCTGATCGAGCGGATGGAGAAGGACGGCATCGTCGGCCGCCCGGACCACGTCGGGCGCCGCGAAGTGCTTCGCGACGCCGACGGGCACCCTATCTAAGCGATTGTATTAAGCCAGATTTTCCTTGAAGAAGGCCGCCGTCCGCTCATCCGCGAGATCGGCGGCCTTCTCGGAACGGCGATTGCCCATCTCGGTGGCGAAGCCGTGGTCCTCGCCCGGATAATCGTGGATCGTCACGCGCGGATGATCGTCCAGCCCCTCGTGCATCCGCCGCTGCGTTGCCTTGTCGACGAAACCATCCTCGCCGGCGACGTGGAGCATCACCGGGCGGGCGATCGCATGTTTCTCGCCGAGCAGCCCGTCGATCCCCACGCCATAATAACCGACCGAGGCGTCGATATCGGTGCGGCATGCGGTCATGAACGCCAGCCGGCCGCCGAGGCAATAGCCGACGCAGCCCACTTTCCCGCCATTGCCGAGCAGCGCGCGCGCCTTGCGGATCGATGCCTCAATATCCTTGATTCCGGCATCCTGATCGAACTGCCCGAACAGGTCGAGCCCGCGCTGCATCTCGGCTGGAACGTCCGGATCAAGCTCGATCCTCGGCTCCAGCCGCCAGAACAGGTCCGGCGCAATCGCGAGATAGCCCTGCTCGGCCAACCGGTCACATTTGCGGCGGATGCCCTTGTTCACGCCGAACACTTCCTGGATCACCACGATCGCGGCGGTCGGCGTTCCCGCCGGCCGCGCGACATAGGCGCCGAAATGCCCGTCGTGATCCAGCGTTTCGACGTCGATCATTTCACCCATCACTCATGCTCCAATGTCGTTCGTGGTTCAGCAGCCAATTCTTGGTCGGTAGTCCCTCCCCGGCCGAATAATGGCCCGTGCCGCCGGTGACGCGGTGACAGGGAATGACGATCGGAAACGGATTGCGCCGGCACGCCTGGCCGAGCGCGCGCGGACTCGACCCGATCGTCCGCGCGACCTCGCCGTAGCTAGCGGTGTCGCCATAGCCAACCGACACTATCGCGGCGCGCAGCACCTCCCCGCGCGGCGTGGTGGAGGGCGCGAGCGGCAGATCGAAATCGCGGCGTTCGCCGGCGAAATAGGCTTCCAGTTGCTCCAACGCCGCACGGACAGCCTCGCCGCCCCCGCGCCGCGCCGCTTCATCGACGCCGCCGATCATGATTCTGGTCACGGTCTCGCCTCCTTCGATCAGGATGCGGCCGATGGGCGTTGCTAGGATGGCGGAATCGCGGGCATACATCTCGATCAAAGGCTATCCCGCCCGGCCGCGCGGCTCAAGGAGTGCTCTGGATGAAAGTGAATGTCGAAGTGGATTGCACGCCGGAGGAAGCGCGGCGCCTGATGGGCCTGCCCGATCTCAGCCCGATTCACGAAGCATATATCGCCAAGATGCGCGAGACGATCAGCGGCGGGCTGCGGCCCGAGATGTTCGAGAGCATGATCAAGAACTGGGCGCCGATGGGCGAGGCCGGCCTTTCCTTCTGGCAGCGCCTGTTCGAGGCGGGAACCAAACCCGGCGGCTGATGGACACGATCTTCGCCGTTTCGAGCGGCCAGCCACCCGCCGCGATCGCGGTATTGCGGGTGAGCGGCCCTCGCGCGCGCGGCGCGGTCGAGGCGCTCGCGGGGGCGCTTCCCGAGCCGCGCCGCGCGGTACTGCGCCGGCTGCGCGATGCTGACGGCGCCTTGCTCGACGACGCCTTGCTATTGTGGTTCCCCGGTCCGAACAGCGCGACCGGCGAGGATCTCGCCGAGTTCCATCTGCATGGCGGCATCGCGACGGTGGCGGCGGTGGAACAGACACTCGCGACGCAACCCGGCCTGCGCCGCGCGCGCGGGGGCGAGTTCACCCGGCGCGCGCTGGAGAACGGGCGGATCGATCTCGCGCAAGCGCAAGGGCTGGCAGATCTGCTCGAGGCCGAAACCGAGGCGCAGCGCCGCGCGGCGATCGCCAGCGTCGACGGCGAGGTCAGCCGCGCCGTCGCGCGCTGGCTCGCGACGTTGGCCGGGATCGCCGCGCGCATCGAGGCGATGATCGACTTCAGCGATGAGGATGATGTCGAACCGGCGGATGCGGCCGCGCTCGACGCCGCGACGCGCGCATGGCTGGACGATCTCGACGCCATCCTGGCGCGCCCGACGGTCGAGCGCTTGCGCGAGGGATGCCGGATCGTTCTCGCCGGATCACCCAACGCCGGTAAGTCATCTCTTTTCAACGCGATGATCGAGCGCGACGCCGCGATCGTGACGCCGATCGCCGGCACGACACGCGACCTGCTCGAAACGCGCGTCGTGCGGAACGGACACCTCTTCACGCTGGTTGATACCGCCGGCCTCGCCAGCGACACCGACGATCCGGTCGAGCGGATCGGCATCGAACGTGCGCGGCGGGCGGCCGATACCGCCGACATCGTGTTATGGCTCGACGATGGAGTGCCGCCCGTCGAATGGCCGGTGCTGGCGCTGCATTCGCGTTGCGATATCGCGGAACGGCTCACCGCACCCAACGGCCGCCTGCCGGTATCTCGTGATGATCTGCACAGCATCGACCTTTTGTGGGAAGCCATCGAGCAACGCGCTGCGCCGCTTTTGGCAAGTGACGGGGCCGCGCTGCGCGAACAGCAACGCAGCGCCGTCATCGCCGCCCGCGCATTCGTGGCAATAGACGGAATGGCTGACGACCTGTTAGTGCGCGCCGAGGGAGTGCGCTATGCGATGCAACAATTAGCGGGCATCGTCGGCGCGGATGCGACCGAGACGATGCTCGACGCGCTGTTCGCGCGTTTCTGCATCGGGAAGTGATGTTTCACGTGGAACAAGACTTTGACGTAATCGTGGTTGGCGGCGGCCATGCCGGCACCGAGGCTGCCGCAGCGGCGGCCCGTCGGGGCGCGCGCACCGCGCTGCTGTCGCATCGCCGCGACCGGATCGGGGCGATGTCGTGCAACCCCTCGATCGGCGGGCTGGGCAAGGGGCATCTGGTCCGCGAGATTGATGCGCTTGATGGATTGATGGGGCGCGCCGCTGACGCTGCCGCGATCCACCATCGAATGCTCAACCGTAGCAAGGGGCTGGCGGTCCAAGGTCCACGCATCCAGGCAGATCGCGTCCTTTACGCCCGGTCGATCCAGTCGCAGCTCGCAGCGTACGAGCGGCTGTCGATCATCGAGGGCGAGGTCAACGCGCTCGTCTTGCGCTCTGGCAAGGTGGCTGGGATCAGGCTCTACGACGGCAGCGAGATCAATGGCCGGGCGGTGGTACTGGCAACCGGCACATTTCTCGGCGGCCGCATCTTCCGCGGCGAGGAACAGCACGAAGGCGGCCGGATCGGCGAAGCTGGCGCGATCGAGCTTGCCGTGCAGTTGCGCGCGCTCGACCTGCCGATCCGACGACTCAAGACCGGCACGCCACCCCGGCTCGACGGGCGCACGATCGACTGGGCGATGCTCGCGCCGCAACCATCCGACGCGGACGAATGGACCATGTCGCCGATGACGCGCGCGCGCGCGCTGCCGCAACTGGCTTGCGCGATTTCGCGGACGACTGCGGAAACGCATGCGATCATCCGCGACAACCTCCACCGCTCGCCACTCCACACCGGCGCGATCGAGGCAGGCGGGCCGCGCTATTGCCCGTCGATCGAGGACAAGATCCGCCGCTTCGGCGATCGCGACGGCCACCAGATCTTCCTCGAGCCCGAGGGGCTGGATGACCCGCTCGTCTATCCGAATGGCATCTCGACCTCGCTGCCGGCGGATGCGCAGGCGGCAATGGTGCGATCAATCCCCGGCCTTGCCGATGTGACGATCGTCACTCCCGGCTATGCGGTGGAATATGACCATGTCGATCCGCGTGCGCTCGATCATCGGTTGGCGCTTGGCGCGTTACCGGGCCTGTTCCTTGCCGGACAGATCAACGGCACGACCGGTTATGAGGAAGCAGCCGCGCAGGGCCTAGTCGCCGGCGCCAATGCGGCGGCCCATGCGCTCGATCTCGCATCGCTGACGCTTGATCGGGCGACGAGCTATCTCGCGGTGATGATCGACGATCTGGTGCTTCAAGGTGTCACCGAACCCTATCGGATGCTCACCGCGCGCGCGGAATATCGCCTTGCCCTGCGCGCCGACAACGCCGAGACGCGGCTGTCGGCGATCGCCGAGGCGCATGGATTGATGAGCGAAGCGCGGCGGAGCCATGTGGCGCAGCGGAATGCGCAACGCGAGGCGATCGCGCGCGGGGCGCTGGACGGCATCGATCCAGATCTGTTGCGGGAGGCCGAGGAGGATGCGCGTTACGCTCCCTATCTCGAACGACAATCGGACGAGATCGCCCGGATGCGTCGCGATGCGACGATCGCCGTGCCTGGCGGCGAGGCGCTCGCGACGGTCAACGGACTGTCGAACGAGATGCGCGAGCGGCTCCGCCTCGCTAATCCCCTGACGCTGGACGAGGCCTCGCGGGTGCGGGGGGTTACCCCGGCCGCTCTTACCGCGCTGTGGCTCCATGCGAGGGCGGGCGGATGACCGAAGCGGAGGCAAGAGCGTGGATCGAACGACGCTTCGGCCCGGACGCCACGACCCGTGTCGCGCGCTTCGCGGATCAGGTGGGGCGAGAGAGCGAGCACCAGAATCTCGTCGCGCGCTCGACGCTCGACTCGATCTGGTCGCGGCACATCCTCGATTCCGCCCAACTCATTCCACTCGCCGGAACAGTCGACGCGGCGACGCGCTGGCTCGATATCGGATCGGGCGCGGGGTTCCCCGGCGTGGTGGTTGCGCTGCTCACGACCGCACAGGTCACATTGGTCGAGCCGCGTCGCCGCCGCGTCGACTTCCTTCGCGAGGCGCTTGCCGACTCCCCCAAAGCTACCGTGCTGCTGGCCAAGGTCGAAACGATTTCGATCGAGCCGCAGCGCATTATCAGCGCCCGCGCCGTCGCCCCGGTGGACGAGCTATTGCGCGCGACCCGCCATGTCGCCGACATATCCACACGTTATATCCTGCCGCGTGGCCGTTCCGCGCACGCCGAGCTTGAAAGCACGCCCCGGGGCTGGCACGGATTGTTCCACGTGGAACCAAGCATCACCGACGCGGAATCGGGGATTCTCATCGCAGAAAAGGTTCGCATCCGATGATCTGTATCGCGGTCGCCAACCAGAAAGGCGGCGTCGGCAAGACGACCAGCGCGATCAACCTCGCCACGGCGCTCGCCGCCACTGGCAAGCGCGTGTTGCTGATCGACCTGGATCCACAGGGCAACGCCTCGACCGGGCTTGGTATCGGGCAAGCCGCGCGGAGCGTATCGAGTTATCATGTGCTGGTGGACGGAACGCCGATCGATGATGGCGTGGTCGCCTCCGGCATCCCGAGGCTGGAGATTTTGCCAGCGACGGTCGATCTTTCCGGCGCCGAGATCGAGCTGGTCGAGCTTGAGGCACGTACCCACCGCCTGCTCCGCGCGATCGAGGCGTGCGCGCCGCGTTGGGATATCGTGCTGATCGACTGCCCGCCGTCGCTCGGCCTGCTGACGATCAATGCGATGGTCGCGGCGGATTCATTGCTCGTGCCGCTGCAATGCGAATTCTTCGCGCTGGAGGGGCTTAGCCAGTTGCTCAGCACGGTCGAGCGGATTCGCGCGCGCTTCAATCCCTCGCTGTCGATCATGGGCGTTGCGCTGACGATGTACGATCGCCGCAACCGGCTGACCGAGCAGGTCGCGACCGACGTTCGCGCGGTACTGGGCCGCGTGGTGTTCGACACGGTGATCCCGCGCAACGTCCGCCTGTCGGAAGCACCAAGCCACGGCCTGCCCGCGCTGATCTACGACCATCGCTGCAGCGGATCGGAAGCCTATATCGCCCTCGCCCGGGAATTGATCGCGCGGCTTCCGCGCATGAAAGAGGCCGCCGCATGACCGACCGCCGCCCCCGCCCCGGCCTTGGTCGCGGACTCAACGCGCTGCTGGGCGATTTCGCCCGCGACGAGGCGGAAACCGCAGCCGAGGGACATAGCGCGACCGGCGTGCGGATGATCCCGGTCAGCTCGATCGCGCCGCATCCCGGTCAGCCGCGCCGGCAATTCGATGAAGCCGCGTTGGCCGAATTGGCCGCATCGATCGCCGAGCGCGGCGTGATCCAGCCGATCATCGTCCGCCCACACGGCCACGATTATCAGATCGTCGCGGGCGAGCGGCGCTGGCGTGCGGCGCAGCGCGCGCGGCTGCACGAGGTGCCGGTCGTCGTCCGCGACTATAGCGACAGCGACACGCTCCAGATCGCGCTGCTGGAGAATATCCAGCGCCAGGACCTCAACGCGATCGAGGAAGCGGAAGCCTATCACCGGCTGGCGGAAGAATTCGGCCATACCCAGGAAGCGCTCGCGCGGATCGTCCACAAATCGCGCAGTCATATCGCCAACCTGTTGAGATTGCTTGATCTTCCGGGTGACGTTCAGGCCCTGGTGGTCGATGGCAAGCTGTCGATGGGCCATGCCCGCGCGCTGATCGGCGCACCCGATCCGGCCGCGCTGGCGCAGGAGGTGATCGAGAAGGGCCTGTCGGTCCGCCAGACCGAAAAGCTCGCAAGCTCGGCCAAGCCCACCCAGTCGCGCGGCGGCAAAGGCGGCGGAAACTACGCCCATGATGCCGACATCGCGGCGCTGCAACGCCAATTGTCCGACCTGCTCGGGTTGAACGTGCGGATCGCCCATGGCGAGCGCGGCGGATCGATCACGCTCGATTATTCGACGCTCGACCAACTCGACATGGTGTGCCAGCGGCTGAGCGGCGAGCGGATCTGAGCGGTCAGCGCCCCAGCCGCCGGGCGCGCTCCGCCATGCCGAGCATCGCCTGATCGGCCAGCACGTTGCCGGCCGTCCCGCTCGCCACCAACGACCGCTCGACCTGACGCACGCGGCGCTGCGCCTCGACCAGCGCCTCCGGTGTCCACCGGCGCAACGCGGCGGCGGTGGCGGCTTCCTCGCGGAAGAACACGCGGTGGCGCTTGACGACCGAAGCCACGTCGCCCCCCGCCGCGACGTCGGCGCGCATCTCGGCCAGTGCCCCCAGCCGACGGGCGAGCTGGCGGAGCCACGGGATCGGCGAGCCGCCCGCCTCGCTCATCCGGCGTAGCGCGGCGCCAAGCTCGGCGCTGCGCCCGGCGATCACCGCCTCGACGATCTCGGACATCTCCGCCTCGCCGAGATCGGCGCCGACCGCGTCGAGCGCATCGTCGTCCAGTTGCTGCGGCCGATCGGGCGCGGCGTCGAGATAAAGCGCCAGCTTCTCCAGCTCCCGCGCCATCACCGCGCGATCGCCGCCGGTCGCCTGCACCAGCCGCCGCGCCGCGCCGCCCATCGCGCGCAGGCCATGCTCGCGCGCGAGCTGCGCCGCCAGCGCCTCCGCCCCCTCGCCGACCGGGACGTAACACGCGGTGGCGAGCGCCGAATCCGCCTCCAGCGCGCGCTTGACGAGCCGGCTGGTCGCCTTCGCGGACGGCGCGATCATCACCACGGGATTGCCGGCGCGTTCCGCCGCGAGCAGCGCCTCGACCGCGGTGGTCGATTCGTCCCCTGCCCCCGTCACGCGGATATAGCGCGCGTCGCCGAACAGCGAGAGCGAGGCCGCCTCATCCGCCAGCCGCGCCGTGTCCGATTTCAGCGCCGCACCGTCGAGATCGACCCGTTCCGCCTCCGGCCCCATCGCGCGGCCGAGCCGCTCCGCCAGCGCCATCGCGCCGGATTCGTCGGGTCCGTAGAGCAGATAGAGCCGGATATCCGCCGGAGGCCGATCGAGCGCCGTCTTGATCCGCGTCTCGCTGGCCTTCATTTCCGGGGCGTCTCGTTCCTCGCATAGAGCGCGACGCGGGCGACGATCTGGTCGGCGACGATCTCGCTCAGCCGCTCCAGCGCGGTGCTTTCCGCCGCGATCGTGGCATATTCGGAGGTGACGACATCGATGCCGGCATCGGAGCCGGCGGTCGCGTCGAGCACCACCGTGCCGGTATCGAGCGCGACGAGCTGGTAGCGCGCGCGCAGCGTGCGGCGTTCGCGCGTGACGCTGTTGTCGCTGCGCACCGCGAGGCCGACGATCTTGTCGTCCAGCTTCACGTCGAGCCGGTAATGCGCCGTCTGTGCCGTGCCGCCCGCGTCGAAACGGTCGCGCAGCGCATTGGCGACGAGCCAGCCCGATTTGCCCTCGATCGGCGCGACCTCGACCTGCCCGAGCATGTTCGCCACCGGGCCGGAGCCGCCCGCCGTATAGAGCGGCTGAAGCCCGCATCCGCCGAGCGGCAGCGCCAGCGCGAGCAGGGCGGCGAGCCGCTTCATGCGACGAGGTTCACCAGCCGGTCGGGCACGACGATCACCTTCTTCGGCGCCTTGCCCTCGAGGATGCGGATCACCTTGTCGCTGGCGAGCGCGGCGGCCTCGATCGCCTCCTTCGGCTGGCCCTTCGGCAGCGTCAGCGTGTCGCGCAGCTTGCCGTTGACCTGGATCGCGATCGTCACCTCATCCTCGACCAGCAGCGCCGGATCGACCGCCGGCCATGCGGCGTCGGCGATCAGCCCCACGCCGCCCGCTGCGGCCCACGCCTCCTCCGCGAGGTGCGGCACCATCGGCGCGACGAGCAGCATCAGCGTGCGGACGGCCGCATCGCGCGAGGCGGAGGGCCGCGCCTTCTCGATCGCATTGGCGAGCTCGTAGATCTTGGCGACCGCCTTGTTGAACGACAGCGCCTCGATATCGGCGGCGACGCCGGCGATCGTCTGGTGCAGCTTGCGGTCGAGCGCGACGTCCGCGCCTTCGCCCGCACGCCGCCCCTCGAATTGGCCCTCGAACAGCCGCCACAGCCGCTGGACGAAGCGCCACGCGCCCTCGATGCCGGATTCGCTCCATGGCAGGTCGCGCTCGGGCGGCGAATCGGAGAGCATGAACCACCGCACCGCATCCGCGCCGTATTGGTCGACGATGCCGGTCGGATCGACGGTGTTCTTCTTCGATTTCGACATCTTCTCGACGCGGCCGAGCGTGATCGGCTGGCCGTTGGCGATCTCGATGCCGTCGCGCACCTCGTCCGGCGCGAGCCAGCGGCCGTCGGCGGACCTGTACGTCTCGTGCGTCACCATGCCCTGCGTGAACAGGCCGGTGAACGGCTCGGTCACGCCGATCATGCCGACATGGTTGAGCGCCCGCGTCCAGAAGCGCGCATAGAGCAGGTGGAGGATGGCGTGTTCCACCCCGCCGATATACTGGCCCACCGGCAGCCAGCTTTCGGCGACCGCCCTGTCGAACGGCCGGTCCTTCGGCTGGCTGGCGAAGCGGATGAAATACCAGGACGAATCCGCGAACGTATCGAGCGTGTCGGTCTCGCGCAGCGCAGCGCCGCCGCATGTCGGGCAGGCGACATGCTTCCACGTCGGATGGCGATCGAGCGGGTTGCCCGGCACGTCGAAACTCACGTCCTCCGGCAGCACGACCGGAAGCTGGTCCGCCGGCACCGGCACGACGCCGCACGACGCGCAATGGATGATCGGGATCGGCGTGCCCCAGTAACGCTGGCGGCTCACTCCCCAGTCGCGCAGGCGGAACACGGTGGAGCCTTCGCCCCAGCCGCCGGCCTCCGCGCGGGTGATGACCTCGCGCTTGGCGTCCTCCACGTCCATGCCGTCGAGGAAGTGCGAGTTCACCAAGGTGCCCGGCCCGCTATAGGCCTCGTCCTCGTGGAATTCGGGCGCGTCCTTCGATCCTTCCGACACGACGCGGCGGATCGGCAGACCGTATTTGCGGGCGAACTCGAAATCGCGCTGGTCGTGCGCCGGCACGCCGAACACCGCGCCGACGCCATAGTCCATCAGCACGAAATTGGCGATATAGATCGGGAGTTTCCACGCCGGATCAAAGGGATGCGTCGCGGTGAGCCCGGTGTCGAAGCCGAGCTTCTCCTGCGTTTCCAGCTCGGCCGCGGTGGTGCCGCCCTGCTTGCAGCGCTCGACGAACGCCGCCGCCTCCGGGCTGGCGGCCGCGATCGCCTGCGCGATCGGATGGTCAGCCGCCACCGCGACGAAGCTCGCGCCGAAGATCGTGTCCGGCCGGGTGGTGAACACCTCCACCTTGTCCATGCCGCCGGTGCTGGCCGACAGCGCGAAGCGGAAGGTGAGGCCCTGGCTCTTGCCGATCCAGTTCTCCTGCATCAGCCGCACCTTTTCCGGCCAATGCTCCAGCGATTTCAGGCCGGAGAGCAGATCGTCGGCGAAAGCGGTGATCCTGAGGAACCACTGGTTGAGCTTGCGCTTCTCGACCAGCGCGCCCGACCGCCAGCCGCGCCCGTCGATCACCTGCTCGTTGGCGAGCACGGTCATGTCGACCGGGTCCCAGTTGACCGCGCTTTCCTTGCGGTAAACCAGTCCATGCTCGAGGAACTTCAGGAACAGCGCCTGTTCGTGGCCGTAATAATCCGGCTCGCAGGTGGCGAGTTCGCGCGTCCAGTCCAGCGCGAAACCGAGGCGCTTGAGCTGCGCCTTCATCGTCGCGATGTTATCGCGCGTCCAGCCGCCGGGGTGGACGCCCTTCTCCATCGCGGCATTCTCGGCCGGCATACCGAACGCGTCCCAGCCCATCGGGTGGAGCACCTCCATCCCGTTCATCCGGCGGAAGCGCGCGAGGACGTCGCCCATCGTATAATTGCGGACATGCCCCATGTGGATGCGCCCCGAGGGATAGGGGAACATCTCCAGCACGTAGCTCTTGGGCTTGCCGCTGTCGTCACGGGCGGCGAAGGTTTCGGCGTCGTCCCACACCTTTTGCCAGTGGGCGTCCGCCTTCAGCGCGTTGAAACGGGTGTTGCTCATTATCTCTTGTCGTTGAGGCGCGCGCAGGGGTTCACCCCCGCGTCAGCCGGTGATCGAGGCGCGGCGCAGGTCGCGGGCGCGGGTGAGGATGATATCCTCCAGCTTCTGCGTGGTGGACGCGGCCACCGGCGCGGAGACCCACTGGCCGTTCCGATTCACCTCACGCAGCGCCGCGACGCGCAGCGCGTCGGCCCGCAGATCCTGATCGAGGATCGAGACGGTCACCTTCATCCGCTCGTTCGGCACCTGCGGGTTGACGTACCAGTCGGTGACGACGACGCCGCCGTTCGAATCCGTCTGGAGCAGCGGCATGAACGACAGCGTGTCCAGCGTCGCGCGCCACAGATAGGAATTGACGCCGATCGTGGTGATCTTCGACGCGGCGAGGTCGGCCTCGGGCCGGGCGCGATGGTGCCCGCATGCGGTGAGAGCAAGGGCAGCGCCAACGGCTAGCGCGAGACGCAACGGGCGGAACATCGGCATCGTCCTGAAAGCGAGGAAACAGCAGCGGCAACCTCTATAGACGCGCCCCGTTCCCCGCAAGCGGGGCGGATTCGCGCGGCGATCGCGCCGCTAATGTGGGAGTCATGCAACACTTAGTAATAAAGCGACTCTTGTGATGGTGCGCGGGGATCGAATCGTGTTAGGCGGATTTCGATCCAAGTTCAGTTGGGGGTGACTCGTGGTCGCTGTTCGCGCGATTGCTGGTGGAATGGTCGTGGCGCTCGTCGCCGCGGCGGCCGCCGTCGCGCCCGCGATCGGGGCCACCGAACTGGGCCAGCGTCCCGCCAAGAAGGCGCCGGCCAACGCGGTATCGGCCCGCTTTTCCAGTGGTTTCACGCCGTCGGCCGCCGATCCGCGGCTCGCCGCCGTGTTCGCGCGCGGGGGGCTGGACGGCGGCGATGTCGGCGAGTTCCGCTTCACCCCGGCCGAAACGCGGCAGGGCAATCGCGCCGTCACCGTGGCGGTGCGCGCACGCTCGAATCGAGTCGGCGACGGAACGACTCGCTTCGCCGCAAATGCGCCGACCGTGGGAATCGCACCGATCGCCTATAATCTGGGCGCCGCGATCGGCTGGCAACGCTTTGCGGTGTCGGGCGATATCTCGCGCGTCGATGTCGGTCCGCAGCCGGGCAGCCGCGAATCGACCGACGTGGCGGTCAGCTACTCGCTCAATCGCTTCACAGGCCGCGTGAAGGCTTCCGCCGAACGCCCGCTGGCCGGCGCGCCGAACGCCGTGGATAACAATTCGAGCTATGCGATCGACGTGGGCGGCTCCTATTCGCTGACCCGCAACATCGATCTCACCGCCGGCCTGCGTTATAAGAGCGAGCGCGAGCGGCTGACGCAGGTCGCCGATGACCGCCGCGACAGCCAGGCGGTCTATGTGGGCACCGCCTTCCGCTTCTGACGCCGCCGGCGTCGTTCACAGCCACGCATCGATTGCCGCCCAGCCATCGAATCCGGTGAGTCGCACGTAACGCCGCGCATCCATGCCGCCGAGCGCGATCCGCCGCGCCGGCAGGCCGCGCGCGATCGCCGCCGCGCGCCGCGCGCCAAGCGCCGGTGCATCGGGATGCGAGCGGGTGACGAAGACGGGCGAGACGAACAGCACGTCGGCGCCGCGTCGCACCCCCGCCACCGCCCCGCGCCGCGAATGCGCCGGCCATGTCGTGATTCCCGGCCCGTTGCGGCCATGCGTCCCCATCTCGCCGGGCAAACGCGCCGCGCCCGCGCGCACCAGCACCAGCCCGCGCGCGCGCGCGATCCGCAACAGCCGCGCGAACAATCGGCGGCGTTCGGCGGCCGGCGTGTCGTAGTGGCGGAAGACGATGCCCGATCCGCGCGGCAGGCGGCGTGCCGCGCGCCACAACCCCTCGCCCATCCGCTCGTCGGTCATCAGCCAAAGGCGCGGGACGGGGTGGCGGCGGGGCATCGCGCTTCCTATAGCGCCGACCATGCCTTCCGCCGAGATGTCTCCCGCCGCGCGCCTCGCCTCGATCAACGAGCGGATCGCCCGCGCCGCCAGGCCGGCGCGCCGCTCGCCCGCCGATATCACCCTGATCGCCGTCTCCAAGACGCACCCCGCCGAGGCGATCACGCCGCTGCTCGCCGCCGGCCAGCGCGATTTCGGCGAGAATCGTGTGCAGGAGGCGCAGGCGAAATGGCCCGCGCTGCGCGAGGCATGGCCCGACGCGCGGCTGCACCTGATCGGCCAGCTCCAGTCGAACAAGGCGGCCGAGGCGGTGGCGCTCGCCGACGCGATCCACGCGGTCGACCGCCCCTCGCTGGTGGCGGCGCTGGCGAAGGCGATGGACGCGCAGGGCAGGCGGCCGGCCTGCTTCGTCCAGGTCAATATCGGCGCGGAACCGCAAAAGGGCGGCTGCGCGATCGACGACCTCCCGGCGCTGCTGGCGGAGGCGCGCGCGGCCGACCTGCCGCTCGCCGGGCTGATGTGCCTGCCGCCCGCCGGCGTGGAGGCGGCGCCCTATTTCGCGCTGCTCGCCAAGCTGGCGCGCGACAACGGTCTCGCCGGGCTGAGCATGGGCATGTCGGACGATTTCGAGACGGCGGTGATGCTCGGCGCGACGCATGTCCGCGTCGGCAGCGCGCTGTTCGGGGCGCGGGCATGAGGTTCCGGGCGATCCTGTTCGATTTCGACGGCGTGCTGATCGAGAGCGAGGCGATCGGCAACCGTCAGATCGCCGATTATCTCACCGGCATCGGCCATCCGACCACGCCGGAGGAATCGATGGCCAATTTCATGGGCCTTTCCGGCGCGGACTTCCTTCGCCGGATCGAGCAATGGATCGGCCGCCCGATCCCGGACGACTTCCATGAAGCGCGCAAGGCCGAGGACGCGCGCGTCATGGCCGAGGGGATCGAGGCGGTGGCCGGCGCGGTCGCCTTCGTCGAATCCTTGCCCGAGAGCCTGCCGCGCGCGATCGTCTCCTCCAGCTCGACCCGCTGGATTCGCCGCCACCTCGAGCATATCGGGCTGGGCCCCGCGTTCGGCGACCATATCTATTCCGGCCGCGAGCATGTGACGCGCGGCAAGCCGGCGCCCGATCTCTACCTTTACGCGGCGCACCAGCTCGGCATTTCGATCGGCGACGCCGCGATCATCGAGGATTCGCCGGTCGGCGCGACGGGCGCAGTCGCGTCGGGCGGTCACGTCATCGGGCTGTGCGCCGGCAGCCATTGCGCGCCCGATCACGACCGGAAGCTCCGCGCGCTCGGCGTCCACGTCATCGCGCACGATTTCGGCGATGTCGCGCGCCTGCTCGGCTGACGCTTCCTTACGCTGCCCGCTGCGGTTACAGGCAATGGTGTGAAGATCGTAAGCTGGAACATCAATTCGGTGCGCTTCCGCATCGAGATCGTCGAGCAATTCCTGCGCGAGGCCGCACCCGATATATTGTGCCTCCAGGAAACCAAGGTGATCGACGCCGACTTCCCGGCGGAGACGTTCCGCAGGATCGGCTATCCTCACATCCTGATCCACGGCCAGCGGATGCACCACGGCGTCGCGATCATCAGCCGCGTGCCGCTGCTGGAGGACGACCGGCTGGACTGGCAGGCCAATCGCGAGGCGCGGCACATCGGCGTGCGGCTCGCCAACGGGGTGCGGCTGGAGAACGTCTATGTCCCGGCCGGCGGCGACGTGCCGGATCGGGAAGTGAATCCGAAGTTCGGGCAGAAGCTCGATTTCGTCCAGCGCATGACCGACTGGTCCCAGCGACTCGACCGCCCGACGATCCTCACCGGCGATTTCAACATCGCCCCCCTCCCCAGCGACGTGTGGAGCCACAAGGCGCTGCTCAAGGTGGTCAGCCACACGCCGGTCGAGGTGGAGGCGCTCGACCGGCTGAAGGGGTCGAACGACTGGGTCGATCTCGGGCGGCATTTCCACCCCGCCCCGGCGCGGCTGCATACCTGGTGGAGCTATCGCTCGCCCGACTGGACGAAGAACGATCGCGGCCGGCGGCTCGATCACATGTGGGCGACGGGCGAGGTGGCGAAAGCGGCGCGCGCCCACCATGTGTTCGAGGAATGCCGTAGCTGGATCAAGCCTTCGGACCATGTGCCGATCATGACCGAGTTCGATTTTTGACCGACCCGCGCCAGACCGCGCGCGCGATCGACGCGCTGCGGCGCGGCTGGCCGATCCGCATCGGCGCGCTGGCGCTGCTGCCGATCGAGACGGCGGATGCGGTGCGGCTCGCGGCGTTCGATGCGGGCGGGATCGCGTCGGTGCTGCTCTCCGCCGGCCGCGCGGCGACGCTGAAGCTCGCCAACCAGCGCGAGGCGGCCGCGCCCGACGCGCCGGTGCTAGTCGATCGCGCGCCGTGGATCGATTTCGCGGCGGCGACCGCGCTGGCCGATCCGCAGCTTGATCTCGCGACCCCGCTCAAGGGGCCGTTCCGCGCGATCCACGTCGACCATCCCGAGGATGCCGCCGCCGCGCTCCGGCTCGCGCGGATCGCCGGATTGCTCCCTGCCTACTTCGCGCTGCCGGGCGGCGCGGGCGACGTTTCGATCGACCCGGCCGACATCGACGCGCACGAGGAGGCGGTGCGCCTCACCATCGCGGCGCGCGCGCGGCTGCCGGTCGCCCATGCCGAGGATGCGGAGATCGTCGCCTTCCGCACGCCGGAATCGCCCGGCGAGCATATCGCGCTGCTGATCGGCGAGCCGAACGGCCAGGCGCCGCTCGTCCGGCTGCACAGCGAATGCCTCACCGGCGACGCGCTCGGCAGCCTGAAATGCGACTGCGGACCGCAGCTCGACGCCGCGATCAAGGCGATCGAGGCGAGCGGCTGGGGCATATTGCTCTATCTGCGGCAGGAAGGGCGCGGCATCGGGCTGGTCAACAAGCTGCGCGCCTATGCGCTGCAGGATCAGGGATTCGACACGGTCGACGCCAATACGCGGCTGGGTTTCGCGATCGACGCGCGCGATTTCGGCGTCGCGGCGCGGATGCTCAAGCTGCTCGGGCAGGACGAGGTGCGGCTGCTCACCAACAATCCGGCAAAGGTGGCGGGACTCGAGCAAGCCGGAATTCGCGTCGCCGAGCGCGTGGCGCACGCGTTGCCGCCCAACCGACACAACGAACGCTATCTCGCGACGAAGCGCGACCGCACCGGCCATCAATTATAGCGCCAAAACGCTAAGGCCCCCGCTCCGGGGGCTTGGAGCGAGGGCCAGCCTGACGTTCGTCACGCAGGGGGAAGCGGGGAAATCCAGGCAACAGGGGGAAAATCCCGGAGCCCCGCATCCACCTCGCCTTTCTAGGCCAAAAAACCTGTCGCTGCGGTGAACGATTGTAAGAAAAGACCGCTAGCTGCGCGCCGAATTCCTCCGCGGGTCGCTCCAGCGGAACGTCCCGTCGTCAACCGGGGTGTTGAAGCGCTGGTCCGACAGGCGGATCGTGGTGCGGTTGCCCTGGCTGTCGAGCATCACCCAGCCCTGCAGCATCAGCCCGCCCGGTGCGCCCTCGTCGCGCGCGAAGACGAGCGTGATGCGACCATATTCGGGGTGTTTCGCGTCATAGCCCTCGACCGAAAGCACGCGCGGATCGGCCGAGGGCACCACCTTGGCATAGCCGCTGATATCCTTGTTCGGATTGATCAGCACGCCCAGCGGCGTGTTGCCGATCGGCCAGCGCTGCACCTGCTTCACCGAATAATCGATGAAGGTCAGCGCCTTGCCGTCGCCGACGATCAGGATCGGCACGCCCTTCTCATATTGGAAGCGAATCTTGCCGGGCTTCTTGAGCGTCAGCGTGCCGGTCAGCACCTTGCCGTTGCGATCGGTCTGGGTGAAGCTCGCGGTCATGCTCGACACCGCCGCGAGATGGCGCTGCACCTGTGCGAGATCGCCGGTCTGCGCGGCGGCGGGGGCAGCCATGACGATCGCCGCGACGGGCAGGAACATTCTCATATCCATAAGCCGCATTATCCTCATCGCGCGTTGAATGCACCGTGAACCCGGCGTTCAGAACAGCGACGCCAGCCCCTGCGTGCCGTGGGTGCCGATCCAGCCCTCGTAGATCATCTTGAGCGCGACGAAGAGGATCACGGCAAGCCCGAAATAGGCGATCCAGCGATAGCGATCGATGATCCGCGCGATCAGGTTCGCCGCCAGCCCCATCAGCGCCACCGACAGCAGCAGGCCGACGACGAGGATGCCCGGATGCGCCCGCGCCGCGCCGGCCACCGCCAGCACGTTGTCGAGGCTCATCGACACGTCCGCCACAGCGACCGCCCAGGCGGCCCCGGCGAAGCTGCGCGCGGGGGCGAGGCCGGACTGCTGGCTGTCGTCGGCGACATCGGCCGCGTGCCCGCCGCTCCTGATTTCGCGCCAGAACTTCCAGCTCACCCACAGGAGCAGCAGCCCGCCGGCGAAGATCAGCCCGACGATGCCCATCAACCAGGTGACGATCAGCGCGAACAGGATGCGCAACACCAGCGCCGCGCCGATGCCGATCATGATGACCTTGCGGCGCTGCTCCGCCGGCAGCCCGGCAGCGAGCGCGCCGACGACGATCGCATTGTCACCGGCCAGCACGAGGTCGATCATCAGCACCTGCCCGAACGCGGCCAGCGCCGCCGGATCGGAGAGGTTCGAGAAATCGGCGATGATATGCTGCCAGATATCGGCGAGCGAACCCGGCCCCTGCACGGCGGCCGCGGCGGCGAGGAAAGTGAGGATCAACGCGAAAGCTCCCGGATTGCGTCACCGGCACGAACGGCGGAGCCGGCGCTTCGGTTGCGCCGCCGTGTTACAGGGGCGCGGGAACGGGCGCCATGGGATTTGCTTGGGGAGGTCCTCGGCCTTGCGCCGGGTGGCGGCGCGGCTAAGCCGCGCCGTCGGACGGGTTCGCTGCGCGACCCGCCGGCCGAACCGGCGCGAGTCCTGCCGCGGCACGCGGCAGGCCGCGCTCGGTTACTGATTCATGCTCTCGAAGAAATCCTCGTTGGTCTTCGAATCCTTCATCTTGCCGAGCAGGAACTCCATTGCGTCGACGGTGCCCATCTGCATCAGGATGCGGCGCAGCACCCACATCTTGCTGAGCGTGCCCTTCTCGACCAGCAGCTCCTCCTTGCGGGTGCCGGATTTGCCCACGTCGATCGCCGGGAAGATGCGCTTGTCGGCCACCTTGCGGTCCAGCACGATCTCGGCGTTGCCGGTGCCCTTGAACTCCTCGAAGATCACCTCGTCCATGCGGCTGCCGGTGTCGATCAGCGAGGTCGAGATGATGGTGAGGCTGCCGCCCTCCTCGATGTTGCGCGCCGCGCCGAAGAAGCGCTTCGGCCGCTGGAGCGCATTGGCGTCGACGCCGCCCGTCAGCACCTTGCCCGACGAGGGGACGACGGTGTTGTAGGCGCGGCCGAGGCGGGTGATGTTGTCGAGCAGGATCACCACGTCCTTCTTGTGCTCGACGAGGCGCTTGGCCTTCTCGATCACCATCTCGGCGACCTGGACGTGGCGCGTCGCCGGCTCGTCGAAGGTGGAGGAGACCACCTCGCCGTTCACCGTGCGCTGCATGTCGGTCACTTCCTCGGGCCGCTCGTCGATCAGCAGCACGATCAGGAACACTTCCGGGTGGTTGATCGAGATCGCCCGCGCGATGTTCTGCATCATGATCGTCTTGCCGACGCGCGGCGGGGCGACGATCAGGCAGCGCTGGCCCTTGCCGATCGGCGCGACCACGTCGAGCACGCGGCCCGACTTGTCCTTGATCGTCGGGTCCTCGATTTCCATCTTCAGCCGCTCGTCCGGGTAGAGGGGCGTGAGGTTGTCGAAGTTGACGCGATGGCGGACCCGGTCGGGGTCCTCGTAATTGACGGTGGAGAGCTTGGTCAGCGCGAAATAGCGCTCGCCGTCCTTCGGCGCGCGAATCTCGCCTTCCACCGTGTCGCCGGTGCGCAGGCCGAACTTGCGGACCTGGTTTGGCGAGACATAGATGTCGTCCGGCCCGGCGAGGTAATTCGCCTGCGCGCTGCGCAGGAAGCCGAAGCCGTCGGGCAGCACCTCGATCGTGCCTTCGCCCATGATCTGGTCGCCGTTCTCGGCCTGGACCTTGAGGATGGCGAACATCAGGTCCTGCTTGCGGAGGGTGGAGGCACCCTCGACGCCAAGCTCCTCGGCCAGCTGGACCAGTTCCGCCGGAGCTTTCTTCTTCAAATCTTTCAAGTGCATGTGTGGTATGTCCCGATGGGATCAACAGGGGGAGGTAGCTCGGACGGCGGATAACGCTCGCGAACGATGCTGTAGGGAGGCGGCGGGACAGGACAGCCCCACCGTCGCGCCGACCTAGGAAGGGCGGAGCGTCAAGTCAAGCGGCGATGCGGGGGCCTTCGCGTCAGAAGGGCCGCACGATCACCAGGATCACGGCCAGCATCGCGGCGATGGCGGGAATCTCGTTCATCATCCGCAAGGTGCGGTTGCCGACCGTCGCCTTGCCCTTGGCGAGCTTCTTCGAATAGCCCACCGCCCAGCCGTGATAGGCGGACAGCAGCAGCACGATCGCGATCTTGGCGTGCAGCCAGCCGAGGCCGGGCGCGCCGGCGAGCAGGCCGATGTTGATCGCCAGCATCGCGCCGAACACCCAGACGAGGATCATCGACGGGGTGAGGATGATGTTGCGCAGCCGCCGCTCGCGCTCCGTCCAGCGCGCGGCGTCGGCCGGGTCGGCCAGCCCTTCCTGATGATAGACCAGATAGCGCGGCAGCATGAACATTCCCGCCATCCAGAAGATGACGAAGATCACGTGCCCGGCCTTCACCCAGTCATAGGCCACGCCGAGGAAGCCCGGCTCCATCCTGAATCTCCTGTTCCAGTCCCGCTACGAACGCACCCGCGCCACCAGTTGCTCGACATGGGCAATCGGCGTGTGCTGGCCGATGCCGTGGCCGAGGTTGAAGATGTGCGGCCGATCGCGGAATGCTTCAAGCACCCGGTCGATACCGCGATCAAGCGCTTCCCCGCCGGCCTCCAGCGCGAGCGGATCGAGATTGCCCTGCACCGGCAGCCCGGCAGGCAGCACCGCATTCGCCCAGACCGGATCGACCGTCTCGTCCAGCCCGATCGCATCGACCCCGGTGCCGGCGGCATAGGCCGCGAGCTTGCCGCCCGCGCCCTTGGGGAAACCGATCACCGGCACCTGCGGATGGCGTGCCTTCAGCGCCCGCACGATCGCGGCATTGGGGGCGATCACCCAGCGCTCGAACTGCGCGGGCGAAAGGCTGCCGGCCCAGCTGTCGAACAATTGCACCGCCTCCACCCCGGCCGCGATCTGGGCGGAAAGATAATCGACCGTCATCGCCACGATCGCCTCCACGATCGCGTCGAACGCGACGGAATCGCGATAGGCGAACATCCGCGTCTCGCCCTGGTCGCGGCTGCCCTGCCCGGCGACCATATAGGTGGCGACGGTCCACGGGCTGCCGGCGAAGCCGAGGAAGGTGGTTTCCGCCGGCAGCATCGCCTTGACGCGCCGCACCGTCGCATAGACCGGATCGAGCCGCTCCACCGCCCGCTCGAGCGCGGCGAGCGGATGCCCGGCCAGCGGCGGGGCGAGCCGCGGTCCCTCGCCCGCGCCGAAGCTCAGTTCCTGCCCCAGCGCCCACGGCACCATCAGGATATCGGAGAACAGGATCGCGCCGTCGAAGCCGAAACGCCGGATCGGCTGCACCGTCACCTCGGCGGCGGCCTCCGGATCGGTGGCGAGCGCGAGGAATCCGCCCTTCTCCGCCCGCAGCGCGCGATATTCGGGAAGATAGCGCCCGGCCTGCCGCATCAGCCATATCGGCGGGGTCGTCAGCCTCTCCCCCTTGAGGACGGTCAGCAGGGCCTTGGTCACCGCGATGCGTTTCCTTCTTCCAATATAAGAGATTCAGATAGGTTGTTGATGCAGTAGGCGCGTGGGTTGCGGGGCTTATGCGCCGCTGCCGGAAATGCCAACAGCTTGACCGCAGACGAGTCCGCGGATTCACCCGGATTCGGGATTCGCCGTCCCCATGATCCACAGGCTGTTGAGGAACACCGCCGCCGTGGACCGGTTTGTGGACGAATCGCCGCTTTTCCACGCCGCCGGTTGCGCCTTGGCGGGCCGGCATGGTTGCGCTAGCGCTTGTCCGCATGTTTTCCACAGGCTTGTTCCGGCGATGATGAGGCTTCACCTCCATCTCCTCTCGGATTCGACCGGCGAGACGCTGGAGAATATCGCCAAGGCCGCGCTTGCCCAGTTCGACGATGTCGAGACGGTGCGCCATTTCTGGCCGATGGTGCGCACCGAGGCGCATCTCGATCGCATCCTGCAGGAGATCGCGCAAAATCCGGGGCTGGTGATCTATACATTGGTCAATCCCGCGACGCGCGGCGCGCTCGAGCAGCGTTGCCAGGCGCTCGGCCTGCCGATGGTCGCCCCGCTCGATCGGGTGACCGATGCGCTGTCGGACCTGCTCGGGCAGCAGGCCAAGGGGCGGCCGGGCCGCCAGCACGCGCTCGACGCGGCCTATTTCGAGCGGGTCGACGCGATCCAGTTCACCATCGCGCATGACGACGGCATCGGCTCGGAGGATTGGGAGCAGGCGGATATCGTCCTCGCCGGGGTCAGCCGCTCGTCCAAGACACCGACCTCGATCTATCTCGCCAATCGCGGCTACAAGGTCGCCAACATCCCGATCGTGGTGGAAAGCCCGCCGCCGGCGACGCTCTATGCGTTGGAAAAGCCGCTGGTCGTCGGCCTCACCACCAGCGCGGACCGGTTGATCCAGGTGCGGCGCAACCGGCTGCTGTCGCTCAATCAGGCGCCGGAGACCGCCTATGTCGATCAGGAATCTGTCTCGAAGGAGATTGCCTTCGCGCGGCGCATGTTCACCGACAATGGCTGGCCGGTGATCGACGTGACGCGCCGCTCGATCGAGGAGACGGCGGCGGCGATCATCTCGCTGTGCAACGAACGGCGCGGCGAGCGGGAGGGCGCGGGCGAATGAAGCTGATCCTCGCCTCGCAATCCGCCTCGCGCCGCGCGATGCTGGAGGCGGCGGGCGTGCCGTTCGCGGCGCAGCCGGCGCATGTCGACGAGGCGGCGGCCAAGGCGACGCTCGCCGGTCTTGCCCCGCGCGACCTCGCCGACGCGCTCGCCGAGCTGAAGGCGCTCAAGGTGTCGCAGCGCGAGCCGCAGGCGCTGGTGCTGGGATCGGATTCGCTCGTCGCGCTGGAGGACGGCACGATCCTCGACAAGCCGGAGAGTCGCGAGCAGGCCGCCGCACATCTCGCCCGTATGTCGGGCGGAAGGCACGATATCGTCAGCGCGGCGGTGATCGCGGAGGGCGGCCGGGCGGTGTGGCGGCATGTCGATCGCGCGAAGCTGCTTGTGCGGCCGCTCTCGTCCGCCTTCATCGAGGCCTATCTCGACGCCGAATGGCCGGCGATCGCCGGCTGCGTCGGCTGTTTCCGGATCGAGGGGCCGGGGGTGCAATTGTTCAGCCGGATCGAGGGCAGCCAGTTCACCGTGCTGGGGATGCCGTTGCTGCCGCTCCTCTCTTTCTTGCGCGAACGTGGAGTGCTGCTGGCGTGACCCGTCCCTATGCCGAGGTGATCGGCGACCCGATCGCCCATTCGAAATCGCCGCTGATCCACGGCTTCTGGCTGGAGAAATTGGGGATTGAGGCGGATTATCGCGCGACCCGCGTCACCCCCGACGACCTGCCGCGCTACATCGCCGGGCGGCGTGACGATCCGACGTGGCACGGCTGCAACGTGACGATCCCGCACAAGATCGCGATGCTCGATCTGGTCGACGATCCGGGCGAGGTGCGCGATTCGATCGGCGCGATGAACACGATCGTGCGCGATTCGGACGGGCGGGTGTTCGGCACCAATACCGACGCCGCCGGCTTCTATGCGCCGCTCGCCGAGGTGGACCTCGCCGGCGCGCCGGTGGCGGTGATCGGCGCGGGCGGCGCGGCGCGCGCGGTGCTGTTCGCGCTGGCGCGGGCGGGGGTCGGCCCGGTCACGATCCTCAACCGCAGCCCGCTGAAAGGCGCGGCGCTGCTCGCGCGCTTCGGGCTGAAGGGCGATGCGCTGCCGCTGTCCGCCACGCTCCCGCCCGCTGCCTTGCTGGTCAACACCAGCGCGCTCGGCATGACGGGCCAGCCGCCGCTGGAGCTGGACCTGTCGCCGCTGCCGGAGGGGGCGATCGTCTATGATATCGTCTATGCCCCGCTGGAGACCGGCCTGCTGCGCCAGGCTGAGGCACGCGGGCTGGAGACGATCGACGGGCTGGAGATGCTGATCGGGCAGGCGGCGATGGCGTTCGAACTGTTCTTCGGCCGCCCCGCCCCGCGCGTCCATGACGCCGAGCTGCGCGAGCTGCTGACGCGATGATCCGGCTCGGCCTCACCGGCTCGATCGGCATGGGCAAATCGACCGTGGCGAAGCTGTTCGCCGGGGAGGGCGTGCCGGTGTTCGACGCCGACGCCGCCGTTCACCGCTTGCAGGGGCCGGGCGGCGCGGTGGTCGCCGCAATCGAGACGCGCTTCCCCGGCACGACCGGCCCGGAGGGTGTCGACCGGCAGAAGCTCGGCGCGGCGGTGCTCGGCGACGACGCGGCGATGAAGGCGCTGGAGGCGATCGTCCATCCCGCCGTCGGCGCGGAGCGCGCGCGCTTCCTCCACGACAATGCCGACGCGCCGATCGTGCTGTTCGATATCCCGCTGCTGTTCGAGACCGGCGGCGATCGCGCGGTGGACAAGGTGGCGGTGGTCTCCGCCGCGCCCCAGGTGCAGCGAGCCCGCACGCTGGAGCGCCCCGGCATGACGCCGGAGAAGTTCGACGCGATCCTCGCTCGCCAGACGCCCGACGCGGAAAAGCGCGCGCGCGCCGATTTCGTCATCCCCACCGATGTCCCGCTCGAGGAAACCCGCGCGGCGGTGCGTGCGGTCATCGCTTGCCTGTCGCGTCCGACAGGCCGATAACAGGCTCATGCGGGAGATCGTGTTCGATACCGAAACGACTGGCCTCAGCTTCTCGGGCGGGGACAGGCTGGTGGAGATCGGCTGCGTCGAGATCTTCAACCGGGTGGAGACGGGCCGCACCTTCCACGCCTATTTCAACCCGGATCGCGCGATGCCGGCCGAGGCGTTCGCGGTGCACGGCCTGTCCGACGCCTTCCTTTCCGACAAGCCGCGCTTCCCCGAGCTGGTCGAGGCGATGCTGGAATTCATCGGCGACGCGCCGCTCGTCGCGCACAATGCCGGATTCGACTTCGGCTTCCTCAACGGCGAGTTGAAGCAATGCGGCCGCCCGCTGGTTTGCACGACGCGGATGGTCGACACGCTGACCATCGCGCGATCGAAACATCCCGGCGCGAAGCACACGCTCGACGCGCTCTGCTCGCGCTACGGGATCGACCGGTCGCATCGCGTGCTGCACGGTGCCTTGCTCGACGCGCAATTGCTGGCGCAGGTCTATGTCGAGTTGCTCGGCGGGCGACAGATCGGGCTGGGGCTGGTCAGCGACGTGGCGGTCGCCGCGGCGCAGTCGATGCAGGCGCGGACGCCCTCGGTGGTGCGCCCCGCCCGAATTTTTTCGGCGAGCGAGGCGGAACTCACCGCCCATGCCGCGTTCATGGGGAGAGTGAAGAACCCGATTTGGGGGAGCGATGCGTCCGCGTGACGCGAATCCGGCGCGCGGGGTCAGGCCCGCCGCCGAAGCAAGTGGAGAGAAGACGATGGATATCCGCGTTTCTGGTCATCAGGTCGCAACGGGCGGTGCGCTCAAGACCCATGTCGAGGAGCGTCTCCAGAGTATCGCGGACAAATATTTCTCCCGCGCCCTTTCCGCCGAGGTGACGTTCGGCAAGGGCCCGCGCGACATCGGCTTCAAATGCGATATCGTCGCGCACGTGATGAAAGGGCTGGTGCTGAAGGGGCGGCATGAGGCGCAGGACGCGCATCTCGCGCTGGACGGCGCCGCCGGCCGGATCGAGACGCAGCTCCGCCGCTACATGCGCCGGCTGAAGGACCGCCAGGCCGACAAGGCGCTCGAGATCGCCGAGGCCAACGGCTACGACAATGCCGGCTATACGCTGTTCGCCGAAAGCACCGCCGAGGAGGACGCCGGGGACGCGCCGCTGATCGTCGCCGAGACGCGCGTCGACGTGCCCGACGCCAGCGTGTCCGATGCGGTGATGATGCTGGACCTGCGCAACACGCAGGCACTGCTGTTCCGCAATTCCGGCACCGGCGCCTATAACATGGTCTATCGCCGCGGCGACGGGACGATCGGCTGGGTCGAGCCGCAGCGGGCGCGCTGAGGAAGCCGATTATCGACATGATCAGCGATTTGAGCGACCTGTTGTCGCATGACCTCATCCTCGTCGACGTCGTCGCGTCGAGCAAGAAGGCGTTGTTCCAGCATATCGCGGCGATCTGCGGCGGGGCGCTCGCGCTCGATCCCGCGACGATCGCCGCCGCGCTGGCGGAGCGCGAGCGGCTCGGCTCGACCGGCTTCGGCGGGGGCGTGGCGATCCCGCACGCGCGGATCGCCGGCGTCCCGCGCATCGCGGTGCTGGTCGCGCGGCTCGCCAAGCCGATCGACTTCGCCGCGGTGGACGATGCGCCGGTCGATATCGTCGTCGCGATGCTCTCGCCGCTCGATGCGGGGGCAGAGCATCTGAAGGCGCTGGCGCGTGTCTCGCGGCGGTTCCGCGACCGCGCCTTCGTCGACAAGCTGCGCGGCGCCGGCTCGCGCGACGCCTTCTATGCGCTGCTGACAGCGGACGAGGCGCGTGAAGCATCCTGAGGGCGCGGCGGCGCATTTCCGCGCGCTCGAATCGCTCTATGCGGCGGCGCCGATCAACCGCTTCTTCGATTCGGCGCTGGAGATACCGGAGGCCGGGGTCGCCCGGATCCGCTTCACGGTGGACGAGCGGCATTTCCACGCCGGTGGTGCGACCCACGGCACCGCCTATTTCAAGATGCTGGACGACGCGGCCTTCTATGCCTGCAACAGCCTGGTGACCGACCGCTTCCTGCTCACCACGCAGTTCAGCCTGCTGTTCACGCGGCCGCTGCCCGCCGGGCCGGTGGTGGCCGAAGGGCGCTGGATCAGCGGCCACCGCCGCGTGTTCGTCGGCGACGCGCGCCTGATCGACGCCGGGGGCGAGGAAGTGGCGCGCGGCACCGGCACCTTCATGCGCAGCCGCATCCCGCTCGCCGGCCTGCCGGGTTATCGCGCGGAATGAGCGGGCGATTGCCCGCGCACGTGACGGTCGACGCGCTGCTGCGCCGGGTGAACGATGCCGGCGGCATCGCGGTGGTGCGCGCGCGGGGCGATCGGCAGGCCGGCGCGATCCTCGTCATCGACGAGCGCGAGGCGGTGGTGCTGGAGCGTGGAATCGGCCCCGACGGGGGCGTCGCGCTGATCGAGACCGGCCCGGCGGCGGGGCGCGGGGAATCGCTCGACGATTATTGGCAGCGCCGCCGCCAGCGCGATCCCGACCTGTGGGTGGTTGCTCTGGATATCCCGCAGGCGAAACGGTTCGCCGCTGAAACGATCTGCGATGATTGACTCCGCTGCGCCGCAAAATCAGTAACCCGGCGTTCATGTTTCAGCGTTGTGCCGAATGCGGGTGCGATCCGTTCGGTGACGCAGTCGGGGGGGAACCCGGCCGGTCCTGTCCTTGGCGACGACCGCGCATCCGCGTCCCAACCGCCCATGTCTGTTGTTGAATGTCGTTCCATGCCCGGATCGCGGTTGCCGCGACCATGACTCTTGCGATCGTCGGTCTCGCTGCTGGCAGCAGCGCCGGCCTTGCCGCTGAAGTGGCGCCCACCGCGCTCGCGACGATCCAGCCGGCCTATGTGCCGTCGATTCCCAATCCCGTCGTTCCCACCGTCACCCCCGCGCCGGGCGAGGCCGTTGCCGCCGACACGCAGCAGCCGGATGACACCATCGCCTATCCGACGCTCGCCGCCGCGGTCGCCGCGCAGCAGGCCAGGGGCGAGATGGACGACGATCTGCGCTGCCTCGCCGGCGCGATCTATTATGAATCCAAGGGCGAGCCGCTCGCCGGCCAGCTCGCGGTGGCCGAGGTGATCCTCAACCGCGCCGACAGCGGCCGGTTCGGCAGCAGCATCTGCGGCGTCATCACCCAGCCGGGCCAGTTCTCCTTCGTGCGCGGCGGCCGCATTCCCAGCGTCGATCCGTCGCGACCGGCGTGGCGCACCGCGCTGGCGGTCGCCAGGGTCGCGCTCGACGACGCGTGGGAAAGCGACGCCAGCGATGCGCTTTACTTCCACGCCCGCCGCGCCGCGCCGGGCTGGGGCCGGGTCAAGGTCGCCTCGATCGGCAACCACGTTTTCTACCGCTGATCTTTTTTTCGTTCCCGAGATGTTCTAGAGGGGCGGGGTGACGATCACCTCGCCCCTTTCGGTTCTGGACGAATCGCTCGCGCCGATGATCGCCGCCGATGTCGCGCGCGGCGTGACGCGGATGCTGCTGCGGCACGAGCTGACGGCGATCGCCGAGGTGCCGCTGGAGGGCGGGCGTCGCGCCGACCTGATGGCGCTCGATTCGCGCGGACGGATCACGATCGTCGAGATCAAGGTGTCGCGTGCCGACCTGCTCGGCGATGCCAAGTGGCGCGACTATCTCGATCATTGCGACCGCTTCTTCTGGGCGGTTCCGGCCGGATTCGATGCGTCGCCGATCCACGGCGAGGCATTCATGCCGGAGCGGACGGGGCTGATCGTTGCCGATCGCTATGACGCGGCGGTGCTGCGCGAGGCGCGCAGCGAGCCGCTCGCGGCGCATGTCCGCAAGCGTTGCACCCTCGCCTTCGCCCGCCGCGCCGCCCGCCGCCTGATCGCGCTGGGCGATCCGGAGGCTGAGCCGGGGTTCTAGGCGTTGTCTGCATTCAGTGGATTCCGTTTTGAGTTGAGGTCTGATTCAAGGTTGCCGAAGGAGACGAGCCTTGAGCAGACGGAAGCTGACGGACGAGCAATGGGAACGGATCGAGGGGCATCTT
>Ga0209933_1000137_pt1 | contig 195159 bp, 157 predicted proteins | sample ThiBiot_300_biof_FD_183944 | JGI IMG/M metagenome (GOLD analysis project Ga0209933, IMG submission 183944) | Wastewater bioreactor microbial communities from Cape Town, South Africa - Thiocy_cont_300_biof (SPAdes) | ecosystem: Engineered > Bioremediation > Thiocyanate > Unclassified | place... | reverse complement strand
TACACCTACACGCCCAACACCAACTACCTGGGATCGGATTCGTTCACTTATCAGGTGTGTGATCTAACGTCACCCACCCCTTTGTGTGCTACCGCTACGGTGGGCATTACCGTCACAGCAGGGCCTCCTCAGATAGTTTCAGGCTATGTCTTCAACGATCTAAACAGCAATGGCCTCAAAGGAAGTGGAGAAGCAGGCACCGGCGTTCCTCTGTTTGTCAAACTAGTACCTCGTTCGGGCTCAACCTGTGGCACAACGGCAACTCAGGCGGTGGCTGCCGATCAAACGACGGGGGCGTATAGTTTCCAGACTGTCTACCCAGGGGATTATTGCCTGGTGTTGGATGACAATGGAACATTAACGGATGTTACGCCAACTATACCTTCCTTACTGGTGAATACAACGCCAACCACAATCTCATCGGTAACGGTTATCACTAGTGCTGTAACTGACCAGAACTTCGGTCTGAAGTCAAGTTGCGAAGCCAACGCGGGCGTTTTAAGTAAGTAACCTCCCCAAAACCAGAAAGACATGCGATTTAGGATAAATTTTTCGCCGGGGTGGAGTATTGTGTCCCTGATAGTCATCATACTTTTTTCAACCCATTTTGTGGAAGCTCAATCGGGTTGTGATTATAAAGTAGGAACGCCGATCAGCTTATCAATTACAGGCAACAATACAGATGCAGGATTTGCGACAGCGTATGTACTGGTGAATGCATCAACCAATACGATTGCCTATGTCACGAACGCCTTTCCTTTTACAGGAGTTGCTGCTGGCCAATATCTGGCTTATTCGATTAACAGAGATAACAGTGGTTCTGCCCCGGATTTAAACGTAGGCAACCCAATCAGCTCAATTGGGGGTACATGTGTCTCTTTATCAGAGCCACTACCCATCGGCGTTTGCGACTGTGATAATATAAAAAACAGTACGATCACAGTACAGGTAACCAACCAAAACGCTTCTCTGACTCAAGAGTATCTGTTAACAGATGGCAAAGGCGTTATTCTAGCTGTTTCGTCGGTTCCCAGTTTTTCGGCCCTTCAGGATGGCGTTTACAACGTCTATGCGATTAATTACAGTGGTACAATTCAAGGGGCCGTTGTTGGCTCTAAAGTCGGGGCTATAACGGGCATTTGTAAAGACATATCAGCTCCAATGGGGTTTGTTATTTGTAATGTCCCACCTGTAGCTAATTCAGATAACCAGACCACCCCGTTCAACACCCCGGTGACAGTCTGTGTGCTGGCTAACGATACCGACAAGCTGGGCAACCCCGCCAGTCTGACCAACGTAACCGTACCGGTGGCCGGTCAGCCTGCCAACGGTACGGTGACGGCAGGTGCCAACGGCTGTCTGGTGTACACCCCGGCCCCTGGCTTCACGGGTACGGACAGCTTTACGTATACGATCTGTGACAAGGTGGACCCCACCAAGTGCAGCAGCACCACGGTCACCATCGTGGTCAACAGCAAGGCACCGACAGCCAATCCAGACAACCAGACGACGCCTTTCAACACCCCGGTGACGGTCTGTGTGCTGGCTAACGACACCGATAAACTGGGTAATCCGGCCAGGCTGACCAACGTCACCACACCGGTGGCCGGTCAGCCTGCTAACGGGACCGTCACGGCGGGTGCCAATGGGTGTCTGGTGTACACCCCGGCCCCCGGCTTCACGGGTACGGATAGTTTCACCTACACGATCTGTGACAAGGTTGACCCCACCAAGTGTAGCAGCACCACGGTTACCATTAGAGTTCAGCCCCCTGGTGCCCTTTCGCTTTTGCCAAAAGTATACCTCCAGGGAGCATTGATTGGTGTCTATGCGCCGGACACTCTGATGCGGGATGATCTTCGTTCGCAGGGCTACGTACCTATATCAAGCCCTTATTCAGCCTGGTCGCCAATTACCACAGTGGGAAGCACCTCATCAGCAGTGTTGGCGACAACTGGGGTCAACGCCATCGTGGATTGGGTATTTGTGGAACTGCGAAGCCCAGCCAGCTTCTCGACGGTGATTGACAGCCGGGCAGCACTCCTCCAGCGTGATGGCGATATTGTTGATGTGGATGGCGTATCGCCTATTACCTTTGCTTCCGCTTCACCAGGTAACTATCAAGTAGCGGTGCGCCACCGCAACCACCTGGGCGTAATGAGTCGGACGGCCATTCCGTTGAGTTCCACTACCACTACGGTTGATTTCAGACGGCCCTCAACACCTACCTACACCTTTACCGGAACCACCAGTTACTCCCAGGTAACTGTCGATCAGGCCCAGGTAATTGTCGATCAGGGGGTAGCAATGTGGGCTGGTAATGCGTTCAACGATGGCAACCAGAGTGCACCCTACGACTACGTGATTTATCAGGGAAATGATAATGACGTCAATGTCATTTATCAGCAAGTCATTAATCCCCCTGGCTTTTTAGTGACACCCTATACGATTCGGAAAGGCTACCTCCATGGTGACATCAATTTGGATGGCAAAGTCATTTTCCAGGGAACGAAGAATGATGTTGAATTTATTTATCAGAACGTCATAAAAAATCACCCTGGAAATCAGCTGGTTGTACCCTTCTTTAAGATCCGTGAGCAACGGCCTTAAGCAGGATTGCTTACCTCGAACGGATTGGAGAGCTTGTAAATAGCTCTCCAATCAAAAATCATACAGACATTTAAACTTCGGCAACATGAAGCGTTTTGCACAACTAATCTTATTACTTCTGCTACTATCAGCCCAGGTGAGCTGGGGGCAGGTATCGGCCAATACGGTAAACTATAAGGTGACTTATGACAGTGGCACAGACCGCTACACGGCCTGGGTTGTTCCACTTTATAATGTTCCGAACGTAACGGCTCCGATCAATAATACAGCTTCGACAGAATTTGGCGGTACGGCCCAGTTCACGCTTAAAGTGCCAGCCTCATTTACGGTCACAAACGTCCAGGATGTTCATGGAAATTGGGAGAAAAATCCTTTACGACTGGGACCTGGTGCATCAGGACAATCGTGGTCAGGTTTAGATCCGGCCTATAATTATTTTGTCATTGGCAAAAGTTCGACGGAGACCAACTATGGTTCTTTCAAATCGGGTGTAGCTGTAGCGTTGTTTACATTTCAGGGCGGAGGTTGCTTTGGCGCAGTGACTCCTTTGCCACCTGCTGATCCGTTTATTACAGCTGCCAGCCAGCAGTCACTTAATGTCGCCAATAGCTTTTATTCCCGGTCTGGCCAGGCAGCTGGCGGGAACGTAGTACCTCTAGAGCAGTTTGTCAATATCACCGGTGCCCCTGCTGACTGCCGTCCTGTGGCCGATATTAAAGTACAGAAAACAGTCAATAAACCAACCAGTCAGACTTCCGCTGTCGGCGAAGTAGTACAGTTTACGATTGTTGCCACCAATCTTGGACCCAGCACAGGGACAGGTCTAACCGTCTCAGATACAATTCCGACTGGAACTCAATATGTGAGTGCTACTGCCAGTCAGGGTAGTTATGATGCCGCTACAGGCCAATGGACCATTGGTAGCCTGGCGGCTACCAGTAGTGCCACGCTCGTTATGAGTGTGCGACTAACGGCCGAAGGCGTGGCCTATAACCGGGCGAGCGTTACGCACCTGGATCAATTCGATCCTAATCCTGATAATAATTCAGCCTCTGCCTGCGTATCCGTCCCAATTGCTTTATGTCAGGACGATAAACTGAACCTGAGCATTCCAGTAGCCTCACAAGGAATACAATGGTTCCGTGATAATCAATTGATCCCTGATGCCACCAGTAATTCATTGTTGATCACACAGACAGGTACCTACACAGTACAGGTGGCTAATAACAACTGCCCAATAACGGGTTGCTGTCCAGTTGTCGTGATACCAGGGAATTGCTGTAAGCCCAATGTCTGTCTGCCTCTGGTAATTACAAAAATAAGAGGACGAAGATAAGCGTCACCAGCAACTGTAGAGAGCTAAAGGCTTATTACTTTCCTGAAAATTTTAACGGTTTTAATAACTATTGCTATTGATTACGATTCGTATGAAAAGACTACTGATTAGTTTCTTGATCGGATGGAGCCTTCTAGGTATTAGACCAGCTATTGGCCAGTCGCTGTCGATGAATACCGTACAATATATGGTAACCTATGATGCTGCGCTACAACAGTTTACAGCCTGGATTGTGCCTCAATATGACACGCCGAATCTGAATAATCCCGAAACCAGTGAGTACGGGGTAACTGCCCAGGTTACCCTAAAAACACCGCGTGATTTTGTCTTGAGTGAACTAAAAGATAAAGTAGGAACCTGGGACAAACAACCTCGAAAAATAGGCACGGAGCCTATTTTTCGTCAAGCAGGGGCAGATCCATCATTCGCTTATTTTATAGTTGGGAAAACGCCCATGGAAACGAATTATGGATCGTTTAAATCGGGCGAACCTACTCCCTTATTTACATTTAAAGGAACCGGTGGCGATCTCACACAAGTGCAGGTGCTTTCTAACCAGGATGCATTTGTTAGTCTATCAGATAAGCTACTTTCGCTCAATGTAAGCTGTAGTTTTTATTCCCGTTCCGGTCAATCGGCTCACTCGGCAGCTCGTCCCTTAGAGCAATTTCACAGTAACACCAGGATCATAGACATGATGAAGCAAATACAGCATACTACGTCAGCGAATATGACTGGTGATGTTTTACTATCAGACGGTGAGCTTCCTTTTCTTGTCTACCCAAACCCAAGTCAGGGCGAAATCAACTTGAAAGTTTTTTCTTTACGGTCATTTAATCCGGTTACGGTTCTGATACTGGATTTAAATGGTGCGCAGCAACGAACCGAAAGTTTCATAGTGGATGCTGGCATAAATACCCTATCCATCCATGTCCCGGAGCTTTCTACTGGGTCTTATCTAATTAAAACCCGACTAGATAATAAGATATTTGTAAACAGATTTGTTAAACATTAGCCATTTGTGGAGCAGGTACTGCTCCATCAAGTTCATTACCCTTAATGCCACCATTCAAGCATTAGCAAAGGAGCACATTTGACTGAAAGCCATAGAAAAGCCCTGTTCCGACAGGGCTTTTCTATGGCATCTGACACAGTTCAGCGAGCACTCCCATCAGTCGCTCTAACTCCTCAACAGTCAACAAGTAACTTAACTAGGTTGATCGTTCTTTGCAAAATTCCTCTAGATACATCCTCTGATATGCTGACACTCATACAGTCAATAGGATGTAGTTAGAGTTTACTGAAATAGCTCGAAATTGTATCCTTTACTTGTTGAGCCAAACGCTTATGGAGACGTATAGGAGCAATCGTTAATCTAGACTGAGTTGAAATAACTTATTTTTCGCTCTGACTACGTACTTCCCCAATTCTGTAGAGTTTATTCCTCAAGATAGGATAAGCTTGTCAAATAAGGTTTTTAACGATGGAGGCATGTTGCGAAATAAAAAATAGGCCTTGATGAGCAAAAAACGGTCAATAAGTTGATTGTTTCATGTGTTATTATGCAGAAACCTCCAAAAGAATTATACGACTTAAGCAAATTGGCAGGTCTTTTGTCGACCTACTATCTATCCAGCTAGCCCTCCTCCTTTAAAAGTTCATTGATTGCCTATTCATATGCAACAGGTATGTATTGCTGATACATCGGCCAAAAAGAAACCTCTTCCGGTAATAGCCTTTAACCTATTATTGGAATTTCTATTTGTTAGCCAATCAATTCATCAACCATCCCGATTATCAGTTACTAAGTCGTTGAATAGTCTTATCGTTCTGCATAGCTCTATCGAGCGGGTGCTTGTGACAGTGAGCTGGACTCGCCTACTAACAGTCTTCTGGATAAGCCTACTTTTCTCGTGTGCAGCCCTGGAAGTTGACTTGGGCGATAGGGGTGATGATTTTGGCGATGAGTATGATACCTATGTACATAGCCAACCGGTTCAATCACCCAGCCCAACAGCTATTGACTATCGACAAGTTCTTCCTGCTTACCCAGCTAGCACGTATTATCAACTGAAAATCGTCTGTCTAGTTGACGGATTTTTAGTTCTCTCGTTACCATTTCTGGCTTTTCTCATCCATCGACACCTTAAACGTCGGCAGTTCCAAGTGCTCCATGCGGTCTGGCGACTATAGGCCGCTCCCTTTCTTCTTGATGTATGCTCGTTCCGGCTCCCTAGGGCCGGCCGGTTGATGATTCCCTGTTTATAGGCTGTTAATTGGATCGATAGGGTTCAACATTGATCCCATTTAATCTAATCAGCCCAACGAATCTTTATATAACTGGGTTTCTCAATGTTATGCCATGAGCCATCGATTTAGTTCGCTGAGTGAATAGGCTAGGCTACGTCTGTTACTTCCTCAACTTTTGGTATTAATCCCATTCTTATGATTCCTGCTATTGGCATTACCACCAGATCCATTAAAGTTCCCGGACTTGAAATACCCGTCTTGTTAAACTCGATTATACGCTTACAGGGGGACAGTAACTACACTTGGCTTCATCTCACCGCTGGGGTTAGACCAATGTTGATCGCCAAAAACCTCAAATGGTTTGAAGATATGATCCCCGAGTTTGTCCGGGTACATAAGTCTGAACTAATTAATCCCAGTTTTGTCCAAAAATACAGTGCTTACAACTCAACTACATTAGAAGTAAGCCTACCAAATAAACATACTGTCAAAGTCTCCCGCCGTCGCATTGATGCAGTACTAATTAAGTTAAAGCACCATCGAACCAACTTGTGCTAATTCACGAGTACACCACTAAACCATTCGACTATGAGACAATCCTTGTTTTTGATGAGTATTATCCTGGCTATCCTACTAGGCTTTGTTGGCTATTGTTGGCTACTGTTGGACTTATTCCAGGATGTAAAGTTGGGGCGCTATGAATACAATCCATTCGATACGCTTGTGGAATCGGTGGTGATTGTGGCTTATTGCTATGTCGCTTTTCGGTTCATTCAATCTAGATTTAAAAACATTCAAACGTCTTATCAAACTAGTACTTCGACGCTGCCTAAAGCTTCTAGCCTGTTTACTAAGTTGCTTCACACTTCCACACGTGCCAGATTACAAAGTCAGGCAGGCTCGACACTTCGAACTCGTCCACACCGATTTAACTAGCAAGCTTAGCTACTATTTAATTTTTAGTTCATCATTCACTCACTCGTTGGCGCTGAAAAATCTTCAGCGCCAACTTTCTCTGTCCTATTCGGCACAAGTCGTACATCCAATTTGTTCCGAGCATCGTTTGCGGGTATTCAGGATATTTGCAAGATAATTTGATTGGGCTTAATAGGGCGTACACCGATAGAGTAATTTTTAGTTTAATCAAAAATTAAATTTAGTGTACCCAAAAACAAAAAAACACTCATTCAAGTTAAGTACAATTAATTAAACTAAATGGTAAGAATACCTTTCACTAAAACTAAACACGTTATGCATAAGATCATTTTGGGGGCGTCCGTGGTAGCCATGTTAAGCCTCACTCAAAGCACGTTTGGCCAGGCTGTTCAAGAAGCTAAGGCAGAGAAAAAAGACCAGAAAGCGGATAAGAAAGTAGCCAAAGCGCAGGAACTGAAGTCGAATGCCGCTACGGGTAAAGGAGTGGAGATTGCCGGGATTTCGGACTCTAAAACACGCAATGCCAAAGCGGATCGTAAATTAAAACATGCTGAAAAGAAAGAACTGAAAAGCGATGCCAAAGAACTCAAGGCCGTCGCTAAGGATAAAAAGAAAAAGGGCGATGGAGTCGATTAGAAAGAAGTCCGTTTAACGAGGTGTTAGTATTTATTGAGTAACTGCTATTTGGCAGAGTTAGGTTAAAACGCAGCTACGTAAATGTGGCTGCGTTTTTTAGGTCGAATGATACATCTTTTAAAAGAGTGCTGATACTTGCGGTTGCTATCTGTATTTACAGTAGCCAATTCTGATTGGGACTATTTCTATTCCACTAGCAACTCAGCAGGTAAAGAAAGGCTATCATACTCAACCTTTACCTCTCTGTGTAGTTGAGCGTCCCGTTTTCTTACGGGTTGCGCTGGACTCGGGTAATGGCTTAATCAACTCGCTGCTAGGCCCCCGAATGGAGCTAATAACAAATGAAGCTAGAAAAGCGAGAAACGTGATGAATGCGATAATTCCGCAGTAAACAGCAATCCAACTAAAAAGGTTTGCCCCGGTTAGCTTGCGCTCGCTTAACAAACTACCTAGTATTCCCGAAATAGTTGCTCCACCCAGGGAATACAGAAGTAGTTTGAGAAATAACTTAGCACTCGTTGTCATGAAAAATCATTTTTTCGCCTTGTAGATTTAGTGGCGATGATGAAACGCCTAGCGATCTTTACTAGATAATAACCCGTCCGAATCTATAAAACGAATCTATAGTAATTCAGAAGTGGAGGAACCCACTCTTGTGATGGCCTAGCCATACATTCAGTGATCACTAGATCGTTTACTCCCCTGATGCCATACGAATGTTGCTTCGATTCTTTTCCTGATGCTGCTGATGGGCTAAAAGCTCCTTGAGTTTGAGCAATAAATCCCAATCCGCTAATTTAGAGGCTTGGTTACTGACTAGATCAATCATGTGCGTTACCTGCTGACTGGTCAATAAGTGGCTGGCTTGGGTTGTCCGTTGTTGAAGCAATTCATCCAGACACATCCGCTCAATATGTTGACGCTCAAAGATTAGATTCACGGAAAGACTATCCCCATCCTTCAGGGTATCCGCTGCCCGAAAGACCTTGATGCGAATGAAAGGGGTGTCAGGCTCAAGTAACCCTAGGCGGATTAACTCATCATAGAACTGGTTCCAACTGGTGAATTGCGCGGGCAATTCTCGGTAATAGACCAGCGTCTGGTCAGTTGAAGGAGGCTCTGTTTTCTTCATTCCATGGGATGCTGTATGGCGTATTCGCCCCATGCATGGTTATCGATTAAGTTATACAAGTTTAGAAGGACTACCTGGTATAAGCCCTCTAGAATGATACCAAAACAGCTTCTTGTTCGGAACGACCGGCTGAATATCATTACAATAGACAACAGTAAGCATGTTGGGTTTAATCCAGTATCTATGCCCGTCAAATTTTTCTTATTGAAAAAGCCATGAATAGGTGGGATTAGCAGACTTCTACAATTAGAAAATTAGGTTGTCAGATAGTCATGTGCTGTTTCGTACTTTAAGAAGAATAGTACGAAAGGTATCCCATGCCGCATTAAACGCCTATATTTTGAAGCGGATCAAGAAAGTGTTCGTTGTCTCAGTTTTGGGAGCCTTTTGTGATGATGCATTAGCTTGCTAGAAATCGGAGATTCTTTGTAAACGATTAGTACGGACTAAGTGCTAAACTGAGTCGCTGTTTAACCAATAGTGAATAAAGTATCTTTACAAGTGTCATCTGTATTTTCATCATGGATACGACACCGGTACGACAAGGACACACCAATACAAGTAATTCAGCGGCCTCAGCCCCTATTATTATCCGCAGCTTGGAGGACCTACTGGCTGGAGAAGATATGGTTCAGCCCTTGCACCGGCATAGTTTCTATTTCATCTTGGTCATTGAAAAAGGATCGGGTAGGCATACCTCGATTTCACCTCCCATCCGATCGTAGATGGTACCATTTTCATCATCCGTCCAGGTACATGAGTTAACAGTAGCCAAAGATTCAAAAGGCTTTCTAGTCCAGATCTTTGATGAGTTTTATGTGCATACCGACAAGCTGGCTATGCAAACCCTGAAGAACGTCAGTAGAACGAATGTTGACCAGACCGGCGAAGAACATGTTGACCGGATATGTACTTTCCTGGAGGCCATCGTCCAAGAGATTTCCGAAAAACGACCTTACTACGAACAGGCCGTTCAACTCCCCTTCACTTGCTATTTATTGACTTACTACGTCAACAAAAAAGCGCATCGATAAATTCAGATAGTGCCAGTATGTATAGCCAACAACAGTTGTAAGTGTTTCAGGACTTGATTGCCAATCACTTTGCTGATCAGAAGCAGCTGAATTGGTACACCCACCAGCTTCATCTGTCCGTCTACCCGTTGAATGCTTTCGCCAAAGTAACGCTGGACAAAACGGGTTCCACCCTCATCAACGAGTACATCCTGCTGGAAGCCAAGCGATATTTGCTAGCTACGGCTAACCAGATCAATCAGATTGCATGGCATCTTGGTTATGAAGATGCTTCCTATTTTATCCGCTTTTTCAAAAAGCAACCGGGTATTCGCCCGAAGCCTTTAGAATGAAGTTTAAATAAGTCCTACACTACTTCATTTTTGTCCTATCCCGGAAGGGATTGCGGCCGTTAGCTTTGCCTCATCAATTAGCAAAGTGTTTGAAAACGGCAGTAAAAATTATTCTTACAGAGATCGGGGGGACGTTGGCTACCGATGGCTAGTCATGGATTCTAAAACTACTCAACATCCATTCGCACAGATTGCCACTGGTAGGTAGTTGGATTATTGCCCATCTGGGAAACGCTCTCCAACGCTCATTAGCCGTTCAGGAATTAATCCTCGGCTGGATCGCTCATAACGGTCTGGTCGCCAGTTCAAGTCTGGCCGGGCCCACCATTTTAAACAACAAATTAATTATAGTCTTGTCATCACAAGGTGTGTCGAGGGGTTACACAGGGGTTACATTTGATGCATTTGAAATTATGGTCTCTTAATAGACAGTCTGCGAATCCATACGGATTATTGATTTTGAACATTCTGCCCCATTAATTAGGCTATGATAAGCCAAACAACAACTGATATAGTTAGGTTTAGCTCCCAACTTTACTCACAAACTTCTTCGCCAAATAAGCTCCTTGGCCCAGGCCAAAAGTTGCCAAGATAGTGGTGTCTACATCTGGAAGAGTAATATTTTTGTGAAATTCAATGGAGGCTAGAAAGCCAAAGACCTGCACTATATACGTAACTACGGCCAACAAGGTAATAATGATCATCTGAAAATCTGCCATATCAATATTACCAGCATCATCCGTGAATAGATCAGATGGAAATTTTGGTCCTGTGGTAGGTAATGGTTTAGGATCGACAACCCCCTCCTTCTTAGCTTCTTCCACCTTACTTTCTGTTATACCTTTTGCGGTGGCGAATGTTAATGCACTTAACCCGGAAAGCATTAGAAGGTTAGATGGAATATTTACTCCACCTATAAAATCGATGCTTACCCGACTTCTAAGTATGTTCGTAGCGATGTAGGCAACAATCAATAAAAAAAACCATATTACAATTTGAAATTTAGAATTACTGTATCGGTTATCAAGGCCGAGAATGAGCTTAGATAAACTTTGCCTAATCAATAACCAAGAGAAAAATAAAAGTCCTAAGGCCACTCCTATCAGCGTCCATATTCTTGTTGAAACTGAGTTCTGTTGAGTTTTCACCAAAATAGTCTTAAGTTCTTTTCCACCTTTACTCTGAGAAAAAGTAATATCTACTTTATCATTTTTAGCAAAACTTTTTAAACTTGTTTTAAGATCACTCGTTTTTACAGCTAATGTCCACGCAGAATCGTTGCGTTCTACCTGAATTAATGACGCGTCCTCACTAATGCTTTTGACTAAAGCGTTGCCTATGATATCGATCTTAGGTGTATTTTGATTGGTTGAACTATCATTAGCCAAGCTTTCATTATTTCTTAGGCTAGTCGATATTGAGTCCTTTTGTGCTTTAACTTGTGTACCGACAAAAAAAACAATCGCAAGGATGAATAGAATTAAGTAGCGCATAAAATCACAGTTTATGGGTTTGGACAGAGGGTCCTTACTTGTTTATCAAGAAATTTATACCAACTTAAATAACGATAGCGTCCACCTTGGATGGTGATATCTTCTAATGAAGGTTTTAATTCTTGGGCCGATAGATACTTTTTAATCTGATCCCTACCGTTTTTATATTTTGTACATTTATCATCTTTGGGTTGACCCGAATTTATAGCGATTTCCCATACATAAAAAGTCGACGCAACGGTAGCCAGGTAAATGGCTCCTTCATCTATATCCGGCGATTCTTTATCTTTAAATTTGTCAGTCCCTAAGAGGGCAACAATATTATCAGCAGCACTAAGTAAGTTCTGTGTATTTGCTCCATTGGATTGCTGTCCGGCTTCGGCCTTAATCTGATTTTGAATTTCGCTCCAACCCTTAATTAAGTCTGCAAACGACTGGGCAAAAAGCTGATCACGCGTGAAACCATCCCTTTTTGATTTGAGCAACTTTATAGTATTAGGATCACTTATAGCCGTTTGTACGGACTTAGCCATACCCATCTCGCCAGATTGTAAGTAAATCATACCCTGCAATACATTGAGATGGGCATTCAAGGATGAATTATCAGGATATTTAGCCTGAAAATCACGAATTTCCTTTAGTGTATTCGTAAAGACAAACCTGTTTGGGTCTGCTTTTGGAAGCGCTGATTTATCATTCGGCTTGTCTATCGATAATTGAATAGCCGATTGAAACTCATCTCTGTAAGTTGCATGGATTTGCTTAATAGCCGTTACCCTAGGCGCTAAGATGCGACAACCACTTAGTTCAATACAAAGCAAGAGTAGTAAAGCCGCAAGTTTTAATGTCTTTGTCCTGGCAGATAAAAGGTTTATCGATTGATTCATAAATTTTTGTTAGTTTAATTATCTAACTCTGTTAAAACGCTGTCCACTAAGCCTTTAAAGTTTGTTGCTGGGGCTGTCGTGAGATTAAACGGAGCCTTTAGAAAAGCGATGACAACTTTTTCCAGGAAATCAGGTAGATTTTCACCATCAATACTTTTTCCAATTTCCAGATTGGCTTGTGCTAAAGCAAGTGTCAAAAGTTGCTCTATATCAGGTGCTTTCACCGTTTTACTAACAATTTGCTGACCACGACGTACAACTGCCAGCAAGATTTGGCTGAACGACTCAGTCAGTAGTGAACCCGAAAGAAGTTTCGCTGGATCAGTGGCAAGCCCCTTAAGGATAGCCTGTACCAATGGTTGCACAAGACTACCACTTTGCAACTGTCCCCAAACGACTGGATTAGCCGCCACAGCTTGCAGTGAGCTTATCAAAATCGATTTTCTGCCCTGTGCGTTGGTTAAATTTTGTAAACCGCTGGCGGCAACGGCATCGCCAATAGATGTAATAGCACCTGCCAATTGCGCGTTTATATTTAGTAGGGCAACATTATCGGCTGCCGATTTAACGGCTACTGTTGCTACATCGATAAGATCATCTTTAGATAATCCGTCAGCGATAGCACTACTGCTTGCTTTAAAAATAGCTTCAAGGAGTTTAGTGGCAAATTGATTGTTATTAGTTAGGAACTGCGCATCTGTGGCTAAAACGGTAAGGCTTTCTGAGGCAATTACTTTAAGAGTTTCGGTCGAGAACAGATTAGTAACGGCTTGCTGAGAAAGAGCATTCGCTAATCCTTTCACTAAATCAGCGATAAATTTTTGCGTTGTTGCCTGCTGCGTAAATTTAGGCGGATTAGCCGCAACCGCTTGTAGAACAAGTTTGTATAGATCCGTAACAACCTGACCATTAGCAATACTGGCAAACAGACTATTTTGCTGACCGAGCGTTGAAATTTCCTGAAACACTCCGGTAAGTACTGCTGCTAATACTGGTTGGCCATTTATTTTACCTTCCAGGATGGCAGGCACATTAGCGGCAGCAGCTCCGATACCTACTTCAAGCACACCTATTAAGGCTTTCGGGTCGTCAATAATTTGCGGCAGGGTCTTCCCGATCTTAGTCAGCACGGCGGTAAGAACATCCTGAGCAATTTTATCTTTGCTTAGGAAGGATGGGTCTTTTGCTGCTTCTGTGGCATAAGCAGCAATAAGTCCTTCAAACCCTTCAACTGAGATTATTTTAGCGACGAAGTCATTGCCTAAATTATCACGGACATCGCCAAGAGCAGCAAAAAGAGCTTTGAGCGCGGGTTTATTAGCTAACTCTCCAGGATTATTAGCAAAGGCTAATATGGTTGAACCGAGCAGTGATTTAAATATAACTTCAATACCGTCATCATCAAAGTTCCGCTTTCCAGCAAATTCATTGATCAAACTTGCCACTACACTACTCGTCTGAGGATTGCTGATGAAGGTTTGTGCATTTTCGCCCAAAAATTCTAACAGCGTGTCCGCACTAACGAGCAATATGCGAGTAAGTACTGGATTGTTTGATAGGCGTTGCGACTCAACAGTATAATAAGCTAGTCGCATTTCCGGCGTGCTTAAAGCTGCTATCCCTTTTGAGTCAGGAGGAACGGGGCCAAGAAAGTCTGGTTGAACACCAGCCGCTTCATAATAATTTATAAAAAGGCGCCCTCGCGCACCATTGGCCGCTGGTGTAGTAGCATTTGGATTGGGTAAAATCAACGTCAAATCACCTTGCAAGTCAGGCTTCAATTGCAGAAGTAATTTCCCTTGGTCTGACTGGTAAAAAGCCAGCATATCGTTCAAATGAGGGGCATCATTTCTAGGTACAGGCGGCAGCGCAAATGGTAATCCAGTCGTTGCTTCATTAATGGACAATACGGTATCAATTTGTCCTCTAAATCGGAGGAGTGCTTTTACACCTGAAATAATAAGTGGGATAGCTACCGGAAGTGGCATAGTTGTTTGTAGTTTAGGAAGATATGTTTGACATCTATAGCCAAAGATGTCTCGATTGCTTATAATGAATTGAATTCTATAAAGTAATACCAAGTTCAGTTGCCGTCTGAGGCCCGACCTCTCCATCTACTACCAATCCATTAACTTGCTGAAAAGCAGCAACAGCAGCGGCTGTCTTATCACCATAGATTCCATCAATAGGGCCTGGATCGAACCCTAATTGAAATAAAGCCTGTTGAATAGTTATGACCACGTCTGGCTCCATATTACTTGCACCTATAAAATAGACATGGCTTGGTTGCTTTACAGGCAACGGCACAACGGCACTGTCATAGAAAATACCAGGAATTAACACACCCGTATCCCACCGTCTATTATGGACCGTATCGGCCACTACACCAAACTTGACCCCTTTTGCTTCTACAGTCCCACCCTTCCCGTCACATAAAACGATGTGGCCCATTGCTCCTGGATTTGGAGGAAATCGAAGTAAAATACCACCAACAGTTGCTGCAGCCTGCTCAACAGGAATACGGATTCCTCTCTTCAAAGAATCTTGCTGCCAAGCCCCGGTATACGCATCAGCAAAAGCTGGGTTTCCACTATTATCAATACATCCGTATAAAATTCCTGCGTCTTGAAATACAAGCCATGACATGAACTCTGCACAATCCCAAGGCCCATGCCAGTTTGAATTATTCTTAGGAACCACTACATGGTTATATTGCTCACCAATGTGTCTTTTAGCCAATTTAAGCATTCCATTTCCTGTTGACATGGTATACGAGTTTTAAACCTAAACTGATAATATGTTTGTATAAGAACGTGCGGTTTTGATCAAAAAAATTATTTAAACCGCTTATCGGGCATTTACCAAATGCTAATTCGCTTAACAAATGTCCCTTGCCAGGCGAATCAATACAACGTGAAAAATGCCCTTTTTTGCAAGGAAATATCTTTTGTTTATAGGATGGAGGACAAGTGTGCTAAATATGGGAAGAGACAATTCAATAATCGCTGGTGCCTTGGTTATTTCACTCAAATCACCTTAGCTATGTCCACTTTCATTTGACTATGTGCACAGTACCTTATCAAATTAGTGATTTAGCAGTCCTTATAAATGGATTTATTAGTTTGACCAGAGGTATGTGGATCTACTGTTTTTTTCTACTCAATTCTTTATATAGTATATACTTAAAAACGTATAGGCATCACCTCACGATGATGCCTATACGTTTTACTGTGAGCTAAAATTTACTAGCTGGAAATACTCGACACAATAATGTAATCTTGGAACATGGTAGTGCCTTCTTTGCCTTGAACTCGAATCACATTACCGCTGCCAGCTTGTAAGTGAACAGTCATTCCAGCAGTACGCTTGCCGCCTTCAGCGCCATCCAAATGAAAATCTTGGGGAGTTCCCTGATTACCATTCACGAAGACAATGACTGTGGCCGTACCCTGTGCCTGGGTGTTGGTCTGGTACCGAATGTCCAAGTGATAATCACCAGTGATAGGAATAGACTCTAAATGATAATCCAAATAGTCACTACTGGTTATGAACTGACCCATCATCACATCATCTCCATAAAGGTTGGGGTTTCCATCTTGGCTGCCCGTACCTGTGACTTTACCAGGAGAACCGTGAGTACCTACTTCGGACTGAATTTTCTCGTAAAAGCTGGTACTGCCTCCACCCCACGGGTTTAGTGGGGGTATAGTATTTACTGGAATAGTAGGTCCTGAAGGTTGAACCCGAAGCTCAAAGCTGCCATTGCTAGCGGCTTGTCCAAAAGCAGCATCTCCTGTACTATTCAGGGGATAGTTATCCGTATTGCGTCTAGTAGTGGCTGTATACAATACAGCCCCGTCGCTGCTGCGGTGAATTTTGACTAATTGAGTACCTGTCGCCATAATATTAAGTTGAATTAGTTCAATATACGATTCTAGTGACTTATAATACCCTAAGTAGTAGTTGGATTAGGTTCAGTACCTAAATCAACGCTATCATCAAGACTAAAAAGCGCAAGCTTACTTCCTTGTAAGTTCACTTCGATCATATACTCTTGGAATGGATTTAGTATAATTGTTTCGTAACTATCTTTACCTCGGCTGGGATCAAATGCCCAAACATCTATTTGAGTGATAACATGTTGAACGTTGGAAATATGCCTGACACGACACATAGCATCCGGACGCCCGCGTCGTGGGTTACCATCACCATATGGTCCTCCGAAAGCACTAGCATGCTCTAAAATAGTCGTTCCATCAGTATTAGGTTCCACCCAAACATCAGAGTCTTTGAACTTGTAGCGGCAATATTGCCATGGAAGCCCTTCTGTTCTAAAGCACTGTTGATAAAAATAAGCTGCTTCATAACCGGCGTCATGCCAACGAATAGGTTCTGTTGGGTAGCCATCATCTTGAGCTGTTGTGGGTTCAGGCGTTCCTGGAATCGTTGGTATCCATTGCCAATCTGATACAGGTACTTGACTATCGGTACTTCTTTTTTTAACTTTAGAAGAGTCTGTTCCAAACTGGTTTATAGGCTCCCGATTATCAAATACTATATAGCCATTGGTTCGACAAAACCCGATGCAGAAAATATTGGCTACTTCCCAATCATAATCGACTTGAGGATGTTGATTTGTTTTAAGAACCCCTAAATTTCCTACTTGACGACTATAATACATACCCTCATGAAGGAAATTATTGCCGTTCTGAGGCTCTTGCTTTTCCGGGAGACCTTCAATCTTACCCCAATCTAAATAAACTAACTTAGGCGGGGGGGGTTGACTGCTCGTAGCGTTGGCATCGGTATGGTGAATAGTCATATTCATACCCTTGGCCATTACCTCTGCTGCGAACGCTTTATTATAATATCGGCTGGCATAATCTGCCTGATCAGCATAGTGCTTGATTATAGCCCCAACGCCTATTGACTCTAAGCCTCCTAGTGAAAAATATGGAATATTTTTTGTGCCAGTATCTTCAGAGGTAAACGAGGGAGCTTTAGGGTTAGCAATGATACCTTTAAAGAATGGATCATTGGGTTTGTTATTGCCCCCACCAGGAATATGATTATTCCAAGGATTTCCGTTATAATTATCTGAACCACCATAGGTCCCAAAATCCCGAAAAGTCGCTCCCTCGCTAGCATACTTGTCTGCTCGCTCTTGATACCACTTAAGATACTGGTGGCGAGCATATAACATTCCATATGGGTCACCTTCTTGAAGTTCATCCGCTTCAAATCTACTTACTGATTGTGCATTACTAGCATTATGAATATCTGAATCACTTATATCGGATGCAGAAATAGCATTTGTTTTTCCCACAAAAAATTTACTTTCAGTCCAATTAGTTTTAATCTGGTTATCGACAGCAGTGTCCATAACTGCTTGGACCCCTCCCCGACCTTGCCCTTGGTTGACTCCATTAATTAGCTTAATAAGGCTAGCTGACGTAATATCGGTACGCTTCCGTACAGCAGAAAATATTTTACCGTCTATTAAAGTAAAGTATGGAGCCTCTGCCATTCCTCTGGCCATCCATATGTCAGTTGGATAAAGCCAAGATGGTCTAAACACTTTATAACTATTACCATAACCAACTGGTATCGCGGGATCAGATGGAGTAGGTTCAGGTCCGAAAATAATTTGCGCGTATGCTTTTTGACTCCAATGAGAATTATATGGACTATCTGGGGAAGTTCCAATAGCCATAATTATGGATACTGAATCACCTGGGCTAAAAACGTAGGAGGTTGGCAAATTAGCTACGTATGGCTGTCCCCCGATAAAATAATAAATATTCTTTCCACCTGAGTTAAAACTTGCTGTATTAACAATTCGCGCTTTACCATTGCTCCACTCTACAACCGGATTAAAGTACTCCGGATTCGCTACAACAATCTGAACCGTTGGGGTTGGGTTTGGATCAATTGAATCGGAGGTAAAATCTGTACTATCCGCTGTCACATAGGTATCGTGATTAATTTGATCGGAGGTAAAATCCGTACTGTCCGCTGTCACATACGTGACTGGGTTAGTTTGATCAGCAGTAAAGTCCCCACTGTCCGCTGTCACATATGTGTCATAAGGCATAAGCTGTAAAGTTTTATAATGACACAGCAAAGCTAGCTTTCATAATAAGAGCTGCCAATGGTAAAAGACCCATATTACCTCAGTGATTCTACTGTTTAAAAAAAACGTGTATCTACTTTGCTGAATACGTAGAAACACTCTTTTTGAAGATTTAATTATAACTTAACAAGGCCAAACTTACTAATCATCAACAAGTTACCATGGAAACATATATATTCTCAATAAAACAAGGCAGATATAGCTTGTTTGGTTTTATATTTCGCTGCTAACTCTATCCTATTCAAAGGAGTCAAAATTATAAACACGTGTAATTTTTTTCATATAATCAAGTAAGCAAATTTAAGTTTACTCATTATCTTTCGGTATGGGCCGTAAACGCTGTATCGAACTAACGGAGTCAGAGCAAATCACGCTGCGAGAGGGAATCAAGTACCATCCTAAACATGAGTTCCGACGCTGTTGCCAGGCACTACTTTGGAGTGCTAAAGGCTGGTCCGTCAAAGCCATTGCTACCGAGTTGGAGGTCTGTCAGGTCAGTGTGAGCAGTTGGCTTACTAACTGGCAAAAGCAAGGATTAGTGGGCTTGATGCGCCAGAAAGGCCAAGGGCGTAGATCGATCTTAAGCGTAACCAACACGGCTCATCAACAAGCCTTGAAACAGGCTGTAGCCACGCATTATCAAGACGCTGGGCGCATCAAGACGGATTTGGAAAAGGCACTAGGCCAATCCCTGAGTCGGGATACGATCAAGCGGTTTCTAAAAAAAACGATTACGCCTGGCACCGACTTCGGCGAACCACTAAACCCTTTCAAAATCCCATAGCTTATGCCGATGGCTTCCAGCGTCGGCAGATCCTGCTTACTTTGTGGGTATGCGGGCTAATTGAGTTGTATTTTGCCGATGAAACGGGACTGACCATGCAGCCTTATGTGCCCTATGGCTGGCAAAAGAAAGGCCACCGGCTTGGCTTACCGGCTCGCATCGTCACCAAACGCCTTAACCTGCTAGGGCTGCTAAGGTTGGATAATCAGTTAACAGTTTACCACAGCGAAAAGGCCTTGACAGGCCAGTTTGTAGTGAATTGTTTAGCCGACTTTGTAACCAAGGATCATCCTAAACCGGTGGTGATTGTACTGGATAACGGATGGTCCGCCAGCGGCCGATTCATCGGTGTCAGGCAGTCTATGAACAATAAGCTGGTTGGGAAGAGCAGGAGATGTATTTGTTCTTTCTACCGGCTTATAGTCCGCATCTGAATCCGATCGAATTGGTTTGGAAGTCGCTCAAGTATCGATGGCTAAAGAAAGTGGATTACAACTCGTGGGCCTGCCTGAAGAAAGCTATCTTTGCCATTATCCGTAATTTTGGCCAAGACTACAAGATTGACTTCTCAGAACTAGCTAATCGAAATATGATTAAGATTAATTCTGCGTGATTGCTTAATCAATAAAATTTTAAGTTCTTATATGGTTTTTACCACAATAATCAAAAAATATCCTTTATTATACAGCAGCTATTTTAACACAGTCAACCTTTAGTCATTCTTAAAATGACTAAAGGTTGACTGTGTTAAAGGCGAGTATCTACAATGCTTTTGTATAAGTACTTATGGCTTACTATTTCTAAGAGAAAGATTTGAAGTCCGTTCGTAGACATCGAAGTCAGAGAATTGATGACGAAGTGTATAGCCTACTGTGGTGAGGCCCGGAAATGGCGTAACGGTTTCTTTAGGCCTAGTGATCAAAAATCGGATCTTCCCCTCTCTGATCTGCTTATCAAAAGCGGCATAACTCAACTCATGACGATGATACATCACCATAACAATCTCTTGTTGCGGCAGTATACAATTCCGGTATAATAGGCCGTTCAAATAACAATAGTTATAATTAGTGATAAAAACGGCGTCGGTTGGCTGAAGATGCAACGAGTCAGTTATATAGTCTGCTACACGCTTTTGTTCATAGTACGGATTTTCAGAAAGAGCATCACGTCTTAGAGCTAGTGGCCAATTGAAATTACTGATATTAGGAATCACGGCCCAGAAAACGGCTGAAAAAATGAGAATACCCAAGCCGATTTGCCGCCCATTCGAAGTGTCTAAAAAAGTTTGGAGCCAGATGGCTACAATAAGTCCAGTTAAGGCGATAAACTCGGCAAAATAATTGAGCGCTGAGCCTTGCTTCAGGCTAGTCAATAATGCAAACCCAAACAAGAGTAACGTGAACCAACCCAGCCATTTGTGCTCTAGTTTAGTCCTTCGTAATAACCATATACTAAGTGCCAAACCGAATGCATTGTGCAGACCGTAGGGGCGGAGGTAATGATCAAAGATATTAACTTTATAGGAAGTCCAATCCAGCCCCTGACTTACCCCTGTTACAATATTGGTGTATAATAAATGTAGATCATGCTCCGGCATAAATCCTACTAATAGCAGCAATCCAAGAAGACTACTACAACCTCCCACAATAAGAGCTTTCAACCATTGCCGACTCCAAACCAGGTAAAATGAGGTGAGAATAGCCGGTAAAACAATTCCTGATTGCTTAGTGGCGATTGCCAAAGCCGTTGTTAAAACGGCAACAATTAACCAACCTGTACGCGCCTTAGGCGACCCATCTTGGATCGATCTCGTGCCGGTATATAGGGTTGCCAAAACGAATAGGATATAAATACTATCTGGACGAGAATACGTCTGAGGTGGCAACAATACAAAGGCAATCACAGATACAGCCAAGGCTGTTTTTAGCTTAAGCTGAAAAATACGTCCAATACCAAACAATAAGAAAGCAAAGAGTAAATTAGCACATAGAGACACAACCCGACTGGCTCGATAAATTTCAATAGGATGATCGGGATTAAGACTAGCCAGCTTGCATACGGTACCTACAACACGGTAGTAAAATGGACTGTATTGGGTAATCGAATACGGAGCGATTTCCGGGTTACTGTAAAGCGGATAGCCTGCTAAAAAGCGTTGAATCGCGTAAATTACGTTACTTTCAATACCACCAATGTCAGAGTTTGTTAAAAAAATTAATCGATAGCGTATAATCAGAGTAATAAGTAAACAACCGATTAGCAGTAGTCCTAAACTAATTTGCAGTATGTTGTTCTTGGCAATAGATAAGATTGGAGTCATTGTCTAAGCAACTAAAACGTGCGACAAACATACGTAGATGCTAGTAATAGTCCATATTATAGGGCAAACTCGCAATCTTTTTGCCTATCTTAATATTAGATTAACAAAGCCAGATATAATGGAGAGGACAAAAACTGTGATGGTTCGCAACATCCGCTACAGTTATGGGTATGTTGAGATTCTGAGAAAAAGACTATTTTCGGTTACCCATTCCTTTCTAACCCTACCCATGTCAGCTTCTCAAATTCAGGCGCGTCAAACTTGGCTAGCCGTCTATAAACAAGTGGGCTCTGTCAGCGTAGCAGCCCGACGATGTGGTATTGCTCGATCAACCCTCCAACGGTGGATCAAACGACAAACAATTGAAGGACTAGCAGACCATTCTCGTAGACCCCACCGCTTAGCTCACCAGAAGTTTGATAGCCAATTGGAAGAATTAGTGCTTCAGATTCGAGATACGATGAACGTGGGCAAAATCCGCATCTGCTCTTTTCTTTTTCAACAGCACTCGATTCGGGTATCGGCTTCAACGGTAGCTCGTATTCTCACCAAGCATCAGCGTGAACCCATCAAACGCTATCGTAAAAGTCAACCGCCCATCCGCTACTCCCGACCGGTACCAGGAGACCGAGTGCAGATGGACGTTTGCAAGATTGCACCAGGTATTTATCAATACACCGCTATTGATGATTGTAGCCGGTTCAAGATTCTTTATACGTATCAGCGCCGGACAGCCGCCAATTCGATTAATTTTCTGGATCGCGTACTGGAACAATTTGTTTACCCCATTCAACGGATACAAACGGATCGTGGGCGAGAATTTTTTGCTTACTGCTTTCAAGAAAAACTACAGGAATACTGCATCAAATTTCGACCCATCAAACCTCGTTCACCGCATCTGAATGGCAAAGTGGAACGGAGTCAGCAGACAGACCTACAGGAGTTTTATCGAACGGCTGATTTAAAAGACCCTGCTTTAAACGACCGCTTGGCGGAATGGCAGTTTTACTATAATTATCAGCGCCCCCACAGTTCATTACAGGGTAAGACCCCGGCAGAAGCCGCAGCTGAGAAGTCGGCAGGCTCCCCGTTTTGGGATGAAGTGATTGCGCGTTATGACCCTAAAAAAGAGCCCATTCGAGTACAATCTTACAAACGAGACAAGAAGCTTAAGAACTTTCGCAAAAGGGCCAAAACGTAGTTTTATCCTACTTTTTTCCCCTTTCTAACTGTAGCGTATCTATTGAACCACTACAAAAACCCACTAATTTTTCTGCTTTATCGTACCTATGTCAGTAAATTACTAGTCTTTCTGGTACCCGTCTAAATGGATTCTGTTACTATTGATCCATAGTTTTGGGCATCAACCGCACTATCTTTGTCAAAATAAATCTTCTTTTACTTTGACTAGTCACCCCATTTTATCTACTGATCGAATTTATATAGTTACTCCTCTATTTAACGATTGGGATGCCCTTAATCTGCTCCTAGAACGTATTCGAAGCGTTTGTCCAGCAGACCTTGTCAATAAACTGGCTTTTCTGGTCATTGATGACTGTTCCACAATCAGTCAAGGTGTTTTACCAAATATAGGCTGCTCCCTGTCCATTATGCGTCTGCTTCGCAATGTCGGCCATCAAAAAGCTATTGCTCTAGGATTATCATACCTAGCTTCACTGCCTAACCACTATCTGACGATTGTTATGGATTCAGATGGGGAAGATAGGCCCGAAGATTTAGTTAAACTCCTACAAGCCGGGTATAAAAATCCGAATGTGATTGTCTTTGCCCATCGAGCAAAAAGGCAAGAGAGTTTTACATTTCGATTTTTCTACTCGATTTATAAAATAGTTTTTCGGCTTTTAACAGGAAAAGTTATCACTTTTGGGAATTTTAGCCTTATTCCGGCTTCACAACTGCGTAAGCTGACACATGTATCTGAGATCTGGAATAATTATCCAGGAGGGGTTATTCGCTCCAGATTACCATATACGTCTATTCCATTAGAGCGCGGTTACCGACTAGCCGGTGAGTCTAGAATGAATTTTGTATCCTTAGTGCTACATGGCTTGAGCGCAATTTCTGTGTTGATTGATACCACAGCTGTTCGGCTTACACTGTTTTGTATCGCGATGATCGCCGTCTCGTTAGGCAGCATAAGTGTGATTGTTGGTATTCGGCTATTTACTGATATCCTCGTTCCAGAATGGGCGGCTTATTCAGTATCCTTATTCTTTATTGTCATTTTGCAAGCTTTCCTAATCTCGCTATTACTAGTGTTTATTGTCTTATCATACCGCACCCAACCCCAAGTTATTCCTGCTCGTACCTTTGAAGATTTTACAGACTATGTTGAATCGATTTACTAACCTACTCATCAATCATTATTTCAATTAACAAAAGTTAGAAATCATACTTCTCAAAAGGCTATTCTAGCTGTATAATTCGCTTTCCTCATAAAAATAATTCTTAGTCGTAGCGATTATGTGTACATCTAATGCCAATATCAATACTATTTAACTGGCTTGGCGAGTGATCATAATATAATCCACATTGAAAGCAGTGCCTGACTTGCCCTGAAGACGAATACGATTAGTCCCTGCGTTGAGTGAAATACTCATTATATAGGTACGCTGACCACCATCTGCCCCCTCTAAAGGAAAATCAATAGTCATACCATTATTGACAATCACAGTGCCCAAACCAGAGGTTTGTGAATTAGTTTGATAACGAATGGATAGAGTATAGTTGGAAGCGGTAATGGGTACATCTGAAATTGCATACAATAAATAATCGCCTGAAGTAGAGTAAGGCCCACGGAAAGTATTATCGCCCGGCACGCCTGAATAATTACCCGTGCCGGTTGCATTTTCGGCTTGAAGTTTTAAAGAGAATACCCCACCCGTACCTGTTCCCGGTTTTACTAGTGGGGGGCGCGTACCAGCTGCGATCACCAATCCATTATCAACAATAAGCGTAAAGCTTCCGGCACTAGCAGCAGCTTCGAAAGCTGCCTGGCCTGCACTAGTAAGCGGATATACGTCTGTATCTCGATTTGTTGTTACCTGATACATTTCTTGTCCGTCACTAGCACGTCGAATACGTATCACTTGATTACCAATAGCCATATTTTAAGAAGAGGAAATTCCATTTTTGCTAAAAAAAGAACTGAACAGTATTAAATAAAGCTAATTTACTACCTTGTAAATTGACCTCTATTACCACATTTGGTACTGGGTTAAGAATAATTGTCTCATAACTATTCTTACCACGACTGGGATCGAACGCCCATACATCCACTGCATTATCTTTGATACGATACATGGCATCCGGCCTTCCCCGTCTAGCGTTTGGAAAATTGGCGTATGGCCCATCAAAAGCAGCCGCATGTTCCAAAAGGTCAGTGCCATCCGTTCGCGGCTCAACCCAAACGCCAGTGTCTTTAAACTGATAACGACAATATTTCCAAGCAGTACCTTCAGTACGATTGCATTGAGAATAAAAGTAAGCGGCCTCAAAACCAGCATCATGCCAACGTATTGGCTCTGTCGGATAACCTGCTGTCGTAATGGGTGCAGGAGTTCCATCCACCTTAGGCTGCCAAATCCATGGTCCCCCATCCGATCCTTTTACTTCATTGGGATTTATACCATACTGATCATTCAGCCCCCGTGTATCAAAAACGATGTATCCAATCGTGCGGCAAAAACCAATGCAAAAAATGTTTCCCACCTGCCAATCATAATCAACCTGTGGATGTTTATCCGTCTTTAGGCTACCTAAATTACCAACCGTTCGAGTAAATAAGTAACCAGTGTGTAAACCCCCACTATCAGCACTTAATGCTTCGATTTTACCCCAATCAATATAAGCCAGTTGAGTAGGGGCAATACCTGCTGGTGTCTCATCGATCCCCTTTGCCATTACTTCTGCAGCAAAAGCCTTATTATAGTAACGTCCTGCGTAATCGGGTTCATCAGCATAGTGTTTAACCAAGGCACCAATCCCTTTTGGCTTGAAAAGTCTGAAATAATCGCAGCTTTGTTGTGCCCCCGATACAGATTGAATTTTATTCTTAAAATACTGGCTATTAGGCGGATCACTTGCCCCACCGGGTACCTGATAATTCCAGGGATCTCCGTTGTAGTTAGACATACCTCCATAGGTACCAAAATCCCGATAGGGTAGCCCTAATGCATTTTGAACGGGGTCTTGGTATTTGCGCTTCCGAGCAGCGTACCAATCGGACGCTTGTTGGGAAGTATTGGGAACGTAATAAAGTCCTTCTTCTATTTCATTAGCTTCAAATACGGCACAAGGAATCTGATCACTAGCGCGATTAATATCTGCTGTACTTAAACTTTTACCTGCATAAGCTCCTGGTTCTGAACCTGTATAAGGGCCAGGGCCTCCAGGAGGAGCTAAGTTTTTGCTATGCGTCCAGTTGATACGTTGATTATTAGCAACCCCTGTATCCATGATAGCTAATACTCCACCTCGTTTTGCAGAAACAATGCTGTCAGAAGTGATATCATTACGCTTCCGCACAATAGAAAATATGCGGTTGTCAGGAATTGTCATGGTAGGCGCGTCTTTTTGTCCACGAGCCAACCAAATATCAGTTGGTGCTAACCAAGATGGCCTTGTAACGCGATGGGGTAGGATATCATTATCTGTAGGTAAAGGGTCGGTGCCTAAAAAAATCTGTACGAAGGATTTTTTTGACCAATTATAAGGATAATTCAAATTTTGGGCGATAACCAACATGATAGATATACTATCCCCTGAACGGAAATCATAGGTTGTAGGAAGACTGGTTACGGCTGGCATTCCGCCGATAAAATAATAAGTTGTCTCCCCTGCACTTAAGCTAATGGTTGCTGTGTTGACAATTCGTGCTTTTCCATTATTCCACTGAACAACGGGAGTAAATAGTTCAGGATTAGCGACAATAGTTTGAACAGGTATTTGATCAATTAGTTTAAAATCAGCGTTGGAGGCAGTAGCATAGGCATCATAAACAATTGTACTCGGCGTAAAATCACTATTTAAAGCAGAAGCATAGGTATCATTTGCCATGAGCCATTAAGGTTTTAGAAAATACCATGTAAACATAAGAACGAGTTATTAAGATCGGCCATAAATAACCTAGTCTAATATTCACAAATACCGAGCCAAAAGCCCCCAAAAGAGAAGCTACAACGTGAAGATAGCTCTCATATTGGATGGTAATGCCGCTATATTAAACCAGTTTTTACCTTTTCTTAATTGGATTCTGCGCTGTCAAAAGAAAGTGAACAAATAAGCTGTGAAAGAGAAAAGACAGTTTAGTAATCATACTGATGTCCCGGTTTCCTCGCCCAATTCATCTAGTGATATCAAATTGACCAAAACAGCCAATCAGCACAGTATATTCGGCCAAGGGGCTCGTAAAAATGCGTTGCAAAGCCAGCGTCACCCAATAGTCTTTCTCGACATAAATTTCGGGTAAATTCATCTGTTGCGCGGTAATGGTGACAGCATCGGCAAAGAGTTCGCGGTTTTCGTGCAGCTTCATCGAATATTCCAATCGGATGCGTTCGGTAACAGGCTATCGTCAATACCCAGATCAAACGTCGTGAGCGGATTAAGGCTATCGCGCAGTTGAGCAATGCCTTTCTTGACGTTCAAATCGATCAGGATAGCCCCCAACAAGGCTCTCACCCGTGGCGGGTAAGCCAGTGCATAGTCAATCATCATCTGCCGCTGTGCAGGCTTCAGCGCACTGATCCGGCTTTTAAAAATAGTTAGGGTATTGTGTATATCGACATCAGGGATTTGTTTGAGATCTTTCATCGCATCCAGAAAGCCTAGCATCTGATAATTATCATCCGTGACATCGACATAGCTTTTGACCGCTGTCGCTTTGAGGGCACCGTTGTTCACAAAAACACGCCGGTTACGACTGGCTATTTGCATCACAGCGGGCACTTGCGTTGTCAGCCCTAATTGATTGTAGAGATAGTCGCCGGTGATATAAGCCGTGCGCCTGCCGTTTTGATAGAGATAGGGTTTGAGCAGTTGCTGCTCATCCGGTTTTTTCTCGCCAAAAACTGTTTTCTTCGGTTTATAGAAAATGCCCTTAGCCAGTTTTTTAATGACACCCTTCCTTTGCAGCCGTTCCAGCGCTTTAGCTGCTGTCACATAGTCCTGTTTAGGTATGGCAAGCTGGCTGTAGCCGAAGCTGGTGTCTTCGGGTAGTCCCTTAACCTGTTGGCTTACTTTGTCGGAAACACGGGTCACATAACAAGTATAGCCTAAAGCCTCGTTATTGTCAAGTTTTTTGATCAAAAAACTTGACAATAGAAACTTCTAATCCCTACGAATTGGCAGACAAACGAAAACTATTAATGGCTATAGCCACGGTTTGAGGGCATAAGTTATCCATCCAGCATATACCGGGAAAACCAGTTAAAATTACGCTCAAGGCGGATTTTGTTATCATAAATATCGCGTCCTTCGACTTTCAGGGTAATCGCTGCCAGTTGCTGCCGAGCGTGGTTGATTTCACCCTCACCTTCATGCTCACCAAATTGGGTTTCAAAAACCACCAGATATGCAGCCGGAAGCACCACGCGTTTGACGGTATTATTAATGGCCATACGCATGTATGACCTCGGATTTAGATCCAGGCAATCGTCGATAATCGTATAGGACTGGCCGTCTTTTATGAACGTCAGTCGGTCAATAATGAGTGGACCGAGACCATTATTGCGCACATGAACGGCCAGTTGCTTGTTATAGTCGGGCAAATCAATCTGGCCTAACGGCTTGAGGGATTTTTCATTGTGAACCCGTTGCAGGTGTAACTGATAAAATGTGGCCAGCAGCGCTAACACTGAAATCAGAATCGCCAAGTTAGCCTCCTATAATGCAAACGCTTATAATGCAGAAAGCACCTTCTTGCCAAAAGGTGCTTTCCAGCTAGGCTATCATTCTACAATCTTGCAACAATTTCAATCGTTCCCGCGCCTGTAATTCGTAGATCAAGGGGATAAACCGGTGATACAGGCTGCATTGAGGATCTTTGCCATTCACCCGATATACCGGACAGCCACTGTTGCAAACCGATCTGTAACGGCAGGACTGGCAATCTTGAGATTTCATATCTTCGTAATGGCTGCCCTGCTGGATCATATCTACCAAATCCATATCCGTGGCAAACAGGCTATAGGACACCTGGCTTTCATCGCCAAAATGGACATGGCAATAATTGACCGATCCATCCACATAGATGGCACCTCCCGAAAAACCCGATGCACAGGTTTGAAAGCCTAATTCACTGGGCTTGAGATCGCAAAATTGATGACGCTGAGAGAACCGCCAGCCCTGCCCGATGGCATCTTTCATCAAGTCATAGGATTCTGACAAGTATTGGTCTAGCATGTCCGTATCAATAGCCTCGCCTTTCACAATTGAATATCGAAAGGGAACATCCAGATCGATCAGGTAACGTGTCAGACGGGGCAATCCCGCTAGGTTGCTATTCGTAACAACTGTATTCGTTGATACTGGAATATGATGAGCCAGCAAGGTTCTCAGATTCCGATCAATAATGGAAAAGCTCCCTGCCCCTGATTTAAACGTGCGGGTGTTATCATGATCCACGTCTAACCCATCCAGCGAAATCCCATAGCTAATACCGTACTCTTTTGAGAAGGCTACTATTTCGTTAGTTAGAATGGTCAGATTGGTAATAAACGAGCATTCCAACTGACAACCGATGTCCTTTAAGGTCCTTTTGGCCTGTGGAATAAAGGTTTTCCAGGCTTTAAATTGGCTGAGGGGCTCTCCTCCGGCCAAGCGCAGTTTGATGGAAGTAAGACCCCGTTTGCGAACCGTCTCGATCATCTTGCTGAGCAACTGCTGGCGGGTTGCCTCCGACATGCCGGGCGTGGTGTTGAGCGTCGAGATATAGCAATAGCTACAGGTCAGATTGCACCGGTTCGTGGTGTGAATCCAGAAGTTGAGCGACTTGGGGCTAGCTGGTTTTCGCGGTACACTAAACTGCTGGTCAAATCGGATGATTTCGGTTCGAGCCAGCAGGTTTAAAAATTCCTCAACCACATCAGTCGCAATACCGAATTTCTCGCTTAGGGCTACTATTGAGGTCTGATTATCAATAGCCGCCAGAATGTCAGACTGTGCTCGACTGAGAATCCGTAACGAATTGGGATAAGCGCAATTGACGACAAAGACGTGTTGATCGTCAATGGGCCTGACCAGCAGTTGTGGCGATTTGATTGGTACGAATGTCTTCATCATCGGATGTTGAGTAGCCTATACAATCACAATTGGCATTTGCGGATGGAATAATCAGTTCCTGTTGCCCGAAGAGTTGTTTGATGACAGAAGCATCATCAAATAAGAGGCTTTCTTGATCTATGGTTGTCATGGCAGTAAGTTTAGATTTTGATCTGATCTCTAATAGGCTAATTTTTTTAGCAATAATAGAAGCACAATACAAAATCTAAGCTAACTTTAACTTTAAGAATTTAAAGCTATACTTATAATAATCTAACATGGCTACTCTCATGACTATTGGTGAAAAGATTAGGAGCCTACGTGCAATTAAAGGTTACTCTCAGGAGACAATGGCTGATTTAATCGGCATCTCATCCATTGCTTATAGCAACATAGAGCGGAATAAGACTGATATTAGCCATTCTCGCTTAGAGCAGATTGCCAAAGTGCTAGGAATGGATCTCATCAGCCTGCTTTCCCACGGAGAACAAATTGCCAATATCTTCAGTAACTGTACAAACAATAATGTAGTTGGCACAGGCAACATTGTGTATTCCGAGCAGGAACTCCGTCATCAATTGGAAAAGGCTAACTTGACCATCGCCTTGCTGACGGCAGAAAAAAATAAAGCTGAGATGGAGGCTAATCACTGGAAGGATAAATACACGCATGAACAAAAATCATAATCTTGCCTTCGGCAAGACTATTCTTGAGGTACCACTTCTCTTTACAAATTCATACATTTGCAAATCAGGCACTTAAGACGCATATTTATGTCGTACAGCGATCTTTTAGCCCAACAGGACAAAGAACTTGAACGGCTCAATCAGGAGTATTTCGCGGATCAGGCCACGGTCCGGCAACTGCAAAACGATCATTACGATAAGGCAAAGTATGATGGCCAATTAGATCGGCTCAAAACACTCCACGAAAAGAAAGTCAAAGACGTACAAACCCGTTTTGCTCAGGAACAGCGGGAATATTTAGGGGAACCCACACCAACAGAGCCAGCACCTGATATTTCACAAAGCCAGGATAAAGCGGCTGACATGATCAAGGCATATCGACAACAGCAAACGGAAGGCCAATCAAGCGGTCAGCAAGACACAGGAGGTGGTGAAGAAATCAAGCGTTCTAAACCAGCAAAAGGGCAACCTGTCGATGAAGCCGAAGTCAAAAAACTAGCGCAACAAGCACGTGAAAAACGGGAGCAAAAGCAGCAACAACAGTATCGACGCGGTTTCCGGCGATAACCCCTTTGATCGCCCGATACGATACTATCACCGACCTGAATATTTAGAGATGATTAAAAGGTTAACCATTATGCATTCGACAGGTACTGGCTTCCTAAATAACCATTTTCTCGTAGATTCACAAGAACGAGGGCCGTATCAGCATCGTACCAATACGGCCCTGTTACCACAAAAGCTGACCTATGCGCCCTCGTTGGGACGGTCAAAATCACTTTCATTGTCTTTCTCTGCGGCATACGTAGATGACCTAGTTGCCGTCTTATGACCTGACGCGTAAATGTGTTTGACGTTTGGGTTTTGTGGTTGCCAACGCCAAGCATCAGATGGGCTGATAACGTCCGATTGCATCGGCTCAAGAAATCTAGTTGAAAATGTGTGCATTGAACTAGTAATTTGATGTTTAAACGAGCCATTTGGCAATTGCCTTGGATATAGGCATTCCCGTCAAGTCTTCTACCCAAAGATACTGACCTAACGGATTAATTTCCAGAAAAATCCAATCATTGTTTGGTTTAACAATAAAATCTAAAGCACCATAGATCAGACCTAATTTTATCATCAGTGTATTTACCCCGTTTCTAATATGTGCAGGCGGTTCTATAGCGATATAGGGAGTACTTTTTAAATCATATCTACGCCAGTCAATGCGCGAAACGTCCGACATCTGCGAGTCTATTTTAGCTACAAAGTGCTGGTCACCGACTACCGTGTAGCGTACTTCGTATTGTTTTTCTACATACTCTTGCAGTACAATAGGGTTTTCACCCATCACCTCGAATTCGCTTAAACTATCGGCAGTAATAACATTGGTGTATAGTCCATGAAATGTACCATCCGCTACTTGGTATACGTCTTGGTACATTAATTTAAAGGCTACACGGCCATAGACAGATGCAAACTCGATTAACTCTTGTTTATCATTAGAAATAAGGGTTGGAGGCATTTTTAAACCACACTTAGCCGCTACACTGGCTTGCAGATATTTATTTTCCGCCCTAAATACCTCCCTAAATGGGGTTAACCAAGGTAGGTGACTCAATGTTGAATACATACCTTGCAATGTCTTATTCCATTCCCCCTTCCAAAGCTTGAAGTGATTTGACCTATCCACGTCCTGCTGTAGGGTGGTGTTAACGTATGATTTCCGAAGCCAGACTTTAGAAATCTGATTTAATACATAAGCCTCCTTATCGGTCTTTATAGACCAGTCACCAGACTTGTAGGTGACGATTGTTTTCTGTAGGCTCTCAACATCTTGGTCGAAGCGCACAAAGTCGGCGTCAAACGCCTTAAGATGTTCAATAACCGCTTCTGCATGTACATCATCTTTATCGGTAAAAATTAAGATCATACGAACTTATTGTTACACCACCTTTGGAGTGGCAGATTTAGTTTTTGGGCTCCTCCGTAAACTTGCTCTTACACACTTTATACGTCCATTCAATGACTAATACCGAAAATAAAACGGTTAATGAGTGTACGGCGAAAATATGTTGGCAAATACATTATGAAAGAGCATACCACCGGGTACATAACTTACTATAAAACTTATAATCTATCGCTTCCTCCTAATCTTCTGCTTTTGCCTTGTGCGAATGGCTTTCATTTCAGCTACGAGCTTTTCATGCTCATACTGAGTTCTCCCATGTACCATCGCTCTACTATAATCATTAGGCGGATTATCACTCTGAGACTTCAAAATTTTGTCCAATAGCTCCGGTTCATGTTTGGCGAGTTGGTAACCATGATTATATCCTTTCAAAAACTCAGGGGATGGGTCTTCTTCGTCTTCTAACATGGCTAAAAGGTTTCTTTAGCGTGGCGCGATAAGTAATCGTTGATGGAATCGCTGTCATATAGGATGATTTTCTTCTCAGGCTGTGAAAATCGAATGCTGCCTTCATCACGAAGCTTCTGCAACGTCGTTTTGCTTTGGATGCGCAACTTCTTCATGGCCTCACTGGCTGAAATCCATTTATCATCTCTAGCGACCTGATGTTGCTGAACTCGTTCCAGAACCTTGTCAATCAAGGCATAAAAAGCTTCATCGTGCAGACAGATAACTTCCATGGTGTTTTTTGACCAAAATAGAGATCTTATTGATAAAAGCTTTGCTTACCAGTTAAATACTGACCTTTACGAATGGCCAAATTATTTAAAGGACAACTATCCCACCCTTAATCGCTTTATTGTAGTTGCAAATTGTCTCTGGAGCGACAATTCCTTGCTCATTCAGTCAATTACTAGGGATTTACCAGCTTCGTAACCAAAAGAAGAGACGGTGAAAAGGCAAATGGGCGCTGAAAAGTTTTAGGTATGTTTAAGGTAGCATGAAAAAAGGCAGCCACATTTTCATGTAACTGCCTGATTCTCAGAGTAGCGGGAGCTGGACTCGAACCAGCGACCTTTGGGTTATGAGCCCAACGAGCTACCAACTGCTCCATCCCGCGATGTTTGGACTGCAAAAGTACGGCAACTTTCTTATAAAACAACTATCTTTGTAAAAAAAAGTTTACGGTCGATCTGAAACGTTTTTGTTAGATCGGGAGTTGTTTTGCTAAAGCCACTGGTAATCAGCCCGTGGGATCACCTCGTATGAACACGGAAATCATCGAAAATTTTCCGGCCAATCATAAGGCCGGCTTCGTTAGTATCGTCGGTAAGCCCAATGTGGGCAAGTCAACACTGATGAATCAGCTAGTTGGCGAGCGCCTGTCGATCATCACCTCGAAAGCACAAACCACCCGCCATCGCATTATGGGCATCCTGAACGGAACCCACGATGGCCAGGAATTTCAGCTTGTTTATTCTGATACACCCGGCATCATCAAGCCCCAATACAAGCTTCATGAGTCCATGATGAGCTTTGTACGTGGCTCCATCGAAGATGCGGATGTGGTTCTGTTCGTAACAGATATTTTTGAGCAACATGACGAAAATGATGTCATTGAACGGCTGCAAAAATCAGAAGTACCTATACTCCTGCTTATTAATAAGATTGATCAGGCAACGCACGATGAGGTTACTGAAAAAATAGCGTATTGGGAGACCCATTTCAAAGCCCAGGAAATTATACCAATTTCAGCTTTGAACGGATTCAATATCGATAAGGTATTTGACGCTATTTTTAACCGGCTACCTGTGCATCCGCCGTATTTTCCAAAGGATGAATTAACCGACAAGCCCGAGCGATTTTTCGCTTCGGAAATCATCCGTGAAAAGATCTTTCTGAACTACAAAAAAGAGGTACCTTATAGCAGCGAGGTCATTATTACCAGCTTTAAAGAGAAGCCAGATATTATTGTCGTTCAGGCTGAAATTCTGGTTGAACGCGCCACCCAACGCGCTATCTTACTTGGAGAAGGCGGCAAGATGATAAAAAAAACGGGTATCATGGCCCGAGAAGAACTCGAACGCTTCTTCGGGAAAAAAGTGTTTCTTGAACAATTCGTCAAAGTAGAACCCGACTGGCGCCAGAAAGAACGGATGCTCAAAAGGCTTGGGTATGATGAATAAGTATTAGGAGTGAGAAGCGAGGAGTGAGAATGGCTGACGCGAAAGCAATAGAATGCGTCAGCCATTCTCACTCCTCGCTCCTCGCTCCTCACTCCTTAATAAAAATGGCAAACATTGTTGCAATTGTGGGGCGCCCAAATGTGGGTAAGTCCACTCTATTTAATCGCCTGACTGAACAGCGGCAGGCCATCATGGATAACCAAAGTGGGGTTACCCGCGATCGGCATTACGGCACGGCCGAATGGAACAACAAATATTTTACGGTTATCGATACCGGAGGGTATGTAGTCGGCTCTGAAGATGTCTTTGAGGAGTCGATCCGTGAACAGGTTGAAATCGCAATTCAGGAATCGACAGTATTACTGTTCGTTGTCGATACGCAAACGGGCATAACCGGCCTTGACGAGGATTTCGCCGACGTACTTCGTCGATCCAAAAAGCCAATTTATCTGGTTGCCAACAAGGCCGAAACCATCGAACGAACACATGCCGCAGCAGAATTTTACGGTTTGGGCTTAGGTGACCCTCACCCTATTTCTTCGGTAACTGGCTCAGGAACAGGCGACTTACTAGACGAAATTGTTAAGCATTTTCAGACCGACGGGGTTGAGAATCCGAATGCTGGTATTCCTCGTGTGGCCATTCTGGGACGTCCTAACGTTGGTAAATCCTCGTTTCTGAACGTCTTGACAGGTCAGGAACGAAGCATTGTCACCGACATTGCTGGTACCACCCGTGATGCGATCGATACACGTTATCGCGCCTATGGTAAAGACTTTATTTTGACTGATACAGCCGGTATCCGACGTAAAGCGCGAATTCAGGACAACATCGAATTTTATTCGACCCTTCGCTCCATCAAAGCGATGGAAGAATCGGATGTATGCATCATTCTTCTTGATGCCACCCGTGGTCTGGAAGCTCAGGACTTAACCATTATAGGGCAAGCTGTTCGAGCCAGAAAAGGCGTAGTCATCATGGTTAATAAGTGGGACGCCATTGAGAAAGACTCCCGAACCGCCGATGTGTGGCGTAAAGAGATGATTCAGCGAATGATGCCTATTGATTATTTGCCCATCATTTTTGCGTCGGTCCATGAAAAGCAGCGCATTTTTCAGGTTATGGAAAAAGCGATGGAGGTTTATGAAAACAAAAACAAGAAGATAGCCACTTCTAAGCTGAACGAGGCTATGCAACCGGAGATTGAACGATATCCACCGCCAGCGGTGAAAGCAAAGCATATTAAAATCAAATATATGCTTCAGGTACCAACGCCGTCGCCAACGTTTGTTTTCTTTTGCAACCTACCTCAATACGTTCAAGAGTCTTACCAGCGATTCCTAGAAAATAAGATACGCGATCATTTCGATTTTACAGGTGTGCCGATCACTCTGTTTTTCAGGCAGAAGTAAAGCAAAATTATAAGTAGGGGGAGCGAGTTGATTAAACAACCAGACTTCCCCTTTTTCTTTAGCGCATACCCAAGTCCGATTTATAGTCATCAATGTATTTGCATTTGGGAATGACTTGAGGCTAACACTAACTTCTCCTTCTCCTATCTATATACAAAGAAAAATAAAGTAATTACTGAAAATAATACTAAGTAATTACTGCAAATTTCCTCAGTATTATTGTAGCTATTCTCTCTTTGTTACTTACTTATTGGTTACCAGTCTAAGCATTATCGGTGTACTCTTGTTACACTTGTTTCGGTAAAATAACCATTAAATAAAGTTACACTCACTTTCAGGATGTTAGTTCTTTACATATGTCAATTTTCGGACTATATTTCGCTCTATTACCCACTGTTAACAAATCACTCCTATGGCAACTGAAAAAGTTTTAGATGAAGAAAAACGGATTGACAAGGCGGCCTACGTGCTCAAAGCGGTAGCCCACCCTCTCCGAATTAAAATCATTCAAATGTTGAATGAAAATAAAGAGCTGAACGTATCAGCGATTTATAAAAACCTAAACGCTGAACAATCGCTGATTTCTCACCATCTGATCAATATGCGAGACAAGGGGATACTCGAAATCCGGCGTAGTGGTAAGAACATTTACTACTTTCTGGTAGATAACGCCGTCGCTGAAATTATCGATTGTATTTACAAAAGTAAGCTTGTTTAAACTAATTACCGTTAAAATAACACACCGTAAAGCAGAACGTTAATAAGTGGGTTATTAGATTCTGTTTTACGGTGTGCTATTTTAACTGACTATCCGAACAACTCTCCGGTTCGAAAATTGGGAATAATACCCAGGTGACGGTAAGCTTTCTCGGTTGCCTCCCGTCCGCGAGATGTACGTTTCAGAAAACCTTCCTGAATCAGAAAGGGCTCATAGACCTCCTCAATCGTTTCAGCCTCTTCGCCACAGGCAGTAGCAATGGTCGTAATACCTACCGGCCCACCCTTGAACTTATCGATGATTGTCATCAGAATTCGGTTGTCCATATCGTCTAATCCATTCTGATCCACATCCAGCGCACTCAGGGCTATTTCAGCAATAGCGACATTTATATACCCATTGCCTTTTACCTGAGCAAAATCGCGGGTACGACGTAGCAAGTTATTAGCAATCCGTGGTGTGCCCCGGCTCCGACGGGCAATCTCAAACGCACCTGATTCATCGATAGGCGTTCCTAGAATAGCCGCTGACCGTTGAACAATGGTGGTTAATAGCTTTGCATCGTAATACTCTAACCGACAGCTAATGCCAAAGCGAGCCCGCAATGGAGAAGTAAGCATACCAGCACGGGTGGTGGCACCAATCAAGGTAAATGGATTTAGCTTGATCTGAACGCTCCGGGCGTTCGGGCCGGAATCGAGCATGATATCAATTTTATAATCCTCCATTGCCGAATAGAGGTACTCTTCCACAATCGGGTTGAGCCGGTGAATTTCGTCAATGAACAAAACGTCGTTGGGTTGAAGATTCGTCAGCAGGCCTGCCAAATCGCTGGGTTTGTCCAACACAGGCCCGGAGGTCATTTTTATGTTGGCATTAAGTTCGTTGGCAATAATATGCGACAGCGTTGTTTTGCCCAGGCCGGGGGGGCCATGAAGCAATACATGGTCGAGTGCCTCGCCCCGTTGCATAGCGGCCCGAACAAACACTTCAAGGTTTTCAAGCACTTTTTCCTGGCCCGTAAAATCCTCGAACGAGAGTGGTCGGAGTGCGCGTTCAATTTCTTTGTCAGTAGCGGTCATGCCATCGGCCGAACCTTTCAAAAAGTCGTTTCGCATGGTTTTGATACATACAGACCCGGCCATTTTTGATAGCCTGAACAGCTAATTATGACCGGGTCGTTTATGTCAAATATACGAAAAAAACCGGAGAAAACCGCTACCGAATGAGCAATACCGACCCTCTTTTTGTGACCCGTCCGCGCTCTGGAAATGACTCACTTTTATAGGTCACTACATACGGATAAAGCATGGATGGATAGGTAGAGCCATGGTAAGTTCCATCCCATTTCTGCTCCGGGTTATTGCTGGCAAAAATCACTTCACCCCAGCGATTATAAATTCGGAATTCATAATCGGTAACATATGCTGTGAATATTTGCAGCACATCATTCACCCCATCATTGTTGGGCGTAAAGGCATCTGGAATATTGACCCGAGGCTCGCATAGGTTAAGCACTCGTGTTGAGCCTATTGCCGTACAGCCTAGTGGATCAGTCACTTTGACCTGATAATCACCTGCGCGGTCTACAAGAATAGAGCGGGTCGTATCGTTTCGATTTACCCACAGGAACCTTAATCCTGCAGCTCCACCAGCCGTAAGCGTAGCCCTACCCTGATCACCTTCACAAAGCGAAGCCTGTTGGGTAAGTGAGAAAGGTGGCGGTGGCCGCTCACCGACTCGAATACTACTTCGCCCTACGCAACCCGACTGGGTATTTCGAACGGTTACGCTATACGAACCCGGCTGGGCGACGGTAATGCTTGGGCTAGTTGCTCCGGTACTCCACTGATATACATTTCCGGGAATATCGCCCGATAGTGGAGCCAGAACAACCGTAAGGCCATTACACTTGAGTGTATCAGGGCCTAATCGGGCAAATCCAGTACTATCCAGCCCGACCTTAATGCTATCTTTCAAAGCTTTACAGCCCTTGTCATCTACGATCTGGACCTTGTAAAGTCCAGGCGATACCTGACTCAGCACAGGTGATGTAGCAATGACCGTGTTGTTTGGCCCATACCAACTATAGCTGGCAGCTGTTCCTCCCGTAACCGTTATACTAATGGTTCCACTGTTCGGGATGCTACACAAAGCATCTTTTATCAATGGATTAATAGCGAGTTGATTCTGGGGCGACTTCAATATGAATGAGGTATCGGCTTTGCAGTCGTGCAATGTATCGGATACACTTACGGCATACCCGCCTTCAGTAAGGCTTAGTTGCTGACTACCCACCCCGGTAAGAATACTTCCATCCGCACGGGTCCAGCTATACTCGTACGTACCGGCTGGGTTTGTTGTCACTCGGATGGCTCCATCGGCCGATGTACAGGCAGTGGGGCCAGTCAGGTTAGCGGCCATGCGCAGTTTGGGCAATTCGGCCACGCGAATGGTATCTGAGTTTTCGCAAGTGGTTCCATTTACCGTCGACTGGGCTGTAACCGTATACGTACCTGCTTTTGTTACATTAATTGAGCGGGTCGTTTCTCCATTACTCCATTGAAACTGAGTCCATGTTTGCTGGGGGACTCGTATAGACACGCTGGACCGATAACAGAATACCGTATCGGGCCCTAAATCAAGTGAGGGTGTAGGCTTGATCTGGACCTCAATGGTATCACTTTTAAAACATTCGCCGTTGGCAGCCAGCCCCACTACAATGTAATAACCGGGCCGATCAAGAGTGATGGTCTTTTGCCTGCTCGCAACCGCCCCATTCACTAGCCAGACATACACTTTTGCCTGTACTTTTATATCCAGCGTAATGCCTTTCTTATTACAAATCGCCGTATTGGCACCCAGATTTATGTCGGGTGGTGTTTCTAAAATAGTGAGAGTATCTTTTATAAGGGTGTCTTTACAGATACCACCTGAGCTTGTTCGGGTAATAATCCTAAGCGTTGGATAATAGACCCCTGGTTTCGCGTAGCCATGTGTAACAGGCTGAGCCGAGGTTGTTGAATAAGGACGACTTCCATCGCCAAAATCGAGGGTATAGGCTTCTTTTAGCTTAGGGCAGTTAGGTCCTATGGTAAAAACCGTTGGCGCATTGACACAGGTATCGGCATAGGTAAGCCCCGGCCCACTCGATTGATCATTAAAATTCGCTACCAGGTTTGGCAATCCCAGCTGGCTGGTTTTACCTCCCAACGACTGCCCGTTTGGGTTGAAGATCAGGCTATCGAGCAAACCGCCATTTGGATTCTCGATGGTTGCCAATGAGTTGCTTCCCTTTACAGCCACATAAATTCGTCCGTCGGGCCCAATCTGTATGGACCCGTATTGTCTGGTTGTACTACTATCGACAACCGTTTTCGACTTTGAGACCAGAGAGTCCGCTTGTGTCAGATCATATTTCAGAATATAGGATGCCCCCTTCTGACTCCCATTTGAATTGGTATCGGCCAGCATTGTTACATACAGGCTCTTTCCATCGGGCGAGAACTCAGCCCCGTAGGCTTTCGGTGGCGCAGCACCCAGATCGATCGTTCGTTCGTATTTCAGCACGCCCGTCGAATCGTTGAATGTGTAAATTTCAACAGAGTTTTTGGGAGGTCCCGGAATCACAACTGCCATGGGTCGATTACCTTCATTACCACTGGTTGTATCGGCCGGACCAATTTTAATATACCCTTCGGCATTCGACAAGGAATCCAGTACCTGACCACCCGTGTAGGTTACCGGATCGGCACTTTCGCCACGAGTCAGGTGTCGAACCTCGAATTTGTTGGTTCCATAAATCCGGGTAATTACCCAATAGGTGGAATCTCGCTTGTTCTCAACCGATGCTGCCTGCTCAGTTCCCTGGCCCGAGAGCAGGATATTTTTCTCGACAATTGCCCCTTTACCTCCATTCTGACGCATATCGACCACACTATACGTCAATGTTTTTTTGCCTCGTATCTCGGAAGTGGTGTACACATAGTACAGGTATTCGCAACCCCGGCAGGTTGGCTTGGGAACAATCAGAGCCGATTGAGTTGAGCGAGGACTACCATCTAACGGTATCTGAACCGCATTTGTATCGCCTGGTACAAGCGATTTAAGCGGTTTACCATCTTTCCCATAAATGGTGATGCCATCGGTGTAAAAAAGTAAGACGCCTTTGGTATTAGCAATTGATGATGAGCCCTCTATTGTACTTAAACTACCATCGGTGATCGGTTTTGGCGTTCCTCCCCCGCTAAAGTCCAGCCCTGCATTCTGCCCAAAATACCACTTCACCCCCTGCGATTCTTTCTTTTCACCGCAGACATCGACATTGATACGATTTTGGTACGAACAGCCATTGGGGCTGATTGCCTCTACCGAATAACATCCAGAACTATCAACCTGAATAGACTGGGTCGTATCACCTTTAGGATACCAGATATAGCGGAATCCCGGTTGGGTACTACCTGCATACGGATCAAGTGTAATGACTTCTCCTTTACAGATGGTTGTATCGGTACGCCAGTTTGTAAACGAAGGGGGAGGTGTACTGACGTTGATATTCCGCTCGCTGGTTTGCGTTACCCCATTAATGGTTCGGGTCAAGGTAATTGTGTAGAAACCCGGTCGTGTATACACGTGCTTGGCTACCGAGTCTCGCTGCTTCGTAAGCGTGGTCCCATCGCCAAAACTCCAGACATGGGTAGTCGCTTTAACAGCCGATGTATCTGTAAATGTCAGGGAATCGGTCCCGCACTCCTGGTCGGGAATACAGGCCTTTCCACTAATTTTGAACCCCTGAGCCCAGGACGTAGTCAATCCTGCTACTAGAAATAGTAAGGCCCAGAGTCCGACAACACGAATAGTACTGCTAAAACTTAACATGAACAAACGCTGAATATAGCCGCCTTCCCAATTTCAGTCCCACAACATAACAACAGCGGGGGCATTACGTTAGTATAAACGATAATGATTCTTTAAAATTTTATCGTCTGATTGTCACAACTACCCTTAAAATCCGACTAATTTTATAGGGTGTGCATCATTTAGTACTCCATTTGCGTTCATAACGTTGCAACCAAAAAGTTGGCCCAGTCTTTGCCTGATTCTGCTCATATGATTAAAAAATACATACTGACCATTTTGACACTGGCTCTGAGCCGGGCGGCCTTTGCGCAAGACCCCCAGTTTACCCAGTTTTATGCTGCTCCGCTCTACCTGAATCCAGCCTTTGCGGGTTCAGCACTGGCTCCGCGCATTACCGCCAATTATCGAAATCAATGGCCAGCAATTACAAACTACGTAACAACGATGGTTTCGGTCGACCATTTTTTTGAAAAATACAATAGTGGCGTGGGTCTTTTGATTCAAAATGATAATCAGGGTCAGGGAAGGATTCAATCTACCGATATAGGGTTGCAATATGCATACCAGTTTCAGGTAGGCGAAGCCTCGTTTGTCCGTCTGGGCTTACAAGGCTCGTATGTCAATCGGAGCATCAACTATTTCGGATTAACCACTGGCGACCAATTCACTGACCGTGGATTCATCACAGGCAGTGTTTCCAACGACCCGGCTTTGCAAGGCGGACTTCCAACCCAAAAATACGTGGATTTCTCGACGGGTGGCCTTTTTTATTCCGATTGGTTTTGGGTGGGTTTGTCAGCACACCACATCAATCGGCCCGATCAGGGATTTTTTATTGGAGGTCGTGAGCGGCTGCCCGTTAAAGCTAGTATCCAGGCCGGACTTCGCATCCCGTTGATGGGCTTCACGGGGCTGGCCGACGAAATGGATCGCGAAATCAGTATCTCACCCGTAGTCATGTATAAACACCAGGGCAAATACGACCAGCTGGACCTGGGGGCTTATCTGACTTATTCGCCGTTGACGATCGGGGCTTACTACCGGGGTATTCCCTTCAAAAAATATGATCAGACGCTCAACAATCATGATGCAGTAGCCGCTCTGATTGGCTGGCGCATGGACAAGTTTTCGATTGGCTACAGCTATGACGTAACCATTTCAACACTTGGTAATAGCGGGGGATCACACGAACTATCGATCTCTTATATTTTCGACAAGCCTGAAGGCCGTAGAGCTGGCGTAAAACGGCGCGATAAGAAACTACCTTGTCCGAAGTTTTGATAAAATTAAAAAGGGGCTTTATGTAGCCCCTTTTTAATTTACGCCAGCTTCTTATACTTTATGCGGGTTGGCGTGGCCTCAGTACCCAAACGTTTACGACGGTTTTCTTCATATTCTGAGAAATTACCCTCAAACCAGTACACTTGCGAGTTACCTTCAAAGGCCAGAATATGCGTGGCAATCCGATCCAGGAACCAGCGGTCGTGACTGATCACGACGGCACAACCCGCAAAGTTTTCCAGACCTTCCTCTAACGCCCGTAACGTATTTACATCCAGATCGTTGGTCGGCTCATCCAACAAAAGCAGGTTAGCGCCTTCTTTGAGGGTCACGGCCAGATGTACGCGATTGCGCTCCCCACCCGACAGGGTTCCAAGCTTTTTTTCCTGATCAGATCCACTAAAGTTAAAACGACCTACGTAAGCGCGAGCGTTCGTTTGTTTACCACCCAGCATAATCCATTCGTTCCCACCCGAAATGGTTTCAAAAACCGTTTTATTCGGATCAAGGCCATCGTGTTCCTGATCTACGTAAGCTACTTTTACGGTTTCGCCCACGGCAAAAGTACCCGTATCAGGTTTATCACGCCCGGTAATGAGCTTAAATAGTGTCGTTTTACCGGCACCGTTCGGGCCAATAACACCTACGATTCCCCCTTGTGGTAACTGAAAACCCAGATGTTCGAACAGAAGCCGTTCCCCAAATGCTTTCGAAACATCTTCAGCTTCAATCACTTTAGCACCTAAACGTGGGCCAGCCGGGATGAAAATTTCCAGTTTTTCGTCGCGCTGTTTGGCATCTTCATTCAGCAGCTTTTCGTAGGCCCCTAAACGCGCTTTCGACTTAGCCTGACGGGCTTTAGGGGCCATCCGTACCCACTCCAACTCGCGCTGAAGTGTCTTTTGTCTTTTGGATTCGGTTTTTTCTTCGCGAGCCAGCCGATTTTGTTTCTGTTCCAGCCAGGATGAATAATTGCCTTTCCAGGGAATACCTTCACCCCGGTCGAGTTCGAGAATCCAGCCTGCTACATTGTCCAGAAAATAGCGGTCGTGCGTAACGGCGATCACTGTACCCGCATATTGCCGAAGGTGTTCTTCGAGCCACAGAACCGACTCCGCATCAAGGTGGTTGGTCGGTTCGTCGAGCAGTAACACATCGGGCTGCTGTAATAACAGACGGCACAGTGCAACCCGGCGCTTCTCACCACCCGACAGGTTGTCGATCAGGGCGTCGGCTGGTGGACAACGCAGCGCATCCATAGCCCGTTCGAGTTTCTGGTCCAGCTCCCAGGCGTTGTAATGGTCGAGTTTTTCCTGAACTTCACCCTGTCGCGCAAGCAATTTATCGAAGTCGGCATCAGGATCAGCAAAGGCTTCGTTGATCTCGTCAAATTCTTTCAGGAGATTGACTACTTCCTGTACACCCTCTTCGACTACCTCACGGACAGTTTTCCCCGATTCGAATTTTGGTTCCTGTTCGAGCATTCCCACCGAATAACCTGGCGAGAAAACTACTTCTCCGGTATAATTTTTGTCTATACCTGCAATTATGCGCAACAGGGTCGACTTACCGGAGCCGTTTAAGCCCAAAACACCAATTTTTGCACCGTAAAAAAAGGAAAGGTAAATGTTCTTTAGGATTTGTCGGTTAGGCGGAATATTTTTACTCACGCCAGCCATAGAGAAAATTATGGTTTCCTGACTCATTAATTTCTAATAGATTTGTAGTTGGCTTTAATCCTCAAATTTAACCCACAGCGCAGCCTTAACCAAGCACAGTAATGGAAAACGCTTCACTGGTAGATGAATACGGTTACGTCAAAGACGGAAAGGTATTTTTGAAAGGCTACCTGAATTATGAAGATCGCCAGATTGGCGAAGTAAAACGGACCGAGCAGGAAGCGCTCGATTATTTTAAAAATCGCTTCATCATTGCGGAAAACAAAGTCAGCCAGTTGAAGAGTGATATTGCCGAAGCGCAGAACAAAGGCTCTTATCTGACTAAGCTGGTTCAACTCCGTAAGAAACTCCTCGGGTTTGATGCACTAGGTGACTTCCCGCCCCTCCTTGAGCGGCTGGATGAACAAGAGAAACTGCTGGCCGACCTAATTACGGTCAATCAGCGTAAGAACTACGACATCAAGAAAGCCTTGATCGCCGAAGCAGAAGCTATTGTCGATAGTAACGACTGGCGTCCAACGGCGGATGCTCTTCAGGAAATCAAGACCAAATGGATCAAGACAGGGCCGGTTGATAAGTCAGTTGAGGCTGAGGTTGAAGGTCGTTTCCAGGAGCTATTGGATGGTTTCTTCCAACGTCGACGCGAGTTTTTCAACGAACAGAACAAGGTCATTCAGGAACGTCTGGAAAAATACGACGAACTGATTCGGCTTGCGTTCCGGGCCAATCGCCTGGGCGATCTGGATGCTGCTTTTCAGGAAGTTCGTCGGCTCAACAACGCCTGGAAACAGGTGGGCGAAGTGCCTATCAAGAAAAGTGGCAAACTGTATAAGCAGTTCAAAAAAGCGACGACGATGTTCTATGCGAAGTATAACGACGCGAAGGGCATTGTTATCCAGCCGAAGATCGATCCGCGTATTGAGGCTCAAATGAAAATGGCCGACGAAGCCGAGCGTCTGTCAAAACAGTCGGATATTTTTGCGGCTGCCGACCGGGCTAAAGTCCTGTTGAATAGCTGGAAGGAAATCAAGGTTCCTTTCAAACTTCAGGATAAAGTCCTGAATGAGCGGTTCCGGTCTGCCTGTGACAAGATTTTTGAGCTGAGTTATTTAGGCCGTGTGTTAACCCGAAAATACCCTGCTTTTGAATTAAAAAGTAAGGCGGAGCAGCTTCGGACCAAAATTCGGGAGATGGAGTACCTGATTAAACGGGAGAAAAATGACCTTCAGTTCGCGCTACAGGATGCGGAAGGGCTCGACCCCAACAATGCAGAAGACAAGATGATTCTGAACAAAATCGGTACTCAAAAACGCAAAATTGCCATGAAAGAAACAATTCTGCGCGAATTCCAGAAGCAGTTGGAAAGTGTAGGATACTGATTAACAGGCAGGAGTTTGCTGCTATAATGAACGTGCCACAGCTTCTGAAGCTGTGGCACGTTTCGTTTTACCGAATTGTTATTGAGATATGGAAACAAACCTGAATAACCCCGACTTTTTAACGTCCAACACTGACTTTCGGGCGGCCATTGTCCCCGGCAAATTTGTCCGGCTGGAGTATTTGACCGACTTAAATGAGTTTATCAAAGCCGATGTACTCATCAAACAGCTTTCGTACGAGAATGGCGCTGAATGGCTTGAACTGGCCACTGGCGAAATCATTCCGCTCGACCGCGTTGTGAGCGTTTCGGGCAAATTGTCTCCGCGTTATCCCAGCTATGGTAATTACTCGTGTGATTGTTAACCGTTAGTCAATCATCTCAAACCCGCAGTAGGGTACGAGAACGTTAGGAATCCGAACCCCTTCTGGCGTCTGATTATTTTCCAGAATAGACGCCAGAATACGCGGCAGAGCTAACGCAGAGCCATTGAGCGTATGCATCAGTTGCATCTTACCCTCCAATTTCGAGCGCAGTTTTAGCCGGTTGGCCTGATACGTTTCAAAATTCGACACCGAACTCACTTCGAGCCAGCGCTGCTGGGCTGCCGACCACACTTCCATATCATACGTCAATGCTGATGTGAAGCCCATGTCGCCCCCACAAAGCCGTAAGACTCGATAGGGTAATTCCAGCTTTTGTAGTAGGCCCTGTACATGGAGGCTCATCTCTTCCAGTGCTGCGTAGGATTTCTCTGGCTTTTCAATCCGTACGATTTCTACTTTATCGAACTGATGTAGCCGGTTCAGACCACGTACATGTGCCCCCCACGATCCGGCCTCCCGTCGGAAACAAGGTGTATACCCCACATTTTTAATAGGCAGTTGGCCCTCAGGTAAAATAACATCACGGTAAAGATTCGTAATGGGGACTTCAGCTGTCGGGATGAGATAGAGTTTGTCTTCCGTTACGTAATACATCTGACCTTCTTTATCGGGCAACTGTCCCGTTCCAAAGCCTGAATCTTCATTGACAACAATAGGCGGTTGCACTTCCAGATAGCCGGCTTTCAACGCTTCGTCGAGGAAGAAGTTGATCAATGCCCGCTGAATACGCGCGCCCTTGCCTTTATAAACCGGAAAACCAGCGCCCGAAATTTTAACCCCCAGCTCGAAGTCGATGATGTCGTACTTTTTAATCAGCTCCCAGTGCGGTTGCGCTCCTTCATAAAGCGACGGTTTCTCGCCATTTTCCAGTACAACTTCGTTATCATCGGCCGAGCGGCCTTCAGGAACGCTGCTATGTGGAATATTTGGGATCGTTACCAGAACAGCCTGCAAATCGATTTCGATCTGACGCAGCGTTTCCCCCAAGTCTTTCGAACGGACTTTCAATTCGGCGGTTTCCGCTTTAGCGGCATCAGCAGCGGCTTTGTCGCCCGCCTTCATCAAGGCGCCAATCTGACCAGCTTTGGCGTTTGACTGCGCCAGGGTGTCATCAAGTTCACGTTGTGTATCCCGCCGTTGCTGATCAAGGGTTAATACCTGATCAATTGTGGCTTCGGCATTCGCGAAATGCCGTTTATGAAGACCTGTTAGTACAGCTTCCTTATTCTCACGGATAAAGGGTAATTGAAGCATTAGCTTTTGCGATAATACGTTTAATTACGGCTATGAAATTCACATTAGAGAGACCTATCAGGTTTTTCGGCAACCCTTATGCCGAAAACAAGCCGTCGTTTAGTGCATTCAGTGCATCGGCTTTGTATTTGCCATGAACTAGTAGCGATAGATTACTTTCCGTACCGCCATACGAAATCATCCGAATCGGGATGTTTTTCATGGCGTTAAATACCCGGACAGCTACTCCTTCATTATCAGCACTGAAGTTCCCTACAATACAGATAATCGTCTGATCGTAATCGGGCTCTTCTAAGGTACAGAATGCACTGAGTTCAGCTTTGATATCTTCGATTCGCTCGGTGTTGTCGATTGTAACGGACACCGAAACTTCGGAGGTCGTAATCATATCAACCGGCGTTTTATACTTCTCGAAGATCTCAAAAATCCGGCGCAGAAAACCATAGGCGTTCAGCATACGGGTCGAGTGGATGTACAATGCCGTAATACCGTCTTTAGCAGCAATTGCTTTAAACACCTGATCGCTGGTGCGGTCGGCAATGAGAGTACCGGGCGCACTGGGATCCATGGTATTTTTCAACCGCACGGGTACGCCAAACATACGGGCGGGCGTAATGGTTGACGGATGCAGAATTTTAGCACCGAAATACGCCAGCTCAGCCGCTTCGTCGAACGTCAGTTCCCGAACGGGGAACGTGTTTTTAACAATGCGCGGATCGTTGTTGTGCATCCCGTCGATGTCGGTCCAGATCTGGATTTCTTCGGCCCGGATAGCACCACCGATCAGCGAAGCCGTGTAATCCGAACCTCCACGCTTGAGGTTATCGACTTCACCCCTTGGGTTTCGACAGATAAAGCCCTGCGTAACAATGATGTGCTTATCGGTATGCTGTGGCAGCATCTCGGCCAATGTCTGCTCTGTGAACGCAATCTCAGGCTCATTATCCGCATCGATCCGCATAAACTCCAGTGCAGGCAGTAGCGTGGAAGCTACGTTTTCTTCGTCCAGATAGGCCTGGAACATTTGGGTACTCAGCAGTTCACCTTCAGCTACAAGTTCTTTTTCCTGTTTGAGCGTAAACGGTTTGATTCGGGTCAGCGACCGGATAAAGGCAAATTCGTTATCAATAATTTTCTGTCCGGCTGCTTTGCCCTGCTCGGTCTTATACAGTTCGGCAATAAAACCGTCGTAGTGCGCCTTGAGCGTATCGATTTTGGCGTTTGCATCGGCGTCGTTGTTTACTTTCAACGATTCTCCAATAGCTAACAGGGCATTCGTTGTGCCCGACAAAGCCGATAGCACGACAATTTTTCGGGTGCTATCTTCAGTAACCAGTTGGCGGATAGACTGCATACGTTCCGGTTTCCCAACCGACGTGCCGCCAAATTTCCAGACGTGCATTTTTAATTAGTGAAAGAGTGAATGAGTGAAAGAGCGAACAAGTTGAGAGCATAAAATCGCTCTTTCACTCATTCACTCTTTCACTCTTTAAAACTTGCTATAAACCTGTTCTTGTAATCCGATCATTTTGATGGCGGTGATAGCGGCTTCGTCGCCTTTGTTGCCGTGTTTACCACCTGCCCGGTCAAGCGCCTGCTGTTGATCATTGGGGGTCAGAACACCGAAAATAACAGGCTTTCCAGTTTTCAGACCAACGTTAGTTAACCCCTGGGCTACAGCGTGGTTGATGTAATCGTTATGCTTGGTTTCTCCCTGAATCACGCAGCCAAGAGCAATAACGGCGTCAATATCGTCGCGCTGGGCAAACCATTGCGCTCCCAGCGTTAGCTCATAACTGCCGGGTACATTCCCTCGAATAACGTTCTCGGCTTTAGCTCCGTATTGCAACAACGTTTGATGAGCCCCTTCAAACAAAGCTTCGGTCACTTCACTGTTCCATTCGGAAACCAGTATCGCAAACCGGCGTTCACTAACATCGGGTAGGTCGTTGGTCGAAAATACACTAAGACTTTTTGCAGCAGTGGCCATTCTGAATTGCACCGGCAACCCGGCGGGATTTAACTGATTAATGGATTTTCTGAATATTGTTTGAATCGGATTTTTATCGGTCAAAAAGATATACTAACCTGCCTCTAAAACCAACTAGAAACAAAATCGTGTACATCCTTGATCTACGTAATCCCGCCGGGCCGCCGGAGCGGTTCGGACAATAAAAAAGGACAAAACCGGCTTCGGCTTTGTCCTTTGCTGTATTGATTGGATCAAGTACGCTTACGACTCACCGACGGTAGCTTCCAGTACGGATTTGTACTTTTTAGCACTACCTGCTTCGGCGGACTGAGCATACTTCTCAATAATTTCGTTGTACGTGTCAATGGCCTTATCGTTCTGTTTAGCCTGTTCGTAAGCAACAGCTAATTTCATCAGGTAACCAGGCGTAAAGTATTTATTCGACTTGTAATCAGCGGCTTTCCGGTAGTAGTCAGCGGCCTCGTCGAAACTTTTCTTTTCCATATAAGCGTCACCAGTCAGTGCATAGGCCCGCGCCTGAACTAACAGATCAGATGAGCTGAATGCTTTCAGATGTTCGATGGCATCATCATACTTACCCTGTTTCAACAAGGCAATACCCGAATAAAACTCGGCCAGATTGCCAGCTGATGTAGAGCCGTAATTGCTTGCCACAGCCAACAGGCCAGGGCTTTTACCATCGCCATTCAGTGCTTTCTTGGTCGAATCAGCTTCGAGTTGATAAACCGATGGGAACATTTCGACCTGGGCTGTATCATCCTGCTCGCTGATATAGTAGCGATAACCGAAGTAACCAACCACCAGCAACAAAATACCGCCCAGTACCCCAAACACGATGTTCCGGTTCTGTTCAAAAAAGTCTTCGGCCCGTTCTAACTGACCAGCTAGTGCGTCTGGATCTTCCAAAAACTCCAGTCCGCTATTCTTTTTGCTCATGCTTTTGCAATTTGGACTGCAAAATTAGGAATATTTACCATTATGAAAAAGGGTAACTATCAAAACTTTACGAATCCAGTCCGTTTTGTAACTCAATATCACGTACAGACATAACCTCCGACGAACGCACTTCCCGAATTTGATGCGGTAATAGGGTCTCTACTGCCACAGATTCACCCGTAAGTGTCACAAATTCAACTTCGTAGGCTTTACCGCCATTATAAACGGTTAAAATAGTTCCGACATCTCCGGCCTTCAGGCGTCCCTCTGCAATCTCTTCCTGAAGTACGACCAAATCATACTCACTCATAGACTCATATACTGGTTCAGAAAAAGAAACGCTCGACATTGCATCTTGTTTTGTTCACAATTAAATAACTTTGCCGTGCTAATCTTCTAGGGGTGCCCTAACGAACGGGCTGAGATTATACCCATTGAACCTGCGCAGGTAATGCTGTGAAGGGAAATGTACTCATAGGCTACGTCTGTGAGTGTTTTTACAAATATCATACCAATAACAAGGTAGGTTTGGCCCCTTGCCTATCGTAACCATTTTCAGTCATGAAAAAAGGTACGACCTATCTTACCAATTCTGTTGTCTTAGTAGCCTTGCTGCTACTCAATCTGCCCGCCTGGGCGCAATTTTCCATTTCGGGTAAAGTGGCTGATGCCGAAGGCGGTACACTGCCAGGTGCAGCCGTTATTCTGGAAGGAACCTACAAAGGCACCTACACCGACGCAGCCGGAAATTTTCAACTGGTCAATTTGAAACCGGGATCTGTATCCGTGAAAGTTTCACTGCTGGGCTACGAATCCCAAACGCAAACTGTAACGCTAAGCCAGAATACGACTATCGACATTAAACTGGCCAAAACGGCAGTGGCTGTCGATGAAGTTGTGGTCAGTGCGACGCGGGCGAATCAGAAATCGGCCATTGCCTATAGCGACGTAACCCGTCGGGATCTGGACAAACTGAATCTGGGTCAGGATATTCCACAATTGCTCAACTTTACCCCTTCTATCGTGACCACCTCCGATGCCGGAACGGGCGTTGGTTACACAGGCATTCGCATACGAGGCTCCGACGCGACGCGGGTTAATGTGACCTTGAATGGTATACCCTATAACGATGCCGAATCGCAGGGAACGTTTTTTGTCGATATGCCCGACTTTGCTTCTTCAGTCAGCAGTATCCAGATTCAGCGGGGCGTCGGCACATCGACCAATGGGGCCGGAGCATTTGGGGCATCGGTGAATATTCAGACGAATAAACTGGAAGCGAATCCATACGCCGAAACCAATGCATCGGTAGGTTCATTTGGTACTCGTAAACTGAACGTTCTGGCTGGAACGGGGCTGCTCAACGGTCATTTTGCCGTGGATGCCCGTTTATCAACCATTCACTCCGATGGCTTCATTGACCGGGCTTTTTCAAACCTCAAATCCTTCTATCTGTCGGGTGGGTATTATGGCAAAAAGGGATTTATCCGGCTCAATGCCTTTTCGGGTCAGGAGCAGACCTATCAGGCCTGGAATGGTATACCGGAGGACATTCTGAAAACGAATCGGACTTATAACGCCTTTACGTACGATAACCAGACCGACAATTATCAACAGGATAATTACCAGCTTATTAGTTCCTATGAACTTAGCAAAAACTGGCGGGCTAACCTTTCCTTTTTCTACACGAAGGGTAAAGGGTATTATGAAGAGTTCAAACCCAATGACAGCTTCAGCAAGTATGGTCTGCCGAACGTAACCATTGGCGATTCGACCATCACCAAGACCGATATTATCCGCCGGAAATGGCTCGACAATGATTTTTATGGTACGGTGTTCTCGTTCGATTACAATAGTTATGGTAAACTGACGGCAAACATCGGTGGGGGTTGGAACCAGTATCAAGGCGGTCATTACGGCGAAATTATCTGGGCTCGGGTGGCGGGTAATACGAACATACGGGAGCGGTATTACAATGACGATGCTACCAAAACCGACTTCAACGTGTATGCGAAAGCCTTTTACCAATTCAGCAATCGACTCAATGGCTTCCTGGATTTGCAGGTCCGAACGGTTGGCTATTCGTTCTTAGGGTTCAACAGTCAGTTGCAGAATGTCCAGCAGAACGCCAATCTGACTTTTTTCAATCCTAAAGCGGGCCTGACTTATTCCCTTGACGACCAGAGTACGCTATATGCATCGGTTGGCGTTGGGCACCGCGAACCCAATCGCGACGACTATACGCAATCGACCCCCGCGAGCCGCCCCAAACCCGAGCAACTCATCGACTACGAAGCCGGTTACAAACTCCAGACTGAACAGCTAGCCTTCACCGCCAATCTATATTACATGGATTACAAAAACCAGCTGGTCTTATCGGGTCAGTTGAACGATGTGGGTGCCTATAACCGGGTTAATATCCCCAACAGTTACCGCGCTGGCCTGGAATTGGAAGCAGGTGCCCGACTGGCTAAGCAGCTTCGCTGGAACGTGAACGCAACCTTTAGCCAGAATAAGGTCAAAAATTTTACCGAATACCTCGATAACTACGACAACGGCCTTCAGGAGGCCCGTCAATACAGCCGAACCGACATTTCGTTTTCGCCCAATGTGATCGCTGGCTCACAACTCTTATTCACTCCCGCCAAAGGACTGGAATTAGGGCTTTTATCAAAGTATGTCGGAAAGCAATACCTGGACAATACCTCGAATGAAAACCGGAAATTGAATCCCTACTTCACCAACGATATCCGGTTGATTTATACCCTAAAGCCGAAGTTTGCCAAGGAACTGGCGTTCACGCTACTTTTCAACAACGTTCTGAATGAACTGTACGAATCGAACGGATACACCTATGCCTACATCTCGGAAGGGAAGGTTTATGCCGATAACGCCTATTATCCACAGGCCGGGCGAAACTTTCTGGCTGGTATCCGGCTACGGTTTTAGAAAAGTTATTGGGTTGCCATTGGCTGTGGGCGTGATGTCGGTTTTTGGCGTGATGTCGGTTTCTTAAAACCTATTGAAAAAGTTAGAATAGGTTTTGAGAAACCTAACCTGTCAGATGTGAGCATCTGACACCACAACAAGAAGCCTTTAGTACTATGCAATGAATAACGGCCTTGATGTCGATTTTTAAGAAACCGACATCAAGGCCGTTATCTATGACAATTAATGACCAAAAATGACCCTAAGATTAGCGTACCAATAAACGCTGGTGCACGGCTGGCTGGTCAGTTGGGTGCAATGTAATCAGATACAATCCGGCTGGCCAGTCCGCTACTGAAACACCATATTCATTTGTACCGGCTGTACATCGAACAGAGCGATTGTAGGTCATTCGACCCAGCAGGTCCGTCGCATACAATTGAGCAATACCCGGCATCTGGGCATTATACCGAACAGTGATCTGTTCGCGCGCTGGCGAAGGGAATACCGTTAATCCGGTCTCGACTTCAGGAGTTGTACCCGTTACTACCTTACCGCTAAACAGATACGGTTTGCTAACGATCGATTTCTCAAATTGGGGCGAACTCCAGAATAGTTTTGACGTAGCGTAACCCTGGCTTTCAAGAAAATCCATCTGGATCGTGTATGATTGTCCAGCCACCAAATCAAGCTTTCCTAACCATTCGATCGACGGCTGAGCTTCCCATTTATCAATTAACTGTTTGTTATTCACCCAAAGCCGAACGCCATCATCGGTTTGGGTATAAAATGTGTAGGTATCGTTGAAGGGCACCTGGATTTTACCTGTCCAGCGCACCACAAAATGATCGGCACCTACATTGGGCGCGGGTTCGCCTTCGCCCCAGTCAAAATTTATCGTCTCATCCGTTCGGGTAAAGGTTGGTGTACCTGCAATCTGGTCGGTATTACTGTAGTATTCGCCCAATAAGCCATTTCCCGACGAAGCCGGTAAGGCCTGATACTGCATCGTCAGCATCGGATTACCCGGTTGTACTTCGTAGGTAACTAACGGCGCATTCTGGCCATTACCCCAGCCTATGAATTTGTAAAACCCCTCCGACGCAGCAGCATACGGCTTTGTTTCCAGGCTACGCAACATACCCACTACCGATTGAAACGATAAATCTGGTTGACGGGGCTCTCCATCCAGATACACGCGTACTCCAGTAACACTACTGGCAATGGTAACCGTAGCGATTTCGGGTTTCACATCCACAAAAGATTCGTTCGTCAAACCCGACACATCAGTTGCCAACAGATGGATTCGATACCAGACTTCAGTAGACGTCTCGCCCACGCGGGGAATTTTGAACGTACCTGTCGTAATGCCCGAAACGGGGTCAAGCGCCGGATGAACGTGATCGTCATGATGAAAATCGATCCACCAGGTTAGCTTGGCATTAGACAGAGGTTGTTGACTTGAACTAACCGCATCACCAGCGAAGGTGATCACATCACCTGCCCGGTATGTTTTGTTGGTTATGGGTTGCTGAATGCGTACTACGGGTCGCTGCGCCTGCACAACGCGTAGCGACATCACATCCGAACTGTCGGCTCCAAGTGTATTAGAAACGATACAGTAGAATGTAGCTCCATTATTGGCGAGCGTAGGACTACTGATGGTGTATTGACTCTGATCGGCTCCGGCTATCAGTTTGCCATTCTGATACCATTTGTATGTCAGTGGTTTCTGACCGACGGCATTGACGCTGAACGTAATGGATTCGCCAACGGGCACAAACGCATTGGGCGACTGGCTGCTGATATACGGCAAACCCGAATCGAAGAACGACACTTTATGTAGGGACCCATTCCAGGTTGAGGTATTGTCCTGCTGCGTACCCCCACCAAGCCCAGACCGGGCCAGATAATACAAGTATCCGTCAGGGCTGGTGGCTATCCCTACAGGTCGATCAACATTTGTCACAAACGAACCATTGACCTGACCATTTGCCGGATCGAGCGTGTAGATGGTACCATTGCAGTAATCTGCAAAAAATGCTTTGCCTTTATAATCGGTCGGGAAGCGAAGCGTAGGCGGGTTATAAATGGCCATACCGGTTATGGCACAGCCGGTATCATGGTCATATACCTGAAGCGGATCGGCATAATTTTCAGGAGCATCCTGATTTGTACGACGACCTTCAATAAGCGGCCAACCGTAGTTTTTCCCGGCACGAATCTCATTGATTTCTTCAAAACTGGCATCGCCAACATCGCCAACCAGAATCCGCCCGGATACCGGGTCGATGTCCATACTGAATGGGTTCCGTAAACCCAGCGCATAAATAGCCTGGTATTTACCTTGCAGCTGACCAACAAACGGGTTATCGGTTGGAATACTGCCATCATCATTCAAACGCAACACCTTACCAAGCAAACTGTTAAGACTCTGGGCGGCCGAGGCATTGGTACCCTCACCAACAGCGATATACAGCTTTCGGTCGGGTCCAAATCGCATAGCCCCGGCATTATGGAGCGTCGCCAGTAAGGGGTCAAAATCGATTAATACGGTTTCGCTGGCCGGATCTGCAACTCCATTAGGTGCCCGAAAACGACTTAGCCGATTATGATTCTGGCCGTTTACGGTATAGTAGACATAGAAATAAGGGGTTCGCGGAAAATCAGGATGAAAGCAAATCCCCGACAGGCCCCGCTCATTGGTTACGTCAATATTAGTAACCGTCATAAACGGGTCGGGCGAGAGTACATCTTTTACTACTTCCCGAATTTTTCCGTCTTTTTCTATCACAAAAAGACGTCCATCGGGCGAAAAAGCAAGACCTGTCGGGTTCAGATTACGGGCAACCTGTTTCTCCACAAACCCACTCGGCAGTTGGGCAAACGCCGATTTCAGCAAACCAATCAGTAAGACCGTACAAATGAAGCGCATTAGACGAATACAGCTAGCTAGTTAAGTTAATGCTTTCTCATATTTCGTTCATGAGACTACATTAATATGACTAACATCCGATTTTACGGTCACATCTATAATCTACCAATGGCCTGTTCCAGATCCTGAATCAGATCATCTACATCCTCAATTCCGACACTGAGCCGAATAAGGGTGTCTTTCAGGCCGTTTCGCTCACGTTCTTCTTTCGGTATACTGGCGTGTGTCATACTGGCTGGATGCGTGCAAAGTGACTCTACTCCGCCCAGCGATTCGCCCAATGAGAATACTTCGAAACTTTCCATGACCCGCACGGCTTCGGGCATCGAGTCGCCTTTGAGTTCAAAGGATAACATGCCACCAAAATCGCGCATCTGCGTTTTAGCCAGTTCATTCCCAACGTGCGACTCCAGGCCAGGATAATGCACCTGACTCACTTTCGGGTGCTGTTGCAGATAACGGGCTACTTTCATGGCATTTTCGCAGTGTCGTTGCATTCGAACATGCAGCGTCTTGATGCCTCGTAATACCAGAAAGCAATCCTGCGGCCCTGGCACTGCTCCACAGGCATTTTGAATAAAAGCCAGCCGCTGCGCCGTTTCGTCATCATTCAGGATGATAGCCCCCATTACTGTATCAGAATGTCCACCGAGATATTTGGTCACGGAGTGCATCACAATATCGGCTCCCAGATCGAGCGGATTTTGCAGATAGGGCGATGCAAATGTATTATCCACAACCAGTTGGATCGTATGCCGTTTGGTGATGGCCGAAATAGCAGCAATATCGACCAAACGAAGCAACGGATTGGTCGGGGTTTCGATCCAGACCATTTTAGTAGCCGGTGTAATGGCCGCTTCCAGATTGGCCGGATCATCGAGCCCCACGAATTTGAATGTCAGGCCAAATTCCTGAAATACGCGAACCATAATACGGTAGGTACCACCATACAGATCATTGCTGGCAATAATTTCGTCGCCAGGTTTGAAGAGTTTCAGAATCGCATCGGTTGCTCCTAACCCCGACGAATAACAAATGCCATGTTTGCCGTTTTCAAGCGCGGCCAGGTTATTTTGCAGCACCGTTCGGGTCGGATTCTGCGTGCGGGCGTATTCATACCCTTTGTGCTTCCCCGGCGATTCCTGCACATAGGTCGAGGTCTGATAAATGGGTGTCATGATAGCACCCGTCGTTGGGTCCGGCTCAATACCGGCATGGATGGCTTTGGTTCCGAATTTCATACTCAAAAGTAACGAAGTTTGTAACGCAAATGGATAACCACAACGGTTACCAAAACCCCAGCACCCGTCTTGCAGTTTACTACTAAGTGAAAACCACTATTCCTAAAAACATAACTGGCCCAGCCATTGCCGGACTCATACTCTCGGCAACCCCAATTGTCTTTACCTCTGTACTGACCTATTACGCTATTGTCTATGAACCAGTAATCGCTGGCTTCTCAACCTGGCAATGGATCGGCATCACCCTAACCTGCGCTGTAACCTCGGCAGGCCTAACTCCCCCAACGATGCTGGCGCTGATTTTCGGTTACTTTCTGGGCTGGAATGCCCTTCTACCGATGTTTGTCATCAACTTTGGTGGTATTTTGCTCATCAATCTAATTGTTCGATGGCTCGATCACGACCGGGTACTGGCCTTCATCCGACGCAATCCGAAAGCACAATCGGTACTGGATCGTATCCTGAACAATGAGCTGGAGGTAATCTTTTTCGCCAAACTCTCTCCTATTCTTCCGTTTGGCCTGACCAACCTGCTTTTTGCTTTATCGGGAGCCCGATTAAAAAATATTTTGTTGGGTGGGTTTCTGGGTATGACGCCCCGGACCATTCTGGCCGTGTGGTCAGGCCACGAAGCCCATGCGATAAAAACCCTGCTCGACAACCCGAATCAGGGTTCCTGGACGCAAATCGTTGTCGTCGCCTTGGTTATTGTTTCCATTGCCGGACTCTGGCGTACGATTCAGAAATCATTGAAACAGTAGCATAACCCTTCTGCTGGAGGAGGCTCCTTTTACTGCCTCAGCTGCTCAGCCGTTAATTCAACCAGCCGATTGTGGCCGGTCCGTAAAACGGTTAGGTCATAATGTCGGAGCTGTTTGGAAAGTGGAAGGATATATGAACCGGGCACAATCCGGTCAAAAGCACCTGTAAAAAAACGCACCCTAACCGCGTGATTATTCAGCAATGCGGCAATATGAGCCAGATCGGGCGAAATCAGTCGAAACTGTGTCCAGCTTTGGTAAACCCGCTCCCGCTGTTCGGGCGTACCAAGCGACAGTTCAGCAAAGCGCATAGCCGTCCGGTTGAGCAGGCTTAATCGAGTCAGCAGATGGCCCAATCGGTTCAAAGCGGTCAGATGTTGCAAAAAATACCGAAATAGCCATCGTCCTGGCTTTGAGGCCGTTGCCAGTTGATACCACGCACTGCGGGTAATACCATCGGGGGCAATTAAGACTAACTGATCAAGCCTATCAGCAAAGGCTTCGACGGTCGCCAGTGCAAAACGGCCACCTAAGCTAAAACCCATCAACGCGAACCGATCAATATTTTTTTCCTGTAAAAAAGCGCCAATAAGCTGTTGCCAGGCAGTTTTGGTTAAAAGCTCCCTCTTCCGATAGCAGCTTTCGCCATGAAAAAATAAATCCAGCGCGAAAATGGTATATTGATTTCCTAGTGTAACTTCCAGCCCCTTGAAAACATGGCTATTCTGCCCAAAACCATGAAACGCCAGCAAAACTACCGGGCCATTCCCGATTGTTTGGTAGGCAAGCAGATTACCTGCCACCTCAATTTTTTGGACCCTGGCTTTGCTCATACCAACAAAGTTGCAAAAAACCCAAATGCGTATGTTAACCGTCAGAAACCTTACTGAGCTAGCGGCTCTCGCTGGTCAATCGCTGGGCAGCACCGACTACCTATCAATCACCCAGCAAATGGTCGACCGATTTGCGGAAGCCACTGGCGACTATCAATGGATACATACCGACCCCGAACGGGCTGCTACTGAGTCACCTTATAAGACAACGATTGCCCATGGTTTTCTTACCCTCTCGCTGGCACCGCAGCTTATGGCCCAGATTTACCGGGTCGAATCGGTCAGGATGGGCATTAATTACGGAGCCAATAAAATTCGATTTACCAATGCTGTACCCGTTGGCAGTCGTTTACGATTAAACGCCCGATTGTTGAGTGTCGAACCGCAGGCTACCGGAAGTCGAGTAATAACCGAATGTATTTTCGAGATCGAGAATCGGCCCAAACCCGCCTGTGTTGCCGAATTAATCACGTTACTGTTCGAATAAGTAGTATGCTTGCATACTACTTTAGTAGCCAATTACGTATCTTTACTCCTTCTCATTACACAGTCACAAACAAAACCACGCAATTCAGATGGCAACAGAATCGCTGGAATTACAGGGATTAAATTTTAATTTATCGGAAGAGCACATGGCCGTAAAGGAAGCCGCCCGCGATTTCGCTCAGAATGAACTGCTTCCCGGCATCGTTGAACGCGATAACGAAGCCCGTTTCCCGGCTGAGCAGGTCAAACGCATGGGCGAGCTGGGCTTCCTGGGCATGATGGTGCCGCCTGAGTATGGCGGAGGAGGTATGGATACGGTTTCGTACGTACTGGCCATGGAAGAGCTTTCCAAAGTCGATGCGTCGGCTTCGGTAATTATGTCGGTCAACAACTCACTCGTTTGTTATGGACTGGAATCTTTCGGCACTGAAGAGCAGAAGCAGAAATACCTTACCCGACTCGCAACCGGCGAAATAATTGGTGCATTCTGCCTGTCGGAGCCTGAAGCGGGTTCGGATGCCACCTCGCAGAGCACCACAGCCGAAGACAAAGGTGATTATTATGTAGTGAACGGGACTAAAAACTGGATTACCAATGGCAACTCGTCGAGCGTTTGTCTGGTCATTGCCCAAACCGATCGGGAGAAGAAACACAGAGGCATCAATTGTCTGATTATTGAGAAAGGAACGCCCGGCTTTGTGGTTGGTAAAAAGGAAGATAAAATGGGTATCCGGGCCTCAGATACGCATTCCCTGCTGTTCACCGACGTAAAAGTTCCTAAAGAAAATCGTATCGGGGAAGATGGTTTCGGGTTTAAATTTGCCATGTCGACTTTAAATGGTGGCCGTATCGGCATTGCAGCTCAGGCGCTGGGTATTGCAGCCGGAGCCTATGAACTAGCCTTGAAATATAGCCAGGAACGCCGGTCGTTTGGAAAGCAAATCTTTGACCATCAGGCTATTCAGTTTAAACTGGCCGAAATGGCCACAAAAATCGAAGCAGCCCGATTACTGGTTTATAAAGCAGCCCGGCTGAAAGATGAGCATAAAGACTATGTACAGGCCGCTGCCATGGCTAAATTATTTGCTTCTGAAGTAGCTATGTGGGCAACTACCGAAGCCGTTCAGATCCATGGCGGATACGGTTATGTGAAAGAATTTCACGTGGAGCGTCTTATGCGGGACGCTAAAATTACTCAGATATATGAAGGTACGTCCGAAATACAAAAATTAGTGATAGCCAGAGAGCTAATTCGATGATGTAATTACATATAAAATTGAATTTTTATCATTCGATAATGCGTGTTCGGCCTGAATACGCATTATTTTTTTTATTTTTTGGAAACTTTTATACTTGTATTAGTTTTGTACAAATTATTAGTTTTGTGCAACTTTGAGCGCAATACAACTTCGGCAACACGCACCTTTCATCTATGGAAGACTATAATAAAATAATCGAATCACTGGGCGTGAAATTTATCAAGGCCCGCAACATTCGGATTCTGCAGCCTATCACCATCAGAAACTTCTATGATGTTGAGAACACGTTATTGATTTTATATAACGGTGAAGTATCGATTGGCGACGAAAAAATAAAGGTGGAAGTTGGCGATATGCTATTCATACCGGGTGGTAAACACGTTACGGTTACGTATGGTGATCCCACCAACCCAAAAATTGTCTCGAATGAAGAGTTCATGACCCATCGGGAATCGTATTGGGAAGGCAATCATGACCCGAAGCTAATCGGACATCTACCCAACTCATTCGGCTACGTGTCGTTCGAAGCTAAAGTATTCGATTCGGTGAACTTCTTTAACTCACTGGACGTACCGCCTTTTATTATCAAACGCGAAGATCACCTGGCCAATACCATCGATCAGATTCTGGCCGAAGAAATGACCGACCTAGCGGGTAAAGGCCGGATTATCAAGATAAAGACCGAAGAAATTGTTATTGAGGTAGTTCGATACATTCTGAAAAACCACCTGTTCGTTGAGCAGTTGGTTACCAATAGCACCTACTTCAAAGACCCTCGTCTGATCGATATCTTTGCTTATATTAAAGAAAATCTGGGCGGTGATCTATCGAACAAGGTATTGGCTAATGTGGCCAACGTTTCGGAAGACTATGTAGGCCAGTACTTTAAGATGCTTACTGGTATCAACCCGCAGGATTATATCGAATACCAGCGTATGGAAGCGGCTGTAGGGTTGTTGCGTACCAGCAAAAAGAGCATTCGGGCTATTGGGTCTGAGGTGGGTTATAAAGATACCGCCTACTTCTGCCGCCGATTTAAAATGATGTTTGGCATTCCAGCCGGTAAAATGCGCCGTCGGGAATCGCTGATGAATGTATAAAAGAGGAGAAAGGAGGAAAGGGACGAAAGGAAAAAGGTAAATGCTGTGGGCAACTCCTTTTTCCTTTCGTCCCTTTCCTCCTTTCTCCTCTTTTTATTGCATTGTGATTTCGATAGGCAGCGTGTAATAGACAGGAACGGGTCTTCCTCCAACTTCGCCGGGTGTCCAGCGGGGCATCTTTTCGACGGCTGCGATGATGTTAGCCATAAATGCTTCCATACCCTTTCTACCCTTTTTGTCGAGTGGCTTCACCTGTACCCGTACATCATGGATATAGCCAAGTTCATCGATAATGAATTTCGCAGCTACTGGTCCAGTTTCGTATCGTTTCCGAACTAAGGCGTTTGGCACTACTATGTTTTCCGCCAGGTAACGGCTCAACGCCACAGTACCTCCCGGAAATTCAGGTTGCTGCTCGGCTACGGTGTAAACTTTATCAATTTTAGCCTGAGGCTGCGCCACTACGCTGACTCCAGCGGCCAATCCGAGACTAATAGATGCGACCAGGCAGCGTGTCAAAAAAGAAAACCGTTTCATAAGTTAAGCGCGGACAACAGATTGATTAAACTCCTGAACAACGGTCGATAATTGAGGCAGCAGATCAGGATCTTGCTCGATACCATTTCCAACCACAATCAGATCAGCGCCCGCTTTTAAGGCTTCGTAGGCTTTTTCTCCCGAGTTAATTCCGCCACCGACAATGACGGGCAGATCGACAGCCGCGCGAACAGCCGCGATCATATCGGGCGATACAGGCCGGCGTGCACCACTGCCCGCATCCAGATACATCAACTGCAAACCCAGCATTTCGCCAGCCATAGCTGTGCAAGCTGCCACCCCTGGCTTATCATGCGGCAATGGCATTGTGTTACTAATGTACGAAACGGTTGTTTGCGTACCGCTGTCAACCAGCATATAGCCTGTAGGTAAAATTTCCAGGCCGCTTCTTTTCAGCAGAGGAGCAGCAATAACGTGTTGGCCTATCAAAAACTCAGGATTACGGCCCGAAATCAGCGACAAAAATAAAATGGCGTCGGCCGACGGCTCAATGTGAAGTGGATTACCCGGAAAGAGAATAATCGGAATAGCTGTATGACGCCTGATGGTGGCAATGACCTCTTTGTGTACATAGTTAGTCACCAGACTCCCCCCTACCAGAAAAAAATCAATGGGATGCTCAACGGTGCGGTTGAGTAAATTTATCAGACCGTCCTGCTCAAGTTTATCGGGATCGAGCAGGACGGCAATAGCTTTCCGACCAGACAGCCGATTACTACGGAGTATAGTCAACAGGCTGAGTCGATGCCTGCTCGTGGTAGTCTGTTGGTTCGGCAGTTGGATTGATGGCATTATTTGAACGTATGCGGGCTAAAAATCCAGTTAGCTGCTCGCGAGCGATATTTGTTAATACGGTGGTCAGGATACCACTAATTAAGCCACTCACGGCTGCCGTCTTTTCCACTTTAGGTGCCAGATTCCTGACAACTCTATGCTTTGACGACACATCGTCTGATTCGTCATCATCATAATCGCTTTCATAATCCTCATCGTCGGGCTCGCCATATTTTTCGGCATAGCGATACTCATCCGATTTAGGCAGAACGGCATTTACGACCAAATATACAGCTAAAGCGGCACCTGCGACAAACAAGGTTGTTTTGCCCAGCTCGGTAGCATCATCTTTTATGGTTTCGACGCCGTTTGAGATCGACGATTTTAGCCGTTCTGTAGCAGCGATCAGTTCGGCCCGCCGAGCCGTTGTATCAGCGAATGGTACTTTAGGGTCTTCCATTTGTACAGTAGAAAAAGCGTTTGAATGCAAACGTATCGAACTAGTAAGTAACTGTTTACCAGACTTTCTGAAATAGATATGCGTTAGTTAGATTGGGGACCTGGATTGCTCATTGCCGAACGGGTCTGCGCCATCAGTTCCTCAATCGCTTCTGATTTCTCTTCAATTTTTTTCTCCTGACTTTTCTTGATAGCGCTATAAGCCATTATCCGAATTTTTGCTTTAAAAAAATCTTTAGCAAAAAGCCAAAGTAAGGTAAGTACCAGAAAAAAACCAGCTACGATCAAAAACCCCAGATATTGGCTATCGGTTACTTTATTCAAATAAGCAGCAAGTAAAATAAAGAGAAAAAGAAGGGTCATAGTACTAAGTAGAGCGAGTACAATGCCATGAATGCCAACAACAACCCCTTCTTCGAGTTTGCCCCGGCTCTCCAGCGTAAACAGCTCAATTCGGGCTTCCAGATAACGGAATATATTTTCCCGGATTTCTTCCAGATGTTCCAGCATGGTTATAAATAATTGATTTCCTTCTGCGGTATTTACAAATATGGGCTCAATTTGTTTCAAAAAAGTGAGGAAATAAAAAAACAGCTTCAACACGCAGGGTGTGAAGCTGTTCACAAATAATTTACCGTTGTTGATGAGCTATCCCCTGGCCTACTCCCTGATTTAGAGGAGCCAAGAGCGAGTGTGCACTATTATCAGCAGGAGCGCTGGTCCGACAATAGGCTCAATTACAAAGTCAGGCGTGACGCCTAATTTTTCAGATACGACAGCATCTTACCGCGATTGACGCAATTTGGCTTCAATCGTTTGCTGCGTATGGGGCACTGCCCGTAGCCGCTCTTTTGGAATCAACTTGCCCGTATCCTTACAAATACCGTAGGTACCATTTTTGATACGGACCATTGCAGCATCCAACTGCTGGATAAACTTTTGCAGGCGAGCCGCCAATTGGCTTAAATTTTCACGTTCGCTAGTATCGGCACCATCTTCGAGCAGTTTTGAGTTCCCCGACGTATTGTCCGTACCGCTATCGTTCCGTTTGCTCAGTGTTTCCTTAATGTAGTTAAGTTCGCTGCGAGTAGCATCCAGCTTTTGCCCGATCAGCTCTTCAAACTCCTTAAGTTCTTCTTCCGAGTAACGCTTTTTTTCTTCCTGAACCATAGCTAATTCAATGTTAAACTTTCGTTGGATGGTGTGCTTTATTTTTTCAGCCACAAAATTAATGGTTTGTACTCGGTATTTCAACGATTCTTGCGACATAATCTATTTTTAGAGGAATTTTATCAAATTGAGAATTCTGAATTTCACAAATGAATATTCGGTTAATATACTCTTTATTGATAGCCTCTTTTGATAAAGACAGCGAACGTAGAAAATTATGCGGCCGTTTTAATATTATATTAATTTTAGAAAAAATAGACCTTTCACAATATAAGCAACGATTTATTAAGTTTGTGGACCACTTCATTAGCATATTTGTTTAAAAGGAAGCAAACACAAAGTCATGGCCTACATTGAACCAGCTCCGATAAAAGATAAAGAGAATCCACTTGAGTCGATGATGTCGCGTTTTGACGCTGCCGCCAAACTGGTGGGCATCTCCGACGAGATGTATGACATCCTGAAAGTTCCCGCCCGTCAGGTTATTGTTGGGCTACCCGTTACGATGGACAACGGGGCTATTAAAGTTTTCGAAGGCTACCGGGTTATTCATTCCAATATTCTTGGGCCTGCCAAAGGTGGTATTCGACTCGATCCGGCCGTTAATCTGGATGAAGTTCGTGCCCTGGCGGCCTGGATGACCTGGAAATGTGCCGTTGTCGATATTCCTTATGGGGGTGCTAAAGGTGGTATTGCCTGTAACCCACGCGAAATGTCGGCTGGCGAAATCGAGCGCTTAATCCGTCAATATACCGTTGCGATGCTCGATGTAATCGGTCCCGACCGCGACATTCCGGCCCCCGATATGGGTACTGGCCCTCGCGAAATGGCCTGGATCGTGGACGAATACTCCAAAGCGAAAGGCATGACTGTCAACGGTGTTGTTACGGGTAAGCCACTCGTTTTGGGTGGTTCACTGGGCCGGACGGAAGCCACTGGGCGGGGCGTAACCGTAGCGGCCCTGGCCGCAATGGATAAACTACGAATGAATCCTTATCGGGCTACATCTGCCGTACAGGGTTTTGGTAATGTAGGGTCTTTTGCCGCCGAACTTCTGCACGAGCGGGGCGTTACTGTGGTAGCGGTCAGCGATATTTCAGGGGGCTACTATAACAAAAGCGGTATCGATATAACGGCCGCTGTCAATTATCGTAACTCGAATAAAGGCACGCTCGAAGGATTTACTGGAGCCGAAAAAATTACGAATGAAGAGCTACTCTCGTTAGCCGTTGATGTGCTGGTTCCTGCCGCCAAAGAAGATGTGATTACAGACGACAATGCCGGTTCGATTCAAGCCAAAATGATTGTGGAAGGTGCGAATGGCCCAACTTCAGCCAGTGCCGATGAAATTATTAACAGCAAAGGCATTCTGGTTGTGCCTGATATTCTGGCCAATGCCGGTGGCGTAACCGTTTCCTACTTCGAATGGGTACAAAACCGAATTGGCTATAAATGGACGCTTGATCGTATCAATCGCCGGGCCGACCGGGCTATGAAAGATGCCTTCGACCGGGTATTCGAAACCTCGCAAAAATTCAAGGTCCCTATGCGATTAGCCGCTTACATGGTAGCCATCGACAAAGTAGCCAGCACCTACAAATACCGGGGCGGATATTAAGGGAATGCATAATGAATGATGTACAATGTATAATTTTGTCGGGGTCCGAACATAATTCAACCATTATTCATTATACATTGTACATATTCATTCATTAATTTATGCGTTTACACCGCGAAGGAACAACCATCATGATTACCACTGGGCTGGTTTTACTGGCCCTGAACCTGCTCGCTTATTTTTACCTTTTCTCCGATAACTCAACAGCTATCCTCCTGTTAGCCCTGGTTAGTTTGATTCTATTTATCCTGGTCGTACAGTTTTTCCGGGTCCCGAATCGGTTATTAACAGTAGGCGATACACAAGTCATCGCCCCAGCTGATGGCAAGGTGGTTGTGATCGAAGAAACAACCGAGAGCGAGTACTTTAACGACCGTCGTCGTCAGGTTTCCATTTTTATGTCGCCCCTGAACGTCCACGTTAACCGTAACCCGGTGTCAGGTATTGTTCGTTATTTTAAATATTTCCCAGGCAAATACCTCGTAGCCTGGCATCCTAAGTCCAGCACCGAAAACGAACGCACCACTGTTGTGATCGAAACAGCCAATGGCGTTCAGGTACTTTTGCGGCAAATTGCCGGAGCGGTTGCCCGACGAATCATCTGGTATGTAAAAGAAGGGCAACCTGTGAAACAGGGTGAAGAGTTCGGCTTTATCAAATTTGGTTCTCGTGTCGATGTATTCCTGCCGCTGGACGCTGACATTAAAGTAGCCATCGGTGATGTGACCCGAGGTGGTGTCACGGTGTTGGCTGAATTGAAATAGACCGATTTACAACAGGAAGAGGTGGAATAGGCGTGCTGGTTTAGATTACCAGTGCACTGTTCCACCTCTTCCTGTTTGTAGACATACTCTCCCTGCTCTTTACCTAACGCTTAACAATTGCCCTTTTTCCGTTTCGGTAACAATTAGACCCAATTCGCCCAACGGGTCGTAAGTGCAGTTGGAGGGATTTTGACCCGGTAATTGAATATCACGGACAAAGGCTCCTTCCGGTGAGAATACCCGTATAATACCAGCTCCAAATACGGCCACATACAAATTGCCATCTGGCCCAACCGTCATACCGTCTGGACCTGGAATGGCCGCTCCCGCTGGAGCATCGATAACCGTGGTCCAAACGCTAATATTCTCCCAACTTAAGTCCGAAGTGTCCCAATAGCCACCCCAAATGCGCTGCTGATGCGTCTCAGCAATTAGCAGCGTCTGGCTGTCTGGATAAAAAACCACGCCGTTCGGATAAAGTAACCCTTCGGCAATAACTTCGATTGAACCCGTTGGTGAGTAAACGACTACATAACCCTGTTGTCCCGCTTCCGACGGGCCCGGACAAGTAATAATCAGGTTATTCTGATCATCAAAAATTAAGTCGTTGGGCATATTAAGCGGCTGGCCGCTTATTTCTTTAATCACTGTCTCTATCGTTCCGGTGGCTGTATGCACGCGTCTGATCGAATTTTGCCCTGAATCACAGAACCAAAGATCGCCCCGATTGCAAATCAGCGAATTCGGTTGTCCGCCCGTTTTAATTCGTTTGGTGTCACCATTCGTGTACCGACAAAATAACCCCTCTCCTTTTTGCTCCACACACCACAGATTGCCTGCATCATCGAAGGTGGGTCCCTCGGGAAAGCGCAGGCCATCTGCTAATACACGTATCTGATCCATACTTCATGTCGTTGAGTAACTGAATTTTAATCAAAAAATAGGCCACAAGAGCCATTAAACATTGTGTATGAATGCTGATCACTCAATAGAATGAGTATTGATCGGTTTTTGTTTACAAAGCTTATTGTGTGCTTCGAAAACTGCGTTAATTACAACCGCAAACTCGCTGGCTTTTTTGATTATTTTTAGAATTAATTAACCATTCTCTATTTATAACTCTCATTCTGGTATGACCTACGATTACATAATTGTTGGTGCCGGATCGGCAGGTTGTGTGCTGGCCAATCGCCTGTCGGCCGATCCATCCGTATCCGTGCTACTCCTGGAAGCGGGTGGGCCAGATACTAAACTGGAGATACGAATTCCGGCAGCCTATACCAAACTGCACGGTTCATCCGTCGACTGGGGCTTCTGGACCGAACCTCAGAAAGCGTTGAATAATCGAAGAATGTATCAGCCACGTGGTAAAACGCTGGGAGGTTGCTCATCGACCAATGCCATGGCTTATGTTCGTGGCAATCGACTTGATTATGATGAATGGGCCTCGCTGGGCAATAAGGGTTGGAGCTATGACGACGTTTTGCCTTACTTTATCCGCTCGGAGCACAATGAACAGTATGATCAACTTGATCCGCGTTATCACGGAAATGCTGGCCCATTGAATGTTACGTACGCTACCCGTTTCCAGACGCCCTTGGCCAGCTGCTTCGTTGAAGCCTGTACACAAGTGGGTATCCAACGCAATCCAGACTATAATGGGGCTCAACAGACCGGAACGGGTTTCTTTCAGTTTACGACTAAAAATGGGCAGCGACACAGCACGGCTTCAGCCTTTTTGAAGCCCATTTTGAACCGACCTAACCTAAAGGTCATTACGCATGCACACACCCAACAGATTCTGATACAGCGTGACCGAGCTATCGGAGTTGAGTTTAAAACCGGAAAAAACCAGACGCAACAGGTTAAGGCCCGAAATGAAGTTATTCTGTCAGCAGGTGCCTTTCAGTCGCCCCAACTGTTAATGCTATCGGGCATTGGACCAGTTGATACACTACGTTCGGCTGGGGTTCCAGTAAAAAAAGAGCTCCCTGGTGTTGGTCAGAATTTACAGGATCACCTATTCACAGGCGTCAGCAGTTTATGTACGCAGCAAGGAGCATCAGCCAATTTCCATCTGAAACCTTTCAATCAATTGAAAGGACTTGCTCAGTTTTTCCTGAAACACACGGGGCCAATGACCAGCAGTCCGCTCGAAGCGGTGGCTTTTCTGAAAACCGAATACCTGTCTCCTCAAGATCCCTCCGACGCTGTAGATATGCAATTGCATTTTGCCCCTGTTCACTTCGGGAATGACGGCAGTACAGATTTTTATGATTTAAGTACCTACCCGTTTACAGATGGCTATACAGTGCTGCCAACGCTATTGAAGCCCCAAAGCCGTGGTTATGTGAGCCTATCATCGAAAAACCCGCTCGACGCACCGATTATTCAACCTAATTACATGGCAGAAGAATCCGATCGGCTGGTTCTGATCAGTGGCATCCGAAAAGCGATTGAGGTTATGCAGGCAGATGCCTTCGGCTCCTACAGTAAGGGTATCAATATTCCGCTGGATTTCAGTTCCGACGACGCCCTCTGGGCACACATCCAGACGTTTATGGAAACGGTATATCATCCGGTTGGCACCTGCAAAATGGGGTCGGATGAATTAGCGGTTGTCGACGATAAGTTACGTGTGCGGGGCCTGGAAGGTTTACGCGTAGTCGATGCGTCGATTATGCCAACAATTGTGTCGGGCAACACCAACGCGCCTGTTATTATGATTGCCGAAAAAGCGGCTGATTTAATTCTGCATGACAAAAATTAAAACGCTGGTCAATGATGATAAGGATCCGTATCATCATTGACCAGCGTTTTACGCACCGGCACGAGCCTAGGCTTATCCGTTAAAAGAACGACAACCGGAGTACAAACGGGCTACCGTAAATGGTACGGGCTAATGAATTATCGTTGTAATTCAGGTTATACAACGCTGTTAGGTTAACCCCAAACCGACGAGAAATAGGTTGCGAATACGTAACCCCTACCAACGGAGCCGTCAATGCGGCACTTGTTTTTGCTCCTGTCTGGTTTTCGAGCTGCTGGATGGTTGTACTTTCAATTTCACCATGCAGGTACAGATTCGGTAAAATCGACGGGATAAACTCATACATCACAAAACCCCGTCCCCCATATTGGTTATAGGTCAGGTACGGAACGGTTTGGCCCGTATTGGTATACGCCTTGTAGCGCGTGTAAGTGTAGCTCCCACCAATCCCGATCAGCATGCGTTCGGTAGCCTGATAGGCAATAACTGGCGAAACACCCAAACTAAATGGATTTCCGAAGCGGAAGCCATTGATACCTCCCCCAAACCGAAGACGTTGGCCAAACGGCAAAGGGCGACCTTCGGGTGTTTGTGTCCGCAACGGGTCACGGCCCTGATCCCGGCGATCTTCCGGGTCTTCAGTAAGTTGGCCGAAGGCAAGGCTGCTACTCAGTAAAGCCGTGATAAACAGTAGCTTTCTAATATGATTCATAGTATTTTGTACAAGAAAGAAAATTATACTAATAACGAAATCAGAACGTAAATTCTTTTACTTCCGGGTCATTCAACAACCGATTTATACATTTCTCGTGGTTACTTTCGGAGCCATATACCCGCCAATGGCCAATAATTTCAGTACCAATCCGTTGTTGTTGCCCCCGTTTAGGAGATAGACCGCATTCTTCGAAAAAGCGTTCGTATTGGTTCAAGGTTTTATTATGAAAAGCCGTCACAATTTTATAATCCCGGAACTGATTCATGCGCTGAACCCGTTCAGCGAAGCCAACCAGCAGCAGCAACGAACTCAAAATGAACACAAATCCGACGAGTGCTATATCATAATGACCCGCCCCTATCGACATCCCTAACGCAGAAACGGCCCAAACCGTTGCAGCCGTTGTGAGGCCTTTCACCCGATTCTCTTCCCGGAAAATTATACCAGCCCCCAAAAAACCAATACCGTTTACAATATTAGCCGCAATACGGTCGCCGGTATTACCGATCCGACCAGAAATAATCGTAAACAACGTCGACCCAACGCAAATCATAATCATGGTTCGCAGCCCAGCGGCTTTCCCATGATACTCCCGCTCAATGCCGATCAGGCCACCTACAATCAGCGCTACACCCAGTCGAATCAGATCTTCTTCCGCAAAGTTCATCCGTTTTATCCGTCAATCAAATTGTTTAGGAAAGCTCTCGGATTTAACTGCCAGGAAAGGCAAATCTGAGAAACCATATTGGCAAATTAACCGTTAAAATTAGATAGCATTTCACAGAATTTAGTAAGGTCCCGAATCCGGTTTTTTCGGTTAGATCGGACCTGTCCATGTTCTACCTCATAAGCTTAGGATGACTCAAACTCCGGAAACCGGACACTTACGCTCCGTTGACCAGCTCGACCCCAAACAGTTCATTATCATTAAAGGGGCGAAAGTACATAATCTAAAAGGAATTGACGTTGCCATACCGCGCAACAAACTAGTAGTGCTGACGGGTTTGTCGGGTTCGGGCAAATCGTCGCTGGCATTCGATACATTATTTGCCGAAGGCCAGCGCATGTATGTCGAAAGCCTGAGCAGCTATGCCCGGCAATTTTTGGGCCGCATGGAGAAGCCCGAAGTGGAATACATCAAGGGCGTATCACCGGCTATTGCCATTGAGCAAAAAGTATCGACCCGTAATCCACGCTCTACGGTGGGTACCTCCACCGAAATATACGATTATCTGAAACTACTTTTTGCCCGGGCGGGTATCACCTATTCGCCGGTTTCGGGCCATGAGGTACGGAAAGATACCGTGACCGATGTGGTTAACTACATCTATGGGTTCGAAGAAGGGCAACGGATCATGATCATGGCCCCTTTGCGCATACGCGAAGGGCGCACACTGGCTTATGAACTGAATATCCTGCTTCAGAAAGGCTACACCCGGATCGTTGCCGACGGCCAGGTTCTGCAAATTGAAGACGTTTTGGAAAGTAGTGTGGAGCTAGGAGCTGTGCGTGAGGACTTACTGCCGCACGATTCCTCCTTACTGGAAATTCTTGTTGACCGGGGCACGGTGCTGTACGATACGGATAGCAAACCCGACGAAGACAACCTGTATCGCTTTTCGGATTCGGTACAAACAGCGTTTAATGAAGGAGAAGGTACCTGTCGGGTCGATATTATCGGGCAGGAATCCCGTACCTTTTCCGATAAATTTGAACTCGACGGTATTGCATTCGAGGAGCCAAGCGTCAACCTGTTCACGTTCAACAACCCGTACGGAGCCTGTCGGCGTTGCGACGGATTTGGGAAAGTGCTGGGCATTGACCCAGACCTGGTTATCCCGGATAAAAACCTGTCCGTTTTCGAAGGAGCCATTGCGCCCTGGCGGAGTGAAAAAATGAGCGAAGAGTTTTTGCGCCCTTTGCTCAAAAACGGTATTCGTTTCGACTTCCCGATTCATCGCCCCTATAAAGATTTAACTCCCGCCGAACAGGAATTGCTCTGGACAGGCAATAGCTACTTCGACGGCTTGAATGCTTTTTTCAATTTCGTTGAAAGCCAGACATTTAAGGTTCAGTACCGGGTTATGTTATCGCGTTACCGAGGCAAAACGAACTGTCCCGAGTGTCGGGGATCGCGGCTACGGAAAGATGCGAGCTACGTAAAAGTAGGTGGTAAATCCATTACCGACCTCGTTCTGATGCCCATTACACAGGTTACCGAATTTTTTCATAACCTAGAACTTCCTTCACAACAGCAGCAGGTGGCCAACCGGATTCTGATCGAGATTCGGAATCGACTGGATTATATGGAGCGGGTTGGCCTGGGCTATCTGACGCTAAACCGGCTAACGAACACTCTGTCTGGAGGTGAATATCAGCGCATTAAACTAGCCACATCACTCGGCTCGGCCCTGGTTGGCTCGATGTATATTCTGGACGAGCCTAGTATTGGGCTTCACCCCCGCGATACTAAACGACTGGTTAGCGTACTGGAATCGTTGCGGGATATGGGCAATACAGTTATTGTGGTCGAACACGAAGAAGAAGTTATGCGGGCGGCCGACCAACTCATCGACATTGGTCCTGATGCAGGCTCACTGGGTGGTCATCTGGTATTTCAGGGAACGTGGGACGAAATCAATGGGCAAGGCGCACGGAGCAGTGAGCAGGGCGTGGTGAATGAGAGTGCCTCCCGCTCCCACACGATAGACTTTCTGACGGGCCAGGAAACCGTACCTGTACCGCCATTCCGCCGGAAGGCAACTAATTTTATCGAACTGAAAGGGGCACGCGAGAACAACCTTAAAAACGTCGATGTCCGTTTCCCCCTGAATACACTAACGGTGGTAACGGGAGTATCGGGCTCCGGAAAAAGTACGCTCATCCGCAAAGTGTTGTACCCGGCTCTGATGCGCGAAAAAGGCGAAGCAGCCGAAGAAGCGGGCAAATACGAATCGCTGGAAGGGTCACTCAATCGAATCACATCCATTGAAATGATCGACCAGAACCCGATCGGGAAGTCGAGCCGTTCCAATCCCGTCACGTATATTAAGGCCTACGATTACCTGCGAACCGTAATGGCCGATCAGCCCGTGTCGAAATCGCGCGGCTATAAACCAAGCCATTTCTCGTTCAACGTCGACGGTGGCCGCTGCGAAGTTTGTCAGGGCGAAGGCGAGGTAAAAATCGAGATGCAGTTCATGGCCGATATTTACCTCAAGTGCGAAGGTTGTGGGGGCAAGCGGTTCAAGCAGGAAGTACTGGAGGTGATGCTGCGCGACAAAAACGTGTCGGATATTCTGGACATGACCGTCGATGAGGCTATTACCTTCTTCCGGGAGGTCGATCCGAAAATGGCGGATAAACTACAGCCTTTGCAGGACGTTGGCCTGGGCTACATTGGACTTGGGCAATCGGCCAATACACTCTCAGGTGGCGAAGCCCAACGGGTGAAACTGGCATCGTTTTTGGGCAAGGGAAATCCGAACAAAGGCGGCACGCTTTTCATCTTCGACGAGCCTACTACTGGGTTGCATTTCCATGATATTCGAAAATTACTTTCGGCCATTAATGCATTAGTCGATCAGGGCGATTCGGTTATTATCATCGAACACAACATGGAAGTCATCAAAAATGCCGACCATATCATTGATTTAGGGCCTGAAGGGGGCGAAACCGGCGGCTATGTGACGTTTACGGGAACTCCCGAAGAGATGGTAAAGCTGACCGACGGTAACTATACGGCAGAGTATTTGCGGGGAAAAGTGTAACGGCCTATTCAGAAGTGGTGAATTACTGCTGAATCTGTTTAAACATTTTGTTTGCCAGCGTTTTTGTCATTCCTCATCCGCATCGGCGGGGTGACCGGAATGGCAAAAACGTATCTGCTTTGGCTCCATTTGCAAACGTTTAACAGCTTCGATAAAGCAATACGACTAGCCAACGATAAGCCGACTTGTCTGTATCTTTGCCAGCTTATCGGATCGACTGTTCATGCCATCATTTATAAAATGGTTTCTTTTGCTCATTTTTTGTCCACTACTGGCCGTTGCACAGCTCCAGATTTCGCATCCTATGGCGCGCTTTGTGGTGCAACGAGGGCTGGATGGTAATGGGCGACTATACATAGCGGGCCGGTTTACGGGTACGGTTGATCGCGTAGAAGCTCAACTTACTCCTGCTGTCGCTGGGCAGGGAACCGCAACAAGCTGGCAAACCGTACAAACCAGCCCCACCAACAATATTTTTCTAGGCTACATCACAGGTGCGGGCGGCTGGTATATCCTGACTGTCCGCACCATTGTCAATAATAACGTAGTATCTCAGGCTATTGTACAGCCGGTAGGTATCGGTGAGATATTTGTCTCGGCAGGTCAATCGAACTCTCGCGGGTTGGGTATTGGGGATAATGATCTGGGCTCGTTTACCGACCGGGTCAGCACCATCGACTCCATCAACCATTACTATCCGCCGGGCGCTCAAGCCTTGTATTCGTCGGGCGACCCACTCCCAGTACCCGTCTATAAACCCCTCACGGCTGGAAGGCGTATCTTTCCAATGGCCGAAAGTTCATGGTGCTGGGGTGAACTGGGCGACTACATTGTAAATCGGTATAATGTGCCGGTAGCTTTTTACATAACGGGCTGGGACAGCTCCACAGTTGAGAACTGGATTAACAGCGCCAATGGGATTCCGGCCTGTAATCGGTATTGGTGCGTTGAAAACTGGCCTAATTTTCAGCCCTACACTAACCTGAAGAATGTCATGAGCTATTACCTGTCGATGGCAGGTGTACGAGCCATACTCTGGCATCAGGGCGAAGCCGAGTATGGTGACGCGACAACGGGTAGTATACCTGCCTATGCCACCAACCTGACCAACCTGATTCAGAAATCACGGCAGGATTTTGGCGGTCGCAATGTATCCTGGATGGTAGCCCGTGTTTCGTTCGATGGAGATTCTATAAACCCAGTTCGTCAGCCGGTTATCGATAAGCAGCTACAAGTCATCAATACGCCCGGTCTGAACGTATTTCAAGGGCCCCTCACGGATACAATACCAGCACGAAACGCTGGAATCAACGGTGGACATTTTCGAAATATCCAACGCCCCTACCCCAATCCTCAATATTACCTGAATACCGGATCGATTCCGACCAATATGGGCCTATCGCACCTGGCCCGGAACTGGAACAATAGCCTGAACACGTCTTTTTTCCAGAACGCGCAACCGATTATGCCAACTCAGTTTGCTGTAACAGGCAATCTGGCTAATACCGTACTACCGGGTGCCAGTCTTAGTGTATCATTTGCAACACTTGGCCCCTTCAACGGCGGGAATCAATGGCAGGTTCAACTTCTGGACTCGCTGGGGCAGTACAAAAGTGTACTGGGTAGTGGAACCACCAGCCCAATCCCGGTGACTTTACCCAGTTCATTAACCAGCGGTTATTACCGGATTCGGGTTGTGGCAAGTTCACCAGCTATCCCAGCTGTTCCGTCCAATACCTTTCAAATTACAACCCAAACGCAGGCCGATGTCAGCCTGAGCATGGCCATTAGCTCCCGGAGCCCTTCGCTGAGTACGCCTGTCACCTTCAGCCTGACAGTTCGTAATGATGGACCAGGGCAAGCCACCAATGTAGTGGTCAGAAACCGACTACCTGCCAATCTAGCGTTTGTTTCGTCTACCGATTTCTCGATTAGTAGTGGAATCCTGACTAGTTCAGCCATCAATCTGGCGATGGGGTCTACCCAGACAATCCGTTTTGTTGCTCAGCCAACTACCGCAGGCTACTACCAGAATGCCGCTGAGATCGCCCAGGCAACGAGTACAGATCCAGACAGCCAACCCAACTCCGGTACGGGCGACGGCCAGGATGATGCCACCCAGGTAGACTTCCGCACGTTTCAACCAGGAGCTAGTCTGTTTGCATCGCCCAATCCCAATCAGGTTCCGTTACCAACGGTCCTTAGCAGCCAACCTACTCCCGACCCTAACAAAGCCGACATTAGCATCCGGCTGGCGACAAATACCCGAACGCCCATTATTAACGATATTATTAGCTATTCCTTAACCATTACCAATCAGGGAGGCTTATCCGCTTCAGGGTTAAGTGTAGCGGCCACACTACCCGCTGGACAGGCGTTTGTTTCGGGCGACGACTTTGGCGCATCGGGCGGTAATCTGGTTAGTGGAGTAAGTAGTTTAGCGGCTGGTAGTAGTGTTACGCTTATCTTCCGGTCACGGGCCACTGCTTCAGGAACGGGTATTTGCAGAGCTCAACTGACAGCTTCCAGCGTTGCCGACCCAGATTCTACGCCCAATAACGGTACTACTAACGGCGAAGACGATACGGCACAGGTAGATGTACGAGTCCGATAGTTTTTGACAGGGCTGCTTTTCGACAGGATTTACAGGATGAACATGATTTATTCATAGCAATCATGTTCATCCTGTAAATCCTGTCGAAAACTTTTCTATCACTCTTCTACGTTAAAATCAAAGCAATCAGTGATTTTCATAGTACAAATAGCCGGTCATGTGCTTTTAGAAGCATGTGATGTTTGATTGTATTGGTTTATGAAAACTCAATGGATACTTGTTGGCTTAATGGGTGTTGGATTAGCCTTCACGCTATCGTCGTTTTTGGGCATTTTTGAGAAACGAGTCGATTATAACACACAGGTTAAACCGTTGCTCAATAAGAACTGCATTGCCTGTCACGGTGGTGTGAAAAAAGCGTCGGGCTTTTCGCTACTGTTCAAACAGGAAGCCCTGGCTCCGGCAAAATCTGGCAAACCAGCTATTATTCCAGGTGACGCCGACGCCAGTGAAATGATTCGACGGCTTACCCTGACCGATCCCGATGAGCGAATGCCGCTCGATCATCCTGCCCTGAAACCCGATGAAATAGAACTGCTTCGCAACTGGATCGATCAGGGTGCCGAATGGGGCGACCACTGGGCCTATCAACCTGTTCAGAAACCCGATGTTCCCCAGATTGGTACGTTCCTGAGCCGACTCGGTATTACGCACGATGAGGAAACGGACTGGACTAAAAACGAAATCGACCACTTCGTTCTTGACAAACTAAAGCAAAACGAGCTGAAGCCCTCTCCCGAAGCCGACCGGGCTACACTGATCCGGAGGGTTTCGCTTGACCTGACAGGTTTACCACCGACCGAAAAAGAGGCAACCGATTTTATAAACGATAACGATCCTAACGCCTACGAAAAAGTAGTCGACCGATTGCTCCAATCGCCCGCTTATGGCGAGCGCTGGACGGGTATGTGGCTCGATTTGGCCCGCTATGCCGATACGAAAGGCTATGAACGTGACCCCGGACGAAAAATCTGGCGGTATCGGGACTGGCTCATCAAAGCGTTCAATGCGGATAAACCTTTCGACCAATTTACCGTAGAACAACTCGCCGGCGATTTATTACCCAAACCTACTGATGATCAGCTAGTAGCCACTGGTTTTCATCGAAATACGATGACTAATGACGAAGGGGGTACGCAGGATGAAGAGTTCCGTACCGCAGCCGTTATTGATCGGGTCAATACCACCTGGGATGTCTTTCAGGGTACTACCTTCGGCTGTGTACAATGCCATAGCCACCCCTACGATCCATTTACCAACGAGGAATACTACAAATACCTGGCCTTTTTCAATAACACCCGCGACGAAGACGTCACCAGTGATACGCCTACCCTACGCTTTCTAAAACCTGCTGATTCCACTAAACTGGCTACGCTGCAACAGTATATTCGCCAGTCAGTCGCTAACCCAAAACAGGCGCAAACTACCGTCGATCAGGTAATCCATCTGGTTCGTACCATTGAACCCAAAATCAATTCGCACGATTTCGACCAATACGTCAATGCCTCCCTGCTGGATGCCAAGTATTTTGGCTTTCAGGACAAAGGTTCATGTCGAATCAAGCAAGTTACGCTCACGGGTCGGCCTCGAATGCTGATTCGCTGGGGGACCAAAGCCGAAAATGCCACCGTTACCCTGCATCAGGATCGTCTGGATGGCCCCGTTCTGGCAACGATTCCTACCCCGAAACCCGGCAAAGACACGGTTCAGATGATTTCGCTACCTGCCGTTCAGGGACGCCATAATCTATATCTGTCGCTCAATAGTACCAAGAAGCCGAAAGAGTGGGTGCAGATTAAGTGGGTCGCCTTTGCGCCAATCCTGCCCGGCCAGCCCCAGAATACCCTTGGCGAACAGGACAAACTTCTCACTGATCTGCTGAATGCGGATGCCGAACAAACCCCCATCCTACTCGACGGCTCGGGCGATCTGTTCCGCGAAACGCACGTATTTGAGCGGGGCAACTGGCTGGTCAAAGGCAAACTTGTAAAACCCGACGTTCCGAACTCATTGCCCAAAATGACTACTGAGATGCCTAAAAATCGGCTGGGTCTGGCCCGCTGGATGGTCAGCCGGGATCAGCCACTCACCGCTCGGGTAGCCGTGAACCGATTCTGGGAGCAACTCTTTGGTACGGGCATTGTTGAAACCGTTGAAGACATGGGTACGCAGGGGATTCCGCCCACGCACCGCGAGTTGCTTGATTATCTGGCGGCTGATTTCATGGATACAGACCACTGGAGCGTCAAAAAACTCCTCAAAAAATTGGTCATGTCGGCAACCTACCGGCAACAGTCAACAGCCTCCCCCGAACTACTGGCCAAAGACCCATACAACAAACTGCTGGCCCGTGGCCCTCGTGTACGGCTTTCGGCCGAAGCAGTTCACGATCAGGCCTTAGCTGTCAGTGGATTACTTAGCCAAAAACTATACGGCCCCAGTGTGATGCCCGTTCAACCCGATGGCATCTGGCAGTCGCCTTACGATGGCGAAACCTGGAAACAAAGCACGGGCGAAGACCTGCACCGCCGGGCCTTGTACACCTACTGGAAACGAACCGCCCCGTATCCATCAATGGTTACCTTCGATAGCCCCAGCCGTGAATTCTGTCAGCTTCGTCGGCTTCGCACGAACACCCCATTACAGGCCCTAGTCACCTTAAACGATCCCGTCTATGTAGAAGCGGCCCAGCATTTAGCCGACTATATGCGTCAACACGGCCATTCTCCCAGTCAGCAAATTCAGGCGGGTTTCAAACGGCTTATGCTGCGGGAGATATCTCCTAAAAAACTGGCGGTTCTGGTCAGGCTCTATCAAACCACTGAACACTATTATCAGCAACAGCCCGGTCAGGCCGAAAACTTACTGGATCGCCCTGGTATGGACTGTTCGGCCATTTCTCCGCAACTAGCGGCCCTGACGGTTACAGCGAATACGATCATGAACTTGGACGAAGTGGTTACGAAAGAGTGACTTTGACCCCACCCCAACCCCTCCCCCGATTTCAGGGGAGGGGCTAAACACTACCGCTATTTAGGATGAGTCAATTAATTCATAATTGGAAAGTAATGGAGGAATATCGCCGGGAACTGCGTAAAAATCCGACATCATCCGAAACATTACTCTGGGAGAAACTGCGTGATAGTCAATTGGAAGGACGGAAATTTCGTCGTCAACATAGCATAGGTGTGTACATACTCGATTTCTATTGTCCGGCCGAGCGATTAGCCATTGAAGTCGATGGGAGTATTCATCAAAATCCTGAGACTATCATACATGATCAGGAACGCGACCATACATTAGCTCAATTGGGAATTACAACTCTACGGGTTAGCAACGAAGAAGTTGAGACAGATTTAGAATCTGTCCTTACTAAAATCAAAGCTCATTTTAACAACTAAAGCTCCTTCTCAATTCCCCTCCCCTGATTTCAGGGGAGGGGCTAGGGGTGGGGTCAACTACAATGAATAAATTACTAAACGAACTCCAGCAGACGGCAGCCGAACGCGAAACCCGGCGGCACTTTTTGCATACCTGCTCCACAGGTCTGGGGGCCATGGCCCTGAGTTCTATATTGGGCAGTTGTGGATTTTTTGGCAAGGAGTCATCGCAAAACAATGCCGTTGGTGCCCCCTCGTTGAGTTCGGAGCCAACAGCCCCGCATCCATCCCAGTACCTGCCCAAAGCGCAACGGGTCATTTATATCCATATGGCCGGTTCCCCAAGCCAACTGGAGCTATTCGACTACAAGCCCGAACTGGCCAAGTACAATGGCAAAGACTGCCCACAAGCCCTGCTCGAAGGGAAAAAGTTCGCTTTTATCCGGGGCGTTCCGAAGATGCTGGGGCCACAGGGTAAGTTCGCCCAATATGGTCAGTCGGGAGCATGGCTGTCTGATTATTTACCCCATTTACAGGGCGTTGCCGATGAGATTTCGTTTCTGAAAGCGATGTACACCGACCAGTTCAACCATGCCCCTGCTCAACTGCTCATGCACACGGGTAGCGCTCGATTGGGCCGCCCTAGCCTTGGTTCGTGGGTGACCTATGGCTTGGGTACGGAGAATGATAACCTGCCGGGTTACATTGTCCTGGCGTCCGGAGGAAAGCAACCTGATGCGGGGAAATCGGTTTGGGGAAGCGGCTTTTTACCGACTGTGTATCAGGGTGTTCAATGCCGTACCGATGGTGATCCTGTTTTGTATGCCTCAAATCCCAATGGCATGGACCGGAACATTCGCAAGCAAACCATCGACGCCATCAGCCAGATCAATCAGCAACAGTACGAGGATGTGAAAGACCCGGAAATTCTGACCCGTATTGCCCAGTACGAACTTGCTTTCCGTATGCAAATGTCTGTCCCCGATGCGATGGACATCAAAAGCGAACCTCAGTACATTCTCGATAGCTACGGTGTTGACCCCGCCAAAGGGTCGTTTGCCCGAAATTGTCTGTTAGCCCGCCGTCTGGCCGAACGAGGAGTACGGTTTATTCAATTATTCGACTGGGGTTGGGATACCCACGGCACCAGTGCCGACGGAGCCATCGAAATCGGGCTTCGGAACAAATGCAAGGAATCGGATCAGGCAGTAGCGGCTCTGCTGAAAGACCTTAAACAACGGGGCTTATTAGACGATACGCTCGTAGTCTGGGGCGGAGAATTTGGCCGAACGCCCATGCAGGAAAACCGGGACGGGCAAACGTTACCCTTCATGGGCCGCGACCATCACCTCGAAGCGTTTACGGTCTGGATGGCGGGGGGCGGTGTAAAACGGGGCTTCTCGTACGGAGAAACCGACGACATTGGGTATTATGGCGTGAAAGACAAAACGCATATCCACGACCTACAGGCAACTATCCTTCACCTGCTCGGTTTCGATCATACCAAACTAACCTACCAGTTTCAGGGGCGCCCCTTCCGCCTGACCGATGTAGCCGGTAAAGTCATCAAACCGATACTTGTCTGAGCCGGGATTTACAGCACCTTGGGTACTTCGAAAAATTGTTCGTCGTGTTGAGGGGCGTTGGCCAGGGCTTGTTCACGAGGAAGGTGGTTGCCCACGACATCGTCTCGCAGCACGTTGGTTTCGTCAGAAATATGCGTCAGGGGTTCCACACCCGTCGTGTCGACCTCATTTAGTTGCTCCATCCAGGTCAGCACACCGTTCAGGCTGTTGAGTAAGTCCGTTTCTTCTTCTGGCCGAACTTCCAGACGGGCCAGGTGGGCTATTTTATAGAGTGTTTCCTGATCTACTTTCATGGTAAAAGAGTGAAAGAGCGAAAGAATGAAAGAGCGAAAGGAGTGTCTTAGCCAACTGGCGTTCACTCGTTCACGCTTTCGCTCTTTCGTGCTTTCATCAATTCTTTATCAATAACTTTATATGTTTCTTCTTTAAGCTGCTCCAGGTTGTCCTGAGTCATGCCTTTTGTATCGATGGGCGGATGAATGACGGCCCGTAATGGATGCCAATGAAAGCGGATTGGGCTTCTGTCAGGCAAAATCAGATCATTGTTCAACAAGGTTACTGGCACGATAGGCACCTGCTGTTGAATCGCCATCGTAAACGCTCCGTCGCGAAACGGGACCATTTGCGGTGGCTCAGTGGCCTTGATACCCCCTTCCGGAAAAATCATAATGCTTCGCCCTGATGCCAGCGTTCGTATGGATTTAGCCAGCGAATACGCCCGGCTATTCGGCTGACTCCGGTCTACCTGTACGTGCAGTTTGGCAAACATATACCCTAACAATTGAATGTGTTTTACCTCACTTTTCCCGATAAAGGCATAGTAGTTTCTGACGATAACACCCATAGCCGCAATGTCGAGGTACGAAAAATGGTTCGCACAAAACACATATACTTTTTTAGGGTCAGGACGAAACCGACGTTCGACCCGCACCGGCATACCTGCCACGAGGAAAAACAGCATGCCCCAAATGTAATTGACTTTGTGGGCAAGCGGCTTCCAGTTTTCCCGTTGCAGAAACACAAACTGAAACGGGAACAGTACGAGGTACAACGCCACGAACCAAATAGCGCACCAGATTGTGTAGAGTAATCGCATACGTTACTATGTTCTGACAGGATTAACAGGATTGACAAGATTAATTGCTGAAGAAGTTGTTTGCGTTCGTGTGGGCAGGTTCTTATAACCTGCCTTGTGCGGATTCTCAAAACCGAGCCAGACAGACCATTCGGTTTTGAGAATCCGTCCTCATCCTACCTGGACAAAACCCTGTAAATTGACGAACGCAAACGACTAAGAAAATCTTGCCAATCCGGTTAATCCTGTCAAAAAACTATCTCAATGTTTAAAATGGCGCACACCCGTCGTGACCATCGCCAGACCGTGCTGATTACAATAATCGATTGAATCCTGATCGCGAATGGAACCTCCGGGTTGGACAACGGCGGTAATACCAGCCTTATCGGCAATTTCTACGCAATCAGGGAATGGGAAAAAGGCATCTGAAGCCATTACAGCACCTTTTAGATCGAAGCCAAACGAGTGTGCTTTTTCGATAGCCTGTCGAAGCGCATCTACCCGTGAGGTTTGCCCTACGCCACTTGCCAGCAATTGTCCTTCCTTTGCCAGAACGATGGTGTTCGATTTGGTATGTTTACACACTTTCAGGGCAAATTCCAGCGCACGAACTTCACTATCGGTAGGCGCTTTGTCCGTAACGGTCTTAAACTGGCTGGCTGTTTCGGCCACATTGTCTTTATCCTGCTCCAGCACCCCGTTCAGAATCGTTTTGAACATCACAGGTGGCAAGTCGACCGGGTTGCGTTTTAGCAGAATCCGGTTCTTTTTCGACTTCAGTAATTGCAATGCTTCGGGCGCATAGTCGGGTGCAATCAGAATCTCCATAAAGAGTTTATTCAACTCTTCAGCCGTTTGCAGATTGACAGGTACGTTTGTAATCACGACGCCCCCAAAGGCCGATACCGGGTCACAGGCCAGCGCGTTCAGATAGGCTTCTTTTGCCGTCGGTGCCGTAGCAATTCCACAGGCGTTGGTATGTTTGATAATGGCAAACGCAGCCAAATCCTCCGTAGCCGGAAATTCATCAATCAGCCCCACACAGGCATCTACATCAACCAGGTTGTTGTACGATAATTCCTTGCCATGCAGTTTATCGAACATCGCATCCAGATCGCCGTAGAAACTAGCCTGCTGATGCGGGTTCTCCCCATAACGAAGGTGATTGGCAGGTAACGATTTGAAGTCATAAATAACCCCTTCGTAGCCGGTTCCCTGCGGCTGTTCGCCCGCAAAATAAGCCTGAATGGCGGTGTCATAATGCGACGTAACAGCAAAAGCCTCTCCCGCATACCGACGCCGGTCAGCCAATTCGGTCGTACCTGATTTTTCGGTCAGTAACTCGACCACACCGGCATACTGGCTCCGCGACGATACGATCAGTACATCGTTATAATTTTTGGCAGCCGCCCGAATCAGCGAAATACCGCCAATATCAATTTTCTCGATGATGTCCTCGTCCGATGCGCCCGATGCGACTGTTTCTTCAAACGGATACAGGTCTACAATGACCAGATCAATTGGCGGAATCCGGTGCCGCTCGGCCTGAGCCAGATCTTCGGGCATGTTACGCCGGTACAGAATACCACCCATCACGGCGGGGTGCAGCGTTTTTACCCGACCACCGAAAATAGACGGATAGCCTGTCAGGTCTTCAACGGCTGTAACCGGAATTCCCAGTTGTTCAATGAATGCCTGTGTACCACCCGTCGAATAGAGTTTGACGTTTTGCTGGTGCAATAACCGAACTAAAGGCTCTAAACCGTCTTTATAGTAAACGGAGATTAAAGCAGAGGAGATTTTCAGAGACATGAATATGGCCAAAACAGGCTCCGGCTGTTTCAGTAGCTAAATGGCAAGTAATCCGAAACAGCCGGGAGCCTGTTTCGGCCTGAGCCACAAAGATAACCAAAGGTCTTAACTTTGCAGTCAGCAAGGTGAACTCTGGAGTAGGTTAGCAACTAAGCCGACCTAATCCAACGTTCTTTCTGACAGATGAGCACCGTAAAAAAATTAGCGAGCGATACCGCCCTGTATGGGGTCAGTACTATCTTAGGGAGACTACTCTATTTTGCGTTGGTCCCCTTACACACTTATGTGTTTAAAAAGCCGGGAGAGTTATCCTCTAATGTCGAATTATACAGCTATGTAGCTGTCTTGTTAACTCTATACACATTAGGGCTCGAAACTGCTTTTTTTCGTTTTGCCGCCCGAGCAAAAGACAATCAGGCCGAACGTCAACGAATTTTCAATGATACTCTAAGTATTGTTATTATTGTTAGTACGCTTGCGTCCGCATTAATTATCGGCTTAACTCCCCAATTAGTTATTTGGCTAGATTATCCAGGACAGCAATCATCTGTTGTATGGGTGGCATTACTAATTGCCATTGATGCCATTGTAGCTATTCCGTTTGCCCGGCTACGAGTAGAGAACAAAGCTCGTCAGTTTGTGCTGGCCAAGCTTATTAATATTGCGCTCGTGGTATTTCTAAATATTTTCTTCCTAATCATTTGCCGAGACATTTCAGCGGGTAAATACGCCCGTTTTTTGCAGCCAGCCATTCAACTAATTTATAATCCTGCTATTGGTCCTGGTTACATCTTTCTGGCGAATTTACTGGCTAATGCTTCTTATTTTTTACTTATTCGAAATACGTTCAAAGGATTTCAATTCCGAATCAACCGAAGTGAAATTAACACAATACTAGTGTATGCATTTCCACTAATGCTCACAAATCTGGCAGGTTTAATCAATAACACAACTGACCGGATTTTTTTGCGACATTTTTTACCCGAAGGCTTTTATACCGATTTAAGCTCTGCTGATGTGTTGGGAATTTACGGTAATTGCTACAAATTATCGGTCTTTATGGCCTTGGCCATCAATTCCTTCAAGTTCGCAGCCGATCCATTCTTTTTTTCGAAGGCCGAAGATAAAAATGCACCTGATCTACTAGCGTTGACTACCAAATGGTTTCTAATTGTTTGTGTCCTAATTTGGGTAGGAGTAAGCCTAAATCTTGATATATTAGGACTATTAGTTTCCAAACGCTACCGAGTCGGTCTAGGTATTGTGCCTATATTATTGCTTGCTTATTTATTCCTAGGAGTTTATTATAATATATCGTTCTGGTTTAAGCTCAGCGATAAAACAAAGTTTGGTACCCTCATTACAGTTATGGGCGCTGTTATTACAATTTTGGGTAATATTCTTCTGATTCCGGTAATTGGGTATATGGGCTGCGCAGTAGCGTTTCTGGTATCCAGCTTCGTTATGATGGCGATCTGCTATCTGCTGGGCGAGAAATATTATCCAGTGCCCTATCAGGTAGGCTCCGCTTTGGGCTATATACTAGGGGCAGGATTATTGATTTACCTGTCCTGGCAGTTCCCTATCGCCAACTTATGGGTATCGGTGCCTGTACATGTTGGCTTGTTCGGGCTGTTTCTGGCTGTAATTGCTGTGATTGAGCGCGATACCTTTCGGCCTGTACTGGCCCGTATCCGAAAACAAAAGCCTAAAACGCCCCAGGTTCCCAGCGAACCTGAGCAGATATTCCCCAGCGAAGGTCAGCCTTGACCTGATCGGCAAAAAACTGAATGAGAGACGTTAAATTTCCACTAAAAAGCCATGTCCTGTACTAATCGGTGCTTTTATAGGTAAATTTGAAGATAATTTATTTCCTCTGCCACCCAAAACGGCGCGTACTTATCCATGAAATTTAGCATCTCACATGGGGCCTGGTTCCTGCCCGTACTGTGTCTGTTCGCCCTTAGTTCCTGCCGCGAAAAACCCTTGTTCGAACGGCTCGACTCGTCCGATACCGGCATCACGTTTGCCAACAACATTACCGATAGTGATACGCTCAATATCCTGAACTACCAATACATCTACAACGGTGGGGGTGTCGGTGTCGGTGATTTTAACGGCGATCAAAAACCGGATGTTTTCTTCGCCGGAAACCAGGTACCCAACCGACTGTATATCAACGATACCGAAACGGGTAGTGGTAGTTTCCACTTCAAAGACGCCACTTCGTCGGCCGGGGTTAGCGGTGGTGGACGCTGGTGCTCAGGTGTATCGGTGGTCGACATCAATGCCGATGGTAAGCTCGACGTATATGTCTCCAATACACTTCATAAAAAAGGGGCACAGCGGGCTAATCTGCTGTATGTCAATCAGGGAAATGACACCGACGGAAATCCTAAATTCCGGGAGATGGCAGTTGACTATGGCATTGCCGACACGACCTACTCGACTCACTCGGCCTTTTTCGATTACGATAATGATGGTGATTTAGACCTGTTTGTGTTAGTCGATCAGATTGCCGACCCAAAAAATCCCGGCTATCTGAAAATTCGTATCGACGACGGTACATCGCCCAATACCGACCGACTGTACCGCAACGATTTCGACACTAAGCGTGGTCACGCCTACTTTACCGATGTTACCAAACAGGCGGGTGTCATTGCAGAAGGGTTCGGTCTGGGTGTAAATATCTGTGACATCAATCGCGATGGTTGGAAAGATATTTACGTTACCAACGACTTTGCGAGCAACGACGTACTCTACATCAACAATCACGATGGTACGTTTACCAACCGCGCTCACGACTCCTTTAAGCACACCAGTTCGTCGGCGATGGGCAACGACGTGGCCGATATTAATGGCGATGGCCTGGCCGACATTGTATGCATGGACATGCTGCCCGAAGATAACCTTCGCAAGAAGAGTCTGATGGGGCCAAGCAGTTATTTTGCCTATCAGGAGTGGGATCGATTAGGCTATGAACACCAGTACGCGCGAAATACCCTCCAACTGAACCAGGGCGTTCGACCCACCGACACCTCGAAAACCCATGCCAACATGCCGATTTTTAGTGAGATCAGTATGCTGGCGGGCGTGGCCGAAACCGAATGGAGCTGGTCGCCCTTGCTGGTCGATCTGGACCACGACGGTTATCGTGATCTGCTCGTAACCAACGGCTTTCCCCGCGACGTAACCGACCGTGACTTTACCGTCTATTATAGTTCGGTGAACACCTACTTAAGCGACGCGTTGCGGAAAGAGCTGACCGATAAAATACCGCAGGTAAAAGTCAGCAATTATGCCTTTCACAATCGGGGCAGTTCGGGAACGCCAGCTTTCGAAAATGTAACCGAACTATGGGGCATGACTGAACCCAGTTTCTCGAACGGTGCTGCTTATGCTGATTTCGATGGCGATGGCGATCTCGATTACGTAATCAACAATATCAACGACGAAGCCTTTGTTTATCGGAACAATCTCAACGACCGTAAGCCCGAAAACGCCCATTACCTCCGCATTCAGTTTGAGGGCGATGGGGCCAACCGGCTGGGTTTAGGCGCTCTGGTTGAGTACGAATTGCCCGATGGTCGTAAAGAGTTTTACGAACATACCTTATACCGAGGCTTCCTGTCGAGCGTAGATCCGATTGCTCACTTTGGGCTAGGTAAGGAGAAAACGATCAAAAATCTGAAAGTGACCTGGCCCGGTGGCCGGGTGCAGATTATTCCAACGGTAAATGCCGATCAGCTATTGGTTCTGAAAGCAGCCAACGCCCAACCCGGCACCTCCGTTACGGAGCCAAAGCCGGTTGCAAGCCCTTTGATGAACGATGTAACAGCTGCACTGGGCATCACCTACCGGCATGAGGAAACCGACATTATTGATTTCAATCTTCAGAAAACTCTGTTGCATAAGCTCACCGAATATGGGCCTGCCTTGGCTGTTGGCGATGTAAATGGCGATGGCTTTATGGATATGGTAGTGGGCGGTAGCTCGAAATTCTCAACCGACTTGCTGCTTCAGCAAGCCAACGGTCATTTCGACCGAAAATCGTTTCCGGCCAAACTATCGGAAGACGCTGGTATTCTTTTGTTTGATGCCGATGGCGATGGCGACCTCGATTTGTACGCAGCCAGTGGTAGCCCTGAAGTTGGCCAAAATCAGTTGGACGAAGCCCTGCTCCATCGACTGTATGTAAACGACGGCAAAGGAAATTTTACGGTGTCTACCACGGCCTTACCAAATTTTCGGCTGAATAGCTCATGTGTTAAAGCGGCTGATATTGACCGAGACGGCGATCTCGATCTGTTTGTCGGTGGCCGCGTCGAACCGTACAAATACCCGATGGGGGTTCGTAGTTATCTATTACGAAACGAAGGAGGCAGCAAGGATAAACCACATTTTACAGACGCAACTGCTCAGATGGCTCCGGCCCTTACGAAGCAAAGCCTGACCTGCGATGCACTCTGGACCGACTACGACAATGACGGTTATGCTGATTTGCTATTAGCCGGAGAGTGGGCACCTTTACTGATGCTCCATAACGAAAAGGGTCGTCTTACGCCCGTCGAAAACAGTGGATTAAGCGAGAAATCAGGCTTCTGGAACTCGTTAACACCCGGCGACTTCGACAACGACGGCGACATTGATTATCTGGCTGGAAATCTGGGGCAGAACAACCTGCTTCGCGCTACTCCCGAACGACCTGTTCGAATCTATGCGGGCGACTTCGATAACAATGGCTTTTACGACGCATTCCCAACCGTATACTTCAAAAATGCCAAAGGCCAGTATGAAGAATACCCCTATTTTGGCTGGGACGATATGGTGAAGCAGATGATCGGAATCAAAAAACGCTACCTCAAATACGCTCCTTTTGGCGAAGCAACCATTAATCAGATCCTGACTGACGACGAACGCAGCCAGGCGCTAAAACTTACGGCCACCTATTTATCAACCAGCTATATTGAGAACAAGGGCAACGGCAAGTTTGAGATTAAGCCCTTACCGATCATGGCTCAGGCGGCCCCCGTTTTTGGTATGCTGGCTCAGGACATTGATGGCGATGGAAACCTGGATGCCGTACTGGTCGGGAATGAACACGGTAGCGACCTGGTAGCCGGTCGGATGGATGCCTTCAATGGGCTCGTCCTGAAAGGCGACGGTAAAGGCGGTTTTCAGCCGATAACCATCGCCCGAAGTGGTTTTTATGTTCCCGGTAACGCCAAAGCCTTGGTGAGTTTACCTGACGCGCAGGGCCACTGCCGGATTGCAACGACTGAAAACCGTGGACCATTACGCCTGTTTGCTGTTCAACAGCCACAAACGTTTACGCCCGTCGATGCTAAAACGACTGTGGTATCCCTTCGTCTGAAAAATGGCAAAACCCGTCGACAGGAAATCCCTTTCGGCAATACATTTTACGGGCAATCGGCACGGGGGGTCTGGCTATTACCGGGCGAGCAGATCGTGAAATAAACCCTCTCTTACCTGGCAAAAGGGTTTTTGTAGGGCATGTAAACGATATTCCAACCAGCAATAATCCACGAAAAAGATAAAGCCCGGTACGTACCGGGCTTTATCTTTTTTGTACAATCTAACAATTTATTACTGCTTCTTTTCCGGCATCAATACTAACCGGATGAAGTTTTGGCCCAGGTACTTATTGGCAGAAGCTTTTGTACTTTCCACCGTTACTTTGTCCAACTGTTCATTTTCGTGCAGGACTTCGTCGGGGGCGTCGCCGTTGTAATACTGGTTTTGCAAATAGCCGAGCCAGAATTGATTGTCTTTCAACTGAATTTCCGTTTCGCGACGAGTTTCGGCTTTAAATTTGGCAATGTCGGCAGGCAGAGCCCCTTTTTGTTTTAAGTCATTGATTTGCTCCTGGGTTTTGGCAATCAGCTTTTCGACGTTTTCGGGAGCGCAGCCGAAATTGATGCGGAATGTATAGCGCGGTACTGGATATTTCGCATAAGCGGCACTGGCCCCCACGCCATAAACGCCACTCTCTTCTTCCCGAAGCTTTTCAATTAATTTGATTTCCAGTACTTCGGCCAGCGCGTCGAGCTGTGTGGTTGTTTCGGTCGACCAGGTCAGATCGCCACTGTATACCAGTTGCACCGATGCCTTTGGGTCGAGGCCCTTATACACCGTTTTGCTGATCTGCCCCGACGGAATCCGAATACCCAGATCATTGAATTTTTCAGGCTTATCGGAAGCGGGTAGTCCACCCAGGTATTTTTCGATCAATGGCTTTATTTGCTCCTCTTTAAAATTACCGACGAAGAAAAACCGGAAGTCGTCCCCGTTGGCAAAGCGTTCCTGATAAATTTGCAAAGCCCGGTCCAGATCAATTTTGTCCAGATCATCAGGTGTCAGCGGCTGACGACGGGGATTGTTAGCGCCCAGCGTTACCGATACTGTATCCTGAAATACCTTTTGTGGCGTAGGTGTATTGATCTGATTCTGCAACGCACTGCGTTGATTCGACAGGAAGCCTTTTACCACGTCAGGGTCTTTGCGAGGCTGGGTAAAATAGCTGTACAGTAACTGCAAAGCCGTTTCCAGGTCTTTCGGGGCCGCACTGCCATTGACGCCTTCGCTCAACTCACCCACGTACGGAAAGACGCTGACCTGTTTACCCGCCAGAAATTTCCCCAGTTGAATCTGGTTATAAGCGCCCGTGCCCCCCATTGCCGTCAGGGTAGAGGAAAACCGGGCCGACTGAAAATCCTTGAGGTCATAGAGAGACGTTCCACCCAAGCTATTGGCCGAAAACAGGATTTGGTCGTTTTTGAAGTCGGTAGGCTTCAACACCACCTTCACCCCGTTTTTCAATGTCCATTCGGTTACACCAATATCGCTGATCTTCTTTTCGTTCACGACCGGCGAAGCTGTTGGTTGGGTCGCCAGCAAGGGGCTGTCGACCGTTTTATCTTCATAAGCCGTCAACCCTTTACCAGCATCGTCGATATAGCTTAGAATCTGCGCTTGGGTAGGCAGTTTGTCTTTTTCTTTCTCAGGAGCCATTACAATAACGGCACGGTTGTCGTTGTGGATAAACTGATCGACCAGCGCATTCACTTCGGCTAATTTGATACCCGGCTGTTCCTTTTTCAGGAAGTCATAATAAAACTCGATGCTGGTATAGGGTTCTTTCTCCGTGAAATTCTGCACGTAGTCGTTCACAAAGCTGGACGAACGGGTTTTGTTCCGCTCGCTATACGCCTGCTCCACACTGGTCATGAACTCCTGTTTGGCCCGTTCGAGTTCGGTAGCCGTAAAACCGAACTGCTTCACACGAGCGTTTTCGTTCAGTACAGCCCGGATGGCCTGTTCCACATTGCCCCCTTTGGCAACAGCAATTGAGGTAAACGCATCCAGATTACCCAGAAAATCGCCATAGTTACTGTAGCCTCCCAGAAAAGGCGGGTTGGCCTGCTGGGTTAATTCCTGAATCCGATTGCCGAGCATGGTATTGAACAGGCCACGCTTAATGCTCTCCCGCAAATCGTTCAGGGTTTTCTCCTTGATTTCAGGACGTTTGTAAATCACCTGAATGACCGTATTAGGTTGCTCGGGGTCGGTTACGATAACCACTTTAGTATCCTTGTGCGACGGGATGTCGTACTCGGTACGTGGTTTTGGATTTTTAACGGCTGGAATTCGGCCAAACTTCTCCCGAATAATGCCTTCTACCTGCTTCACATCAAAATCACCAACGGCCACAACGGCCATCAGATCGGGGCGATACCAGTCATGGTAGAACTGCCGCAGGGTTTCGGTTTTGAAAGTGGTTAGTACTTGCTCTGTACCGATGGGCAGTCGTTTGGAGTATTGTGAGTTATTGAGCAACGCCGGAAAGTACTTGTCGCGCATCCGCTGACCCGCTCCTCGTCCGAGCCGTCGTTCTTCCAGCACGACGCCCCGTTCTTTATTCACTTCGGCTGGGTCGATGGTAGCGTTGTGCGCCCAGTCTTCCAGAATCTGAAAAGCTTTGTTGAATACATTAGCGGAGTCGGTCGGAACAGGAAGCTGGTAAACGGTTTCGTCGAAGCCTGTATAGGCATTCAGGTCGGCTCCAAAGCGAACGCCAGCCGATTGCAGATAGTTGACCAGTTCGTTTTTGGGGAAATTCTTCGTGCCGTTGAATTCCATGTGCTCCATGAAATGGGCCAGTCCCTGCTGGTTATCATTTTCCAGTACCGAGCCCACCCGAATCACCAACCGGAGTTCAGCGCGGTTTTTGGGTTCGGCATTCTTACGGATGTAATACGTCAGACCATTGGGCAGCTTACCCACTTTCACGGCTGGGTCGACCGGAATTGGGCTATTCAGGTTAAGGCTACCAGCCTGATACTCTGTTGGTTTAGTAACGGTTTTTGGTTTTGGCGCAGGCTGAGCAACGACCAGCGATGCACCACATAGCAGGTTAAGTAAAATCGGAAAACGTACCATTTAGTTGGCCGTAGAAGGCGGGTTAATTAATTACTAAACTATAACGAGTTAGGCGATTGAATCGTTTATCGATGCCTGATTAACAAAATGGCAACGATTATGGAAGCAATTGCTGATAACCAGCAGATAATAATAATCCACCGCGTTGGAATTTCCCAACTACGGGCATGAAATGCATCGGGCCTGACAGGAACCATTTCACTCACCTGATTTCGGTGGCAGAAATCATCCCAGCCTTCGTACTCAATAAAGTGTGTGAGGGTATCTAAAAACGCTTTTGACGGAATCTCCGACAATTGCCAGAACGCCTGTAAATCGTCGACATTCAGTTCGTGATTAGTCTGACTGAACACGAGATCACGTAGGTGTACGAAGTCCCGCAGACGCCAGTGCGACGAGGGCTCCCAATGCAGTATGCGTTCGATTTGTCGTTTTAGTTCCTGTGCCTGCTGATCCACAGGCTAATACTAAGCATTTTTATTGAGTGATTGGTGATTGAGTGAAAAGCTGACGCATACTTTTTCAATCACTCAACCACTCAATCACTCAATAAAAAACTCCCGTATTGCCCTCGGAAAATTCGCTCCTTCGTGGCCTGAGCGGCTCAACTTTACTAGGGCAAAGCGTTGTAATACATCGAGTTGGAGCCATTGCTGGAGGGTTAGAGGTGTACACTTCCATTCCTGTGCTTTTAGCTGTACTTCGTCTGGAACTTCCCCCAGATATGCCCAGGTTGGATTCACCTCGCCCAACTCGCTAACGGTATGGTGGCAACGACGTTGAACCAGATCGATTAAATCCTGTCGATACTGCGCGATCTCGGCAGAAGTATAACAAGGTTGTTCGGCCAGCCGGGCTTTCTCGTCAACGGTGAGCTTTACCCATTCGGGTAGTTTTAGTTTGATGCCGCAGGTATCGAGTTTATACCGGACAATCATGGGAATGCAACGAAGCGAATCGACAAAATCGCTTTCAAATGCGAAGAAAGTTGGTACTACGGCGACTGGTTTCATAACGGATAAACATTTTAAATCAAGCAGGTTAGTGAGGTTATTTTTTACCATGCTGACGAAGCCGCACGGCCGATGCCGAAGCCGGACAAAAGACCCCTGGAGGCAAAATTTTGCTACTTATACAGGCTCCAGTACCACCTCACGCATCTCACGTTTTGGGGCATCGCAGGTAGGACAAACATAATCGCCTGGGAGATTATCGAAGGTTGTTCCAGCGGGTATTCCCTGCCGTTCATCACCGTACTGAGCATCGTACGTGGTGAAGCAATGAGGGCACTGATGAACAACATATTCATTTAGCGAGATCGGTTCCGGCTTTTCGGTTTCGACACGATCTATTTCCCGCTTTTCCTCCGATCGTCCAGTATTGAATTTTCGACATAGGCGGTTTAACTGGTTGGGCAGATGAACTTTGAAGAGCCCTTTTTCGAACCGACGGTATACCCGGCTGTTGGGGTTAAAATTCTCGGTATAATAAATGTCGTACAGGCTGAATAAGGCCAATTGTCCAATCTGGAATAGAGGCCGTCGGCGAATCAGTACGGAGCCAAATACCTCCGATTTTGGCCGGGTCTGAATCCCAAAACATAGCCCGAAGGTGCGTGTATCCTGTTTTTCAAAATAGCCCAGGATGTATTTTTTCAAGGCTGTCCCTTCGTCAGAATGGTCCTCTGTTTGCCAGGCCAGTTCATTGGCAGCATGTCGTACATTGATATTATGCTTGCCCAGTACATACGACCAGGCAGCCCGATCTTTTTCCTCGATACCCTTTATAATGAGCGACTTCCAGGGCGTAGCGCATAATTCACCAATGCGCGTTTTCAAACATAAAGCACAAACATCGAGCAGGAACTGGATAGAAAACGCTTCATCCCGCCGATACAATCCTAGCCACGACCGCTGGCCATATCGGTTGAATCCCTCATAATACGGCAATGAAAACTCGGGAAGCTCAACCTCCTGCGTAGCCCGTTGCGTAATAAATGATTGCCCGTCGGTAACAGCCAGATAGAGTGATGACTCGTCGCGGTGTCCCTGATCAAGCATCGCTTCTTCCACAGCTTTGGCAAGTCGGCCAATATCGTTGGTATAAATCAATTCTGGCCAGCGGAATAGGATATTGGATTGCTTCGGTCGTACATACAAAAACCAGAAGTGCGGCTCCGGCGACGCAATAAAATTGAGGTTACCCGTAAAAAAGGGTGTAAAACTCTGATTCGAGTCCGACAGATTAACCTTGAGCCGGGGTTGGTAGTCGAACTGGTCCAGTACAGTATGGTATTCGCTTTCGTGCAGCCAGACTCCCGTCCGAAACACCTCTTCGCCACAATAGGAACTGATAATGTTCGGGAACTGCTCCGTGTTAACCTCATAAGCAATGGCCTGTTGTTTGAGGTCTTTTTCCAGAAAACGCATATCCTCATAATGCACCGTCATCAGCAGTTGCTGACGTGCCCCAAACCGTACCGTTCGCACATGAGCTTTATAAGCCAGCGTCAACACATTTTGCAACGACGCTGGCGATACGATACCAGCGGGCAAATTGATTTTCAGAGTATAATAGTCGCGCATTTTTAAAGAGTGAAAGAGTGAAAGAGCGAAAGAATGAAAGAGCGAAGAGCCTACCGGATGGTTTCACTCTTTCACTCTTTCGCTCTTTCACTCTTTCGCTCATTGTTTCCAGAATACTTCGCACTTCGGGACGGCACGATCCGCAGCCTGTTCCGGCACCTGTTTTCTGGCAAAGCTGCTGAAAGTCCGTGTAGCCTGCCCGAATAGCCCGCTCCAGATTACCCTGCCCAACGGTATTACAGGAACACACCAGCTTACCTTCGACGGGGTCTACTTTTTTGCTCGCCCGCAACAGTTGAAGCCGTTTTTCGGATAGCTCAGTGCCATTGGCAATCAGTTCACGGAACTCCGCAAATTCATTTTTATCCCCCACCAGAATGCCGCCTACCAGTTTATCGCGATGGACAATGCACTTTTTATAGTACCGTTTCGCCTTGTCGATAAACACAATCTCTTCATACTCGTTTTCGGCATTAGCAGGTACTTCGGTCAGCCCCATGCTACACAGATGCAGCCCTTCCATTTTCAGGATACTGATAGCCAGACTACCCCGATACGGTTGCGAAATATCTCCGGCTATAAACCGGGCAGCGGCTTCGGCCTGTTGCTCGGCAGCCAGGGTTATTCCCCACATCTGCCCATTCCACTGAGCCACTTCACCAGCCGCAAAAATGTCGGGGTCGGAGGTTTGCAGGTAATCGTTTACCACCACGCCCCGATTGCAGACGAGTCCGGCTTCGCGAGCCAGATCAATGCTGGGAACTGTACCGATTGCGATCACTACGGCCTGGCAACTGATTCGTTTTCCCGAATTCAACTGAACGCCTTCGACTCGACCAGTCCCCATGAAGGTTTGAACTTCTTCGTTGAAATAGACATCAATGCCTCGGTCGAGAAGTTCCAGATAAAGCAGTTCGCTGGCCAGTGGATCGAGTTGTCGCTCCATGAAACGCCCTGCCCGCTGAATGACCGTTACCCGAACACCAATTTGTCGTAACGAAGCGGCTAATTCCAGCCCCAGCAATCCACCGCCCACAATGACCGTATGCGGATCTTTCTGATTGAGGAACGGCATTAGTGAATCGGCGTCGAGCCGGGAACGCATGTTGAAAATACCCGGCAACCGTGGAATCCCTTTCGGCATGAAAGCACTACTTCCCGTTCCCAAAACGAGTTTGTCGTACGAATGCTCAACGCCGTTGGAGTCGATCACGACTTTCGCTTTCCGGTCGATATGGTCGATACCTACGCCTTTATGAACGATGATGTTCGCTTCGGCAAACTGATCTTCACGCAATTTGACAAGCTGCTCCCAGGGTTGTGCTCCGCTGATGTAATCGGGCAAAAGAACGCGATTGTAGAACGGGTAAATTTCTTTGGAGAAGACATGTATTTCATCGTCGACCGTCAACGTTCGATAGGCATTGATAAAACCCAATCCAGCCGATCCCGCACCGATAATAATGATTTTCTCAGTCGCCTTCCGATATAGTGCAACCTCCACAGCCGTAAACTTAAAATCGGGCTCTTTCGAACGCGAATCAATCAGCGCATTGGTTAGGTTATTCGCCCGGTTCAGGTTGCTGTTCCCCGGAGCGCCGGCCGAGACTTTACCCCAGTGCATGGGCAGAAAGCACAGACCCTGCCGGACATCCTCGGTAAGTTGCGCCTTTACCCGAACCTCCCCCCGCCGACCGCGAACTTCTACCAACTGACCATCCTGAATACCCCGAACGCGTGCATCCTCAGGATGAATTTGTAGAAACGGTTGTGGACTATGCTGATTCAGTTTAGCCACCCGACCTGTTTTGGTCATGGTGTGCCACTGGTCGCGAATACGGCCCGTCGTTAACACCAGTGGAAAATCCGAATCGGTAGGTTCTGATGCATTACCATCAGGTACGGCATGAATTTGTGCCCGCTGGTTTGCTGTATAAAATTGATGGTCGGTAAAGAGCCGCTTTGTCCCCCCTGCCCCTTGCTCCTTGCTCCCCGCCGGATAAGGCCACTGCACGGTTCGTACCTGCTTCAACAGTTCATGACTAACGCCGGCAATATCGACGTTGGTATTGGCCGTCAATTGGGCGTATTCGTCATATACCTCCGATACGTTTTTATAGGCAAAGGCATCCGTAAAGCCCATTTTTCGGGCAAATCGCCAAATGATTTCTGAGTCGGGCAGGGCTTCGCCGGGTGCATCGAGTACGTGGAGCAGATAGGCAATCCGACGTTCGGCATTGGTCATTGTACCTTCTTTTTCGAGCCAGGCAGCCGCCGGAAGTACCACATCAGCAAATTGAACGGTATCCGCCCGATTCGATACATCCTGTACCACCACAAATCGGGCTTTTTTCAACGCCTGTTCAACGGTATTTACATCGGGCATACTCACCATCGGATTCGTATTGATAATCCAGATAGCTTTTAGCTTATCGTTGGCCAATGCCTCGAACATCTCGGTAGCCGTCAGTCCGGGTTTATCGGCAATCTTGACGGGGCTATTCCAGAACGCTTCAACTTCAGCGCGGTGGATGGCATTGGTTACGTCGCGGTGGGCGGGTAATACGTTGGCGAGTCCACCCGTTTCGCGCCCCCCCATGGCATTGGGTTGCCCGGTTAGCGAAAAAGGACCATTTCCCGGTTTACCGATGCGCCCCGTGATCAGGTGTAAATTAATGAGCGACAGGTTTTTGTTTACGCCAACGACCGATTGATTCAGGCCCATGGTCCAGAGCGACAGAAACCCTTTCGACCGACCAATCCAGTCGGCCACGGTCTGAATCTGAGTGGACGAAATGCCACAGAGTTCAGCCGCTTCCTCAACTGTCCGCTGCATCACCTGCTCCCGGTAGGCACTAAATCCGTCGGCATGATTGGTAATAAAATCAATGTCGATATCCCCATTCTCAATCACTAATCGACCAATCGCATTGTTGAGGACAATGTCGGTGCCGGGTCGGAGAGCCAGATGTAAATCAGCAGAGCGGGCGGTGTCGGTCTTACGCGGATCAACGCAGATGACTTTAACGTTCGGATTGGCGGCTTTATGCGCTTCTATCCGTCGCCAGATGATCGGATGGCACCAGGCCGGATTGGCTCCTTCGACAAGAAATACATCAGCCTCCTCAATGTCGTCGTAACAGACCGGCACCGAATCTTCGCCCAGCGATAGTTTATAGCCGACTACGGCCGAACTCATGCATAAGCGTGAATTGGTGTCGATATTGTTGGAGCCGATAAACCCCTTGATGAGTTTGTTAACCAGGTAATACTCTTCCGTGAGGCACTGCCCCGACACATAAAACGCTACCGAATCGGGACCGTATTTCTGGATCAGCGTTCTGAAAACGGCGGCTGTTCGCTCCAGCGCAGCATCCCAACTCACCCGCTGCATAGGCATCGCCCGGTTGAACCGCATCTGCGGATACAGCAGCCGATCCGACTGATCCATAACCGTATAATGCAGATTCATGCCCTTGGAGCAGAGCATGCCCCGATTGGATGGATGTTGTTTATCGCCCTCAACGGTCAGTCGTCCGTTCGGCTCCTGTTTGACCACCACTCCGCAGCCAACACCACAATAACAACAGGTCGTTTGCATGATAAAAAGGGAGAAAGGAGAAGGGAAAAGGGATGGGAAGAGGAAAGAAGTCCATTCGTCGAAACATTCTTTCGTCCCTTCTCCTTTCTCCCTTCTCCGTTAATTCAATTGTAATTCCACTTCGCGGGCTTCTTCGACCACGACGGCTTTATTAAAATTCACCAGAAACAGAGCAGCGCCGATAACGGCAACGACGCAACCGATGTACAGGAACGCCTGACCATAGGAGATCGACTGCGACTTGAACAGGAAGCCCATCAGCATACCGCCGAGGTTTCCCCCCGCCCCCACAACACCCGAAATAACCCCAATCGCTTTCGGATTGACGAATGGCACAATGGCATAAGTACCTCCGTTCGACATTTTCAGGAACAGCGCGAAGGTCAGCATCGACGCAATAGCCAACGGCAAGCTACCAGCCTGGGCAAACAGAATAATACCCAACCCTTCGAGCAGAAGCATACCGGCCAGCAAAACGCCTTTACCCCGCATGCCGTATTTCTTCCCGACTCTATCGGCAACGATACCACCCAGAGCACGGGCGAAAATGTTCATGAAGCCAAACAACATAGCCCAAAAGCCCGCTTCGGTCTGCTCCATCTTGAAATTATCGAAGAAGTAGAGCGCTGCGACTCCATCAAACGTAATCTCCATACCGAAGCAACAGGCATAGGCCAGCGCCAGTGCCCACACCCGAATATCGGCACAGGCTTTCCAGAAACTCACTTTTTCACCCAATGAAACGGACCGTTCAATCTGATCGACATTACCTGCTGGCGTATCCTGCGTAAAGCGGTAATACACATAGGCCATAATGAGCATCAGCACACCGGGCACCACCATAGCCAACCGCCAGGCTTCGGGCTTCGTATAACCAAACCCAACGATGGTTGCCATAATCAGCGGCATCGCCAATTGCGTAATACCACCACCCAGATTGCCCCATCCACCCGCTACCGCATTAGCCGTACCTTTGATACCGGGCGCAAACATCACCGATGTATGATACTGCGTGATTACGAACGAGGCTCCAATAATCCCAATCGCCAGCCGAAACAGCAAAAACGTGGTATAATCATGCGCCAGGCCCACTAGCATCACGGGCAACGAGCCGATTACCAGCAAAGCCGTATAGGTTTTACGAGGTCCCCAGGTATCGCACAGACGACCAATAATGAGTCGGGCCAGAATGGTAGCGGATACAGCCGCAATAATGGTGTTACCTACCTGTGGTTTTGTCAGGCCCAGATCTTCACGGATGGCGGGCATCAGCGGAGCCAGACCGAACCAGCCAAAGAAGCAAACAAAGAACGTAAACCAGGTGATGTGGAACGTCCGCATCTGAACACCTTTAAAATTCAGTACATTCAGAGAGCTGAGTGGTTTATTCGTGATTGTATTCATGGTTATATATGTCTAAAGATTTAGAGTTGTGAGTAGTGTAGTAACGCGGGTGGAAACCCGCGATTTGCAACCAGATAGCGCGGGTTTCCACCCGCGTTACAAATAGTCTATTACTTTTTGGGAGCGAGAAAATCCGGGCGGACGTTGATCATCAGGTATGACCAGGTACCCAGCTTATTTTTTTCGTCCATGGTCCCCTGCTTGGTATACTCAAGCGTATTGGTACCATTCATGATCGAATAGCCAAATTCAAGCGTGGTAAACTTGTTGAGCGCATAGGTCGCCACAAAGTCATATTCCATGCCCAGTTTGGAAGGTAATAAGATCCCAGCCGGAACGTCGGGCATTTTGTTGTACGTCGCGCTGGCAAGGGCGAAGTAATGGGCATCCAGCGAAGTCGTCAGGCGAGTTCCGGTATATTTAAACTTCAGGAACGCATCGTTCAGCCCCCCAGCAGGCGCCCCCGTTCCGACGTAGAAATAGTCCATGTAGCCCCAATGCCGATGCGGAGTACCGTAAAGCGGATCGAATCGGCTGGTTTCGCCCGATTGAGTCGTTGTGGCATCATTACCCGACAGAATTTCATAGCCTGGTCCCACACTAAACGCTCCTTTCTGGATCATGAAGTTGGCCCCATAGTGATAAGCTTTTTTAATCGTCAGGCCATCACGGTCTTTACCGCTTTGACCGTAGGCAAAGGCCTGCCACTGTACTTTAGCCCGTTTTGAGGTCGGATTACCCAGTTGGCCAACCAGCATAGCCCCGTAGGTTACCCGCGAATTCACGCCCGAAACGTCATAACGGCGACTATATACGTAACCCTGCGTAGCGTTGCCTAGCGAGTCGATCCGGTACTTCTGAAAATCGTCTTTAAAAAGCAGGGCCGAGAATTTTGTACTGCCAGTTGCAGGAGTACTGAATTTGCGCGTCAGATAGGCCATCTGAAACGACTTAAACTGCTGATTCTGCCCGTTTGTGCTCAATGGCGTTGCCAGTATGGGCGCTCCACCTTTGCCTGATGTGGGCAGAAAACCGGCCGGAATCACCAGGGTTACGTTTTTGGTCGATAAGGCAGTTGTTGGTGCATTTCCGGCCGTGTAGTAATCCCCGACGGTTCCAAACGCATCCGTATTCTGGTTAAAGCCAACGCCCAGATCAAGAGCCCAGCCCCGATGTTGCGCTTTCAGCAATGCCGCGTCGAAACGTCGTCCCTGCTGGAGCCAGTCAAGATTTCCGAGCAGGCGAACGTCATCGTAGACTAGCTCCTGGCGGCCTATTTTCAGTGATAGATTTTGAATAGGCTTGAATTTGATCGTGGTATCGGCGCTGTTAACCAATGTAATTTCGGCCCAGGCTTCGTGTACCATCAGACGATTCCCATCGGTATTGTTGATGGTCGATGCATCCTGACCCCACACCCGAACGTCCTGCACCGAGGTTTGAAAGAGCACACGATCCCATTTATAGCCAAAGGTCAGGCGGGCGCGTTGCGACGTAAAAAAGGCAGCCGGGGCATCTTTAGGTGCCAGGTTACCCACGCCATTGCGCAGTTCGGTGCGGGTACGCAATTGCCCGATCAACGAAAACTGCGCCTGTACCGAACTGCATAGAGCAAGCAACAAGCAGCCTGTAAGCAGGATATGCTTTGTATAGAATTTCATCAGAAGGTGGTCGATTTGACGAGAAAATGAACGGAATTGACAAAACAAATTCACCTCAGCCTGTTCGCTGAGTTAAGAGTAGGCAATAACCGGAGAGGTAGCAGGTACCTGGCGCCTGGCGAGGCCCGAAGGCTCAACGAGTACCTGAGTTGGCGAAGCAGCTGATTTGCTTTACGAGCGTTTTTTCATTTTCTTTGACACGTTTGTGTTTTCGCATGGACAAAACCCTGTGAAGCCGGTCCAAAGGTGCCCCCACACCGGATCGGCTTTTTTTGTTCTCAGTAGGCTACTGAAACGTTATGCAGGCATTCCGCCAGATAGGACGGATGCAACGCGACAACATCGCCAATGACCAGCACAGCAGGCGCCCCCACGCCTTGCTCAGCTATCAATTGCGGCATATTCCAGACCTGACCCACTACGCAATGCTCATCGGCACGCGTCCCGTTTTGTATTACCGCCATCGGTACATGTCCCCGACCAGCCTCGCAATACATATCGCAGATTTCATTCACTTTATTCAGGCCCATCAGCACCACAACCGTCGCTTTCGACTGAACTGCCAGCCGAAGATCGTCGGACAACTCGCCGGTGCGGGTAGTGCCGGTAATGACCCAGAAACTCTCGCTTACACCCCGGCTCGTAACCGGAATACCCTGTGAAGCTGGTACTGCTATACTACTCGATACCCCCGGCACTACCTCGCAGCTAATGCCATACTGACGTACGTACGCACACTCTTCATACCCACGCCCGAACACGTAGGAGTCGCCCCCTTTCAGCCGTACCACATGCCCATGCTCCTGCGACAGCCGTACAATCAGGGCATTAATCTCGTCCTGCGAGAACGATACCTTACCAGCCCGCTTGCCTACGTACATTGTCAAGGCCCGTTCAGGTGCAAACTCCAGTAAAGAATGATTGGCAAGGTCGTCGTACAAGACAACGTCGGCTTGTCGAAGCGCCCTGATTCCTTTTAAGGTAATCAATTCGCCGTCGCCGGGACCCGCCCCCACGAGTGTTAGCTTTGGCTGTATCTGCATCTTCGTTTTAGGCTTAAATAGTGGTATTATACTATTTATAGTTATTTACAACTATTTGCGATTTATGCTTCAAAAGTAGAGATGAAATTCTTAAAAACAAGTCTTTTTACAAAAAATATGTTTTAAAATAACCTTAAATCAAAATATTAAGCTAGGAATTAACAAAAACACCTTTTACTTTTGACTTGCCTTTGTGGGGATAAAAAGGCAGTATTTCTTAGATTAATACAACAATAAATCAGGGTTTTCACAATGCTGTAGTTACTTATAACTATGAACACAAACACAATTAAACATGTCGTAGTCATCGGCAACGGCATGGTAGGCTATAAGTTCTGCGAAAAGCTTATCGCCAAACAGAAAAATGAGCATCGGTTTACGCTGACGGTTTTTGGGGAAGAACCGCGCGTTGCCTACGACCGGGTGCATCTGAGCGCCTATTTCGACGGCAAAACAGCCGACGAATTAACCCTGGCGCCTACCGACTGGTATGCCGAAAACGGTATTACACTCTTCCTGACCGATCCTGTCGTGGCTATTGACCGCGAGCGTAAGCAAGTTCGGTCGCATCATGGCGTTGTAGTACCATACGACTATCTGGTACTCGCCACGGGTTCGGGTGCATTTGTACCGCCCGTAGCAGGGGTCGAGAAAGATGGCGTATTTGTGTATCGGACAATCGAAGATCTCGACCTTATTCAGTCGTATGCCCGTAACGCAAGAGCTGGCCTGACGCGTAAAGGGGCCGTATTAGGTGGAGGACTACTCGGTCTGGAAGCGGCTAAAGCTCTGCTCGACCTTGGTCTCGACGAAGCCCATGTGGTGGAGTTCGCCCCGCGACTAATGCCCCGACAGATTGACGACGCCGGATCGGGAGTTCTGCAACGGCAACTGGAATCACTGGGGTTAACCATTCACCTGTCGAAAAGCACGCAACAGATCACGGGTGATGAAGCCATTACAGGTATGCAGTTTGCCGATGGCTCCCATCTGGACGTGGATATGCTCATCATTTCGGCTGGTATCCGTCCCCGCGACGAACTAGCCAAAGCGTCGGGCATCGATACGCATGCGCGTGGAGGCATACTGGTCGATGATTTCCTGCAAACTTCCGACCCATCTATTTTTGCCATTGGCGAATGTGCCGTAGCGCACCATATGATTTATGGTCTGGTAGCGCCCGGCTACGAAATGGCAGAGGTAGTCGCTTCGCGGTTGATGGGCACCGAGAAGGAGTTCAAGCCCTTCGACATGTCGACCAAACTCAAGCTGATTGGTACCGACGTTGGGTCGTTCGGTGATCCGTTTGCCAGTGGCCCCAACTGCCGGACTATTGTGTATGAAAACAAGGCTAAGGGCGTTTATAAGCGTATCAATATCTCGGCCGATGGCAAAGAACTCCTGGGTGGGATTCTGGTGGGTGATGCCGATCAGTACAATATGCTGCTGCAAACCTGCAAGAATAAAACCGTTCTGCCTCCCGATCCCGAAGACCTTATCCTGGGCTCGCGGGGTGGCGAGGAAGCTGGCGCCGGTGTAATGGCCCTGCCCGACGATGCGCTTATCTGCTCCTGCGAGGCTGTTACGAAAGGCATGCTTTGCCACGAAATCGCTGAAAACGGTCATACCTCAATCGATGGCCTCAAAAAAGTAACCAAAGCCTGTACGGGTTGCGGGGGTTGTACGCCAATGGTAAAGGACTTGATTCAGAGCGTATTGAAGCAACAGGGCGTTTACGTCCGCAATGTACTGTGCGAACACCTGGAGTATAGCCGTCAGGAGTTGCTGGACCTGATCAAAATCAACGGCCTGAAAACGTATAATGCCGTCCTGGATCTATTCGGACATGGCGATGGCTGCGAAATCTGCAAACCGGCGGTGGCGTCGATCCTGGCTAGTCTTTGGAACGAGAACATCCTGGAAAAAGGCCGGGCTACCATTCAGGATTCGAACGACCGCTATCTGGCCAACATCCAGAAAGGCGGTACGTATTCGGTCGTCCCAAGAATACCGGGTGGCGAAATCACACCGGATAAACTGATTGTAATTGGGCAGGTAGCCAAGAAATATGGTCTGTATACCAAAATTACGGGTGGACAACGGATCGACCTGTTTGGGGCCCACGTTGGCGATCTACCGAACATCTGGGAAGAACTGATCGCGGCTGGTTTTGAAAGTGGTCATGCGTATGGCAAAGCCCTTCGAACGGTAAAAAGCTGCGTCGGAAGCACCTGGTGTCGGTTTGGCGTGCAGGATTCGGTATCGTTTGCTATAGAGGTTGAAGAACGCTACAAAGGCATTCGGGCTCCGCACAAACTCAAATCGGCAGTATCGGGCTGCACCCGCGAGTGTGCCGAAGCCCAAAGCAAGGATTTCGGCATTATCGCTACTGAAAAAGGCTGGAATTTGTACGTATGTGGTAATGGTGGCATTAAACCGCAACACGCCCTGCTGCTGGCATCCGATATCGATAAGGCAACCTGCATCCGCTACATCGACCGCTTCCTGATGTTTTACATCAAAACGGCCGATCCACTTACCCGAACCGCTACCTGGCTCAACAAAATGGAAGGCGGCATTTCGTACCTGAAAGCCGTTGTGGTGGATGATGTGCTGGGTATTGCCGCTGATCTGGAACGCGAAATGCAACAGTTGGTCGACACGTTTATGTGCGAATGGACCGAAGTGGTGGAAAACCCTCACCTCCGCCAACGCTTCGCCCATTTCGTCAACGCGCCCGAACAAAAAGACCCGGCGGTTCACTTCGAGTCCATGCGCGATCAGAAACGAGCCCGAGAATGGGTGTAGTTAATTGTCATTTATCGTTTATAGCAAAGACCGCCTAATGACCACTTAATGACTTTTAAAAAATGGAAGCTATTTCAATACATCAGGATAAACAGACCTGGCATGCTGCCTGCCGGGTTGAGGACATTCCGGCCGATGGGGGCGCTTGCGCCCTGATTGGCGGACGGCAGATTGCCATTTTCAATTTTTCGCGTCGGGGCGAATGGTACGCTACCGATAACGAATGCCCACACCGTCAGCAGATGGTTCTTTCGCGGGGTATGATCGGTAGTCAGGGCGACGACCCTAAAGTGGCCTGCCCATTTCACAAAAAAACATTCTCCCTGAAAAACGGCCAATGCCTGAACGACGATGGATACCGGATCAACACATTCCCGGTAAAAGTTGAAAACGGCATTGTCTATATTGGTGTGTGAAGTGTACGGTATTCGGTTTACGATGGGCTGACGCAAGCATTGCTTTCGCACCATCTATCGTAAACCGAATACCGTAACCTGTAAAACAACTCCCCTATGTACCAACTCGACCAACAGGTAGCCCGCCGATTAACCCGGTTTTATGTGATCGCCCTCACGGTCATTGCCATGCTATCGTTGGGTGGTCTTTGGTTTATCAAACGCACATTAAGCAATCACTACGACGATGGGCGGGTGGTCAATGTAGCCGGGCGACAACGAATGCTTAGCCAGCGACTTACCAAGCTGGCCATTCTCAGGGCAGAAGGAATAGCGGCAACGGATACGGTTTCATTCGATTCACTGCTATACGACTGGCACCAGACCCACGACCAGCTACGGCAGGGAAAGCTCCAGATGGAAAAAGAATATGCTGTTCGAAAAAGTGCAACCCTCGACAGCATGTTTAACCACATCGAGCCCTATTTTCAGGCGATGTATCAGGGCTTCAGCCGCATCAGTTTAGCAGAACCCATTGGCCGAAAGGAAGCGTTACCCATCATACTGCAAAATGAGCTTTCGTTTCTACAGCAAATGGATGCAATTGTTTTTCAGTTCGATACCGAAAGCTTCCAGCGGGTTCGCACACTCGAACGCATTGAGTGGCTACTAACCATTGCTACCGTATTGACGCTGCTGATTGAGGGGTTGTTTATTTTCCAGCCCGTCGTCAATCATACAAAAGCCGTTATCAGCCGATTGGCGAAGTCCGAGCAGTCGTTACAGCGAACGAACCAGCGGCTGGAAATCGCCAATCACGAGTTGGAAGCAACGAACCAAAATCTGGCCTATACCAATCAAAAGTTACTCGATACTCAACAGGAACTGGTTCGTACTACCGAAGAAAAATACCAGCTCATCCGCGCCGAAGATCGGGTCCGGTCGGCGGCCCTGCTGGAAGGCCAGGAAGAGGAACGGCGTCGATTTGCCCGCGAGCTACACGATGGCATTGGCCAGATGTTGACCGGCATAAAACTCCATGCCGAAAAGCTGAAATCCATCTCACTGGCCGATGAGAAACAACGTCAGCGATTTGCTGAGCTTTGCGACCTCATTGCCGATATTATTCAGACCACGCGCCAGGTATCGTATAACCTGATGCCTTCTACCCTGAGTGATTTCGGTTTAGGCCCAACCCTGCAATTATTAGCCGAGCAAACCAGCCGATCATCGGGCATCGATATTACGTTCAATGGCCCCCGCGATGCAGCCCGATTAAACCCGACCATGGAGATCGGATTGTACCGAATTGCGCAGGAGGCCTTACACAATGCCGTAAAATATGCCAATGCCCAGTCTATTCGTATCAATCTTCAACAGGATCGGCATAAATTAGCACTTTCCGTTCAGGACGATGGCAAGGGGTTTATGTTGAAAGCGGCTCGTTCCTCGGAAAAATCGTCGCTGATCGTTAATGGCCTGGAGAATATGCGGACCCGCGCCCAGCTTCTCAACGGAACCCTGACGATTCAATCTAAACCCAAAAAAGGAACAATCGTCGAAGTAATCATCAACGAACTAAGCTAAATCTATAAACTCAAACGCTATGTCGATACGCGTTCTGGTCACCGACGATCATTCTGTAGTCAGAAAAGGCATTCGAATGCTATTGGAAGACGAACCTGATATTCAGATCGTTGGCGAAGCCTCCGACGGCGATGAAGCTGTTGCCCTGCTATCGGGTGTCGATACAGATGTCTTACTGCTCGACATTACAATGCCCCGTATGTCGGGAATCGATACGCTGAAAGTTGTATCCGAAAAATACCCCAGGGTTCGGACGCTGATGTTCAGTATGCACAACAATCCCGACTATATTCTGAAAGCCGTTCAGCATGGAGCCGCCGGTTATTTACTGAAAGATACCGGGCAGGAAGAGATTTTGAAGGCGGTACGAACCGTAGTCGATGGCGATCTGTACTACCCACCGAATGCATCATCGGTTATCATCCGCCATCTGGTATTACCCAATTCAATTCAACGAAAAAATGAGGTGAGTGCCACTACCCCAAAAGGCCCGTCGATCTGGAACAGGATTACGGCCCGGGAAGCTCAAATTCTTACTTGCCTGATCGACGGTATGAGTAGCCCCGAAATTGCGGATCGGTTCGGCATCAGCCCGAACACTGTAGCCAACCAGCGGGCAAGTATCATTCGAAAGGCGGGGGTAAAAAATACCGTTGACCTGATCCGGCTCGCGCTGGAAGACAAAAACCGATAGTCAGGTTTAGTATAAATTCCATTTATCCACTAGATGGTATAGTATAGTAACCTTTTAGTAAAAAAAGTTATTTTAATAGTCGAACATATCTAAATAGCATGGGCATACGAATAGAAAATTAATCACACCTACACCTGTGAAGCTTACGCTTACCTATTTCCTATTGAGTGGGCTGTTGCTGTTAACCGTCTGCATTTCCTCTCTTGCTCAAACGACTACTCAGCCTACCTTGCCTTTGTGTGGCATTACAGAACTTACCCCTCAACAGGCACAGGCTCTCACGAAAGAAGCGAACCAGGCTCTTGAAAAAAAACGCGCGTCTGGAGCCGTCTTCAATACGATAACGTATATTCCAATTCGTCCGCATATTGTTCGTCGGAGCGATGGCACCGGCGGGTTCAGCATGGCCAGTCTGAATCAGGTAATGGCACTCACCAACAGCTATTATTTACAGAATGGATATGGTATCCAGTTTTACTTCGCTGGTGATACTCCCGATAACATCAATGATGACTATCTCTATAACAACGGTATCATCTATGGAGATGGCAATGCCACCAATGCCCTAAACCAATATTATGTACCATTCATATCATCAGGAGCGGGAGGCTATGCTTATTATCCATCCAATGATCTTATTTCGACTCGCTCGGTCATTGCTGTTGGTGGTTTTGAAACGGAAGATGACTTGGGTAACCGACTAATTCCACATGAACTGGGTCATAATTTTAACCTTATTCACACGTTCGGTCAGAATCCTGGTAATGGTACGCTTGGTTCAGGAGTAACAACAGAGTTAGTTACGCGGGGCGTCGGAGCCAACTGTACAACAGACGGTGATCTGGTTTGCGACACGCCTGCTGATCCGTATAATATATCGGGAGCCAACTTGCTCTATGTCAATGGCTGCCCACAATATGACCCCAGCAGTACAGCCCGAGATGCCAATGGCGATGCCTATTCGCCGTCTATTACCAACATCATGTCGTACTACTTCCCCTGCATACACAACTTTACAGCTGGTCAGTATGATCGTATGCAGGCAGGATTAGCTTTACGACAAACGCATACAGCCTATACACTCAAGGCTCCTCCGACGGTTGTAACAGCACCCAGCAATCTGACGGGCAGTATTGGTGTTAATTCTGTCGTACTAACCTGGCAGGATAACGCCAGCAATGAAATGGGCTACTTTATTGAGCGCTCTACGGCAGCCACAACTGGTTTTGTACCCATTGGCGGTGTGGGACCTAACGGAACGACATTTACGGACACAAAAGTCTCATTCCAGTCTCAGATCATTTATTATTATCGCATACGCCCCTCCAATACCACTACCGGTAGCCTGAGCCCAACGTTAAGTCTATCGGTTACTCCACCCGTAGTCACTGGGCTCACGACAACCAGTATCACGGCTAATAGTGCGCAATTGAACTGGAACAGCCTGGGTACTAATGTTGCTTATGACTTACAATGGAGAGCCGTAGGAAGTGCAAGCTGGTATACCTACACCTATTTGTATTCAACAAATTTCAGCCTGTATGGACTCGACACGAAAACCGCCTATGAATGGCGGGTAAAGGTATCCGCTGGAACGACGTACTCGCAACCAGCCAGCTTTACCACCACCTGTCCAACGCCGACCAACCTGAGCAGTTACACGTACCAAAGCATAGCCTATCTGTACTGGAACAGCTATAACGGACAAACCTATACAATGCAATGGCGCCCGCAGGGTAATACTGACTGGACATCGGTAGCGGGCATAGTTAGCGGTTACTATTCGTTAACAGGCTTAACCCCTGCTACTGTCTATGAGTGGCAGGTTCAGGGCACCTGTACCACATCACCTCAATATACAACCGCCTTCTCTTCGCCCCAATCGTTTACAACATTATCATGCCAGTTGCCGAACACCATTTATACACCCGATGTTTTCTCGACTTCAGCCCGACTGTATTGGTATGATACTTACCAGGAGTCGACCAAAACGTATGATATTCGCTACCGGGCAGTGGGAACATCCGACTGGACAACCATCAGTATCTTATCTGGTTCTTCTTATTTAATAAACGGGTTAACCTATAATACGTCGTACGAGTGGCAAATCAGAAGTAATTGTTCCCCTACCCAAAGCTCTACCTTTTCTTCGTCCTATTCCTTTACTACAACCTGTCGCGTACCCAGCTATTTATCCAGTTACGTGACCGCAACAAACGCTCAATTATACTGGTCGTCCTATTATGCGCTGGAAGCGGGAAGCACGTATGATCTTCAATATAGGCCATCTGGCGCTACCAACTGGATTACGATCAGCAGCCTAACCACTACTGCTTATTCGCTCACAGGCCTGACAACAAACGTTACCTACGAATGGCGTGTTCGGACAAGATGCTCGGATACGGCTCAATCCGATTACTCAGCCATTTTTACGTTTACGCCTGTCTGTACGGTTCCCTCGTCGTTATACATCAACCAGCTATCATCCTCGTCGGCCCAACTGGTCTGGTATGGAACTTTCGACAGTGGTACCCGATTCGATGTACGTTATCGTCCCGTTGGTAGTCCAACCTGGGCAACCCTAACTAGTATTACCATAACATCAGCTAGCAGTGGCTCCTGCGTGATCGCAGGCTTAACCAATGCCACTCAGTATGAATGTCAGGTCCGGTCAGTCTGCTCCGACACGGAAAGCTCAGCCTTTACAGCCAGCCAAAACTTTACAACCCAATGTCGGGAACCTTCAATGTGGATAACGGTACAATTTACATCTGCTTCCGTATACTGGTCTGCAACCGGCCCCGATGTTGTCTATGAAGTACGATACCGAAAAGTGGGCGTCAGCGATTGGACCATCCTGAGCAATCTGTCATCAACGAGTGTATCGCTAACTGGGCTCCCCACCAATACCCAATTTGAAGTACAAAGCCGAACATCATGTACCAATGGGGTATATAGTAGTTTTACCAGTTCAATTTATTTCTCCACCTTTTCCTGCACTCCACCCTATGGCTTATATGTCAGTAATCGGACAGCTACCGCTGTTCGATTAAACTGGTCGTTATACTACGCAAACAGCGACACCCAATACGAGATTCGGTATCGGATTGCCGGAACAGGTAGCTGGGCACTAGTTGGTAATTTGACCACCACGAACGGATATGGCTATACAGACTTAACCAATTTAACCAGCGATGCACAGTATGAGTGGCAGATCAGAACACTTTGTTCGGCCACTGAAAGTTCGGCCTTTTCGTCATCATCCTTATTCACCCTTTGCCCACAAATGTATACCCTCTATAATGGCAACTGGAATGATGCATCTATCTGGTCGTGTGGTAGGATACCAGCTGCCGGCGATATTCTACAAATCAAGCATACTGTGTACATGCCGTCTGGCCTAATTGGTACTGCTTTACGCATCGGATTCGATGCTGGTAAAACGCTCAATTATGGCACCAACGCCCAATTAAAGCTAGACCAATAAGCGCATGATCAAACTTTAATGATCACATGCTTACGATAGAGCCACCACAGAATCCCAAACCAGATGAGCACGAAGGTCAAGGCTCCGGCTAGTGAGGCATTGGTCGGATTAGTAAAGGGAGGAGCAATAAGTGTTCGATAGAGGTATTCTTTAAGGCCAACTTCTGTTCTGTCGGGTTTGGTCACGTGAATTAGATTCATGATGCGTGGAATCAGCCCTGACAGGAAGAAAACAGTAATGGCATTAACCCCAAAAGCCACAAACGGTAATATAATCCAGCGATAGTTTTGGGCTTTAGCCTGTCCATCAATCAGCCAGTAACACAACGCCAGAACCAGCATAGCCAGACCACCTGCCAGGAGCACATACGAACTGGTCCATAACGCTTTGTTGATTGGAAAGAACCCATTCCATACTAACCCACCAAACAGGGTCAGACAACCCACAGCGAAAAGCCAGGCCGCTTTTTCGGCAAACGGTCGATTCGTTTGCAGCCAGGTTCCAGTCAGCATACCTACTATACCCGTCCCTATAGCCGGAACTGTACTGAATAGCCCTTCAGGATCCCATACTTTGGCAGGCTTATAGACGTGGGCAGGGGTTAGAATGATGCGATCCAGCCAGGCCGCCAGGTTAGTCTCTGGTTCCAGGTTGGCATAACCGACCCCTGGTACGGGAATCAACGTTATAGCCAGCCAATAGCCAATTAATATACTGATCAGGATGTAAAACTGTTGGCGAGGACTGGTTTTCAGAAAGATCAGCGAGCAGACCAGATACACAATGGCAATCCGCTGTAAAACGCCCAGAACTCGAACCGTCGAGATATCAAACTTCGGAAAAAAATTCAGAAACAAGCCCAGCAGAAACAGCGTTGCACTTCGCTTTATTACTTTCTGAATTACGCCCTGTTTCGCCTTTTGCTCATCCCGACGGCCTAAAGCAAACGTAATAGAAACGCCTACAATAAACAGGAAGAACGGGAAAATCAGATCGGTGGGTGTCCAGCCATTCCAGGCAGCATGTTCCAGTGGTGCATAGATATGCCCCCAATCACCCGGATTGTTCACCAGTATCATGGCGGCTACCGTTAAGCCACGGAAAAAGTCCAGCGAAAGTAGTCTACCAGATGGAGTTGCAGCACGTGATTGTGTATCAGGAATGGTCGCTACAAAAGGTTGCATAAGCTTCGTATAATCTAATCTCTCGAAGATACAACAAGTATGCGGAACGAATCAACTAAATACCTTTGCCAGCTTTTTTTCCAGGTCTTTTTCCAGCTTCAACAGCCCTTCCGCATTTGGTAAATAGGTTAGTGCTCTGTGATGCCGTAAATCGAACGGAATATCGCTTACCGATTGCGTAATGGGAATAACCAGTTTACCCAGCGTATGGGCAACGCCCGTCTCGTAAAACACATTGGGATTTCGGTCGGTGAAGTCGGTTATAACGGCCTGAGCCGTAAAAATCAGATCGAACACATCCTGAATCAGAATGCTATTATCCCAGATATCATCGGCACGCTGGCAATCAACTCCAAGTTTGGAACATACATTGCGAATGGCGGCATAGGTTCCTGAAAAACGGCTTTCGAACGGCATCATAACGGCCAGAGCATTACTACTTACAGGCCTATCAGGAATTCGGAACACATCGGGCGCAAAGGTTATGACACGGTCGGGCACACTCGCCTGAATGGTCGAAATAAAATCTGGAATTGTACGGGCAGCCCGGCCAAGCAGCGCCTTCTTGGTTTCGACGAATCGCTCAATTTCGTATAAATTACTTGCGCTTTCGCTCATCAACTTAGAGAGTACCTGTAGGCTATTCCCCTCATAATCATCATCTTTAAAATCCAGGCTACGCAACAGACGAGGGTGGTCTTCGATCAGTTCCAGGCTATCCGTCAGGTAGGCTACTTTAATCCAGTCGGCTTTTGTAAAATGATCAACTATAAATTCATGTAAGGCAAATAATCGAAGCGTTTTCTGTTTGTTCTGTCTGGTCATCTTTCTAGTAATTACCCAATATAATATAAGTACAATATATTTTACAATTATATTCAAAAACTATATTATAACAACTACTGCTTTCACAATTTAAATTTTTGGCACGCTGCCATCCACAGCTTGTCTGTTATTGCCTATTCATCTCAACTAGAGTAAATGATACTTCACTACCCGTTTAGATTGCCCTGCCTGTTATCATTCCCCGAAAACGATTTTCCAGTTCTATCTTTGTCTATACATTAGGTAATAGCGCTTTTGGATCACATGGATTTTAACCAGGAATTAGTCAATCAGAAACGTCAATTTCTTATCAGTGCAAACGCTGGTATTTCATTACCAATAGCGGGTGCTATTTACTGGGTGGCCTTAGCCGTTGCCGGTTTTTATTTAAAACCGAGCCAATGGACACTCCTGGCTTTCTGCACCAGTGGTTTACTTTTCCCATTGGGTCTTGCCTTGCAAAAGCCATTCAAATCAAATTTGATGGTAAAAAATCCGTTGTCAGGGCTTATTCCCTACGCACTTTTTTCCATGATGCTGAGCTGGGGAATCATTATCCCGGCCAGCAGCATCGATAAATCACTAGTACCCTTGTGCCTGGCAATTGGCATGAGTATCCACTGGCCTATTATTGGCTGGCTGTATGATAGTAAAGCGTGCCAATTGCATGCCTTGCTCAGAACAATCGTTGTCGTTACCTGCTGGTACACACTTCCTGGTCTCCGCTTTACCCTGCTTCCACTACTTGTTTCTGTGCTTTACGTGCTGACGGTAATTGGCCTTACGATAGAGGTCGCCCAAGCCAGGAAACAGGCGGATAAGGCTCCTCTTTGGACGTAGTTACAGCATTTACTACCGCGAGCATAAAAAAGCCCCTCCTTTTGCTGTGAGGGGCTTTTTATTTAAAACTTTATTGACTTAAAACCGCCAGCGGACAAAGGCTTCCATGGCTTCGTATTCGGCAAGGCCGAGTCGGTTATAAAGACCAGCCGTTGCGCTGTTCCGTTCTTCGGCCCGCTGCCAGAATTCCCGCGAATCGGTACCCTGGTACACCACGCCATCTTTCTGCGACTGGTGTTTGAAAATGCCCAACCGCTTTTTCATCACCTGATCGGGCGACATCGGTACAGCCATTTCGATTTCGTGAATATCCCACTCGGCCCAGGCACCACGATAGAGCCACACCCAGCAGTCTTTCATGAAATTCTTATGCTTTAAGCGACGAACCGCTTCCATAACGGCATCCAGACAGACTTTGTGCGTACCGTGTGGATCGGCCAAGTCACCAGCCGCGTAGATTTGATGTGGCTTAATTTTTTCAATTAAGTCCATCGTAATCTTAACATCTTCCTCACTGATTGGCTTTTTCGCTACCGTTCCGGTTTCGTAGAAAGGCATGTTCATAAAGTGGGCATTCTCAACGGGAATCCCCACAAATCGGCAGGTCGATTTAGCCTCGCCCATCCGAATAAGCCCTTTTACATAGCGTACTTCGGGGGTATCGACTTCACTATCTTTCTTCTCGCGCAATGAAGCAGCCGCATCATGGAAAATCCGGGTAGCTTCCGGGCTATTGATACCAAACTTCGCGTTGAAATCAACGACATAATCCGCAAAACGCAGGGCTTCATCATCTGCCACCGCAATGTTGCCCGAAGTCTGATAGCCTACATGAACTTCATGCCCCTGATCGCGCAGACGCTGGAAGGTACCACCCATCGAAATAATATCATCGTCGGGGTGCGGGCTGAAAATCAGACAACGCTTGTGTGCCGGCAATGCCCGTTCAGGACGATTGGTATCGTCGGCATTGGGCTTGCCACCGGGCCATCCCGTAATGGTATGCTGAAGCTGGTTGAAAACGTCGATATTGATGTCGTATGCCTGACCATACTGAGCCAGCAGGTCGCTCATCCCATTATCGTTGTAATCCCGGTCGGTCAGTTTCAGAACAGGCTTACCTAACGTCAATGACAGATGGGTGACAGCTTTTTTCTTCATTTTGTTGTCCCAAACAACCGAATCCACCAGCCAGGGTGTCTTCATACGGGTCAACTCCGATGCAGCCGCTTCGTCGATCACAAACAAGGAGTTTGGATGTGTCTGCAGGTACGATGCCGGATTCAGCTCCGTAACGAGGCCTTCTACGGCACCTCGAATAACGGGCGCTTTTCGTTCACCCCAGGCCAGCAGTACCACCCGACGGGCACTCAAAATACTCGCAACCCCCATCGTAATCGCTTTCCGGGGCGTTTTGGCGAGACCACCAAAATCAACCGATGCAGCAGCCCGTGTCGAGTTATCGAGCATCATCAAACGGGTATGCGAGTTAATGAGCGACCCTGGTTCATTGAAACCAATGTGGCCATTACCGCCGATACCCAATAACTGAAAATCCAGACCACCTGCCGCTTCGATAGTCGCTTCGTACTGTTTCGAAAACTCAGCCACTTTGTCGGTACGGACAGTACCATCGGGAACATGGTAGTTACCCTGTGGAATATCGACATGATCGAACAACTGTTCCCGCATAAACCGCCAATAGCTCTGCAGTGAATCAGGCTCCATAGGGTAATATTCATCCAGATTGAATGAAACCACATTACGGAAACTCAGTCCTTCTTCCCGGTGCATCCGAATCAGCTCGGCATAAACCGTTTTGGGCGATGAGCCGGTTGCCAGTCCCAGTACGCAGGGTTTCCCTTCGCTTTGCTTCTGGCGAATCAAATCAGCAATTTCCTGCGCCACTGCCCGCGATGCGTCTTTGGCATCAGCGTAGATATGGGTTGGAATTTTTTCATACGTGATGGCCGATTGAATAGGGCCACCTGAGGGTGATGCACCCGACAATAAGCCGTCTGTATTGTCGAGAATAGTTGACTCCGTGATCATGCGTTATGCGGAGAAAGATGGTTTAGCGAGCCGCAAATGTCGCAAAAATTTAGGCAGTTTGCACCACTTATAGGGCACGAGGCAAAGTTTTTTAAATTTTTTAATAACTAAAACCGCCTTATCATTAGTGGGTTATCTTAGCTCCGTGCCAATTGATCAGCAATTATTGCCGTTTTCAGTGATTCCAGGCCGTTGTCTTCCTGAATAATACGGTGCGACCCTGGATACTGAATAGCCCGGAGTTGGTCACGAAACATAAGCCGAAGTAATTCACTGTAGATGTGCTGCTTTTCGTCGCCAAATCCGAATCGAAGTTCGATCTGTTGATAGGCATCGAAGGTTTTGTGCCGCCCCCGCAAGGGTCTGTCCTTCCCACCAATATTAGCCGTAACATTCAGTTGGGCCCCTGGAAATAAGTCCATCAACGCACGAGTCGTTTCTTCGTCGACTGCACACCGCATGATCATCCGAGTGGGCACCCATTCAAACAGCGTAATATCACCACGTTCGAAGAGAAGGCGCATTTCCTGACGATCCATCCGGCCGGTCTGGGTAAATCCGTGGTAAAAATTAACCAGCTTACGGCCGCTTTCATCGTCCCCATACTCGACTGTTGCCTGCACCTGGTCTTCAATGTCGTTGCTGTTTGGTCGTTTTAGTAGCTGAGCGGCCTTTACCGTACCTTCACCGAGCCAGCCAGCGAACATGTCGAAGAAATGTACGCCATGTTCAATAAAAATGCCGCCACTTTTGCTCCGGTCCCAGAACCAGTGCTCTGGCGACAGCCCTTCATCACCCGCATAATTTTCGAAATAGCCGTGCAGAAACTCTCCTAAAAGTTTTTTGTCGATCAGGTGCTTAATCCGGGCAAACATCGGATTATAGCGCTGCATCAGGTTGGTTACCATCAACAGGCCTTTTTGCCGGGCCGTATCAATCATTTCCTGGCCCTGCTCCGGATTCATGGCCAATGGTTTCTCACAGATCACATGCTTACCCGCATTCAGCGCCAGCATAGCCTGCTCGTAATGCAGAAAAGGGGGCGTAGCGATGTAAACAATATCGACATCAGGATGATTGACTAGTTCCTCCAGACTTCCGACCTGTTCGGCCCCAAATCGTTTGGCAACTGTAACGGCTTCTTCCCGCTTCGATCCGGCAATGGCAACCAGCTTTGCATGAAGTCCGTTGGGGAAACCAACCTGCAAAAACTGTTGAACGGCAAACAAACCGAACCCTCCCATTCCGATCACGCCAAGGCCTAACTGCTGTGCAGACTGTGCATTCATGTCCATAGAATCAAATGTTGCATTCCTGAAAACAACTGCGCACAAGGTGTTAATGTTGGCTCGGTCGGGTCACGAATTAAATAAGTTGATTCATAGGAGAATAGATCAGATAAAAATCAGATTGCCATTAATGAGGGCTTTCTGGTAATTGTCCTCGTCGAACTGGTAGAGGTAAGGCGATTTATGGGCACCACCCGTTCGGCGTTCGTCCAGTCGTTTGAGAATGTTTAGTCCGGTTATTTTTTTGTGAAAGTTGCGAGCATCCAGCGGTCGGTCCAGTACGGCTTCGTACAGTCGCTGGAGTTCGGGAATCGTGAATTTTTCGGGCATCAGATTCAATCCAATAGGTTGCCAGTTTAACTGAAGCCGGATCGTTTTAAGGGCTACATCAACAATATTCCGATGATCGTAAAGCATTGATGGTAATTCACTAATATCCCACCAGCTACACTCGTCCGACATAAAATCGGTGGTAGGGGTTACTTTGGTGTAATCGACCAATGCGTAATAGCCTGCCGATATGGTCCGTTTTGGCCATCGACTGCCAAATGGAAAAGGAATTTGTTGCCGCTGCCAGGTATCCTGCCAGTCGTACCGAACGGCTTCGCCAAATAAGTGGAACTGCTGGAGATAAATATGGCCTAATCCGGTACGTTCGCGCAATACACGCTCGGCTGCCGTATCGACCGATTCTTCCTTGTAAATAAACCCACCCGGCAGACACCACTCGTTTGTGTCTTTCCAGCGTAGCAATAAAACTTTCAGCCGTGTATCGTGAAAGCCGAAGATGACACAATCGAGCTAAAGGCCCAAAATGCACTCCTCGCCAACGGTCTGGAAGTAGGTCGTTAATTGTTCAGCAAAAGTCATGGGGAAAGTTAAAGCGCTTTCCAGCATTTTGGCAACTCCATGGGCATAACAATTACTATCTATACCCCCAATCAACCATGTACCTATAAAACGGAGCAGATTTCAGCTATAATTTGTATCTTTCCGTCTATAAACAAGTTTTCAAACCCTATCTTTATTCGTTATGGCTGCGGTAAAGCTAACGATTAATAATCAGGTGCATACGCTGGACATTGATCCTCAAATGCCCTTACTATGGGCCATTCGGGATGTTGTCGGCCTAACGGGCACCAAATTCGGCTGTGGTATTGCCCAATGCGGTGCCTGCACCGTCCATCTCGATGGCAACCCGATCCGTTCCTGTAGCTTCCCGGTTTCGGCGGCCGCAGGGCATAAAATCACAACCATAGAAGGAATTTCGAAGAATGGCGATCATCCGATTCAAAAAGCCTGGATCGAGCATCAGGTCCCACAGTGTGGTTATTGCCAGTCAGGCCAGATCATGTCGGCGCTGGCCCTGCTGAAACAAACGCCCAAGCCAACCGATGCGGATATTGATGCCGCTATGCAGGGAAACATTTGCCGCTGTGGCACCTACAATCGGATTCGCCAGGCCATTCATACGGCATCGACCGAGATGACATCGGCCCCTAAATTGCCTAAATCAGCCCCTAAAATCGGTGAACGATGAGCCATAACCCGAAACAATCCGAATTGACCCCATCCCGTCGGGCTTTTCTGAAAGCAGCAGGACTAACTGGGGCTACGTTTGCGCTGGGCTTATCGGGCACCGATTTGCTGGCCAGCCCGGTACACAACCTGAGTGCCCAGCCTGGACTGGCCCAGGCTGAAGCGGCCGAACTTACCCCTTACGTACTGATCGACAAATCGGGGCAAATTACCCTTATGAACCCCCGTCCCGAAATTGGACAGGGAACCTATCAGTCGGTGCCCGCGCTGATTGCCGAAGAGCTGGAAGTATCACTGGATAAAGTCATTATCCGGCAAACGGGTGGCGAAAAGAAATATGGGGGTATGTGGTCGCAGGCGGTGGGCGGCAGCGGCTCTATTCGGGGTGGCTATACGCAGATGCGAAAAGTGGGCGCTTCAGCCCGCGAGATGCTCATCAAAGCCGCTAGTGGTCAATGGAATGTGCCCGTCGAGGAATGTTACGCTGAAAATGCGACGGTAATTCACAAACCATCCGGCAAAAAACTCACCTACGGGCAACTGGCCGAAACAGCGGCCAAACTTCCTGTACCGAAAGAGCCGAAGCTGAAAGACCCGAAGCAATTCACGATGCTGGGCAAATCGATTCCCCGGCCCGATGTACCGACGAAGGTGAATGGTCAGGCGAAGTTTGGAATGGATGCTAAAGTAGCCGGAATGCTCTACGCGTCCATCGAACGGTGTCCGGTGCTGGGCAGTAAACTCGTTAGCTTCGATGCGGCCCAAGCCCTGAAAGTAAAGGGCGTTCAGAAAGCGGTGAAAGTAGAGCGGGTCATGGGCAAAAACCGTTACGAAGGCGTTGCCATTCTGGCTGATAATTACTGGGCTGCTTTACAGGGCCGTAAAGCACTCAAGGTGCAGTGGGATCATCAGCATCACGATACGTTCAACTCGGTCGACTACGAAAAAAGCCTTCGTAATCTAGAAAAGGCCGATGGCGTAGTTGGCCATAACGCAGGCGATTTTGACAAAACCTTTGCCGAAGCCCCAACCAAACTGGAAGCGTTCTACGAAACCCCTATGGTGAGCCACTCTCCCATGGAGCCGATGAACGCGCTGGCCCATTACCAGCCAGACGACAAAATTGAGCTTTGGGTATCGACGCAAGGGGGCGATCTGGTAAAAGATGAGGTTGCGAAGGTATTGAAGGTATCGCCTGATAATGTTACGGTGCATGTCATGTTCAATGGTGGCGGTTTTGGCCGTCGACTCACGCAGGATTTTGCTACTGAAGCAGCTCTATTGTCGAAAACCGTTGGCAAACCCGTAAAAGTTGTCTGGACCCGCGAAGATGATACGAGCCTGGGGCCTTTCCGGCCCCTCACATTCTCGGCTATGCGTGGAGCCTTGTCGGCCGATGGAAAAGCGGTTGCGTTCCAGCATAAGGTTATTTCGCCCTCCATCGACGCGACGATGAGTGATAAGTACGACAAAACCAAACCCGACGGCACCATGCTCGAAGGAACGGGCGAACAGAAATATGAGATTCCAAACCTAAGCACTCGCTACGTCCATTCAGACATTCACATTCCGCTCACCTACTGGCGGTCGGTGACCAGTTCGACGGTTGCCTTTGCTCACGAGTGTTTTCTGGACGAAATGGCCCACAAAGCCGGGAAAGACCCGATGGCGTTCCGGTTAAGCTTGCTAACGAAGGATACCGACGCCAGACGGATGATGACCAAACTGAAAGAGGTTTCGGGTTGGGACAAGCCGCTGCCTGCCGGAAAAGGCCGGGGTGTAGCTCAGTGGGAATTCTTTGCGGGTCTGGCTGGGCAGGTGGTCGAAGTTTCGAAAAACAAATCGGGCGGCATCACCGTTGACAAAGTCTATTGTGTCATTGACCTCGGTACGGTCGTTAACCCCGACACCGTAAAAGCGCAGGTAGAAGGCGCTATTGCGATGGCCCTGACTGCCGCTACCAAAGACGGGATTACGTTCGCAAACGGTCGGACGGTACAGACAAATTTTGACGCGAACCGAATGCTACGTATCCAGGAAATGCCTGAAGTTGAGGTGCATATTCTGGCTGAAGGCGGACCGACGATCAAAGGTGTTGGCGAACCGGGTTTGCCCCCGCTGGCTCCTGCACTGGCGAATGCGGTATTTGCCGCCACGGGCAAGCGAGTCCGTAAATTACCGTTTGATTTAGAGAAGGTATAATTTATTCGATATAAGTATCCGAGTATAAATAGTTTAGAGGATGCGACAAGGGCTATTTTTGTCATGCTGACGAAGGAAGCATCTTCGGAGGCTATACATAAGATCATCTCCGAAGATGCTTCCTTCGTCAGCATGACAAAAAATAGCCTAATGTATTTGTAACAATCTACCTACGGTTCACAGTTTACGGTAGCTGATGCAACATCAACTGACGTGTAAGCCACCGAAAAACATACATTATGAAGGAAATAACCCGTATCGTCGACGTTTTTGAGCAGATTGACTTTTCGCAACGAAAAGCCGCTTTGGCAACTGTTGTCTGGGTTGAAGGGTCATCGTACCGGCGTCCGGGTGCCCGTATGCTCATTACAGACGATGGGCGCTGGGAAGGTGCAATCAGTGGTGGTTGTCTGGAAGGTGATGCCCTACGGAAAGCCCGGCAGGTGATGCTCGATGGCCAGCCTATTGTGGTTACTTACGATACCATGGACGACGGCGCTAACAGCTTTGGCGTGGGTTTAGGTTGCAACGGTATTATCGACGTACTGATCGAACCGATTCAACCTACAGATACGCAAAACCCAATCGCGTTTCTGAAAGAATTTGCGCAGAAACGTGATGTCCGGGCTTTAGCTACCATTCTGAAAAGTGATGGCACTACATTACTGCCCGGAAATCGGTTTGTGCTGACAGGACTAGCCGACGAATCTGTACCGGCCTGGCTTAAGCCCGACATGGAAGAGGTCTTCGATCTGGGCAAACCGTTGACAAAAGGCTATACCGTTGGACTGGAAACCGTTGAAGTATTTATTGAGCGCATCGATCCGGGTATTGAATTGGTCATTTTTGGAGCCGGGTACGATGTGATTCCAGTAGCCAAACTCGCCCGTGAAATAGGCTGGCAGGTTACCGTTACCGACGACTGCATTGCTCACCTATCCCCCAAACGATTCCCGGCTGCTACCTGTGTTCTGTATGCCGATCGACAGGTGGTACTCGATCAACTGACTATCACGGATCGCACAGCAGCGGTACTGATGTCGCATAATTTCAATTATGACCGTGCCGTATTACAGGAGCTTCTTAAAACAGAAGTGCCGTATATTGGTATGCTGGGCCCCCGCAAACGGTTCGATAAAATGCAGGACGAGTTTGCTAAAGATCGGTTGTCGTTCTCGGAAGCGCAATTAGATCGTGTCCATTCACCGATTGGTCTGGATCTGGGCGCTGAAACACCAGACGAAATTGCGCTTTCCATCATTGCCGAAATAAAAGCGTTCTTCACTAAACGGACGGGCAGTTTTTTGAAAGACAAATCGGGGCCAATTCATGAGCGCGTTTCGGGCAATGCAGCGGGTTATGGCCGACTCGGTACGTCGATTGATTTAGAAGATATCAGTGCAGGTACAGTAGGCTTGGATGCATGAACCTTGCGACGATCATCTTAGCAGCGGGTGCTTCTAACCGACTCGGAGGTCAGCCTAAACAGTTATTGACACAGGACGGTACGTCACTGATTCAACGTATTGTTCAAACCGCATTATCACTAAAGGCCGGGCCAGTTAGTGTCGTTTTGGGTGCCAACCAATCGCTCATTCAGCCTGAAATTCAGCATCTACCCGTTCAGCTGGTAACCAATCCGAACTGGCAGGAGGGGTTGGCCTCTTCTTTACACGCTGGCTTGACTAGTCTGACCGACACCACAATAGAATCCTTTCTGGTTCTCCTGACCGACCAGCCCTTCGTTACGGTAGATTTACTCCAAAAGCTTATCATTACCCAGCAGCAGACTGGCAAAGGCATAGTGGCGTGCCGGTATGGCAACCCTGGCCATTTAGGTGTACCCGCCTTATTTTCAATGAGCTACCAATCGGCTTTCAGGCAACTCTCTGGCGATGTAGGCGCCCGTAAGCTCATACAACAACATCCGGATGATTGTGCTGAAGTCGCTTTTGATCTGGGCACAATCGACCTGGATACGTGGGCCGATGTGGAGAAATGGCGGGGTGCAGGGAGCAAGGAGCGGGGTTAGTATAGATTGAAACGTGTAGAGCGTCCCCCGATATCCCCGCTCCTTGCTCCCTGCACCCCGCTTCTTGCACCCTGCCTTTAGCCTTCGTACCTTTGTTACCGAAATGGCAAGACTATTAGCGATCGATTACGGTTCGAAGCGAACGGGTATAGCTGTTACTGACCCTCTGCAATTAATTGCCACGGCGTTAGAAACGGTGCCTTCCCACGAAGTATTGAAGTTTTTAAAGGCATATACGCAGCGCGAACCCGTCGAAGCTTATATAGTGGGCTTGCCCAAAGGATTAGATGGTGCCGATACCGACAATACCGCCCGGGTTCGGAAGTTTGTGACGCATTTGCAGAACGCATTCCCCGATACTCCGGTCCACTGGCACGACGAACGGTTCACGTCAGTAATGGCTTTGCAAGCTATGATTGCCGGAGGAAGTACTAAAAAAGACCGACGCGAGAAAGGTAATATCGACAAAGTAAGTGCCGCCATCATCCTACAATCGTACATGGAAAGCAAAAAGTAATGGATAATGGATAATGAAAAATGTATGACACTTCCTGTAACCGTTTTTCACTATCCATTATCCATTATTCATTAAATTTATGATACTCCCAATAATTGCCTATGGCGACCCCGTTTTACGGAAGCGGGCTAAAGACATTGAACCCGGTAGCATCGACGTAAAAGCGTTGAGCGACAATATGTTCGAAACCATGTACGCGGCTTCGGGTGTTGGCTTAGCGGCCCCACAGATTGGGCAAAGTATTCGGATGTTTGTAGTCGATGGCTCTCCAATGAATGAAGATGAGCCCGAAGAAGAAATCGATAAGAGCCTGATTGACTTCAAAAAAGTATTTATCAACCCAGAGATTATTGAAGAAGCGGGCGATGATTGGGGCTTTGAGGAAGGTTGCCTGAGTATTCCAGGAATTCGGGGCGAAGTGTTCCGACCTGAAATTGTGGTTATTCGCTATTTTGATACCGACTGGAACGAACACGAAGAAGAATATGATGGCATGGCGGCCCGAATTATTCAGCACGAGTACGACCACCTGGAAGGCAAACTGTTTACCGATTACCTCCCCTCTATCCGCCGGACGCTCATTAAGAAAAAACTGACCGACATCTCAAAAGGCAAAACCGACGCAGAGTATAAAATGAAGTTTCCAAAGTAATAGACAATGAATATCACGCTCCTCCAAACCAGCCTATACTGGCAAGATCCGGTGGCGAACCGCGCCATGCTGGAGGAGCGTATATTCAGTTTACCAGAGCCTACCGACCTGATTGTATTGCCTGAAATGTTTACAACGGGCTTTACAATGGATGCTGCTTCCGTAGCCGAGCCTATGAACTTGATGACTTTTCGTTGGCTCAAGCAGATGGCAGCCCAAACGGGCGCTGTAGTTACGGGAAGTTATGTGGTAAAAGAAGGGATTAACTACTTTAACCGTCTCGTCTGGATGCAGCCCGATGGGCAGTTCGATACCTACGACAAACGGCATCTGTTCCGCATGGCGGGCGAAGAAAAAATTTATACGGCCGGAACCCGTCGAATTATCAAAGAATGGAAAGGGTGGCGAATTTGTCCACTTATCTGCTACGATCTTCGGTTTCCGGTCTGGAGCCGGAATACCGATGGCCAATCGCATGAGTTTGCTTATGACTTACTCTTGTATGTAGCTAACTGGCCAGCCGTTCGCCGAGCCCCCTGGAATGCCTTATTGCAGGCACGAGCCATCGAAAATCTGGCCTATGTGGCGGGTGTCAATCGCGTGGGTACCGATGGAAACGGACACCCCTACTCCGGCGACTCAGCCATTATCGACTTCAAAGGGGAGCTACTTGCCCGCCATACCGATACCGAAGCCGTTCATCAGCAAACGATTTCCCTGGATGATTTACAGGCATTTCGCCAGAAGTTTCCAGCCAATCTGGATGCAGACCAATTTTCTATCCAGTAGGCTTCCATTAGTAGCGGAAAATCTGAATTTAAAAGCGATTAATTTTAATTATTCCCTTTTCCCATCTGTACCTGTGGTTGGTTCAGTAACTATATTCGCTCAGAATGCTATAAATACTACCACCTACCACAGCCATGGAACGCTTCGCCTATCTACTCAGCATCACGGTCTGCTTAATCTGTCAGCATATAAGTTTGGCCCAGGGCCAACGGCCGTACCGGGTTATTACGCAGGATGAAAAAGGGCGATTAGTAACTGTAGAAAATTTCAGCGGCACCTGGTATTCTCCTACCTATTTAGGAACGCCTTACTTAAACGACAAAGTCTGGCACTATGGCTATCTGGTATACAGAAATCAGCATAAAGTGCCTGCTGCCATTGCTTATAACCTGGTTGTCGATCAGATTTATTGCGGACTAAGCGATTCTGTGGCAATAGTACAGGCTTTACCCGATGAGTTTCTGTTCGAAGGTCGTCGGTTTATTAGCGATCCTTACAAGGTATTAGGTATACAGCGGGTCACCTACTACGAAGTTTTGTATGATGGTCCTACAAAATTGTTTTGCCGATGGAGTAAGCAGTTCCGACCGATTGACCGCAAACTGTACACCAGGCGCACCCCACCTGAAGACAGATTCGATGGAAAATACATTCTATCGAAGGATCTCTACCTACAAAAACCAGGGGATAGGCCCCGCTTTATCATTCCTACCGAATATTCACTCAGCCGGGTGTTACCCGATATGGGCCCCGAACTTGCCGACTTTATTGCCGCCCATTCGCAGAATCTGACCGACGATGTTCTAATCGAAGCCCTCGTGCGATACGACAAGCGCCATCCCTCAGAACAAAGCCAGTAGCTCACGGGCGCTTTCCAGCGTAGTAAATGATTTACCGACCAGTTGCTCGTCTTCCACCCGCTCATGAATCCAGGTGATGGAATACGGAATGTGAATCGCGTGTCCGCCGATATGTACAACCGGTAAAATGTCGGACTTTAACGAGTTGCCAATCATGATAAAGTCGGCTGGTTTTACATTATATTTCTGCAATACACGCTGATAAGCCTGCTCGTTCTTTTCCGAAACGATTTCCATGTGCCTGAAGTAGTGCCCCAGACCCGAACGCGCAATCTTACTCTCCTGATCGAACAGATCACCTTTGGTCAGTAACATCAGATCAAAGTTTTTGGAAAGCGTTTCCAGTACTTCAGGAATACCGTCCAGTACATCAATCGGGTAGTTGATAAGCTGACGTCCGGTATCAATAATCTGCTGAATTTCAGAACCTGTTATAGCGCCATCAGTCAGTTGAATCGCCGTTTCGATCATTGACAGAATAAAACTCTTTGCTCCGTAGCCAAACAGGTTCATGTTTCGCATCTGGGTTTCATAAAACCGGCTTGAGAGCGTCTCCTCATCAATATGATGTGCCAGCAGGTCGCATAACTTTTGCTTTACATCTACATAGTTGGGTTCATTAACCCAAAGCGTATCATCGGCGTCGAAAGCAATTAGTTTCATGGCAATGTATTAGTTTAGAGCCCGGCAAAGGTTCGTGATCAAGAAATGACTTAAGGGGTACAAAATTGGCATATAGTTATGTCTTTTTGCAATAATTTGATTTGCGTCCTATTGTCGAAATCCGCAATTTGCCAACGTTCTAAACGCTATTTCATCTTATTGCTATGCAGTTTACTGAGCAGGATCAGGACCAGATTCTGGTACAAGGGGTAACTCTCGACCAGATTGACCAGCAAATACAGCACTTCGTAGAAGGCTTTCCATACCTGAACGTCATTAAAGCCGCTACCATTGGCGATGGCATTGTTCGTGTACCCGACGACCAGATAACGGCTTATATTCACCGTTTCGATGAAGCTGCCCATGAGCGCGACCTGGTCAAATTTGTACCCGCGTCGGGAGCAGCTACCCGGATGTTTAAGTCATTGTTTGCTGCACTAGATGGTAAATCCGACAAATCTGTTGACGAATTCTTTACCCGTATTGCAGATTTCGCGTTCTATGAAGATCTGAAAGCGGCTATGGCCGCCGATGGCCTGGATCTGGACAAAGCGGTAACCGACAACGACCGGAAAACCGTACTGACCTATCTGCTGACCGACAAAGGTTTGGATTACGGGAGTTTACCAAAAGGGTTGCTCAAATTTCACCAGTATATCGATGGACCACGTACACCTGTAGAGGAACACCTGGTAGAAGGAGCCGCCTATGCCAATGCCGATGGGCTGGTAAAAATTCACTTCACTGTTTCACCCGAACACCGCTCCCGCTTCGAGCAACTTATCGATGAGCAGAAAGCTGACTATGAAGCCTGGCTTGGCGTAACCTTCGACATAAGCTTCTCAGAACAGAAAAAATCGACCGATACGATTTCGGTCAACATGGACAATTCGCCGTTCCGCAATGCCGACGGTTCGTTATTATTCCGTCCGGCGGGTCATGGCGCTTTGATCGAAAATCTCAACGATATTCATGCCGACATCGTGTTCATCAAGAATATCGACAACGTAGTGCCGGACGAAATCAAGGAGCCAACCATTACCTATAAAAAAGTAATAGCCGCTGTATTGCTCGATGCCCAACAGCAGATTGCTCGTTTACAGGATCTTCTGGACGCTGAAAACGTGAGTGAGGGCTATCTGGCTGAAGCTGATGAATTGTTCCGGCGAACCCTGTTCACACTCCCTCCCGACGGGTTTGACAGCTTATCAAATGAAGAGAAAGTAGCCTATTTCCGACGGAAGCTGGATCGTCCTGTACGCGTATGTGGTATGGTGAAAAATGTTGGCGAACCCGGTGGTGGACCGTTCTGGGCAAGAAATCAGGATGGCTCCGTCTCGCTGCAAGTGGTTGAATCGGCCCAGATCGATCTGGAAAATCCGGCACAAAAAGCCATTTTTGACGAAGCGACGCACTTCAACCCCGTCGATTTAGTTTGTGGGCTGAACGATCGCCATGGCAAAAAATATGATCTGCCCGCCTACCGCGATCCACTCACAGGCTTCATTACGGCAAAATCGAAAGATGGGAAAGACTTGAAAGCGCAGGAATTGCCCGGTCTGTGGAATGGCGCGATGGCCGACTGGAACACCATTTTCGTAGAAGTTCCGCTGATTACATTTAACCCGGTAAAAACGGTTAACGACTTGCTGCGGAAAGAACACCAGCCAGCCGAAGAATAGACAAACAACCGTATTAAAAATAGCGTAGGGGTAACGGAGTTGTTACGTTTGACAACTCCGTTACCCCTACGCTATTTTAACTGTTTATTTCGTCGCTTCAGCCAGTTCGGGGCTAGCGTCCCCAACGGCTTCGACGGCTCCCCTTGCCTGGAATGTCAATAGCGACGTATTTTCGTAGACGCTCAGATTCGCGTCCCGAACGCGCTCCATGATTGGACGGAGTGCACAGGTCACCTCATCATCACAGTCGTCACATTTTACGTAAAAGTTAAACGACACGCAGGGAGTTGGTGCAATAGGGCCATCAATAACCCGTAACACCTGCGCCAGATTGACACGGCTCGGATCGACGCGCAAAAGATATCCTCCCCCTTTGCCCTTCTGGCTTTGCAGAATACCGTGGTTCCGGAGTTCAAGCAGAATGGCTTCCAGAAACTTTTTCGGAATATTTTCTTTGGCTGAAATGTAGGAAATCAGTACAGGGCCTTTTCCATACTCTTCAGTCAATACCTTAAGGGCTTTGATCGCATATTTTGCTTTCTTGGAAATCATTGTTACGGTAGTTAGTGGGTAAACGTATATATTAGGGAGTTACAGAGAAGCACTTCACATGTTGCAAGGCACCAAATTACTAAGTCATTCACAACCAGCCAAAAACTAATCCAACTTCGTATTAAATATTTCATTTTTTCATTTAATACCAAATGCCGTTACACATTTTATGCCGAACGCTGGAAAACACCCCAAAAGTTCATCGACTTAGTCGAGTATTAGACGGAACCTTTTTTGATAAGTAACAGAATCAACCGATTAATTTTTAGTTGCCGGGTAAATCAAGTCGTTCGTGTTCTCGCCCAGCGTGTATAATCAGGACATTATCTATCAGAAGACTTTCTTAACAAATTCTTAACCATGTCTACTATCATCATAACATTTGGTTAACACGTAGCGCGCTGATTTCCATGAATTTTGCACCGAAATCAATGCGCTATCGCAAATGAAGTCAATCGTATCTACCTTATTAGTACTAGTAGTTTTTATAGCCACTGCTTCCGCGTCCTGGGCGCAGGTTACAACCAGTGGTCTTAGCGGTCTTATCACCGATGCCAAGAAAGAAGTTTTGCCGGGCGCTACCGTCCAGGCTGTTTATACGCCAACCGGCACCAAGTACGCAGCCGTAACGGATATTGAAGGTCGCTTCCGGATCAATAACATGAATGCCGGAGGTCCTTATCAGGTGGTTGTCACGTATGTGGGTTATAGTACCGAAACTATATCGGATGTTGTGCTTCGTCTGGGCGAAACCACAAATCTGAATCTGACCCTGAAGGATGCAAGTTCAACCCTTACCGAAGTTGTAATCAAAGGCAGCCGTGAAGGCGAACGCCAGGGGGCAGGCAGTAGCATCAACAGCGAAGCCATCCGTCGGTTACCAACTATTTCGCGCAGCCTGACCGATATGACCCGGCTTTCGCCCCAGGCCAATAACAATAACTCATTTGCCGGTACCAACTTCCGGTATAATAACGTAACCATCGACGGAGCCATCAACAACGACGCGATTGGCTTTAGCCCTTCGCTGGGTGGCTCAACCGGTACGTCGGGGCAGCCGGGTTCCAGCACCCGTACCAACCCCGTTAGTCTGGATGCGATTCAGGATATTCAGGTGGCCGTAGCACCGTTCGACGTTCGACTTGGTAACTTCCTCGGCGGTTCGGTAAATGCAGTTACCCGAAGCGGTACCAACGAGGTAACGGGTTCTGTATACGGCTTTGGCCGGAATGCCACGCTGACAGGTTCGTGGAATGGCGCTTCGGATGCAAAAGAAAAGCTCCCTAGTTCCTTTTATGAATACCAGACGGGCGTTCGGGTTGGTTTCCCGATTATCAAAAACAAATTGTTCTTCTTTACCAACGAAGAAATTACCCGTCGGCAAGATCCTGTTCAGTTTCAGGCAGGCACGCCCAGCTCGTTGATTAAAGATGCAGCGGTGGCTCAGCAGATCAGCGATTTCGTAAAAACGAACTATGGCCTCGACGCGGGTTCGTTTGGCAACTATTCGATTTATTCCAACAGCACCAAATTCTTTAACCGACTGGACTGGAATATCAACGACAAAAATCAGTTGACGATTCGGAACAATACGGTGTTTTCGGAAGCAACGAACCTGGAGCGCGATGCCGCTAACTTCCGATTCGGTAGCATCGATTTCAAACAATCGAACAACCAGACCAGCACCGTAGCCGAATTGAAAACCCAGTTCAGTGGCCGGGCCTCCAACAGCCTGATCGTTGGTTATTCGAGCGTACACGATTTCCGCAACACGCTTTCCAACATTCGGACGTTCCCACAGGTTGAAATTGGCTACAACGGCGGAACCATTTTCCTGGGTAATGACCGGGAAGCGTCTGTGTTCAATCTCCGCCAGAAAACGTTTGAAGTTACCGACAACTTCACGTTCTATCTGGGTAAGAATACCTTCACGCTGGGTACCCACAACGAATTGTACACAATCGATTATGGCTTTGTTAATTCGCCCAACGGACGAATTTCGTACCGATCGGTCGATGAATTTCTGGCCAAGCTACCCAACCGGGTTCGGGGTAGTTACCCATTTGGCGATGCCACCAACAATCTGGATAACCAATTCAACAACCCCTACGCTCATTTCAATGTAAACCTGTTGAGCCTGTACTTACAAGACGATATCCAGCTTACCGACCGGATCAAACTGTCGCCGGGTATCCGTCTGGATTACACAGGGCTGCCTAAAAAGCCAACCCTTAGCTCGCAGGTAACAGCTTCGGCGGGCGATGCTGCCAACTATGGCAAAACCTATACCTACACCCCGCTGAACCAGATTACGAACTCATATCTGAATAACGTTCAGATTTCGCCCCGCTTAGGCTTTACCATTGATGCCAAAGGCGACAAGAGTCTGATCATTCGCGGTGGTACCGGGCTATTTACAGGTCGGGTTCCATTTGCCTGGTTAGGGTATGCGTTCTACAACAACGGGGTTGGCTATGGCGCGTATGACTTCAATAACAACGCTACGGCTGCAACCAAGCTGGTTGGTGATCCGCTGGTTCCGAATGGTGGGCTGCTTATCAACAACAATCCGGCCAATGGTGGGGTAACCCGTACGCAGGTCGACCTGATCGATAACAACTTCAAGATGCCCCAAATGTTCCGTAACAACATTGCGGTCGATTATACCATCGGTGGCTATAAGTTCACGGTTGAAGGGCTGTACACCAAAGTGATCAATGACCTGAAGTTTATGCAGGTGAATACCAAAGATGTGGTTCGTTACTACAGCTACGACACGCAGCAGCAACAGCCCATTTACGTAGCCGCTAGTGGAGCCGCCGGAGCTCAACGCATCGACAACAATTTCGCGAATGCCTACATGCTGACGAATACCAACAAAGGGTATCGCTATAGCCTGACCGGCCAGATTCAGCGGAACTTCCCGATGGGGTTTGGCTTCTCAACCGCCTATACCTACGGCAAATCGTTCGATATTACCAACGGTATTCGAAACTCGATGGAATCGAACTGGCAGTTGAACCAGTCGCTTACACCAAACGATCCGCAACTGGCTTACTCGAACTTCGATATTCGCCATCGGATTGTAGGTACGATTAACTACCGTCAGGTCTGGAACCCGCGCAATGCTACTACGGTTACGCTGTTCTACTCGCTGCAATCAGGAGCACCATTCTCGTGGGGTTATGTGAATAGAACCATCGATGGTACAGGGCAGGCTAACAGCCTGGCCTATATTCCACGCGATCTGGCCGAAGCGCAGAAACTACTGCCAACAGGTACACAAGCCACTGATTTTATGGCCTTTGTTGAATCTGATCCGTATCTGAAAACCCGCAAAGGAACTTTCACCGAGCGAAACGGTGGCCGTACCCCCTGGAACAATACAATGGACCTGCGCTTCCTGCACGAGTTTAAGCTGAAAGGCCGTCAGTCGATCCAGATTAGCTACGATATTATCAACTTCCTGAATTTGCTGGACAAGAAACTGGGCTATTACTACTTCTCGCCCAATACCTTCAATTCGACGGCGTCAATCGGTTTAGCACCTGCATCGACCCCAGCCACGGGCGATCCGACCTTTACCTGGTCGCGTCCATCGGCTCCATATTCCATCGATCCGCTCAGCTCGCGCTGGCAAATGCAACTGGGAGCCCGGTTCAATTTCTAATCGACGTTCTCAGACTAATGAAAACGCCCGACTTTTGTGAGTTGGGCGTTTTCATTTTTTAGAAATTCAATCCACAATGGTTTTTTCTTGCTTACTCCAAAGATTTGCCTGGCGGTAAGGCAAAGAAAAAAGCCAGCGCAAAGCCCTGGCCTTTCATGCGACACCAATATGAAAATGTATAGAATGGCTTAGCGGAAATTAGCCAACCGACTACAGGACAAATCTACCCCGCAGTTGTTACCCCAACATTACCCCAGTATTACGCTTGAATTATACTTATTCAACGCGTCAATCAACCACGCCATTTTGTGGGCTACTAGCGTTGGGCGGCACTTCTTTCCAGAAGCCATTCACAAACTGATACTGTACCTGATCGCCTTTTTTCAGCAGAAACGTAGGGATCTGTTCCAGTTGAAGCGGCTGAGCCGGTAAGTCTCCTTCATACAGCAGATGAACCGGCTGAACCGGAAACTCTTTCTTACTGGATTTTCGAATTTTGAAGACGAGAATTCCATCGCGTCGTAAGGCTGGCAAATCCAGTTTAGCCAGATCAGTAGCCGTATCCAGCGTTTCGGGATAAATTTTAGCCGGAACAAGGGTTAATCCGGTCGCGTCAATCTCGTCAATACCGTAGAAAGTCGATAAGTCACCGATGTCTTCAACCACGCTTTTATACTGAAATGTCCGGGCGGCCTCATCGCTAACCTCATTATGATTGATTCCGACATCGACCATAACCGGGCGACCTTCGCGTATGACGGTTGCGTTCCGAATCAGTACATCGAACAACGCACGACCGTTTTCGGGAATAGCCTGATAATCGGCAATGGGCTCCTGTTTATACGATCCATCAGCAATCTCCTTCAGCGCCGTTAAAATAGCCACGAAATTCAGTCGCCGGATGGCCATCTTTTCCGAATCGCCTTTGTAACCTCCCGATTCAATTAAAATCAGGGTTGTACCCCATTTCTGGATGTTATCGCCAAAGGCACGCGGTTCAAATTCATCGTCATATCGGGCAATTTGTCCGGGAATAAACTGTTGTAAAACGCGGTTCATGCCCACAATCAACTGCATAGAGCGTTGGCGGACATCGTTTAGATTCCGGTCTTCATCGTAAGCCGTCGCCAGAAACGACACGACAGCCTGCTTACCCGTTTTACCAACGCCATAACGCGGATTCTGATCGTGTAGATTAAAGCCTACCAGCGGCTTTAGCGTTTGTTGCAGTTGTTTCAGCAGGGCTCCTTCGGGTGTCTGTAATCGAAGCGCATCCCGATTCATATCGATATCGGTAGCTGTCCGGCGTTGAAACCGCTCGGCACCATCGGGGTTAAGCATCGGCACAAAATGAACCGTCATCTGGCTCAGAATGGCCTGCCGTAGCGCATCGAAACCGTCATTTTTAGCCTGAAGAAAGTTAAATATATCGAACAGCGCCATGGTAGCCGTAGCTTCATCGCCATGCATCTGACTCCATAAGAGGATATTCGTGGCTCCCGTCCCAGCTTTCACTTTGTAAATCGCCCGGCCCTCCAACGACTCACCGGCCTGACTGACCGACAGAGGTTTACCCAGTGCATTAAGCAAAGGAATAATATCCTTGTGTTTAAACCGACGGTGAATGAGGGCTTTTTCTTTGAACGTGTCATGTGCATCGAACAACCGACGCGCTATATCCTGTGCCTGAAGGGCTGAACTCATTAGTGATAATAAAATAATTGCGATGTACAGGTGTTTCATGTTTATATGCCTTTCCCAAGCAACAGCCCGCCCGCCGACGCAAGCAGGCATAGAATCACATTTAAACTGATATTAAGCAGTGCTGCGGCAAAGCGGCCATTTTGCAGCAGAAAGACTGTATCGTAGCTAAAACTGGAAAATGTACTGAGTCCACCACAAAATCCAACCCCTAGCAATAACCGCATTTCGTCGCCCGCCGACCGATTGATTACCCAGCCAACCACTGCGCCCAGAACAAAGCTGGCCACTACATTCACCAGCAAAATAGCATTGGGAAACGACGGCCCGGTAAGTGTAGCCGGAATCAGTCGGCCCGCCCAGTATCGTAGCAGGCTTCCCGCTCCCCCTCCTACAAAAACCAGCACAGCCGGATGTGTAAGCAAGATTCTCATAGCGACAAACTTACGAAAAAACAGCATTGAAGCCTGTTTGACGCATACACCTGACCGAGCGATGAAAGTTTTCGCTATCATTGTAAATCAGGGCTTCGATTTATCATATGCGATTTTACAGTCGTGCAAAGCAGTTGTGCGAATTCCCTGTCAATCGAATCCCGCAAACACCCTCCGTATCGATATGGCCCAGAATCAACTCAAGAAATTATTAGGCGTCGGCTTTGGCGTTGCGGTAACCATCGGCGGAACCATCGGTACAGGTATCTTACGGAAGCCCGGCCCCATCGCTCAGGACATTGGCGATCCGACGCTTATCATTGCTGTCTGGTTGATTGTGGGTGTCTATGCACTGGCTGGGTCACTCTCCGTAATGGAGTTGGGAACAATGTTGCCTAAAGCAGGGGGTTGGTATGTGTTTGCACACCGGGCCTTTGGCAATTATGCTGGGTTTATCATCGGCATCAGTAGCTGGCTGGGGAGTGTATCAGCTATGGCTTTTGGGGCGGCTGTCATGAGCGAGTATACCGCCCTACTGTTTCCTTCAGCCGTTGCCTACCAAAAAACCATTGCCATTGGTATCCTGATTCTTTTTGTTGCTTTTCACTCGATAGGTGTCCGGCTGGCCAGTCGGGCGCAGGAAGTGATGAGCGTGCTGAAAGCCGTTGGGTTATTGGCTTTTGTCATTGTGTGCTTCGCTGTGACGCCTAAAGAGTCGGCTCTAACCGAAAATACGATTCGTCCACTGGCCGAAGGGGGCGTATGGCTGGGTATTCTGGCTGCCCTACAGTCGGTTTTCTATACTTACGACGGCTGGCATACGGCCGCTTATTTTACAGAAGAAGATGTTGACCCAAGCCGGAATTTGCCCCGGTCGATGATTAGTGGTGTACTGCTGATTATTGGCATTTACATCCTGGTCAATCTGGCCCTGCTGTATGTATTGCCTGTATCTACGCTGGCAGGCTCCAAACTACCTGCTGCTGACGCGATTCAGCTTTTGTTTGGTCCCGGTAGCGCACAGGTCGTTACGTTTCTGCTGATGATCTCGATTATGGGCATTATCAATGCTCAAATCATGTTTAACCCTCGTGTTATTTTTGCCATGGGTCGGGATGGCCTTTTTTTTCGATTTGTGAATCAGGTCAACGCAGGGGGGACGCCCATGAATGCAACCATGCTTACGGCTGGCGCATCGATTCTGATGATTTTAACCAACACCTACGGTAAGCTTTCGGATATTGCGACGTTCTTCTTCGTGCTTTGTTATGCTTCAGCCTTTGCAGCCCTGATTCGCCTGCGTCAGACAGAACCGAATCTAGCCCGACCTGTGCGGGCCTGGGGCTATCCGTTCTCAACCTGGCTATTACTGATGGCTTCGCTGGCCTTTCTGGTGGGCGTTGTCATTGGCGATTTTTCGAGCGGTATGTATGCCATTGGGTTCATTATTGTAAGCTATCCAGTCTATTTACTCATCAAGCGGTAAGGCTATAGGTAATCTACCCTTATTTACAGCTTATACAACGTAACGCTCAACTTAACGTTGTTAACTGCTATGAATCGTACCTGTTTCTGCGTTTTTTGCCTATTCTTTCTCACAACAATTTCACTCTACGCGCAGGTCGATCATCTGGCGAATACCAATAAACTTGCAGCGCACCCCCGGTTGCTTTTACTGGCGGGTGAAGAGGCTGGAATAAAACGAACGCTCGCGGCCGATAAAACCTGGACTAACCTCCATCAGGCCATACTGGTAACCTGCGATGAACTCGTCGATAAAGCCCCCCTCGAACGTATTAAAATTGGCCGTCGGCTGCTTTCCGTATCTCGTGAGGCCCTGCGTCGTGTCTTTTATTTATCATACGCCTGGCGGCTGACCCAGCAGGATAAATACCTGAAACGAGCCGAAAAAGAGCTCCTTGCTCTCTCCGCATTCGACGACTGGAACCCGACGCATTTTCTGGACGTGGCCGAAATGACAATGGCCGTAGCGATCGGATACGACTGGCTCTACAACGATTTACCCGACCAGTCCCGATCTCTCATCAAAGATGCCATTCTGAAAAAGGGCATTCAACCGTCGCTAGACACGAAGTACAATAGCTGGCTGAAGGCATCGCACAACTGGAACCAGGTTTGTAATGCAGGCATGGCCTACGGAGCGCTGGCCATTGCCGACGACCAGCCTGGACTAACTAAAACAATTATAAACCGGGCTATCGACTCCGTTGTGCTCCCTATGGGCGACTACCGTCCCGACGGAGCGTATCCCGAAGGATACAGCTACTGGGGTTACGGCACTAGCTTCAATGTGATGCTTATCAGCGCACTCGAAAAAGCCTACGGAAGTGACTTCGGCCTGTCGAAGCAGCCTGGTTTTTTACAGACGGCGGCTTATCTGGAAAATATGACGGGTCCGTCAGGGAATGCCTTCAACTATTCAGATTCGGGCCTATCGGGTGAGCTACAGCCAGCCATGTTCTGGTTCGCCCAGAAGCAGAACAACCCTTCGTTACTTTGGGTGGAGCGAGACCGCCTGATGACCAATGACCCCAAACGGCATACGGGCGAACGGCTTCTGCCTGCCATTATGCTATGGAGCAACGGCATTGGTATGTCGGCCATAACGGCTCCCAAAACAATGCTTTGGGTTGGGGAAGGCAAGAACCCCGTTGCCCTGATGCGTACATCCTGGTCGGACCCGGCCGCTCTGTTTGTCGGCCTGAAAACGGGAAGCCCTTCGGTCAATCACGCGCACATGGATATTGGCTCATTCGTGATGGAAGCCGACGGCGTACGCTGGGCCATGGATTTTGGAATGCAGAATTACGAATCGCTGGAATCGAAAGGCGTCGATTTATGGAACAGTAAGCAGGATTCGCAACGGTGGCAGATCTTCCGGTACAACAACTTAGCGCATAACACCCTCACAGTTAATAATCAGCTCCAGCGTGTTACGGGCAGAGCTTCCGTTAGCCGTTCATCAGCAAATCCGTCGTTCTTAAACGCACAGACTGACTTGTCGGATATCTACAGGGAATCGTTGGCCAAAGCAATTCGGGGTGTTGCTATTGTTGATAAAGCGTATGTTGTAGTTCGGGATGAACTGGAAGCCCTCACGACCGAAACTACGGTTCGCTGGACTATGCTTACCCCGGCTTCGGTCAGCCTTTTGGGCGGGAATAAAGCGGAGCTGACCAAAGACGGCAAGAAGCTCATTCTGGAAGTGGTTGAGCCTGCGGGTGTAACGCTCAAAACCTGGTCGACCGAGCCGCCCCACGACTATGATGCCGCCAACCCCGGAACGATTCGGATCGGCTTTGAGGTCACGCTACCTGCGAGCAGCAAAACGGCACTCACGGTACGCTTGCTTCCCGAAAAAGCGTCTAACTCCCAAAAAGCGATTCAGTCTCTGGGGCAGTGGCCACGCTAGCTAATAGGATTCATACGTGTAGGTCAATACTTCTCCGACATTAACACCCTGTTTAACTGTACGTTTGATCGGTAAGCCCTGGGCGTTATACTCGTATTTGTATGCAGTAACCGGATTTGGAATAGAAGGCTCAGAGGTATAGGCAGTAGTAACAACATTACTTCGACTAAAAGCCTGTATATCAGCAAGACCCGGATCTAATAATCCATAAAACGGGTTGATTTTATCATCGTAGTCAAACGTGTAACTGGACACAAAATGCCCGCCCGAAAGCCTGGTTATATTTTTTGTAATATTCTCACCTGTATACGTATACGAATAGCTATCCCCTGTCGGAGCTGTTGAATATCTAAAAATGCTGGTGACGTGCTTGTTAGCGTCGAAGCTATACGTAGTGTACCTACTCTTCCAGGAGAGAAATAACTTTGAATTCACGAGAGGGTAGGTATCTGCCTGGAAATTAGTACCGTTAAGCGTTTGGGGTAGCCGAGTGATTTCGCCCGTTGTCCTATCGGCCGGATTTGAATAAAGGATAAAGTACGTGAAGTCTTTTTCAGCGTCTGTATTAACGAATTTTTTATCAGGATCACCATAGGCAAATACGCCAAAACTACCGTCTGCTTTGGTAATTGTCGCCAGTCGATTTTGGTTATCGTAGGTGTATGTCGTGTTTACTGAATTGCCCTGTACATTCTTTAATCGAAGACGTACAGGTGCCAATGATTCAGGTGAATCATGATTTAGGCAGGACGACAAATTCAACAGGAGGCATAAAGCTACAATAGCTGATAAAGTAGATGTTTGCATAGTTGTTGAGTTAGATAACAAGCTCTATTTAAACGCATTAACGTTACTAGAAGTAAAAGTAATAGCTTTCTACTCAAGATGAGCAGGCACCTACTGAATCCTTGTCAGGAACCTGTATAACTACTATGAGCCGTCAGAACTTCTCATGAATTTCCTTTAACAACTCCCCTGTTCGTCGACGCATCTCGGATACGGTCTGGGTAAAATTGTTATGCATGATGCTGAAGTAAAGCACTTTACCAGAACGCACCACAACATAGCCACTGAGGTTATACACGCCCGTCATGGAGCCTGACTTGGCAAATACATACGGCTTACCGGGCGTGGAGATACTGCGTAATGTACCCGACTGTCCGGCAGCAGGGAGTAACGCAAACAGTCGCTGTTGGGGAACCTTAGTAAAGATACGTCCAAGCAAATCGATCAGTACATTGGGCGTAAACAGGTTATATCGCGACAGACCTGACCCATCGACCCAACGGATGGGCGAGTGCCCCTCAGGAGCAGCCGGAAAATGAAGAACGCTATCTACCAGCCGACCCAATTCAGAAACAGGTGCCAGAAGCCGGGTATTTCGCTCGGCCGACACCATAAATAATACCTGCTCGGCAAACTGATTATCGCTTACGTATAACATCCGTTTGTACAACGAATCGGTTGAGGAACCACGCAGCAATCGGGCAGTAACCGGAACAGGCATATTCACCACGGAAATGGGCCGATGCAAGGTATCGGCCAGCAATTGGGCCGCTAACTTTGCCGACCAACGGAACGGCACATCCTGCCGGGCAGGCTTCCCTCCTATCGACTGCGTAAACTGGTTACTGAATTCAGCTCTTCGGATGCCTGCGGGCGCTTTCCCATCCGAAATAATCTGTACACTATCGGCCAGTCGGCGGGGGCTAATTTTTCCATTCCTGAATCGGACTACATTTCCATAAACAGGCAGCGGGGCCAGCTCGGGAGAATAATCGTCGTTGTAATCGTCCCAGGCCCAGCCGGGTCCAAAACGGGGCCCATCGTAATTAGCTGGCGAAAAAAACAAACGTTCAGGTCGATTCCGCAGAAAAGCCAGTGCCGTTGTGTCGGGCAAATCGGGGTGTAACAAAAGTGGATTTCCTGTGCCCCAGAAAATCAGCGAATCGCCCTGAACAGCATAGCGAAGAATCGGTAATGAATCGTGTAGAGAAAGCAGCCCCGCGTAAAAACTGAACAGTTTCGTATTCGATGCGGGCGTGAAGGGTTTATCGGCGTTGTGCTGAATGAGCGCCCGTTGCTGAACTGGATCATACAGGGCAACACCCGTAAAATGATCGGTATAGATCGGTTTGTTACGTAAATCACGGCTGATACGTCGGGCAGGCGAACACCCTACAATAATCCAGATCAGCAGAAATGGCAGGCAAGCTTTCATCATGGGAACTCAGGTGTTACTCTCCATTTGCTATAATAATCTTCTTTGTTAGCACTACACCACCTGCGGTCAACTGAACGAAATACAATCCATCAGGCAGATCGCTTACATCCAACCGCTTATCCAGTTTTTGTCCACCTAGTTTAATGGTCTGTTGCCGTAACGATTGCCCGGTTAAATTACGAATCGTAAGCCCAACTTCGGCAATCGATTTGGAGAAATCAGCCTGAAGACGTAGTTGACCATTGTTTACCGGATTAGGATATACGTCAAACGTTACTGCGCTAACCGGATCGACGCCCAATACAACAGGCGGAGGGGGCGCCTGAATCCGCAGGTTATCAATAGCCCATCCCCAGCCATACGACAACTGATCGGCAAACAACCGAAACCGAACCAGAATCTGATCGCCCGCTTTAAATGCACTTTGAGGTTTCAGCAACGATATGAGCCGTTGTCGATAAAGCGCCGGAGTTCCTACCGCTTCCGAGTTCCACTCGTTGTAAGCTCCTCCCGTTAAGTACAGATTATACCAGGTCAGCCATTCTTTCTTGTCAACGGAGCTGTAAGCATCTACCAGCGGTTTCCAGGTCTGGCCGTTATCATTTGATCCTTCTACAAGAACGTAATCGTAGAAATTCGCGTCGCCCAGTTTACTACCCGTTTCGCCCGGTTCAACCAGCACAATTTCATCGAAACGAATGGTTGCGCTATCAGGGTTAGCTTTTATGCGAATGGGCGACAACAGCCGATATTCGTAATTAGTCTGTAACAGCAGATCGCTTCCATTGCGATACGGGTGTTCTGAATGAATAGCAGGGTTACTAAACCCGGTTGGCGTAGCGATACTGAACCCATAACCGGCAAAATCACCAGCAGATGACGAAGCGTCAAACGTATTGATGTACTGCTCCACCACCGGCTTTTGAGCTACTACGGTCAATTCATAAAAACCCGATGCTGGACTTACGGCTTGATTTTTAGCCCGCGCTGCATCCTGAGCAATAATTCGATAGGTGATTTTATCGCCCACTTTTAGCGAATTGGCCGGGAAGTCAATCCGGCCCGCATACACACTATCGACCTCGATAGTATTGATTTTTAGCGGATTATACCGGAGTGCTATGGGAGGTTGAGAAACGCCATTGATCTGATACTCTACAGAAGCACTGGCTACGCTACTTCGATCGTCAGAGATACGGGCGTAAATCGGCAGGCTATCGGCAACTGTTGTTGAGAATATCGCATTTTTCGATGGGCTATACCGGATGGTTGGCGGCAAATTATCGGGGCCCACAAACACATGATTCCAGAGCTGCCCACCCGCAACGCTTTTGCCCGGATTGGTGTACGATCGCCCCAGCAAATCCTGCGCCTGAAAGTAATACCAGGTATCGCCGTTGGCTTGTGCAGCCGGCATTGTATATCGGTATTCATTGGTCGTACCCACCTGTGTCAGATCCACAAACGAAAACGTCGTATCGGTTGCCGTGGGCGCTTTTTTTCGGTAAAAAAATCGGACCGATCCGGGCATCAGGGTCGTATCACTAATAACACGGGTACTAAAAACCAGATCTTTCTGTTCTTCAGTATTTTTGATCGGGTCATGCAGCACCGATGTGGTTTTCCATTCCAGATCGGTCATAAACTGTAACACCAGTGGACCCGGCGTATGAATCGATTCACCCAGTGCCAGTTTCGGGGTCATCAGCGAATTGATGTTGCCCGGTGGATACTCCCGTTCGTCCAGATGGTAAATACTGCTGGCACGGGTGTATTCGTAAGGCACCCAGACTTTAATCTGCTGAGCAGATGCCTGTTTCAAATTTGCGCCATTCAGGTAAAGATTATAACCCGCCAACTGGAATTTTAGCTCAACCGAATTATTCGGAAAATCTTTCGTTGAGGTGACCAACCGCTTCCCCTGCCCGGTTTCCAGGAAATAGTCATAAACCGAGGGGAACGCTTCCATATATACTCCATTGTCGCCCACCAATCCAAAAAAACCGATAAACCCCAGGGCATGACCCAGCTCATGGAGCACGACCGTAACCAGATCGGTCTGGTTTTTCAGTGGCTTTCCATCGATACCGTAATACCAATCGTTGTTCCGGTTGAAATCAGCGACTATATCCGCATCGTTTGGGTCGTTCAGTTGACGACGGGCAATTTTTTCAGCCAGCGCAATAGGGTAAAACGCAAAGTTTTTCTGGGCGCCATCCACATTATATCGGTACGAAGCCGGACCTGCCGAACCCAATAAATTAGGCTCATCGTAAATCCAGTTCGCTTTAATCCGAATCGGTACGGGCGAAGAAATCAATGTTGACCAGATATCGACGGCATACTGAAAAGCGGTTCGGGCTTCGGCCGTAAAGTTGGTGTAATCGACAATAAACTGGGCTTTGGGGGCAGCCATTCGACCGTTGGCTCCTACTCGTTTCAGAAAAGCCTCAGGAGCCGACACATGCGTCGATACTTCGCGGTTGTCTTTGTAATAGTTGATTTTTGACCCGGCCAGCGTGAAACTATGTGGAGCAACCACGCCTGGATATCCTCCTGATGAATACACGTTTTGAGCAAGTACCGGATTTGCCAAAAAACCAATCAGACCAAGCAATCCCAGCCACTTCCCGTACTTCATATCAATGGTATTAGTCAATCCATACAAATCTCGGTTCTGGTTGCTGATTAACAAGGCCGCAGAATAAAATCGTCCGTTTATTGTCATTTGTGGGCATTAGGTGGTCAATTATTGATAGCCACTAAAGACTACCTAATGACCGCAAATGAAAACGAATTAAGCCGTTTCAGTAGTCCGTTTCAGAACCAGCGCCACCGAGTTTAGGCAATAGCGCAGCCCATTAGGCGATGGACCGTCGTTGAATACATGGCCGAGATGAGCATCGCAGATATTACATAATACCTCAACCCGGACCATACCATGACTGAAATCTTTCTCTAACCGAATCCGATCTTCCTCGATAGGTTCGGTAAAGCTTGGCCAGCCCGTACCCGACTCAAACTTCTTCTTCGACTCAAACAATTCGGTCCCACAGCATACGCAGGCATAGATACCCGGATCGTGGGCTTCACAATACTCACCCGTAAAGGCCCGCTCTGTACCCTTCTCCCGCGTTACCCGATATTGCTCCGGCGTTAGAATCTTACGCCACTCTTCGTCCGATTTAATGACTTTCTGAATCATAATACTTTTCCGTTGGTCTGTACGAATTTAGTGCTATTCCTAAAACCACCCGCTCCGAACTTCTGTTTTCAAACCGTAAATTCGCGCTTCATGGTATTCGGTTTGCGCCTGCCTACCAAAAACTGAATACTATAAACCGAAATCACTTTGACAACCCGGCAGATTTTACAGCACTTTTGGGGATACGACAACTTCCGGCCCATGCAGGAAGATGTGGTCAACACGGCGCTGGCCCGTCAGGACTCACTCGTGCTGATGCCAACTGGTGGGGGTAAGTCGATTTGTTTTCAGGTACCAGCCCTGGCCATGAAAGGCGTTTGTATTGTAGTAACGCCCCTCATCGCGCTCATGAAAGACCAGGTCGAACAGTTGCAACGACGAGGCATTCCAGCAGCCGCTGTGTATTCGGGCATGCATTACCGCGAAATCGACGCCATTCTGGACAACTGCATTTACGGCAATACCAAGTTCCTCTACGTTTCGCCCGAACGGCTGCGAACCGAAATCCTGATCGAGCGTACAAAACAAATGACAGTCTGTTTGCTGGCTGTCGACGAGGCTCACTGTATTTCGGCCTGGGGGTACGATTTCCGCCCGCCCTATCTGCAAATTGCGGAGTTTCGCCAGCTTATTCCCGAAACGCCCATTATCGCCCTGACGGCTTCAGCAACGCCCGATGTTCAGACGGATATTGTCGATAAGCTGGCTTTGCGGCAACCAACCATATTCCGGCAAACCTTCGCTCGCCCGAACCTTTCTTACTCGGCCGTAGCCGAAGAAAATAAAGAGTCGCGACTGTTGCGTGTACTGCAAAACGTGCCGGGTTGTGCCATTATCTACGTTCGTAGCCGGAAACAAACCCAACAGATAGCTCAATGGCTTAGTCGGCAGGGTATTTCGGCAGACTTTTACCATGCTGGGCTAACAACGCAGCAACGAACAGACAAACAGGACGCCTGGATTCAGGACCGCACCCGCGTTATGGTCGCTACCAATGCTTTCGGTATGGGAATCGACAAACCCAATGTCCGTGTTGTGGTCCATCTGGATGTCCCTGATTCGCTGGAAGCGTATTATCAGGAAGCCGGTCGGGCTGGGCGCGACGGTCAGAAAGCATATGCCGTTATGCTCTACTCACCCAACGACCTTGACAAACTTCAGCTTCGGGTAGAACAACTCTATCAGCCAGTTGATATGCTTCGGCGGGTATATCAGGCCCTTGCTAATTACACAGCGGTTCCAGTTGGTGGAGGAGAGTTCAGCAGTTACGATTTCGACCTGGGTGCATTTACCAATACGTTCAACCTACCACCACAGGAAACCCATTACGCCCTGAAACAACTGCAACTCGAAGGGTTCATCCAGCTTACTGAAAACTATTTTCACCCTTCCCGTCTAACGTTTGTTCTCGACAATCGGCAGTTATATGAATTCCAGGTGATGAATCCAACGTATGATTCGTTTCTAAAGCTGCTACTACGGATGTACGGGGGCGAGTTATTTAGCGATTTTGTTACAATTTCAGAATCGACGCTGGCCCGAACGTTTTTGCTGAATCAGCCTGAAATCGAGCAGATTCTGAAGCAATTACATGAACGAAATGTGGTCGTCTATGAAAAACAGAAGGATAAACCCCAACTGACATTTCTTACCCCTCGCTTCGACGCAACAACGTTACCCATCAACGTACAGGAACTGAACCGACGGAAAGAACTGGCCCTCCGAAAGGTTCAGGCAGCCATTACGTACACCGAGCACCCAACCCAATGCCGAACGCGGTTACTCCAAGCCTATTTTGGTGAAAAACCCGGTGAGCGCTGCGGTATTTGTGATAATTGCCTGAAACAGAAAAAAGCATCGGAAGCCGTCACGCAGACCATCCGTAAACAGGTACGAGACTATGTTGCGCTGGCAAATGGACCGGGTGTATCCCCTAAACAACTGGCGTATCACTTTGCGTATACCGATACCAATGCGCTGGCTGAAACCTTAAAACTTATGCTGGCCGAAGAGGAAATCCGATACACAAAAACCGGAAATCTGACACTGAATCTGGAGTAGATACGCTTTTCTTTTTTGACAGGATTAACAGGATAAAACAGGATTGATGTCTCTAGTGTAATCCTGTTTTATCCTGTTAATCCTGTCAAAAAGGTACATCTATTGCTGTTTGTCCCTAAATCGTGCGATTTATCCCACCAATTTGTAGGGGCAGACAGGTCCCTTTATGTTTGTGCTGTCGAACTAATCAACACGCAGCTATGAAAACGATTATCACAACTATTCTCACCTCTATTCTTTTCCTTACTAACCTTAGTAAGCCTTGTCTGGCCCAGCAGGCCACCTCCTCTGCAACAGTCAGCAATACCTATTCACTGTCGGTAGTGATTCATAATGTCAACAACCGAACGGGGAAATTATACGTTGGACTTGCCAACACGCCAGCCAATTTTAGTGGTGAGTCGCTTCAGAGAAAAGTAATCGACGTACCGGCCTCCGGCGAAATTACCTGCGTCTTTGAGGGATTAGCTCCAGGGAAATATGCTGTCCGGCTTTTTCAGGATTTAAACGACAACAAGAAAATGGACTTTTCGGGTCAAATGCCCGCCGAACCGTTTGGCTTTTCGAATGTAGCTATGCTCATGGGCCCACCCGATTTCGACCAATCGGCATTCGACCTGAATGAGAATAAAAGCATTCGGATACGTATGCTCGAAATGTGATAAAGAAAAAAACGCCCTACCGCTTGACCGAACGAAAATAATCCGTTTATCTTTGTGCCCTCAATGCGGGGTGTAGCGCAGCCTGGTAGCGCGCTACGTTCGGGACGTAGAGGTCGTGGGTTCGAATCCCGCCACCCCGACCAGGAAATTAAATCTGGTAGTGGGATAGGTTTGGGAAGTAGAGATCGTGGCCGGGGGCGCGTCCGCCTTCGAATCCCGCCACCCCGACCAAGCAACTGACAATAAATGACCACTTAGGTGGCTATCAATAAAATGAATAATACGGTTAACAACATGATTTGGTGGTGGCACTCTCCTACGTTGGGATGAGGGTTGCCGCTATTGTTGTTTACCAACAAACATTGCTAAAGGCTCACCGTCATCCCGGTGAGCCTTATTTTTTTTCATTCCGTTGAACCATTGACCGATACAAATAGCATGACAACCGACTTCTCGCCAACAGTAACCTACCGCATTGTTAGCTGCCATAAACGGATGCTGGCCGACATTATCACGCCCGTAAGCATTTACCTTCGCATACGCGACCGCTTCCTGAACAGTATCCTGCTCGAAAGCTCAGACTACCACGGCAACGACAATAGTTACTCCTACATCGCTTTCGATCCGGTAGCCCGCTTTTCGTACGACAACGCTCACCTGACCGTACAGTTGCCCGGCGAATCGGAACAAATACGCGAGCTACCTATCCAGGAAATGCGCCCAGCATTGCAGCAGTTTAAAGACTGTTTTAAACATGAAAAGTCGAAGTTTCCCTTTATTACCAATGGCTTATTCGGCTACTTCGGCTTCCCGTCCGTACAAGGTTTTGAAGATATAACTTTACAAGCGCCAGTACCGACCGAAAATCAAATTCCGGCGGCTGTTTTTACGGTATACCGCTATGTACTGGCCATCAACCATTTCAAAGACGAGCTTCACCTGTTTGAGCATAGCTACCTGCGCGATGGCGACACAGAGCCAGAAAGCACGCTGGATTATATCAGCGATCTGATCACGAGCCGTAATTATCCGATTTACTCTTTCAATACCGCCGGACCTGAGCAATCCAATTTTACGGACGACGAGTTTCGGGCAGTCATTCAGAAAGGAAAAGACCACTGCTACCGGGGCGATGTATTCCAGATCGTTCTTTCCCGTCGATTCTCAACTCCTTTTAATGGTGATGAGTTTAATGTATACCGCGCTCTTCGTTCGCTGAACCCGTCTCCCTACCTGTTCTATTTCGATTATGGCAATTATAAACTCTTCGGCTCATCGCCCGAGTCGCAGATTGTGGTAAAGAATCGAAAGGCGACCATTTATCCAATCGCCGGAACCTTCCGACGTACGGGCGATGATGTTCACGATGCCGAACTGGCGCAAAAACTGTACGACGACCCCAAAGAATCGGCCGAACACGTGATGCTGGTCGACCTCGCTCGCAATGATCTGAGCCGCAACTGTGATGTGGTAAAAGTCGAGACATTCAAGGAAGTGCAATACTACTCGCACGTGATCCACCTGGTATCCAAAGTTGTGGGCGACCTGACCGAATCGGCCGATCCACTCCAGATCGTAGCCGAAACGTTCCCGGCCGGTACACTCTCCGGTGCACCCAAACACATGGCGATGCGGTTGATTGATCGTTACGAAAACATAAGCCGTAGTTTTTATTCGGGTAGTATCGGCTACATGGGTTTCGACGGGGAGTTCAACCACGCCATTATGATCCGAACGTTTATGAGCAAAGACAATACGCTGTATTATCAGGCAGGAGCAGGCATCGTGGCCAAGTCGGTCGTTGAAAGCGAATTGCAGGAAGTACACAACAAACTGGCGGCTCTTCGTACCGCCATTGAGCAGGCAAAACAATTGTAATGCGGGTGGAAACCCGTAATCAGATCATTAAAGCGGGTTTCCACCCGCATTACTTATGAAACTTTTAGTCTTAGATAACTACGATTCGTTTACGTACAACCTTGTGTACATCCTGCGGGAGTTGGGCCATAAACCCGATGTGATTCGAAACGACAAGATTGCCCTGGAAGCCGTTGACCAGTATGACAAAATCATGCTGTCGCCAGGGCCGGGAATCCCTTCCGAAGCGGGTATTATGCAGGATCTGGTTCGCGAATACGGGCCTACCAAAAGCATTCTGGGTATATGCCTGGGCCATCAGGGCATTGGCGAAGTATACGGCGCAACCCTCGAAAATCTTGGTGACGTACTCCACGGCATTGCTCACCGCGCTACCATTACCGACCGCTCCGAGCCTCTGTTTGCCGGTATTCCCGACGAGCTGACGGTTGGCCGCTATCACTCCTGGACAGTGATGCCCAACCCGATGCCTGTCGACCTTCAAATTACAGCTGTGGATGAGAACGGCCGGGTAATGGGTTTATCGCACAAACAGTATGATGTGCGCGGACTACAGTTCCACCCAGAATCGGTACTAACCGAAAACGGGGTGAAAATGATTGAAAACTGGTTGGCGATATGAAGCTGGCCGAAATTGTCCCTTGGGGCCGATCACGGGAGGAGTATCGACGAATGTTCAACCTCACCGATGCCGATTTAGGCAAGCGGATACTGGGCGTAGGTGATGGGCCAGCCAGTTTTAATGCGGAACAAACAGCGGTTGGTGGTTCCATTGTTTCAATTGACCCCATTTATGCTTTTTCGGCTCAGGAGATTGAAAAACGGATTGAGGCTACCTACCCTACCGTTATCGAAAATGTACAAAAAGAGGAAGCGCAGTATAACTGGACTATTTTCCAGAATACAGATGAATTGGGAAAAGAGCGGATGAAAGCTATGAATCAGTTTCTGACTGACTACGAAACCGGCAAACAACAAGGTCGCTACCTGGCCTATGCCTTACCCAACCTGCCTTTTTCTGACCAGTCGTTTGAGTTGGCCTTGTGTTCACACCTGCTATTTCTGTATTCAGACCATTTATCGGAAGCGTTCCACCAGACAGCCATCCAGGAGCTAATGCGCGTGGCGAATGAGGTTCGAATCTTTCCATTGATCTCGCTTGCTGGTAGCCCTTCACCTCATTTGAATCCGGTTCTGGCTGCCTGTAAGGATCAACACATTCAGGCAGAAATCGTAAACGTTCCCTATCATTTTCAAAAGGGAGCTTACCAAATGCTTCAATTAACCCGAACAGCTTAACCATTAATTCTGCTTTTACACAGTATTTGCGTATGAAAGCCATTCTAAATCACCTATTTGAATACAAGTCGCTGACAAAAGACCAGGCCCGTGAGGTATTGCTGGGCATTGGTCGGGGCCAGTACAACGCAGCACAGATCGCTTCGTTTCTGACGGTTTACATGATGCGTAGCCTGAAGCTTGAAGAACTGGAAGGCTTCCGGGATGCAATGCTCGAACTCTGTCTTCCGGTCGACCTATCGGCCTACGACCCAATGGATTTATGCGGCACCGGGGGCGATGGCAAAGACACATTCAATATCTCTACACTATCGTCTTTTGTCGTTGCGGGTGCAGGTCAATCTGTAGCCAAGCATGGGAATCACGGCGTATCGTCACTTGTAGGTTCGTCGACGGTGATGGAACGGCTGGGCTATCAATTCACCAACGATGTGGGCGAGTTACAACGCAAAATGGAAACGGCTGGTATCTGTTTTTTGCACGCTCCCCTCTTCCACCCCGCCATGAAAAATGTAGCTCCCATCCGAAAGGATTTGGGGGTAAAAACATTTTTCAATGTACTCGGTCCCATGATTAACCCTGCCAAGCCTCAAAAACAGCTTGTTGGGGTATTCAGCCTTGAATTGGCGCGATTATATGCGTACCTTTATCAGCAAACCGACAAGCGATTCATGATTTTGCACGCGCTGGATGGTTACGATGAGATTTCGCTAACGGGGCCGTTCAAAGTTATTAGTAATCAGACCGAACAGGTCGTAAAACCAGAGCAGTTAGGACTGGATACCTTAACACCCGAATCGTTGGCAGGTGGCCAGACGCTGGATGAGTCGGCGCAAATTTTTATGAATGTATTGAATGACGAAGCAACTCCCGCCCAAAAGCAAGCCGTTTTAGCCAACTCGGCAATGGCCCTACTAGCAGCTGGAAAGGCTCAAACTCAGGAAGAAGCCGTCGCCATCGCCCGCGAATCGCTGGAAAGTGGTCGAGCGCTGGCAAGTTTTAAAAAATTAATCCATACATAATGTACAGTGGACAATGCATAATGCACAATGAAAAGTGAGCTTGCCTAGAAACCACCATTTTTCATTATCCATTACTCATTATTCATTCATTCGGAAATGACCATTCTTGATAAAATCATTGCTCAAAAGCGAATCGAAGTAGCCCAGCGGAAAGAAGCCACGCCAATAGCGGTGCTGGAACAAATGCCCGACTTTAAGCGAATGGGCCTGTCGGCTCGGGATGCGGTTCAGGAGTTTCGCTCGTCGGGGATTATTGCGGAGTTCAAACGTAAGTCGCCTTCCAAAGGCATTATCAATGATACGGCCGACGTAGCCGAAACGACCCAGGGTTACGTTCGGGCCGGGGCCGCCGTTTTGTCGGTACTGACCGATGAGCCTTTTTTCGGCGGCACACCTGCCGATTTACAGGCAGCTCGTCAGGCCAATCCGTCGACCCCGATTCTGCGTAAGGATTTTGTGATTGATCGATACCAATTGCTGGAAGCTAAATCCTGGGGAGCCGATGTGGTCTTGCTGATTGCCGCCTGCCTATCACCCGAAGAAGTTGGAGAACTCAGTATGCAAGCCCATGATCTGAGCTTACAGGTATTGCTCGAAGTTCATGACGAGGAAGAGCTTGACCGAAGTTTCAACGTCAATGTTGATCTGGTAGGTGTCAACAACCGCAACCTCAAGACGTTCACAACCTCGATCGATACATCGCTACGCCTGGTTGAGCGAATTCCTGACACGGTTGCCAAGATTACCGAAAGCGGGCTACATGATGCTGACACGATGCTGACCTTATTTCGGGCTGGTTTCGATGGGTTTCTGATTGGCGAAGCGTTCATGAAAACGGCCGACCCTGCCGCAGCCTTACAACATATAGTCACTGACTTTACTTCACGCATGTCCACTTCTACAAACTTGTACAGCTCATGAAAATCAAAGTGTGCGGTCTGCGCGACCCAAACAACCTGAAAGAAATTGCCGCTTTACACCCAGATTTCATCGGATTTATCTTCTATGACCAATCCCCCCGTTTTGTCGGTGAAGAGTTGGACGAAGAAGTGGTCAAATCGCTGCCTCGCAGCATACGAAAGGTAGGTGTGTTTGTTAACGCCAGCCCGGACACCATTCTGCGGACAGTAAAAAAGTATGATTTTCAGTATGTACAGTTACACGGTAACGAAACACCTGACTATTGCCGGAGCTTACGAAATCGTGGCATTAACATCATCAAAGCGTTCCGGGTCGACTCATCGTTCAACTTTTCGATGCTGAACAACTACAAAGCCCAGTGCGACTTTTTCCTGTTCGATGCCAAAGGCGACCAACCCGGTGGCAATGGAATCACTTTCGACTGGACTATTTTGAGCCGATACGACAACGAAAAGCCCTTTTTCATCAGCGGTGGTATTGGGTTAGATAACCTCAACCAGTTGGACACGTTGAAAGGCATGAAGCTGTACGGCGTAGATGTGAACAGCCAGGTAGAGATCGAACCGGGTATCAAGGATGTCGCCAAAGTAAAAGAACTAATTGACCGCGTACGGCCTGTAGAGGAAGAAGAAACGGTGTAAGTCGCCAGCAAATCATTCTGAGTCCGATCTTGTTTAACCGATAAACAGACAAGCTAATGGAAACGACGAAACAGATAGAAGATGAGATTCCCTCTATGAAAAAGGGGCAATTAAACATTTATAAACCTAGCGATATAAAACGTTGGGGTGTTCAGCGATTTCTTGAAGAAACATCGGTTAAGGAACCTTTCCTACTAGAATTCCCTGAATTTACCGACGAAGAAAACAAGCGAATGGACGAAGTATTGAAAGAAGTAGATAGATAGTGCAGTTGTTTAAACTTTCTTATTCTGGCCCCATTTGTAAACATTTAGATAGCTTCAGTACACAAAAAAGTATGGTTCTAATAAAACGATTGTTGGCCTGCTTTATGTTTATGGCGATTCTATGGCTAGCACTCTCCTATTTGGGGCTAACCTGTAGCACAATCATTCTACGTAACTTCATTGGCGACACCTGGATTTATCTCTCAAATCATGGATTAAGGCTTAACTGGAGCCGCTATTTTGTTACAATCACAAGCCTACTTTTATTCCTCACCATTGAGACCATAGCTATTATTTATAGCAAGTCCATGGGCTTGTTTAAACTTTGAAGCTACCATGCAAACCACTCTCGAACCCCAAACCTCTTTCGAGGTATCCGATAAAGGATTTTATGGCCACTTTGGCGGAGCGTTTATCCCGGAAATGCTCTATCCGAACGTTGAAGAACTACGCCAGAACTACCTCAAGATCATTAACGATCCAGCGTTCCAGGCCGAATTCTGGCAATTGCTCGAAGATTACGTTGGTCGGCCAACCCCTTTATTCCTGGCCAAGCGACTATCCGAAAAAGTAGGCGCAACGGTTTACCTTAAACGCGAAGACCTGTGTCATACGGGTGCGCATAAGGTAAACAACACGATTGGCCAGATTCTGGTAGCTCAACGACTGGGTAAAAAACGAATTGTGGCCGAAACCGGAGCAGGTCAGCATGGTGTAGCTACGGCTACCGTTTGTGCCCTGATGGGTCTCGAATGCATTGTTTACATGGGCAGTATCGACATGGAGCGCCAGAAACCCAACGTTGACCGGATGCGGATGCTGGGGGCTACCGTTGTTCCAGCCACATCGGGTAGCCAAACCCTGAAAGATGCGACCAACGAAGCCATGCGTCACTGGATCAATAATCCTGTCGATACGCATTACATCATCGGTTCGGTAGTTGGCCCGCACCCCTACCCCGATATGGTTGCCCGTTTCCAGTCGGTTATCTCCGAAGAAGTAAAGAAACAATTGTTTGCGAAAACGGGCCGTCAGAATCCAGATTACGTAGTGGCCTGTGTAGGCGGAGGCAGCAATGCAGCCGGTGCCTTTTTCCATTACCTCAACGAGCCAACCGTTCGTCTGGTAGCGGCCGAAGCGGCAGGTCAGGGCGTATCATCGGGCCATTCAGCAGCCACAACGGCCCTTGGTAAACCGGGCGTATTACACGGCAGCCGTACGATTCTGATGCAGACCGAAGATGGTCAGGTTATTGAACCCTATTCCATTTCGGCAGGGCTCGATTATCCGGGCATTGGTCCACTTCATGCCCATCTGTTCGATTCAGGCCGGGGCGATTTCTACGCCATTACCGACGACGAAGCCCTTCAGGCAGGTTTTCAGCTTAGCAAGCTGGAAGGCATTATTCCCGCACTGGAATCAGCACACGCCCTGGCAGCTCTCGAAAAAATGAATCTCAAGCCCGACGATGTTGTTGTCGTCTGTCTGTCAGGCCGGGGCGATAAAGATTTAAGTACGTACGCAAAGCATCTGTAATATGTATGTATGGGCTTCAGCCCGTGCAAAAACCCATTACGGGCTAAAGCCCGTACATACGTTTATGACCTTAACCCAAAACCGCATTACCGACTTATTTTCTCAGAAAAGTGAGCGATTACTAAACGTCTATTTTACAGCCGGGTTCCCGCAACTTAACGATACCATGACCATTCTGCGCGGTTTGCAGGCGGCTGGTGTCGATCTGGTTGAGATTGGTATGCCCTACTCCGACCCAGTTGCCGATGGCGAAACCATTCAGCAAAGCAATGGCAAAGCGCTGGACAATGGTATGTCGCTAAAAGCGCTGTTCGACCAGTTGGAAGGTTGCCGTCAGGAACAATCTGGCGATCCAGTCACCGTACCGATTCTGCTGATGGGCTATATCAATCCGGTTCTACAATACGGTGTCGAAGCGTTCTGTAAAAAATGCCAGGAAGTAGGCGTCGATGGAGTTATTTTGCCCGATCTACCCCTGGATTTATACCTGGCCGATTACGCACCGACTTTCCGGGAATACGGAATTCTGAACGTAAACCTGATTACACCACAAACCACCGAAAGCCGCATTCGGCACATCGACGAAGAATCGGACGGGTTTATTTATATGGTGTCGTCAGCTAGTATTACTGGATCAACCAAGGGTATCAGCGATTCCATGCGTGCGTACTTCGAGCGTATTCAGGCCATGAATCTTCGAAATCCGCGCCTGATTGGTTTTGGTATCAATAACCATGATACGTTCGACACAGCTTGCGAGTATGCGAACGGGGCTATTGTTGGCAGTGCGTTCATTCGTCATCTGGAAGAGAAAGGCACATCGGCCGAGAGCATTCTTGAGTTTGTGCACACGATTCGGGCGTAGCTTATTTACGTATCTATGACAAGTCCAAATCTATCTCATCAATTATTCTGGGACGTTGACTATGGGTCCATCGAATGGCAGGAAAAATATCGCTTTGTTATTGAGCGGGTTTTAGAACGAGGCACTTTTAGCGACTGGCTGGAAATCAAACGATATTATGGGCTGGAAAAAATAAAAAATACGGTCCTTCAGGCACGTTGGCTGGATAATACAACGCTATCGTTTTGCAGCAATTATTTTCATACCCCTAAAGAGCAGTTTCGATGCTACATGCTGAAGTCCTCGAATCCAGCACCCTGGGTATTTTAAAATCTATTCTTGCCAACGATACGTTTTCAACGTTCAATTTAGTTGGAGGTACTGCCCTAGCTTTGCAGTTTGGCCATCGCTTGTCAATAGATCTCGACTTTTTCACAATCGATGTCTTTGATAAAGAACTTATTAAGGCAGAACTAACAGACATAGGGTCATGGATTACAAACAGTGAAAATAAAATTGGACTTCGTGGTCAATTAAACGCTATCAAAATCGATTTTGTAACGTATCGGTATCCCCTATTAGCACCACCAATCGTTCTTGAAGGCATCCGAATGGCTTCTCAGGCTGACATTTCGGCCATGAAGCTAGCGGCTATCACTAACCGGGGAGCAAAAAAAGACTTTTACGATATCTTCTTTTTACTGCGTCACCATAGTTTTGCACAACTTTGCGAATGGTATAAAGAAAAGTACCAAACGAACAACCTATTTATGATGCTGAAAAGTATGACCTACTTTGATGATGCTGAATTAACTGAAGACCCTGTTTTACTACTAGATAAGACTTCATGGCAAATCGTTAAAGAGACTCTTTTACTTGAGGTAGCAAACTATTCTTAACAGGTAATGACTATCAATTTTGATAAATCGCCCGACGGTCTGGTTCCTGCCGTTATTCAGGATGCCGAAACGGGTAAAGTGCTGATGCTGGGCTACATGAACCAGGAAGCCTACGACAAAACCGTTGCCGAAAATATAGTTACGTTTTTCAGTCGTAGTAAACAGCGGCTCTGGACGAAGGGCGAAACATCCAATAACTTTCTGCACGTACGGGAAATCCTGGTCGACTGTGACGGCGATACTCTGCTGGTCAAAGCCAGTCCGGCCGGGCCTGTTTGCCATACAGGTGCCGATACCTGTTTTCAGGAAGTAAATCACGGCAAAGGGCAGTTTCTGAACTATTTGCAGCAGGTGATCCACGACCGGAAAGTTAATCCTTCCGACCAGTCGTATACAGCCAGCCTTTTTAACAAGGGAGTTAACAAGATTGCTCAGAAAGTTGGCGAAGAGGCTGTAGAACTGGTTATTGAAGCGAAAGATAACAACGACCACTTGTTCAAAGGCGAAGCAGCTGATCTCTTATTCCATTTTCTGGTGCTGCTGGAGCAGAAAAATATTCAGCTCGACGACATTGTGACGGTGTTGCAGGGGCGACATTCAAAACAATAATTTCTGATTTGCAGTTTGTTGTTCGATATTAGCAACCATCAACAAGGTCGTTGTCCTATTTTCTCACCAAACACAAACAGCTTTATGGGATTGATTATTCGCATCCTGATTAGCGCAGTAGCCGTTTACATCGCTAGTATATTTATTCCGGGCATTCATGTTTCGGGCGGAGCCGGTACCTACTTGATGGTAGCCATCGTTCTCGGTTTTCTGAACGCCTTTATTAAGCCCATTCTGACCGTACTGACTATTCCCATCACAATTATTACGCTGGGGCTTTTCCTGCTGGTTTTGAACGTGCTCATGGTTTATCTGACTGCGTACCTGATTCCAAGTTTTCACGTAACCGGATTCATTGCCGCACTGCTGTTCAGCTTTGTCGTGTCGATTGTGACGTCTTTACTGGACGCAATCATATAAAACAATCCTGTTCAGCGCTTTATCGAATGCCATAGCCTGAGGTTATGGCATTCGTCATTTTTCAGGGTCGTTGTTTTTCTGTAGGTTACGTCATGAATTCCTAAACCACCATGACTGAGCCAACTACGTTATACGATGTCGTTGTTATCGGGGCGGGTTATGCCGGACTGACCGCCATGCACGAACTCCTTAAAGCAGGCAAAACGGTATTATTGATTGAAGCCCGTGACCGCGTTGGAGGCCGGGTCTGGACGCAGCGGTTCGACGATGGCACCTATGTTGATCTTGGCGGTGCCTGGGTAGGACCAACGCAGGACCGACTGTATGCACTGGCTCGCGAATTCGGCGTTGAAACCTACAAGACCTACGACGAAGGCAAAAGCACGCAGTATTTTCGAGGGCAAGTCAAACGATACAAAGGGTTAATTCCTCCGCTGCCCATCGGTGCGCTGCTGAGCCTGGACGCAGCCATCAAGAAACTGAACAAACTCTCGAAAGCCGTTCATCTAGCCGAGCCCTGGGCAACACCCAATGCCTCCTATCTTGACTCGATGACACTGGCAAGCTGGATGAACGGGCAAATGCGTTTCGACGTAGCCCGGCAGTTTTTCAAAGTAGCGGCCGAAGCCATCTGGGCCGCCGACCCCGCCGAAATCTCACTTCTTCATGCGCTGTTTTACACAAAGTCATGCCGAGATCTGGACACGCTGATGAACATCAAAAACGGAGCACAGGAAGAACGGTTCGTAGGTGGCGCACAGACGATTGCCGAGCGACTGGCGGCTACGTACACCCATCAACTTGTTTTCGATTCACCCGTTAAAGCCGTTATTCAGGACGGAAATCATATCAGCGTAGTAACGTCAAAAGAAACTTATAAAGCCAAACGAGTTATTATTACGGTGCCGCCAGCGCTCCAGAGTCGTATTGATTTCCAGCCAATTCTTCCCGCCCAACGCGCCCAGTTGATTCAGCGAATGCCAATGGGGTCGGTATGGAAATGCTACGCGATCTACGAAAAGCCTTTCTGGCGTGAACAGGGCTTGAATGGCTTAGCAGCTACACCCGATGGTCACGTAACCGTCACGTTCGACAATTCGCCCAACGATGGGTCGTACGGTGTATTGATGGGATTTGTTCTTGGCAATCAGGCCAAAGCATTCACAACATTATCTGACAGTGACCGAAAACTATCGGCTCTTCATTCCTTTGCTACTTTTTTTGGGACACAGGCGCTCAGTCCCGTTCGGTATCTCGACCATAGTTTTATGAATGAAGAGTGGTCGCGTGGGTGCTATGCGGGCCTGATGGGACCGGGAATATGGACCACCCTGGGGCCAGCGTTACGTCAGCCTGTTGGGCGCATTCACTGGGCTGGTACCGAAACCTCCGATATCTGGAATGGCTATATCGACGGCGCTATTCGCTCTGGAGAACGAGTGGCCGCCGAAGTGATGATGCATGGCGAATAATACGTTTCGCACGCCCGGATTCATCCCATTTTTAGCCCACTTCATCCCATTTTTTCATTAGGCCCGGACTAGTCCGATAGTTTTGCGGGAGCCTTTTTACTAAACTGGATCATGATCGGGAGCTACATCAAAACAGCACGACGCAACGTATTGCGTAACAAGCTTTTCTCAGCCATCAATATGGTTGGCCTGGCTATCAGTATGTCCGTTGGCTTATTACTGATTGCGTTCGTACTTGATCTGTATTCATACGATAAATTCCATCAGTATGGGGACAGAATCTACCGTATCACCAACGTTCTGACGACCAATGGCGACCGAGGCAAGTTTGCCACCACATCGCTAAAAACGGGTAAGCTTATCCGGCAGAAAGTGGCAGGGGCAAAGGTGACAATCCTTCGCAACGACTTTTCGCAGGATGCAAAAGTTGGCGATAAGATCCTCCCGATAAAGGGGTTCTGGGCCGATCCATCCGTATTTACCATCTTTACCTTTCCGATGCTGGAAGGGAATCCAGAAACAGCGCTGAAAGACCCCTACTCGATTGTTCTGACAGAAACGACAGCCCAAAAGCTATTTGGCAACGACGATGCGCTCGGCAGGGTAGTCCGGTTCGACACACTCGATTATCAGGTAACGGGGATTATGAAAGACGTCTCCTTCTTCTCACATATCCACTTCGAAGCGCTGGTATCGCTATCAACGGCTGAGCAACTGAACCGAAGCAACTTCGACAAATGGGCCAATACGCCTTCGAACTTCGTGTATATACTGCTGCCGGAGCAAACTGAAAGGGCATCAATCCAGTCGGAGCTGGACGCCATTGCCAGGGAAGAAACCCGTACCGAAGCCAATACGAAGGTTCAATTCGAGCTTCTGCCCTTGTATAAAATTGTAGTTGGCGAAAACCTTCGTCGCTCGGAAGGGAGTGGCTACGTAGGCCCGCATATGCCCCCAACCGTACTCTGGATTCTTGGAGGGCTGGCACTGGTGGTGATTCTGTCGGCCTGTTTCAACTATACCAATCTGTCGATGGCCCGCGCCATGCGCCGTTTTAAGGAAGTGGGTCTTCGAAAAGCAATCGGTGCCGGAAAGAGCCAGGTCTGGCAACAGTTTCTGGTAGAAGCAATTATGATTTCAATGGCCTCTCTCCTGCTTTCGTTTATCCTTTTTCTGATCTTACGGCCACAACTGATTAGCCTGGCCCCGGAGATGCAGCGAACGGTGAAGCTCTCCCTTACACCGACTATGGTCATTACATTTATCATCTTTTCGGTTGCGGTAGGGGGTATTGCTGGCCTCATGCCTGCCCTTTTCTTCTCGAAAGTCAGCGCAATTAGCGCGCTCAGAAATGTATCGACCGTTAAGGTATTCAAATATGCCACCCTCCGTCGCGCCCTGGTGGTGATTCAATACACACTCACGCTCATCTTTATTACGGCAACCGCCATTGGCTACGTACAATACAAAAACATACTGGCCTTCGACCTGGGATTCAATACCGAAAACATCCTGAACATCAATATGCAGGGCAATAAACCCGACGCTTTCTTAAAAGAACTGCGTGAGATGCCAGAAGTAACGGCCTTATCCCGGTCGCTGATCATCACCAGCGTTGGGAATGCCTGGGGGGGCTACATGAAATATACCGATTCGCGCGATTCAGCTCTGGTCCTGACAAACCACGTCGATGAAAACTACCTGGCACTGCACAATTATAAACTCATTGCGGGAGGAAATTTCAACGCACACCCCACCACAACTGAGGCCGCTACAGAGGTAATCGTTAACCAGCAAGTCCTGAAACGATTCAACATTGGGAACAATAATCCCGAAAAGGCCATTGGAAAAGAGGTCATTTTTAGCAGTTTTCACAGCACTCGCCGGATGACCATCATTGGGGTTATGAAAGACTTTCACTATGGCAAGGTCGATAACCTCATCGAGCCGGTCGCTTTTATGGCCTGGACACCCGACGACAGAGCCATTATCAACGCCAAAATTCAGCCTACTGACCTCCTGGCCACCCGAGCCAAAATCGCATCGGCCTGGAAGAAGATCGACCGGATTCATCCCTTACAGGCTAAATTCTACAGCCAGGAAATAGAAGATGCCTACAGCGAATTTTCGGCTATGATCAAGATCATTGGATTTCTTTCCTTCCTGGCCATTTCGATTGCCTCGATGGGCCTGTTCGGTATGGTAGCCTACACAACCGAAACCCGCCTAAAGGAGATCAGCATCCGTAAAGTGATGGGGGCAAGCTCCGGTAGCCTTATCTACTTGCTGAGCCGTGGTTTTCTGGTTATGCTATCCGTATCGGCCCTCATCGCACTCCCCGTAACCTATCTTTTCTTCGAGAAGATGGTGCTGACCCGTTTTCCGTATCACACACCCGTACAGGTTTCCGAACTGTTTATTGGCTTGCTGGCCGTACTGCTGATTGCCTTTCTGATGATCGGATCGCAGACGATGAAGGCCGCAAAAAGTAATCCGGTTGACGTTTTAAAGGGCGAATAGGAATGTAGATTCCCTTATCTGAAGAAATATGTTTTAACTTCAGCGCATCGATAACGCATAAACCGAAACTGAAATGACGTTTATCCAGACGCCGAACGCACCTGTACCGGGTGGCCACTATTCGCAAGCGGTTGTCCACAATGATCTGGTGTTTATATCGGGCATTTTACCGATCGCACCCGATGGCCAGAAGTTGACCGATGCCACTGTGGCCGAGCAAATAAAACAAGTTCTGGCCAATCTGGACGCTATTTTACAGGCAGCCGGAAGCCGTCGCGATCAGGTTTTGAAGGTTAGTGTGTTTATTTCGGATATGAATGCGTGGGCTACGGTCAATGCGCTATATGCGGATTTTTTTGGCAATCATCGCCCTGCCCGGTCGGTTGTCCCGGTTAATCCTTTACACTACGGTTTTGTCATTGAACTGGAAGCAACGGCGGTTGTTTGAAGCAAGAAAGAGGTCGGCCAATAGTAAGCTATAAACCGACCTCTTTCTTATATTGATTTCTCTGACTCAGTTTACCCGTACCCGTTCGCCAGCCGAGTGGGCCGAAAATTCGGGCGCATAGAAACACTGAACGGTGGCCACACCCGCTGAAAAATCGCCTAGTTGGGCAACACGCAGATCATATTCGAACACATGCGTACCTACGGGCAGGTAGCTCATGAAGAAATCAGTGCTGGCATCGCGGGGGGATTCGTAATAACCCAGGCCATTCTGGTATTTATACCCCGACAACGCAGCTACCGGCTCAAACCCCGACGCCCGGCTGTCTTTCAGATGAACGTACTCCATAGCCCGGTCGGTTTTCAGGACTAGCCGCACCTTGATCAGATCACCGGGTTTGAGCGCCGTTTTTTCGGTTACGGTCGAAATTTGCGGGCCCGTAGGCGAATCCCGTTGGACATACAGTGTTTTTTGTACCGACAATCCGGCACTACCCGGCATCACCCGGTCGAGAGGTTCGAAGTGCTGCCAGTACAAAGCCCCCCAGGCAGGTCCATCGGTCGTTTTCGTCACCTGGATGACACCCTTTTCCGGTTTGATCTCCGAGGCCGCATAGGTTACTTTTTCGTAGCCTGTTATGGCATCGGCTTTGGTAACCCGACTTTCAATGGGCTGACCACCCAGACTTACCTGTGTGCTTACACCCGTTCCGAGCCAATCGCTTCCCCGCAGCAGGAGCGCATAAATTGCTTCGGTGGTTGCCTTGGTCGACTCCCAGGATTGGGTTTGCTTCTGCCGCAACAGCCAGCGCTTCATGTCGTCGATTTCAACCTGTTTTGGATTGATTTCGCCAAATGCTTCGATCAGATAGGCTTGGGTTTCAATCGGGGTCTGATACCAATAGAGACCGCTGGTATTGTCGGGCCAGTACATTCCCAACTCCTCACTTTTCCGGGTCCGCTCCCGTAGCGAAGCCAGAATCCCATTCGCAGTTTTGGTATCGCCATAGCGGGAGAGTGCCATCGCCGAAAGAGCCTGCCCCTGCAAACTTTGCGTCTGCCACTGCTCCGCAATCTGCCGTTTTAAATAGGCTAGTACCGCTTTATCAACAGGTTTATTGGGGTAAAAACTCCGAGTGTATAGGTATTGAGTAGCCAGGAAATATCCGTTTCCTGCTACTTTAGCGCCCTTCTTCGAGTCAGCTTTTTGCTGTTCGTCGACCCATTTTTTCAGTTCAGTATCTACATATTGAATGGCGCGTGCCTGCATATCGACCAGTTTGGCCTGCATGTCATCGGGAAATTTGACACCCAGTTTCTGCAAATGCCCAAAGCCCCCCAGAATATGTAAGGTGATTGACAGATTCGGCTCCATACCACCAAACCATCGAAGGCCGCCGTTATCCGTTTGCAGTTGCTGTAATTTATCAAACGCCAGGCGTTGCTCGCTTTCCATCCGGTTCGCATCCAGCAACTGGCCCAGCTTTGCCTGACGTTCAGTCTCCGACCGGGCACTGGCCAGCCAGGGCGAGTTCTCCAGCGCAACGGCTTTCAATTCCTCGTTTGTTTCCAGTGGGCTTTTTGGAGCAGACTTTTGCCATTCAGCAATTACCTGCCGAAAAACCGGCTTGCTCCCCACAATATGCGCGGCCAGACTATTGGCATACAATCGACTGAAAAGCTGTTCCGCACACTCGTACCGATACTCCATCAGATAGGGTAGCGATTGCAGCGCATACCAGCTCGGATTGCTCGTAACCTCCACCGTCAGCCGCTCATGCTGTACGGGTAGCTCCGGGTTGAGATTTGTCAGAGGCTTCAGTTTGAACGCTTTGGTATCCTTGCCATTAACCCAGAACGGCTGCGAATCGGTCACGAGCATACGGTTCGGTAATACCGGAACGGTAAATTCTTCACCATCGGTAAACGTACCCGACTGCGCCGTTAACCGGCAGGTAACGGCTTCCAGGCCCTTTGGTACGATTATCGTCCAGCCCACCGATGTACTCAGGCCAGGTGCTATCATAGCCACTTGTTCGCCAGCAATTCGTTGGGGTACAGGTAATGGCTCGCCCGTCAGTGCGTTGGTCAGCAGCAGGTTAGCCTTAACGTCGGATAAGGGCCGATCAGACAAATTGGTTAGCCGCGCCCGCACCTGAATGGTATCACCTTCGCGCAGGAAACGGGGGGCATTGGCCGTAATCATCAATTCTTTCTGCGTAACGATTTCCCGTTCCAGCGTTCCCGTTTTCAGGTCTTTGGTATGAGCAAAGGCCAGTAATCGCCAGCGCGTAAGGGCTTCGGGCATCGTAAATTTCAAGACAACTCGCCCCTGCTCATCCGTTTTAAGTTGCGGAAAAAAGAAAGCTGTTTCGTTGAAGTTCCGGCGCGGGTTAATAAGTTCGGGTTGTTTAGCTGGTGCATCGGCCTTGTAATTTGGCCCTGGTTCAGCCGCCACAGCGACGTTTAATTCCTCTAACTTTCCTCCTGAAGCATCCTGATCCATAGCATTAGCTCGCTTAGCCATCGCCATCATGGGCTTTCCGGGCGCATACCCTCGTATACGTACCAGATTATTCTGGGCCATCCACAGCAACTGATCATAGCGCAGTGTCGGAACGGCTACGTCAGGGTGATACCGATAGATTAGGTTCCGACTAGGCTGAACCCCAAAACCACCCGACTGCCAGTCCGAAAAGATAGGGCTATATACCTGATAGAGAACCGTTGGCCAGTTTAGTGGATCAAATGCGTCTAATGAAGCATCATACAAGGTAGCGACTACTTCGGCAGGTAGCTTATCCAGCCCGCCTACCGTCAAGGTCCATTCTTCTCGTTCGCCCGGCTTGAGTTTGTTTCGGAACGTCTGGGTTTCGATGGTAAGTTTTTTATTAGTAAACGGAACAGTGATGAGCTGCGTTTTCTGGTAAAGCCTGCCGGTCTGAATCATGGCGAAATGAACGGCAAAACCGCCACGCTGCTGGTCAGTAACGGGTAAACTAATACGCCGGGGGCGCCCATCGGTTTTGATCCATTCCTCACGGACAATCTGATGGTTTTCTTCTACCGTTAATAAAACCCAGCCCGGCTGACTATTCCCGACCCAGAAAACCGCTTCGCCACCGGGTTCAGCCGTCGCTTTCCGAACCTGTACCCAATCGTCAATGCGGGCTGAGGCTACGGGCTGTTTGTCGTTTACAACCGCAAAAAAGACTTGCTCCTGACTGATTTCTCCAGTCGAATCGGTCAGTTTTAGTTCAGCAACGTATTCACCGGGCGTATACCGATTTAGGGCAGGTTTAATGAGCGAATCGGCCGGAGCGGTGATTGATTGCTGCTGAACGACTTCGCCTTTTTGCCAGGTACGTGGATCAGCCTCATTGGCAAACAGATCGTTCGGGAAGAGTTTTTCAAATTCAGCCTTGGTCAGCAATTGCCGGTCGGGGCGATTCCATAACCGATTCCGCAACAGGCGCGAAGGTGGTTGCAATCGATAAATCGTAAGCTGGCCTTTTGCCGAAACCAACTGATCCGACTGATTGGTTACCCGTAGCGGAAATGGGGACGCGTTTTCGATCTCTACCTGCGCCGGAATCCGTAGTTCAGCCCGTAAGGCCGAGTAACCGATATGAAGCGTTTCAGTAGCCGTTCGCGTTTCGCCAGCCTGATCGGTTACATCAATGGTTACGTCGAAATCAAAAATGGGGTTGGTGGACCGAGCTTGCTCCCGGTCGGGTGTAGCCGGAAATGTAATCGTGACGTTACCCTTATTATCGGTTTGAGCCGACCCATTCGCTATTTCGGTTTGATTCATGTTCCGGGCAATGTACCACCACTCCCAGCGGGGTCGAAGTTTACGCACCACCCGATAGCGTATTGCGGCCCCATCGACGACAGCCCCCGAAAAGGTTTTGGTTTCAGCCGAGAGAGTTACCGTCTGGCCCAGTTTGAACGACTGCGTAATGGGCTTGATTTTCACCTCGAAGGTTGGGCGCTTGTACTCTTCCACCCGAATAGTGGCTGATCCGGTTAATGTCTGTATCGTCATCATACCCGTCAATCGGCCAACAGGCGCGGTAAAGCTGGCGCTAAACGTACCGAACTCATTGGTACGCAGCGTTTGCATGGCAATCCGCTCCCCATTCTGATCACGAAACTCTACGGCAATGTCGGTACCAGAAACAACATCAAACTGATTATTCTTTCCTTCATACAAGAGCCCTTTCACATAAATAGGCTGGCCCGGTCGGTAGATGGCCCGGTCGGTAAAGAGCTGCGTGTAGGTTTGAGCTTTCGGCTCGTTTCGTTCATACGAATACTGATAATAATATTGTCGCTCCGATAACAGTGTGTCGTTTCCCGATGCAATCAGGTAATAAAAGTTATTCTGCTGGGATTGGGCGCCCGGCACCATTTCTACCCAACCATTAGCATTCGTTTTTGACGGATTACGCCCTGGAATAGGGGCTGGCGAATTCTCTCCGACAACATTTACCCGTACATCAGCTAGTGGCTGCCCGGTCAGTCGATTGGTGACAAATACCTTCTGAAGCCGTTTTCCCTCATTAACAGGCTGGGCGATATACCCAAGCGTTGAGACCGAGAAAGCGGCATACTGAACTGATTCTATTTTATCCTGAAACTTACTATCATTGGTTACCAGCAACATATAATGCCCCGTCGGCAAGCCCATAATTGGCATTTCGATGGCATGGCTGTTTAGGTCGCCATCGTCGGGAAGGCTAATCATATGTTCGGCGACAACGGGCCGTTTCTGCCAGGCCGTATAGAGTTTTTTCAGTTGATCGTCGTTTCGATACAGATCCCGATAATTCTGCAACTCCGATACCGACAACCGGATAATCCGATACAATAGCTTATTGACATTCTGATAATTGACGAGCGCCCGAAACGGCTGATTCGGCGCATTTACCTGCTCTACCTGTACCGAATAGTTGGGGGTGATCAACCGACTCAGTAATTGATCGGCCTGTTTAGCAGCTCGTGTTTGTGGAAAACGCTTACGAATATCCCGGCAGATATCGGCAGCCTGTTTGGCATTCCATTTATTGGGTTGCGCCGGTTTATCGCCCGACTCACCACCCTCATACAACGGATTCACCACCCCATGATTCGCCAGAAATTCTGCGAGCTGGTAGGCATATACCGCTTCGGCAGGGCTGTTTTTATACCGGGCCATCTGCTTTTCGAGCGTTTGTCGATAAAGCGAATCTCGCTCAGGCACAACACTATAGCGATGTACGAAGGCCAGCCGCAGAACATCGGCATCGGCCAGCGCATTCGGATTGGCATCGGCCAGGTGAAACGCAAGCAGTTGCTGATAAAGGTGTACGGCCTGATAACGCCCAGACAATGAGTCCCGACTTTGGATGGTAAACTTTGTAAATACCTCTGGTCCAGCTAGAAAAGAAGGTTGATCCAGTTCAAAGCGAAAAACGGGTTTTAATAAATCCGGCTCTGTGTTCTGAAAAAACTCAAGGGCACGGTGCGCCAGCAGATCATACAACGTAGGGCGAAGCGGTCGGGCATCAGCATCCCCTTTTTCCAGCAGGGCTTCGTAGGCTGTAATGGAGGTTTTCTGTAAGAGTTCGCGAGGTTGTACCGACGCCAGGTACGCCTTCGTGATTACATCGACCAGTTGCCGGGCATCCCAGGAGGTAAAATCATCTTTCGCACCCGACGAAGTTGACGACGTATTCCCTATATTGATGGTTGTCCGATTGTAGAATTTATAGCGATTTTGCTGGAAATACTGCCAGTAAAGGCCTCCCCGAACCGATTGCAGAACCGACTTACCCGGTTCTGGAACATCGGCAATATCGCTCTCAAGCGCGTGTATGATCTCTTTGTAAGCATCTTCATCCGAAAAGCTCCGAAAAACGGTTCGTGCTATCGATGCTTTCACTACCTGCTGGTAGTTCTTCTGCGCTTTAGCTTCTTTATAAATACGGTTGGCAATATCCAGAGCCGATTTAGGCAATCCCTTGCTCGCCAGCGAATCGGCCCGTTTCCAGTCGCGGGCGTAGTCGGGCGGGCGATTTTGCGCTGTGGCGGCCATGGCAATAAGAATATAAAAAACTGATAGGTATGCGTGCATGGTTTCCGATGAATGTAGGTTGTTGGGATAGATGAAAGCTATTCTGCTTTTCCACAACGTCTGGTACTATGATTCAGGTTTGCAGGAAATGGTTTAATACAAGTCTACAACCATTCATTATATTCGTCTATGGTTACATTTGATCAAAATGGAAATTTATTCCCCTATAGTCGTATACCGCTATCATTACCAGCTATTGAAACATGGTTTGTCATTCCTTTTACGGAATCATTGACCCGAAAAATACTGTTTAGATCCTTTACAGCCTACCATGCGGCCTTATTCGAGGTTCTAAAGCTGTTGCCACAACAGTGAGTAGGCGGTAGTTTTATTAGCACAAAACTGAATCCTGATGACGTAGATTGTGTAAATTTGATTGAGTTTGACGAAGAATTGGACCATAACGTTGAATCAATACTACCTTATCTGTTAATTGGTGGTTCGCGCGATTCGTATCGGGTCGATGGACATTTGATTGCGGTTTACCCTATAACTGACGAACGCTATGAGTTGATTACTGTACCGTCGATGGCCTATTGGCAAACGTTCTTTATGAATGATAGGCAGGATAATCCGCGTGGTTTTATTGAGTTGATAAATTCAATCTGATATGCAAGACCCTCGTCACCCTGATACATTGGTTGCAGAGCTTAGCGAGTTAAATCGGTTATTGGCAAATCATCGACAAATGCTGGCTAAACACCCCTCCGACTCCTTACTGGCGTTATCGTTAAAGCAATATGAACTTCGCCGAACGCAGTTGTTAAAAGAACTCCATTTAAGCTTAAGTGTCTTTTTTACGGAGCAAACTCACTAATTTTATTTCGTAACGTATGCCGCCTATTTTACTCCTGCTGACTTATCTCATCTCATTTTCCAACCCTCCCATTAAGGAGAAAACCTACCCAATTGGTCAGATCAAAACGAATATGGGCGAGATTCTTTTCTGGTTATATGATGAGACGCCAAACCATAAAGCAAGTTTCATCAAGTTGGCAAATCAGAACTACTGGGATACGCTTACGTTCAACCGGGTTATCAACAATTTTGTAGCGCAGGGTGGTTGTCCCGATACGCCCGCTGGCTTTGCCGATTCACCCTACCTGCTGAAACCTGAGTTCAGACCGGCCATCCGGCATATTTATGGGGCCGTCGGGGCCGGACGTGACAACAACCCTGAAAAACTCTCGGCTGGTTGTCAGTTCTACATTGTGCAAAACAAAAAAGGTGAACACCGTCTCGACGATAAGTTCACAGTGTTTGGCCAGGTCTTTAAGGGGATGGACGTTGTGGATGCCATCGTAGCCGTTAAGACTGACTCGACCGATACGCCCCTCTCTCCTATCAAACTGGATGTCAACGTCCTCAACCTCACTTCTTCGCAACTGAAAAAGCTAGGTTATGAAGTGAAGTAGGTTGAGGTTTTACTGCTTCAACAAAAAGGCTGTCAAATCGGCTAGTTGCTGATCGCTAAGCCCCAAGGCTTTGGGGTCGGGCATCAGGCTGGTTTTGTATTGCCGACGCGAAAAAATCTGATCGGTTGGAATCGTATGTTTATACCCTTTAATCCCCTTGATCACGACCGACTGATCACCATCGCTCACTAAAAACCCATAATACGTTTGGCCTTTTTTGGTGGTAATCAGCCAAGGCTCATACCCGAAGGCAATACCCGCACTCGGATTCATAATGGCATCCAGCAGGCTGTTTCTGTCAAATTTCTGGTGAATCTGAGTGAGTTCGGGGCCAACATCCGTTCCCAACTGGCCGTGTTTGTGGCAGGTTGCGCAGTTAGTCCGAAATACGGTTTGACCTTTTTTAGCGTCACCACTTAGCATAGCCACTTTAGCCACGGGCGAATCCGCATCTACATTAGTCGATACAGACGATGGTGATTCGACAGTCGTAGTCTGGTCTGTAGATTGGGCTTGCAAAGGAACTGTAGAGACGGGCGCTGTTTTGACGGGTTCAGCAGCATCTGCGGGTTTGTTCTGCGCAACCTCAGCCGTTTGTACAGACTCATCCGACGTAGCTGCCGATGGTGCAGGATGCAAGGTTGGTTTCAACGGGAAGAATTCGCGGCCCATGGTTCGCACCGTCTGATCTCGATTGGTCCGAATACCGGGGCCAGCCGCTTTAATCAGATCGTCCGATAGTTTTTTATCAGCCGCTAGCCCGATCAACACTTTAGCCCCTTCCGGGTCTCTTGACATCGAAATGACTAGTTTCCGTTTTTCGGTATCCGACAGGCTTTCATCCAGCAACAGTTGGCGTTTATCCAGCATCTTCTGTTCCTCGACCGATACCTGTGGTTTTTCAGGTATCACTTCGTCCCAGTTCAGCAGTTTAGCCCAATCGTTCCCTTTTCGGAAGTCCAGCCAATACGTAGCCTGTGCAGCCACATCTTTATCTGCCGATTTGGCCAGATCGACCATCGCTTTGGCAGCCGGTTCCGTTTTGATAAAGCCCAGAGCAGTGATGGCCTGTTCACGCGCTTCGGCCGTTAGGTTTGTACTTTCTGCCCGCTTCTTCAACAACGGTACGGCCGATGGCGGATGTAATTCCCAAACCAGATTGGCAGCTCGTTGATCCCAATCGGCAGGATTTTGGGGCAGAGTCTGCCGAATATTGAAAAACAAGGCTTCTTCTTTTCCGTCGGCCGCTTTTCCGAGCGCATCCAGATACCAGCGATCCTGTCCGTCGTAGCCTTTTACCAGGTTAAGCAGCATAAACTTACATTCGTCGTAGGGCACATCGCGTAAGGCAATGGCTACCTCCCGACGAACAGCGGGACTTCGGTCGGTCGATAAGTTGCCCAGCAGCGGAAGCAAGGCCCGTTGAGAAGCCGTCAGCGCCGGAATCGATTTTGAGTTTTCGGGTGTGATGCTACGTAGTGCCCGCAAGGCTACCAGCCGAACAGGGGCATCAACGGCTTTCAGGAGACGTTCGACTTCAAACTGCCCCTCCGCCCCTAGTTGCGCCAGCAGGAAAATAGCTCTCGCCCGATGAAACTGATTCGATGAAGACAACAACGCCTCAACGGGTTCAATCACTTTTTCACCCTGTGTCCGCAAGGCTTCAAAACCCAGCATTCTGACATTCACGGCTGGACTGAGCAGAGCGGCAATCTGACCCTGCGTAGTAGTAAGATCCAGCTTAGGCGTTCTTAGCTTTTTGCCTTTGGGCGTGATCCGGTAGATGCGACCATATCCTTTTGGGTCTTTCATCTGATGCCCACCCACAATTGGGTCGTACCAATCGGCAATGTAAAGCGCCCCATCGGGTCCAACGGCTATATCGCTAGGGCGAAACCACTTACGCGTATCTGTAGTGGCTGCATTCCATTTATAATTGGCATCGACTTCGGGCATAGAACTGATCAAATCAGTCCGCGTCATTCTGTAACCTGCCCCCTGCGGCTCTGGTCTGTACCCAAATATTACGTTCCGACCTGCATCGGCGCTGAGCAGCATACCCCGATATTGAGGACCAAGTTCATCACCTTCATACATGACCATACCCGTTGGTGAGCCTGCCCCTGTGATGTCGCCAACGGGCATGACACCGGGATCCTGCTGATGCCAGTGAGCCACCGGAATCGGCTGACCGGGTCGCTGGTCGGCTTTCCAGGTCCGGGTTCCGTCGGCGCTAAAAAATCCGGCATTACCTCCTTCCATTAGCCAACTTGTGCGGCAGGCAACCACCTCATCGTCGTTGTCATTTTGCCACATGTTGCCGTACGAATCCAGGGCCGTTTCGTAATTATTGCGGAAGTTATGCGCCATCACCTTCAGCTTTGAACCATCGGGGTTGATGCGTAACGCCAATCCGCCCGTCCAGACCCGGCCATCGTCGCTTACCTGATTCCCGTGATTCAGTTTGTTATGGGGTGTTCCGCCTGTATACATGCTACCTGAACGCAAGGTCCAGCCATCAATATCCGACACAACGTGAGGGCCCGCATTGCCGGTATTGAAGTAGTATTTTCCATCGGGCCCGGCCACAACGGCATGAAGCGAATGGTCGTGATCCATACCGCCGAAACCCATGAGCATCACTTCCTTCTTATCCGCTTTATCGTCGCCGTCTTCATCGGTGTAGGCCACCAGATTAGGGGCCGCCGATACAATTACTTTATTACCAATTACAGCGATACCCAGTGGCGAAACCAGCTCTGGATCGGTTACAAAGACTTTACTATCGTCGGCCTTGCCATCGCCATCTTTATCTTCCAGAATCACAATCCGTTCGCCATCGGGGTGATTGAGCCGGTCTTCGGGTTTATTGTTGAATTTCCGATAGTTTACTGCTTCTGTAATCCATACCCGCCCTTTAGCGTCAATGTCCATGTTCGTTGGGTTATGGAACATGGGCGATTCGGCCCATAAGGTAGCTTCCAGATCATCAGGGAGGTAGAGCGTATTCGAATCGGCAATCACCGCTGAAGCCATTGCAGGGCCTGACGTCTTAGTCAGCAGATAGTCCGTGGATTTGGTTACCTGAAAGCTCTGACCGGCCAGCGTCAAAAAACCAACGGTTGTTAGTACAACCGGAAATGGATTCAGCGAAAACAGCTTTTTCATGTATGTTTTTGGTTCATCAACTAAACAGCGAGCGTACTGTCTTGTTGTTTTCGATATAACTTTCAAGCATGGGCTGGCCTTTTGGAACCGCCCCTTCGATTTGCAACCAGCCTTTATAGCCAATCGCATCCAGTTCCTGCCGAACTTTTGCCAGGTCAACTATACCCTGACCTAGCAAGTGGTCGTTTTCTTTCAGATGAAACTCACAGATTCGGTTTTTTCCCAGATCACGAATTTCTTCAAAAATATTGTAACCGCGAACGGATGAGTTGCAAACATCATAATAAACTTTGATAGCCGGTGACCCAACGGCTTCGATGATTGCCATGAGTTCGGGAGCCGAAAGCCACGATTCGATGCCTAAAATGACACCTGCTTTTTCTGCCTTTGGTGCTACTGCTTTCAACCGCTCAATAACCACCCGAATCCCTTTCGGATCATTTCGGAGGTCGTTATTGTTAAAGAAAGCCAGCAAAACGTTTTTAACGCCTAATGCATCGGCTACATCGACACTGTCCTGTACCCATTGCTCTGTTCGAGGATCGGATTTGTAGGGAATTTCGTTCAACAGTCCGATGGCCAGCCCGCTAATAGCCACGCCCGATTTCTGAGCAGCCGCTTTATAAGCCCGCTGTTTATCGGGTTGGCGCAGGTGAACATGATCGGTCGAGGTATTTAAGCTAACCTGAACGCCATCGAGTCCAATTTGTTTGGCTACCGCAAAAGCATTTATATCACCGGCCTGACCAATAGACCAGTCGCAGGCACCAATTTTGAAGCGAGCTTTGGAAGGTATCGGTCGTGTCAGAACTGGAGAAGCAAGCATGGACAGACCCAGGCCAGCCGTGTAACGTAGGGCATCCCGACGATTCATAAAAAAGGATTAGGTAAAAACAGCTCAAAGGTACGATCAGAGTACTAATTATAGACAAAATTGAATGGAATCAAGAAACAAGAAATTTTTACGTACGCTTCCAACCGTTCCGACCCCTATGCGGTCTTAGAGGTGTCAACATTGCTATGCAGGATGATTACGCACTAGTCGAAGGCTGCCGACGACAGGACCGGAGTATGCAGCGACTGCTTTATGAGCGGTTTGCCGGAAAGCTGTTTGTCGTTTGCAAACGCTATGTAAAAGATCCTGACGAAGCCGAAGACATATTACAGGATGCCTTTGTAAAGATTTACCGTCATATCGACTCCTTTCGGTTCGAGTGCCCTCTGGAAGCCTGGCTGAAACGGGTTGTCATTAATACGGCTTTAAAACATATACGAAAACAAAAACCCTGGGAGCATACTACCGACGTGCAGGAACTGGCTCCAGTGCTGCCACAGGCCGATGAAAGTCTTCCAACACTAAATTACCAGTACCTGCTGCAACTGATTCAGGAGCTTCCGCCCGGTTGCCGAACCGTATTTAACTTATATGCCATTGAAGGCTACACCCATCCCGAAATTGCAGAGATGCTGGATATAGCCGAAGGAACATCAAAATCACAATTTGCCCGCGCCAGAAGCCTATTGCAACAGAAACTACAATCCGATGGCCATCCTGCTGAAGGACGACCGCGCTGAACAGAATAAAGATGGACGAATTAGAAAAAAATATGCCGGACAATTTTTGGCGAAAGGCATTCGACGAAGCCGCTGAAACACCGCCCCCTCGGGTATGGGATGCGATTGAGCGACGGTTAGATGAGCCTGACAGTACCAAAATACTCCCACTCTGGGGAACAGGCCTGGCTTCGTCACGACCATTCGTTTGGAGTACTCGCATTGCAGCTGCAGTGGCGTTGCTACTGCTTGGCTGGTGGGCTGTTCAGACGTTACCGTCAGCTAATCTGTCTTACAAACGGAATGCCCCTAACGTGATTGCACAGCATGCAGAAAAGCCAGCAAATACGCCAGCCAGCAAAGAGCCGACGGCTACTGAGCAGGCTGATCAAGCGAACTCATCGACTGAATTGCCAGAATCGGTAGCTTCTGCTTCAAAGCCTACTACGGAATCTGGCACTAAAACACTGGCTAAATCTGGACGTCAACAATTGTCTCCCTTCAAACCGTATCCAGCGAGCGCACTAGCCACACTTGCATCGAAATCCCGAGTGCCTAATTCAGTCGGTTCGGAGTTGCTGATGAAAACAGGCCAGTTAGCCCAGGCAAGAACAGCCCCCCGAATGTCGGTAACGACAGCCGCAGCACAGGCATCAATAAACTCAGTTGTGGCTTCTCAGGCGGTTGTTACGCAAACAGATGGGGCTAATCCGACTGTTACCATCGCCTTTGAGCCTCTCTCCGGTCGTTCGTTACGCCTACGCGGATTTGGTCAGATTCATCGGATTGTCTGGTTCCGACCAGCTGAGCCCGAACTGAAACCGGAAATCGCCCAATCGAAACAAAGATCCCGCGATGCTTGGGCCTCGGCCAGTGTGATGCCAGGTTCGTTTAATCCGATGGTCTCTATAAAGTCGGCGTCCGTTGCTTCGGTCGGTTCGGCTTCCCTGGATGCGATAAAGGCGTCGACAACGAGTCAGCAAAATGTGAGCAGTAGCCCAAATTTCTCGGTAGCCTACCAGGCTGGTGCTGGTGTTCAGCTCTCTGAACGCTGGTCGATCGAATCTGGAATTGGCTACCTGGCTGGCCGCTCAACCCTCGAAACACCAGCCCAATTTTCATCGGCTTCCTTGTCGGCTGGATTTATTCAGAACTCAGCTTCCAGCAATCTGTACGTCGATGCGCTTCGGAATAGCATTCACCGGGGTGATTTAGCCTATGCAGTTCCACAGGCGAATTATGCGAATGTTTCTAATTCAGCCTATCAGAACAGCTACAACGGTCAGATACGGCAAGTATTGACCAACGATTATCAGTATATGCAGGTGCCGGTTCAGGTTGGGTATCAGTTGCGGCCAAAGAAAAAGTTAAGCCTGGCTTTACTAGGCGGCATCATTACCAATATTTTCATTCGAAATACGGTCGACAGCCAACTGGAAATTACAGCAAAAGATGGTATTTATCGGCCTGTATCACTGGCAGCCGCCATGGGAGCCCGATTCCGGTATCGGCCTACGCGTCAGTGGTCAGCTTCGGTAGCCGGGATGTATCAGCCCTCTCTGGGACTAGGTACGCAATCGGAATCGCAAGTGCAAAGTAAGCCCAATACGGCCGGGATGAGTTTTGGGGTCGATTACCACTTTTAACGAATCCGACGATGAAACAGACTCTGTTCGTAGCTGGATTTATTCTCTTGTTTGGCCATTGCACGAGTAGCCTATCCCCCAGAAAGCTGACAGATGCTGATGGACTGGTTATCCGTACGGGCACCTCGGCAGGTATGTGTATCGGCTACTGCGCGTTCGACTATGAATTGAGTGGAACGAATTTAACACTTACCCAGCGCCCCAATGGCGTTCAATCAAACCTGACGACCAAAACATGTCAGTCAACGATTAGCCAGACTGATTTAAATGACCTGCTGGGTACTATTGATCTGGATGCATTTTTCAAACAACCTACTGTGTTGGGTTGCCCGGATTGCGCTGATGGCGGAGCCGAGTACGTTGAATTACAACTTGGCGAACAGAAACACCGGGTTACGTTCCAATATGGACAAACGATTCCAGGTTCTGAAGCCCTGGTCGATAGATTACGGACTCACCGGGCTGCCCTCAACGTATGTAAGTGAACAGCTCCCCTATGAGTAATTCCCCACTTGAGCTAACTAAACAACAAATACGATATGAAACCGACTCTTTTCTCCACGTTAGCAACCATAACAATCGGAGTTCTGCTTACGACCATAGGCTGTAAGAACTCAAATCTAAGTCCAGATACGAGTACGGCCAGTGAGTTGCGCGTATCGGCTCCGTTTGCCAGCCAGACCACTCAGTTTGCGTTCGATGTGACCAAAGAGGTAGTTGCTGAAGAAGGCCAGGCTAAAAACGTGTTTATTTCGCCCCTGAGCTTACACATTGCCCTGGGTATGATTCTAAACGGCGCCAATGGTCAAACTGCTCAGGAAATACAGAAAACTCTGAAACTGGATACCCAAACGCTGGCCGACGCTAACAAGACCTACCAAAACTTAATGGAAAACCTGCCGGGCGTCGATTCAAAGGTGACGCTGGGACTCGCCAATTCAGTATGGTATCGGAATACGTTTGCCGTTGAAAACTCTTTTCAGGATTTGCTGAAACAGTCATTTCAGGCAGAGGTGTCGGCGCAGGATTTCAACGATCCGGCAACATTGGGTAAAATTAACGGATGGGCCAGCCAGAAAACGAATGGAAAAATCCCGAAAGTGCTTGACCAGATTCAGCCTGACAATGTCATGTTTCTGATGAATGCACTGTATTTTAAAGGGGACTGGAAAAAACAATTCGATGCCAGCAAAACGGTCGATATACCCTTTAAACTGGCAACAGGGGGCACCACCAATGTGCGTATGATGCGGCTCAACACCGAATTGAACCGGGCTTCCCGATCCAACTACACGGCCTTTGAGTTACCCTATGGTTCCGATAAATTCGCTATGACAGTACTACTCCCTTCCGAAAACAGCTCGGCCGATGCCCTTGTCAATAGCCTGAATAGTGAAGAATGGGCTCAGCTTCAGAAAGCGATGGCACCGGGTACTATCGACATTGGTCTGCCGAAGTTTACGATGCAGTATGAGGTGAAGCTGAATAAAACGCTGTCAACGCTGGGTATGTCTACCGCCTTTACGGATGCGGCTGATTTCACAAAAATCAACGCAAAGGGCGGCTTAACCCTTAGTTTTGTGAAGCAGAACACATTCGTGGCTGTCGATGAAAAAGGCACCGAAGCGGCAGCCGTCACAACCGGAGGTATTTCGGTGACCTCAGCCCCGCTACCTGTACTATGCGACCGCCCGTTCCTTTTTGTCATTCACGAAAAAACGTCGGGAACCATCTTATTCGTTGGTAAAATCGCAGATCCAACCAAAACGAACTCATGAAAACCGGGATTATAGCTATTCTGGCTATGATGCTATGCTTTGGCTGCGAACAGGCTCAGGATAGCCCTTCAACAATAACCGATCCCCAGCAGTTACTAGGCGATTGGCGATTGATTAACCCAGCGTCGTCATTTAAGACTACCCTTTCGGTCGGTATCGATCAGCCATCGGGAGGTACCGTATCCGGCATTTATTCGTTAAAATTTACGGGTGATGCCGCCGTTAATACGTATATAACGACAGCTCTATTGGTGAATTCAGCAACAGGATCGATCGACGTTAGTGCTATTACTACCACAAAAGTAGCGGGTTCGCCCGATGCTATGCTGTTCGAACAAAGCTATTACACGAAGCTAAAAGCCGCTACCCGTTACGAACTGACCTCCCCGAATACGCTTCGGCTATATTCCGGCAGTTCAACATCGGATAGGCTGATCTTCGAAAAACTAAATTGAATGAAACATTTGCTCAGCGTTATTTATCTGTCAATTAGCTGCTTACTACTATTAATCTCTACGGTGCAATGCAAACGGTCAGAATCAGAACTAGCCCCCAAAATAGCGGGGCTAATTGGGACCTGGAAACTCGTAGAACCTGACTCAACTTATGATGTGACATTGGTTTTTGCTTTAGACACGGCGCATCCACCGCAGGATGTCACATCGTTTAAAGCTAGTGGAAAAGCTGGCGTTAATGCCTACACGCTGAATTTATTTGCCGCCATAGATGGTATGATGATGGCCGATCAGCTCAACAGCACTTATAAAGCCGGAACGCCCGTAGCCATGCAATTTGAGCAGAGCTATCTTAAAAACCTGAAGGCAGTAGCCCGTTATGAACTGACAACCGACCATCAGCTTCGGCTTTATCATGGTGGCGATCAGCCGAGAGTACTGGTCTATGAAAAACAAAACTGATTATGAAAAACCGTCGACTTTTTTCCTGCATCGTTTTACTGATTCTAAGCGTATTCAGTTGTGAAAAGCGCATATGTGGTTGTGTATTCCCCACTTCGCCACTGGCAGGCGACTGGGCGCTCAATTCCATTACGTACCCAATGACTCAAAAGACGGTTACCGCTTCTGAAGCTGGTTATTCTGAAACCCTGACCTTTGATGGGCTGGTAAGTAATGGTTCATACCGACAGGTTCGGAACGGTTTACCGATTCAAAATAGTACCTATACGCTCTCCTTCCCAAAAGGTGGCAGTACAGAAGGTATTATCTATTTCAGTAAAGATTCTACCGAGCAATCCTTCCAGTTGGCCGGTATGAAACTTTATTTGTCGGAGCGGGTTCCGCGGGGAGCGGTCCTTGCTGATGGAGCCATCTACGAATACAAACAACAATAATTTGCCCTTTTTGTGTAAGATCAATATTGCCAGGCCGTAATCAGGACAGCCTGGCAATTTTATTTTTCAATACATTACAACGGTTGGTCATACTTAAGAATCATGAAGTTATCCAGCAGCCATGATTCTATGAAAGCTACTCTACTTCTATTACTCCTGCCTTTATTCTTTCTGACCAGTTGCACCGATAACTGCGAGCGGACAACAACTTACCGAAAATATACCTCGGTTCAGCTACCCATTTCCGACGTACGGCAAGCGGTTTCATCGGGCACGCCCCAACCACTGGTCGAGCCCGGAAAACTATATGTCAAAGACCAGTATCTGTTCATTGTTGAAATCAAAAAAGGAATTCACATTTTCGATAATAGCGATCCGGCTAATCCGAAAGCGATTTCATTTCTGAGCATTCCCGGTAACGTGGATATAGCTGTACGGGACAATATTCTATATGCCGATAGTTACATTGACCTGGTCGCTCTGGACATCAGTAATCCAACAGCCATTAAAGAAGTAAACCGGGTTGAAACAGGCTTTACGAATGGATTAGTGGGTCGTACCTATTGGTCGTATGACAAAACGAGCATGAAAATTTATGACCAGCGCGAAGAAATAGCTACCACCACCGTAAAAACAGATTGTGAAGGCTCGTTCAATATCCTCCCCTATTTGATTCCTATTGCCTGGTTTGGTCGGTATTACGAAAGCCTGGCTTTTGCCGATGGTGTTTACAATAGCTCACAGGCCCCTAAGACCACCACACCTACGACCGGGGTTGGCGGTTCAATGGCGCGGTTTGCCATTTCCAATAATCAGCTTTATGTAGTTAGTAGCAGCACCTTACAACTTTTCGACATTACTGATCCAGCCAAACCCACAAAAGGAAAATCAGCTACGTTGAACTGGAACGTCGAAACGATTTTCCCCTACCGCAACAGCCTGTTTATTGGCACCACAACAGGCATGTACATTTACGACGTTACCAGTCCCGCCGAGCCCAAACAGTTAGCTGCTTTTTCACATGTCCGTTCCTGCGATCCGGTAGTCGTCCATGATAATTACGCCTATGTTACCTTACGAGGAACCAGCACCTGCGGAGTTGCGGGTACACAGGACGTACTGGATGTGATCGACATCAGTAATTTGTCGGCTCCGCGTGTTGCCAAAACCTATCCACTCGAAACGCCCTACGGCCTCGGCATCGACTACCCCACCTTATTCGTCTGTCAGGGCAATAAAGGGCTTCGGGTGTTCGATGCTTCCAATCCACTGGATCTAAAACCACAGCAAACCTTCGCCAATGTCAATGCCTTTGATGTCATACCTATTTCGAAAACGTTGTTAACCATTGGCAAAGACGGCCTCTACCAGTACGATTATTCCAACCCGGCTAATCTGCGCTTATTGAGCAAGATTGCAGCTCAGCCAGCCTATTAATCTTATTCCACCATGAAAACTATTGCATTCTTAACGTTATGTCTGCTGGCTCAGGTAGCCATTGGGCAAAGTATAACCACGAAAACCAACCACTGGCGTACGACCGTCGAAATGGGCGTTCAGATGGGGCAAGTCAAACCCGATGTACCGGCTGGCTATCCGTATTATGGCTACGATATTATCTACAATCCGTATTACAACTACAACTATTCCTACTACCCTATCCGGGATGCTGGCAATCGGATTGGGCTTACTATTCATGCCTTTACGGGCTATGTTGTACGCCCTCAACTGATCACAGGTATTTCGTTTGGTGTAGATTATTTTAACAACTCCGCTTTTTTACCCATCGCAGCGGCCATACAAGGAGATTTATTTGGCCATACGAAGCGCCTGACTCCATTTTACACGCTGGAAAGTGGCTATGCAATTGCCGGTCCTAACCCGCATGGTAAAGAGCTGAAGGGAGGTTGGTTATTGAGCCCTGGCGTCGGTGTTCGCATCAATAAAGGCAATGGCACCGGTTTTCTGATTAGTGCGGGGTATAAACATCAGGAAGCGAAACAAGTCGCTTCTGTCGACGGTGTACAGATTCTGGCTCAAACCGAGCAACGTGCCTACAATCGATTATACTTCCGCATGGGTTTCAGCTTTTAATTTTCATGCTGGAAAATCAATTTGATCAACAATTCATCTATTCTGAAGTTAGATACACAGCACCTGGCATAAAACCACTGGAGCAATGTCTACAGAAGAGGTCGGATGAATAAATTTTTCAAAATTATTTAGCCAAAACAGTAACCTAAATTTGGCTGGCGAGTCTTAATCTAGAATCAAATTCCATACCGTACAATAAGATGGAAGATGATGATTTGAACATTTGCCAGTAATTTTGACGCAGATTTCAGCGAAAGTGCCGTTGATACTGCATCCATACCTGATTAAAATTTACGAGGAATCTACAGCCGTTATGAAAAAGATTAGTGTTGCAGTTATTGGTGGTGTACTTTTTATTGCAGGGTATTTCCAGGTGCGTCGACAAACAGAGTATGTATCAGCCAAAGCGATGATGGTTAGCCCGGCACCCGCAGCAAAGCCTATGGTAATTCCATTTAAATCTACGTCCACGTTTGCCTTCCGGCTCGATGCCGCTCTTACAGGCACTCGTTAATGAATGTTTTTTTGTCATAACAAAAATCCCAGATGGATAGTCCATCTGGGATTTTTGTTAATCAATAAGCTTGCCAACTACGCCATTGCAAATTTGCTCTGATTGCGTTTGCGTTCGTTTTCATCCAGATAAATTTTACGAATCCGCATCGACTTTGGCGTTACTTCGAGGTATTCATCTTTCTGAATATATTCCATGTTCTCTTCAAGAGAGAACGAGATTTTCGGCGCAATTTTCACATTGTTATCCGAACCAGAAGCCCGCATATTGGTCAATTGCTTTGCCGTTGTTACGTTAACAACAATGTCGTTCTGACGGTTATGCTCGCCAATTACCTGACCTGTGTAAATTTCATCACCTGGTTCGATAAAGAACGATCCCCGATCCTGAAGTTTATCAATCGAATAGGCTGTAGCTGAACCACTCGTCATCGAAATTAACGAACCGTTGATCCGCTCTGGAATTGGCCCTTTGTATTCCTGGTATTCTTTAAAACGGTGACTCATAACCGCTTCACCATACGTAGCTGTCAGAACGTTTGAGCGAAGACCGATCAGACCACGTGATGGAATATCGAATTCAAGGTGTTGTAGGTCACCTTTAGGTTCCATAATCAGCAACTCACCTTTACGCTGCGTCGCTAACTCGATTACCTTACCGGCGGTTTCTTCTGGTACATCAACAACCAGAGTTTCGATAGGCTCCAGTTTACGGCCATCTTCATCCTCTTTGTACAATACCTGTGGCTGACCCACCTGCAATTCATAACCCTCCCGACGCATCGTTTCAATCAAAACCGACAAGTGAAGAATCCCCCGCCCATAGACAAGGAAACGATCTTCGCTATCCGTATTCTCAACACGTAGAGCCAGGTTCTTCTCAATTTCTTTATAGAGTCGATCACGCAGGTGACGCGATGTAACGAACTTACCTTCTTTACCAAAAAATGGCGAGTTGTTAATCGTGAAGAGCATGTTCATGGTCGGCTCATCTACCGAAATTCGGCTGAGTGGTTCCGGATTGTCATAATCCGTCAAGGTATCCCCAATCTCGAAATCTTCCAGCCCCGTTACAGCACAGATATCGCCACACTGAACTTCGCTAACTTTTTGCTTGCCAAGTCCTTCAAATGTGTGCAGTTCTTTAATCCGAACCCGTTTTACCGTACCATCCGATTTTGCAAGTCCCATGCTGGCACCCTCTTTCAGCGTACCACGGTGTACCCGACCAATGGCGATCCGACCTACGAAAGCCGAATAATCGAGCGAAGTAACCTGCATTTGCGGTAAACCTTCGCTGATCGGAGCGGCAGGAATCGTTTCAACAATTGTATCGAGCAGGTAGGTAATGTTATCCGTTGGTTTCTGCCAATCGGGACCCATCCAGCCCTGTTTCGATGAACCGTAAACGGTTGGGAAATCCAACTGATCTTCGGTGGCACCCAGGTTGAACATCAGGTCGAACACCTGCTCATGAACCTCGTCGGGACGACAGTTTTCTTTATCAACCTTGTTAACGATTACGATAGGCTTCAGGCCCAGTTGAAGCGCCTTGCTTAATACAAAGCGAGTTTGCGGCATGGCTCCTTCGAAGGCGTCGACCAGTAGGCATACGCCATCGGCCATTTTCAATACACGCTCCACTTCGCCCCCAAAATCGCTGTGGCCAGGGGTGTCGATGATGTTGATTTTTACGTCTTTATAGCGTACCGATACGTTTTTCGAGACAATGGTAATTCCCCTCTCGCGCTCCAGATCGTTATTGTCCAGGATCAGGTCGCCAAATTCCTGATTCTCCCGAAAGAGCTTGGACGCATGAATAATTTTGTCGACGAGTGTTGTTTTGCCGTGGTCGACGTGGGCGATGATTGCTATATTGCGAATTGATTGCATACAATGTCTGAACCGGGATTACGCTGATTTTAAGATTAATGGATTTTGTTTTCTGCTTTCTTCGAAAGCAAATCAGCTTGATCTCTAAATCTGTTAAATCCTGGTCATTTTTTCGCAAAGGTACGAAATTTTACGCTGAAACACAGATTTTTACAACTTTTAAAACGAAAAAAGGCCCATTTAAGGGCCTAACTCTGATATAAATACAATTTCTTAACAATTGCTTAATGCTTCGGGCATCCACAGGGATTTTTCTTACGAAAAAGCCCGGTGTTGAACAGGCCTCCACGTTTGGCTTTGTACCCTTTGCGTTTACGTCCAAAAATGGAAACTTCTGACGAATTAGTAGGAGCAGATGCCTGCGTCTGAACAGGTACATCTATGAGCGTTAGCGTGATAGCCATCAGTAAAAGTATGTGCGACTTTTTCATTGATCAACCCTGTTTTTATCTAATAACGTCAAAATTAACTACTTTCGTCGTCCCGTCAGCTTTTTTTATTGAATGACTAGTACTCCCGAATTTCTGATCGTTTACGGTACGCTCCGCTCCCCGTTTGATAACCACTTTGCTCAATACCTGCGTCAACGAGGTCGCTATGTTGGAGAAGGTAAATTTAAAGGGCAGGCTTTCGACATGGGTAGTTACCCTGGTGCCGTTTACGATGAAGCCAGTCAAGGGTATGTACATGGTACTGTATTCAATATAGGCCATCAGAAAGAGAGTATTCTGACATATCTGGATTACTACGAAGGCGTTGGCGATGATTTCGAGCAGCCGACTGAATTTATCCGGGCCGTTATTCCTGTCGAAGTAAACAATGCTTTAATCGACTGCTGGATTTATCTGTATAATTTATCAACAACAGAAAAGCCACTGATTGAATCGGGTGATTATGCACAGTATATAGGCAATCCTTATAAACCGGTATAACCGTCTGTAAAAAACATAAAGCCAGGGCGAACAAAGAGGTAATTAAGAATCTCTTTGTTCGCCCTGGCTTTATGTTGACATGTTAACGACTATTATCGGGGTCCACGTGCCCGGCCACCGCCGTAACCTCCACCACCATACCCACGACGGGCATTTGGGCTACCTCCACCATAATAGCGGGGAGAAGGAGAGTAATAACGAGGGCGGATAACCTGTGGCCGAACCACAACTGGTGGGCGATAATACCCATAAGGATATCCGTAACCATAATAGGGACGGCCATAATATCCTCCGTAGCCCCCCCCTGTGCTCACATAGGCAGGGCCGCAACTAGACACTAGCACAACCAGCAAGCTGGCTACTAGTAAAGGCATAACTTTTAAGGTTTTCATATCTTTGAACGTCATTCGTTGAACCATCAATCATGTTTCTAACGGGCCATACGTTAGCCCGTTAGAGGTACTCTTTCAATTTACCAGCGATGGCCACGGCCACCGTAGCCACCTCTCCATCCCTGATGTCTATACCCATAGCCGTAATTGTAATTTGGATATGGGCGAACAATTACTGGAGGAGCTACAACGACCGGAGGAGGGGGAGGAGCAATCACAACTCGCGGTGGAACCACCACCACGGGAGGTTGCGCTGGATAAGGTCTCCCATATGAATAATAGCCATTGTTATTGTTATACCCGTTGTTAGGATAGTTTGGACCATAGCCATTATTGTACCCTCCGTTATTATAACCCCCATTCGGGTAAGGCTGTCCGTAGCCATAGCCGTTCGGGTAATTCGGGTTACAGCCATTGCCATTTGGGTAGCCTTGACCGTTTCCATATTGAGCAAACGAAACTGTAGCTGCTCCCACTATCAGGCAAGCTACTAAAGAACTCCATGTTAATAGTTTCATCGCAGTGGTGGGTTTTCACCCGGTTTGTCAGTTAGACTGACGAACCACCGTTCCGTTTAATGTAAACAGTATAAAACTGGTTAAAGTTTAATTAAAAAGCCTGACCATCAGATAGTCAGGCTTTTACTTAGGGCAATAACTTTATGCTCTAAAACGATTTTGGAAAATTGATTGCTTTTAAGCTTTCAGTTTATCTTTCAAATAAGCCAGGGACAGCTTATACGCATCCGCAGCCGCTTCCTTGTCATAAATTGGGTTGCTTGGATTAGCAAAGCCATGATCGGCATCGTACATTTTGACCGTCACTTTTTTGCCAGCCTTCTGCATGTTTTCCTCAAACTGTTTTACCGATTCAGGCGTAATTCCTTTGTCGCGGCTACCAAAAATACCCAACACGTCGGTATTTAGGGTCTTTAGTTTTTCAACGTCCTGTTCCGGGCGGCCGTAATACATCACACAGCCTTTTGCCTGCTGGCCTTCCATCAGGGCTGATTGTAACGAAAGCATACCGCCAAAGCACCAGCCTACGCTGGCAAATTCAGCTTTCGGACCAGCATAAGCGATAGCCCCTTTCTGAATGCTTGTCAGCCGCTCTTTGCTGGCCGAACTCATTAACTTGCCCGCTTCGGCCCGTTCGGTGGCTACTTTGCCATCATACATATCGACAGCCAGTACGTTTACATCTTTCAGGTCGTTGTAGAATGCTTCAGCCTGTTGTTTGATGTTGTCATTCAATCCCCACCATTCCTGATAAACCAGCAGCCATTTGTTCGACGCTTTTTTCGATTTCAAAAAGAAACCGTTGGCAGGCTGTCCATCGGGGGTCGAGAACTTAATCATTTCGCCAGCACCAGCGTAGGTAAATGGCAATGGGTTGGTATGAAGGTTCTGAAAAGCCGGATCGGCCGCCATTAAGGCCATGTCATTGGGTGTTGCCGAATCGGTATTATGGCAAAGAGGAATCGTTTTTTGCTCCTTTTCCTGCACAGGTGCGAGGTAGGAAAACAAGGACATAAAGAAGGAGAGCCCAGTAATAAAAATGATTTTCATGTGCGTTTGATGGTTAATTGGTTAGTGTAACGCGTTGATCAGGCGGTTGGTTATAACAACAATTGGGTAAACTGTAAACATTTCGCCTACAATTTACCCAATTGTCATTTTACTTCGAATAGCCTGGTATCCATAACAACCCAGTTATTCGTAGGTATCTACCTGATTGATTAGGCTTTTACCAACTCAAAAATGGTGATTTCGGGCAAAATACCCACCCGGCCTGGATAGCCGATATAGCCGTACCCCCGATTCACATACAACCGTTGATCACCTTCCTGATATAGTCCGGCCCATTGGCGGTAAAAGTACTGTGCCGGACTCCAACGCACATCACCTACTTCAACACCAAACTGAGCCCCATGCGTATGCCCACTGAATGTAACGTCGATGTCAGGATATTTAGGCCGAACTTCAGCATCCCAATGTGTAGGGTCGTGGGAGAGGAGTAGCTTAACGGGATAGTCGCTGGTTCCCTGATAGGCTTTTGCCAGATTACCAGCCCGTAGGGCCGCCGGACCGAAGCCAAGGTTCTGTACGCCAATCAGCGCAATTTTATCGCCGTTCTGTTCCAGAACCTTGTGCTCATCCATCATGATGTTCCAGCCCATTTGCTTATGAGCGGCTACTACATTCATCACGTTTTGCCGTTCGGCCTGAACGCTCGGCCACTGTACATATTTGCCGTAATCGTGGTTGCCAAGGGTCGAATAAACACCCATAGGCGCTTTCACTTTGTCGAATATATCGATGTAGCTATTTACTTCCTCGGCATGACTATTCACCAGATCGCCTGTAAAAAACACTATATCAGGCTTTTGTTTCAGCAACATATCCACCCCGCCCCGAACGGCCGTTTTATTGAAAAAACTACCCGAATGAATATCCGAAATCTGGGCGATAGTCATCCCGTGGAAACCAGATGGCAGATTTTTTAATGGAAGTTTAACCCGGCGAATCCGGTAATCATGGGCACCCGATAAGATTCCCCACGTAAACCCAACCAGTGGTACTGTGCCGACCACCAACGCCGTTTTCATCAGAAAGTCAGAGCGGGAGATAGCGTCTTTAGGAATTTCGTTTACGTTGTCAGGGATTGTCTTTTGAGCCGAATCCACCACGGCTTCTCCAACTTCAGGCTTGTAGAAAAGTGATACAATCCAGCGAAAAAAACGACCAATATCATCAATGAAAATAATGAGCATGGCGAAAATCTTCGAAAAATAGGGGATAGCAATAGCCGCCCAGAGAAAGGTTCGAGTGTTTCGGCTGATGGAATCCGGGGGTATCAACTGCATGGCCACATAGAGCATCAGCGACAGGGCCGTAAACCCCCAGAAGATAAACGTTATGATACGCTGAGTACTCTCGGTTGCGGTTCGGCTGAGGGTTTTCACCGCCTGGAACACATACCAGTCGATCAGCAGAAGAATGGCAGGGAGAATTAGCAATAAGGTGGTACGGTTCATGAAGGAATAAGCTAATAGATGGCTAACGGAATGAGTATTCGTAAAGTTTATCTGACTAGGCGAGTTGCTTTACTCAACTTTCTCAAATTCAATGATATGCTCCGACATATACTCACTTTTTTCGGGTTTTATGTTTTTAATGAACAAGCGGGCCCGCTTTCCTAATCGCAGGCAGGTGTTTTTGTTCGATACATCTTCAGGCGTATTCATAGGCTGGAGCGATGGATACCACAAAAAATAACCCGGCTTATCGAGCAAAAGCTTCGGTTTGGTCCAGGCCTGCGATTGAAGTGCTTCGCCCAAATCGCTGTTGGGATTGAACGAAATGTAAATGCTGCTCCCTGCCCACGACGGACCCGTCGCCTTCGCCATCAGCATGACCCAACCGTTCAGATACGTATTCCAGCTAACGGACGGGCCCCAGTGAAACCCTGCTTTGGGTGATGAAGCAGGTCCACCTCCTGCATCCATTGGGATTTGTAAGGAAGAAACCGGAGTGCCTACACCATTGTAGGGAGCGTTGAAGCCTTTGCCATCCCAGCGACGCGCTTTGCCAACCGGATTATCCAGATCACGTAGCCGAATTCGGGCAATACTGACGCACTGGCCGCTCCATTCTGTATGTGGATCATAGCTTTTTTCGTCGTACTGGCCTGGATAGCCATATTCTCCGTAAAAAAGGTACAGATAGTCGCCACTCGCTACAGCTGATGGATCGCCAACGCCACCGGCAAAAGTTTTCGAGGTGTTTTGCGGCTTCAGGATCATACGAGGTTGCAGGTCTTCGATAAAGATTCCTTTGTTTTCCCAAGATCTTCCTCCATCGGTCGATTTCATGATTCCAATTCGACACACGGCAGCTGGCGATGTTGGCCCTGTTATACCTTGCGGCCATTTTTCAGCCTTATACCCTTCGCCCGTTGTTGCATTATAGGGTAGCGTAGCGGGGTAGTTTTCGTTATGATAAACCGCATATAGCGTTCGGCCCGATTGATCTTTGGCATCCTGGTATACGGTCTCGAACCAGACGGCACCGTGTAAACCAGGTGTGTTCACGGGTACATTTTTGGGCATGAGCGGTTCGTGGAAATCCGTCGCTTTACTGGCAAACGCTTCTTCGGCATGATGTCCATCGGCAAATTTCAAATCGCGGGCATTTCCCCATAGTGGATCTTCACCGTATTTACCTGGAAAAATTCGGAACGTGTCGCCAACCCAGGCTTCGGCCATGTTGCAGTCGACAAACGAATTGAACAGAACTTTTTTCGCCGGAATCAATCGGTATGTTGGGGTACTTGCTACGCTTTTATCTGCACTCTTTTTGCCTGAACAGGCAGCGATCAGGCTGCCAGTCAGGAGTATAAGGATTGGGGATTTTACAAAATCCGGCAGGGTTCGTCTCATCAGGCTAGTGTCTAAAAAACAATGTCAACGAGTAAAACCCGTTGACATTGTTACCTACTTATTTAATCGTTACACTAGTTCTTCTTCCGGTTCTTCCTGCATGGCTAAAGCGGGGTCCTTCTTGCCAAACCACTTCATCCGAATCCGCTCATTGATCCAGTACATACAGGGTACAACGACCAGTGTCAGGGCGGTTGAGAACGTTAATCCGAAAATGATGGTCCAGGCCAGAATGTTCCAGAATACAGCGCTATCGCCACCAATGACTATGTGAGGATCGAAGTCACGGAACAGACTCACAAAATCGACCGTAATCCCAAAAGCCAGCGGAATCAGACCGAGTACAGCCGCCGAAGCGGTCAGCAATACAGGAGTCAGACGGATACCACCGGCTTCGATGATAGCTTCCCGCAGGGGAACACCCCGCCCACGCAGTTCCTCAATAAATTCGATCAGCAGAATACCGTTTTTCACCACGATACCGGCCAGCGCAATAATACCAACCCCCGACATGATGATCGAGAACTCTTTATTGAACACGACGAAACCAAGCAGTACCCCAATCAGCGAGAACAGAATGGTTACGAAGATGATCATCGGTTTCACGACCGAGTTGAACTGAGTGGCCATAATCAGGTAAATGAGCATCATGGCGATACCGAAGGCCGATACCAGGAAGTTCATCGACTCCTGTTGATCTTCCTGTTCACCACCCATTTTAACGGTGTAGCCGTTGGGCACATCGATCTCCTTCACAACTTCCTGAATTTGTGCCACAATCTGGTTGGCATTGTAACCTGGAACTACATCGGAACTCAACGTGATAAGCCGCTCTTGATTTTTCCGGTTGATCTGGCTGAATGTCGTCGAGTAGCTAATGTTGGCAATCGACGTAATTGGCACCTGACGAAGCTGGCCACCCATCACCATATCGCGATACACCACGTTCAGGCTTAATAGCCGATCAATCTGGCTACGGTCGTCGGGTTTCAGACGAACCATGATGGGGTATTCGTCTTTCGCATCCCGGAATTTCGATACTTCGGTTCCGAACAAGGCCGTCCGAATTGCCAGCGCAATCTGACCCGAAGAAATCCCTTCTCGTTCGGCCTTTTCCCGGTCGATGTCGATAACGATTTCAGGCTTATTGGTAATCAGATCGGATTTCAACTGGTCGATACCCTGAATACCGACCTGAGCAATTTTTTGCTTAACTAGATTCTCCAGTTTCTTCATTTCACTGAATTCCTCACCCGCTATTTCGATGGCAATCGGTTTACCCGTTGGTGGTCCATTCGATTCCCGTTCAACCGAGATTTCACTACCCGGCAAACCACGCATGGCCAATCGAACTTTGTTCAGCAGCGAATCCGTCGAAATACCATGCCGTTCGGTATTGGGTTTGAAGGCAACCGTAACTTTCGACTTTTGTGGTGTGGCCGAACGGTCGGGGTTCATCGGGTCGCCCGCGTTTTTACCTACGTTCGAGATAACCGAGTTAACAATATCCGTCGCGTTGTTCTCCTTCAGAATTTTAAACACCCGCTTTTCAATCACTTTCGTCACTGAGTCGGTCACACGGGCATCCGTACCTACCGGCATCACATTATAGACGTAGATGTAATCGGGTTCGCCACTGGGGAAGAAGAGTACTTTTGGTTTGGCAATTCCGACAATAATAAAGGTCAAAATCAGCAGACCGAACGTACTAAGAATAGCAAACACCGGACGCCAGCCAGTCAATATCCAGGAAATTAAGGACCGATAGCCGTTTTTCAGCTTCGGAAGCAGATTCTCCTGGAATGGAACGATCAGCCGTGGTGTCAGGACATAGTGATTGAAGGTATACAGGATAATCAGCAACACAAACAGGTTACCAATACCTCGGTCGATCACATACCCAATACCCGCCAGTACAGTCATAATAATCAGTGGGCGCTTAATTTCCTGGAACCCTTGCTTATCCTCATGATGATCGTCTTCATGGCGTTTCATGAACGTTACGGCAAATACCGGGTTGATCACGTAGGCCACAAACAGGGAGGCAAACAGGGTCAGAATGAGCGTCAACGGCAGGAACTTCATAAACTCACCCACAATTCCTGGCCAGAACAACAGCGGGAAGAAGGGCGCAATGGTCGTGAGTGTACCAGACAATACAGGTACGAACACCTCACCAGCTGCGGCTTTTACGGCCTGTCGGATGTTCCAGTCTTTATGGTCATTAAAGAGACGGTGTGCGTTCTCGATAACCACAATGGCGTCATCGACCACCAGACCCAGACCGAGCAGGAACGCGAACAGTACCATGATGTTCAACGTAAATGAGGTGCCAACTACAGGCCCTAAAACCGGCATGAGTACAAAGGCCACCAGTGCCGAAAGCGGTACGGATAAACCAACGAAAATAGCATCCCGAACACCCATGAAGAACATCAGAACCAGTACAACGAAGATGAAGCCCAGTACAACGGTATTCACCAGGTCGTTCACACTTTCACGCGTACGTTCGGACTGATCGGCCGTAATTTTTACGTCCAGCCCTTCCGGGAACCGGGTTTCCTTATATTCTTCAATGGTTTTTTCGATCCGGTCGGCAGCCGAAATCAGGTTAGCACCCGCCCGCTTGATGACGTTCAGGGTAACAACCGACTTATTATCCAGCCGGGCAAAGTCCTGTTGCTCTTCAAAATTATCCCGCACTTCGGCAATATCGCCCAGACGCACCGTAGCGCCAGTAGCCGTCCGAATCTGGAGGTTCTGAATCTGCGCGACATCCGTAAATTCACCTTTCACCCGCACCGTTCTGCGAACCCCGTCTACATTGAGTTCACCACCCGATACGTTGATGTTTTCACCCTGAATAGCCTGCTGAATATCAGTAAATGCCAGACCTGCCGACTGCATCCGGGGTAAATCGACATTGATCTGAATTTCGCGGGTCAGTGCTCCGACGATGTCAACTCGGCGGATTTCAGGCATCCCTTCAATCACATCCTGTAAATCTTCGGCATACTCCTTCAGTTGTTTCAGCGAGAAGTTACCAGCCATGTTGAGGTTCATGATCGGCATTTCCGAAAAATCGACGTCCTGCGCGGTCGGCCCTGAATCCAGCTCTTTTGGCAGATCAGGTTTTGCTTTGTCGATAGCATCGCGAACCCGTTGCAACGCAACCGACGATTCGACATCCGGGTTGAATTCAACCAGAATAACCGACACGTCCTGCAAGGCATTGGATTTAATCCGCTTTACCCCCGAAATTGACTTTAACTGCTTCTCAATCTGTTTGTTAATTGTATTTTCAATATCGGCAGGAGCCGTCCCTACATACACGGTATTGATGTAGACCTGGGGCACTTTGATGTCCGGGAATTGCTCCTTCGGCATATTATTGTACACAAACAACCCACCCAGCGTAATCAGGAAGGTGAAAATGTAAATAGCCGTCCGGTTCTCAACGCACCAGTTGGTAAATCCGAGGGTTTTATATTGTTCAAATTTCATAATAAGAGTTCGTTAGTCATTTGTAGAGACCCGAGGTATGGCGTCTCATACGCGTCAGCGATGTATTACATCGTTTAAAAATCCTGTACCAACCCTACTTCAGCAACTTCTGCCCCTTTATAGCTGGATGGTATTGCTGACGCATAGGAGACGCCAGGTATGGCGTCTCTACAAACTAAAAACTGATTTGTTGTCCATCAACCAAATCCTGATAACCAGCCGTAACGATCTGATCGCCCGCCTGTAACCCTTGCGTCACCTCAATCTGACCACCGTACGACTGGCCCGTTTTCACCGTTTTTGCTTTCGCCACTTTTTTACCGCCCTCATTGACCGCTACATAAACCAGTTGACCTTTTTCTGTATCCTGAATTAAGTTCTGGTTAATCACAATTGCTTTTGCCTGGGTTTTATCATTGATTTTGATACGGGCCAGCATATTGGGTTTCAGAGCGTTGTCGGAGGGTAGGGGAGCCTCGATGGTAAAGGTCCGCGTTGCCGGATCAACCGTTGTCGCTACAAACGAGATGGTCGAGTTCAGCTTTTTGTTCAGATCAGGAAAATCGATCTGAACCGGGTCACCTTTCCGAACACTTCCCGAATAAGTATCTGACACTTTAGCTACCGCTTTCAACTGCGATAGGTTGACAACCCGAACCAGTCCAACACCCGGCATAGCTGATTGACCAATTTTAACGGCCACCTGATCGACAACTCCAGAAATCGGAGAGGTAACCGTCGACTGGCTCAATTGGGCATTTAGCGTTGATAAACGGCGTTCGAGTGATTCCTTATTGGTTTTGGCCTGTAGATATTGCATTTCGGTGCCAATCTGCTGTTTCCAGAGGTTAGCCTGCTTCTCGTACATGGTATTTGCCAGCGTCAGTTGGGTTTTCAGTTCAGCAATGGACTCACGTAAAAGCTGATCGTCGACTTTCGCAATGGCCTGTCCGGCTTTAACATAATCGCCCTCTTTCACATAGACAGCCGTAACGACACCACCCGATTTTGGCGATACCTGTACGTTATTCTTGGCGTCGATAGTACCCTGCAATTCTACAAAATGACGGAACGTACTGGCAGCGATTGGCGATACGGCCACTTCTTTAACACGTCCTTCTTCCGCTTTTTTGGGCTCCAGCTTAGCCAGCTCAGTCTCCAGCGATTTTATCTTGGTCGTTAGTTCTGTCTGCTCTGACTTCAGCTTATCGAGTTCCGCACGTTTGCTTTGCAGGTCTGATTTCTTTTCCTGTGAGCAGGCAGCAAGAAGGCTCACAAGGGCAATGATGTAGTATGGTTTCATTTTGACTAGTAACATGTTAACATCTATTTCAAATTCAGGGCTTGACTCCC